>Ga0207655_1000075_pt1 | contig 226658 bp, 231 predicted proteins | sample KBSM44metaG_FD_184398 | JGI IMG/M metagenome (GOLD analysis project Ga0207655, IMG submission 184398) | Miscanthus rhizosphere microbial communities from Kellogg Biological Station, Michigan, USA - KBS M4-4 metaG (SPAdes) (version 2) | ecosystem: Host-associated > Plants > Roots > Rhizosphere...
TGTGGGGAACACCGCAAGTTTGCAGTACAGGCGGGGATGTGGGGGACGCCGCAAGTTGGCAGCACAGGCGGGGATGTGGGGAACACCGCAAGTTTGCAGCACCAGTCAGGACGTGGGGAGCCACGCAAGGTATCGGTTCTGGCCTGGTCAGGGTATAACGCTGCTCGTAATGCATTCGATCAGAGCGTTTTATGATCGAGATTGTGGGGAAAAGCTCAAGTTCGTATTCTCGTAGACAGGTGGATGTTGAGGGAAATCGACTGCGCAAAAAAACCAATATGAACTTTAAGATAATGATTATAAAGGATATTTATTCGACATGTAATTTAACTGGTTTCATGACTATGGGAAACAGCTCAAGTTAACCCTTCTGAAGGGCTTAGAATGGGTTGAAATCTGGATAAAACTCACATTTACAATTTGAACTTGAGGTGTTTCCCATATCAACTTGACCAGATTCCCATACTTACTTGAGCCGTTCCCCATACTGACAATTATGCAGGTTAACCTGAAGAAAGGACCATCAAAATTGCAGTGCTCTGAATTACGGGCAATTACTTGGTGTAAAAACCTTGTGGATAATGAAAAAATCACTTGAGGTGTTTCCCATAGTAACTTGATCAGGTTCCCATACATTCTTGAGGTGAACCCCATAGATACCTGCTGTGATTCCCATTTTTACTTGCGGTGTTTCCCACACGTATGCCTTGTGAACCCAGACACAACGTGGGGTCCAGCCTGTTAAAAAGGAGAAAAGGATTTAAAAGGAGAAAAGTATTTAAAAAGAAGGCTGTGAATAAGTGGAAAACTATCGTCTGAAGGTTTTCAGAACTTGAGGGGTCATGCTGCGAGGCAGCGAAACGAACCAGCCACTTCAATACAGTGGAATTTTGTCTTACCGGCTAGGGAGAAGTCGGCAAGACAGAACATATGGTAATTACATCAAGCTTTATCTTTCTTGGGCAGTATCGTGAAGATGAAATTACCATTACCGTCATCGCTAACTTCAGTCAGAAGCGGGGTGCTGGTATTGATACGCTTGATCGAAGGATTCAAAAATGTTCTCTTCAGCTCCGCAGTGTTTCTGCGCTGTGTATCGGGAAGTTTAAAGCGATCTGCAAGCCACTCCTGGCTTACTTTCCAAATCCCCGTAGAGCGATACTGGCAGAGGCTTTCGTAAAGCCGGATAGTTCTGACTGAGCTGATTTTCTCTACATCAACAAGCCCGTAAGTCGTGAATTGAGATGTCAGTCCCTGAATATAGGGCATCATGTGATGGTTGAACTCAACCTCCCATTGCCCCCTTCCACGACGTAAACCGGAAAGTGCTAACCAGGGCATTTTTACCTCTTCATATTTACCGCCCTTGGGGAAAAAGGTCACACTGCTCTCAGATAAGGCCTGAATTCCTTTCTTCAAATCCCGGCTGGCGGTCTCCACACTGACGTTGAAGTGAGCCTGATAATCAGACACCAAGATAGTAAAGTTGGTCTCGGCTATCTGTTCTTCGTCTTTTTTTGCATAACATTCAACAAGGCATAGCCACAGCGCCCGCTTTGCCTGAAGCGGCAAATAGTAAGCCGCCTCAGTCAATTCGTTCGACTGACTGATTTTCAAAGCCTTTACACTTTTTCTTATCTGTGCCGTCGCCATATTAAGGTCGCCAATTTTCATTGTGGGGAATTTCAAGTTACCCACAGTGTACATGCCTGAATCATATTGACAAGAATCTGTTAAAGAAAACTGTGAAAAACTCAAAACAAACTTGAGCTGTTTCCCATAGCAACTTGATGCCTTTCCCATAGGATCTTGATGTGATCCCCATAGGATCTTGTGGTGTCTCCCATGACTACTTGATGTCTTCCCCATAGACCCCCCTCCTGAACCCAGATATGGCGCGGGTTCCAGCCTCCTAAAAAGAAGAAAAAGAAATTAAAAAGGATGAAAATGTTATTAAAAAGAATCCGGTGGATAAGTGGGTAACTGCAAGATGAAAGCATGGCGATCTTTGCAGATCCGCGCACTATGCTGGAAGTAGTCTGGAAATTGTCTGTGAATAATTAAGTGTCAATAATTCCACGATTCTGAGAAACCAGGACTTCACGTTGAAGTTACTCACAAGGCGTGGAACTGCCATTGCAAAAGTATACCCCTTTTACTCTTCTCACTGAAAAGGGCAAAAGGGGGAGCCTAAAAATCCACAAAAAATCACATAATCTGGGGCAGCTCCACCATAAAGTCTGCCGCACCACTTATACCGGACTGATTCGGAAAAACGGGTATCAGAATTCCGTCGCCGGTACCAAAGTTGAGGATGAACTCTTTTGACTCGCCGGGATCAACGCTGACGCCATTCACTGACACACCAAATTTGGCATCACGACGGACAGATAGCACAGCATTCTGATCGCCGGTCAGCAGTGCCCCGTCTTTCTTCCGGATGCTGTTTGACTGGATGTAGGCCAGCGGTTTGTCATCAGAAGTTTTAAGGGCCTGCCCGACCGCCAGGGTTTTGAGGGTATTAAACTCAATCATGTTGTCCGGCACATAGCGGAAATGGCTGGTTTTTGTTGTCGAGTTTCCCGCTTCATCGAGGGCTGTGACGATCAGGTTGTAGGCGTCAGTATCATCGCTCGACGGGAACACCCTTGGATACTGAAGAGCAAAGCTGTTGGCACCGGTCTGATACCAGCCGACATTCACCTTATCAGACGTCGGCCCACCATCTAGCGTAATGCTGGCTACTGATGGTTTAGTCAGGTCGTCGGTGACCTGAATGACCAGATTTTCCAGCCCCTTCACCAACTGCCCTTCAGCTGGCTTGCCTTTAAAGTCAATCGCGACGACAGGTGCTATGGTGTCGTGCAGAATGCCTCCGGGCAGGGTTGCCGTAGATACGTTGCCATAGCTGTCTTTCACCGTTGCGGCGGCAGTGTAGCGGCCTGATGGCAATGCGGCATAGTTAAACGTGAGGCTCTTCTGCTGATAGTTGATGACACTGGTTGTCGCCGGTTTGAGCGCGGTGTCTTTCCCAGCAACATCTTTCAGAGTCAGGGAAAAATCTTCGGTCACCCACATAAACTTGCGCCAGTCGTTCACCGTATCCTGATCGGTTACCTGCAACGTAACGGATTTTGTCAGGCTGTTTAGGCTCAGTGCGTCGATGGTTGTTGGGTTGAAGTCCCAGAAGACATAGAGATATGAGCTCAGGCCTCCCAGGTTCGACTGCGCGCCTGTACCGGTGATGATGGTCTGACTTGGCTCATAGCCACGGCCACTGCTTTTACAGTAATTCAGTGCCATTGAGCATGAGGTGGCTCCTGCGGCAACAGAGCAGGCCCCTACTCCCGTGATCGAGACATTCTGGACATAAGTACGGGGCTCCACGTTGATTTTGACAGCATCAATACAGTCAGGGGCCACCATTCGCACTGTATCGCTCCCTGACCAGCTATTGGCCTTCTTGAGGTGGACATCCCCACTCAAGTACTGAGGAGCCAGCACAACGCCGCTGGCGGGCGTAAATTTGAGATTCTTAAACTGGAGGGTCCTGTAGATCCCGGCTTTTGTGACCATATCGGCATACCGGTAGCTTTCGGGATAGCTCAACGTGTGGTCCCAGTAGGCAAAATTGCTGTCGGAGCTCGTGGCATTTCCATACCATCCAAACTCGGTGCCGTTAAAATTGGCATGGTCCTGGCGTCGAAACTTAAACCGGAACTGGAGCGGGTTCGCGTAGATAGTCATACCTTCCACATAGTCCTCCCATGCGCCAGTTTTAGCATTCTTAACCTGGTATTGAGAAAAAGTCGGTACGGTTCTGTCGATAGCTGCTCGATGAGTGGATTCGGTGTAGTTTCCGGCCAGATCATAGATCCGAAATCCGAAGGTATAAAATTCCTGATCTTTCGGTGCGACATCAGAACCGGCTGCAATAGCCGCCGGAGCCAGCGCTATCTTTGTCTGCGTGTTCAGATCGGCTTTCACCGACCGGCGTGTCCCGGTCGCATCGATGGCAAACCATTCTGCACGGCTCAGACCCGAGCCGGTGTCCGATAAATCGGTCAGGGAGAGAGCCTGGGTTGCGCCCCAGTTACTGAAAATATCCACGCTGCCGTTGACCCAGCCTGCCCGAATCCAGGTGATGGGGCCGGGAATGGTCGGGGGTGTGACGTCGATAGCGAATTTGGCCGTGGTGGTAGAAACGAGTCCATCTTTGTTATCCAGGGTTTCGTTTCGAATACTGAAGGCTCCGTTCCCAAGTACCGGCAGCGTGATGGATTTGCCGTAATACTCGCTCCCGTCAGCCGACGTGATGCGGTCTTTTACAGTAACGATATCGGTGGTCCCCCGGAATGCTTCAGTTTTATCGCTGTCCCGGGTGACAATCAGGCGCTCCTTACGGTCAAGACCGGAGATAAGGTTGACCTTAATTGGGGAAGACGGGTTCATCCATAGGCTGGATGGTTCTGCATTCGTTACGACCCCACGAGTATTGGTGTAGGTGTAGTTATAGATTTGTGCCACCGAGCTCAGTGGAACGGCAACAAGCATAATAGCGGCTGATATCAGTAATTTGACGTTCATATTCCCTCCCGATAAGAGGGAATATTTTAACGAACCGACTTACTCATCCCGGCGACTAGCGGCCCCGGATTTTGTTGCATTCCTACCAAAATTGATATGTGTGAACCGGAGCTGAAAAACAGTTATCCACATTTTCAGGGGATAACTGTGTGATTAATCATGTAGATCTTTTGCTGAGTGTTTTTTAAAGCGTTACGGTTTGCAGGCTCGTCTAAAAACCGCCCTTTCGGGCGGCATACTTTACTTCTGGATCGAAAGTTCAGGGATTTCAATGATGAACTCAGACGTCCCGGTTTTCCCGGACTCCGTCGGGTAGATTGGAAACGTCCGGGGATCACCTAAGCCCAGATCCAGCATGAGGTTTTTACTCTCCCCAGGCGCTGCCGCCGTTCCGTTAAGGTTTATCCCGTACTGTGCATCACGCCTGACGGTCAGGATCGCATTCTGGACCCCGGTTGCCAGCTGGCCATCTTTACGCCGGAGCATCCCGGTGCTGAGGACGGCAAGCGGCACATCCGCTGTGGTTTTGAGGCTCGCATTGACGGCCAGTGTGCGCAGGTTATCCAGGCGAACCAGATTATTCGGAAGGTAGCCGAATTCTGACTCGTAATCCTTCGTGTTGTTCATCTCATCGGTGGCAGTCACTGTAAGCCGGTAGGTCTCACCCTCATTGAGTGACGGGAAGATGCGCGGGTAATTCAGGGAGTACACGTTGTTGCCAAGGCTAGCCCAGGACAGTTCGACAAAGTCGCTGGTGGGGCCCCCACGCATTACGATGCGGCTGATTTTCGGCGTGGTCAGCGTATCACTGAGGTTGATCCGAAGGTTCTCCAGGCCCATAACGGTGACGCTCTTATCGACCGGTTTCCCCTCATAGCTGACGTTTACCACGGGAGGCGTTCGATCCACGATAAACGTCCTGAATGGCAGCGATCCTGCGTTGGCATAGGTATCTACGGCGTTAATAATGAGGTTGTAACTGCCCTCCGGGATGGATTTCATGTCGAACTGGAAGGTGTTGTTTCCCGTGGAGACATTTCGGGATGTCTGAGTACCAGTGAGGATCTCTTTGTCAGCCTGGTTTTTGTCGCTGAGCCAGACTTTTTTAGCTTTAACCCGGTCAAAATAGCTCCCGTCGCCTGGGATGTTGACATAGGCGTTCAGCAGGTTGGTTTTTTCGTCGTAATTGTAGCCCGTCACCGTGGTTTTCAGTGCATGCCAGGTGATGTTCTCCCACATAGGGGTATTGAATGTGGCCTCCTGACTGGCTTTGATGGCAAACCCGTCGTGCATATAACCGGTCGTGTTTTGTGCCAGAGTCCGGGAGAGGCTTACTGTGCAGGATGTTGCCCCTGCCGGGATATTGCAGTTGGTAACGTTGGTTATGTATTGGGCGTACGGGCGGGCCTCAACGGTAAAGCGGATCGCATTGAAGGTCATGGGCAGGTCTGCGGCCGTAAACAGGCTCCAGTTCACACTGTCAATCCAGGTTCCGTCTCCCTTTTGACGCTCGATTTTTTTTCCCGCCCAGACAGGGGATTTCAATGATGTCGGGTCCCATGCGAGTTCTCTCCCCACATAGGTTAAATCCCCTCCACCCCATTGGTAGGTGTTGTCCGGGCGGAAATAGTTACCGTCAAGCGCACCCTGAGGTAATTTTGCTTCGAGATAAATGTAGGTATTGTCACTGGCAATAATGCTGTTTCCGCCGTAGGTATTCGTGACATCTATCCCCCCGTTTCGGTAAGCCTTCCAGTTCGTCCTGGGAATGCGTAGCACCACGCGGTAAGGGTTTTCCAGCACCGATAGACCGGCTTTGTACGGAACGTATCCGCTTGAGATGCCGGGAACGTTACTGGTCGGCGACCGGGAGTCGTGAACTGCAAATGCGGTGACCTCACCCAACTGATCGTCATATTTAAACGACTGCGGCGGGACCGTGCGGATGTTACCTGCTTTGTCGGAAATGAAGACATTGAAGGTAAAGGTCTCATTCAAATCGCTGGTGGGCATCGTTTTCGCTGAGACCATGTCATTAACCCAGGTGTAGAAGGCCCGATCTTTGGCCGGATCGTAATTCATGGACTGGTCTGAAATCGCGCTCCCATCGGCGCGTCTGATCACCAGTCTCACGTTGTCAATGTCATTAGCATCGGTGACACCGTCGAGGAAAATATCAAACTGGCCAGCACCGGCACGGCCAAGTTCCCAGAGGGGACCGCTCAGCACCATGCCATACCCTGCGTCCTGACGTGGGTAAAAGGAGGTGTATGCGGGCCGGGTGACATCCAGCATCAGTTTATAGGTGGCGGAACTGACCACGGCCTGATGGATGTCCAGGGTTTCGTCCAGGATGGTATAACCGCCCTCACCCAGTGCAGGCAGGGCCATGTTTTTGCCGTAATACTCGCTCCCGTCAGCCGCAGTGACACGGTCGGCCACGCCGACAAGCGATGTCATGGAGGAATGCATCACTTTCTGATCACTGTCGCGGATGACTTTTATCCGCTCATAGCGGTCCAGACCGGATATCAGGTTAAGCGTCATGGTGCCGGTGGGATTGAGATAGGTCAGTGCAGTGGGCTTCACGCTGCGGTCAGCCGAATTGGTATCTTTGAAGGAAAAACTAAAGACCTGAGCATTGACCGAACAGGATGAGACAAGCGCCGTGACCAGCATGCAGCTCAATGTCGTTTTACGCATGGTTTACTCCCGGGATAAAATTAAGCCTATTCTACCGGGCCCATGTAATTTGCTTTTCCAGTTACGTCAGTAATTTCAATGCCGAACGGCGGCATTTGCGGCATTTAGAAAAGTAACTTTTGGTGAGGTGTGTTCAGTTGGTTAGGGAGAAATGAGAGTCTGAAAGCGCGTCGGTGACGAGTGACGCGCTCCCTGGGATCAGATGTCATCCAGCTGGTGATCGTTGTCAGGATCGTGGCATTGCGCCGATTCCCCTCTTAACTGTACATGCTGCACTTTATGGCGGGTGGGACGGTTGCGTTCAAAGGCGTCCATGGTAAAGGGAACGTCTTCGTCTACGTCGCCCTGCTCCCGTTCATGTCGACTGTGGTTATCTTCTTTCGTCATCGTGCCTCCGGTGGTTAATAGCGTTCAACGTAGAGAACGCGGACTGAAATAGCGGTATCGGCAAACTGCTTATGGAACACTTCCCCCCACTGCATAAAGAAAGAATCAGCGGGCAACAGATCCTGCTTTTCCAGGGAGAGTGGCAGCACCGCCGCCAGACGTCCTCCGGGAACAAGATGTGATGCCGCAGCCGCAAGATGGAGCTGTGCCCGCCGGTCGGCAAAAGGTGGGTTGAGCGCCACACAGCTGAATTTGCGTGTGGAGTTCTTCTGAGACCAGGCCAGGAAGTCGCCTTCTGTCACCTCCTGATACCCACGGGCGCGAAGGATTTCACAATTCAGGGCATCGAGCTCCACGCAGGTGATGTCAACCGTCGGGGAGATTGCCTGAAGTAAGCCTCCCTGCCCTGCACTGGGCTCAAGCAATGTATCACCCTCGCCAGGACCCAGAAGCGAGTCAACGTACTCGCTGAGAGTGCGTGAGGAAGGATAAAACTGGTGAGAGACCACATCAGGCACATCACCCATGCGGGCAACATGCCGCAGCGGCTCACTTGGGTCAAAATCAAATTCGGCGGAGTGCCGGTCGAGCTTTGCCCCCATAAAGCGGAGGACGTCGGCAACGGTGTTCTTACCCGCGTTCTCCGCCAGCAACGTTGAGGACAACCAGATTGACCAGGCGGGCTTACCCTCGCGGACGGTCTTATTAACCGTCAGATCGCCAATGAGCATCCGGGAATGGAAATCGATGCAGTTCTTCAGAACGGGAAAGACTTTGACCGTCTTGCGGGCATGTGCTGAGCGGTCCGCCGGGAGAGCCAGCGGAATATACGCGGCCAGAATGCTGTTGAGTTTCCCGGCAATGTCCGGATGGACCTCAATATGGAGTGATCCATTTTTAAACAGGCGGAAACGCAGGCTGTTGCCGTCGAATGCGGACCACTGGCCGAACCCCTCATGCTCCAGAGCCTGTTCGACCCGTTTTTTTGTGTCATGTACCGGCATCAGCTTTTCACCCCGGAAGAAGGCACACACCACGCGTAACTCGGAAAGCGCCTCCAGACCGGACTCCCTGACTTCAGTGATGAACTTGCCGGAGGGATACCGCTCCCGGGAGCAGGCTCCGGTGGTAATCATGCGTGTTGAAAAGCCGAACGCTTTGTTGGTTTTATGGTGGACACTGAGCGATTTGAAGACGCCGTAAACCCGCTCATGCATGAACTGGTTGCGATCATTGAGTAGGCTGACAACGGTACTGGTCACGGCGTCCAGAGTGAATTCCGGGATAACCTGCGGTGGATTAAAATAACGATCTGCGGTGAACTGCTTATCCCAGGCTTTTTTCTTTTCCGCGTCCATAACCGATAGCACATCTGTCAGGGCCATGACGCGCTTCCAGTAGTCTGAGCGAAGCGCGTTTTCAGCATAGAGCGCATCTTTATCAGTGATTTGGTGGTTATAACCCGACAGGTAGCTGTAAAAGGTGCGGGTACTTCCCTTCGAAAACAGGTCCGCAAGGCTGCGGAGTGCTATGAGGTCATCATTGTACTCCCCGACCAGGCTCGCAATGATGTTGAGCTCTTCCCGCATTTCAGGGAAGGTGTCCTGTGTATAAAGTGCTGCATGAGCGCGTGGCTCTGCGGCGTGAGGGTTGGTGGTAAGCGCCAGTGCGTTCATGATGCTGCCTGTTCAGTGAAGGTATACCGCCAGGTTAGCAAATCGACGAAATAACCTAATAATCCCCGGCGCCAAAAAAAAAGCCCCACGAAGGGGGCTAACAAACAGCATGGGGATTGGATTTAACGAAGTCAGAACAAACAACAAACCTTGCTACAGGTTGGGGTTTTCATTTACTCGGATTTGGGACCGCTTTCTTACTCTTCTGCCGGAGATCCATTATTGGGATCTGTTCCGCCATTTAATTTAGCCTGACGTTTTTCTGCACGACGAAGCGCTTTGTTTTCAGACGCGGTGATTTCACTGGCAAGCGACTTGAGCAGCTCAATAGTACTTCGGTTCAATGTCACCGGGATTTCCACATCCGCACTGGAATCCGTGACCTCCGGCAGCTCGATGGCGTTAAGTTTCTGCAACAGCTGTTCGTTAATAACTTTAACCCCTTCCACCACGCGGGTTGCCAGCACAGGTGGAATGCGTGGTGCCTTGAAGTCGGACGGGCGAAGGCGTACTTGACCCTGAGGCGTTTTACGGACAATCACCCCTTTGGACGAAGCTTCTTCAAGATCGGCGATTAACTTCTCAATACGTGAAATCGCCTCCGTTTCACCAAACTGATCCAACAGGTCAAGCACTGCGACGTAGGAGATTGCATCGGCATGAATAAGCGTCTTCAGATACACAGGGATGGATGCCAGCCGAATCAGAGCACTGATAGCCGTAGCGCTTTTGCCTTCTCGCTGGGCGATACGCTCCAGGGACCAGCCACCGATTTCTTGTAAACGACGGTAAGATACACCGAGTGCCACAGGAGAGAGTGCCATCCCACGGTTGCCGTCGATAGTGGCCAGTTCGCAGCCGACTTCATCTTCTTTGATTTCGGTGGCACGGATACTGATGTCGTGACCTTCCGCCAGGGCAGTTTGTGCAGCTATTAACCGGCAGTGGCCCTGACGGACGAAAGGAACGCCATCAATGAAACGAATGCGGATCGGGTCTACATAGTCACCACGAATGAAAGCCGCTTTGATGTTAGCGATGTGCTCAGCCACTTCCGGCAGCTTGTAAAAGTCGGCACCCATGCCCATTTCGCGGGAGTTGAAACCGGGAGTGACCTGAATGACGCCGGGATGCAGAGCGTAGGTTTTCAGCTCAGAAACCTCTGCACACAGATCAATGTTCATATCACGAAATTGCTTAATGCCAGAGATAACACGCCCTGTCCCGGTCATGTTCTGACACGCAATTGTCGGCATCGGGGAGGGGGTAGATTTAGCAGTCTTAAGCTCAGTCATAATCTCACTCATAGTAACTCCGGTAATCATTCTGGGGGGCTTGATGAGGGAAATGCTATCTAAAAAATTCGGTAAGCAAGGTTGGGTAAAAGACACTTTTTCGGTTTATGACGTTTTGGTGGGAAAAAAGTTACTTTTTGATGAATTCAAAAGCATGAAAAAATGTGTTAAATCAACATGGTGAGGAATTTAATGTAAGAATTGTAAATTTCTAAAAAATAGCAAAAAAATCAAAAATAACTTTTATGAGCCAGCAGCAGCCGAATTTGTCCTCGTAAACTGTTAGCTATCTTAGTGGTTTCGCTATGATTGGCTGACTGACTCTTTGACTCTTCCAGAATACGGAGCGAATGTGAACCAGAATCTACATCAGCCAATGCTAAAGTGGGCCGGAGGCAAGACAAAGCTTATGCCCTTCATTCGCTCCCACTTCCAGAGAGATGAGCAACGCCGATGGGTTGAACCCTTCATTGGTGCCGGATCGGTGTTTCTCAACATGTTTGCGACAGAGGCGCTCCTGGCAGACAGTAACCCCGATCTGATTAATTTTTATCGCTGCATCAGGGAAAACAAAGCGGAATTTCGTCATCAGGTTAATCAGCTGGCAGAATGCACCTTCTCGAAACCGGATTACTATGCATTACGTACAGAGTTCAATAACACGTCCGACAGCCTGCGGCGGGCCGTGCTTTTCTATGCCCTTAACCGGCTCGGATTCAACGGGCTTTGCCGTTATAACCTGGCCCGGGAATACTCAGTAACCTGGGGTCAGCGTAGTAGCTTCAAGCTGAGCTCCGCAAAACTTGATTATCTCTCATTCCGGCTGTCGGGAATTGAACTGAAACTGTCCGGGTTTGAAGAAACGCTGGCGGGAGCTGGTGGGCAGGACCAAATTTATTGCGACCCGCCCTATGACAAGATCACCAAAAGTAGCTTTGTGTCGTATGACGGAACGCCCTTTGACAAAGCGGCACATACCCGCCTGGCAGACCTTCTGGTGAGTGCCGCTATCAAAGGAGCCCGGGTCGCTGTCTCGAACAGCGATACGCCATTTACCAGAGCGCTGTATGAAGAGCGGGGGTTTGCTATCCATTCAAGGAGTGTTTATCGGTCAATTGGCTCGTCAACAGGTAGCCGCCAGGCCGCAGAAGAAATTCTCGCCGTGCTCGAATAGACCGTTGGTGCTCGAATAGACCGTTGGTGCCGCAGCAGCATCGTTCACAATATACGTCAGGCAGCTGCGGACGACATCTCTTCAATTGTGAGTGCGTCGTTAAGTGCCCGTTGCGCATAAGGGATAATCTCCAGCTCCTCAATGATGCGTGACTCCCCTCGCCCGTCGCTGACAAACTGGATTAGCCCCATCTCAGCCAGACAGATGAGATTAGGCATAATTCTGACTCGCTCCCTGCCAGGGCCTAAGCATTTCGTCAGCTCACATACCCGAAACGCAGTGCGATTGGCTTTTCGCAAGTAATCAAAAAGCGGATAGAGGATGGCCCTGCGCTTTAAAAGACGCTCTGTGAGGTTTGTCTGGATGAGATCGCCGGTAATATCAATCATCGTCAGAAGCCGAAGGGGAAAAGTCAGGGTGTACGTATCAGAAGCCTGAGAATACGAGAATGCCAACAGAAAACTGAACGTATAACGCTTTCTGTAATAAGGGGCATATTCAGCGAGCGTTGTTGAAAGGCAAATCAGCAACTCCTCAATGTTACCGTGGGTGATTAAACCCATGCGTTCACTGTTTCGCATCGAACTGTAATCTGAAAATACCAGTCGGGAACGGCTAAGCCAGTCATTGGCCTTTATATTTACGGCAAAACTGACGTCATCATGAATAATGTGAGCATTGGCGAGGATCTGATTATGGACATGCATCAGTAACTGCAAGTATGGATATCGACATACTGGCTGTAGCTGGATGCCATTTAAGGACACCGAGGAAGACAAGTCACTGCCCACCGCGTCTGGCTGGAATAATCCAGCGTCTGACGGGATTGCAATCTTTCGCTGAGCAGACTTACCAGAAGATCTAATTGATTTGGCAATAAATCCAAACGTGAGATCTTTATTCAAAACATCCTCCGATAATTTCTCATTCTCACCTTAGCGCTGATATGCATGTCCCGGCCGACAATTAAACCGTATTAAAAATCAAAGAGTCCGATCTACAGGCGAGTGGGTGTTAAATAATAAGTAGTCCGTTTTATTTAGATTATCAGTTTAAAAAGATATTTTTTATTGAATGGCAGACTAAAAAAATGAAAAGTTTTATTGGGCGTGAAAAAAAACGGTTAAGAATAGTGCGTAGCCTGGTTTACCGTGAGTGAGTCGGCACGACAGTGTCAGAATAACAGCCTGCTCCGTCAGGCTGTATTTGTATTCCGCGTCAGACGGGTTACTGATGTAATGGCATAGGATGTAGAGTCGTAAGTGAAAAAACGTCGAATTTTCCCTGATAGCGTGTAGCTCTCACCCAATTCAACGGCATCCTGGCTCTTGTGTGTGAATGCGAACCCACCAAGATTAGTCATTCCGGTAAAGGTAAAGAACTTAGAACCGCTTGATTTTGAATACTGAGCCCTGATTTCTGTAAACGCGATAATGACCTTAACTACATCTCCCGGCTTATAACGTCTGTTCACATGAATATCAGTAGAGGAAGCTAAGGGCGTTTCTGCCTTTGCCACAGGTTTCTTAACAACAACAGGGGTTTCAAAGCCCTGACCAAACGAGGAATAAAAGCTCTGCAATTGCCTTGTGGTAAGAAACAAGCCAGCGTCCAGTTGACGTTTCAAACCAGAAGCAAACTCTGATCCATCTTCATAAAGTAACTTTAGTGCCATAGCATTAGACTGCTTCCAGCGTTCAAGAGCAGGGCACTTCAAAAATGCAGGTAGATCCTCAAAAATGCTGGGGCTGTTGAATTTGAACAGTGGCTCCTTTTCAGGTGCGGCAGTACCTGAACCAAGGCAAATACAGCAATCTTTACTGGGCAAAAGCAGATCAACGCAAGTCGGGCACTCACGAACAATGTATGCAAAAAAACGTCCTTCTTCTTCGTAAACCTTAAGTGAAGACGGAATTAAAAAGTAATCGTGTGTGAAAAAAATCGGTGTCATTTTTCGAGCACCTTGAGTCGTTGATTAACTATGGACAGTGACTTTTGGATAGTGTCAACAAATTCGTTGTGGCCACCCTCACTGTTATCAAACCGGTGACCAGCATTGATAAGTTCAATATTTTTCTCAAGTGCTTCCTTGGTAATAAGGAGGGACTTGTATGTTTCAATCACTGAAAATTTACCCTTAGCCATTTTTCACCCCGTACTAACTTGAAGTAATCAGCATGTCTCGAATTTCGTTCAATTCGGAGACACTTGATTTAGGTATGACAATGACAGTTGACTCGTCACTTAAAATAGCCAGCAGCATTTTTAAATTACTCTCGCTTAAATTCAAATTAAGCTCATTTCCATCATCTGTGAGGAATCTCTGATCCACTCCAGAGAATAATTCTTTGTGCTGTTTGCTGATCTTAACTTGAGTTACATAATTAGTACCGTCAGTGTCAGAGGTAAGTGCAGTGGTCAGCGACAGGAATCCAGATTTAAGGCGTTCTGTTTTCTTCTGCGACAGTCGTTTAATGCCTAATGATGAACGCGTAACCGATGTCGCACCGTTCATCTGAACCTGGTTAATACTTTTATCATCCCTGTCCTCTTTGCCATTGCTGGCATTCATTGCTGGTTCACTCGCACTTACACCTTCACTCCGAATTGTGGGGTTGACCGGCATTGTGGTTGGGGCTGGCTGAGCCGCAATATCAAGGTGCGATTTCAGATGCGCGAGTACTTTCGCATGGTCGTTTGAATACCTGAGCATAATTTCAATGGCCAGAGTTTTTTTAATTTCACCCATGCTGATCAGGCGTTGCAGTTCTACAGGCATATCAAGGATCTTGAGCATATTCCGTATCGCAGTCGTCGAACGCTGATAGCGCTGGGCCAGAGACTCGACGGATGAACCCATTTTTACTGCATGTGCTAATGCATGCGCTTGGCTGACCGGATTAAGGCCATTACTCCGGTTGCCATCAAGATTCTCAAGATATTCCTCAATCTCATTATCATAAGCGAGCAATACGACAGAAATACTCGGAATGACTGCACCCTCTGAGAGTGCCAGTTTAAGCGCGTGGGTTCTGCAATGCCCCTGACGGACAATATATTGGCCATCTTTTAGAACAACTTTAATCAGGTCAACGCGACGACCTTCCTTATAAGCCTGTTTAATAGATGTTATGGTCGATTTGACGGGCTCCAGTTCATAACAAAGGTTGCCAATAACCGCCTCGCGGGGGTTAAAGCCAATTTCAATGACAAGAGAAAGTGGAGCAATCTGTACGATTTTGTACTTGTTTTGGTCCATGATGGTCTCCTTTTTTTACCATCTTACAAGGTGTCCTCTCAAACCTAATAACCCCGCCGCACCAAATCCAAAACATACCCTGCCTTCCATAAAGTTACTTTTTTAGCTCACCTGATTGGTCTGCACTGAATGCGAGATGCTATGCAGGAAAAATGATGGGGTTTAGTGAAATCGTCCGGGGAATTAAAAAAGTATCATTCAATTGCAATAGACCCATCCCAAATCAACTTAGTGGAGTGAATATGGAACTGACGTTGAAACACAGTATGTATACCGAAAAAAAAGCAATTGAACGCTTCATTCAATCAAAGGCCGGAAAAGTTGTACTGTGCCTAATTATGAGCCTCTGCATTTGCTCGCTGTCTTACGCGGGCTCAGATGACGGTGCTCTGGGTGATGTCTGGTCATATATGAGTGAGAGTATGACTGGTGCGCCGGGTAAAATCATGGCTGCTGCAATGCTGTTCTCTGCTTTCTATTTTTCCATCATCAAGCCGAACCCGGGTATTGCTCTGGTTTCAGCATTCATGATGCTGGTAATGGCGAATGGCGAGAAGATCATCAGCACATTTATGGATGCAGGTATCGCCCTTTAAGCTCCCCTTCACTGCGATGAGGGGGGTGCCCCCCTCTTTGGAACAAAATGTCTGAGCAACAAAATATCCCAAAACACACTTACCGGTTCCCTTTCCGTGTAAATATGCCTTTGCTTATCCTTTTCTGGGATGCCAAAAAGCTGGGAGTGGCATTTCTTCTGCTGGCAATTGGAAATATTTTTGAGTGCTTTACTCTCGCGACATGCCTAGCTGCTTTTTACTGGATTGCTTATAACAAAGCCGCAGAGCTCGGCGTCAGAGGTGTTCTCAGGCATAAAATGTGGTGGCTTGGTTTTTTCCCGGGTAAATCAGTGTTCAATAGCCGGTATTTCACTGATCCGTTTATTAGAAATCTATATTCCTAAGGAGTCAGTTTTGGATATCTTGAAAAAAATGCAGACTGCTCTTGGGTCTAATAAAAAAGAAGATGAAATTAATAAAGAAGCGAAAACCTTATTTTCGGGCCGTTTCTTTGATACAAAAAAGAATTTCAGTCCAGAAGCCAAAAAATCAGGTGCTGGTATTGCTTATAGCGAACTGATTTCTCGGAGCAGCAGGATCGTCACAACAAATTTGGTTTGTGTAGTAATTATCGGTGTTTTAGTGATTAAAATCGTCTTTATGACAAATCCAGTCACGATAGTTACACCACCTAATATGACAGAAGAAGTGACTTTGGTTGGAAATAAAGCTTCTGAATCCTATAAAACTCAGTGGGCAATGTTCTACAGCACCATGCTTGGGAATATAAACCCTAAGAATATACAGTTCGTAATGAACTACATTCTCGATTCGTTATCGCCGGAACTCCAGGCCAAAACTGGTGAGGCTCTGGAAAGCCAAATCAGTATTATGCAAGCTCGTGGAGTGGATCAGACTTTCCGTGCAAACGATATCTACTTTGATCCAAAAAACGATATGGTCTATGTCTGGGGAACAAAAACTACAACGCTTTTAAATGTGCCAGACAAATCAGAATCATCAAAATGGACGTTTGAATGGGTGATCGGTATGAAAAACGGTCGTCCACGCATTGCTCACGTAAACCAATACGCTGGTACGCCAAACATCAAAAAAATCACTGTTAATGGCAAAGAGCAATTGGCAACACTGGATAACCCGCCACCGTCGACAGGTAAATAGTCATGATATTAACCAACACTTCGAGATTTAGTACTTTGGCCCTGGCTATTTTGCTGGCAATGTCCCATGCGGTTAACGCAGAGGAATATAAGCTGCCTGCGACTATCAATAATCCGGTTGTAATGCCCGTTGGCGCTGACTCATTCAAAAATGCAATGACTGAATCAATCGCACCGAAAATTCAGGACGCAGTGCAACCGAAGCCGTCAACAGACTTGCCAACGGTCGCTCTCTCTAAAGAAAGCAGCAGCTCCCCGGCTGTCACTGCGATCACCAGTGCCCTGGAGAAGAATCCTACCCTCCCTGGCTATACGGCACAGCAGCAATCTGGCCAATTAGATGCCTATGGCCGTGCCGTTAAAGGAGATGTCCAGCAAAATGCACAGGGGACCGGTGGAGGTTCAAAAGCGGATGAGCTGTATATGGAAGCCCGAAATCGATACAAGGAAGTACAGCGCGTAAATGTGCCACCAGGAGGTAATATTGTTTTACCCGTATCCCGTGGTTTGCAGAACAGGATTTCAACTTCTTTTAAAAATGCTTCAGTCAGTACATCGACGTCAGAAAAGGATGCCAATATCTTTGTAAACGGAGGAGATGTTTTCATCTCCACCAATACCGACAAACCCATTGGCATCATGTTGTCTGAAGATTCTGTACCTGAATCAACTTACAACCTGACATTGGTACCGCTTGATGTGCCGGGGGCAATGATATCTGTAACGACTTCGCTGAGTCCGAACATGAAGGAGAAGCGAGAAACCTCTCTGGACCAACAGCAATACGCAGAAATGCTTGAAAAATCCCAGCAAGAAGATATGCAGCAAAGTGATCCAAAACAAGACGATCATAAGCAGAGAATCATCGATATCCTCACACCGGTAGCGCTCGGTGAAGTACCGTCAGGTTTCAGTCTTCAGGAAGAAAGGCTATCCAGAATTCCCGCGAAGGAACAATCACCATGCAATTTCAACATGTACGCAAAACTTGGCCAACGCCTGGTGGGGGCCCGTGAACTGATTGACGTCATTTTGGTAAAAAATGATCAACCCTACAGTCAGGTCGTACCGGACCAGCAATGTGTGACTGACGGTGTTATTGCGAGTGCCATATTTGACAAGGCATTTTTGCAGCCGGGAGAAGAAACTGAGCTCTATATAGTTCGGGATAAGCTATTTAAAGAGCGTGAATCTCGGGTGACCACACGGCCAAGCTTAATTAAGAGATAAGGATGAAAAAAGTAGCTTTTTTAAAGCTCCTTCTATTTCTCTCCTTTGGTGGAGCAGTTTTTGGTTTCACGCGACTTTATTACATAACGACTTATGGACCAAAAGCCTCTGTGACAATCATTCCAACGGAGTACTGGCAAGAAGATGTATCAAATTCAACAAATGGAAAATCTATTTTCGTGTTAAATGACCCGACACTGGAAAGTAAGTTTGTTGGAAGCCCTGCATCCAATAGCAGTACTGACGATGGTGCTCTGAACAGGAAAACCCGGAACAGGGAAGAGAATGAGCTAAATGGAACTGGTCACCATACCGGAAACTCGGGCATGAATTTAAATGAAAGCCATGATGCGCATGATACTTGGGTTCAAGCCGGGACGCCTTATGTAGTTCCGCAAATGTCTCAAGCGGAACGCAGTATTAAAATAAAACGATTATTGCCACCTCAAAGCGGAGCGGGATATGAAACTAAATAAGGCCTGGGAAAATAAATCATTCCGGTACTGCACTATGGGTGTGGTAATCGTGGCGCTGATTTATATCATCAGCCAGTCAATATTCAGTACACCCGAAAAGAAAAAAAGTAAAACACAGAAAAAAGATTTGGTCACTAATATGCTTATCGATGATACGCAAGCCGATAAGCTGAGCAGTGACGAGAGCAAAAAGGTCTATGACGAAATGATTAAGCAAAACCGTATAGACCAAAACGAAGCCAAAAATGACCGGGAAAAAGCTGAAAAGGCTCAGCAGGAAACAAAAACTCAGATGGCTGCGTTGCAGTCTCAATTGCAGCAAGTAACGCAACAACTGAGTGATATGCAGAATAACAGGGGCAATAATAATCGCAGCCTTGATTCAAGAGATCCACGCGGGTCTCAACAGCTGGTTAATGAGCAGGCCCCTGCCCCGTATCAGTTGAACAATAACTCACCAGTCAACAACCGTTTTTCAGGTAACGGCGTAATAGAGCCTACACGCAATAACCCAATGCGCACCATCACACAGCGGTCAATCAAGACCAGCGGTAATGACGGGGTCATCCAGGTTACGCCTGTTTCAGAGAGCAGAATTCGGGAAGCTAAGGTCGATGGTAGCACCTCTAACGCTTCAAAAAGAAGTAATGGAGCCGATGGCACCACCCCGATTGACAGTAAGGCCCGACATGCTGCCAGAAAGGATGAACAGTTCTTACCGGCAACGTCAATTATTACGGGTGTGTTAATCAACGGACTGGAAGCTCCAACGAGCCTATCTTCTAAGGCTGAGCCGATGCCTGTGACTATGCGCATCAAGAAAGACATTATTATGCCTAATAACTTCACGATGGATTTGAGGGACTGCAATCTTATGGGGTCCGCTGTTGGCGATCTTGCTTCGCAACGGGCATATATTCGGGCTACTTCCATTTCTTGTGTGAACTCTAAAGGCAAAGCCTTTGATGTAAAACTGGAAGCATATGCAGTCAGCGAAAATGATGGCAAAAACGGTATTCGCGGCACTCTTATCAGCCGAAACGGCAATGCAATTGCCGGGTCGGCATTTGCAGGCGGCTTATCGGCCCTGGCAGGGAGTCTGAGCCCTAGCAAGGTCTCTTCCCTCAATATTGACCCTAATTCACAGGCTCAATACCAGACACCTAATTTTGGTGCGCTGGGTGCTCTTGCAGGCTCTGGGGCCGCAACTGGAGGGCTAAACCGCCTTGTTGACTACTATACCTCCCTGGCTGAACAGCAATGGCCAATCGTGGAAGTGAGCCCTGGCCGTGCCATTACGTTCATCGTGCAAACTGGTGCAACGATCCCAACGAACTTAGTCAGCCGCTGAGGTGACCTATGAACGAAGAACAGAAAAATGACTTGCCAGATATTAAAGCCGTCGACAGCGATGTCAGAATTGGCAGTATAAAAATCCCGAAAAAAGTAGCTTTTGAAGTCGATGTTGAAAAGGCACTTCGCTGGATTATCGCGATCGGGTTACTGATCGCGGTATGTATTTATGGCTATAAAGGGATAAAGAGCATCGACTTTTCTTCGGTTTTTGAAACCTCAACCAAGATTGCCGTGCTGGATATGCCCGGGTTAAAAAAGGAATTTTATAAAAACAACCGACTATCAGAAGATAATGAAAATCCAAGTGCCGGATTCCAGAAATATTTCTTGAAGTTAATGCGGTTTTATCGCAATGAAGGCTATATGGTAATTGACTATTCCCTGACCTATTCAATTCCTAATACGGTAAAAATCGTTACTTATATCGACAACGAAACGCTTTCTCAAAGCGTAACATCATCTGATATAGACTCCCACGACGAAACCGAGGCGGCACATTGAGAAAGTTACTTTTACCTATGGCAATATTGTCGATATTGCTTTCCCCTCTGGGAGTGCAGGCGACTAAGGGTGTTTTTAATGACAATGATGCTTCAGCCCTTATGTCCAAAGCTAAAGAAGGCGGCGTTTCTTCAGATTTGGCTAATATGCTGTCAAAGATGAAAAATTATAAGCCTCGTGATGCCATCTACATCCCAACAGGTGGCCTGTATTTCTTTGAAGACGAACGCTCTCAACTAATGGCAGTTACCACAGACGGTCGCTATTCCATTACAGGAGGGAGTCTCGTTGATATTGTTAAAAGAAAACCAGTTTTATCAGTAGATGAAATAAGGAAAAGCTATTTCATTAAACTCAGTGAAGCGCCTTTTCAACTGGACACAGCATCTGTTATTCCGCTCGGGAATCCAAAGTTAGCCCGTCAAGCCGCGCTTTTTATTACCCTCGATTGCGACGGTTGTCAGGAACTGGTTAAGCATTTCTACGAGAATCGGGAAAAATACAGAGTTGATATTGTTCTGGTCCCTTCGCCAGAAGTAAAGGACGACTTGCGCCAGCTTTGGTGCAGTAAGGAAAAAGGGAAAATAAACAATCTTGATATTTTGCGCTGGATCATGGGCGAGAGGTCCGAAGTAAATAAGCGTTTGATACCTCTAAAAGAGGCAGCACAGTGCGAGGCTCAGCCATTAGTCGCATCGTTAATGTTGGCTGGCATATACAAATTGCAGGGTGTGCCATCAGTAGTACGTGAAGATGGCCTGGCGGGTAACGGTGTGCCAAAGGATTTTGACGCTTGGCTAAAACAGTCCATCACTCCCCTTTTAAAAAACCCATTTGAGACAAAATAAGGCCACGGTATGAACTTTAAAAAATCTATTTTTGCTCTTCTTGTCGTTGGTTCTTCCACTTATCTGACCGGTTGTATTGGCAATTCTGAATCGGAATGCCCAGGAATCGAAAAGGGCGTCATCTGTAAGGGACCTCGTGAAGTCATGGAACTGACAAACAATCGGGATGATCTCTTCAGCTCGGGGGACGAAGCTGATATGGGAAAGGAGGGGGGCAATGCCAATGACGCTAAATACCCTACACAAATAACACCGCCGGGAGGGGTTAAATACCCAAATTCACCGGTACTACTGAACCAGCCCGTTACATATTCCAAAACTACACTGACTCCTGCTGGCCAGGTGCCGGTGATGTACGACCAAAATCTGAAAAATGGTGCTCCAAGTACAACGATTTCGCCGCGCCCTATTACCGGTACGTCAGTATCCGCTCGTGTACAAAATGGCTCGTCATATGTAACCACAACGCCATCAGTTAACCCGTTCAACCATCCGGCTGCTGAAGTTGTCGATAAAACGGTGCGCCCTTATCAGCAAGCTCCAGTTCCTCGATACATTGCCCCTAATTCAGACATTGCGCCCGCAAGAGATCTTTATTCCAAATATAATGGCCAGCCAGTAAACCCGTCTTTGAGTTCGGGTCAGATACAGCAATACAGAAGCCAGGGTTATAAGCAGGCTGTAGTAGCACCTGAGCCACTCGCTGTGCTCCAGCAGGGGAAAGTCATGCGCATCACGTTTGCGCCTTACACTGATGACAATGACGCGCTTAATTTACCCGGATTTGTTTACGTAAACGTTAAACCTCAGACCTGGATCGCCGGAAAGAATTCAACAGCCAACCCAGCTCGAATTGTACCGCTTGAAGTCCAGGATGCAGCCCGGGAGAACATGCAACAGCAGCAGAGAGCAACACAAGCTGTCTCCCCTAATGGCGTCGTAAGACAACTCTGAGGTCAAATATGGAAGCAATAAAGAAATATAATGATGGTTTGGCTCGCCACCAACTTGGAGCATATGTCCCTGTATTTGACCAACTCACAGATACTCCGTACTTTCTGATCGACGGCAATCGACTGGGATTTATGTTTATTTTTAACCCATCGCCGGGTGTATTCGATAATCAGCAGGACGTATTGGCTGAATTATTCAAAATGGAATTCCCCGTTGACACCGTTTGCCAGGTATCTCTGACCGCCCTACCCGACCTGACCCTGCAATTAAGTGCCTGGTCTTCCGTCCGTGGGGGACGAATGACAGGCGATGATAAAGAGAAAACAGATCTCCTTAACGCATATCAACTGGACTATTTTGAGAGAAGCATGCATAAACCTCTCAAACCGGGCCACGACTCGCTTTCGCTGCGGGATTTTCAAGTCTGGATGTCATTCTCAATTCCATTAAACGGTGCATTGCCGACGGAGTCTGAACATCGAAAAATAGACTCCCTTTATTCCGACATCAAAAGCAAATTATTGACAATGGGCATGCCTGCTTTTAGCGCAAATGCCGAAAGCTGGCTTTATTGCATCGATAAGCTGATTAATCCGGGACAGAGCTCCCGCTGGTCCGATGGGTCTGTTGACGTCAACACCTTCCGGCGGCTCAACGAACAGTTAAACGTGCCGGGTCGCCAGTATAAAGTGACTGAAGGCAACTTTTCCTCAACGACACTGAGCAACGATAAAACAGAACATCGCTATTTTAAGCAACTCTCTGTGGTTAAATTTCCGGAATACGTCAACTTCGGCTGCATGTATGAGCTGGTTGTAAACTGGCTACATGGTCGGAAAACAGTCTTCAGCCCCTTCATGATAACCCAAACTGTTTTATTCGCTGATCCATTGAAATTGAAGAAAGAAAATGTGCGTTATAAAGCGGTCACGAACAAGCAGGCCAGCATCCCTTCAGTAGTTACCTTCTGTCCACGTTTAAAAGACATGGACAATGATTACATGGCCGTGACGCGTGAGCTTGAAGACGGGGCAAGACTACTTCATAACTACCTGACGTTTACTGTAATGGGAAATAGTGAGGAAGAAGCCAGTGAAGCTGCTGACCAGATGCGTTCATTTTATCTGGAAAGTCGGGTGAACGTAGCTGACGATTCTTACATAGTGTTCCCATCATTAATGTCATGTTTGCCAATGTGTAATGACCCCAAAACAATACACGAACTTGACCGCTTTGATGTCGTAAGTAATCTGGGTGCAGCGCATATGTCACCCATTTTCGGGCCCTGGAAAGGCAACACTGACCGACCTGTATTGTCTCTCGTTTCGCGTGAAGGGCAAATGATAGGGTTGGATATTTTCAAAACATCAGCCAGCTACAATATGGTCATCGGTGCAACGTCAGGCGCAGGTAAATCGTTCTGGACGGCCTATCTGATAAACAATTATCTTGGGGCCGGTCCACGGGCAAATAACCTTGTTCATTTCAGGCAGGCCTATGAGCATCTTCGAAACAATGACTATGACTCGACTGACCCGGATGGGGCCCAGGTGTTTGTGGTTGATGTCGGTCGTTCTTACCAGGGTATTGCCGAACAATACGGTAACAGTCAGTTTATCGATTTTGGCAAAAGTCCGGACTTTACACTCAATCCATTCGCATTCCTCACGGATGTAGTGCAGGACGAGCGAGCCTTTGCGAATGCGCCTGAATATGATGGCGAACAAACCTCACAAGACGCAGAGAAAGACAAAGTCTCGCAAACGATCATGGTTCTGAACCAGCTTAAAATCATGGCGTCAGAGACCGGGCAAATCGATGATTTCCAGCAGTCGGTAATGCTCCAGTTCATTGCCGAAGAGTACAACGAATCAAGAAAATTGGGGAAAACCGGTTCGATAACTGGATTTGCTGATCGTTGTTCCAAACACGAAGACAAGCGTATCCGGGATTTGGGCAATCAGTTAAGAGCGTGGTGTGATGGCGGAATTTATGGCAACCGATTCACAGATACGCTTCCGCCTATTAACTTTGACAGCAGATTCGTCGTTCTTGAGCTTGAAGAGTTAAAGGGCACACCTCACCTCCAAACCGTTGTGTTGATGTCTATCATTCAGGCTGCACAACATGCCATGTTTATTAAAAAAGATGGCCGACGCAGACTGTTCATACTTGATGAAGCCTGGGAGTACATACGCCCGGATGACTCAAATGGTGCGGGTAACAACGCAAACCAGTTCTTCTCTTCATTCCTGGAGGCCGCATGGCGTCGTTTCAGGAAAACGAACTGTGCCGGTATTTGTATTACTCAGTCGTTTGAGGACTATTTCTCTTCATCGGTGGGACGAGCGCTTACTGCAAACTCACCATGGAAAATTATTATGAAGCAGGAGAAAGAAAGTATTGAAGCGATGAAAGCGAAAAAATACTTTTCAACATCCGATGCTGAGTATGAGCGTATGAAAAATATCCGAACAGTTAAAGGGTCATTTTCTGAAATGCTTGTGCGGTTTGAAAACTACCAGGAAATTGCCCGTCTATATGTGGACCGCAAAATGGAACTCTGCTTTACAACGGATTCTACAGACAGGAAAAAGCTTTGGGATATTCAGGATGAATTCAATTGCAGTTATGGTGAAGCAATTGAGATCCTCTACAATCGGGAGACTTCTGCTGCCGCTGCGTAAAGGTAGCAGCAGTGTATTGCTAAACTAGTTAAACGGCCTTTAATGGCCGTTTTTTTCCAGTTAACAGAGTCCCATTAGGTTTTAAGTAATTATCGCAAACACTAATTTCATTCTGGTTGCACTTAGACATCTATTTGTACACGTGTAAGAATCAGCATGGATGTCAATTGTAACCAAAGTGATTGCATATTGGGTGGTAAGTGTTCTTGCGGTACGTGGCGACTATGATTGAATCCAAGACTTACTGGTAATGTAACCAATTTGTACGCATTAATGTATCTTGGCGGTATTTTCGCCGGAAGTGCTAGTATTGATGAATAAGTCAATTTGTATACAAGATGACACCAAGTAAATTAATCTGGATTGATGAGCAAAATATGGAATATAAGGAAAATGATAAAAAAACCGTGCTAATAGCACGGTTTTTAAATTTCAATTATTAATTGTTAATTAAAACAGACTTAATGAACTCCTCAATTTTCTTCATGCTATCAGCACTTATCCTATTAAATTCCATTTTAACTTTGCGGCCACTTTTATTAGTGCTAATTCTAGCGTATTTATCCTTGTTTTCAAATTTGGCTAGATCACAAGTTGTCCAGGTGTCCTTTGAGTTTTTATCGTCCAAATTATTTACGGCTAGTTGAATCCTATCCATTACAAATCTTTGTGCGTCATCAATATCGAGGTCACCTGCCTGACTTAATTCTGCTTTAACTTTGGACACAACGTCATCAAGAAAGAACTTGTTTCTCTCAATGTATTTTTGAAATTTAGATAATTTAGCATAATACGAATTTGGAATGGCCTCGCAATCAGGGAAAAGCTCAATTAATGAATAATCAATAAGAGCCGCCTGAGTTCGCTTCGAAACTGATACGTGTGTTATGCCAAGATATGCGGCAAGCTCTTCATTTGTAGTAAAGTTATTTTCCTGCATAATCTTCAAATATTGCAAACCAACTTCCCGGTATGAAAATTTACGTGATGTTTGGGTGGCAGCAATGATAGATCTGATGTTGTCATCCGTGATGGTTTCAGGCAGGACCCATAACGGTAGGTCCTTATTTGCCTGAATGCAGCAGTAACGGCGGCGACTCCCTTCAATTATCAAGTACACATCATTTTGCTTTACTGCAATCCCTTCAGTATCAACACCTCGTGCTTCTATTTGTTCCAAAATGTCACGAACTGCACCAGGATTTAGAGCCTCCTGATTACGTGGGTTTAATGGGTGAACGACTGTGGTGGCCTGCACGTTCGCTGCTGGGACCAAAACAAACGTGGCTTCGACCTTCTCACCTGCCTTGAGGATAAAAGACCTCTTTGCTGGAGCATTAGTTTTGAGAGATCCAAGTCCAGAAGTATGTCTGATCTCTGTGCGCTTAGGTGTGCTGACGTAGCGGGATTTGTCACTACCGATGTGTTGTTCGTTACTCATACATCCTCCCGGGATTTGACAGAGAAGCTTTTAATCTCATTAATAAATTGATGATAAACGGTTTTAACAGACTCCTCAGCTATATCAAGTTGCTTAGGAGGACAGAGTTCTTCTGACTTTTTAATATCCAATACAGAGCGTCCACGTGATGCAGCTGCTTTAAATGCCTCTGAGTTTTTGATGTTGGTAGTCATAAACAAGTCTTGGACAGTCCGAACTAATTTATCCAAGACGATCCGTTCATATGGGCTCTTGTCATCGACATTGACAGCCAGGACTTTGAACCATTTCAGATTCTCACCTTTGCTTGGAGACTGTTTAAAACGTTCGCTTATAGTGAGCATAAAGTCAGTTGTGGAAGCGTAATCGTACTCACGCGGTGAAACTGCAACGAGAATGCCGTCGGCACCTTCATCAGCGGCCCAGATTATTGGGGAATCTTCAGGTGGTGTATCCATAATGATCAGGTCATATTTCTTTTTAAGAACTGGAAGTATGACATTCTTAAACCGCAATAAGAGCTCAGTGCGCATTTCCTTTGAGCATTGCCAGAAGTGATCTTTAAAGCGGGCATCAGTAGGGAATGCGGTAATAATGTCGAGGTTAGGAAGGTGAGTCGTAAATGGCATATTACGAATTATATCTTCTTCAGAGTGACCCATATCGAGATACTCTTTATATTCAGAGTTCTCTTCGTAAATCCCGAGCATGGCATCAACGATAGTGAGAAAAACATCATCTTCTTGAATGTTCTGAATCATATTGCTGCCGATTGAGCCTTGAGGGTCCCACTCGATCAGTAAAACTCTGGCGTTCAATTGAAGGTCCAGTGCTGATGCGACCGCTAGAGCGACAGATGTGGTGCTCTTCCCTGTCCCGCCCTTGTAGTTCTGCGTTACGATAGCTCTGCTGGTATATACATCGCTGTATCGCGGGAAATCGAGGGCTTCCATAATTTTCTGGACATCCCAGCGTGTATACAGATGATTTTTGTTCTGGAAAATAGGTGCGTTTACAACGCCCTTTTCTTCTAATTCAGAAATGACTTTATTGAAGGTCACTCGCGACATACCAAAAATATCTGAAAGGCTTTTCTTGTTAAGGCAGTGATTATAAATAAGTCGGTCAACGCCATCGACGCTGTCATCTGAAACATTGACTCGTGAAGCCGTCGTTAACGATTCTTTCAGTGAAATTTGTTCCGATTTCATTCGTTGGCCAACCAGGGCAATTTTTTCAATCAGATTCATACTGTCAGGCTCCAGTGAACTAAAAATAAGTGTAAACGCATATTGATTCAGAGTACGCATTACAACGTAACTTTACGCAAATGCGTAAAGTTTACGTATAATGCGTAAATCTAGCGCATATGCGTAAAGTGTACATGTTTAATGCGGAAATCGCTATCGCGTTTGTGACTCAGTTTTCAGAAGTTTTGGTTGGGATCATTAAAGATGTTCAGGATAAGCATCTGGCGATTATGGGGGGAAACGCAATGCTCTCCCTCTTACTTAACCGAGAAGATTAGCGCTATTGGATGCGGATCAAAGCATCGTGGATCCTCTATGACCGGGGCAGTCTAGCGATTAAAGGGGTTAAATCGCAGCGCGTGGGTTCCTTATCACCGTGGAAGTCTGGCGATTAAGGGTGTAAATCGCTGCACGTGGGTTCCATATCACCGTGGAAGTCTGGCGATTAAGGGGGTTAAATCGCAGCGTCGTGCGTCACTTGTGATCGGGGCAGGCTGACGATTAAGGGGGTAATTCGCTACGCGTGGGTTCCATATCACCGTGGAAGTCTGGCGATTAAGGGGGTTAAATCGCAGCGTCGTGCGTCTCTTGTGACCGGGGCAGGCTGACGATTAAGGGGGTAATTCGCTGCGCGTGGGTTCCTTATCACCGTGGAAGTCTGGCGATTAAGGGGGTTAAATCGCAGCGTCGTGCGTCTCTTGTGACCGGGGCAGGCTGACGATTAAGGGGGTAATTCGCTGCGCGTGGGTTCCTTATCACCGTGGAAGTCTGGCGATTAAGGGGGTTAAATCGCAGCGTCGTGCGTCTCTTGTGACCGGGGCAGGCTGACGATTAAGGGGATAATTCGCTGCGCGTGGGTTCCATATCACCGTGGAAGTCTGGCGATTAAGGGGGTTAAATCGCAGCATCGTGCGTCTCTTGTGACCGGGGTAGTCTAATGATTAAAGGGGTTAAATCGCAGCGCGTGGGTTCCTTATCACCGTGGAAGTCTGGCGAATAAGTGTTAATTGCAGCATCGAGATTTCGTTGTGATCGGGCAGGGGTGGCAATTTGCGAAACTGTATTGCATTTGAAAACCCTCAGGTGAAAACTTTTTAGTTGTTTCCAGCAGTTATTGGCCTGACCATACATCGTGGTAGATTTGAGAAAAATCCGTAAAGGAATCAAATTAAAGCTAAAGAACTTATCGCCCAGCTTCAACTGCTCGATCCGAATGCTGTTGTCATAGTTGCTGGATTTGAAACCCTGAGTACTGTACTGGTTGCCGAAGCAGATACCATCATAGAATGCGTGACAGTGCCTGTCCTAGCGGACAGCATGGCGGGTGACCGTTCACTGGCAAAAGAAGGTTCACCTTTAGTCTGGTTGGGATGGGGATATGATTACCGAACAGAGTTCTTCGTTAATTCCATCGCCGAAGCGGACGGATTGGCCTAAGCATACAAAACATACAAAATCCTCAAACGCATATACTCCATAGGCTATTTGGCCTAACGGACAGTCTTTATAGTTTTCGGACAAGCAATTTTGTTGTTTCATACGAACAAGGGGTTTTAAGCGATTTATTATCGTTCATAGTGATTCGGACAGAGATGCAGAGTAGATTATTGGATGGCATGTAAGGCACGGAAGGCGACGTCAAATTATCCTGTTGACGCCTTGTGAGAGCGCCAACAGATATAGTTCGGTTACTGTACGTTGGCAACAGGTTCTGACATGAAGGGTCTTAACTCAAGATAAACAACAGAAGTATTAGCATCGTTGGTGACCTTCAACGGTGACTTACCAGGCAATGCCATTGTGGCAACGTCAGGCCCTGCTACGGCGAAATTATTTTCAGCGCTAGGTTGGACAGTGAAAATTTTAATAGCAACATTCTCATGCCTAAACATAGATACACCGAATGTCGAACCCGCATCAGTATTGCTCACTTCAACCTGTAAAGGGGTGTTCCCGAGAATTTGGTTGGTTAAAATATTCTTAACTTGAGCTCCCGCAGGCTGAGAGATGATTTGATATGGATAGGCATGAGCAAGAAAGCCAATAAAAATCAAAGACAGCAATGTAAATTTCATAATTAACTCTCCGGTTCAATAAAATTCAAGAAAAGGGTTTGAGAGATTTTTACTGCTGTTGACGGCTGCATTCCTGGGCTGTCATACGAGACCAAAAAGTCTAATTTCAGAGATTCAGTGCTTTCATCTTTGATTGAAATGTGGCTAAAAGATTGATTGATGAAATGAGATTGATCTTCATTATTAAAACATAACCCTAAGAGCCCGATGGTCGGTATTCTGTACGTTTCAACGGTACCGGGCGACACAAACGACTTGTTTCTACTCGTATACGAACAGCGGCTACCTGCGAGGCTAAGCCCACTGAATTCAATGAAATTACGAGTGCCATTTCTAACAATCATCCACGCTTCGGTTCCGGCGCTTGCCACCTGAAATGATACCTTCTCATCTACGTTAGATGCAGTGTTTCCCACCTTCACGGGATCAAAATCGATTGAAGGCAGTTGGTCAATCCTTGATTCAATACTCTGGCACCCGGAAAGACACGCCAGAGCTAATACGATACCGAGTATTTTCATTTAGCACCAATAACAGTTGTTTTCCCGGCTGTTAAAAACTCAACCTTTTCGCCAGAGTGAAGATAAAGTTCCTTCGTCCAAAATTTGCTACCGCCGATAGCACTATTTTGATTTAGAACGAAAACAGGATCAGAAAATTCAACATGTTGATTTTTACTAATTGTTCTCGTAGAAAATATTCGATTCCCAAACAACACAGTTCCACTGGAAGCGCTTAAATCTTGGATAGGATAACCTTTAGGCCAAATTACATTTTTTTTGATAAAACCAAAGGTCGAATAGTCAGTGGTTGATTGCGTGGAGAGTGTTTCAGGAAGTTTGAATTTTCCGGCCTGGTCAGGGCCAAAAATCGCTAAGACCTTTTTGCTATTCTTGGTAACCGCAACAATTGCCTGAAGTGGGGTATTAGCAAGGTCATTTCTGAATGCAATAGTAAGTCTAGATAAAGGTTCAAGCCAAATAACTTTAGAGCCTGAATCATTTTCACTGACCGTCAACGGTGGAGCAAATAGGAACCCATTTTTTGCAATTGCAGAATATGATAAGGCTGGGATGACTAAATTTAGAGAGCTTGTACTGGAAGTATTCTCTATTGTTAAAATATTTTCACTAGTCAGGCTTGTCTTGACGATAGGGAGCTTCTTTCCATTAATATGCCATTCGCCTTTTTCTTCAGTGGCCTTAAGGCTCAAAATATTTGGAACTGGCTTACTCGTGCTAGGCTGTATTGTACTTTGACTGCCAGCATCAACACTATTTGAAACCATGGAAACAAAGGCAATCAGCAGTGCAGTGGAAGTATGTTTAAGTTTGATCATAATAGGTCCATCACATGGTTATCTGGTGAGAAGAGATCTACTGAAGTGGATTTGATTTTCATTAATCCATTTTTTAACCTTGTAATTTGATGTGACAATAGCGACGGATTATTTGTTGTATCTAGCTCTACTAACGTAATCGCTGGGCTATGCTCTTCCGGTACACCCGGTGTCAGATTGGTATCTCTGATGCTTGAATCAAAATCTAGCGAACCTGTATTTATATGAAGCGAGTTACCGACAATTAATGGCAGATTGGTTAATGGCCTATCATGAATTTGACGAATGCTATTAACTGGGTTGCGGCCTAGAACCATCAAGTTAACGCCTTCAATAATATGTGGAGTGATTGCGTGATCCATTCCATAAAGAAACTGTCCCTGAAAACTAGTTATGTTTGTTTTGTTGAAGGATTTCAATGCGTTATAAGTATCAGGAAAAGTCTTTCTGACAGGACAGTAATCTGAAGCGCTGACTCCCACGGTGATGGAGCCTGGCAAAATGGCATGCAGCAATAATGGGAGCTGCGAGGCCATTAATCTGGTAATCAAACCTTCGAGGTAGTATCGATTTACATTTTTATGCCAGCTCCCACCATGATTAACCCAACGCTCGTTTTCAAAAGTGCTCGGATAGAACTTTCTTCTGTCGGGGTTTTCCGGGAGCAGTTTCATCAGCATGAGTTCACCCGCACCAGATGCTGAAAAAAAATGAACATGCCGTCCTGCAAAAAAGTTACTTTCGATTGCAGTTAATAATTCGAGCGGCTCCGGTCCGTAATCGAAAAGATTGCCAGTAGATAATATTACAACCTCTTCGCCATCGGCAGTAATTGAGCAGAGTAGATGACAGAGAGCTGAGTAGTGCGCATATATATCAGCAAGAAAGAAAACTCTTCCCGAGAAGTTAGTTAAGTCTAAAGTTTGAACATGCTCGTCTGCCATAACATCCCCTAATTGAAGTAGAGCAATAATACCTGAGCAAAATATAAATTTTTTCTGCTAAGCCTGAAGTTCCAAGGGTTATGGGATTTTTAAGTGATTAGAAATAATCCAATGATTCAAAATTGGGAAAATAACAAACAACAAATTGGTTACATTATGAAACCAGAAATCTCTGAGGTGTGACAGTTAAAACAGACAGATTCAAATATAACAATGACTTACAGAGATTAATTCATCCCAAAATGTTGTCATAAAGTAATCATTAGCGTATAAATAGGAATCTGAAATCGTTTTTAAAAAATTGCGGGGTTAATCGAAATGACAGAATTACAAAAGGCAAAACTCGTTGTGGCTGGTACGGACATCAAAGAACAAGTTTCCGAACCGTTAAAAGTTGTGATTGACGATGGTAGTAAAGCAGCGAAATTTGTAAGCCTGGATGTGAATGGCGACCTCGTGCCCCAGCTGACACATAACAGCTTTGTTGAAGGCTTTCGTGTTAAGCATGAGGGCTTAAACCCGTATAACTATGTAATCGATGATTTGGGCCAATACTCTTACCATAGCGAAGCTACTAACGCGCTTGAAACGACGGACGTTTCTCATCAGTACGATAAAATTAGCCGTTTGAACGTGCATCATGCACTGCATTCCTCAGGGATCACACCACAGGATGTGCATTTATACGTGACCCTGCCTCTGAGCCAGTTCTATACCTCACTCGGAGAAACAAATAATGAAAACATTCAAAGGAAAAAAGATAACCTCATGAAGCCGGTTGAACGTTACTTAAATGGTGTCCGCCATTCGTTCAACGTGTTATCAGTTACTGTTTTCCCTGAGTCTTTACCTGCTGTAACCCGGGCTGACGAAATTAATGGGCTTGAATCGTTTGAAGTAAGCTTGGTTGTTGACCTTGGCGGCACGACGCTCGATGTGGCTAGTATTACAGGAAAACTTGAGCAAATTTCTAAAGTGCGTGGATACGACCGCATTGGATGTTCAATCGTATACGATGAAATTCGTCGCAAACTTGAATCAGTCAATCTTAACAACAGTAATGCCTTCATCCAGCATCTTATTGAAAATCGGGATAATTTCGCGGGCATCAAGGTTACTGAAAAGCTTAAAGATGAAGTCTTTGGAGCCGTTCAGAAGGCCATTGAGAAACTTCAGGCTAAGGTTTTGAAAGCAGTCAATGAAGTTGAAGAACACCCACATTATGTTTTCCTGGTAGGAGGGGGGTCTTATTTGATTTCCGCTGCGATTGAAAGCCATTATTCCAATTCCAAAATTGTCATGGTCGATGATCCACAATTCGCTCTGTCTCTCGCTATGGCTGATTCAGTGTTTGCATCTTGAGAGGGGGAGGGCAATGGACGATGATGTGAAAAATACAGATAAAGAAAGTGACCGGATTCAGATCCGGGCATTTTGGCTTTCTAACAAGCAAACACCATATGTTTATAAGTATTTTAAGAATAAACGGTTTGCTAATAAAGGTGACATGGTATATGAAATTAGAGAGTCCATTACAACTGGCATAGTGCTAAATAATTTAGTGCCGGGATTAGCTAATTTCATTGGTTCCCTTGGCGATAAATTAACTCTTGAAAAAGTCATCAGTTTTATTAACCTCATGACAGACCAAGAGTCATTAGGTAAATCATTGAGTGATGATGATATAGAGAAAATTGCGAGCAAAATTAATTTAAATCTTTTTGAAAGAGATCTGCATTTACCTGCTGCACCGCAGGTCAGTCGGTATGATGCAAGTGAAACTGGTATTACCAGTATGACCAAAACTACTGATTTAAAACAAAGTATGCAGTTTGTGAGTAACGAGTCTGCCCCCGAAGATGCGCAGCTTGTCACAAATTCGGTTAAAGCAGAAAGTTCTCAAAACCTTGATGAAAACAAGACAAATCCTAAACTAGTAACGAAAGGAACAGTACCAAAAGTGTTGAATTTTGTAGATTCAATGCCGGAGAATCAAGTGGATAGCCCGAGCCGCCCGGATTCGTCTGAAAACAACCGGCGGGTTAAAAGAAATCCAACCCCCCTAAATCAATTAGGTAACCTTAGTAAGTAACTTGGTGGCAGTATAAACTCCTGGAAAGGTTATCGAATCTTGCAGTAACACTCAAAAATGCCAGCTTACAAGCTGGCATTTTTAATGCTATATTCAGTAAAGTGTGCATTTTTATTGATTTTTATCTTACGGTTTTTTTACCCTGAAAATGCGATCAAAGTAAAATAGGTAGCGAGATAATTGAACATAATAAAAATACTATATAAATAGTTCTGTTAAAGTGCATTTTGAACACAGTTTTCTTCATGCAATTGATGCTTTGTTAAATTTAGTTAAGTAAAAATATTAATCCAGAGCTTACGTTGTACCCAAAATCCTTAGGTTACCATTAAGAATGAGTAACCTGCTGATAACTAGAACAAAGGTCGGAAACATGTTAACTCGAAATTCTCTTTTGCACGGCTTGAGGCGAGATCAGTTACTTGAAGTTCTTCAGATCTCGGAGTTACCCATTGTTCCCATCGAGAGCGCTTTCGTACATCCAGAAACATCGGGCATTGCTCCGATTACCTTTAATATTGATGAGCTGCATGTGGCTATTTCACCAATTTCGGACCTCAACTTCGATTGGTCATGGGCTCCTGTTGATACAATCCTCATTGAGGTGATCATCCCGCCGGTTGATTTTGAGCGAGTTAAGGCAGAGGACACTTTCCTCAGATATTCGGGAATGGGGTTCATACAGTGCGAACCGGGTGGGGCTTCAATAAGACGAACTGTGACGTTCGTCGGTGGAACTACTATCGATAACTTACTGCACCAGTTAAAGCTGATGTGCGTGAGCGCGTTACACCTGCTAGGAGAAGATCTTGACGAGTAAAGCGAAGAAGATCGGTCTTGTTGCTTTAGTCAGTTGCGCCGCTGTGACGATCGCGATTTTGCTTAAGCCAGCGTCGATTGAGCCAGACCTTAACGATTTCACCGCAAAGCGTTTAGAGTCACCCGGAGTTTTTGATGCCTGTGATAAGGAAACGCCGTCCCTTAAAGTTAAGGTTACGGGCAATGACGGGCTACAGATTAATGGAATTCAATCAAAAGTAACTTTTTCTACTAAAGTCACTTTTGAGAAAGCTGGCCTGAAGTGTACCGGTTTCATTCCTGAGGAGAGCAGAGAAGTCAGGACTGGAGTGTATTCATTAAATCTTAGTAAAGCGGCTGGAGCTCTCGTGATTTCTAATCTGAAAAATTTGCAAACTGATGAAGCTCTGCCGGGAGTCTGGATGTATAAATGGGTGAAGTGATTCTAAACGACGGACTGGTGCATCCTCAAAAACACAAGACCAAATTGTTTGGGAAAAAATGCGCACTTGCTTTCGAAATAAATTGCGCACCGGAACAGGGGGCAAGTCGAACTGAATATAATTCCCTATATGAAAGCCTTTTTCTGAGTCTTGAAGTTGCTCCAGCAAAAGACGAACGTGAGTACGACTGGAATTCAGCTAGCAGCATTTTCTTTAAATTATCACAAAATGAGGTGTTAGCGCTGACTTCTGTTTTTTTGCGTATCAAGCCTGTTGTTGAGTTTCGGAACAGAAAGACTTCTCACCGCACTCACCCTGCGTATAAGAATCTTACTATTGCGGCCAACCAGGGAGAAGGGCTTTACCTGAGTGCAGGCGTCATACCTCTTACAGAAAGTAACTTTCCCCGGCTTCTGCATACTCTCCCGATTAACCAAATGGATTGTCTAAATACAGGTATGTTCCTGTTGGGGTATCTTACCTTGAAAATGCCATGGATGAATTCTGAATCTATTATTACAGCGCTGCGATTATCTGAATCAAAGCAACCCTCAGCTTAAATCGTCTTCACTTTCTCGAAAAATTGCATAAATTTAACGGCCCATAACTCCGAATGAATCGAATTCTTTAGCGTAATGTAGGGAAAATTCTGCGCTAATCTACAGGAATTCATCATGAGAAGATCAGGAGTTGGGCTAACCCTGTTGTTATCGTTACTTGCGCCTTTAAAAATGGCCCACGCTGAAGCCATTATGATTTCCGGTAAGTTAAAAGCTGAAGTTCCAGAAGTGGCATTTGACTCAGGGCCCGGGGATTTCGTTGCATTCGTCAATAACAACACCATTACTGCAACCGGAAAAGGGACGGCCTGTAATGTAACGGTTGACGACCGGGCAACTTCAACGGTAGATAACCTGGCATGTTTCTTTGAATGGCTGCCAAATACCTATGGGCTAACCTCAAATGGATTTGCTTTATCCGGGATATCGAAAGTATCAGGCGAGCTGAAGCTGCCTTACCGCATTTCGTACTTTTCTGGTTCTGAGCGAAAGCAAGTCGAAATACTAAAGAGTGAATATGTCATTAATGCCGTTGTCCCTGTTAAACCTGTCATCCTGGGCGTTAAGTCCACGGTTAATGGTAAGGTGCTAGACGGCAATAACATTTACTCTTACATCAAAGATGAAGCGATCAAGGACATCTCCGTTACAGTCGAGCCACGTAACTTCGTCCAGTATGTTTCAATCGGCAATGGGTCAGCCTGTGAAGTTCCGCTGGGCGCTTCCTCATGTACTATTGAAGTGGGAGGCGTCAAATTTAGCGATTCTGATGTACTTCAGGGTACGAGAACGATTTCAATTACATCAAACTCCAAAAACAACTATTTTGCTCCTCCCTCCAATTACCCAATCACGCTGAACTGGGACTACCGTCCGCCAGTTGTTGACCATACATTGTGGAATTTTACAGATGAGGCCAAGACTATCAGTGTTGGTGGCAAGGAAATCTATACCGGTGCGAAAACCGTTGCGGTGGCGGTTAAGGTTCCTCAGCAGGGTGAAGAAGGGGAATGGTGGCTTCCGACAACGATGAGCTTAGATTTGGTCCCCGATGGTGTTTTTAAACCAGTCACAAAAGTAACTTTGGATGACGGCACTGTCATTGACTTTAAACAGTCATGGGCAACTCCTATTCGCCGTACCCTTCAACCAGTAAGTGGTCCTCAGCGGGTTGGTGATGAGTATTTATACATATACGACCTTACGGACCTGATCAACGGCTCTTATGCAGCTAGCTTTACAGTTGAGAACAAAAGTAAGAACAACTCAAAATATGATGAGCCAGAAAGCAAACTCATGTTATCTGATGACCCAACGCTTATGGTTCTTAAAGACGGTAAAACGCTTGGTAAAAGGGAGCCGGTATATTTCCTTAATGAAATCATTGTTGCGGCCTACCAAGGGCAGGCCGGGGTTGCCGATATTAAAATGGTGACCATAGATAATAAGGCCGTCACGCTGACCCCAACAAACATTAAAGGTATTTACTACCTCCCTGCCGGTGATGACCTGACCGTCAATGAAGACCATGAAATTACTGTAATGGCCGAAAACCTGTATGGTAAGAACGTAAGCTTCAGCTCGGTCTTTACCTACCAGCCGACAGGGTTCACCTTGAAAGGTCTAGAGAAGAAGGATCTGACGCTTTACTCAAGAGTAAGGCAGTATACGGAGCTGCTTAGCCAGACGGCTGGGGATAAATGTACGTTGTTCACCACTGAAGAAAACGCGCTCTCCTATTTGTCCTGGTATGGTGAAAAATCCGAAGTGACTGCCTGTTACCCGCAGTGGAACAATGTGCCGGATGGCATGGAGTTCTACTTCAAAGGACGGACGCCTGGTCTGACGGGTTTCTTTAACAAGACGGGTGAAAACCTGCTTGATTACTACGTGCTGATGGTAAACGGGAAAGGCTCCAAAGCTATCTCTACCAGAAATCGCTTTATTCTCAATACACATCTGCCGTATAACCCAATCATTACTTACAAGAAAAGTAAGACGATGGCCGGGATCAACGCCAATACTGCGTTGGTGTATACGACAGGTGGCGAGGCAGCAAGGGTTCTGGCTAAAGTAGTGCCAGCAGATATTGGCATTTCTATCTCACAAAACGGCGGTGCGCCGGTCAAAACAGCATATAAGAACCGATCTTCAAGCAGCGATTCCACAACGTTCACACAGCGCATAAAAGTGGCCGCAGCGCCGCTGTGGACTAAAAATGTGATGGACATCGATGTGGTCTACACGAAGGACCCAGAGCTCCGGACGAAGGATACTCTTAACATCTATACAGTGCCTGATTTTAATATCAGGGCGGCTATGACTATCGATGACAAGAAAATTGCGACAACGATGGATTTGCCGATCACAGTAAACCTTGGACGTTACTCCAATGCGACCCGTAAAAGCACATTCGACCGTGTCAATATGGGAGACTGGGATGTAACCATCTATTCGCAGAAAAGTGTGTACGGAAAAGACCCTGTAACGGGCCGCTATAAAACAACCTATGAAAGGACGCCGCTCACCGGGCCATTGCCAGTCAACGATGCCGGAGAGGTCAAAACCACCATTAAAATTGAGAATATGGATCTGGGGAATATTCGTCTGGTTGCTGTTGCACAGGTCCGGTCTCCATTTGCAGATTTTGTAATGAAGCGCGAGTCCAGCGCAATTGGTATCAGGGTTTACAAGGGTGAGGAACTGGAAGGAAACTTGTCGAAGAGTCTCATCATTGGCAGGATTCCGCTTAGTACGCTGGTGTCCTTCAAGACCAAGAGCACGGCTAATGCCGACGCACTTGCCCCAACGGAGTGGCAGTCTTCTGCGGACAATGGGGAAACCTGGCAATCGCTTGAAGATATGAAAGCCAAGCGCAGCGTTAACATCCGGAAAACCGTTGTGGGCAAATGGCTGTATCGTGCAAAAATGACCAATAAGTTCACTGCCAAAGAATCCTATACCGATATTCTTACTGTTGTGACGTATAAGGAGCCAAAGCTCAGCATCGACGTAACCGATACGCTTGAAGGAAGTGATGTGCCGGTGACTCTGATGGACAACGAGGAGCCAATCCCGGAAGGGACGGCAGAAGTTCTGTGGTCAGAGGATAAGGTCAACTGGACAGAAGGTGGGCCGACCTATACCGTCGCCAGTGGTGATTCCTTGCCAGCCACTATCTACGCCCGGATGCGCTACCTTGATTCTGATGAACTAGCAGAGGAGTCTTCATGGAAGGAAACGTCGGCTAAATTGTCAGCAGCAAAACCGAAGCGCCTGTCAGTGTCAACCAGTGGGTCTTCAAAAACGGAGGTTGGCGAAAAAGTAACTTTGGTTGGTAAATTCACTAACCCGAATAGCCGCCTGCAAAACGGGGACAAAGTTACCGAAGAGTGGAAAACGCCTGATGGCCAGTCTATTAGTGGGTCAAATCTTACGATCACTCTGACTGAGGCGATGCTCGATAAGCAAGGCTATGCAGCATTTGAGTACAGTGCCTGGCTGACGGATAACAAGGAAAAAACCATTTCGACTCGCAGAGTGTCGATCAAATCGTGGGTTTACAAGTTCCCTGAAATCAAGCTGAACACAAAGCTTAAATACGCCATGTCGCCAACTAACTTACATGTGTCGTTGTCCGGAGCTGATGATAACGATTACCCGGGCGTTACATACTCGCGTGAGTGGATCTACGACAATGCGGACCTGGTGCTGACCAAAGATGAAGGTGACGTTAAAGATTTTGCTATCAATAAACCGGGGAAATATACACTTGTTTTGGTCTTCAAGGATAACCGTAACAATGAGCAGCGCATTGAGAACACATTTGTCGTGGACGAACCGGCGCCGATGAAAGTGGAGATGACGCCTAAATTCTCAAATAAATTTATGCGTTCCCCACTCGACGTGACATTACGGTCCAATATAAAGCTTTCTCACTCGGCAGATAAAATTGATACTGTTACTTACTTGGTGAATGGTATACCGGTTGAAGGAAGTAAGAATTACTGGGCTCAGTTTATTCCCGGTTTGAAGGAGAATAAGTATAGGGTTACGGTAGAGGTCGTTAGCCAGCTGGGGCAAAGAGGATCAGCCAGTGTTGACTTCGATGTCGTAAAAAATGCGGTACCTGTGTGCTCACTTAATTACACAGAAACTAACCTGAGTTGGAACTTCACAAATAAATGTGAGGATCGAGATGGAAAAATTGCCCGCTATGAATGGTTTATCAACAACGAACTGCGCAATGTGTACGGCAGCTCAGCAACGCTTTCCAAAAATCTTAATCGAGGAAAACAAGATTTGCGGGTTGTTGCATACGATGACAGCGGTGATTCCGTAACGCAGCATTTGACTGTGTATGGTCCAGAGGAACAGGAAAAACCTGCACCTAAAGAAAATGAGCCAGCTGCGGAATAGAAAGTTATCAGTAAATTGAACCCGGGCGATGGCCCGGGTTTTTTTATTCATTTCAGTAAAAAGTAACTTTATCAATATGAATTTGGTTTTGATAAATAAAAGGCAACAACAAAGGCTAGGCGAAACTCAAACAAGAACGGGCGATAAATCGGGCCTGTAATGAAAACTTCCGTCCGCGTAAAAGGTGATAATAGAACTAACTAATTGCAACACTAAATTCAGAGTTTTTTTAAAGGAAACTATGAAATCACTTATCCCGTGTAAGCATGGTGTATTGAAATTAGACTGGTACTCTCCGGTCAATATCGGTTTCCTTTTGCTGATCATGGCTGCATTCTTTTGGCGCTTCTCATTTGGTTATGGACTTCTTTATGGATGCCTTCCTGCTGATTTTTACATGATTGACCATAGCGATAAGACAGTCAGAAATGGGCAGCTGGTCGCATTCAATATGCCAAAAACCGTCCGCTTTATAAATAAGGGTGAGCGAGTGATAAAAATAGTCGCTGGAGTGGGGGGGGACAGACTTCAAATTTCAATGCATGGCGTAAGAAATGGACAGCGGTTCTATAAAGTCAATGCAGAAAGGATCTCAGTTAAATACAAAATTAAGCCAGAGCAAATTGAGAAAGAAATTGTGGTTCCGGAAGGAGAGGTTTTCCTTGTGGGACAGACAGACCACTCATGGGATTCCCGGTTTTGGGGTCCGGTAAAATTGAATTCTGTTATTGGGAAAACATATGCAATTTTTTAATGGTAGGCCTCGAAAAAAAGCTGTGACAACTGCATTTATCATGACATTTGTCGCGGGTTCGGCTTGTGCTAATCCGAATTACAATAACGATGCAGAATCAATTCTGAAACAGTCAGCAGCATTTAATTCAAAATTGTCAGGCAGCAGCAGCGGGGTGACAGCCCAGCAGAGGCCGGTCATGGCCACGTCGATGCCTGATGGCCAATACTTACAAGATGCCGAGCGCATAGCCAATCAGGCAGAGCTAAATCAACAGGGAGCAGAAGGAACGGGACCCGCTTCCGTAGGTCAACTTAAACCAGCCGCCGTAGATCGTTATATACAGCAGGCAGAAGAATTAAAGAAAAATGCGGATATCAACCAGGGCGTCAACCGTGGCTATGTCCCCTCAATGAATGCAGACAGCGTGCAGGCAGTAATCAACCACACTCAGGATCTCCGAACACAAAACAGCCAGTCAGAAGCAGTCAGCGAAATAATTCAACGTCGGGATCAGATACAGCAAAACGCATCAATACAGGATTCAGCGTTGACAGCTGTCCAGGATAAGCCGCAGGCGATGAAATCTCAATCACGGAATATTGAGAAGCTTTTTGGTTCCTCAGGGATAACTGCATCGGACTGGGAAAATAAAATAGATCAGGGCCGCAATGAAGTGTTGTCTACAGAAACGGGCATAACGATCTTCGCATCATTTAGTCTGCCTGATAACGTCCTTGAGGATTTGCTAAAAACAGCAAGTGATAAAAAGGCGCGAGTCGTTTTTAATGGACTTAAAAAAGGCACAACTCGAATAACAGAAACACAGGCTGCAATCAATCAGGTTCTTGTAAAGGCAAAAGTTGAATCGCCACTGGTTACAATAGATCCTGATAGTTTCAGTCAGTATCAGATCAATCAGGTGCCAACTATTATTTCTCGCGAAGAAAATCGATTCGCAAAAATGGTTGGGTCATTTAACGTCGATTACTTCAAGCAAGAAATTAAAAATAAGCCGGGACAGGATTTATTCCCGGTTGCAGGCCCAACCTATCCGGTCGAAGAAAAGAGCATCATTAAAGAGCTCGAAGAACGGTCGCAACAATATGACTGGGAAGGTGCAAAGAAAAGAGCAATAGCTGACACGTGGAAAAATCAATGGATGATTAATTTGCCACCGGCACCTGAGCATAAAGAATGGCTTATTGACCCGACAGTAAGGGTTACTCAGGATGTCAAAGACAAGCAAGGCCGGGTGATCGCAACCGCAGGAGAGCTCATCAATCCACTTTCCAGATTCCCTCAAAATTTAACACTGATTATCTTCGACCCACAAAATCCAGGTCAGCTTGAATGGGCAGAGAAACAATACAAGGCCCGATTAGGCAGCGGCCAGGTCATGCCAATGTTCACCCGGATCGGCCAGGAAAATGGATGGGATAATCTCAATGACCTTCGGGAAAAATTCAATGGAAAAGTATTTAAAGTCAACGAGCAGATAATTACGCGATTCCAGATTAAAAACACACCGGCTCTGGTAACAACAGAACCTGAGAGGTTCCGTGTAACACAATTCTCTGAGGCTGAAGTTCGCGGAATTGGCAATCAACTGGCAGGGGAGGGTAATTAAAATGAAACTGGGATTTATCATAGGAGCCATATTGGCAACGTGGTTGACATTAACTTACCCCGACCAGATGCGGATGGCCTTCAGTAAGGTCATGGCATATGTTGAAAGCGGAATGACCTTTTTCAATTCATAGAGAGCATACCGGTGCTGAAACTAAAAAAGTTACTTTTAGAAATCCTCGTCGCGATTTTTTTGTCGCTTTCTTTGCCAGCATTAGCCTCAGCTGCTGGAACAGGCGTACCCGGCGCGATGTGCCAGTCTGCTGGCGTATGGCAGGGTCTGGTTAAAAACATCTGCTGGAGCTGCATATTTCCTATGCGAATAATGGGGATCGGTGATGCACCAGAGGGCGCAGCTCCCTCCCGGCCCGGGTGCTATTGCACTGACCAGAATGGTATCCCTGAAGTTGGGTGGCAGCTCAGTTTCTTCCAGCCAGTAAAAATCGTTGAGGTTGTAAAAAGCCCGTGGTGCAGCCCGTTCCTTGAAGGAACGATGTTGCAGAAGTCTCAGTTTGATATTGGAAAAAGTAACACCAATCAGCCAATGACGGCGACCGAGGCGGGGTTTTACGACGTGCATTTATGGGAATTCCCCATTATGACGATGTTAAAGCTTCTGATCATTGGTGAGTGTACGGCTGAACCCTACATTGACGCGAGCCTGACATACATAAGCGAAGTGGACCCTATGTGGGAAAGTGACCTTCTGACACTGGTATTGAACCCTGAAGCGGTTGTATTTGCGAACCCAATTGCCTCGATGGTCTGTGCTGCTGATTGCGTTGCAGTCACTGCTGGTAAAGACAATCTATCGGCCTACTTTTGTGCCGGATGCGATGGGAATCTCTATCCACTTACTGGCCACATCTATGCAAATGATGATGCCGTCAGAACAAGCTCCCTCATCACCCAGAGGCTTTTGACCAAGCTTCATCGCTCGGGAATGTTAATGCGAACAATGGGGGCTGATGCGATGTGCGAGAAGTCCTGGGAATACTTTACCCCGCGTTCGCAGTATCGATTATCGATGTTGTTTCCTACGCCTGAGGCCAATGGTCCTGATTGTTGTCATCGTTTAGGTGACTCTGTGCATGATTGGTCAACATTAAAGGGTGGGAGGAAGAAAATAGGCATTGATAACTACGTTTATATGCTGTGGAGATACAATGACTGTTGCGTCCGTTGGACACCCGGAGCTTAGAAAACAAGAGGTTAGATATGAAATCAAATAAAATGATAGCTTCAGCGCTAATTCTAACTCTGGTGACCAATACTCTTAGTTGGGCATTCTATGTTTCACTCATCAACATGGTCATGACGCCGCGAATTTTCGCTGCGGACCAGATTTTTGACCAGCTTGAAAGCAACTTCAACTTGGCTAATCCGAACGCTAACCGTAACGCGACAACCAGCGCGCAGGAAATTGTTGAAAAGTACAAAAATGCAGATTCAGGTAAAGACGTCAGCGGCACGATCACTGAGAAATACGCGGGGAAAGGGGATTCTCCAAACCTGAATGTTGGCAAGTATGGGGCCTCAAACTCAAATGATAGCGTGTTGGGAAATGCTGCATCAGATGGCAAATCGATAGGTAAAGCCGTATCACTGCCCAGCATGTCTGGGAACTCGTTCAATTCAAATTACACCAAAGAAGGGGCGAAAACGCTTACACGCGGTACTGACGGAAAAATAAATATTGGCAACAATACGAGTACGACTCCTGGGACCAGGACAAACACTGGGGAAATATTTAGCTCTGAGCAAAAGCATAAAGACATCAAGTTTAATGCCGGTGGCCGTTATGGTGATGAAGACGGCTTTATCGGTGATATTAAAAATCGTAAGAGCCAGTTGTTTGATGCGCAGAGTTATGACGGTGTAGCCTATCGTACATTGGTGAACGGTAACAAAGACAATCCTGCACCTAATTTAAAGCCAAATGACCCGATGTTTAACGCGGGTCGGAATGAAATTACAAATGCTGTAGCTGGTACTGGGAATTGGCTTCAAAATTGCAATACAGAAACAAAGAAAAGCAAAATTACCACTCATTACCCTGATTATAAGGAGTTCTATTGTAATTCACCGAAGAAAGATAATTTTAGCAGTTGCACAATTGAAAGGGATTTCACTGTGCCAGTTTATATTTCTGGGGGGAATGGCGATCTATCAGTTTGTGGAGATAATTGTATAAGAATTTGGTTTGGGAAGCGAGGTGAGGATTACTGGAAAGATGGCGTGCATGATAACTCTCTCACTATGCAATTTTCAAAGGGGGCCGAAATAGTTTCCGCAAAAATCATCGAAGCAACATGGGATGATAGCATGCGTGTGACAATGGATGGCAAACAAATTTTCGCACACATAGATGGTGCATTTCAAAATGAAGATTATTTGGAGCCTAAAAGAGATTGGGAGATAGGAGCATATAACGCGTTGAAGTCGCCAATAGATATAACAGACAAATTAAAAGAAATATTGGCCAAGAGTTCGAGTAGAGAAGTGGAAATGGCATCGCGTGTTTGGGTTGGGGGAGAAGGTGATGGTTTTTTCCATGTGGAACTAACCTTCAAGAATGGCGATATAAAGGATAACCATATTCAGGAACCTTCGGGTTGTTATGATGCTGTCACAAAATCCGGTACTTTTTGTCGCTTTGATACTTTCAAAGATCTTGATGTAGGGACAAAAAGATTACCAAACAACATCCTGTCTTTAGCAAAACCTCTTTATAATGGTGATAAGGGGTATTTAACATGGAAAACAAATCTAGAGGGTTATTTCTGTGATCCCTTGGCAAAAGATAAAATTTGTTCTTATGATGCTAGCGGAAAAATCATGAAAGACGCTAATGGAAAGGATCTCTGTTACGACTATGAAGAAATAAAAAACATGCCAGATGCATGTGGACCTTATAAAAATGATGCGGCCTGTGTACTTGATAAGCAAACCTGTGCAGAGGGATGGTTCGATGAAGGTACAAACACATGCTATATGTACGAACAAAAATATACTTGTGACAGGGGACATGATGTCACCAGAGATGTTGAATCTGAAACCAACTCCTGTGTTGGCATGATCCCGTGTTCGGGAGGAACCTGTGAGACAGGACCTAAAGAAGAAAATAAAGATTTCGGTAAGGTTGTAGCATATTCAAACATGGTTCAATACATGCAAGGTGAAGCAAAATGCACTGATCCCAATGACCCCAGTACGTGCTCAGTTTTTGAGGGTAAGCAAGAATGGTGTGGTCGGTCAGTAGGCTTCGTCAATGGACTTGCAAAAACTGATTGCTGCGAAGCACCACAGGGAACAGCGGGTAGTCTGGATGCGATTATGCTGGCAGGCTCTATGATGCGAAATACGAACTGGACAAGGGTGAACTCAACTTTAGTCAGTTGGACCGGCGGCGAAACGGGTACATGGTCAACCATGGCCAATTCAGTCGGGGAATGGACAGCGTCAGCTGGCAAAACAGTTGGAGAGATGTGGAGTAACGTGACAAGTTCTCTGACTAGCGTATATGAGAACGTCGCAGGTAACCTTGGACGAACAGTAGGGTCTGCATCCGGTGGAGCTGCTGGTACCGGTCAATTGGCACAAGATACAATGACAAGTTTTGGGATTGGCCAATTAAAGCAAATGGCAATGAACAAAGCCTACGACCTTTTACCAGGAGCAGTCAGAGATTTCGTATTTGATGCTGCAAAATCTACTGCCCAAAATGCGGTATTCTCCACAGCGGTAACGAACTTTATGCTTGCCCTGAACGTAATTGGCTGGATCTACACTGCATACCAGGTCACTAAAATGCTACTTGAAATGCTTGTGGCATGCGACCAGAAGGAAATGGAAGCATCGATACACAAAAATCAAAAGTCCTGTTTTACACTTGATACAGAGCGCTGTGTTAAATATCTAAATGTTGGATTTACAAAGAAATGCGTTAAGAAAGCAACGGATATGTGCTGTTATAATTCAATGCTCTCCCGTGTGATCATGCAACAGGCCTATCCTCAATTAGGTATAGACCCAATGAAATCCCAGTGCGTCGGATTGTCGATTACGCAGATCCAGCAACTCGATTTCGATAAGATTGATTTAACTGAGTGGATTAATGATGCTGTCCAAGTTGGCGAGGTACCTGATCAATACAGTACATTTACGGAAGAATCTGTGATAGGGAATCTGCCATTTAAAAACGAAGATTATCAGTTACCTTCTGAGCGAGCGAAAGAGGCTATGGGAGGAGAGGACAATATGATTAAGGCCAGGCAGGAAAACTCCCAGGCAATACAGGAGCAAAATGTGGATTGCAGTTATTTACCAAGGCCCGCTATTTGTGATGTAGGCTCCACCTCTGTTGACCCTATATCGGGGCGCACATTACCAAAATACTAATTACTAATAAAAAAGGGGCGAAAGCCCCTTTTGTGATTTACCAAAACTTTTTGGTAAGTTTTTTTTCAGGGAAGCCTTTCAGCCCCAGTGCGCCTTTGAACAAGTAATAGTCCTGGCCATTAATTGAGATTGCAGGAAGCTGCGGAGTAGTATAGGGAACATTTGGGCGCATGATAAATCCGCTGTAACCTTTAGAGGTTTGCGCCAGATCTGTTTGCATAAGGCCATAGCGGATAACGGAGTATGACCCTTTTTTCAGCCCTAAAATAGCGAGCTCATTTCCGGTTGCTGGACGAATGGCCTGAAATTCGAATAACCGATTATCAAATGCAATATCTTTTGTAGGCTTGGATGGTAAAAGGCATTCATCAAACTTGGCCATCATCGAACGGTTGATTTTGCATTGATCCACAGCTGCAATACGTTTTGAAGCGTCGAATCCCCGGTTGGATGCACTGCCGTTTACAAATTCAAATGTAGTGCGGGCACCGGCTTTTACCAAAGATTCATCGTCAAAAGGAAGATTATTTGGATTAGGTACAAATGCAACATATTGTTCAGTCGTAATAAATTCGGCGTCCTCAGTACTATAGAGTGAAGCCAAAGACATGATACTCAGACCCTTGACCCCACCAGTTACTGCCCCCATTGTGCCGTTAATTAAATACTTCGAAAGGCCAGCTTCATCAGAACTTCCAGGAGTCACCTCTTCATCTTTAAATGAGACATCAACTCCAGCGAGGGAGTAAGCATTTTTAGCAATGGAATCTTTTGGATTAGCTTTCCAATAAACACCGTGATCGGAAGTTGTCATCGCCGTGTCGGGCGCTTTACCTGTGTTAGTGGAGCAACCGGTAAGGCTAGTGGCCAGAACTGCAACAGCAGCCAGAATTGGTTTACGGCTCAGTTTCATTCAATTTTCCTTCTAGGGTCTCAGTGGTTTATGAACCTATTATTTCACACCAGATTGAAAACCTGATAACCCCTAAACACAAAAAAGAGAGATGAACGTAAGTTGAGGCCTTCAACCAAAAAACTGAGAGTTGTGTAGCAGGTATAATTTTGAGCCAGTATGACGAGGGGAAGATATGGCCAGTCCGACGACGGAACAACAAAAAATAATTGATAATATCAGTGCAAATAATATGGTCATTGCTGCCCCCGGTAGTGGGAAATCTTTCACCATGATTCAGGGTGTGGTGGCTATTCTGGCTAAATCCCCATACGCAAGGATTGGCATGGTAACTTTTACCCGTGCTGCAACTAATTCGTTGGCAGAAAAGCTTAAAAAAAAGCTCAATGCCGAACAGTACGAAAGAGTCATGGTGAACACGTTTCACGGGTTCGTTAAAATGCAGCTGGATTCAGTCGGCTGGCCCGGGAAGATGCTCATCAGTTCCGCACAACGATCCGTCATTCATCGTTCTATTAAAGAAGCCGGTGTCATATTTAAATACCCTGAGGCCGAATTTGCCATTGACGGTATTGGACGGGAAATGGACCCGGATATCATTTCCGTAAGACATACGCGGCAGCAAATCCACCTTTTCAACGTTTACCAGGCACTCTGCCAAAAGGATAATGTTGCCGACCTGAATGCATTGTCCCGTTTCGTTGTCAGTCAGATGCATTCGGGAAAAATGAGGCCGCTTGATTTGACGCATCTTATCGTAGATGAGGTCCAGGACACGGACTCTATCCAGTATGCCTGGATTGCACAGCACACACGTGCTGGTGTGAATACGAGCATAGTCGGAGATGATGACCAGGCAATTTATTCATTCCGGGCCTCTGGCGGAGTGAAAATATTTCAACAATTTGAAAAAAACTTTCGACCAAATATTTTTTACCTGAACACATGCTTTCGCTGTGAACCGGAAATCTTATCTATAGCAGATGCGCTAATAACCAAAAATGTATACCGGTACGCAAAGGATTTGCGCTCATCGAAAAAGGGTGGAGGAAAAGTCACTTTTCAAAGTTTTGTTAGCATGGAGGATCAGATCCAGGCAGTCCTTAAGTTGATAGAAAAGGACCCGTACGGATGGGCCATCTTAAGCCGTGGGAATGCACATCTGGATCAGATAGAAAGTTTCATTACGCAGCCGGTGATACGGTATGGTGGTAAATCATTTTGGGATGAAAAGGAAACAAGCGACGTTTTACACCTTATGGCATTTTTTCGGCAGGCCAGCGATAAGCGACTTATGAAGCGTGTCCTTGCGCTATTTGGTGAGCATGAGCACATCCTTGACCAGGTTCATGACCGAATGAAATCGAGGAAAGTAACTTTTGATGATGTGAGTCTTCCGGAAGAAAGCAGTACTGAATCCCGGACATTGCATACGCATTTCAGGCGGTTTAAGGAAAACAGCCACGACAAAGCTGAAATCGCACGGCGTATTGGGAATCTTGTTAAATGGATGGAAATGGCTTCCATTAAAATGAAAACAAATAAGGGAACACCTTCTCTGAGCCGGATCGCACTCGATACATGCCAGCAGTGGGCTGAAAAAAGCGGCTGGGAAAACATGATAAATAGAGCGGCGGCGATGTGCCTTGGTCCAAAACTTAAAAATCAGGAATACACACCAGATAAAGTGGTTCTTTCGACTCTCCATGGGTCAAAAGGCCTTGAGTGGCCACGGGTTATTATATTGAGTTGCAACGCAGACCAAATCCCCAGTAAACGGTCAGTTGGTCCTGAAGCGATAGAAGAAGAGCGAAGATTACTTTTCGTTGGAATGACGCGGGCTGAACGGGAGTTATATGTCATGTGGTACGGTGAACCGTCATTCTTCCTGAATGAATGCGGTGAAGAAAAAGTAAAAACTGCCGCAATTAATCATACACAGGAAAAAAGTTCTGAAAATATATAGGAACTTCGATTTACAAGTTTCGATAAATAGGCTATAAAGAAAAGGAACAGTTTTTTTGTTCTCAAATTTTATGTAGCGCCTGCTACACATTTAGTTTGCGCTCCAGCGCCAATATGCCGTGAAAAGCGGCCAGCCTACCAGGGCTGCTAGACATCTGCGGAAAAGTTACTTTTCTTTTCGCAGGTGCGATACCTCATGTCATAAGGCCAACCCGATTTACCAAATCGTAACTTCTTTAGCTCCCTCAAGGGGCTAATTTAGTTGCGTACTTTTAATGCCAGAAAGTATAAATCAGGCGGTTCATAGCTTACGGGAGATGAATGACAGGCTTTGCCTTAGTGTTGAAATTTTATTATTTCTTCCTTCAAAAAATTTAAGGTGACTAAAATGGCTAAAAATAAAGCTCGCAGCAATGTTTTACTCAAAGTTTTCGGTACCCTCGTTCCTGAACTGGAATCACCGGGTAATGAAAAAAAATTAGATGACCTGAAGTCTGTCTTGTTAAATCATTCAGACAAAGATAATGATGTTTTAGTTATTCTTTCTGATGAGGAACCGGTTGCAATAGAACTGCGAACTCTGAAGCCAGTGTCTATCTTAGGGGTAAATCTTGCCGCAAATACTCAGCTTTTTTATGTGAGTATGATTGATATCACAGTCAACAAAATTGGCTATGATGAGGCCTTGCATTTATTGAAGGAATCTCCAGTCGTACCTATGTTTAAAACGCTTAAAGACTTAAAGGGTTTTGTTGTGAAAGAGTTTACTCGCTTTGGGTTAGAAGTATTTCTTGATGCTGAAAACCTTGAGTATTCACTTGAAAAATCCAATGAACTTCGCAGTCCGCAACTAAATAGTTGGCTTTGCGAAATCATTTCTCAACGTGACGTTTTATTATTACGTCAGAGATTTGATAACGCGACAAAAGCACATTATGAGGGTGTTGAGCAGTTATACTCTGCGGTCCGACCGTTAATGTTTGAACTAGGTTTCCCAGACTCGCTGAAGGATCACACTTTCTCTGAGTTGACGGTTTTCAGTCCGACAGGTTGGGATAATGCAATAATGCCAAAAATGGAGTTTCTTGCAAAACGGGAATCCCAATTTAAAGAAGATGAGAAAAAACAGGAGCAACAGAAAATTATTCAGTTGCAACCTGAACATCCGCTTTTTGTGCAACATACAGAAAGTAGAAGTGACAGGCTGTTTAAATTCCTCGGCAAATCGGCAGCGGCTATTTTTGTTGGGGTTCTCGTAATTAATGCATTCTTTTTCTAATCCTGAAAAAGGGGAAACCCTTATGGGCTTTCCTTAAGCTCGTAAGGAGATAATATGTCATTTCTTGAGTATATAAATGAAGTGAAAGTTTCCGGCATTGTAATTAGTGCAACAGAGCGAGAGGTGTCCGATTATTCCACCGGGCTACTAATCAAACTGAAAAACAGAATGAAAACAGAAATTAATGGTGAAATAACTGAGAGAGAATTTTCAATTCAAATCAAAGTGTCACCTGAGTTGTATTCTGAAAGTTTTTCTAATGTTCAATCCGGAGATGAGTTGATGGTTGCAGGCTATCTTGTCGTCGACACTGTGCAGCTGGTTGGGAGAGATCAACCTCTTGATTATATGCGGGTGACTGCTATCAGCAAATTAGCGCATATCCCGAAACCAACAAAGGGATTTAGCGCAAGTAGCTTCAAACAGACTTGATACATTAACTTACCCAGTGGGGGAGACATCCCTCATGGGATGACTCCCTCCAGGAGTTCCCATGAGAATAAAGTTCAAATCCACTTCGAGTAGCGATAAGCAACTCGACTTTTTCGCATTATTTAATATCAATGATGAAGAAGAAAGTCATATAGACTTAACCAGGAAACATCTTGGTTATGATAAAAATCCGGAATTCGTCAATGGCAATGTAAGAAACATCTACGACCTGCCAGCGGATGTTATAACCCCCTCCGGCTCTGACTCCGTGCAGCAGACCCGGGCAATCAAAAACCTTCCTGATGATGCAATCGTTCACTATTTTACCCGTGCGACAGAAAATGATTATCTTTTCCGTATGCCGGAATATGATGCTGAATTAGGTGCAGCTGTTTTCAACTGGGATTCCGAATCTGTGGTGGCTATTTATGTTGCTGCAATGGAGGAGTCTTTTGAAAATCTGCGGTTTATGATTAAAAACAAAAATCTCTTTAATGTTGAGGATGATGGTTCAATAGTCGTGAACCCTATGCTCATAGTGGAAACACAATGGTATATGTCTGAAGTTTTCGAGATGGCCTGTGCTGTTAACGGAATTGATCCAACTGAATTTCGTCAACAGCTTCGGGATTTCTTGTATAGCGAAACACATGCCTATAAAGAGATGAAATTGAAAAGTGAATTGTATAAATCAGATCCGACCATGGTTTTCCATGATTGTTCTGATGGTACGGACTGGGAAACATTTTTTGATGCTGATTATTTTCACTCCAGCAAAAATCTTGCGTTGAAATGGTCGGACTCTGGACTTGTTACTCTATTTAAGAAATCCTTCACCGATACAATAGACTTATTTGAAAACCTTGTTGTAGCTAATAAACTCACGATAAGAGATGCTAAAGGCTGGGTCCAGATTAATCCGGTTTTCGAATCGGAATTAGAATGGATTAAGTCTGATGTATTTAACATTATAGGAACCCATCTTGGATATGACGTTGTGTCTGTTAGAAAACAGATTATGACGACCTGTCAAATGGCATTCCATTAACTTGCCCCCGGCAAACATTCGCCTGGGTGCGGTGTTTGCTTATCTGGAGAAATGATATGAATAACACCGCTATAGCAATTAATGCAGTAGATACTGATGCAATGGTTTCCAATGTCCCTGTTGAAGAACTTCTTCCGGATGCATGTCGCGAGCCCAAGCGCAGTAATTCAAAAGAACTTTTCTATCTGGTATATGCAACTGATTTATTCGGCATACCGGAACTGGATCCTAAAATGATTGTACCAGTATTCAAAAAACAGACACCTTACCGTGCCCCTCTGAATAAAGACTACATCCCGAATCCACGAATCCTTGAGCAGGTAGTAAAGCTTTTGGTGACGACGAATCTGGATTTAAGTCTCTGTCTGAAAGGAGAGTCGGGGTCGGGAAAAACGGAAATGGCGATGTACATCAGTCATATGATGAACTGGCCACTCACTATAAAGCAAATCAACAGCAACATACGTGCTGATGAGCTCGAAGGTGAACGAAGTCTGATTGACGGAAATACTGGATTTGTATTGAGTGAACTGGTTAAGGGTTTTCGTGATGGTCATCTAATCCTGCTGGATGAAATTGACAAGATCGACCCTGATACAGCGGCAAAATTGCACATGCCAATCGAACGCAAACCCTGGTCCGTGAGTGCTAATGGTGGTGAGGTAGTTCATCCTAGCGAGTTTACTCGCTTTATGGGAACAGCCAACACGAACATGAATGGTGGGGCTCGTCGCTTTGTTTCGTCACAGCGTCAGGATGCGGCTTTCATAAAGCGTTTTCTGATCGTTGAAATGGAAAGGCCTGACGAAGTGTTTTTGACTGGTGTTCTTATGCAACGTTTCAATCATCTGCCAGCAGCGGTTGTTTCGAAGTTCGTATCGACGGCTGTCTCGGTGAATAACATTGGCGTTGAAGATTGCGTGATGGATTTGCGTCAGTTGGTGACCTGGGTGGCAACGTCATTGACGTTATCAAACCTGGCACTGCTTAAGACCTTTGAAATCGCGTTTTCAGCAGCTTTGCCTCTCCATGCAAATGAACTCGTAACAGAAGCCATAGACCTTGTCCTTGGTGATGTGAAGAATTCATCAATGGGAGATTTGCTCGCAAAAAAGTAACAATAGATGGGGTGAGATATTCAAGAATTAAACTTGAATTAAATAACTTATCACATCTGAAGTTTCATTACTTATTAAGTTATGATGGTAAATCTTTCATAGTGATTGCGGGAACCGGTACTGAAATGATTTTACTTTCCCCGGTGGATGCAGATAGAACATTGTATGAAGTTAAGCCATTAAAGGTGGACATATTTGATGTGGTTAAGGAATATTCTGAAGCAGGATATGTTCCTCAGGGTAATATCGAATTCGATTCACTCTTAACTGAATTAGGTAATGAACTTATAACTCTTTAATTCGATTGTCTTAAACCCACGCGGGGAAATTTCCCGTATGGGGAGTTTTCCCCTCATATTTATTTTGGAGAAAACTCATGACTCTTAATACTTCTACTTTAACTTCAGAAAATGCCGCAGTTATTAGCTCTAATTTCATTAAGCGCTATCCTGAGCTTGCTGAAGGTGCAGTAATAACCAAACTTGAAATCAGTGGGTGTCAGGGGGCTCGTCGTACCGGGGAGATTGAACTCTCCTACGAGGGCACCGATGTCACTAACCAGAAGAGTGTCGCCAAAAGCGAGGTTCGCTGGATAGATGTAAAGGCACTAAGTTTCAAGAGCACGATCACCAGCAGAATATCATCTCTCTGTTCCCGCCTGTGCATCCGTTACAGTCATATGTGGATTTTACCGGTGACAAGCATGCAGGAGTTCCTGGAAGAAGCTCAGGAAATCCAGCGGGAGTTCGAGGCAGGTATTGAAAAGGTTCTTGAAAACTATGAAGTGCATATTCAGGCTGAAAAAGATCGCAGCCCGAAAATGGCAAACCTGATTGACCAGCTCAAGTTATCGAAAGAGGATTTCAAAAATTCTTTCCGATTCAATCTTGCGCATTTCATCCCTTTTAACCCGATAAGTGTTGAAGGGGAGGAGACTGACAGTCTCTATCAGGACCAGTTGCTGATTGACCTTGCCGATGAGGCATCTAAAGTTTATGCAAAAATCAGCAAAAATGACAATATGCGCTCAAGCACTATTTCCAGACTTAAGCAAATGCAAAACAAGATCATCAGCTTTATGTTTATTCATAAAGAAGCGTCGGTTCTTGCAGATGCTATCAACCACATCATAAGTAATTTACCTGCGGGTGCAATTAATGAGCCGCGTGATGTTGCTGTTCTGCATCAATGGTTTTTATTCATGAGTGACGCAGCAATGCTGAAGCGAATTATTTCAGGAGAGCAAAAAATAACGGATTGGCTGGAATCTATTACCCACTCATTCAATATGCCTTCTGTAAATAAATCGCTGGCTTCTGGTGTGGACCTGGCTGACGAATTAATGTCGGCTGATGTTTTTGGTTCAGTTTCAAAAGTCATCGTAGCCGAGCCCGAAGTGAAGGATTCAGTTCTGAAATCGTCTAACGCTCCAGCGCAATCCATGGCTGAAGTTGAAGAGGATGATGAAATGTCTCTAAACGGTTGGTAATCATATTTCAATTTCCCGGATGGGTACTTCACCTTCCGGGTGAGTACCCTAATTTTTTAAGGTACTCAAATGAAATTCGATTTAAAAAATTCACCTCGGCACATACAGCGTCTTAAGAATATTGCAAACGTCATCAGTGGAATACCTGATATAACCGTTATTATATCCTCTGGCGTAAAAGGCCCGTATTTTAGTCCTTCACGTAATTTTTGTGTTCTTCCAAATGGAGATTACAGCGACCAGAAATTTGTAGAGTTAACTGAAGGTTTTATTTGTCATGAGGCAGGACACGGTAGATATACTGATAGTGACCAGTGGCAGGAAGAAATGGAAGCTGTCTTGTCTTCCTCCCCAGGTTTCCAGTCTCTCGACAGCAATCATGAAGGAATGTTTGATACCCCTGCACTCAAAAGGGCGGCATATGCTAAATCGCGCCGACTGGGGGGGTTGATAAACCTCTTTGATGATATACAGATGGAGCGAAAAGTTGGTGGCGATTTTGCCCAGGCCGGTCCCCGTCTTGCCAGAACCTATCAGTTGATGGTTGAGGCAGGTTTGATGACCTGCGATATAACGTCATCCCAGCCTGATCCGGTAAGGTTCCTGGAAGGGTTTTTACTCAATTCAATGCGAGTTGAGGTCCTTAAACAGGAAGGGCAGGCAGCGATACTCGAACCTTTTTTTGAGTTCGCGGCTACGCTTCTGAAACCCTATTTGTCTGAACTTACGAATATCATTCACGACGCACACAGCAGCAGGTGTACCGGTGATGCTATTCGACTGGCCAAACAAACTCTCAGCCTGATCGAGCGCATGCGCGATGAGGCAAAAGAGCAGCAACAGGACCGAGGTCAGACTGATGATCAGACCCCTGATGCTGATGATTCTGATAATCAACCTGAAGCCGAGGAAGAATCAGACAGTAATGCTGATGACGACGCGGATGACAGTGATGCTCAGAGTGATGACCAGAAGTCTGATGTTGATGATTCTACTGCTGAACCAGACCCGGATGAAGACTCAGGAAACAATACTGAGGAAGCGACGGGTGAAAGTGAAGCACAGAACGGCAACGAGACTGAAAAGGATGGGCAATCGGACCAGGAAAACGGTCAAGCTGATGAAACTGGTGGTGAAGAGGAAAGTAACTTTTCCTCAGAGCAATGGGCGAAGCTTGAGGCACTTCTGAATGATTTTCTGGAGTGTGATGAAGAAAGCCCGGATTACCATGACCAACTCGCCGGTCTGGTGGAGCAAATCGCTGAGGCTTGCCCTGCGGCCATTAAGGCTGAATTTGGTGGTAGCCCATGGGATTTGCCAGACCTGCCAATTGATATTGATGTTTATAACGAAGCGGTGCGTCTGAGTCAGACCGTGGCCGGGGATTTGTCGATGCTACAACAGGCAAATGTCCGGACCATGAATAAGACACGGGACAGAGGCGTTACGTTTGACCCGGGGCGGCTGATACAGGCCCCCATGGGTGTACGGGATGTATTCCGGACACCGGGCGCATCGAAGAGTCGTGGCCACATAGGCGTTGTTATCCTCAGAGATATCTCCGCCTCCATGGCCAGTGATGATCGTTATATCCACGCAATAAAAGCCGACCTTGCATTGTCTCTGGCATTGCAAAGTTACGGGAATATGCATGTTGCTAATATGCTTTTTCCCTACAGAACTGAAGCCTGTGAAATTATTAAATCTTTCGACCAGTCGGTGGAGGAAACAATTTCACGGTTCGACCTGGGTAAACCCGGTAGTCATACTCCCACCGGGGATGCTTTAAAGGTCGCACACGATCTGTTGTTAGAGAGTCAGTTCGACAGAAAAATTGTCTTGTTGATTACCGATGGTGAACCAACAAGGTCGAATTATTCAGTTGAGGAAGTATTAAAACTGGCTGATAAGAACGGAATAGAAGTCGCAGGTATTGGAATTAATACCGACGAACTTGAAGGTTTTAAGTCCGGTACTTTCGTAAATGTTGAGGATATCTCAATGCTGGCTTTAGAAGTTAATAAGCTGGTTATGGATATTCTCACCAATTAAAAACTCTACCCGATTGGGGCAAACGGCCCCTTGGGGTTATTTGCTCCTTGAAGGTTAATGGAGCAAATTATGAGTCAGATAAAAACCTACCGTGTTGTGCATGAAGTTGAGGGGCAAAAACATAAGATCCGTATTTTTGGTCGTATAGGTGAAGTCATTAATGACACTGAGCCAAAGGAAATTATTCTTCGGGAAGTTTCTATACCCGAGGATGAAATTCATAAAACTCAGGTGCTCGTTGGTGACTTCATTCAACGACTGGAAAAACAGGGCTTCACTGAAGCTTAATTTTATGAGGGCCTTAACTGGCCCTCTTTCTTAAATTCTGCGTTGTGGGTTTCTCAATGTCCTCTGATACGCAGAAGACATTGCGAAACCCACAATGTCAGATAAGAGAGAATAAAATGACTTATGTTTCCTCAGCAGTTCAGGGCAGCCCGCAGGAAATTTCCGAACACTTTATAAAACTTGTCCACGCCCGCATAGCGGAAGTGGGCGGATGGCGTTCAGTGTTTGAAAAAATCGCTGCTTTTGATTTAGCCGTCACGAAAGCCCCTGGACAAGTGGCTTGCCCCTTTACCAATGCGGGTAAGTCTAAGTTCAGATTCCGCCACAAAGATTTGTACACGGGTTGTGCCATTCACAATGACTTCCCGATAAATGCCTTCTGTGATGGGATTGACGTGCTGGCTGAATATTATCAGATGAGCAAAACGCAGACGTGTAAGAAGATCCTGACAGATTTTTTTGGCATGGATTTGGCTGCGCCGATGACGCGCTCGGACATAGAAAGTGAGCGTAAATATCACGAAATCGTGAAGCAACATGAGTCTCTGTCAGCTGAAGAGATTGCGACCCGGCTTCGTAAACTTGAAGTTATGTATCACTACACTCGCGAAATTAGCCCTGATTCACCGGTTGCTGAGTATCTCCGGAAGCGTGGACTTTCACGTATCCTGAGTCACCTGCCCGCCGACCTGGGCTATAACCCTCGCCTGTACTACTGGGATAAAGACGCGCAGTCCAGTCTGATTTATCCGGGGATGGTGGCCATTCTGCGGGATATTCGCGGGCGGGCCCTGACCTTGCACAGAACGTACGTTGAAAAGAGTGGTGATAAGGCGCCTGTAGAGACTCCGAAACTGATGATGAAGCCACCTGCGGATCTGCTTGGTGCTTCAATTCAGCTGTTCGACCCGCACTATGCCAAAGGGTCTAAGACCTGGACGCTCGGTGTGGCCGAAGGAATTGAAAACGCGCTGTCTGTAACTGAAGCGACTTCAACACCGTGCTGGGCTGCAAGCTCAGCCTGGTGTCTGGAGAACGTTGTCATTCCCGATTCTTTATTGCCCCCTCCGGACGTTAAAACTATTCAGTTTTACATCTGGTCGGATAAGGATCGTGCTAATAGTCAGGGCCTGTGTGCCGGTCGTGAAGCTGCAAATAAGCTTCAGGCTCGCATGACAGAGTTTCTGACAAAGCGCTATCCAGCTTCAGAACTGACAGTGACAGTATTCGAACCAGATAGTGAGATCCCTGTAGGCAAGAAGGGGATTGACTGGAACGATGTGCTGAATCTGGCTGGTCCAGACGGTTTCCCTGTTATCTGGGCACCTTCGAAACTGGCTCAGCTTTAAACCCGATAACTCCCCCGCATTTTGCGGGGGGGGTATCCTTTTTAATAAAGATTATGCAACCTTTATTAAAAAGGAATTACCGTTTTTCTTCGTGAAAATCACTCGCCTTTTGGGTGAGATTTACGGCTGAGATGCTTGCTCAGTTTAATAAATGTGCGGTAATTCTGGCTACGGTCGGATTTGCGACATGGTATATCCATAAAATCTAAAACCCATAACGGGAGTATTACCGTTATGGTAATGCTCTCATTTATCCAGGAGAGCATTATGAAAGTATCTTTAAAAACTGAGCTTTATAATAAATTAGCTTCTGTGATCAAGTCACATATTATACCGAACCCGTCAGCGATTTATCATCTCTATGACAATGAGGTAGATTTGAGAATTTTGAAACAGAGCATTGATGAAAATGACAGAAGCCTGCTGTATATAGTAAGACCTACAGGTACCTGTATGCTGCGTTGCGACCGCTATTTCTTTCCGGAATATTATGTTACTTGCCGTGGGAATTACCGTGAATTTTCTTATGTTCACCTTGATTTGCAGACCGGGGATCACCGTAATATTGATTGGGAAGAAGCGCAAAAAATTCTGTCTAAGCCTATGTCGCTGCCTGTCCGGAATGGCCTTGGCAAATTTGAATATCTGACAAAAGTAGTGGATGATTTGCGCAACAAGGGTTATGCCGATTATTTGCCAGCATATAACCTTGATGAGTTGCGTAAGTTTGCAAAAGATGACGGGCGACCTTCGCTGGTTAATTATATTGATAAAGTGATGACGTTAATGTGATTTCTAATTGCACATTTAGTTATCTTAATCCCTGATGGGCTCTCCATCAGGAGGCCCTCATATCTATGGTGGCCTTATGAAATTTTTAACTAAACTGGTAACCGCTGTTTTATTAAAAAATGGTGTTGAACCTGTAAATGTGGAAGTGAAGACGAGATTTTCGTTGGAACAACCTATTGATGACTGTTCTTTAAGTATTTATTGCAAGGTTTCTCAGCTGGCCGTATTTATCCCCGGTTATATAGCTACGTTCAAAGAAAGCGTATTGGCTTTTGATGTCGAGCTTGAACTCCAGCAGTTGCTGTTGGGTGCTGATGTGCTTTGTGATGAGTATGAGTCGCTGGGGTATATTTCGGTATGGTTAGAACTACACCGAGAGCCGCAGCGGCAACGGGATTACAGGAAAAGCTACTTTGGTTTGTCGGACGCTCAGTGCGAACTGGCGAACCAGCTGGCGCATGCCTGTGAGCCCAACATCAGTCAAATGGCCAGCTCATGGCTGCTGCACATGGATGAGTTTATGCGTTATGTCCGAAATACCCTGTCCCGGGAGATGCAGTTTATGCTGTCCCTGATTGATGACCTGCATCACATTGCGCTCAGCCGCAGTATACCGCAGATCATTAAGACCGTAACGCATGGTACTGACGTGCTTACGATAGAGTTGTCTCGGTTAGACTCAGAGACAATTGACGGGCATTTGCGCAATAACACGCCTGTGAGCACCAGAAAAAATGCAGCTGATTATATCCGACGGATTCAGTCGTTCGCTCAAACCGGCGGTCGTCTGGGTTACGTAACCTGCCGTCATTTCAGATCAGGTGTACCTGTCTGCCGCTCTTTGCCCTCGTTTTTGCGAAACAGAGGGCTTGGCAGTGATCGGAAACAACTGAACCGGCTGATTACTGATACGGTTGGAGGAAGGAATCAGGATATTGGTTTGTGCGATTTTTGATGCAGACCAGATCCTGTAGTCAGTTGTAATAGCTTCCAAAATTTAACTCTCCTGAGGGACTCTCCCTCAGGGAGTTGTTCCTCATTTCTTATCGAGGAATGAAAAATGAAATGCATCCAAAATTTGATAGCAGCAACGTTGATTAAGAATGGCTTTGCACAGTGTTCCGGCATTCGCATTACGCAGGACATCCTTCAGGCCAAACGGTTTGTTGTCGACGTTGATATTCCGGTCAGTTCATTACTGCCATTCCTTGGAAAATATCTGGCATCAAATTGCCAGGGATATTCAGGGATTGCTGATGACCACCCGTTAGAGATGTACTGCCGGAGCGCGCATTTGCTGTCTGCTGGGCCCGTGAATCTATCTTCTTTACGGTTCTCGGTACCGTTAACTCTTACCCACCTGCGCCTGCTCAGTGGTCAGCCTGAACTGCTTCATTCAGGCCCAAATCGTGACCGACTGGAGTATGTTTTTTACCGTACTTCCACGGCCGGAAAGGATCTGATACTGGGGTTGGTTGAGAAGGGGAGTGACTTTTTATCCTTCATTTTCGACCGGTTGCAGACGTGCCTGATGGCTGTGATGCCTTTGGCCCGGTCTCTGCTGGAAAAAGTGCTGGAGAACAGCGTTACGCGCCCTTTGTGTGAGTTTATCAGCGAACGTTCTGGCGTGGCTGCCAGGATCGTGGTGGAAAAGGTCGTGCCCGGGATGGTTGACGAAATACTCTGTAATGGGTGGACCGTTGAAACGCTTTCCGAAGCCGACAAATATCTGATCCACCTTCAACGGTATCTTTCAGGTCGAGTCATGAAACGCCATATCTATGCTGAAATACATCAGCCGGAAAGTGGGGTTTCGACAGTGAGTACTCTGGCTGGAAAATATTCAGCACCGGTTATTGTCACAGAATACCGGCTAACCGGTATAAAATGCGATGTTATATTTCAGAAGGCCATCAACCACGCAGTGAAGACGTTACAAGACGTAAAGTGCTCTCGTGATCAGGATGCCCTCTACATGTAAATTTTTAACCCTCAAGGGATTTCGCTTCCCTTGGGAGGCGTTCCCTTTTCATTAAGGAAGTGCCTATGTTTAGCGAATTTGATAATAAGCAATTTGTCTGCGCGAAGATTAACTTTTTAGGACTTAACGTAAAGTCTGATAACGTGTTTTTAGTACTCGCAAAATCCGGGAACAACAGTTCCTCAATCCGTGCTGAGTTTAAATCACATGAGTTGTCTCAATTAGTAGATATGTATGTGGACGAGTTGATCGCATCGAATGCCCCCTTCCTTCAGACTGAACCTTTACGGGTGAAGTTGAAGTATTTTCTTCAGGTATTCGACAAACTCGGCTATGGCACCTTTTTGCTTAAACATTCTGACACTTCGGCAGCGGATATTGGCTTCTTTGATATATGTGATCTAGTTAAGAAGCGAATAGAACTCACCTGTTCGACGCCAGATTCTGTAAAAGATAAATATAGAAGTTTAATGGAAGTGGAAGGGAAAGTTTTGATTTCTCGCCATGCATTAACCCATTTCTATCATTCCGAATATTTAGATTTTATTAGCTACTGCCGTAATAAGCTTATCGATGTGTTGGGGGCTGTATACTGGACGTTTGTGGATATGACACGCACGTATTCACTTTTGAACCAGTATCAATACAGCCGAAAAATTAACAAGGATTGGACGTTGTCTCTATCTGTTGATGACACATCATATCCTCTTCACATGCATGAACGATATATTAAGCGTGATACTGCGAATGGAGAACAACTGATTAACCGCAATAATGAAGCTATCAATAAACTTTATATGGATGTCGCGTCAGGTGATTCTGTGCCTGTTCATATTAAAGTGGATGTAATGGCTCAGGGCGGTGTGTGTATCTATTCAGGCTTACTTGCGGCCAGTGTAGCGTACAGCCGTAAAGCAGAGATAAAAATCCACAACCGGAAGGAGCTCCTGAAGGAGATCATTCCTGTAATCAGATGTCTCCAGGATGAACGGCAGTATGTTGCTTAACTAGCCGTTAAACACGAAAACGCATTTAAATTTAACTCACCTCACGGGGAAGCAGCTTTCCCGTGGGGAAGCTCTTCCTTGTAATTAAAAAGGAAGACAATATGTTTAATTATGATGACATGAAAAATTATGTGCGTGCTGAACTGGGCGGCATGGGGATTGATTTTGATGAGGCTGACATTATTGCTTCTGTATGTCATACACAAGGCGATGAGGTCTCACTATCCTGCAAGCTAAAAGGTTCTGACCTTATAGATGCCGTCGATATCTATATAGGCACTTTATCAGCTTGCACTCCTCTGAGTGCAGAGCACACGGCCCTCAGTAAAAAAATTAAATCCCTTCTCTCGGCATATGATAATTTGGCCTATGAGGAAATTATCATTGAAGGGAAACACTATGCCAGCAGCCTGGTGGAGTTTGAACCAGTCGTGGATGAAATCCTTGCCCACAGTGCTGACGTAACCCAGCGGTCGGGTTTTGATCTCCGGACCTACAACCAATTAATGGAAGTGAACGGGGAAGTGCATATTGCACGTTTTGCCCTGCAAAAATTCTGGGATACTGAATTCGAAGCATTCGTTGAATATTTACAGGATTTACTGACCGAGAGTTTGTACCGGGCATACGCAACCTTTTCCAGTATAAGTATGGCCATCTACGGACTGAGTGAATATGAGTATAGCCGCCGGATTAATGACGGTTTAACGCTTAATATTACTTTAATGGACGAGACGGACTCTTTTGGATACGATGACTGTTATATGGATGAAGTAACATTGCCTAACGGTAAAGTTATTCAGAAGCGTAACAATGAAACGATTATCAATATTTTCAATAGTGCAGCTGACGAGTCGAGCCTTCCGGCTGTGATGCGCATTTTATTTACTGATGAGAATGGAGACGAAGTTTATTCTTCATACTCAGGAACGTATGTCTCTAAAGAAATAAATGGGATGCTGAAAATTGCAGACCGGACAAGCCTTTTGAGTGAGGCGTTCCACGAACTCAGAAACATCATGACATTACCTGCCTCCCGTGCAGCTTAGATGTAGATGTCCTTAAAATATGTACGATGTAACGATAAAAAGGCACGAGCTCCCGCGAAGGGGGTTTGTGCCTTTTTTTTTGCCTGTACCGTGTCGGGTGGCGATCTGGTTCATAGGTACACCGGGTTACACTTTACGGGACAATGACATTTATAAACACGCCTGACCCATCATCATAAATGTGCTAAAGCAGGGAAATCAGGCCGGTTAGTGAAAAAATCAGCCCACCCGGATTTGTATACTGTTTTCAACAGCGTGAAAGGAGATTTTATGACCCGCTTCAGTTCCCATAGCCAGTCCGTGCAGGTAAATGCCTTTTCGCCGGTTGAGTCTGAATTCCTTTACAAACACACGGCTTTCAGCATCGAGCGTTTACTGAATAATCCCGATGATAGTCAGCTTGAATATCTGTTTGAGCGGCCTGCTGATGCGGTACGGGAGGAACTGATGTTGAGGTTCCTCCGTGGAGAGCAATATATAACGACGGTGATGTGCTGTAATTTTTCTGCGGAAAATGGTTGTCTAGGCCACGTGCCGGAGTAGCGTTTCGTAAGGTTGTTTTAACTACCCTGAGAATTAAAATTAATGTTAACCGAATCGTTCTATGACTGCGTGATATATGCCGTTACGGCGGTGATCCTCATCTCTGCATTTTGGGAAAACAAGCAAAGTCGCTTTGCGTCTGTTTTTTTCTGGGGGAGTGTGGTGTTAACGGTCCTTCTGGTTGTCGCTGCGGCCACCAACTGGTGGTTATACCGTTCTGCTCTGGGCGGGGTCATTGTCATTTTCATAGTCAGCGGGTTATGCATGACCCGGTTCAGGCTGGTTGTCTATGCGCTGCGATTTCAGAAGCTGACTTCAGGCTTGGCGCAACGGGTGCGGGCAGGATGTCGGATCTTACTGGTTCTGCCTGAAGGTGAAGAAGAAAAAGAAGTTCTTCTGTCCCGGCTGCGTAAGGCCGTAACGGACGACGCTTTTATACATGTACCCGGAGCTCTCGGGCCGCGTTCGGATGATGTGTTGAGTCGACTCTCCGCTCTTCATTCAGCGGGTACCGGCTACCTACTGGTTTGTGAAGGGCAAGTCGCAGCCAGGAGCTGGCTGAGCGTGGTTGAGAATGGTGACCCGCAAACCTCTATTGCTGTTAATTTTCATTTGATCCCTGATCTGGAGTGAGAACGCATGACAAGTGAACTGGACCCTCTGAGCCGTGACGATATTCCGTTTGATACCCGCAATCAGGTGCGCCTGCATTTAAGTCGCGGCACACATAAAATGCTGGCGGGTGCTAAAGCCATACTTCAGACGCGGGGACTTGAGGACGTAGCCATTGAAGATTTGTTGCGAGCCTGTCTGGAGGAACACCAGCCGATTGACATGGCCAGTATTTATCTGGAACACCTGCTTAAACAACGTGGGAATAGCATTTGTGATTATTAGGGTACCGGAGGTTGTTAGATTTCCTGCTTGCTGTGTTTAGATAGCGGGTATAGCCGATAAATCAGGGATCAACATGCAAAGTAAGGGTAAAACCACCGTGGTAGAGCGAATTTTTAAAGAAGAATTAGCGTTGTCGTTGTCATGCTGGATTTTCTCTTCCTCGCTTAGTCAGTGGGACACACGGATCTTTTATGGCGTTGAGGTTGCGCCTAGTGGAAAGGTGGGTCCGGATCCCCGGCGGGAAGCCTTTTTCCGCTTTGTGGTTAACGAAGACGGTTTTGATGCCGGAAAGCAGGCTGACGGTCTGGATTTATGCTGCTTTTCAATGCCGCGTGACGCCATACCGGGCGAAGAGTTTTCAGAATTCGAACGAATGACTGTACTGACCGGCGAACTGGTTAACGGTTTGCTGTTGTCTCTGCCGGAATATCTGGATATGCCGGGACCTCTTGCCTATCAGATCCGGGATGAAATCAACGGTTTTAATGCGCTGGCGGGGGACGGGGTCTTCCATGGCTGGGGGACATCGGCCGAGCTGTGGAGAAATGAAATCTATCCGCGTACCACGATCCAGCTGATGAATACGGCCGCAATCCATTAACCGACACAGGGGGAAGGCTTGCAAAAAAATTTGTTTCTTCTGGAGTGGAAGCTCTGTCAGTCGCGGGCCTGGTTGGGCTGGATGGTTCTGTGGACAGGGATCAGTTTTATCCAGCTATTTGGACTGCTAATGACCAGCTATCTCCTGGGCCACTCCATTTTACCCCCGGTATGGCTTTTGATTTGGCTGTCTCCCTTACCGGGTTTTATGGTGAAGGTCCGGGCCGTCGAACTGGACAGTATGCTGGTACAGTCATTTTACCTGGCGGGGATTAACATTTTCACCCGCCGGGTGCCGTTGATGCCGGGAACCTGGTCTGTTGACCGGGTGAACGGACGCTATCGGCTGAACAGGATCACGCAGGATGGACATACCGTGCATTACCCGTATCGCCCGTGCCAGCTGCCGTTATTTCTGACGCCAGAAATTATAAGTTCGACCAGGAGCAGCACCGATGAGTGAAAATCCAGAAGCGGTCAGCGCGGCGACTTCCTGTCTGCTGTATGTTCATCAGTACCGTGATAAACGCAGGACTGGTTTAAGCGTGACCAATGCCCTGATCCTGGACTGGCTGGACTCCGCAGAACGTCGCGGGCTGTGCTCACGACCTGCTCTCAAGTGCCTTCGCAACGCGCTTAAAAAAGCCAAAAAGAACCAGGTGAAGGATCTGATGAGTATCCTTGAGCTGCTCATTGAGGGTGATGGCGCAATACCGGAAATTCCGAACTCTCCCTTAGCCCGGGTACAGGATCTGCGTGATGCATTGACCCGACGTGGCTGGTGGGTAAAATTCGGAACCCAGACGGACTGGGAGAGGCTGGATCTGCTAAGCCGCACCGTCTGTTTTGGTCTGCTTACCGACGTCGAACGCTGCTTCGATTTTCGGGGTCAGCAGATTGAGCCTTTATCCCTGTACTTTACCGGGGAGTGCCAGGACTTTGCGAAAGAGGCGCATCTCTGCGGATTTCATTGCCAGGCAGGACAGCCGGAATCGGTGGATAACATCCTGGTCTGGCGCTGCGACATTTATTCGGGAGAGGTCTATGACGACCGAAAGACTGACAGAGCTGCATGATGTGATTCTCACTGAGATCGACCGGCTTGGAGAGTATCTCGATGCTCATCTACCCGTCCGTTCGACGTTGATGAAGATCCACCCCGTAACGCGGCATAACGAGCGGATGCAGGTAATCAACAGTCTGGATGTTGATACCACTGATGATGTATCACCGAAAGCGATCCTGGATGCTCTGAAGCACTTTCAGGTATCAGATATCGCAACACTGTCGACCGAATCGACCAAAATCACCCAGAAATATCCCGGTATTATTATTGTACCGGGTGATCCTAAGGTACTTAATCGGCACATCGAAGCCATTAATACTGCAAAAATTACTTTTGCTTCGGCCTTGAGAAAAGTGGCGGCAGATAAATCTCGCCGCTTTGAGAAGGTACACCAACAGTTCCCGGGGCTTATTGTTCAGCAGGCAACGCGAAAAATTTACTTTGTAGAGGGGCAACTTAATAAAGTTACTTTTTCATGGCGAATTCACCGTAATCAGGATGTGAAAGACCATTCCCAGCTGATGAGTCTTTTGGAAAAGCGTCTCGCAGTGGCCAAAATGTCCCCTGCCACCAACGGACCCGAAAAACTGGTCGAGATTGAGAATGCTATCGATGCTCTGGAAAACCGTGTGCTGAAACAGGGAGAGTCATTTCGCCTACGTCGCGATAATGCTTTCCCTGTTCCGATTGCCCATCTGTTTGTGAAGCGTCCAGAGGATCAGCAACGAGCTGGTGGAAAGTACCTCGATGTGAATTATTTTGTTAAACCGGCTTCGCTGCCGTTTTTCGCAACGGGTAATGACCCAGAAGTGACTGTTCTGAAAACGTGGTATCCGCGAGAACCAGGCAAAGTGCGTAAACAAGATCTGGAGTACTCCGACCTCTTGCCCGGGGTGGAGACGGGGATCTATATCGTCAGAGATGCTTGAGGAGAGCATATGCAATGGATTTCTACCGCCAGCCAGCAAATTGATGAGCGCCTCTATATGGTGTTCTTGTGGGCGAAAAAATACCATGCCGATTCTATTCACCGGGTGGTCTACACCGTGGATCTGCAAAAATCACGACACCCAGCGCAAGAGGATCAGGTACGGGCAGAGTTGCTGTGCGGAAACTATTTTCTGTTGCGCAAGGAAAATCAGATTGATCATCTCTGGAACGGCCATGAGCTAAGCTGGCAGGCTTACACACCCGCCCTCCAGTCCCTGCTGCTGGGGAAAGACGTCCCGGAAACACTGCGTCCGCTCGCCGATTATATGCATATGCGCTGGCAGGGTTTAACCATGGTGCCCATGACCGGCACTCTCCGGACGTCAGCGATGGAAGATGGCATTTGCTGGGTCAAAGTGGATATGCGCTACTACTGGCGTAACGAGGTCGTCGAGTCTGTGCTGGGGCCGGTGCAGGTGACGCAAAAGGCACTGGTCCGGTTCGGCACCATGGCCAAACATGATGCCAATGCGAGTGCCCTGCGAATGCTGAGCCGCCGGTTGACGTCAGAGTTTCTTATCGAGTTTGAGATGGAGGCACAGGAACTCAGTCGCAAGCAGGAGATGTTCGGGACGAAAGACGTCAAAATGTACTTTCATTCGCACTACCCGAGCCAGAAATTGCTGCTGGTCCGCACTCACGGGAAGGAATGGATGATGGTCGATGCGTTTTTGTTCCATCATACCAAACCAAAAAATAGCGGTAAGACGGCCAGGCGTAAACCCAAAACCAACGTCGCGGTTAACTAAAAAAAGGAGTGCATTAGTGCAACTGGCAATTATGATTGGCATTGTCATCTTCATGGCAATCGGTGCTTCTTTTCTCACCAATTATTGCGTCACGGTGCTGGAAAAACTCTATTTTAAACAGGCGCTGAGCATGGAGTACTTTGCCTGGCTTCGGGTTATGTTTGCGGGCATTTTGTATGTCTTCGTACTGGCTATTCCCACCTTTGAGCTGATCTACACCCTGAAACTGATTTCACTGGCCAATATTGCAATACAGACCATGAAGCTTAATGGGGTCTACAAACTTAAGCGCAGGAATGGCACTATGCCGGTCAAACCCGTTTCGCCGTTGGCCCGGTTTAATCCCTTTAAAAAGAAATGAACGTGTTAACTGCCAGCTCCTGTAAGTACTGGCGTTTAATTGTTAAAAAAATAAAGGGGGAAGCATGAATAAAAGATGCTTGCTAATGGCCATGAGTTTGTTGCTGTACGGCTGCGATCAGTTTAGTGAAACTGGTGTGAATACCCTAAAGCAGGATATCGCTCGTGATGCGATGAAGATCCCCTCCATTGTCATCTATCCTGGCTGGACGATGGACGATCATGGCAAGCCTGCAACGGTGTACGGCACCAACCTCTGTCCGGAGGGTATATTCAGCAACGTGAGTGAGAATGGATGTCTGGTAATTGAACCTGCTGATAAAACCGTCACGGTCAGTGTTCTTGCTGCTAATTCCGGCATCAATAAAGCACAACATGAAACCTGGCTCGTTGAGCGGTCGGGTGCTGCTCCTGATGATGTTATCAGGCTGAAGCGTCCGGATAAGACGTATATCAGTGAGTGGAAAGGCACCAGCGGTCAGTGGAGCATGTTGTATTCTGCTGAATGACAATTAAGGCTTGGAAGATGAATAACACGGTATCAGTGGTCAGAAAAAAGCAATATTTAAAAGCGCTGCTAAAAACGATAGTGGCCATCTATGTGGTCATTTTTATAGCCTCTTTTACAGAGTTCCAGATCTGGGTTCATGCCGATAAATACCCGTCGTGGCTGGCAAAACCTCTCGCTATAAAGAATTATCCGCCGTCCATGACCGATGGGGGATTGTTCGAGTATGTGGATAAAGTGTGCGGCCCTACACGGGGTATGATTGCCTTTTCGGAAAAGACCAACGGGCACTTTGTCCGTTGTGATCATGCGCTCTCCGCTACCGCGTGGTGGCACGGTGTGTATCGCATCGTGCCTGAGTCATCGAATTAAAAAACAGGGCAGTACACGTTACTCGCCTGGAAAAAACGGGCCATCAACCGGGCCCGAACGCGATTTGCCGCTTCACGCCTCCCGAAAGGCTTCACGCATAAACAGCGTCATTGCCTTGTTCCCGGCTTCGATATTGCGAATATATCGAAGCACCATTTCCTGACTCGACCAGTTCCCCATTTCCATAATTTGCACCAGCGAGTAACCGTTTTGTGCAAGCTGAATGGCACCGCCTACACGAACGCTGTGACCGGTCCAGCACCGGCTCTCGTCCTCATCGGGGTTCAGGGTGAGCCAGAGATCGTAAAACGCCCTTAACAAGGTGTCTTTGCTAAGAATTCCTTCATCATCGGCCTTTTCCTCCTCCTCTTCCTGAGCTACCGTCCTGCTGGCCCGATAGGGCATGTTGTGGCGCTGAAGCAGCGTATCGATATCGTTGCCCCGGCTGCGAAGTAGCCAGCCTTCAGGCATATAACCGGTGTCGTGCGCGTTCACCGCCTGAAAGAGAAATTCCGTCGGGTGGGTGCGCCCATCCTTGCCAACCAGGTTCATCAGTCGCAGGAGGCTGGTGGAGAGCTGCGGTGACAGGCGATAGGACAGATTGGTGCTGGCAGTGGTTTTAGTACGGTATACCGACAGGGTGAATTCAAGAGACATATCATCCAGCCGGAGATCCTGGAGCCGGATCCGGCGGATTTCTACTGAGCGGAGGAGCGTCTCAAATCCCAGCCAGATAAGGCACAGGTCACGAAGCTTCCTGACGGAGTGGGTCCCGGCATAGAGGGCTATCAGTTTTTTGAGATCGGGAAGCATAAAGGGCGTTGCCTGACGCGTTACCTTCTGACGCCGGGTTTCATCATTTTTCAGGGTTTCCAGAATGAACCAGATTTCTGAAGAGAGAACGCCAGGTGCATCGAGCCCTTTTTTATGAATGCTGTTTAAAGCCTGGACGCAGCTGACGACGCTACTGCGGCGAAGCCTGCCTCCCAGGTGCTCGACAAAGGATTCAAAGGCTTCCGGGTGTGCCGGTATAGCGCTGGCGGGCCAGCTGGTTTCGTGGGCTGCATTAGCGTAATACCAGTCCCCCCAGACTCGCATCCAGTGCAGGTATGTCTTGGCTGTGTTAAATTTGAGATGAGAGAAATAGCGGACCAGGCGGGTCATTAACCGGCCGTCGGTGTTTAACCGGGCAACCTGCGTTAGCACGTCGGCCTCCGCAATACGGTGGGTTATTTCTTTCATAAATCGCGTTGCCTCGCCACTGGATGAATCAACAGTAATGATAACACTGCCTATATCCAGATAAAACAAGCTGACAGCACCAAAAGTAGGATATGCTAGGTGCATAAGACTATGGGACCGGGCATCGCTGATGCGAGAATTAATTATGACGGACAAGTACTAACATAAGGCCAGACATGTCTGAAAGTAAGCAGCAATATCTGATGAAATTCCGTAAATGCTCTACCTTTGAAACCCTCGATCTTGTATTTGAACGCATTAGTGAGAAAACCGCGAATGTCGATTCAATGGAGTTATCCGGCGCTTACGATCACCGTAAGGCCGAGCTGACCATGAAGAAGCTTTACGATAAAGTCCCAGCCAGCGTCTGGGCATTTGTCAGATAATAGGAATGTCGAAAATTAATATATTTTGCATCCGAATAATAAAAAGTAACTTTTTTAATATTCAAACACTGAATTGTGAGTACAAGAATATTGACCCCCTGAGAGAAAATATCTAACTGCCCATTCGATATACTGTCTCCGGAATGAAGAGGGGGATGGCGAATATGCGAAAAAGTTACACCTACGGCATACCGTTCGGTATACACAAAAAAACAGGGCAGATCCTCGATATCACCGAGGTGGAGCGGGGAACGGACTGCGGCTGTATCTGCCCCGGCTGTAAGACAGAGCTGGTGGCCAAGCAGGGAGAGGTCAACCTCTGGCATTTCAGTCATTCGACTTGTCTCTCTGGCGACTGTGATGGCCTGATGCAGGCAATCCGGGCCAAGATCATCGAGATCCTGAACGAACAATGTCAGCTGGCGGTGCCGCACGTGCTCGAAGGGTACGAAGGTGGAACAGTCACGCTGGACAAGGTGGAAGAAAGCCAGCGTATGTTTGGCGCTACCGCCGATCTGGTGGTCACTATTGATAAGCTCCGGGTCGGGGTATTTCTGGATCTTGACCGAACGCTGGCATCCCGCCTGTCGTTTGAGCAGCTCCATCCTTCTGAGCCGGTTGCCGCCCTGCGGATAGATGTGCCTGATCTCGAATTTGAGCTGGGTCGGGTACAACGAGGTGAGCGACACTGTACCTACAGCGAATGTATCGAGGAGCTCATCACCGGGGATGCTGCGTCCCGGGAGTGGCTTTATCATCCGGTGCTGCAACAGCTCAATGGCGAAAAGCAAAAAATCTACCATGGCCGGGAGCCAGCGGAAGCCGGTCCACTTCGCCAGCGCCTGGCCGACCATGCCATTGTCATGCGTGACACCTTACCTGCCAGCAAGAATGCGTTAATCATGCAGCGTCGGGCGACGATAACCTGTCTGAGTCGGCTGACGGTACGGGGTACCGAGATAGCTCAGACCGACGAGTTTACGCTGTTCCTGCGTTACTTCCGGCTGCATTGTTTTGAGAATTGCGACACAGTGAGCATCGAAAAACTGGCTACCTTCTCAGACATGATAGCAGCCACCGAAGAGGGGCAGCGCCTCACTCAGGAGGAGCGGGACTATCTGGGGGAGCTGGTCCGCATCGGGTACTTTAACCAGCGGCTCTGCAAGGCATTTGTTACGAAAAGCGATGACCCACAACCGGAAAAAGGGTATTCCGGGGAGCTTTTTTAGCGCCATCGGGGCCATCATCTGCCGGTCTGACAGGGATGATGGCCGGTAGCCCCCTTAATTCCACCGGATACTGCGCAGTACGTCACGCAGCTGCGTCCTGACCTTGTCATCGCCACCCGATTTAAACGAAGTGGTCACTATGGCGGTGGCGTTCCCGGCGGGAACCTGCTGCATCTCAACCTGCCAGACAGCATTTGTTTTGCCATCTGTTCGCTGATAGCGTGTCACGACACTGGCTTTGCCTGCCAGTTCGCCGACCGAGCAGGCAGGGGCGGTGACGATCTTCATTCCCCATTTACCAAGGGATTCCCCCAATGGACCCGCCATAAGGCGGCACATTTCATCCAGATCCGCTTTGCTGGCGCCTCTGATATCTGCGTCGGTCAACCTTGCGGATGAAAATGAGGCCCGAAAAATTCCGGAATTCCTTCGTGCGTCGGAGTCTGAATTAGCGGCAATCGGCGTCAGACTTGGGGGAGTGCCGTCAGCCGGTACACGCGTTTTAATCGCGGTTATCTGGTCAGAAGACAAAAGATGCCAGCTTTCAGGAAGCTCAACACTCATGCCATTGCCCACCACATAACGATGATGGCCCGGGGACGGGAGTGCGTCCGGTGCAGGCAGCTGTGAAACCGGAGTGGAGGGTTCAGCCTGCACACGGTCGCGTTGCAGTTCTGCGGCGAAGGAAAATAAAATCTTAAAGGCAATAAAAACGCCGACCACAAACAGAATTTTCTTTAACGTTTTCATTCAGTGTTCCCGGTCATGTACGGAAGAATGGCCCGATTGTATTCGGGTCAGGGCAGTTAAATAGCGGAATAAAAAAGCCAGACTGGCCAGTTACGACACCTTGTCCCTTAGCCATCGGGTCAGCCCGGTGGACACAATGAGTTCTGCCAGCCGGTTGGGGCCAATCAGGGTGACGCCATCATGCTCACGATCCTCACGCAAAGCCCCCCGGTGCCAGACAAAGAACATCCGGCTGTAGCTGTGGCTTGCCTGGAACAGCGACAGGTATTCAGACAATACCGACTCGTCGGCGACAGACTTCACCTGGACGAAGGCCCGCTCCTGAGTGGTAGGCAGCTCCAGTTCAATATCGACCATCTTCTGTGTTCTGCCAAGGGCGCCGGTTCTCCTCCAGCCACTGGCGGAAAAAATCAGATCCACCAGAAGCTCAAAATCCTGCCAGGTCAGCAAACTACACAGCCCGGAGATAGCCTTCAGGTACTGAGCTTCAGCAAGGTCGGCGGCGATAATCTCTGGTGACAGCTCGTCATTGATTTTGCGAAGAGCATAGCTGGCGAGGCGCACATCGCAAATGGTCCCCCGGTAGTTCTGGGTCGCGAGAAGCTCACCGCTGAGGACGCTGTGGGAAAGAAGGTGACCGGCCAGACTGATGCTGTGCCAGCCGTTAACTGTCGGTCGCATCCTGCTGCCATCTTCCAGTTCGATGACGTCACCGCAGGGCTGGCACCAGTGCATTAATCCCTGGCTTAAGGTGATGAAGACTATGTCGGGGGTGGCGGTGTAAAACGCCTTTATCTGCCTGACATCACTGGTGGCCGTCGACGGATTATTATTCCTGAGCGGTAACCAGACTTTATGCACGTCCTCCCACTTACCCTCAAGGCACATCTGATGGGGCGTATCATGGTATCCGAACCGGATAGTGCCGGTAGCAAGACACTCGGGCTCCCATTCACCCCCTTCGCCCAGTTTGATGTATTTCACTTCCCGTGCCAGGACCTTTTCCATTTAGCCTCACGTCGTTGACTGGATTGACTGACTGAATGTTTCCGATTTTACGCCTGAATTCGATTTGACGTGTACTTTCGCATGACCGGTTTAACGGGACCTCACTCGGGCAACCGGCAGATGGAAAGAAACTACCTGATAGCGGCTGATCCGGGCCGGTAGCGAAAAAAACGGCGCCAGCGAACCAGTACAATGGACGCTGTCAGTTATCACATTTCACCGAGGGGAAGCGAGTGACGATCACGGAACAGTTTCAGCAGCACGTTGTGGCCCATATGCAAAACCTGAGTGCGGAAGCCCGGGCTGCATGGGCGGCATTTTCTGAAGAGGGCGAGTGTGTCTCGATATCCTGTGAGGTGTACCGGGGATGTCTGGGGCGTAAGGGCAATGACGATTTTGTCGCGATGGCCACGTCGCATAACGGGATTCGTCCGGATGAATATTTCATCCCCTGGCTGGCGGGTCCGCACGAGGTCATCGGCACGGTGACCCGCGATAATGCTTCCCCGGCTCCGGTTTATTTTTTCCGGCACAACGGGGTTTATGCCATGGCCATAAGTGAAACCCAGGTCATGGATATGTGGCTAAGCTGGCCTCGTTATCCGGAAGGCTGGTAATCGGATGCGATACCCGATGCAGACCCGGGCGCCAAACCAGCAGCGGACCCGGGGAAAGGTAAGCAATCTGCATGTCATCATCCCATATGCCCCTGCTAAGCCCAGGGGAGCTGTCAGGCTTCGCCTGATTGTGACTTTTGCGCCGGTCTTTAAGACGATATCTCTTTGTTTTCTTTTTATTTCCTCGTTATCTCCTCGAAACACGCGGGGCGCCCGTCAGGGTGACAGAGTTGCATGTTGGGGGAGGTCAGGTACGGGCGAAAATGGTGAGGTTTCTGACGGTGTTGACCTGCCTCTCCTTAACTTGGGATGATGACATGCAAAGTAGTATAATCCACATGCGCACTTAGTTTCAGGTTACTGTATGTGGTTACATAGACGTCGTTTACGCTGTCGCTGATACACAACACATAAAGGGCTACTGACCATGATCAACCCGCAATATTACGGCATGCGTATTTCAGACATCGCCGAAGATAAATTCAGCCTGGGGTTTGACCCCAATGAAAGGTGGCCATCCCTTGTCCTGGCATCGGGCGAAACGGTTCCTGCTGTTGGGGCAGGAGAGTGGCGGCTGGCATCTGAAGATTGTGGCGGGTTTTATTGCGATACTTTTTACGCGGCCGTATTGCCACTTTCAATACGCTCTGAAATGAACGCTGTACTGGAAAGTATCGTTGATGAGCGCTTCACCACCGATGGGTTGGATTACTTCAACATGATGAACAACCAGGCCCGGGCTGAAATCAGAGAGGCCTATCTTTCAGTCCTACAGAGCGTGGGTTTGTCCTGTAACGAGCAGAATCTGGCGCAGCTTACCCAGGCTCTCTATCCAGTCGATGCCACGATAGATAATCTCTCCATTCTTTCCGATGATCTGATTGAACTGGGAACGCTTCAGGTCAGTGAGGGACTGGTGATATTTATCGTGGGCGAAAACTGCGACTAGCCCAACGAAAGTCATTATGTTGAAGCAGTACCGCCATACTTACTGCCCAATAATCGGCAGTATTAATTAGCAGATTCCCGAAACGCACCTTGTAATAACACTACGTTGATAAAGCGGAGGTGGTACCTTGAAAGATGATAGCATCATGGCAACCGGCATTGCCTGTAGCAAAAGAGAACCCTCAAAGATGCTCTGTAAGTTATTCGCCATTATCACGATGATGATGGTCTCCTCCATGGCCTTAGCAGTAGGCCCTGAAGGTGATTCGATGAATCTTGACCGGATGGTTAGCGGCGCACTGATCGACGGTTTGTGTGGCACATTATCGTATGCAAGCAGTCCCCTCAACATTAACGAACGCGAATCCATAGTTCGTTGTGCCTGGTTTGCCAGTGAACGCGACAAACCAGCTAAGGATGTCCAACCGCTATCTGTTTGGCAGGCACGGCATCCGGCATTTTCACCTCAGGCATCTGAACAGGTATTGCTGGCCGCCTGGTTAGCTTTAAAAGGGTAAATTGTCACAGGTGGGGCGTTAAAAATTCTGATTGGCCGGTGTAATCCGGCAAACATTTTGGGGTAAAAATTGAGAGCGCCACGGCCACGTCACACATTGCAAGTAGTTCGCGTCCCTTCGCTGGACGTCACTGACCTGGGATTAACCAGTTACCAGAGCTGGCTGGAATCACACGGCTACGACACGACGAACGCCCGAAACAACCGAACAGCATGGGCAAGTAGTGGCGGCTGGCATCTGAAACGATGCCGGAACCTTTCAACGGGTGTAGACGATTTCTGGTTTATTGCATTTAACGGGAAAGGTGGTGAGCTCTATCCACTCAAAACACAACGCGATTACCGCGCTGCATACCGCAAACTGGAAGCTGAAGGTTATGCGCCTGCGGTGATTGAACAAATGACGACGGGCGCGGCTTATAACCTCGCATATCCGCGTAACCCCGTAAAACACGCTGAGACGGCCTCCAGTATGCCGAATCGGAAACCTGACGTGGATATTCGGGGTGAACATTGTGAGCGTGTAGTGACGCAACGCAGCGGCGCTGCCCAGGTTAAGTTTAAGGAGCTCTTGATTGAGAACTTCTCCGGTCGATGTGCAATAACGGGATGGGTTAATGGTGGAGTGCTGGAGGCAGCGCACATAGAACACGGCACAAGGTACAACCCGTCAAACGGCATACTGATGACGCCGACTATGCATGCTTTATTTGACGCAGATCTCATGGGCATCAATCCGGCTACCTTGACCGTTCATTTTAAACGAGACATCGAGCTGGGAGAGCAGTTCGAAGGCAGGACAATTACTCCGTTGGTATACGACCTGGATATTGATCGACTTGCCGTACGTTGGAATAAATATTTAGGGTAACGGAAGTGTTTTGAGTGACATCTTATCGGCCTTCAATCATGGTCATCACCAAAATTTAATGTAATGACTGGAGCTTCAGCCATGCCAAATAAACCAGCAAATCAGAGACAGGGCGATTTAGTGCCCCCAACACTCCGGTTTCAGATTCTAGAAGCCATCCATTCAGCACAAGGCGATGCGTGTCAGGCTTCTATCAATGTGTGCGCACTTCTTGAAGATGAATTTGGGTTCGGAGAAGAGGGGTATTTTGATGATGATCCTGCACTCATTTCCATGCTTCTCGACCGCTCATGAAAATCTGTAATTGGCTGAGGTCACAGGTTGCAATCCGGGAGATTGCCGCAATGCCGGTGGTGTTCATCCACGACACCAGTTTACTTAGGACGGAGCCGTACCGATTTCCGTCGCGATAGAGCGTAGGGCTGAGGTCGAAATTGTTCTGTTCTGATATTGTTGGAACAGGTTTAGGATGGCCCCAGCCCGTTTACTAAAACTGGATTTCGTCGAGGTATGAATAGATAACACTGCCGTCAGCTTTTTCGATCACCTCTTCACCACCGATAAATGTCCTTCCTAAGGAAATGGACGGGGCGTTCCCTTCATCTATAGTTGCGCCAATGACAAGCCTCTTGGCTCCAGTGCTCTTCACACCATTTTTAAATTCGTTAAAGGCTTTATCTACTGTCCTTTTTCCTATCCCTTTCCCCCTATAATCCTCTCTCACGTACCACCCAGAATCAGTGGTACCGGTCTCCAGGGATAAAACAAAGGCACACATGGCGATAATTTCGCGATTGTCATTCATCGATACATACGTGAAACGGTGATGATTTCTCCTGGGATTATCTTTGTGAAAATACAAATCACTGTATAGAGCAGAACGCGAGAAGCTGATACCGCCATTCGCATAAGCCTCACATAATGCATTGAATCCTGTCTCAATTATTTCAATATTATCCATTTTTTCTTTCCATGTTTGATGATGTACAAAACTCGCCAATCCGTCTACCTCGGGTCGAACCCTGCGTTCGCAAGAGCACGCATAACTTCGTTCACACCGTCCATCATAATATAAGCATCGTCGGTCGCTTTCGCTTCACAATCACTATGGCAGGTACGCTTTACAAACTGAGCCAGCGCCCAGGCTTGCGAAGGCGTCAGCTCCAGTGTTACTGCAACTTTTTCAAGACTCATGGTCGACCCTTTCGTTATCTGCGTTCACAGGCTGCCTATAAACACAAATTATAAATCACGGGTTATGCAAAAAGTTGGAGCCAGATCACCAGTTCGTTGCATTGAATTACCGAAAGTTAAAGTAAAACCTTGATACTCCAATAATATTAGTTAATATATAAGATTATATGAAATAGAAGGATGTCATTAGATATGTCCCTCATCACGCTTTTAACACCATTAGGTCATTCACTAAATATTTTTTTCAACTATTTTAAGACTTGCTCAATACTCATGTTTTTGGCTTCATTTATATTGGGATTGGCCACCGCTCAGGCGCTCTTAGGTCGTGACACCCCAGAAGCCATTAATTATGTCCTGGTTTCAGCCGCATTCATAATGTTGCAAACAATATTTCCCCAGAAAACACAAGAAAACCGTAACCCACTTGTATCAGTATTTATATTTTTAATACCATCAATTTTTGTGGCCATCGGAGCGTTGATTACTTTGCCGCAAGAAGCCAGTACCAGTGCCTACCGCGAAATCGAATTTGGTATCAAGTATGCTAAAAACGATGAAGTTCGCAATGAATTAGAATCGATGTTCCGACGTGATATGGAAGATGGTAAGATTTCACGCTGGGAAGCTATAGCAATACGCAGATTTGTTTTTGACAAAAAACATATCTTAATCATACCAAATGATACCGATACACAAGAGAATGGAAGAGATTAGCTTAATAAGAATATTTCTGATTATAGTTTAATACCAATGAATCGAAATTTCTCATAAAAATAACTGGCCACTTGCGTGGCCAACAAGCTTATTTGATTTCAAAGTCAGCCAAGCTGGCGCCAGCTTCAAGTTTGACTGCAATAATTTTTGGTGTACGGCCTTGACCTGTCCAGAATTTGGTTTCACCTGATTCGTCAGTGTACTGATACTTAGCAGGACGTGCCTCACGAACCTTTTTCCCTTTGGAAGCAGAAGGGGAAATGGCAAGCAGTTCGGAAGGATCGATACCCTCTTCAAGCATCATCTTACGGAACGCTTCGAGTTTATCCGTGCGCTGAGCTTCAGAAGCTTTTCTGCTGGCCTCTTCTTCACGTCGCTCTTCAATGACAATAGTCAGCTTTTCGAATAGTTCTTCAAGAACTTCAACTGGAAGCTCACGTGCCTGAGCTCGCAGTGTGCGAATATTGTTGATTTGTTTAATAGCTTCAGACATATGTTTCTCCGGTAAGTCAAGTCTTGTTTAAGATTAGACAATGCAGATTAAATTGTGAGCATTGCACAGCTACTTGGTAAAGTCAGACAAAATTATTTTTTTGCCATGTCAAATAGAATATTGGAAATCACGTAAAAATGCGAGAAAATCATTAACTTTCATAGCATTTGAAGGATTAGTCTCGATTATCCCGCTTGAGATAATAAACGATACTGAAGGTGGTGATTGCATTTACTTTAGGTCTGCTACTATCAAGGACAAGTGCCGAAAAGTTAAGTCCACAAAGCTAAAGATACTTTATTTAATGTTCAAATTTTGTGATTATAGGTTGTTTATTGCCTGTAAACTGTAACCCCGCATGCAACTACATAGAGCGAATAGAATGCTTTCTAAGATAACGAGATTATGCATTTACACGGCCATAGTGGTCGTCCTTACTACTGTGGCAACACAGATATTTTTCTCAGCGCATAACAAACTGAACTCTGCGGATGATATTTTTAATGGACGTAACTTCGCTGGCAAGTGTGTAAAAACTGAGATTACACAGGATGTTTATCAGCTCCAGTGCTCATCACTCAGCATCCGCATTAATGCGCGTGATTATGAACGCACCATTCGTGCTTGGGAACTGACCGGTGAGCTCAGACCTTCAAAATAATTATGGATTTGATTTTAGGAGTCCAACAATGAAACGATATCATAAAATCACCTTAGCCGCTGCCATGATAATGGTCACTCAGGCGCATTCAGCAACACGTTCCAGCTTAGATCCCGCAGCAAAAGAAACAGCTTCAATGATGTGCCGGTGGGTATTGAGTAGTGGTGATCTAACAGAGCCAGCGCAGCTGTTGATAGTCTATGAGAATGCAAAAGATGAACGTTGGTTGGAATTGCACTCGTCGGAAAAAGGCAGCATGCCTCCTATCGTATACATGCGCCATCGAGTAGGTGGTTTTGTCGAGGGTGAAAAATACAAAGAATATTTCTGGAAAGACTCTGATTTTCGCCTGACCATGTTTCGGGATGCTCTCTTCAGGAAAGGCGAAATTACGCTGGCGTTAGAGAACGTTGATAATGCGACGATGCCAGTAAGTAAGGGAAAGTGCGGCAACGTTGTTTACGCGGACAGCAACTAAGAACTTCTAGCGCCCTGCATTTATTAAAGCTCAAAGCTCAAACCCCAAGAGCAAGTTTCACTCGCAACGCTTTAAAGACCAAATGGTCCTGATGCGTTTGTGATGGCGGGTACGCCGTATGAGCAGGCTGAAAAGATGTATATTGAATACGCTTAAAATGGCGGGAAGTAACCCGCCACTGGTGGTTATCGTACTGGGCCAACACTTATACCACCGTTCCCTGATCGACTGGTGGCTCCAGGGGCTCAGTGCCTACCCCGCTGGGCTGTTTAGTTGGAGGGGTCGCAAGAGGGGCTTCCTTGGCTAGGTCAATTAACTTAAGTAATGCGTTTGTGTCAGGGTAATGACCGTATAGCTGCTTTTCCTCGATAGCCTCAAGCAGGCCAATTAAATCAATGCCGCCGTTATCGATTCTAAACTTCTTGTACAAGGCTGCTGACTCGGCTAAATACCTCTCTAAATTATTCTTTTGCTCTATTAATTCTTTTATCGACGTGTTTAAAACACCCTGGTCATTTTTCTTTTTTTCAAAATCATTAAAAAGAGTTGTTCTGCTTAACCTGGTTTGCTGAAGCTTTAATTCACTGTATTCTTTCGCCCGAGCCCAAAGCGTTGAACCAACCCCCTTGCTTTCCGTTCTAATAGCGTCGAAAACACCAGCAAAGACAGCATATAGCGCTGTTATTATGGGCATGCCAAGCGCCGCGCCGATACCATACAAGAGCGGCAACCAAAAGAAATGCATCGCAAAATTAGGTTGGGCTTGTATATAGATCAGTGTCATTTCAATATCATTCTTTGACTTAAGAATGAGAATGATATTTTCGAAATTGACAATAACGAAAGAGACTATGAGATAACCATAGAAGTTATTTTTAAGCTTATCGGCAATTAAGTTGTCAATTAATTCTTTACCTTTATCAAGGATTTTTCCGGCGGTGCTTTCTTCGCTCATTTGTTTTCCATTCGCTGTGATTAATGCAGGTGTTCCCCTGCTAAAACTCTACGATATCACACGATTAATCCGTTTTGCTTCCTGCCATTTCAACATTGGCCGAGTCTTTCTCGGCCAGTAGCCCTGATTTAATTGATTCACACAGAAACCTCTCGATTACGTTCAATGTACGACAACTGGACCACTAGCCTTTCAGCCGAAGCATCCACTCACTCACCGATCTGTCATGCCCCTGAAGCGAGTACAACGACCGCATGCGTCAAAATGTCACGCACTTGTCACCTTTAGTAATTTCCTTACTAGTGACTAAATCCTAAACCTAAACATGATTTGCTTGTATTTTACGTGACACGGTCACTTCCTTGTGGGCGAAAAACATACAATGAGATTTAATTACAGGTAAATCGCATCACTTGACATTTATTTACATATAACACACTGAAAAATAAGAATTTCACAAATGATTCAATTTAATCCCGTCAGGTCTCTTAGATCTGAGCCGGGAAGTGATAGAATTATGATGAATAGTAAATAGTAAAGCGGTGACTAAAGGCGCGTTTATGTGAAATCTAAAAACATCACCTGATGATTTACGCTGGATTTTAAATTTCAACGCGATGAATGCAGGTGCTGAATTCCGCGCCTAAAAGTCATACGGCACGGCACGCAGCAGCCGGTTGCCGAACCGGGCGGAGCTGGACTGAATTGGCAGTCAGCCCGTGCCAGAAAGATATGAGGGTGATAAGTGATGGCTGAACAACAACTGAAGATGCAATCGCGAGCCGAGCAGCTGGCAGCATTACGCGATACGGCAATGCAGAAATTTGAAGAGGGCATGCAGCTCATTGCAGAAGCCTCAACAATGGCCGGGGTCTGTCTCTTTAGCAGTGAGATCATGAAGCCAAACGCTTTTGGCCTGCCGCAGTCTCTGCCGGGGTCTATCGAGACCGGCCGCAAAGCGCTGGACCGGGTGACGTGGAATAAGCTGTTTAGTGAAACAGGGCTCGACCGGTGCTGGAACCACAAACAGCGCGAAGCGTTTAGCCTGTCACTTCGTACCGATCCGCCGATTGCCTCCATTTCGGTTATCCGTGCAACTCTGCGTGCAGCAGCTGCCAACCGGCCACAGACTCTTGCTGATGGCTTTGTTGGCCTGTTGACCGAACTGGACCGGGGTTTTATCCGTAACCGGCAGAAAAACACCATGCCATCGCGGTTTGTTCTTCGCGGTGTATTCCAGCACACTGATCCGTTAACTTATAACGGGTATAATCCTGACAATCTTGTTTATATTCGGGACTTTGAGAATATCGTGTGCATCTGTACCGGGGTCAGTACGCCAGCCAATGGCGCCGATATGGCCGGTAGACTGACCGCTCTGAGAACACAGGAAACTGCCGGTACGCTGGTTAACTCTCATGGCTGGCGCTGCAAGCTGTTTCAGAACGGCAACGTGCATATTCACATTGATTCCCCATCATTGCTGAATGCCCTTAACGATCTCATCAGCCTCTACTTTGCCGGTCAACTCCCGGCCGGAGAAATCGCATGACCTCAGAATTAGATCAGTCTCTTCCCCAGGAGCGTGACGCCGAAGGTAACAAAGCAAAGCAGCCCCGGAACACCGCCACTGGCATGCTTACCTACTTCAGTGCTATCGAGCGCCTTTGTGAAGAGAAAAATATTTCGCCCGAGAACCTGGACCAGTTCTTTAGGGTTCATTGGCTGAGAGATGCCGTCGGCGGTTCGTTCAAACGGGCTCAGGAAATGTTCCTGAAATATATTGAATACGTTGAGACGGTCCCTGAAGAAGCCCGCCAGCTGGCGATACCTAAAGGGATCACTACGGCGGTAGACGACCTGATGTCACTGATAACCTGGTATTACCGAATGAGCTATGAGGAAATTCAGAGTGATAAAGTGAAAGAGCTGGCCTCCCACATCCAGGCGTTGCAGACAGACATTGGAAACCACGAAACGCGACACCGTACGAATGAAGAAGAGATCGGTCACCTGAAAAACATCAACCGACAGCTGACTGAGAAACTGGAAAGATGCACACTGTCGCTGAGTGACACCACTTTAAAATATGAGCAGTCACGGGATGAGAATCTCGAACTTGAGCAACAGAGGAATAAAACACAGTCCGAAGCAGACCGGCTACAGCTGTCGAATGACAGCCTGACCAGTCAGTTGAAAGAACGTCGACAGGAACTGGCCACTCAGCAGGACTACCTCAAACAACTGGTCAGCGAATCCCGCACCCAGCAGGGTGAGATTAGCAGTCTTCGCAGTGAACGGGATACCCTGAATTCAGCGGTAGCTGAGTTAAACGACAAGTTAGAGGCTGCGGCCACAGCGATGGTCACACTGAAAACGGAACATGCACGGGAGCTCGATTCAGCCCTCAAAAGTCAGGCACAAGCCGAAAGCCAGCTGCGTGACCTTGGTGAGCAATATGAAACGGCAACTTCTGAGCTCGACACGCTGAAAGACAATTACAGGGAAGCCCTTGTTCAGAACGAAACCCTGTCGGGTCAGTTGAGTGAAAAATCCGATATTAATAAGGATCTTGTCGAGGGCATGCAGACACTGAAAGAAGAGTTGTTAACAACCAACTCGCTGTTGACCGCAGAGAAGGCTATTTCGGCCAGTCTGAAAGAGACCGTAGCCATGCTTTCCGGTGCCGCAGCAACACGCACTGTTAAGCCGGTAAAGGGTGTCAAAGCGGGCAGCAAGAAGAAAGATACGCCTTAAACCGGCAAGCTCATCGCTATTTCCGCCAGATGGGATTCGACCAGAGCCTGGTTGCCGGGAACGTAATTGCTGCATGTATCTGCATCAGCAACGAGTACCGGCTCTTCCCCAAACTGATCGGCCGTGATATCAAGAATGAAGTTTCCAGCACAGGTCCGGACCTCAAGCCAGTAATGTCCGTGACCTTTCCCTGCGCTATCAAAATACCCTCCGTCAGCAAGACCGTCACCACCGCGTGGTAACGCGTTGAAGTCGGTGTATTGTTCGATCATGGTTTTCAGTAAGAGCACCGCATAGGCACAGGTCCCGGCAGTCTGCCCGCCCGGTGTAGTCGCTATTAGAATTTGCATAAATATTTCACGTAATCGACTGGCCATGGCGGACAGCTCAGCGGAAACACCCGCAATCGTTTCAGGCTCGTTAATGTTCATCACTATGCTCATGATTAAGGCAGTGGCACACAGTACCGGATGTTATTTCCGGGCAGGAAAGGGCGGCAACTCATCATCGGGTCCCGCTACCGTCGCATCCCAGAACCACCAGCCATACGGCCCGAAGTTACGATTGTAATAGTCGGTTTTAAGTGCTTTTCTAGCCAGATAGGCCGGTGAGGTCATACCGAATACCTCCATCGGAAACGGATCTTTAGCCCGCGTGTCCAGCAGGCAGAAATCCGGGAACACCTCACTGAGACTGGCATCATAGCGTAGAGGTTTGACGTAGCTCCGTTGCTCCGCATCCAGTTTACTCGCAACCGTCGCTTCGTAAGATGAGTCCAGTGGTATCCAGTTGTCACTGACCATCATTAAAGCGATTTGCTGCGCACGGACAGAGACTCCTCTCTTCGTCTGTGTCGGTGGCGACGTTACCACGAATACAACGACTTTTCCGCCCTTTCTCCAGGCCGCATATTCTGCCGGAAAACGCTTTTTAACGCTTTGCCATTGGCCCGTTGAAGAGAAAAAGGTTAATGGCAGTCCGCCAAAATAGCGGTAGGGCAGAAACTTCAGTTCGGCTTCGTGTTTGGCTTCATCATATCGGGGGAGGAGCGAAAGCAGAAGCAGGCGCTTGTCCTGACCGTCAGGAGCAGACAGCCTCGCATTTTGCTGTTCTGCGGCTTTTGAATTTGGGTCGGTCCCGATAAAGAGCCGATCTGAAATAGCGGTGCGCCCGCTGCGAATATGGGTACTGGCATCGTTCAGCCTATAGCGAACCAACGAGAAATCCCGCTTACCGGCCATACCGGGGTACCAGAAATTCAGTCTAGCCTCGGACCAGAGAAGACTCAGCAATCCCAGCAACGACATGGTGCTTTGCCCGTTTGCAGGGCGTTGAATGGCTGGCGGCGGTGGGCAATCAGACTGCACAGGAGGATCTTTTTCGGTCAGTCCAATGTCGAGTTTGATAGCCAGCATGCCGTCTTTAGTATCCCGGATAACCCCCGATTCATAACCTTTAAGACCGGTGGATTTATCATCGAGTCCAAAATATTCACACAGGGGATCGTGGTCAGGACCGGAGGAGGGAAAGCGGGCAAGATAATAGCTGTCAGAGCCGGAGATATGGCGGACTGATAGTGATTTTTTCCCCGCCCCGCGACAACAGCAGGTAACGGTGATGTTTGGGCCGTTTCGGTGATGCGACTTCTCCAGCACCGATTTCCAGCTTCGGGCAAATTCATCGCTCGTCTGGAATTCCGGCGTGTACCGTTTCGGTTTATCTCCCTTACCGTCGTCAATCAACACTGCATGTTTCTGGCTCACTGGTGCCTCCTTGTTTACGCTTCGCGACTAATAGCCCATCCACCTTAATACGGCCTGTCCGTCATATAAGGTATTTTGCCCGAACTCCTCAAAGAATTCCGCCCATTCGCTTTCCGGTATACCGTGTTGCCTGAAGAGCCGAATCACCCCATCTCTGGAAATGCTCTCGCCTTCAGCCGAATCATAAAATGTCAGGTAAGTCATCTTCTTCCCCTTTCAGGCAACACGCTTTAAGGCTGCTTCGCGTATCTCAGCGGCCTGGACTATCCGGGTCTCCAACATTCTGGCCACGGCAGCAAATACCGGAACGATAACGGAGTTACCGAACTGGCGATAAGCCTGCGTTTCCGAAACGGGTATCCGAAAAGTTACTTTTCCCGGCTGTTCAAATCCCATCAGGCGGGCGCATTCCCGGGGGGTTAACCGACGAGGACGTCGTCTCATATTATCCGGGTCGCGGAAGTTTTTGCTGCCGATTATGCTATCCCAGCCTCTATCAACCAACGCTTCAGCGCCATCTTTGTGGTACCTTGCAGAGATGGTGCGGGATATAGCTTTTTTATCCGACGGATACACCAACCCATACCCGAAGCCATTTCCTTTGGCTTTATGCTTTTCGGCGTAACGATACAGGTACTCCCAGAGCTTTTCGCTCAGGATGTATTTGTCATCCACGGACTCATCCAGCATCGTATGAAACGCAGGCCGCTCAGCCGGGAACTCGCTATGGATGTTCTTCAGGCTGAAACCCTCACTCAGGCCCAGATCGCGGCGAAAGCCTACCAGGACGATGCGCTCGCGGTGCTGAGGCAGAAAATGCTGTCCATCAATGATTTTGGGATCAGCTACTCCTGTCACCCCGGCGTCCGCCACGTCATACCCAAGTTCATCCAGTGTCTGCATAATCACCCGGAAGGTATTGCCCTTATCGTGGCTTTTCAGATTTTTGACGTTTTCCAGGACGAACACGCCGGGTTGCTTGGCCCTGAGCACACGGCAGACATCAAAGAAGAGGGTTCCCTGCGTCGAATCCTCAAATCCGTGCTTGCGCCCCAGTGAGTTCTTTTTGCTGACTCCGGCGATGCTGAAGGGCTGGCAAGGGAATCCAGCCAGCAGAACATCATGGTCGGGAATATGGCTGTCGATATGGGCGTATGCCTGGTCTTCACTGATGTCATCCTGGTCGCTCAGCGTCAGTTCCCGGATGTCAGCGTTGAAGACGTGTTCCTGTTCATCGCAGTACCAGTTGGCCCGGTAGGTCCTTGCGGAAAATGCATTCCACTCACTGGTGAGCACACATTTTCCGCCAATCGCCTCAAAGCCGCTGCGGATCCCCCCAATACCGGCAAAAAGGTCGATAAACCGAAATTTTGGCCGGGAATACCAGGCTGGGCGTTTCGGGAGCAGGGAGGAGAGCAGAGTAGACTCATCAGGCGATACGACAACGCTATCGGGTGCGGCCGAAAGACACTTTTTGACGCGGTCTCGTGTCCATCCGCTCCCGGTGACTGTATTCAGTACGTCGGCCAGCTTATTCAGATCATAAATAACGGCGAGTTTGTGGAGCAATTCATAATTTCGGGCCGCATCCGAGACCTGCTCGTGCGCCGAGTTTGTTAATGCATTCTCAACCATGACAGTTTCACCTGCTATTCAAGATGAGGAAAAGGCTAACACGGCATAATTGATCGAGATTTCACGATAGCCCGCTAATTTAGCTGTATTTCCTGATGAGCAGTGAGCGGATTAGCTCCTTATTAGCGCTCAATCTGTCTGGTTTATCTACACCAAGATTTTAGGGATAAATCTGGGGTCCATAGCCACCTCGGGAACCCTAATCAAGTTGATATAATTGCCATCACGCCGATAGCCGTTTCCGGGCCGCTCACTCAACAGAAGGATGGTCGACTGTGAAAATGTTTCCAAAGTTACTTTTTATATGCCTACTGGGGACCATCCCTGTCGCGGCTTTCGCGGCAGTAGAGTCGTTTGAGGGCAAGGTCGTCAAAGTCATTGACGGCGATACCCTACAGATTCTGGACAATCAGAACTCCAATATCCGTGTACGCCTCTATGGCATCGATGCCCCTGAAAGCAAACAGGCATGGGGGCAGAAGTCGAAACAGGCACTGAGTACCGCCGTGGCCGGTAAAACCGTAAAGATTGTGAATCATGGTCCAGACGTTTACGGTCGGGAGCTCGGCACCATCTGGCTGGATGGCTATGACATCAATGCTTCGATGGTAGACAGTGGCCTTGCATGGGTTTACAGGTTTCAGGATGAGGCAGTAGTGCCTTCCTACATCAAATTTGAAACCGGGGCTAAAAATGCCTCTCTTGGCTTGTGGTCAGATAAATCCCCGATCCCTCCCTGGGAGTGGCGGCAGATCAACAAGAAAACTGAAAAGCCGGAGAAGAAAACACCGAGGCCAAACTGGTGAAAAAATTTGCACCGTTCGAGCATATCTATCAGACAGAGAATGGTCATCTTGTCAGTCCTGAAACGGGGGAGCATACGTTATATTGCCCGACGTGCCTGAGACCCGTCGTCAGTTCAGCTTCAGGGTCTATGTTACCTCATGTCATGCAGAACGGCCTGACATGTGTTCCTTCTCCGACTGTCATCATCACCAAAGCCATTATCCAGTGTATATCCGCAGGTCAGCGGGTCTTCGTGCGTCCTGTGATGGATGGACAGCGGAAAGTGGTACCGGCGCTCGTGGTGGCCCCTTTAGGCCTTGCTGTGAATTCCTATATAAACACTGCCTACGAACCAGCCGGAGCCATCTGGAAAAGCCCGAAGGGATCGCGTATGGGTGTGTTCTTCATGCCAGACAGAGCGGGGCAGGTGAATAAAGTACTCTTCGATTACATAGCCGTGATCAATCCGGAGATCTTCATACCCTACTTCAAAGAATGCTGGGCAACCGGGGAACATGACAATCCACTTACTTTGCTTAATACCCTACTGATGTCGCCTAATGCAGCCGCAGAATGGATTAAGTGGCCAGATAAGAACAACTCACCTAAATGGAGTTCGTCTGCTCGTGAATGGTATGCCTGCGATTTAATGGCAGCTGGAGGAAACTCGATCAAGGCAGCTGTAACCGGCATTGAAAACAGCCAGCTCGGAGAAACCATTTTCATCATTCAAGTTACGGCAGACAAATCGAAACACGAATTTCAGCTGGTACGCTCAATGGGAAGCACTCTCCTTTTGGACAATACGGGGAATGCTGTTTCCCCAGGCTTTCGTTCATTTGACTCTATTCGCCAGGCCTGTATCAATGCGGTACGGTCTTATGCAAAATACAATAAGCCTATACAATCAGGAGGCAACTGCGCCTCAGTCCAGGAAGTGACCACCAGCTCCAGCTGAATCTGCTTCCCAGGGTAATGCTAAGTTTTTTGGAGCACTATGTCACATAATGTCGTCACTGTTGAGTTTGGGGATGGATTCAGGCTGTACGCCATAAATGACGGGGGAGGTTGCCACCTATACCGTTTCCTGTTGCGAAAGCATGAAGAGGCTGAAGCCTGGATTTTTGATTCAAAAAGAGTTATACCCGCTGAGCCAGAAAATGCGGAGCTCAGTGAAGAAACTGTAATTCTTGATCCTGATGAGCCATGGGCATTCGTATCCAGGGCATCCCGGGACCGGCTGTGGATCACCGGACCTCGAAATAGTGATGAAGCCATAGCGGAGACTGGCTGGAAAACAGGCGACATGTACGACGCCTAACTTGCAAGTCAGGCGTTTTTTATCTGGTTAGTGGTATTCGTTAGTTTTCTACTAATTGAACAACTACTAGCCTTCCACCATTTTCCTTTGACAACACAAACTGAGCGTTATTTGTCAGTTCAATTTTTTCCCCAATGGCAATCTGTCGTTTATCCGGTAATGACATAAGCCCATTTATGCCTTCATTTACTAACCACCACTGATCGTTATGGAAAACAAAATACCCAACTCGCTTCCTTTGTGCATCGGTTGTGCGCTCATTTGGCGCAATGAGGCGATTCACATGCCACGCATAGATTGACTGCCCGCTCCACACCATCAACCGGTGGTCGTCAGGACGATAACTGCCTTCCTTTCGGGATGAATATAAATTTAGAACCGGTAATTTACCCTTGTATGGCGTACCGCAGTAGGGACAAACCGGCTTTGTCTTACCTGAGAAAACGTACCATTTCTGTTCACACGCCTTGTTCTGGCAGGGCTGTATCAGATCGACTGTTTTAACCAGGGCACTTTCCCACTCATCGGCGGTCGGGCGTTTAGTGGCATCGTGTAAGCCATCAATAAAGGCGCGTTCAAACAAAGGCGTCAGATAAGGGCCCATGATGGTGTAAGGAATTTTCTCCGGGTCAGCCCAGGGCAGTGAAAAGGAGGATAGCTGACTGACTTTGACTGCATTGCTTTTGTCTGTCGGATGTTCAATGAAGAGTGCCTTCTCACCCATAGATAAGGTCTCATCACGTACTTCATCCGACATGTCATGTATTTTTCCGCCACGTAGCGGATGACGGAAGAACAGATACATGTAGATAAGCACTGACAGCGCATGACGGTCAGTAGTAATGCTTGGCAATACGCGGTTCGGATCCTCTTTGGAAAGATGGCTGGTTTTCACCACCTCCGGAGCGATAAAATCCGGGGTGCCCACGACGTCGGGAGGATACTTTCCAGGAACAACCAGGCCGTCTACGTCAATGATGCAGGCATGTCCCATTTCTGGATCGATAAGCACGTTTTTATAGCTTAGATCGCTGTGACAGAGACCTGCCGCATGCATCCTTCTGACGGCTCTTGTTAGCAGCAGACAGACCTTGAGATAGGTAAGCGTATTGCCTCGTTCACGTGGGTCGAGAAATTTATTCTGGTTGCTGGCGCTGGCAAACCATTTGCCTTCCTTTTCACGGCCTTTTATGCCAAGAAAATCATCGTTTTTAGAGCCGTATTTAAAGAAAAAGTAGCTTTTGTAGGTTGGAACCACGATGCCGATTTTATCCCCATGCTCAACAACGTGGGTCGGCCAGCAAAACAGGTCCTTCCAGTATTCACCTCCGGACTGGCCAAAAATGTTTTGCCTGTAGCGTCCGGTGATCATATCAATCCGATCCCGGGCCTGCTCGTTCTGCGGTTTATGATAAAAAGCGACGACGTATGATTTATCAGGCGAGAAGTAAACATCCTTCATCGAGCCCGAACCAATTACCTCGTCAACATACTGGACTGTTTCGCCGTCCTTTGTTTTGCACGTAACAATATTTGCCATATTGATCACCGAAGAAGCGTATCCCTTACCACAACACCGCAATAGTGCGGTCATCGTGGTTCCCTGTGGAGAAAAAGTTAAGCCAGTCGCCTAACCTCTCAGGCGCAATACTGGCGTCTGTAAGGACAGGGATGAGCTCATCAAGGAGACGGGTCCATTTTTCGTCACTGCGAAGCCCGTTATCCGTCTCAAACAGAGGGTCTGATACGCCATCTGTCATGAGGATCAAGTGAGATACATCAGTCCATTTACCCACGCTGATGCGGCCGCTAAACGAGGGGTCTGCGATAATGCTCTGGTCAAGAAAGCGGGTTTGTCCTGCGTATTCTCCGCTATCGGGATTTCCCAGTATCCTGACTTTACCGGAAGGGCTGTATGCACCTATCGCACCATCACCAAGCCAGAATGCAGCCGCAAACAGCTCTTTATCAGTTCGTAGCGCTACAGTTGCCAGTAGGGTTGTTGAATAGGATTTCACAGGTTGTTCTGCACAAATGGCTTCGTTTTGGATACTGTTGACCGCGAGCGTAGCTGCCTGTTTAAAATGATGAAGCATGGCGTTTATGGTTGCCTGCTGATCGCTCCCTTCCCACGCCGTGATGTGCTGCTTTAAATGGACGCCTTTCAAACCACTGAGCTGATTGAAAAGGTAATCGCCAGCCGTTTGGACTGCAATCCGGGAGCCTTCCCGGGAATTTACCGCACTACCGGCCCCGTCTGCGACCAGCATGACAGACCATCCTGTTTCCTGGCAGTGGTTGATATAGAAGTCGTCATCTCTGAAGCTCCCGGCATGCTCATGAGATCGTCCCCGGCGACTGGCGGCAGCAATACGTATGTCACCCCTGACCAGGCCAGCAGCGTCCAGATGGGACTTAGGGTAGGGAGCGTCTGCTGGTGGCTCTACCACCTTCCACAGGCTTCTCGGATCGGGATTGACTATAAAAAGCTGTTTTGTTTCGCATTCGTCGTGCGAAGCGCATGACCAGAGTACTGAAAGCTCTATATCGCCGCTTTCGGTGGGTGTACCTGTCAGCAACTTATGCTCTTTGTCAAAGGTCAGGCCAATGTTCCGGGGAAAGACAACGTCCCTGACAGTAGCCTGCTGGCCCTCATCCAGAACGATAGCAACCGGCGAAGAGAAACGTTCGCCTGCGCGGGCGTTGGGAATAATTATTTTAGCTCTCGGGGGAACGGCAGGTGGCACAGCTAATCCGGCCCGCTGCTGGCCTGTCGGTATCTGCCCGGGTTTTAATACCAGGGAAGACAGGTTTTCGTCTTCCCTCTGTGCTGGTTTATCAAATTCGTAATAAGGCATCAGCTTCCAGAACGGAGGATGAGGTTCATTTTCTGGCAGGGGTTGCAGTAATGGTGTATCGGTAGCGTCAATGCCCGGGTTATCAGCATCACTTACGACCGTTTGTTGCTGATCGGAAAGGCTGGATGCTGACGAGGCGGCGATCTCTGCGTCGTTATCACCTTCGCTAACCCGCGCAGATAAACCCTGTGCAAGGCTCTCAATCCGCTCTTTAAGCCGCATAATCTCTTCAGTAAGGGAAGGGTCGTGCGATAGAAGAAAAAGCCGCTCACCGTCTACAGGGTGGCCCAGCTCAGACAGCACTAAGCGGATAATCTTCTCTTCAAGTAAAGCATCTTGCGACATCAACCTCTCCCTCTGTTTACGTCGAAGTTCGTGTTTCCGCCATCATTGCTGAATGACAGGCCTTTTTCACACCAGGGGCAGATCACGTCATCCGGGCCGTCAATACACAGCAACTTTCCGCATGAGCACAGGGCAAACGCACTGGCATTACCGCAGTGGGGGCAACCCGGTACGCCATGCAGTTCGCTGGTGTTTACCTGCAAACCGGTAGCGGTGGCATCCGACCACGCAAAATAGTCCTCATCGATGGGATAGCATCCGGCAATATTAAAGCTGTTCAGGTTCAGGCTGAAATCGAGCCCGGAAACCCTTGCTGGTGGCCGTTCATACTTCATCAGGTACGGACGACGGGTCTTGCTACAACGGCCGGTAAGCGTAACGCAGTTTTCGTCATACGCTTTTACTGGCTCGTCCTTGGCCAGCCGAACTATGTATTCAGTCTGGCTGAGCTCAGGTTGTTTGTCGTCCCCGACGCTGCGGCTGTGCGCCGTAACCGAAGCCGTGATCCATTTGATGAAGCGGGTAAAGTCCCCTTCCTGAGACTCGGTGAACAGCATGACATTCTCTGTCAGTTGCCGCAGGATATTCAGGTCCGCTGACGGCCCCAGGCCAACGGCAATGAGATTCACTTTACTCGCGTAGTGATCCTTCCAGCGCTTCACTTCTGCGGTTGTGTCGTCAGTCGGACGTCCGTCGGTAAGGAGGTACACGACGGGTTTCCAGTCGCCTTTAGCCTCATGAGTTGTTTTTCTGACCTGGGTATCAATTTGCACGGTCAGCTCACGCAATGCGGCCCCAAGGCTCGTACCGCCGCCAACGGGAAGGCGGGGAGGGTAGAACGAGGCAATTTCGTGAAGAGGTACAATCGTACGGGCTACACCGGCAAATGCGATTACCGAAACCCAGGCTGTTTCAAGTGCGTGTGGATCCTTTCTTAAATCTCCGACGATCATTTGCAGACCATCAGTCATTTTTTTCAGGTTTTCACCAATCATGGACTCTGAACAGTCCAGGACAAAAAACACGGGAAGGCGTCTCATAATTTTCCTCGTACGGCTGGTACGGCCAGCAGAAAACGTTGCTGTACAGAAAGGTGTTGCCCGGAAAGCAGCACCTTTCTGTCTGTCAGAGCACCAGCTGGATTTCTGGTGGAGGAGGGGGAAGGGTATCAGTTCCGTTATTGATCCCCGCGCTTGTGCTGCCGGAAGACACGCTGGCCGATACCCATTTAAAGAAACCTGCAAACGCGGTTGAATCTAGCGTCTCCAGAGACACAACCTTATCGGTGAGCTGTTTTAAGTGCTCATGGCCTGCTTTAGGACCAACGGCGCAGGCAATGATGGATCCGAATCCCCGGCCGCGAATCGCTTTTACCGCTTCACCGTACGCCAGGGCATCAGAAGGGGTTCCATCAGTCATCAGGAATACCAGAGGACGCCAGTCTCCTTTGGTATCACCATCTGAGCGACGTACATCCCGTTCAACACACTGCATCAGACATTCAAGGGCAGCACCGGTGAACGTCCCGCCTGCGCTTGGCACAACGATGTCAGAAAACTGGAAGTCTTCCAGCGGCGTGAGAGGAATGAACTCACGCGCCTCATTGTCATAGGTGATAATGGAGATATGAACGCTTTCGAGGGCGTAGGGATCCTGGCGAAGAGCGCTAAGCATCGCCTGAATTCCAACGTTAACGGAATGGATGGACTCACCGCGCATCGAGCCGGATGTGTCGATAACAAGGTAAACAGGCAGGCGGCGCATCACATGTAATTCCTCAGGTGCGAGACAAACGAATCTGATTCTGAAGGCTCACCAATTGCCCTGAGTTTCCAGCCTGTAGCCTCGCGTATCAGCTCGGCAAAAACCATGGAGCGCTGGCTGGCGAAGGCGGGTCCGCCAGAAAGATCGAATCGTGCCATTTCAGTATTACGGGCATCTACTGCCCGGATGAAGGCATTCTGAACTTTACCAAAGTGCTGCTGGAGCTTTTCACCATTGTAGATCTGAACGATGAACACAATTTTCTCGTACTGAGCGTCAAGGGAATTCAGGCGCACAATAATTTGCTCATCGTCACCGTCACCGGCTCCGGTTCGGTTATCGCCAGTCAGCCAGATATTGCCTGACTTATGGCGAAGGCTGTTGAAAAAGATGATATCGCCATTCACAAGCGTTGGTTTACCATTTTCCACATTGCCGAGATCGGTCACCTTTCCGGCTGAATTACACAGGAATGCGATCACATCAAGGTCGTATTCTTCTTCTTTTTTACCAAAGATCCCGCCGAGGAAACCTTTCTTTTCCTCATTAATATCCCAACCGAGGCCGATAGTAACGGACGAGAGATCGTATTCATTTTTTTTCAGGCTTACGCCCTGGCCTTTGCTCAGACTGACAGACATGACATCCCCTTAATCAATAAAATTATAAGACCACATTTACTTCTGGCGGCGGCGGTGGCAGGTCTTCAAGACCGATCACTTCTTTTTTGCTGGACTCCACTTTCTGACTGCCTACCGAAATGCTCGCACTGACCCATTTAAAGAAAGCTTTAATCGTCGAACTGTCAGCTGTATCAAGCTGAACCACGATTTCAGTGATTTCTTTGAGGACGCTGGTATCGGCATCATGCCCGGCTGCACATGCCACAACAACGCCGGTTCTGGCCGCTTTAAAGTCATTCAGGCCTTTACGCCAGTCATCATTCGGACTTCCATCCGTCATCAGGAATACAAGGGGACGCCAGTCACCTTTAGTGTCAGCCGTCGTTTTCTGTACTTCTTTGGCAATGGAGCTGGCCGTGAGAGTAAGCGCTTCGCCAAGAGACGTGGTGCCGCTGGCTGTTAGTGCTGGCATCTGGAAACTCAGGAGGTCTGTCAGGGGGACTGCCTGTCGGGCTGAAGAATCAAAGGTGATCACTGACACGTAAGCCGTTTCGAGTGCATACGGATCCTGTTTCAGCGTGGTAAGCAGCGTCTGAACACCATTCTTAACCGCTTCGATAGGCTCTCCGTGCATAGAGCCGGACGTGTCGAGTAGCAGATATACGGGTAAGCGTCTCAAATGTAATTCCTTCTTAAGAGATCGGAAGAGGAGAGTAGTTTAAGGAAGAGGCCAGAGTTTGTTGATTTGATAAAACGGCACGACATCTGTCGGGTGGAGATTAAATACTCAGAAGCGGCATTATAGAAATAAGTTAACCACCATTGAATTACCGACATGTGAATGGCCTCTTATCAACAGAAAAAAATTCAGACCGTACTGGAATATAAGATTCCGAAAAAAACTCCGGCAAAAATAAACTTTCTTATGTATGAAAATCATCATACATCACAGATCAGCATGAATGGAGTGTAAATCGCCCAAAGATTGATGTGTAGCACAAGAGGATGTCAAGACACCAGCTTTTGTAGGCAGTAAGGCGCTGCTGACATTGCGGGAGGAGAATAGATCAAAACTCCGTCACGCCAATACAGAGGTGAAATATGACAAAACCGGAGTTTTCACCCCGGTCTGAGATTTAGCGTCAGGACTTTTTAGCGCTGTATTCTTTTATCAGTTCATCAACGGAGTGCAGAACCAGCTTCTCTACCGCTTCACTTCGGGTCGAGCCACTCAGCGCAGCCAGACGGTCAATTTTTCTTAGAATCCGCATGCGTAGCGATAATGACACGGCTGTTTTTTTATCCTTATCGAGTACGACCTTCCCTGTGGACTCACCGGTTTTCAGTTCAGCATTCTGTGCGAGCGCTTCATTCATCCGGCGAAGGGTCTTTTTATCCAGCTGGCCCGGATTAACGAGATGATAGGAATGACCTGCCTTGCTGTATTTGATCTCCGCAGAATATGACTCGCGTAGCTCTTTGAGGGCCCGGGTTAATGTCGGCTCTGAGCATTCCAGACTGGTTATAATGTCGGCAGCGGAAACGGGCTTGCCGGTGCCCAGTAAGTTGGCAAGCTTAAAAATCCGGGCCTGTCTGGTATTTAATTGCATCGTAAGATTTAGCCTGCTTAAAGGGTTAGTGGTTCAATAGGCTGAAAAATGAAGGTACTGCTCATCTTTCTAATAACCGGGTGATCGCCTAACGCTTCAACCGGATCAATGTGTTCTATGCCTGCAAAATTTACTGACGACATCTGGCTGCGAGTGCATTTGCAGGACAGGATATACTCATCCTCCAGATAGCCGGTCCGCTTACTGACCCGTTGCGTAAAGCCTGACACAATCACGTTGTCGAAAGGTAGCGTATGTAAAACGATACCGACCAGGCGGAACAAGCAGCCATGGACGTGGCGGGCATAGTTTTCGCGTACGGCTTTTTGCGTCATGGCTTTTTCCGTCAGCTCCGTTCCCCGGGCATTAACGCCGTAAATCTTATCAGGGAAATCTTCAATCTCAGCTAAATCAACGTCCAGCAGGACTGCTGATAGCTCCGGCTTTACTTCAAATGCAACAAGCGTTTCACGCGGCCATTCAGTTTCTGCCAGCACACCCGCCAGGTATGATTCGAAAAACGCGGCGTCTGTCCGGAACTGCTGCCGGGCATCTGCCTGAGCCGTGGCGAGCCGTTTTTCATGTTCTTCAGCTTCAAACTTCCAGTTTGCATACTGTTCGGCCCAGGCCGTCCGTTGTTGCTGGTACCGGTGCTGTCGAAGGGTATTCTCACGCTCCACATCAATCAGCTCCTGCTGCCACCGGCGAAGATTTTCGGCGTGGCGCTCAGCTTTAGCTGATTCCGATTCAAACCATTTACCCAAAAAACTAATGCCTTCGCTCTCGGCAGGCTTTTCCGGCAATGCAAGGTAGTCTGGCTTTTCTGGACGCACCGGTGCCGGAACCTGAAAAGGCGACGTTCTGTTATGCAGGTATACTGCTTCCAGCTCTGCCCAGCTGATGCCTGTTTTTGGATCCGGCGTCAGCTCGTGAATATTACGGATTGCGGTTACCGCTGACATGAGTTCAGCGGCTTCCTGCTCAAGCGCCTGTCTGAGCCCCGGGTCGGTTGCCGTCCGGTTTTCACCTCCGGAACGCGCGGCCCGGTCAAGCCGGGTACGGTAACTCAGCCCGGTACCGGGCAAGCCCAGATTGGCATAGGTCCCCCGGCTACCAAAAGAAACGGAAGCACCTCTCGGCCCGACACTCAGGCTCGGTGCACCGTTACTCAGGTTGAGGCGAACGCCAGGAATAATGTTGATCGACTTTCTGAACCTGAACCCCATTATGATTTCCTTAATGATGCTGAGTCACGGTAAGTAATCTGATTCCATCGGTACTTTGCTCGTTCTGTAATCCGTAAAAACGCGCTCTGTCCAGAATACCAGCCGCCCAGCGGCGATGTGTGGCGGGTTCACACATTGCCCCCTGCGACTTAAACACTGCCTGGGTCGAGTTCAGGATCCGCAGAGCGTCAGAGTGCTCGCCCTGAGTGACCATCAGCGCGTTTTGAATGACCTCTATCTGACCCGGGTGAATGGCTGTTTTCCCGACAAGCCCATGTGCCATATCAAGAGCCAGCTCTCTGGCCATAACGGCATGATCGTCAATATGCTCACACACGGGCGCGGTCAGGGCAAAATCACGCGGTCCGAAGACCGAAACGAGCATTTTAATGACGTAGCCCATCGGACTGTCATACAGCGTCAGGTCCCGGGGACGGCGAAGCGACACAACATTCATAAGATCGTTGCCGCCGATTCGAAGCGCAATAATGCGGTCGTGGCAAGGATGTTCCTCAAGACGAGTAGCCAGCTCGCGCATCTGAACCACGTCAAAGACGTCTTCTGTTTCCAGCGTTGGCATCATGCACAGGTGAGTCCCGCCCATGATATCCCACCATTCAGATAACGAACTGAGGGTAAATTTCGGCAACACAAACCCGTCGACAGCGGAAAGATCATAATGCGCTTTTAACCATTTGCCCATTTCGGCATGCCGGGGGCGAATGAACACCAGAGGCCAGTCATTTTTACCCAGACTACGCATGCTGTTACTGAGTTCGTGCAGCAGTTGCTTAAGGTTTTTGAGGGCTACAGGGATGTCTGCTTCACTGACAGCATCCTCCAGGCAAATCACCAGAGAGCGTAATTCCGGGATTTTCCCGTGCAGGACGGCATCAGCAATATCTTCCCGTGTTGCAGGCATGTATAGCGTGGCTCCCAGATTCCAGGGAGAAAGACGATTTTTCATCAGAGTACCTTCTTGATAATGGTTACAGCCCGATACTGGCCGAGGGTTCCCCCCATTTCTGTAACAACTATTCCCTTTTCACGAGCAAGCCCTACAAGCAAGGCAACGTCCGGGTCGTCAATAGAACGCACAAATACATGGTCCGGTACCCGACGTAATACAGCCCGGGTTGCTTCAGCAATACCGGGTTTAATACGATTGACGCTGTCCACTTTAAATTCATCGGCCAGAAACGCGATAACGTCGCGACTTGTCTGCCATAAGATCCGGGCTGACTCCATATTCCAGCTCAGGGGAGCGAGGGATGTCGGTGTTAACTTCTTACGGAAATGATCGACGGTATCGACAAGCATCCGGCTGCATTCGAATTCACTGAGATGCTCGCAAACCATGCACCCATGTAATCCTTCGGAGGACCATACTGACCGGGAGATCAGGCCTGACACCGGCGCACCCATGATGCCAAAAGGGATGAGCCAGTCGTCATCACTGGCCGCAAGCCAGGAACAGCCACAAGGATCGGCCAGGACAACCAGTCGCGGCTGCTCAGGATAGCCCGGGCGACCTTTCAGTGCGCGTACAAGCTCTCCGGTTATTGCGCCTTTACCTGTCCATCCGTCAACAAAGACAATACCGCTGGTACCATGCCGCTCTTCAATGATGTCGAGAGCTGCACCGTCAATTCCACGATCCCGGATGATACTGATGCCGTAATGCCATGAGGTTTTCCCCATGTCACGCAGCGCCTGGTGCAGCATAACGCCGAGCGGCACGCCAGCTCTGACAAGACTGGCCAGTACAATGGGCTCATCACCGAAGCGTTCAGCCAGAGCACTAGCGAGCTGTGTGACTTCTTTTGCAAGCCTCTCTGCGCCCCGATCCAGCGCCCGGTGAAACAAATCAAGATGCCATTGTGTAGGCGCTGGCTCCTGGCTGAGCATGTCCGAATAATGTTTCTTCCCGGACTGAATCAGTTCTTCTTTTTTCTCAACCGACGTCATCTCAATGACAACCGGCTTTAGCAGAAATTCCACGTCACCGGGCTGGTATGAGCCGGTAAATGTTTCATGTGGCTGCATTTTAATTTTCTCCAAAAATTCGCTGTGAAATGGCATCTGCAAACTGACTCTGACGCGGGATGCCAAACCAGCTGCACAGTTTCATAAAACGATGATCGCTCAGGCTGTCGCCCAGACCAATTACGGGGAAAACTCCGCGTTCAGCCCTAAGTTTTTCAAGCAGCCAACTGACGGCCAGCCCTTTCTCAACCGGGGTGGGAAGCCAGGCCACGTTGTTACTGTTGCGGTGGATGTAGTAGCCCTCGGTCGGAAACACCGTTTCTATCTCATCTGCAATGGCATTGAGTTCGTCAAGGCGGGTGCTGTCGCGGTGTTTCATCACCATATAAACCGCCGTTTCACCGTATTCGAAGTTCAGTCTTGCCCAGGCATTGATCCCTTTTGCGTCCATCATTTCAGTGATCAGACGCTGCATCGATGTCAGCTTTTCCTGGTAGGGAGCCAGCTGGCCGAGCATATGGGCCTTCCACTCCTCGTCGGGTTTGCCTTCAGGCGTGAGAATGACGGCCCCGTGCGTGGTGATTGCCCAGGAGTGGAAAGGGATCCGGACGCGGCTGATTTCTTCAGTTCCCCGTGCGGTAACGGGAATGAGTTCAGCCTGTTCCAGGAGCCAGTCCACTAACATGGACTGTTCTTCCGTCATAAAGCTTCGTGGATTCAGGGTACGATCAACGGCACCGGTACGGAATGGCTCCAGGGCCAGCTCGTCTACCATTTTACGACGGGTCTGAAAGAGCGTGTCGTCAAGGTCGCTCAGAACAACGGGTTTATTCATAGGTAACAATCTCCACGACGGGCGCAACCTCAGCCAGTGCTTTAAGAAGCTGCGTGTCAATACTTTCTGCGGGTGTCTCAGTACACACAAGAATGCGGTCAAACTGCTGGTGGGCGACGTTATAGACAAAATTGGGGATGCCCAGCCCGTAGTTATCCGTAAAGGAAATTGCGGACTCAATGGCATAACCCACGGCGATAGGGGAGCGGGTGGTCGAACCATAAAATGCCTGTGCTCCGGCAGCTTCGAGCCGTTCAGCAAGCAGGAACGGCTCCCAGACGAATTCCCCTGTCCCGAGAACCAGAACACGCTCCCCCTTGCGGACGGAGACCTCATGGCCGAGATCGGCCGCAGGTGCGAGCATCCCCAGTCGGCCCCAGGACTGTTTTCCCTGGATGTCCCATTCTCCACGTGAAGTGACGTTGACCTTCGGCATGTCCGGGACAGGTGCATCTGGTAATGGGGTCCATCCCCACTGACCGCTTACAAGAGAAACCGAAGTGACGGGTAAGGGGCTTCGTTCGGACAGGGCATTGCCACTCCAGTCGGTAAGCGTCACGGCGAAAACCTGTTCAATATGTTGAAACTTGGCGGTATTACGCAGGGCAGAAAGCAGGTTAATAAAGGTATTACCGGTGGTTGCCTCGTCATCAATCAAAACCAGCGTTCGTGCGTTGGTAACACGACGTCTTTTCTCTTCATCATCTGGCAGATAGATCAGATGATCGGTGGCGTGGCTGTGTTCTTCCTTGAACTCGCAAAGCAGCGTGCCATCAACCGGGTGACGGGTAGAGGTCAGATAGACAGATTCACGATGCTGGTGGCGCACTTCATCAAACACACCGGCCCCAAGCCCAACGGCGGTTTCAGCCATACCGATAAACAGTACGGGCCCTGTCAGCGTTGAGGGGAACTGTCTGGCAAGCTGTCTGTAGGCCTGTCGCATGACTGAGGGTGGCACGGGAATGTGCCTGCCGAGTACTTTGCTGACAAACAGAAAGGCGCGTTTCGGGTTACGTCTTTCAGCGATATCAAACAGTTCATCGAGCGAAACTTCACCCTGGTCGCGGGTTACCTGAATCGTACCGCATGAGAGTGTGCGGCGATAAATCATATCTTCGAGGGTATCAGACATAAAAACGCCTTAATTCAGATGATTAGATAGAGATTCCGGGTAAACGATGACATCTGTGATGGATCTCACTGCAACCGGAGAAAAGGTATTTCTGGCGCTCTGAATCACCGCATCTTCAGACATCAGACCGAGCTTAAAGGCAGCAAACAACCCGGGAAGGTTCACCCCGCTGTGAAGGGTATAACCCACCCCACCTGACGGACGCATGTTGGTTTCAAGCAGCACCGGGTTGCCATTCACATCGTTTCGCGTCTGAACGTTCACCAGCCCGTCGGCCTTCATCACCCGGGCGCAGTCACACGCCAGTTCCCAGGCGCTTCCTTCGTTTACCAGATACTGGATAGCCCCTTCCTTACGGCGTCCCACGGCTGCGAGTATTTCGCCCTTATTTGCGAGGATATCGACAGAAAACTCCGGGCCTGGCAGGTATGGCATCAAAACAAGGGGTTTAAACGACTCAGAAGCCGATGCTGCTGCAATATACTGTTGCGGACTGACCAGGCGATGTTCTGGATGATTAAAGACGGCCATGGGCGAAGCATTGTCATCAAAGCGCCAGAATCCCATGCCATAGATGCCCGTTACCGGCTTCACGCATAGCGGGCTGTCAGAAAACGGTGGGGTCAGGAGGTGCGCCTTTAATTCTGCCAGGGTATTCACGCGCCAGGATGGCACTACCGGGAGCCCGTTTTGCACCATGAACTGAGCAAAAGTAACTTTTTCGTCAGCCAGAGTTAGCCAGTCGACGCCCGTTGCACCAGTAGTAAGAGTGGCTCCGGTCGATTCAATGGCTGAACGGTGTTCTTCAAACCACTGGCTGTTGCGGCCCGTATGAATATGGTGGATGCCGTGGTTCTGGATGGTTTCCTGAATAAACTGAAGGCGTTTTTGAGGATCTTCAGGTTCAGTCAAAGAATAGTCAGCAACGGAAAGAATTTCATTTCTTTCGTTACGGTGGGAGGCAAAAATGGTAATCCCAAATTTATTCTTTTGTGCAAATGTATTCACCCCCTGAATAATATCGCGCTGTGAGGATAAACCTTCCATAAACCAAATTTTTCTATTCATTGTCTTTAATTTTTCCCGGGACGCAATGCAAATTATGGTAGTGAGGTGAGTTTATGGGCACCAATGACACATGTCAATCATAATATGATTGCTCACATTTTAGAGAAGGGTGCATCTATCCGTTTCGGATATAACCACCAACACACTGAATAAACACATAAAAACAACACAAAAAACGATAAGCGAAGCTTACTGAATCATGATTAAAAGGAAAACAATCAAAAATTTCCTTGCCAGTGAACTTCATCATGATATGATTTTCTACGTCAGTTAATAAACATACCTTTGATTGTCTCGGCCATTACCATTTTAAGGAATAAAACATGGTTTCATTAAGTAAGAATCAGACGGTGTCGCTCAGCAAAGAATCTTCTGCATTAAGCCAGCTTCAATTCGGTCTCGGTTGGGATCCAGTTAAGAAAAAAGGTTTTCTTGGCGGATTATTAGGTGGCACCGGCTCAATCGATCTCGATGCAGGCTGCGTACTCATGGACAACGCCGGTAATAAAATTGACACCATCTGGTTCCGTAAATTGAAATCCACATGCGGCGCTGTTGTTCACAGCGGCGATAACCTGACCGGTGAAGGTGACGGCGACGATGAAGTGATTAATGTCAGCCTTTCCCGTTTGCCTGCAAACGTTGAATACCTGGCGTTTACGGTTAACAGCTTCCGTGGTCAGTCATTCAATGATGTCGAAAATGCGTTTTGCCGTGTGGTCGACCAAACCGGCAAAGAGCTGGCTCGCTATAAACTGACTGAGCAGGGCTCACATACCGGGATTGTCATTTCTTCGCTACGCCGTAATAACGGGAACTGGGACTTTACTGCCCATGGGCATGCCTGTCGTGGCCGCACAATTGACGATATGCACTCAGATATCGTTTCAACGGTTATTCGCTAATGAACCTGACGCCGGGGGGCAATGCCCCCGTTCCAGCCCAGGAATTGCGGGTTCGGGTTACATCAGGAGGCCCGGTGGATGCTTCTGCTTTTCGCCTGTACGCAGACGGGAAGGTCCAGGGCGATGCGGACATGGTGTTCTACGGCCAGCCACATAACGATGATGGTACCGTCAGCCTGGTCAGTGAAGGGCTACATTCTACGTTTACTGTCGCGCTCAGCCAGTTAAAAACTGATGTGCAAAAAATAGCGTTCACCGTGACCTGTGATGGTGGAAAGACAGTGTCTGGTCTTCATAATCTTTCCATCGACGTGGAACAGGGTGCAACCAGCCTGGTTAGTGGCATTGTCGAACTGAGCGGCCGCCAGGAAGCAGCCTTAATTCTGGGTGAATTCTACCGACGCAATAATGAATGGAAATTCCGCTTCGTTGCTCAGGGGTTCAACGGGGGGCTTAAACCACTGGCAGAACATTTCGGTGTAAATATTGCTGACGAACCAGCTCCCGCAGCCTCGACACCTCCAGTTGTAACCCCCCCGCCAACTGAGACAAAAGTCAGCCTGAGTAAGGTCTCACTGACAAAAGAGAAGCCCGCAATCAGCCTGACCAAAAGGGATAACTTCGGTGAAATCCGGATTAACCTGAACTGGCACCGGGGTAGCGGCAAATCCGGCTTTGCAGGCATGTTCGGCTCCAAAGGAATCGATCTTGACCTCGGGGCTTTTGTTGAGCTTCAGGACGGTTATAAGTCAGTCATTCAGGCACTGGGCAATGCTTTCGGTGAATATCGCAATGAACCTTACGTTCAGCTTAAGGGTGATGATCGGACGGGTGATGTGTCAGACGGCGAGTGGCTGCATATCAATGGCCGTGAATGGAAACATATCCGTGAAGTGCTGATCTACGCCTTTATTTATGAAGGTGTCCCCAGCTGGGATAAGACAGATGGCGTGGTCACTATTCACGTTCCCGATCAGCCGCCGATTGAGACTCGCCTGACCGAAGGTGAAAACCGTCGCACATTGTGCGCCATTGCCCGACTCGTCAACGAAAACGGTGCAATTAAAGTCGAGCGTATCAACCAGTACTTTAAAGGCCAGCAAGAAATGGACCAGACATTTGGATGGGGATTTCGCTGGAGCGCTGGTTCTAAATAACAAAGTTAAAAAGGAAACAGGTATGAGCTTATTCGATAAAGTAAAAGGTGCCATTAACTCTGGCCGGGATGAACTGACCCGCCAGGTTGGCCGTTTCAAAAATAAAAAATTTATGCAGGGCACCGTTGCTGTTTGCGCGCGAATTGCCGTATCCAGTGATGGCGTGAGTTCAGAAGAAAAGCAGAAGATGATGGGTTTTCTGCGCTCTTCAGAAGAGCTGAAGGTATTCGATACCAATGAGGTTATCGAGTTCTTCAATAAACTGGTTTCAAGCTTCGATTTCGATATGGAAATTGGTAAGGGTGAAACCATGAAATACATTCTGGCGCTGAAAGACCAGCCTGAAGCTGCTCAGCTGGCCTTACGTGTTGGTATTGCTGTTGCGAAGAGTGACGGTAACTTCGATCAGGATGAGAAACTTGCCTCCCGCGAGATCGCTATCGCGTTGGGCTTCGACCCGGCTGAGTTTGGCCTCTGATCCACATCCCTAAGGGTAAAATATGGTTTCAACACACATCGGCTTCCCGACTGAAACAGTCATTGTTTTCATTGCACTTTCAGTCGGTGCCATCTTTATTGACCTGTTTATGCACCGTGACGACAAGCCAATCTCCCTGAAGAGTGCGGCGCTCTGGTCTGTATTCTGGGTTGTGGTTGCGATGGCATTTGCCGGTTTCCTCTACATCCACCACGGCGCAGAAGTTGCCAGCCTGTTTGTCACAGGTTATGCACTTGAGAAAGTGCTGTCGGTCGACAACCTGTTTGTCATGATGGCCATCTTCTCCTGGTTTGCCGTACCCGATCGCTATCGCCATCGCGTTCTGTACTGGGGGATTATTGGTGCCATTGTCTTCAGGGGGATCTTTGTCGCCATCGGTACGAGTCTTCTGAGCCTGGGTCCGTACGTTGAAGTTGTCTTCGCTGTCATCGTTGCCTGGACGGCAGTTATGATGCTTAAAAGCGGTGATGACGATGATGAAATTGAAGATTATTCTCAGCATCTTGCTTACCGCATGGTTAAACGTTTCTTCCCCATCTGGCCGAAGCTCAGAGGTCATTCATTCCTGCTGAATCAGAAGGAAGTTGATGCCGAACTGGCTAAGCCAGAAAACAGTGACGTAACCATTGGGCGCGGTAAAAAGGCAGCGTTGTACGCCACTCCGCTGTTCCTGTGTGTGGCTGTGGTTGAACTTTCGGATGTGATGTTTGCGTTTGACTCAGTACCGGCAATCATTGCCGTCAGCCGTGAACCGTTGATCGTCTATAGTGCCATGATGTTTGCTATCCTGGGCCTTCGAACGCTGTACTTTGTCCTTGAGGCACTGAAACAGTACCTGGTTCATCTGGAGAAGGCAGTAATCGTTCTGCTGTTCTTCATTGCTGCAAAACTGGGCCTGAATGCAACCGATCACATCTGGCATCATGGTTACAGTATCGCGGCAACAACCAGCTTGTATGTTGTACTGGGTGTACTGGCGCTGGGTATCCTTGCAAGCGTTATGTTCCCGGGAAAACCAGAATCTGAGGAAAAGGGGAGCTGATCCCCTTAAGTGTTAACCTGAACAATTACTAATCGAAGAGGTTATTTATGAGTGTTTCTCTTTCCAAAGGTGGGAATGTATCCCTGAGTAAAGCTGCTCCGTCAATGAAAAACGTCCTGGTGGGCCTTGGCTGGGATGCACGTTCAACTGACGGTCAGGACTTTGACCTGGATGCTTCAGCATTCCTTCTGGCCGCTAGCGGCAAAGTGCGCGGTGACGCTGATTTCATCTTCTACAACAACCTGACGTCTTCTGACGGTTCCGTAACCCATACTGGCGATAACCGCACAGGTGAAGGCGATGGCGATGATGAATCACTTAAAATTAAGCTGGACGCCGTCCCGTCTGACGTTGACAAGATTATCTTCGTTGTGACTATCCATGATGCTCAGGCTCGTCGCCAGAGCTTTGGCCAGGTATCTGGTGCATTTATTCGCCTGGTTAATGATGATAACCAGACAGAAGTTGCTCGCTACGATCTGACCGAAGATGCTTCCACTGAAACTGCAATGCTGTTTGGTGAGCTGTATCGCCACAATGGTGAGTGGAAATTCCGCGCAGTGGGACAGGGTTATGCCGGTGGCCTGGCATCTGTATGTGCTCAGTACGGCATTAACGCGTCCTGATCGAAAAGTAACTTTTCATACCCCGGGTTGTTGATTCAGCCCTATTTCAACTGTTTGCAGGAGCAAAAAATGGCAGTTTCTCTCGTAAAAGGCGGCAACGTATCTCTGACCAAAGAAGCACCAACCATGAACGTAGCGATGGTTGGCCTGGGCTGGGACGCCCGTGTAACTGACGGCCAGGGTTTTGACCTGGACGCTTCCGTTTTCGCCGTTGGTGAAGACGGTAAAGTGCTGTCAGATGCCCATTTCATTTTCTTCAATAACAAAACCAGCCCTGATGGCGCGGTTGAGCATCAGGGTGACAACCGCACTGGTGAAGGTGACGGCGACGATGAGCAGGTGAAAATCGATCTGACCAAAGTCTCAGCAGACATCAAAAAACTGGTGTTTGCCGTTACCATCTATGATGCAGAAGCGCGTAAACAAAACTTCGGCATGGTGAGCAACAGCTTCATGCGCGTTTACAACAACGACAACGGCGCAGAAATTGCCCGTTTCGATCTTTCTGAAGACGCCTCAACCGAAACCGCTATGGTCTTCGGTGAACTGTATCGCCATGGTGCAGAGTGGAAATTTAAAGCTGTAGGCCAGGGGTTCGCAGGGGGGTTATCTGCACTGGCAACCCAGCACGGCGTGAATATTTAATAATTATTATAAAATCAACCCCGGTGCATTTGCCGGGGTTTTTTATAGGTGTTAGCACATGGCAAAGAAAAAAGATGATGGTTCAGCGTCAATACTACTTCTTGTAGTTGCATTATTTGTGTTCCTACCATTTCTGATATTCGGGATTTTTTTCTACCGAAAATTAAAAAGAAAATATTCAGCAATCCCTAATACTCAGCGTGTATATGATATTGGCGTCTTGTTTAAAACATTAGGTGTCTCCATCACTATGATAGTGGCTTCGGCTGTGCTCACTCTGCAACTCAGTACTCTTCCTACGAAATTTGTATCGCCAGAAACATCACAGTACATTATAAGAACTATGTTAGTTCTCTATCCGGTAGTAATGGTCTGGCCGATGAAAAAAATGGCGGAGCTGACCTGCCCCCAGGATTAGATACAACGCTCAGTTAGTAATGTCGGATCCTTCACTAGCAGAATTACCCTTTCTCCAGCCCGCCGCAAATTCAGACGGCGTCTGATAATTCAGCGTGGAATGCGGACGTCGCTCGTTATAATCCTGACGCCATTCACTGATGATTTTCCTGGCATGACTGACGTCGCTAAACCAATGTTCATTCAGGCATTCATCGCGAAAGCGTCCGTTAAAACTCTCAATAAATCCGTTCTGTGTCGGCTTGCCGGGCTGAATAAGCCGCAGCTCCACGCCATGCTCAAAGGCCCACTGGTCAAGTGCTCTACAGGTAAACTCCGGCCCCTGGTCAGTTCTTATCGTCGCCGGATAGCCGCGAAACAACGCGATGCTGTCCAGAATACGCGTAACCTGCACGCCTGAAATCCCAAAGGCAACAGTGACCGTCAGGCATTCCTTTGTGAAATCATCGACGCAGGTAAGGCACTTGATCCTGCGACCGGTGGCCAGTGCGTCCATGACGAAATCCATCGACCAGGTCAGATTGGGCGCAGCCGGGCGGAGCAGCGGCAGACGTTCTGTTGCCAGCCCTTTACGACGTCGTCTGCGTTTTACGCCCAGCCCGCTCAGATGATAAAGGCGGTACACGCGCTTGTGATTAACATGAAACCCTTCACGACGCAGCAACTGCCAGATGCGGCGGTAGCCAAAACGCCTGCGCTCCAGTGCCAGCTCAGTGATACGCCCGGATAAATGGGCATCAGCCGCTGGACGCCGGGCGTCATAGCGGCAGGTCGACAGGGACAAGCCTGTGAGCCCGCAGGCACGACGTTGCGACAGACCGGTCGCATCACACATTAACATCACGGCTTCCCGCTTCTGGTCTGTCGTCAGTACTTTCGCCCAAGAGCCACCTGAAGCGCCTCCTTATCCAGCATGGCTTCGGCAAGCAGCTTCTTGAGTCTGGCGTTCTCTTCCTCAAGCGACTTCAGGCGCTTAACCTCAGGCACCTCCATACCGCCATACTTCTTACGCCAGGTGTAAAACGTGGCATCAGAAATGGCGTGCTTGCGGCAGAGCTCACGAGCGGATACCCCGGCTTCGGCCTCGCGGATAATACTGATGATCTGTTCGTCGGAAAAACGCTTCTTCATGGAGATGTCCTCATGTGGCTTATGAAGACATTACTAACATCGCGGTGTGTTAATCAACGGGGAGCAGGTCAGAGCGCATCGCCATCGAATATTTCGGCATAATTTTTAACGACAATGACAGGACCATGATTCTGCCTGCTGATCTAGGTAATATGGGATTAGGTGACTGGCTTCGCCTAAAGTTTCTGAGTAGGATGGGCGAGCAGGACAGTATTGATATTCGAAAAATATCGAATATCACACGCGAGAAAGGTGTTAACTTCTATATTCATGGTGATTTCGGATCCCGACGCATCAACTTTTCGAACAAACAAAAGCGTGATGAGTGTATTTCAGCGCTTCAGGTCAGAACCCGCGTAAAGGGTGCCAGAGACTATGGTTACTAAACAAGGAATAAAGTCATGCAATTACAGTCAGGTCAAAATACTCTTCTATCTACATTATCTATCACGCTCAATCTGAGATATCCGGTATGTCCCGGTTTTAAGGGGGAACCCGATACCTGTTTGTTCCTGCTTAATGCTCAAGGAAAGGTCACGGGCGATGCCGACTTTATCTTTTATAATAATCTGTCTTCTCCTGAGGGTGCAGTAAAGCTCGTTACCGGTTCCCACCAGTCCAGTATTGACATAGCACTGGATCGTGTTCCAGCTAACGTCAGTAAAATTGCGATCACTGTTGTTATTGATGGTGAAGAGACAATTAGTGGGCTCAGTTTATTGAGCATTCAGGCACCAGGCATCGCTGAGTTTCAGGTTGAGACTCAGAACCGTAGTGAGAAAGCAATCATCCTGGGCGAAGTATATCGGCACAATGGTGCCTGGAAACTTCGTGCGCTCGGACAGGGTTTCAATGGCGGGCTTGAGCCTCTGGCCATTAGCTATGGTGTTGATGTCGCGCAGTCAGCCCCGCAGCAAGTACAACCTGCTCGTATCAGCCTGGAAAAGAAACTCGAAACCAAATCACCACGGCTTGTCAGTCTCGCTAAAAAGGCCTCTGTCAGCCTCACTAAAAATAAACTGGATACACTGGAGGCCGCAGTTGCGTTTGTCCTTGATGCATCCGGTTCAATGAGTGGTCAGTTCAACAAGGGCAACGTTCAGTCCGTGCTGGACCGTATCGCCGTTCTTGCCGCCCAATTTGATGACGATGGTGAAATGGATGTATGGGGGTTTGGAGAAAAGCATAAGAAGTATCCAAACGTTACTCTGGATAACCTTGACGAGTATATTCAGACCATTCGTGGATCCGGGAAGCGTTCCGCCTGGGAAAATCTGCCGGGGCTTGGCGGGACTAACAATGAACCGCCGGTAATGGAAGAAATTGTCGATTACTTCAAGGACTCCAAAATCCCGGTTTACGTAGTGTTTATTACCGATGGTGGGATAAGCAAAACCGGGGCAATTAAGAATGCTATCCGGCGCTCAGCTAACTACCCCATATTCTGGAAGTTCGTCGGCCTGGGTGGTTCAAGCTACGGGATCCTGAAAAATCTGGATGATTTTACAGACCGCCGTGTTGATAACACCCATTTCTTTGCAATGGATGATTTCGGTTCCATCAGCGATGAAAAATTATACGATAACTTACTGGAAGAATTCAGAGCGTGGATAGATGAAACAAAAAAATTAAATATCCTTTAACTCGCCTTCAGAATTACCTTAAGTAAAGGGCACCGGCAAAAGACCCAGGCAAGACTGCTGGGTCTTCAACGACCCACTAATCCTTGAAAAGTTAGCTCCCAGCGTATTCTTTAAAACATTCTGCGGCGAAATTTCAGACCCTGAATGATTTCTCTATTAAGCGGTGTATAGAAGATTTCTTTCTGTCCCAACGAGGATGGAAGTGCCTCCAGTGGGCATCCTTAGCGGCTGCCAGCAATTCATAATCTCCAGGAGTGTCCCCCCAGGCTCGAAGATGATACTGATCTAATGGTCCGTAAATGGATTCCAGCCGATTAATTTTCTGTATGCAGCGGCAATTGTGCCCTGTAATGCGCCCGGTCAGAATACCATCAACACTTTCCAGCTCTGTACCGATGAGCTTAACTCCTAGCCGCTCAGCAAACGGAACAAGTATAAGCCTCGGTGAAGCCGAACAAAGTGTCACCTCAACATTGTTAGAAACTTCAGACGCCACAGCCAGTAGGCCTGATGCTCTCATAAGACGACCCCAGTAAAGATTGCAATAGACTTCAGCTTTCTCCTGGACCCACTTTTCCTCAATACCTGTGAGGAATGTTGATATCAAAATTTCTTTGAGTTCATCACGAGTTAGTTTGCGGCTTAAACACCGCAAAGTAGGTATAGCGAGTTTGATCACTCGGCGAGTGAAGGTACTGTTACCGAAGGCAAAACGCAGGAAGGGGATAAAGCTATCATGTCGGGTAAGAGTTCCGTCGAAGTCAAAAACGGAAAGAACCTTAAGTTCTGCACGAGATGAATTATCCACAAGTTGCTCTTTTTTAATTAGAAAGATTTACTCTATTTTACCATCTTGAGAGGACTACTCAAAGCCTGTCAGCATCGGATACACTGCTAACAGGCAACCACATCTCTTGGCCGGGTATTTACAGAAGCTGTACTATTGAGTGCTAGATGAGATCTCAGACCATCAAGGATCTAACATGAGTGTTAAGCAGCTTAAATCAACCACTGAGGACGGCTACACCTTCTTCATTACGCATGATGGCACTGAGTATTGCCTTACGGTTGAACCTGCTTATCGGCGTAACGGCACACAAACTTTTGATGGATTTTTCCCACGTTTTTACTCTGAGGTAAAATTTGCAAAGGGTGCTCTGACAAGATTTCTGGGTAAACAAGTCGTTTGGACCGAAGTGGATATTTCATAGGTTTCCTGCTCAATCCATAATTACTATGGTTGCTTCAGCTTTAGAGCAGCTGTTATCAGCAGGTGTGCGATAAAAAAGTCCTCAAGCTTTAAAGAATTAATCAACTGAACATTCGAAACAAGCTCCAGATTAGCCCTATCCGACTTATAGTGTGAAATCCTGCCTATCAATTCCATGTCTGCGATTGAAAAGAATCAATAACATTCACCAAATGAATGTATTGAATCATTTTGTTGTGAATCGCCACGGATTTAACAGACACCTCAGAGTCATTTAAGATGGCTGAAAGAGAGGTGCCCATGAGCGGTAAGCGTTATCCAGAAGAGTTTAAAATTGAAGCAGTCAAACAGGTTGTTGATCGTGGCCATTCTGTTTCCAGCGTTGCAACACGTCTCGATATCACTACCCACAGCCTTTACGCATGGATAAAGAAGTACGGTCCGGATTCTTCCACTAATAAAGAACAGTCAGATGCTCAGGCCGAGATCCGCCGTCTCCAGAAAGAGCTGAAGCGGGTTACCGACGAACGGGACATATTAAAAAAAGCCGCGGCGTACTTCGCAAAGCTGTCCGACTGAGGTACGCCTTTATCCGTGACAACACCTGTTGCTGGCCTGTTCGCCTGCTCTGTCGGGTGCTGGATGTTCATCCCAGTGGTTTTTACGCCTGGCTTCAGCAGCCGCATTCACAACGCCATCAGGCAGACCTGAGACTGACAGGACAGATTAAACAGTTCTGGCTGGAATCGGGATGCGTCTATGGTTATCGCAAAATCCATTTGGATCTGCGGGACAGCGGGCAACAGTGCGGAGTGAACAGAGTCTGGCGACTGATGAAACGTGTCGGGATAAAGGCTCAGGTCGGATACCGGAGCCCGCGGGCACGTAAAGGCGAGGCCAGTATCGTGTCGCCCAACAGGCTCCAGCGACAGTTCAATCCGGATGCTCCGGATGAGCGTTGGGTAACGGACATAACCTACATCAGGACCCACGAAGGCTGGCTGTATCTTGCCGTGGTTGTTGATCTGTTCTCACGCAAAATTATCGGCTGGTCCATGCAATCCCGGATGACAAAGGACATTGTCCTGAACGCACTGCTGATGGCTGTATGGCGGCGTAATCCCCAAAAACAGGTGCTGGTTCATTCGGATCAGGGCAGTCAGTACACAAGCCATGAGTGGCAGTCGTTCCTGAAATCACACGGCCTGGAGGGCAGCATGAGCCGTCGCGGTAACTGCCATGATAATGCGGTTGCAGAAAGCTTTTTCCAGTTGTTGAAACGCGAACGGATAAAGAAAAAGATCTACGGAACGCGGGAAGAAGCCCGCAGCGATATTTTTGATTACATCGAAATGTTTTATAACAGTAAGCGTCGGCATGGTTCGAGTGATCAGATGCCACCGACGGAATATGAAAATCAATATTATCAACGACTCAGAAGTGTCTAGATTATCCGTGGCGATTCATTGCACATAAAATCGTTAATTAGCAGCCATTTTTTAGGAATTTTCATCGGTATTTCTTATTAAAAATGTAAACGCAAAAAAATTCAATTCCCCTACGAACCCCGTCATATCTATACGCACAACTAACCATGACATAGATCAATTTATTTTCATTTAAGCAACGTTTAACTACCCGTTTGTTTACTGGCAGTTAAAACCTCTGGCAGAACTGTAGAAATCAGGTTGTTTGGGGTTTAAATGCGCAATCTACGGCGGTCTCTTCCGTTAACATTTAGATGAAAATTCTTAGGAATTTTCCAATGGAAGATTTTGATCTGTCAATTTGATCTCTGTGAGAGTTTTGCTCTATGATGCTTTTGTAAAGAAACTCCATGGGATCTGTCACTACTGTTAAGCATTAAGGGAATGAAATGGCTGAATCGACCTTCCAAAGCGAGATACCGAAGGCTCGCGTTAACATCCGCCTGGACCTACACACTGGGTCAGCTCAGAAGAAAGTAGAATTGCCTTTGAAGCTTTTGGCGTTAGGATCTTTTTCTAATGGCAAAGAATCCCGCCCGCTTTCAGAGCGTGAACGTGTCAATGTAAATAAACTGAACTTCGACAACGTGCTTTCAGAGTTAAACCCTGAAGTGAGCTACGCAGTTCGCAACACTCTAACAAGTGACGGTTCAGAAGAAAATATTCACCTCAGCTTCTCAGGGATGAAAGACTTTGAACCTGAAGCGGTAGCGAAACAGATCCCACAATTACGCGCCCTGATGGCAATGAGAAATCTGCTTCGTGATTTGAAATCAAATCTGCTTGATAACACAGAATTCCGTAAATCGCTTGAGTCCATTCTAAAAGACCCCGCCCTGAGTGAAGAATTAAGAGCAGAACTGAACGCCCTTGCCCCTGCGGAGTAAGCACAGGGTTCTTACATTAATGGATTAACAGAGAGAATGCTGATGTCTGTAAATACTGAAACACAATCAGTGCAGGGGAATGCGACTGTACTAAAAAATGAGCCTTCCGACAGCGTATATGCCTCTTTATTTGAGAAGATCAATTTAACGCCGGTGAAGACGCTGAGTGATATTTCTGAATTCCAGGACAATAGCGCAATGGCTGATGCCTCTGCCGATGAGCGCGTCACTGCGGCAATTCAGGTTTTCATGCAGGTCATTACGAAGTCTGGACAGAAAGTTGAGAAGCTGGATAAATCATTGCTGGATACGCATATCGCGGAGCTTGATTATCAAATCAGCCGCCAGCTCGACGAGGTTATGCATCATCCCGAATTTCAACGCGTAGAATCACTCTGGCGGGGACTGAAGCACACCGTTGACCGCACAGATTTTCGCCAGAATGTGAAAATCGAAGTGCTTGATGTCTCTAAAGATGATTTGCGCCAGGATTTTGAGGATGCCCCGGAGATTATCCAGAGCGGTCTTTATCACCATACATACTCGATGGAATACGATCAACCCGGCGGAGAGCCAATTGCTGCCATAATCTCGTCGTATGAGTTTGATTCATCCCCTCAGGATGTCGCATTGCTGCGTAATATATCAAAAGTCTCAGCCGCCGCGCATATGCCGTTTATTGGTTCAGTGGGACCGAAATTCTTCCATAAATCCAGCATGGAAGAGGTTGCGGCCATCAAAGACATCGGGAACTATTTTGATCGGGCTGAATATATTAAATGGAAAGCGTTCCGTGATTCAGAGGACTCCCGCTACATCGGTCTGACGATGCCGCGAGTCCTGGGCCGCTTACCTTATGGCCCGGATACCGTACCGGTGCGTAGCTTCAACTACGTTGAAGAAGTAAAGGGCCCTGACCACGAGAAGTATTTGTGGACCAATGCGTCATTTGCCTTTGCCGCCAATATGGTGAAAAGCTTTATCAATAACGGCTGGTGCGTACAAATTCGTGGGCCTCAGGCTGGCGGCGCGGTCCAGGACCTGCCAATCCATCTGTACGATCTCGGTACCGGCAATCAGGTAAAAATCCCGTCAGAGGTAATGATACCTGAAACCCGTGAGTTTGAATTCTCTAACCTGGGATTCATACCGCTAAGCTATTATAAAAACAGGGATTATTCCTGTTTCTTCAGTGCCAACTCCACCCAGAAGCCTGCATTATACGACACTGCGGACGCGACGGCTAACAGCCGTATTAACGCTCGTTTGCCTTACATCTTCCTGCTATCGCGTATTGCACATTACCTGAAGCTTATTCAGCGTGAAAATATCGGTACGACTAAAGACCGACGCCTGCTGGAGCTGGAGCTGAACAATTGGGTCAAAGGGCTGGTCACTGAAATGACCGATCCGGGCGATGACCTCCAGGCCTCTCACCCTCTTCGCGATGCAAAAGTAATCGTCGAAGATATTGAGGATAACCCAGGCTTCTTCCGCGTGAAACTCTTTGCAGTCCCTCATTTCCAGGTCGAGGGTATGGACGTCAATCTGTCGCTGGTATCTCAGATGCCTAAAGCAAAAGCATAAGGCGGTCGCAGGGATGAAAATTTATCGTCCACTGTGGAACGAGGGGGCTTTGCTGTCCCCTCAGCAGTTCCAGCAGCAGGCAGAATGGGAATCTTTTCGCAGCGCCGGTGCAACAGCACTGGCATCAGCATTTCCCTGGGGTGTGGAAAAGATTGAATTTAATGACAGTCTTCTTTCATCGGGTCTGATCCAGATTACGCAGTTACGCCTCTGGCTGGAAGATGGTTCGCTGATTGATGCACAAAGGAGTGATTTGCCTCCGGCACCACGTGAGTTAGATGCCAGTCAGCTGGCAGGTCTTGATGCGGTAACTGTAGTTATCGCACTCCCTCACATGCAGCCGGGTGTGATCAACGTTGAGCAGGAAGGTGTCTCCCCGGATCGACCACTTCGCTATCGCGAGGAATGGGTAACATTACAGGATGCTTTCGGATCTGAAGAAGAATCCATGGCAGTTGCCCGGTTCAATTTCACCATCCGGTTTGCCCATGAAAGTAATGACTCGTGGAAAGTTTGCCCTGTCGCAAGACTGATCCGGGATGGACATAACGCTTGGCGACTGGATCCGTCTTTCATTCCTCCTGTTGCATCATTTGCGGCAAGTCCGGTTCTTCGCGAACGTCTGGTGCTGCTCAATCGCCAGCTACGCTCCCGACGCCAGCGTCTGATGACAATGCGACGTGAGAGCAACGAAAGACTTGCCGATTTTGCCGTCGCCGATGTTTCCCTTTTCTGGTTGCTGAATGCGCTGAATTCCCACGCCAGGGTGCTGACGGAATACGAACGTTTTCCTTCCCGTCCGCCTGAACAAGTGTGGGCTGAGCTCGCACGTCTGGCCGGAAGCATGCTGACCTTTTCCCTGGACCATGATCTTGACGCCATTCCGGGATATGACCACGAGGAACCTGCCAATGCGTTTCCACCGTTGTTTGACTTGATCACGGGTTTGCTGGAAGCAAGTTTGCCGTCCCGTGTCATCGCACTGGAAATGTCTCGTCCGGACGGGCAGACCTGGAAAGCAAACCTTCACGATATTCGTCTGCGTGAAGAAGCCGACCTCTATCTCTCTGTTCGCTCTGATATCCCGGCCTGGCAGGTTGCCGATAAATTCCCGGCTCTTTGTCAGGCAGGTTCACCTGATGACGTCAATGAGATCTATGGTGTTGCACTCAAGGGTATCCCTCTGATCCCTGTCAGCAGAGTTCCGGCCGCATTGCCTGTACGTATGGAAAATCAGTACTTCGCGCTTGATATGGAAAGCCCCGCTGCGCATGAAATGCAGGAGCAGGGCGTGTGTATGTTCTACGTGCCTGAGATGCTTGGTGCGCTGGAACTTGAACTGTTTGCGGTATTGCGCTCATGAGACAGGATATCGATATCGACCAGCTGATGACGGATACCTGGCTTACCGTCACCATGCTGAAGAAAGGCGCCGTCACGCTCAATGGCAGTGCGCTTTACGACAAGTGCGTTAAACAGGTTGAAAGTGTGCGGGAAGCGCTGGAGCGTGCCGGTTACGACGAGGCCAGCGTCGGACATATTTCCTATGCACAATGTGCTTTGCTGGACGAGGCGGTAATGAGCCGTAAGCCTGAAAAGTGCGAGGAAGGAGAAGAGCCGAAAATTGATGAGGGCCAGGTTGCATGGCGTAAAGCCCCGCTTCAGGCCCGATTTTTCGGATCACTTCGGGCAGGTGAGGCGTTATGGGATCGCATTGCAGAAGTTCTGCGTCAGCCCTCACCGAACCCGGCCGTTTTGACGTGCTATCACCGGGTTATTGCACTGGGTTTTCAGGGGTTATATGGCCTGAAGGCGGTCAGTCAGTCACAGCGGGATGAAGTCGTCAAAGCCCTTTCTGAGCGAGTCTCTCCGCCTGATGCAGGCCTGTCTCTGATTGTTCACCGGATGGGGAAACATCGCTGGAGTCTGATGCGTTCAGTCTGGTTCTGGATAACGCTTGCCATCATCCTGACCGGCGTTATCTGGTGGGGTGGGCATCTGTGGCTTCAGGCACTGTTGTCAGCACAAATACCGGAGCTGCATGGCTAATGCGTAGATCAGTCATTATTCCGGTTGCCCTGCACACCTTAGCTGCTGTTGCCACATTGCTGTGGTTGCTCTGGTATTTCATCCCAACAGGAAACGTGTTTAAAGGCCTGACCACGGTGCTGATCCTCCTGCTGGCAGGCTGGACTGTTTTTAAGAACTGCCGCCGGGAGCAGCCGGTATCCGACACCACCGTTTCAGCTGCTGACCTGCCACTACTCGACACCCAGGGCCCCGTTGTACTGGTGTGTGGTGACAGGCTGGATGCGCTGTTTCAGGAAGGTCCTCTGCGTAAAACAGCTCAGGGCTGGTGGCTCCGGGCCGATGACGTCAGCCGGTTAACAGATGTTGTCCGCAGCATACAGACGCAGTTCCCACGCCAGGTCGGTCAGCTTTCGGTGATGTACCGCTGCCTGCCAGACAATCATCAGGATGAAGCGGTTCTGCGCTCCACACTGAAGACGCTCCGCCAGCAGAGTAAACAGATAAAATCCCTGACGGGTTTTACACTGCCGGTGGTGGTGAGTGCCGAATTCTCCGGACCTGAGACACCGTGGATAATTGTTCGGGGTGACAAGCCGATTGTGTGTCCGGCAAATGATTCGCCGCAGGCATTCATCGACTGGCAGCAGACTGATGACAATATTACGGCGCTTCCCGCGATCAGTCAGGCATTTTCATTTATCCGTAAAACCCTGACTGATGAGCTTGAGAAGCCAGATCGGTTAACGCCCCCTGAACGAGCATTTTCCGTGGTAATGCGCCTCGGTACCGTCCTTCCCGAAGCACAGTCAGTCTGGTCCGACTGGCTATATTCCCGCACCTGTTTGCAGTTTTCCCGAAAACCAGGGCAGACAGCCCCGGCAAGTCTGTTTCCGGATGCGGTTCTGCCGCTGCTGGCTCCTTTTGCATCGACTGTGCAGGGGGGTCACCGTACCCGTCGCCTGATCCTGCTGATGTGGCTGTGTGCCCTGACCGCATTGGGTATTTCTGCACTCAATAACCGTGACCTGATCCGTCAGGTGAGTGCCGATTTACAGCGCTGGAATGCAATCCCAATGAACCACTATCGCCCTAAGGCAGAATCACTGGTCGCCCTGAAGCAGGATGCGCTCCTGCTTGAACGCTGGCAGCGCCAGGGTGAGCCTTTGCGTTACAGCCTGGGCTATTACCCGGGCCAACGACTGTGGCTGGCCTTGCAACAGGCTATTGATACCTGGACGCCCCCACCAGCACCTGAACCAAAACCAGTACCGAAAATTGTTCGTCTCGACAGCATGTCGCTGTTTGATTCCGGTAAGTCCGTGTTGAAACAGGGCTCCACCAAAATGCTGGTCAACTCGCTGGTCGGAATCAAAGCCAGACCAGGCTGGCTTATCGTGGTCAGCGGCCACACAGACAATACCGGCAGCGTTCAGTTAAATCAGACTCTGTCTTTGCAAAGAGCAGAGGCCGTTCGTAACTGGATGCGTGATACCGGAGACGTACCGGAAAGTTGTTTTGCCGTGCAGGGTTACGGTGACAGCCGACCGATTGCATCAAACGACACGCCTGATGGCCGTGCGCATAACCGGCGTGTCGAGATCAGTCTGGTACCGCAGGCTGACGCCTGTCGTCTGCCAGGCACAAAACATGCGTCACAGGATGTACGTGACGTTTCAACTCAAGAAATGGAGAAGTAAACATGGCAATCCCAGTTTATCTGTGGCTGAAAGACGATGGCGGCGCTGACATCAAGGGTTCCGTAGATGTGAAAGATCGCGAAGGAAGTATCGAAGTTGTTGCTCAGGAACATAACCTGTACATCCCGACTGATAACAACACTGGCAAGCTGACCGGAACTCGTATTCACACGCCGTTCCTGTTTACCAAAGAAATCGACTCTTCCAGCCCGTATCTGTACAAAGCGGTGACCACTGGCCAGACCCTGAAATCTGCTGAGTTCAAGTGGTACAAAATCAACGACGCAGGCCAGGAAGTTGAGTACTTCAACACCAAACTGGAAAACGTGAAGCTGGTGAAAGTTGCACCAAAAATGCACGACATCAAGGATCCTTCTTTCGAGAAGCATAACCACCTTGAGCAGATCGAACTGCGCTACGAAAAAATCACCTGGACCTACAAAGACGGCAACATCATTCATTCCGACTCCTGGAACGAACGCACCACCGCATAAGACTCTGGCGGGCAGATCCCTTCTGTCCGCCTTTTTGTTTTGCTCCGCACAGCGCCTGTCATACGGACGCTTTGCAGAGCAGTCTCACAATTTATCGGCATGAACCTTATGGGCATCGGTTGACGGCCAGGGGCGGTAGCGTGCCTGAACAAGAGGGAACGACATGGAACATCATTCAGCAGTCCTGCTACGACGACTTAACCCTTATTGCGCCAGAGCACTGGAGGGAGCGGCTTCTTTATGTCAGACCCGTGCGCATGCAGAAATCACTCCTGAGCACTGGTTGTTAAAGTTGCTGGAGCAGGGTGAAGGTGACCTGACCGTTCTCGCTCGCCGCTATGAATGGGATATGGATGCCGTCTGGCAGTCACTTCTGAGCTGGCTGGATGCACAGCCTCGTTCAGTTCGCACACGCCCGGAGCTTTCTGCTTCTCTCCAGACGCTGCTGAAACAGGCCTGGCTTGCCGCCACACTCGCGGGAGATGAGCAGATCCGCAGCATACATTTGCTTACGGCCATGGTCGAAACGTCAGGGCTGACGCGCTGCGATGGCCTCTGGCCCTTAATGACCCTGACCACCAGCCAGCTGGAGAGGCTACGCCCCTTACTGGAAACCCAGTCAGATGAGCGGCATGAGCTTGCGCTCAGCGAACAGGCTGGCAATGTCAGCATTATTGGCCGGGCGGCACCGTTACAACATGAAGCACAAAACCAGGCTGAAGGCGGAAGTGCGCAGCCTGCCGTTTCACAGGAAGAGTCCGTTCTCAATCGATTTACAGTTGATGTGACCGCCCGTGCCCGGGAAGGAAAGATTGACCCGGTCTTTGGTCGCGATAACGAAATCCGCCAGATGGTGGATATTCTCTCCAGACGTCGTAAGAACAACCCAATACTGGTGGGTGAGCCTGGCGTCGGAAAAACGGCCCTGGTTGAAGGCCTGGCGCTACGTATTGCTGAGGGCAATGTGCCCGAGAGTCTTAAACCTGTCATCGTCAGGACTCTGGACCTGGGTCTGCTTCAGGCGGGCGCCGGTGTAAAGGGGGAGTTCGAACAGCGGCTGAAAAATATCATCGACGCCGTCCAGCAGTCCCCGGTGCCGGTGCTGCTCTTTATCGATGAAGCTCATACCATCATCGGGGCCGGTAATCAGGCGGGCGGGGCAGACGCCGCCAACCTGTTGAAACCGGCTCTGGCACGTGGCGAACTGCGCACCATTGCGGCCACCACCTGGAGTGAGTACAAGCAGTATTTCGAACGTGATGCAGCCCTTGAACGCCGCTTCCAGATGGTCAAGGTTGATGAGCCGGACGATGATACGGCCTGCCTGATGCTGCGTGGCCTTAAATCCCGCTATGCCGAACACCATGGTGTACATATTACCGGCGAAGCCGTCCGCGCAGCGGTGACACTTTCCCGCCGCTATCTGACCGGACGCCAGCTGCCTGATAAAGCGGTGGACTTACTGGATACCGCAGCGGCCCGGGTACGGATGAGCCTGGACACGCTGCCTGAACAGCTTACCCGGTTGCAGGCGCAACTGACTGCGCTTGCCATGGAGCAGCAGGAGTTGCTGGAAGATATTTCCCTGGGTAACACCGTTGATGCCAGCCGTCTGCCGCAGATCGAACAACTCACACTGGAGCTCAATCAGCAAAAAGCTTCTCTTCACTCACAGTATGAGACCGAAAAGCAGCTCACCGACTCGCTGAAAGCCTGCCGGGAAGACATCAGCCGCCAGAAAGAGATCTCCGCCTTCCAGCAGGAGCTCTCCCAAATTCAGAATAACAGCCCATTACTGGGTCTGGATGTTGATGTCCGCACCGTTGCGACCGTTATCGCCGACTGGACAGGTGTTCCCCTCTCCTCGCTGATGAAAGATGAGCAAACCGAATTACTGACGCTGGAAGAACAACTGGCAACCCGTGTTGTCGGCCAACATCCAGCCCTGAATGCCATAGCGCAACGACTAAGGGCGTCAAAAACCGGTCTGACGCCGGAGAATGGACCGCAGGGTGTATTTTTACTGGTGGGTCCAAGCGGGGTGGGCAAAACCGAAACCGCGCTGGCACTTGCTGACGTTATGTACGGCGGTGAGAAATCGCTCATTACCATCAACCTGTCTGAATACCAGGAGCCGCACACGGTCTCGCAGTTGAAAGGCTCCCCTCCGGGCTATGTCGGATATGGTCAGGGCGGCATTCTCACCGAGGCAGTCCGTAAGCGGCCGTACAGCGTGGTGCTTCTCGATGAAGTGGAAAAGGCCCACCGGGATGTGATGAACCTGTTTTATCAGGTCTTTGACCGGGGCTTTATGCGGGACGGGGAAGGGCGTGAAATTGATTTCCGCAATACCGTGATACTGATGACGTCCAACCTGGGCAGTGATCCGTTGATGCAGCTGCTGGACGAGCAACCAGACGCCAAGGAGAGCGATTTACATGAGTTGTTACGTCCGACCCTGCGCGATCATTTCCAGCCAGCTCTGCTGGCTCGCTTCCAGACGGTGATATACCGCCCACTGGCAATGGATGCCATGCGCACCATCGTCGGCATGAAACTGGCACAGGTGAGCACGCGTCTGCAACGTCACTACGGCATCTCCACTCATATCGGCGAAAGTCTGATCGATACCCTGACGACAGCATGTCTGCTGCCGGATACCGGAGCCCGCAACGTGGACAGTCTGCTTAACCAGCAGATCCTGCCGGTTCTGAGTCAACAGTTGTTAAGCCATATGGCGGCGAAACAAAAGCCGTCCTCACTACAGCTGACCTGGGATGACGAACAGGGCATTGTGCTGGAATTTGATGAACAGGCAGAAGGAGAGGCGTCATGAGCGGAACACTTATCAAGAAAGCAACCGACGCGGTGCAACAGCTGTCAGGCCAGTCTCGTTACCGGGTAGATGTGCATGAATGCAGCGATTTCCTTGATGTTCTGCGTTACAACGCCGTTGAATCACTTAGTCAGCCATGGCGTTATGACGTGGCGATTACCTGCTCCTCAAAAGATATCGCCTGTGAGTCGTTATTGCTGAAACCGGCGTCATTTACCTTCCAGACCCCGATGTTTGATGGGACACCGGCTCTGCCGGTACGGACGGTTTTTGGCGTAGTGGAGTCCTTTCGCCGCGTGTCCACCTCGAATGATGATACCCATTACGCGTTGACGATCGTTCCCCGTATTGCCCTTCTGGGCTATACGAAAGGGAGCGAGATCTACCTCAATCAGTCGGTTATAGAGGTGGTTGAACAGGTATTGCGTAAGCACGGCCTGGAAGGGCCTGATTTTGAGTTCCGGCTCTCCCGGGAGTATCCATCCCGGGAGCTCATCACCCAGTGGCGTGAAACCGACCTTGAGTTTATCCAGCGTTTGCTGGCTGAAGTGGGCATTTACTGGCGCTATGAAATGGACAGCCGTCTTGAACAGGATGTGGTTATTTTCCAGGACAGCCAGCAGCAGTATGAATTTGGTGTCACCCTGCCATTGCGTAATCAGGCCGGGATGAGCGACAGCGGGCAGGAGAGTATCTGGAATATTCAGACTGGCTACAATGTCGTGAGCGGGAGTGTGGCCACGCGTGACTACAACTACCGTGAAGCACTGAAACCTCAGGACAGTTCCGAAAGCATTTTCAGTAAGGAAGGGATCACCACCGGGGAAACGTACCATTATGCGGAGCCCTTTCTGACAGAAGGTGATACTGAAAGCACAGAGACCGGAGCGTATTTCGCCCGTCTGCGTCACGAACGCATTCTGAATGCGCAATATCACGTCACCGGGCATTCCTCCAGCCCTCATCTGGCTCCAGGTCAGGTACTGGAAACGGACGGAACGCTTCCAGATACCGTAAAAGAAGGCATCGTCATCACCACTGTGCGCACCAGCGGCTCACGAAAAAGTAGCTTTACTCTGACCTTTGAAGGCATCCCGTATAGCGAATCCGTCTGCTACCGTCCGGCTCTACTCAATCGCCCGGTGATATCCGGAACGCTTCCAGCCCGGGTGGAAAGCACACAAAAAGGGGACACCTATTCCTGGCTCGACCCGGAAGGGCGCTACCGTGTGAAACTGGACTATGACCGTAACAGTCCTGAACAGGGTTATGCCTATTTGTGGCTGCGGCTGGCTAAACCCTATGCCGGTGATACCTACGGCTTCCACTCTCCGCTTATCGACGGAACTGAAGTGGCCGTCATTTTCGACAACGGGGATCCTGATCGCCCCTATATCGCCTATGCCCTGCACGACTCAGAACATCCGGACCATGTCACCAGTGACAATCATACGCGGAACGTGTGGCGTACCCCGGCGAACAATAAGTTGCGGATGGAGGATAAGCGCCAGGAAGAGCATATCAAGCTCGCGACGGAATATGGCAAAACGCAACTGAACATGGGACACCTGGTCAATGGCCAGCGAGAAAAGCGCGGCGCCGGTTTTGAACTGCGTACAGACGAGCATGGCGCAGTTCGGGCTGCAAAAGGGCTGTTCCTGACAGCTGATGCCCAGTCCAAAGCCCAGGGGCCGGTGCTGGAAATGGCCCCTGCCATTAATCAGATTAACCAGGCCAACAGTCAGATGCAGGCGCTGAACAGCGCTGCTGAAGCCGCCGGAGCGCTGGTCTGCGACATCAATACCCAGATCAGTCTCGTGACCGAAAAAATCAAAGACCTCCAGTCTTCAGTCCTGCTGGGTAGCGCTCCGCAGGGGGTTGCATTTACCTCAGGTGAGCATCTTCAGCTCAGCAGTACCCGCAATACCATGATTAATGCCGGTCAACATCTTGATATCGGTTCGATGAAAAATCTGTCTGTCACAGTAGAAAAAGCCCTGGGTATGTTTGTCCATAAAGAAGGGGCTAAGCTGGTTGCCAACCAGGGAGACATCGAGATTCAGGCTCAGCACAACACGATGGCACTGTTTTCTGAAAAGCAGCTGACGGTGACCAGTAGTGAAGACGAAATTATTATCAGCACCCCGGAAACGCTGACGCTTAACGGTGGCGGATCTTACCTGAGGCTGAGTAAAAACGGCATTGAGCATGGTTCATCAGGTGAGTTCATTATGAAGACGTCGGACTATCTGGTACCAGGGTCGGGCGCAAATCTCCCCAACGAAACACCCAATTTCAGCCTGACGGATATCACTCAGGAAAGCAAAATCAGCAGCAAGTCATTTAACGACTGACAGGGAGTGTGAATCGTGTCTGTATTACCCAAAATTGTCTGGCCGATCCCCTCCAACAGTCGGGGAAATGAGTTCAAAAATCAGGAAGAGATCCTCTCTCATATCGGGGGGGAATCCACCGGGCAGTATATGATTGGCCGAAGCGGGATGTGGCATGGCGGGATCCATATCACGGAAGCCACGACTCCGTGGTGTGCTCTTAGCGGCAAGTCTCGTCTTGAAGCATTAGATTTCCCAATTCCCTTTAAAGGTGAGCAGGCAGTGCGATGCATGGCTGACGGCGAAGTGGTCGCTTACCGTGTCTGCAAGGATTATCTCACGCTTGGGTGGGAATCCGGCCCGCTGAGCTTTTCCGGTTCGTTTGTTCTGGTTAAACACTTTATTCAACCGGGGGAGGAGGAATCCAGCGGGCTGCATTTCTACACCCTGTATATGCACCTGGCCCCATATTCAGCCTATAGCGTTAATCCGGCGGAAACAAAGTGGACAGTCCAGGATACGCTTTCCGCCTACGATCCAGAATGGGTCATGACCGCCAGTACCAATAATAAAAGTACCAGCGAAAGCTACCGAAAAGGTACGATACCAAAAGGGTCCATTGTCGAGTGGGATAAAACAGACAGCGGCCTCCATACCGTCGCATTTAACAAGAGAGAGTATGGCCTTGTTACATTTGTCAGCCTCTCAGAACAGGCATTGCAAAAGGGTAAGAAAACATCCCTTAAGCCAGGACAGCAATACTGGATGCTTGTGGACAAAAACAACCTGTCTCCTGGCACTGATGGGGTGGTACAGCCTTCCTGGTGGCAGAAACTTATGCCACCAGCAAAAGAAGCGATGAAATTTGACCAGGTAGTATGCCCGACTCCCTATGCTATCAGCGCCGGTGATCCTGTCGGCCATATGGGATATTATCAGGCACCTAAGGACGGCGGATATGAAGCGCGATACCAGGTACATATCGAATGCACGAGTATGGATGATAACCTGGAAAAGTTCCTGACCAACCCCGAGCAGGTGGGAGGAAAAAATCCAATCTGGCTGAAGTATTCTCCGGGCCTTGCGTTGTACAAGAAAGATGTTGCAAAAGGAACATTTACAAAGGATACAAGGGTAACAACCAGAGCGGGGACCCTTCCACTGAGTCAGGTGCAAACGGAAGTCGATAAGTCGACCAAACAAGAATACTGGCAGTTGCGACCAGAAAATGCCTATGTCCCCAAAGGCCAGGCAGAACCTCAACTTTTGTCGCAGTATGATCTGGCAAAGCTGGGCTTCAGAACTGAAACCGCAGAACCTGCCAGCTTTGATTATCTGGATGGAAAAAACCAGCCCACTGGATTCTTCCGTAACCTCATCAATTCGCTCTACCAGGCCGCGACCAATGATACACGAACCAGTCATGCTCTCGTGAAGCATAATTATCAGCGACTGCTGGATAAAATTGACAGCGGTAGCGACCGCTATTCTCCAATGGAGTACTGGAGAGCACTTCACAATCCCGACTATCGTGACGAAATTCAGAAAACAATCGTAAAACATCCAAGCGACTGGTATTTCAAAAAAGGCGATGCTATCTGGCAACCGTTCCTGAATGCGCTGAAAAAAGATGCCCCGGAATGGAAGAAATACAGTGAAGATTTCATTGATAAAATGGCATGGATGCAGGATGTTACGTCTGAGAAACTTGGCCCGTCATTGTGGCATATGCATCCCCTCGCATTTATTTCCGCATTAAAACCAAAAGACAATTCGGGATGGGCACATAGTGCCTTTGCAAATTTATTGGGAAGTGTCGAATCTAAAAACGACTATTCAGCATTTAATGTTACTAAAACTGGGAAGTCCGTAGCACATTATAAAACCAATTTAACCTCTATGACTTTATTAGAGGTAATGAGTGCACAGAAAGAAAGAAGTATGTTTGCTACAGGCCGGTTTCAGATCATTCCTGACACACTTAAAGGTGCAGTAAAAGCACTTAATTTGAGAGAATCAGAGCTTTATGATGAATCAATGCAAGATAAGATATTTAATCAGTATTTAATCAAAGTTAAGCGACCGGCTTTCATTAATTATCTTGAGGGAAATGGTGATGTTGAAGAAGCAATATACGATTGGGCCAAAGAGTTTGCTTCCGCAGGTGTTAGGTTAGGTAAGCGAATTAGTCCAAAGCGGGAAGTTATCAAAGATGAGAACGGTAGGCCGAAGCTAAATCATGGCAAGAAGATGTATAAGGTTACGCAAAGAACTGCACAAGTAGAAGGTGAATCTTATTACGCCGGGGATGGGCTAAACAAAGCACATCTATTGCCAAACGATATGATTAAAGCTCTAGAGGATTCGAAAAATGCAAAATAAAACAGGGTTGATTTTTACTATAACTTTGCTAACTACATTAGCATATTCTATTACATCGAATGCAGAAGATGTTACTGATCCCCAATTCTCTGATTATCAGACCAAGGTTAGCACTGGACCATTTGCAAAAAAAATTATTCTGAGCAATCAACAAAAGGAATTTTCACCCAAATGGAAAAAAGCCGTGCAATCAGAATTAAATAAACCAGTGAATTTTGCGGGGCACTACAGACTTTATACTAACTTCGGAGGGCAAGGTAAGGAGTGTTTTCGTGATAGTTGGGTATGTGGTTGGGTAATCGATAAATTTTCAGGTGAGATAGTTTCAAACCTGCCTAAAGATGATGATGGTAGTGATATTTATGCAGGCACTGGAGATAATGGCACTCCTGTGGGCATTCCTTTCGAAATCGATGCTTATAAAGACAGTTCCATGGTTGTCATTACGGGGCAAGCTATACCAGCAAGTAAGGATCCTCATGATAATCCAATCTGCAAATCAGCCGTATTCAAATTTGACAATAATAAATTCATCAAACTAACAGAATCTGTTGATGGATGTAAAATAGATGAATAATAATTTTCATTGAAAACACCTGAGTATTCACCACCCTCGAAGGTTGTTATTGATATTGCACTCCAATTTTCAAAGCGACCACAGTTTATTTAAAACTAATTACATACATCAGTGGTTTCACATCCAGCTTCATCAGGTTAAAACTTGGAGGTAATCTGTGCTTCAAATTATTCGCAAAGGCGATAAAACCACTCACGGCGGTTCAGTACTGACCGCTTCCGAAACGATGAAATTCGGTGGTATCGGCGTTGCACGCAAAGGCGACAAAGTGTCCTGCCCGGTTGAGGGGCACGGACCAACAACCATCGTAGAAGGTAATCCTGATTACCTTGATCATGGTATACCGGTTGCCTTTCACGGTCACAAATGTGCCTGTGGTTGCACGCTGATCAGTTCGTTTGCCGCAGCAAAGGTTGCCTGATTATGCCAGTCTGGCTGGATGCCATCCCTGAAAAGGCCCCTAAGATACCGCGTCCCGTTACCGGACGTTGGCTGCTCTTCCTCGCGTTTGTCATGCTGGGGGGCATAGCGCTTACACTGTGGTGCTGGACGTCAGAGCGAACCGGATTTGTCTTCTGGTTCACCGCTCTGGGCCTCCCGTTTTGCACATGGGGGCTTCTTTTCGGTTTACGCAGGGTTGCCTATAAGGCAGAGCAGGTCGGGGCTGAGTCGCGTAATGTCGACCGTGAAGCTCTCATCGATAGTGAAATTCTTCGTGGTCAGCGCTGTGCCTGGATCCTCGGTACATACATTCAGGCCCCGGCCGGAAACAAAACCGATGACCTGCTTGAGGCAATGAAAGTCGCAGCCCCCGCTATTGACTTCTCCCGCCCAAGAGGATGCGACAAACCGGTCAGATACGCGGCATTAACAGAATACCAGGCTGATTTAACAAAGGCCCTGACGGCGGCTGTGACTAAACTGACCACGCGTGTCGAAGGGATCGTTCAGCCGCTTCCGCCGGAGCTGCCGTGCTGGCTGGTGCTGGATTGTGATAACGACCTGTACCCCTTGATTGAAGAGCAGCTTAAGGCCGATCTATCACTCAAGACCGGCAGGATTTTTCGTCTGATGTCCGGAAAAGGGCTGAGCGCATTCGATGCCTGGCTGGACAAGCGGTGGGACAATCCAGGCATTCTGGTTGCCATTACGCTGTCGTTACCGGCGTCTCCCCGGGAAGATGACGCAGATGCCGTCTCAATGGTGGTATTGAGCAACCGTAAAGCCCACGCCTGGCCGGATGCACTCCGCCTTAGTCGCCCCGAAAGGGGAGCAGAAACAACGCTCACAAAGACACTCACCCGGGCGCTGCTCTGGGCGAAGACCAGCCCCGATGAACTCAAAGGAAGCTGGGTCTCCGGTCCTACATTGACCTCCGGAAGCGGCTGGAATAATGCCTGCGAGCAGAGCGGGGTGGCATTTAGTCTTTCTGAGGACAACTTCAGTATCGATCCAGTGCTGGGATACACAGGCCATGCGGCTCCATGGCTGGCTATCACGCTTGCCAATGCTGACGTTGAACAACGCGGGCCGCAGGTTATCGCCGCACAACCCGTCGCTGACAAGGACGACATCTGGGTTGCCATCATCACCAAAGAAGAAGTTCGCAAGGAATCGCCTAAGAATGTCTAAGGTAAAAGTAAAAACACTCATCGGCTCCGTTGTGACTGTCGCCTTTTTCCTGACAGTCATCGTGGCATTTTTGTTTTATGCCTTTCCGGAAAATGTGGCCTCAGCCACCGGCTTCGGACCGTATGACGGCCAACGGATACTCACATTCTGCGCCATACTGGTTGCCGCAATATTATTACTCGGCTGGCTGATAGAGAAGGCTTTCGACCACGCGGGCAAATCCGGGTTGTATTTCCAGTGGGGGCAGAAAAAGGCTGAGACTGCCGCTCCGTTGACGAACCCAATTCCCAGTGAAGAAGACGACGATGAACCCGTTTTCAGCGAAGACGTCGTGTCCGAACACCTGCGCTTTCGCTATGGACGTCGCTGGAAGCGTAAAGTGCGTCTCCTTTTGGTTATGGGCAACCAGGACGACGTTCACAAAGCTGCCCCGGGCCTGTGTCATGACCTCTGGCAGGAAGGCGACGGCAACGTACTGATTTATGGCGGTGACGCACAATCACTACCGGATGAGATCTTCCTGTCAAAACTGAAACGCCTGCGCCCCGATCACCCGCTTGATGGCATCATTCAGGTGATGAATACTTCAACCCTCCCGACGGATAGCGAACGGGATGCCTTTTTGCGTTGCCGCCAGAAAGCAGACCATCTGCTTGGCTGGCAGGCCCCTGTCTGGCTGTGGCTGACTGACAAAGCGACAGGCTCTCAGCCGGATGCGGAAACAACGCCAGCAGGGGTTATTTTTGGCCCTGAAGGTACCGTAAAAGGGGCGCGTGAAGCGTTTTCTACACTGGCACACCGCCTGCAAAAATTCGGAATGGCACAGATACTGAATAATCCGGCACATGACGGCCTGCTTCAGTTATCCTCGCGCCTGCGACACGAGCTGAAGGCAAGCCTGACCGTGTTACTCAGCGGGCTGATGCAGGGATCTGCGGCCTGGCGTTTACGTGGGGTCATGTTCAGTCCGGAACTGGTCGTTGCCGGAACGGTGCCGAACACACGTCTCGACACCCCGACATGGAAGGCTGTCATTGATGACTGTGATGCCGTCAGCGGCAGAAAACTGGGCTTCAACTGGCTGAAGGTTCTGCGATTACTCCTCCTTTCCCTGATCCTTTTATGGGGAGCCGGTACTCTGCTGTCGCTCGTCGTTAACCGGGCTCAGATTTATGAGGCGCAGGAGACGGCAAGGCAGGCAGCGGATACTGCAAAACCCCTGGCTGAACGCCTGCATAACCAGCTCGTACTACAGCAATCCATTGCCCGTCTGCAACATCGTGAAGTGACCGGCGCTCCGTGGTACACCCGCTTTGGTCTTAACCAGGACAGCGAAACGCTGGCCGCACTCTGGCCGCTGTATGCGAAAAATAACGCGCAGCTGATGAGGGATGCCACAGCAGAGAGTCTCAGGCAGCAGCTGAATGCGTTTGTTCAACTTCCTCCTGCCAGTGATGCCCGTACGCAGGGCACACAGCACACCTATGACATGCTGAAAAGTTATCTGATGCTGGCCCGTCCGGATAAAGCGGACGCAGGCTGGCTGGCAAAAAACGTACTGGTCGCCTGGCCGAAGCGTCAGAATGTACCGGATGGCACATGGCAGGGCCTCGCACCGAAACTGCTGGGCTTCTATGCGCAGAACCTCCCGGCGCATCCGGAATGGAAAATTAAGCCTGACGCTGAATTAATCAGCACGGTCCGTCAGATCCTGCTCAAACAGATAGGGCAGCGTAACGCTGAATCCGGGTTGTACCAAGACATGCTAAAGCGCGTTGCCAGCAACTGGCCTGATTTAACGCTTGCCGATATGACCGGCGACACCGATGCCTCGACGGTATTCAGCACTGACGAAGTCGTCCCGGGAATGTTTACACGCCAGGCCTGGGAAGAGCAGGTTCAGGATGCGATTAACGAGGTCGTCAAAACCCGCCGTGATGAAATTGACTGGGTACTGACGGATAAGACGCACCAGACAGGGAGCGATATCTCCCCGGAGGCGCTGAAAGCCCGTCTGACCGAACGCTATTTTACCGATTTTGGTAACGCCTGGCTGAACATGGTCAACAGCATTCAGTGGCAGGAAGCCACATCACTTTCCGAAGCGATTGCCCAGCTCAATCTGATCGGCGATGTCCGTCAGTCACCACTGGTGGCACTGATGAACACGCTGGCCTGGCAGGGAAAAACAGGGCAGAAAGGAGAGGCACTGGCTGATTCAATAGTTGACTCAGCGAAAAAGCTGATCGGTCAGAAAAAAAATGCCCGACAGTTTATTGAACAGGCTCAGGGCCCTAAAGGCCCACTCGATGGCGTATTTGGACCGCTGATGGGTCTGATGGAAGGTAAAGAGGGGACCGGTAGCAACGGTAATCTCAGCTTCCAGTCCTGGCTCGCCCGTGTAACCCAGGTGCGGCTGAAGCTTCAGCAGGTCACCAGCGCCCCGGATCCGCAGGCGATGTCGCAGATGCTGGCCCAGACCGTATTCCAGGGTAAAGCCATCGACCTGACAGACACCCGCGATTACGGCAGTCTGGTTGCAGCAAGCCTGGGGCAGGAGTGGAACGGATTTGGCCAGTCGTTGTTTGTGCAACCGCTGGATCTGGCCTGGCGGCAGGTGCTTGCCCCGGCGGCGGGTAGTCTCAATGCCCGCTGGCAGACAACCATTGTCGATCAGTGGAATAAGGCCTTTGCGGGACGGTATCCGTTTAAAGCCACCGGCAGCGATGCCTCACTGCCGTTGCTGGCACAGTTCCTGCGCAGTGACTCAGGTCGAATCACGACCTTCCTGAAAACTAATCTTGGCGGGATCCTCCATCAGGAGGGAAATCGCTGGGTCGTTGACCCTTCTGCAAGCCAGGGAATGGTGGTGAGCCCGGATTTCCTTCAGGCGATTAACCAGCTGGCAGAACTGTCAGATATTGTGTTCTCTCAGGGCGATGCAGGTGTTCACTTCGAACTGATGGCGCGTCCTTCGAGGGATGTCGCCAGAGTTCAGCTTACCCTTGATGAGCAAAACCTGGATTACTTCAACCAGATGGAAAGCTGGCAGAGCTTCACCTGGCCGGGGAATACCTACTATCCAGGCGTGTCGCTCAGCTGGCGGAGTGTGAACAGCGGTATGCAGCTCTATGCTAACAATCAGGGTAACTGGGGTTTCATCCGCCTGCTGGACAAGGCCCTCATTACCCCGCTGGATGCCAGCCGGACGCAACTGGTATGGATCACAGCCGACGGCAACCCTATGAAGTTTGTGATGCGAAGTGAGCTGGGCAACGGGCCGCTTGCCTTGCTGAAGCTACAGGGATTCACGCTGCCCAGCGCTATCTTTAACGTCGCCGCTGGCGCAGACGAGCTCCAGTAACGATGGGCGGGAAACTTCATCCGGCACTCGCTTTCGCAAAACAGGTGGAAGGCTGGTCCCCGGGCATTTTCAGCAAGGTGGATAAATGGCGGGAGCCTGAATCACCGGCCCCCTGGCAGTTTATGACCTTTCGGCAGTGTCGGGCATGGCTCAGTGACTGGCTGAAGCATAATCCGGCCCCAGAGGAAGGATTCCTTTGTCCCGTGATTATGAAACGCATCCCGCCGCATATCGTTTATATGACGCTTGCGGCCTGGCGAACCGGAAAAACCCTGCTTCATTGCGATGAGTCTCTCTTTCGGATGCTGGGTGAAACCCGTCAGACCGACGCACTGCCAGGAGAAATGCTTCGCCGCCTGCCATTCTGGGGATTCTGGCTCGATTTCCCGGCTGACACAGTCTTTGCTGAAGGCCAGGGGGCGCTGATGGGCGCATTTTTCACCCTTGCCGATCATGATAACCAGACGGATACGCTGCTCGCCCTGACGCTCGCTCAGGATCCACTTTCCCGGAAGCACATTCCGATGGGGATGGAGTATCTCGCCTTAACCGATCCTGTCGCCACGGCCATCAGTCAGCAGGAGGAGGGGATCCGTGGATTCTGGAACGCGGTCCTGCCGGTGCTGTTCTGGCTCTGCTCTGAGAACAGTGAATGGGGCAGGCAGGGGAAACCCGTCCGGCCAGCCCCCAGACGCGTCGGAAAGCATCAGCGCTTCATTCCTCCGGATAAACCCGTGCAAATTTTTGCGGGTGCCCGGGCCGGTTCAGCACTCAGACAGGCACCACGAGTATCGGAAGCCAGTACCTCAGGGGACAGATCCTCCGCGCCCCATCGGCGCCTTCGCCCCCATATCAGAAAAGCCCACTGGCAAAGCTACTGGAAGGGCAAACCCACTCAGGGTGAAGAGAAAAGCATGTTGCTGAAATGGAAGCCACCGCAAATCGTCAATGGTAAGGACGACGATTCTCTGGAAGCGGTCGTGAGATTTATGAAAGAGACTAACAAACGGGAAAAAGAATGAGTTCACCGGAAGATCTGTTAACCGCTTGCGCCACCAGCGAAGAAGAAAGGCAGCGTCTCATCTCCCGGGCAAATGACGCCCTGTCACTCTGGGATAACTGGCTGCACCCTTTCACCTCCGGCCCTGAAACCGGCGACGATCCCGCATACGATGATAATTTTCAGCTGATGCGTGAAGAGATTAATAAGCTTTCGGGTACCGATTCAGCACGGTTGTGCGAACTGGCCCAGAAGTGTCTTTGCGAAAGCGCCAAAGATATTCGTGTTGTCACCTGGTACGTGCAGGCCCGCCTCAGCCGCGACGGCGAAAAAGGCTTGTCTGAGGGCTTACTGCTTCTTGTCGCGATGTTGACCCGCTTCGGGCAGGCCTGTCATCCACAACGCCCGGTTGCCCGTAAAGCGGCCCTGGAATGGCTGAACAGTACAAAAATTATCGACACACTTTCTTTATGGCCGGAAGTCGACAGTCATGATGCCGGTCTGACGGTCGGCGCCATAAACCTGCTTGAGTCTGCCGTTGCCAACTGGCCGGAAGCTGAAAAACCGTCTTTTGCTGGCCTGTGTACTGCACTGGAAAACCGCCTGGCTCGCTCAGGCGGTATGGAGGCGCTGGTCCCCCAGAACAGCAGCGCCCAGGAGCATGGACGTGAACCAGCCCACTCAGACTCACCGCAGCTGTCAGCCGTGAAATCTGGCCGCGATTTGCTCGACCAGGCAAAGTTACTTTCCCGCTGGCTGAGTGAACAGCCGCAGGGCTGGCTTGCCTCTCACCGGCTGATTAAGACTGTGCGATGGGACACGGTCGATCAAATCCCTCCGCTGGACAGTAGTGGGCGCACCCGCCTGGTACCGCCGAAGGCCGAGTATCGGGCTCAACTCAAGCGGCTCTACCTTCAGAAAAACTGGACTGAACTGGTTGAGCAGGCCAGCCAGATGTTTTGCGAGGGAGTGAATCATTTCTGGCTCGATCTCCAGTGGTATCTCTGGCAGGGGCTCAGTCATGCCGGTCACCCGTGGGATGCCTGGGCAGACTCCGTTCTTCTCGATCTGCGGCTGCTCCTTCAGCGCCTTCCGGGCCTTGAAGGGCTGGCATGGAATGACGGAACTCCCTTCGCTGATGAAGTCACCACCGCCTGGATCGCTGAAAAAGTGAATGAGGAAGGTCTGCTGTACGGTGATGAACCCGCTACCGTTGTTAACAGCCAGTCAGACGATGTGCTGCTTCTTGAATCTGAAGCTATGGAAAAAGGTGACGCGGAAGGGCCCGAGGCGGCGCTTGCCTGGCTCCAGTCCCGACCAGGGATGGACACACCACGCCATCGCTGGCTGATACGCCTGCTGATGGCCCGGGTGGCAGAGCAGTACGGACGAAACGATATGGCGCTTCACCTGCTTGGCGAACTGACCACCAGCGCACCACAGCTGACGCTGGAAGACTGGGAACCCGCTCTGTTGTTTGAAGTCCAGGCTCGCCGCCTGAAACTGCTGCGCCTGAAAGCCGGTCGCAGCGAATCCGATAAAGCCCGTCTGATGCCTGAGATGGATACGCTACTGGCGGGCCTGATCGCCATCGATCCGGCCCGTGCCATGGTGCTTTGCCAGTAATATGGAATGGAAACAAACAAGGAATATTATGCGTTATCGAGTTGTTGCTCTGACCTTATGCCTTCTTTCTGGTAGCAAAGTTGCATTATCTGCGGGATTTGATTGTTCCATTGCAAATCTATCGCCGACAGAAAAAACGATATGTAGCAATGAGTATTTATCAGGGCTTGACAGTGCTCTTAACAAATTTTTCAAAAAGACTTATGACAGTTCTTTAAGCCATGGACGTTTGGCTGAACGTCAAAATGAATGGCTAAACGAAAGGAACAGTTGTCAGGATGATGTAACCTGTATTACTGACAGCTATTTAATTCGTAATAAAAACCTTGCAGCCAGCAACAACCTCAGAAATATAAATGATATTTTCAACCGCGAAGGTGACAAACTTGATGAGGAACTGGACGTTCCAATTAAGACCAAGTCCGGATTTACAATCACCGACTCACCATGGCTTGTAAAAAAAATATTTTCATCTGATAGCTTTGAAGGCGGAATTAATCTGGAAGGCATGTATGTATCGTCAGTGCTAACATACCAAGAAATTAAAAATGATTTGTTCATTTATATTTCTGTTAGCGGACGGTATCAAGATAAAGATATTACGCTTCTCGTAGAGCTTGCAGAAGATACTCCCCCCCGTATCATTCAACAATATGATGGGGAAGTAGATATACTATCCCGCACCAGAGATGCTCAAGGAAACGCTTTAGCTTACTTTGCTGTTGGGAATGATTCACATAAAGAATTTCATTATTTGTTTATATCTCCAGATGGGGGAAAAAGCATTTCAGACATTTCCTCTGAGCAAGCAGATGCAGTGACACAAAAAACAAAGTCATGGACTGGTTATTGTGGTACATCAGAGTGTAATGCCTCATTGATCTCGCCTGATAGCAAATGGCGACTTGCTTCAAGTGATGGTAACGTTAAAGACCCAGATGAAGGTATGTACGTATTTCCAGTCAACCGGCCGGACCAGGGTTTAAATGTTTTTGCGGATATGGCTGACAATTCGATCACTGACGATGCTTTTGGATATACCCGGCAATATGTATGGGGAGAAGATAGTAATACATTTTACTTTGACAATAGCGGTGCTTTAGGTTGCATTTGGAAAACAGACATTGACAAAAAAACAACAACGCGGATCATACCCGTAGAAGGTATTCTGGACCCATTTTATATAAAATATGATGGAGAAGACCTGATCCTTTCCGTTTATTCATATTCTTATCAAGATGATTCCAAATCAGAAGTATACATAGCAAAAGAACCTAATTAAATAAAAGCCAATAAATCAGGATTTCAAGTTGTATGGATGATTTAACCCTACGCTATTACGAAGCTGAGATGCGCTACCTGCGTGAGGCGGGTAAAGAGTTTGCCCGAGCCCATCCTGATCGGGCTGCAATGCTTAATCTGGATAAACCCGGCGCCCGGGATCCCTATGTAGAACGCCTGTTTGAAGGCTTCGCCTTCCTGATGGGCCGTCTGCGTGAAAAGCTGGATGATGACCTGCCGGAACTGACCGAAGGGCTGGTGAGTCTGCTGTGGCCACACTATATGCGGACCATCCCGTCGCTGGCCATCGTCGAATTCTCGCCAGACTGGCGTGGCCTGCGTCAGGCCGAAATGCTGACTGAAGGCTTCTCCGTGCTTTCACGCCCTGTCGGGCCGCATAAAACCGCCTGTCAGTACAGGACGACTCGCGATGTTCCCCTGCAACCACTGCATCTTGCGGACGCCCGCCTGCATACGGAAACCGATGGCCGCTCAGCGATTCGCCTGCGCTTCGAATGCCCGGAAAAAGTGGACTGGAGTAAAGCCGGGATCGACAAAGTCGCCATCTTCCTCAACGCAGAGAGTCCGATCAGTTCAGCACTCCACCTGGCAATGACCCGTCGCGTTCACGCCATGTATGCCCGCCATGCTGGGACATACACCGAACGTCATCAGTTTGATGGCTGGTGCAAACCCATGGGCTTTGATGACAATGACGGCCTGTGGAAGAAAGCCGATACTGCCTTCAGCGGTTACCAGCTGCTGCTGGAATATTTCAGCTTCCGTCCGAAATTTATGTTTGTTGAGCTGCGTGGTCTCGACACCATCGGACTCACTGAAGCCAGCTCCTGGTTTGAAATCGACATCGTGCTCAGTGAAGCCTGGTCATCCGATCTGCCTTTTGAAACGGAAAACTTCCGGTTGCACTGTGCGCCGGTCATCAACCTCTTCACCCTGGAAGCCGACCCGCTGACGCTTAACCCACTGGATAACGAATACCTGCTCAGGCCGTTGCGTCTTCAGGATGGTCACACCGAGATTTACAGCGTCGATAACATCCATGGCGCGGTGAAGAATGGCAAACACCCCTATGTGCCCTTCACCAGCTTCCGGCACCGGGGCGGGATGATGCGCCACGATGCCCCGGAGCGCTATTTCCATACCCGTGTGAAGCGGGGTCCGTCCGGGTTATATGACACCTGGTTAATTCTCGGCGGCCGCTCGTTCGAACTGGAGCAGCTGTCCGATAAACCGGAGTCGCTCTCGATGCGGATCACCGGGACCAACGGGCAGCTTCCGCGTAAGGCTCTCGAAAGTACTCTGCTGGACAGGGTGGTCAAAACCGGCAAAGTGCCCGTCAGGGTACTGAACGTCTCCGCGCCGACGATGCCACTGTATCCGCCCGCAAACGACCGTTTTCACTGGCGAGTGATGAGCCACCTCGGCTCAAACTTCCTCAGCATGATGGACAATCCTGAGGTCCTGCGGGGCACGCTGGCGCTGTACGACTGGACCGACGATGAAATGAACCGCCGTCGGCTCGAAGCTATCGTCGCGGTGAAGCACACCCTGATTCGACGCTTTGAAAAGGGGTTTATGCTTCGGGGCGTGGACATAGAAGTCACGCTGAACATGGACAATTTTGCAGGCGAGGGCGATGTGAATCTCTTCGGCGAAATGCTGCACCGGTTCTTCGCGCTCTATGCGGATATTCACCTTTTTAACCAGCTCACGCTGGTGCTGCAACCGACAGGAAAACGACTGAGATGGCGCGAGAATCACAGCCAGCACGTACCGGGCTGACATTAGTCCTGAGCAAAGATATCTGGCGGGCCAATTTTTATCGTTTCTGCCAGCTGCTGGAGCAGGAAAATCCGGACGCGCCGAAACTGGGCACCACCAGCCATCCGGCCAACGATCCGGTACGGTTCAGGCCCTGGCCTGGTATGGGATTCCCGGTCAGTACCCTCAAAGCGGTGGAGACCGACGAAGACAACCCGACATTGCCCCCAACGGTCCGTACGACATTTTTGGGGATGTATGGCGTGGACTCCCCTCTGCCAACGTCCTATCTGGACGACATTGCGCAGCGCCGCGAAGGGCACGAGGCGGTCACCTCGTTTCTGGATATTTTCAGCCACCGCATCACCACCCAGTACTATCGGATCTGGCGAAAATACGCCTATCCGGCCACCTTCGAAGCCGGTGGCCGCGATGCCACTTCACAGTGTCTGCTGGGGCTGGTCGGCCTTGGTATACCGGGCACGGCTGAGCAGGTGGCAACGCCGGTTTCCCGCTTTCTGGCCCTGCTGGGCACCATGCGATTACCCACCCGTAATGCAGAAGGCATTCGGGCCCTGGTGAGTCTGCTGGCACCGAATACCCGGGCAATAATCACCGAACCCGACCCGGTTAAGGTCCATATCGATAACCGCAGCGGACTGGGTGCCGAAAATCGGATCCGTCTTTCCCAGCGAGCCACGCTGGGCAAAACCGCAAAAGAAGCATGCAGTCGGGTACTGGTGACACTGGAGACAGAAGATCCGGAGGAAGCAGAAGGGTGGTTACCTGGTGGTTTTCTCCATACCGATTTACTGGTCCTGTTGCGCGTTTATCTCGGCTACCGCAGTGACGCCCGACTGCGTCTCACCGTACCTGTACGATTGCTGCCTGAGCCTCGCCTTGGGAAAGGCAGACGTATCCAGCTGGGCCGCACCGGCTTGCTGGGCCTGAAAGCGGGTAAGCTCAGCAATAGTCGGGAGAGTCTGACCGTCAGTCTGGGCTGCTATGAAGGGTTGCAATGTTCTGCGCTACCGTCCGCTGAAGACGGACACTACCGCTTCGACTAAACACGTACTCCCACTCTCAATAAAGGAACTTTTGAATGGCAACAGTAACCCGCTGGTGGGCGCTGACGCTTATTGCCTGTAGCCTGCTCGCTGGCTGCGGTCTGACCCAGACCGTCACGGACGGTACGGTCAGCATCACGAAATCCATCTTCTACAAGAAAATTAAAACGCTGCATCTGGATTTTACCCCGCGTACGGCCATTAACGCTGATGGCGCTCAGACGCCACTGGCGACAATGGTGAGAGTCTATCAGCTCAGGGATCGTAAAGCGGTTGATGCCGCCGATTACCAGACACTGCTACGTAATGCCGATACGGTCCTTAAAGACGACGTACTGGCATCAAAATCGCTGCTGGTGATGCCCAAAGGCAGCGTGACGCTCAATATGCCCATGGATGAAGACGCGCAGTTCGTGGCTGTGGTGGGACTGTTTAACCGCCCGGATCAGAAGGACAACCGCTGGCGCCTGGTGCTGACCCGTGACGACCTGGACCCGGACAAACCCCGTACGATTGAACTGGGTGATGGCTGGCTAAGCCTCGTGCCGGTGAAGGAGTGACGTGATGGATAACTGGTTAGCGCTTTTTGACGGACAGACCCGATATTTTTTGGATATCAATGACAGTTCAGTGAAGCCGGATGTTCTGCGCTTTTACGGCAGGGAAGCACTGAGCGAACCATTCAGATGGGACATCGAGTTCACCACGCTTCAGGCGAATATCCCCCCGGAAGAGGTGCTGATGAAATATGCCTCTTTCCGGATGCGGAGCGGTAAAAGTGTTCACGGTATGGTGACCCGCCTGGAATGGCTTTCAACCTCAAAGGATCAGTCTCACTACCGGCTTACGCTCAGTTCGCGTCTGGCGCTCCTGGAATACACCCGACAGTGCGCGGTATATCAGAACCAGTCCGTTCCTGAGGTGGTTGAGCAGGTGCTGCGTAAACACGGTCTGGAAGGTCCTGATTTTGAATTCAGACTGGAGCATACGTACCCACCGCGTGAAATTATCACTCAGTGGCAGGAAACGGATCTGCAATTCATCCAGCGTATTTTGTCTGAGGTGGGCATTTACTGGCGCACGATGATGGACGATGAGCGCGGCCTGGATACCTACATCCTGGCCGACAGCCAGCTTAATTACCAGTTTGATATACGGCTGCCGTACAGCGAGCCATCGGGTCTGTTCGACGGCGCAGTAGAATCAGTCTGGGATGTACGGACCTGGCACAACATTGCCACCGGCACCGTTGCCACGCGGGATTACAACTACCGCACAGCCACCACGCCGATGAATGCAGCAGCCAGCGTGCGTAATGATGCGGTCACCACCGGGGAGCATTACCGCTACGCAGCACCCTATCTTGAAGCGGGTGATGACGCGAGTCCGGAGCCGGAAACCGAATCTGGCGCATTCTACGCCCGACTTCACCACGAGCGGGAGCTCAACAGGTCGGCACGCATTCACCTGTTCAGCAATGCTGCACACCTCACTCCCGGGCAGGTGCTGGAGCCGCAGGGCGACGTCATTACGGCCCTGCAAGAAGGCGTGATCCTCACCCTGGTGACCTTCCGTGGCGCCCGTGATTCCCGTCTACATGTGTCAGTCTGGGGCCAGCCTTACACCGAGCGTTACTGCTTCCGTCCGGTAGAGATCCCTCGCCCGATCATCCCGGGTACGCTCCCGGCCCGGATCGAAAGTCGCGAAAAAAATGATACCTACGCACACCTGGACGAGCAGGGGCGCTATCGGGTGAAACTGGACTTCGACCGGGAGGGGACGGAACCCGGTTACGGTTACCTGTGGCTGCGGATGGCGAAACCTTATGCCGGTGAAACGCTGGGCTGGCATACGCCGCTCATCGATGGCACCGAAGTGGCGATTGCGTACAGCAATGGCGATATTGATCTGCCGTACATCGCCTATGCTTTGCACGACTCCGAACATCCCGACCTCGTGAGCCGGGACAATCACACCCGGAACATCCTCCGGACACCTGCCAACTCAAAATTACGCATGGAAGACAAGCGTGGTGAGGAGCACATCAAACTCGCCACGGAATACGGCAAGACGCAGCTCAACAGCGGGCTCCTGGTGGACAGCAAAGGGCAGCTTCGCGGTAAAGGCACAGAGCTGCGCACCGATGAGTGGGGAACCCTGAGAGCAGGGAAGGGACTCTTTGTCGCTGCGGATGCCCAGGCGAAAGCGCAGGGTGAAGCTCTGGACATGGATGCCGCGCTGAAGGAAATCGACAGGCTCAATCAGCAACTGCAACAGCTGGAAATGGCCGCAGAAAAGGCTCAGGCGCTGAAGGGAGATGTCGACAGTCAGATACAGATGTTTGAGCAGCGGCTGAAGCCGCTCAACGAAGCGGTGCTTTTCTCGGCGCCGGAAGGCATGGCCCTGACCAGTGGTGAAGATATGCAGCTGGTCGCTGCCCGGAACCTGACGGTTAATGCCGGGGGCGATATCAGCGTCGGAACGATGGGCAATCTGACCACGCTGGCCGGAGAGAAACTGGGGCTCTTTGCCCGCACCGGTCAACTTAGCCTGAAATCCGGAGAAGGGCCAATCGATGTTCAGGCGCAAAACGCTAACATGCGGTTGTTTGCTGAGAAGAAGCTGACGCTGAGCTCAGCGAGTGACATCTCCTTTGTCGGGAAAAAACGTATCACGCTGATCGGCGGCGGAAGCTATCTGCGACTTGAGGCCGGAAAGGTCGAGTATGGTACGACGGCGTCGTATATGCGCAAAGTGAAGCGGACTATGGCTGCATCAGCCAGTGCTAAACCGGCCCAAGCCGTATCCTTGCCACCTCCGGCGACCATGCGAGAATTCAATCCAGAAACGCTCACCCCGTGGGTGACGCCGGTTTATGCAAAATCCTGTCTGAAGGAGAAAGGCTGCACGGATGCTGGTACCGCCGAAGAGCCCGTTGATAACTTTGGACAGATGACAATTTTTGCCCAGCCTGTCGAGGACGACTGCTGCGGTTACGGCCATGAGCATGAGCATGCAGATGATGAAGTCGTTCAACATGCCCAGACGGCAAAAAAACGTAAGCCTGGCGCTGGGGGCGCAAATGTACCTGCGCCTGCTCAGGCAACGGCTGCACCGCTTGCTCTGGGTGCTGCTACTGGCGTGATGACTCAGGTCTGGGGGGAATGGTCCCTGACCGGCGTATTGGGTGCGGCCCGGGGGATTCCGTATGTAGGGGCGATGATGTCCGCGCTCTACGTTCCATCTGCGGGCGAGGGGAGTGACAGGGTTCCTGGCCGGGACGAATTCTGGTACGAGGAAGAGCTGCGGCAGAAAGCCATCACCGGGGCAAAAGCGACAACCCGGGTGAGGTTCTTCTGGCGCCAGGATGCGCAGGGCAACATGCGGGTCTATGGCGTCCATACGGGTGAAGGTACCCCGTATGAAGGTGTCCGTACGGCAAACATGGTGTGGAATAGTGAACATAATCGGTATGAGTTCACGCCAGCTCATGGTGCCGATGGTCCGCTGATTACCTGGACACCTGAGAGACCAGAAGGCAGTGACCTTCCCTCACATACCGGCAGCGACATCAAGCCAATAGACCAGGCTACAATACTCGTCACGCCAATTCCTGACGGCAAAGATGAATACACGACTCCTTCTTTCCCGGTGCCGGACGAACGCGATCTTAACGATTACATTCTGGTGTTCCCTGCGGACTCCGGGATTAAGCCGATTTATGTCTATCTCAAAACCGCTAGGGATGAGCCAGGTGTGGTAACAGGGAAGGGTGAGACGCTATCAGGCACTGAAAAATGGCTTGAGGCTGCAAGTACTGGTCTGGGTGCTCCAGTGCCATCTCAAATCGCTGATAAGCTAAGAGGACAAGAGTTCAGTAATTTTGATGCATTCAGAGCAGCTTTCTGGAAGGCCGTTGCGGCTGACCCAGAGTTATCATTACAATTTAAACCTTCAAACTTAGACAGGATGCGTGTTGGTAAAGCTCCTCGTAGTGTCCGGGTTGAACATGTTGGTAAACGTAAAAGTTTCGAGTTACATCATGTGGATAATATTTCAGATGGCGGCGCTGTGATGGATTGCGATAATGTTAGAGTGACGACACCTAAAAGACACATAGACATTCACAAGGGGAAGTAAATGATGGAATTAAAACCGCGCTTTGAAGATTATACGGAAAATGAGTTTGAAAGTTTCATGGAGGATATTTTCAGAGAAAACACTGCGCCTGATGATGATAAGCTCGACGAGTTGCTTGAGCATTTTGAAAAAATCACGAGTCATCCAGATGGTTCAGATTTGATATACCACACCGTTGATGAGGAAGACTGCAATCCGGAGGGGATAACTAAGGTAGTGAAAGCATGGAGAAAATCTCAAGGGCTTCCACTTTTCAAAGATAGTTAAACAAGAAAATTTAAATTCTGTTTAAGAGGGTGTTTCATGGAACTTAAAGACTCATTTTCAGAATATACACAACAGGAATTTTTGCTTTTTTTGAATGAATTTTTTAAGGGTTCACGGAAAGTGAATTTAAAGGGAGAAGCCCTTAGTGATTATTTGACAAAATTATCGAATCACTTTGACAAAATAACGGAGCATCCTGAAAAGAGCGATTTAATATTTTACCCCGAGGATAATTCAAAATGTACTCCGGAAGGATTGCTTGAGACAGTTTTGAACTGGCGAAAATCCCAAGGCCTCCCACTGTTCAAAGATAGTTAAACTGGACCAGTTTATCCCTAGGTAACTCCAAGAGAGAATGACACTTTACAAAATCTATAATCACAGACAGAAAAATATGTTTGAATTTAAGCGTGCGTTTAATGATTACACTGAAAATGAATTTCTCGAATTCTTACATGAATTTAGAAGAGCAACAAGGAAAGATAAATCTCTAAAAGGGAAAAAATTAGATTCTTACTTGGATAAACTAATGGACCACTTTATAAGTGTCACCGAGCATCCTAAACAAGGAGACCTAATAGCCTACCCTGATTCACCAGAAGAAGGGAAGCCAAAGAATATTATCAAAATTGTGAAGGAGTGGAGAAAATCTCAAGGCCTCCCGCTTTTTAAAGACTCTGAAGCTGACTCTTGAGGTCTAAATGCCAAATAGAAAATCCCCATCTTTATATGAAATTCTTACTGGCAACTTTACAGGGGATCTTCCCCTTGAAGTTGTAAACGAAGAAGACCAGGTCATTTTATCCGTACTGGATAACATCCAGCGTATTTTGAACGCCCGGGCCGGGACCATATCCCATCTACCAGATTATGGTTTGCCCGATATGACCAAAATTCTGCAAGGCATGCCCGGGACCGCCCACGAGCTGATCGATACGCTGGCCGGTGTTCTGCTCAAGTATGAACCCCGTTTGCAGTCCCTTAATGTCACTTTACTCGAACAGCATGTGCCCGGGGAGTTGCGCTACGCCATCGATGCGGAACTAAGAGGTATCGGACTTGTACGGTATGGGACCGAGTTTATGCCTGAAGGGAAAGTGCTGATCAGGCATTTGAAACAGCAGCAACATCTGGAAAACCATCAATTTATCTAATCCACTCATACCCTCATTCGATACGGATTTCACAATGTCCCACACAACCGAACGCCACCTTAAGACCGGAAACGATCCACGCACAATGCCTGATTATTCAGCGCTACGTGATGAGCTTGGCAAACTCTCCCATCCTGCCCGTCCGGATGTGAACTGGATGAATGTTGAAAAACTGGCATTAAACCTTTTCGATACCAATGGTGTCGAGCTTCAGACGGCGGCGTGGTATACCCTGGCAAGGGCACAACAGGCGGGTATACAGGGTTTCAATGAAGGTATGGCGATTCTGGATGCCCTGATACGCTATCAATGGTCAGCAATGTGGCCCGCTTCTGCGCATGCCAGAATAGAAATACTCAGCAGCCTGAGTAAACGTCTTCAGCAGCTGTTCCGGACCCTATCACTCCAGAGGTCAGATTTACCTGGCCTGAATCAGGGCATAAGGCTTTTGAGCTCAACAGGTGAAGCTTTGCAACGGCTCGAACTCCACAATGCAAGCGGATTTGAGCCACTTCGTCAGATGCTGCAAAACACAACCATCAGGCTGGAGAATAGCGATGTCCCCTCAAGCCAGACAGAGAGCAATCTAACAGATGTAGCACTACCTGTTAGGGCTGAAAGGCAGAATAGTCAGCGCTGGGTATATGTGGTGAATTCTGAACCAGCAGTTGAAGTTGAAGTAATCAGAAAATCAGCCTCCAGGGTCACTCCATTAGTGGCTTATTTTGGCGGTATTTTAACCGCTGCCGTACTGGGCATAGCCGCCTATATTTTTACACCTATAGTATTCAGCCACCCCGGAGAAGATGCGTTGAACAACTCTCTCGCAGCTTTACCGACCAGCATGCCTCTTCCGGCTGTCGATCAGCTACGCCAGGACGCCCCGGCGTGGCTTGAATCCAGTGATACCTACGCAAAACAATTAACTTCCCGTCTGCACGAACTGAGCACTCTTCCACCGTATTGGCCATTGCAATACGGTAATCAGTTGGTAGAACAAACTCGCCATCTTTACCCTAACGCCAAATTTTCAGAGGAGCTGTCGGCAGACTGGCGGTCAAAGCTGCGAGCCAACAGTTTGCCCAATGCCGCCATCTCAGGTTGGTACAGGGGAGTATCCGAGCTTCAGGCGCTTCAGGACAGACTTAATCAACTCGACGAGAAGAAGGGCAAATACCTGACCGTTAGTGAGCTTAAAACGGCTGTGTTCTCAATATCAAAGTCCTTAAACGAAAGCGTGCCAGTTGAAGAATTAATCCGGCAACTGCAAAATTCCCCGCAAGATCACCCGCTGTCCCGAGACCTGCTCAACCGGGCAGATCTACAGCTCAGGCAACTGAATAACTCCTACATCATGGCCACGTCAAACAACCAAAAATAGATTTTGAGTTTAGACATACCAGGTAATGATGAAGACACGCCGGTTTGGCTTCATACACCTCACCTCTAACTACTTCGAAACTCGAAACTTGACCTCATTTCGCCGGTTCGCCAACAACCAATTTCATGATAATCTCCGGCCTTAAAATTTTTCCTTAACAGTCGTGGAGAAAGTATTGACTGAGCTAACTACTAAGCGCCCTGACACTGAACTGGCTCATCTTGCCTGGTGCATCATCGTAGCGGTAAAGCTTGCACGGCAAGAGGGAAGATCTCTCACGTCTCTTCAAACACACATGTTCATAATGCAGTGGCTTTCAACCGCTCAGAAGCGCAAGGTTTTTCCTAAATCACTGGCGCCTGACATTATCTGGTTACAGGAACAAGGGAAACTGAAAGGGCCCTCAGCACGCCTTTACAGCAAGGTGGAGTATATCTGGCTGGCAAGCTCTGGTGAGTTAGCCAGTCAGAGCACGCTGTTTAGATTCACCTGCATGATTGACACGCTACGTTCAATGGGCTGGCAGGATCACCTATTATCCGATACCGAGTGGCAGGATGGTTGGAAATGCGGTACAGATGTATCGGCTGTGTATACACAGAAATCTCAACTCCATAGCTCATTTACAGAATCAGGAAATCTTATACTGCCACTTGAGGTGCGTGTAACTGGCGTTCCAGACGGGATATTTCCATTATTGGAGCAGTGCGGGCTCAAAACTGAGAAGTTGCCTGTGAGTATGGGTTATACAGTCCTGATTTTACAGCCAGAGATTGATTCAAGTTCCGTGAAGCAAGATATCGTTGAATATTAATGGCCTGAGCATTCAGGCCAATAACAATTTATCTTTAGCTCACAACTCGCTTAAACGATCTCTGACTATCGTGGCACACGCTAATGGATCTGCGACAATATCCTTACCATATATTCTTAGGCTAACAATACCAATTTCCGCCAACGACTTATCAATATTTCTGTCTTTAACAATAGATTCTGTGGAAGAATGATGTTCTTTAGAATCACAAAAAATTGCTAATTTTTTTTCAGGGAAATAGAAATCAGCATCTGTTATGGCTTTTAACCGTCTACGTGAGCGCGAGTTTTCCCATAATTTATGCAGGCTAGGGACTGTAAGTCCGTCTTCAGTAATTATTGTTTGAATTTCTGGCGTCAAGCCCAGGCTATCCATTGCCTGAAGTAAAAATAATTCTATAGGAGAATCACAGCCCCATATTTTCCTGGGCTTTATCTTGTTAAATTTCTTGAAGTACCTATCCTTTCTGTATTTTTTGTAATCAGCTTTGACTTGCGGACTGTTATCAATAGATTTAATGAATGGCGGCACGACATTATGATAGTTATATTTATCTGACAACAGATACATATTGTTTACGAAACCAATCATATCAGATTCAATTCCAGAATAATCCACGGAATTATACATATAAAGTCCAAAAGCGCCCTTAAATGGATTGAACCCATAGTAAAGCTTCGGCACTTTAGCATCCATCTCAAGATCATACTTCTCAATCAAATCTGTCTTGAGTGAAGTCAACTCTCCTCTTTTGCTTGCTGGGAAGAGTGAAATGTTGTACGGCTTGCAATGCATTACCCCATCAATTTCTTTAAAACCATAGGCATTAATTACCAAAAATACCATTTGAAAGGAATCATCTCTCTTTTTATAAAGTTCAAGGGACTCCTTTGATGGATTTATAGTAATTATCTCACCATAAGTATCTAGATGTTCTTTCTCAATCGGCTGTAACCCGAACAAATCTGCAATATCATAACTCAAAAAATCGCCCGCCATACCCTCCAGATCTATTTTTACTGGAAGGTTAGGCATATCTTTATAGAACGGTATACTGTAAAGTGCCTCAGGTCTATTAGATATATTTTCAATTTCGTCTGCACTCATTAAAATTGCCTCTGGTCTAAACTATTTTAATTTAAGAGAAAAATACTCACGAGTATTTAATGGGGAATTTATATAACTAGTATCTGTCCCACCAAGTAATGCAACAAGATAACGACATATCAAAGCTTCCATTTGTAGAAGAATGGCGTTCCGAACTGTTCCTGACTGTTCAGACCCATATGCAGAGAAGCCTAATGGTTGGCCAAAAAAAATCGCTTCATGGAAGTTTTCATTACGGACATCAGCAATATTATCCTCACCATCTGCCCAGAAGGGTATAGGCATCCCTAATGTGTCACACATCCAGTAAACTCTGTCCTTGTGTAGTGGTTTTTTGATTTTTTTAGTCTTATCTCTTTCATCCCATATAATGGAAAAGCATCCATCAAGTGCCATATATAGATACTGGAATTTTTCAAAGTGAAGATTTTTGGGGTTTTGTGACAAAAACAGGGCGTGTATAACAGCTGCTAAGCGCATACAAGTTGTTACTTGACAGTCCTCTTTATTCAGAAAGTTTAAAGCTAACTGTATAGCATCCGACTCATTGGATCCTGATAAACAAAAATCGACCAGTGCCCCGGGTTTAACCGGAGTTGCATCTAAAAATCCAGCTTGAGTACTTGTCAGACGCATTCCTGTGAAGAATGACAGGCACCATATAACGAAGCATACGTCACCCTCACTATAGGATCCATTCAGCACCAACTTATGAGTTTTAGGCATGCAGAAAACCCGACCGCTATAAGGTCTGGTAATTACATTACCCCTTAGGTCATACGTTTCTTGAAGTTCGGCATAAAACCATCCATTTTCAACGTTAGGATGGTCCTTTATATATTTTGATGCTGAATCATGGTCTGAAAGTGTATCGAGCGAAAAGTTATCGGTCTTAAGATCAAGACGCTTTGGGTAAAAACCAAATTCTGCTGTTTTGCTATCGGTAACGGATTCCGTCGCATGTACGCTCATAGCCACCTTATGATGAACAGGCCGTTCCATCAAAAGCTCCTTTGGTTTATAGTGCTTTATGCTGTAAGTCATTAAATGGTATCACGAAGTACTTTAACTTACAGCTTCAACCGATGTTCACCACAGGAATGGAAATGAATCACAGGAAATGGATCAGCGATTAAATCTGTTGCTCCGGTGTAAATCCCAGTGCGCACCTCAAAATAAAATAATCATATAAATCAATGACTTAGTGCGCATAACAAAGATTATGTGAAATCATCGTTAAGTAGTCGATTTATTTGGAAGAGACGTCGCCTTTAAGTTAAAATCACCCATAAACAATATCGACTGGAGCAACTCATGGCTGACACCAACCTCCCCCCGGGTTATAAAAAATGCAAAGCATGTCAGCAAGTAAAACCCTTTGAACAGTTTGGAAAAGAGCTCAAGGGCAAATTTGGCCTCAAGAGCAAATGCCGAGCGTGTATCAGCGAGAAAAACAAAAAGTACGCAGCAGGCCCAGGGGCAGAAATAAAGACGCAAAATAATAGGACCTATCAGGCCGATAACAAGACTGAGCTCGCGCAGAAAATGCGCGTTAAGCGTGCGAAGGAAAAATTTGGTGATAGGTATTATTCCCACCTCGCATCTTTAGAGGCCATGAAAAAGCTCAAATAATGTAGATAAAACTAAGGACTTCACGATGAAAGTAAAAGAGCTACAGGCAATGTTAGCTGGGTACGATCCGGACGCTACTGTATTGATTTCTGGTTTTGAGACAACCGCTAGCCTTTGGGTTGCTGAAGCTGATACCGTAACTAATTGTGCTTCAGTGTTGCAGCCAGAAACGCCAATGCTTGGCAACCGGAAACTCTCTAGTGATGGTGATGCATCGGTGTGGATCGGGTGGCGCAATGACTATAGAACAGATACTTTTCTCCATGCTTTAGCTACACCAGAAGACTATGAGTAAATTCCTTGTAGGAACTAAGACTCAAAGCCTTGCGTGTCAACGCAGCCCGATGGCGGCGTTGACGGGACAAACTGCTCTACAGTTACTTGATAACACAGCTTACAAAACACCCGATTAACGGAACCACTCCGGATGCTTTTGCTTATCTACTCGCTGGACATGGGCCGTGTACTCCTCAACCTCTGCCGAACTAAGCATGACCCCATCAGCATTAATAATAAACGGCCGGAGCTTCACTGCATCGTTATTGAATTTCGAATCCGCATATACATTAATGATAAAATGCAATCGTTGGTCAGAAGAGGCCTGACGTCGCCACGCCTGAAAACTTTGTGTCTGCTTAATATAGTTGGTCAGCAGAGGGGCATACGCTTCGTTTTCCTCAGGACTTAACTTCTGGTTTCTTACAATTTTGTTGATGATTGTTGCAACCCCAGCAACCACCCCCTCAAAATTTAGCTTGGTCGTGACTCTCGTGTTATTAAAATCATTTTGAGATAACGACACTAGCCATGTTTTCTTAAAACGCCAATCTCTGAAATACACGAAGTGCGATGATACAGGCGTTGCATGGTTAAACTCGCCCAAATTCCAGCCAAATCCCTCCATCGTACATTTGCTAATCTCTTTATCAATTAAATCCATAATACAACCCCTGCGTTTTGCTTTGCTTAAATATTGAGTGACTTATATTCCCGACCTAATAAATATGCTAGCATAATCGAAATAATCACAAACACTATCTGCACACCGAAATTTAAAATAACTTAAACAGAAGTTAATAACACAAGCGTCTAATTTAATGGAGTTAGCATGGTTAACATTCATTTAATAACAACATGTGCGAAAAGTAAAAATGGCGACGTGAAAGACTCTATATTTCCAAATGATATTACTGATATCCGCAAGGCATTTTCAGAATGGTCATCGATGGTCAGACACCGGTACCAGCAACGCAAAGACATTACTGACGCAAAAAATTTGTATCGCGGTGCTCACTGGAAAACAGCGTTAGAAATAAGCAATCACTTTCCGAATGTCTCACTTTGGGTTATTTCCGCCGGTCTCGGACTTCGCCATAGTTCCGATCCCACGATGCCCTATGAGGCAAGCTTCTCATTCATGCCCCACGACTCGTCAGACGTATGGGCATTGCATATTCGTGAACCGATTTTGCCAGGCCGCATCTGTTCGCTTTCTGAGCTTCTCGGTACCCACAACGCAGATCGGTTTGTTCTGGCAGCATCCCCCCTCTATCTGAAGGCGATAGAGCGCGACCTGCTTGAAGGTATCAATAAGTTATCAGATCCGTTTACGCAGATTACTATTGTCACAGCTAAAGCCTACGCCGGTAACCTGCTGCCGTATGTGAAATGTGCAAATCAGTCCATGATGGGCGAGCTGGGTGCAAACATGACGACTCTCAATATCAAATATGCAAAACGTCTTGTTTCAACACTCTACGAGCAAACGAAAAGTGAATAAGGCGCTTAGATTAACAGTATTTGGCGCCTTGCAGGAAACCCCGAGCACCGGCTGGAGGACCAGTATGGGAAAAGTAACTTTTCCCATACTGGTGACGTTAGCTTATCGATTAACCAGCTTGCTCAGTTAGATTTGAGCCCCTACATAACCCGAAAGAAGACGATTACCAGGCGCGTTTAACGATCCGCGTAACCCCCTCAGGCGGCTGCGGCCATTTCTCGTTTTCCGATGCGTACCGCAGTCGGCCCGACCCCCGGCTGAAATTCTTCATTGCCTGTTCTTCTGAGTCCATTCGGTAGGTGCGCACTACAAAATCTGCTGGGGAGATCCCCCCTAAAACATCTTGTACCGTCAGTTCTTCAGGAGCGATATCGTACCAGTGCGTCAGCATTACCGGGTTTCCATCACGATCCACCGCCGTTTTTGCGAAATGGTCGCGCTCAAATTCCCAGACGGTAACAGGTGATAATCCCGCAGGCCGTGGATACTCGATGGCTTCGTCAATCATAACGTTACCTTCGTCATCAATGAATGATGGCGTCAGATATAGCTGACCATTCCGGTCAAAACCAGAAATCAGGTAGGTCCATTGATCGTTCAACATTGTCGGCAGTGAAGTAAGATTACTGGCAGACCAGAGGCTATAACCGGATTTACGGTTGCCATCAAAGGCTGACTCCTGAATTTCGCCTTCTGTTTTTGTGTAAAAACTCAACCCGGGCGACACTCCAGCCTCTAATTTCGCCAGCAGCCGGGTTCGCATTGATTCCGCATTTTCGTAGAACTCAATGTATTCTTCGGTAAACATCTCCCGCATCTGCTCATTCGGGGCATGATGCATAAACCACACTTCAGGACTTTTGGTCCCGAGATACACCAATTGTGCCTTCCCTTTAACACGCTCTACCGCAACCGGCACCATCATGGCTGGGTTTTCAACGGTTGATCCGGTCTCATTAATTTCCTCATAAGCCACAAGCCATTGAGACATCATCTGGAGAAAGGTTTCAGGGTTCTTCATGTCCACGAACTGGCGGAGTAATTCTGGACCCCGGCTGCAAAGGTCAAACAGGCGCTGCTTTTCCTGATAACTTGAAAATGCGGTTTTTTTACCTTCCCATTCCGCCACCAGCAGCGGCTCTTCAAACAGGGTATTTTCAGACGGCGTGATTGGGTTCAGTTTGACCCAGTCCTTATTAGCCTGCCGAATAACCCCTTTGGTGCTGGATGCCAACGTTAGCTTGTGTACCCAGGCATGGGCCTCCAGTCGGTTATCACATTCATAGGCAGCTGGTGTGGCGTAAGCCAGCAGTTTACCCGTGGCATTTACCGATAGACGAATAAGCGTGAACCCCTTCTGTTCAATGAAGGCCTTCACAGCCGGTAATTGGCTTCTTCCGGCCCCGCCAAGCTGATAGAGTTGATTCAGCAGCCCTTCCCTGCCCTTTTGGGTCGCCATGGCAATAGAGAGCGGCTCACCACGATTATTGGCCCGGAATGTGATGATGCATTTATCAATGATCCCCGGGCGGCTTTCCGGTGTACCAATATGGCCATCGACCAGTGCCTGATTCAGCTCAATACGATAGGCCTGTTCTTCCAGGCGTTCCTGCCGGATAAATTTCAGCGCCATCTTAAACATCCGGATGTAGTAAATATGGTTGTTGCGAAACTTCCGGCGGCGGATATACCACTCAAGGTCTTCTGGCAGAATGGTATCCATGCACAGGTATCCCATGGTATCCCTGACCTGGAACTTCGACACATTGACCTTACAGCTGATTTTTTTACCTGTGGAATGCCTTTCGCACAGCGCATTCACGATAAGGTCTTCGCCCTGGCTACTGGCAATGACAATCTCATAATCTTTGAGCGGGCTCGCTTTCCAGCTCCAACCCCGGTAGCTGCTGTTATAATCGCGGTCTTCCTGTGCAGCGCCTGGCGCCGTGCGAGGAGAAATCAGTTCCCGCCAGGCGCAAAGCACCCGTGATCCGGACTGTAACGCAGAATTGGCACGATCCACGAACTCGCTAAGGGATGGGCGAAGCTCAGGTGCAGCCAGTAATCCGCTGCCGTCACTATCATGCAGGAAGGTCATGAACTGTTCCTGAAATTCGAGGCTCAGGAAGCTGAAGGGGGTGCGTTTGTCGTAGAAAGCGCCAAAGAGTTTCAGCCGGTGATCCAGTCCGCAGATGAGGATTAAAAAGCGGCGGTAATGAAGAGCCATAAGGTCATGCGCCTTGAGCCGGTCTGTGTAACTGACATCTTCGAATTTGATGGTGCTGCCATCCATCCCCTTGAAATGGGCTTGTTGCTCACTTTCGGAAGGAAACAGCTGGTTGGCACCCAGGTGGCTTTCGACGGAAGAAAAGACCTGGTAAACGTTTTGCCCATCTCTTACCAGCAGGAACACCACTTTGTTCTGCGCGTTGCGCTCCCGGCTTTCCCACGGGTCACGATAATCAATATATCGGCGTGTTGTGGCCATACAGACAACGGCGCGTTCAGACGGAAAAATCTGTTCCACCAGCGAAGGGTGCGCCTTCAGTGCCTGATGGAACTTGCCCATGTCGGAGAAATCAAACCATTCATTCAGATCGGTCCACACGGCCAGTTCCTCATCGACCATGAGTTTTGCCTGAACAATCTGAAGTGGAATGTTCTCCGGAGCTGACTCACCCTCGCAAATCGTCACCACCTCAACATCCTTACCAACGTAGAGTTCTAGACTCCCCACGCCATCCTGAATTTTTTTCACATGCTCCCGGGAGGCTTCAGACGTCGCAATCATCGCCGCGCCCTGTTCTTCAAAATACGGTGTCATCCGCTGAATGGCTCTGGTGATGTCATTCGATCTTGCGGAGATAGTCTGGCTGATAATTTCGTTCACCCGACCTTCCTGCCTGGCGGCATTTCGGATCTCATCGATACGCGCCTCAGTTAAATCCGATGACAGCGCATTTTGGACACAGCCCACGGCAAGGGAAGCAATCGTCTGTGACTGAGCCGGAAGGACCAGGAATCCACCACTCTGATCAGAGGAATCCGCCTTACACTTTTCTTCTTCGAATTGCTCAAGAGCGAGACTTCTGAGGGCTTGCGGGTTGCTGACAAGTCCGGTGAGTTCAGACTGAAGCCTGGCCACCTCCTCCTGAACATGCCGCAGCTCAGCGGCACGGATCTGCTTATGCTCTGGTTGAAACTGGAAGCGGTTGAGAAAATCCTGCCTCAGGAAGCGATGTTCTGTCATCGTCTTCCCACGCTCGTGAACCTCACCCTGGCTATTAGTCATCTGAACAGCAATGGTTTTGCCATAAACACGGGGATGGGAGCGAAGGATCACCGTATGTAGTTCATTCTCTACGTAGCGTAACGATACGATAAGCAGGGTGTCACCGGCACTTATGCCTTCTTCAGGGATATCCACTAAAGCAGACCAGAACTCCCCAGAGGCCAGAGACTGAAAGCGCTCAATACGCTCTACGCTATTTTTGATGATCAACTCACCCATCATTTATTCCTTACCTGCCGCGATTTGGTCATAGCATACCAACTTAGTCTGAACACCTAATAACCCCGTGACACTGAAAAACAGCTTGACGGAAATGTGCGGGCTATCTAACTAAGCCAGACCCGTCGAAATGGGTTCGGTAGAATTACCTATTTAACTTGATATGATGTTTTACGACAGAAAACGCCGTTCTACCCGGATGAAATTAATGGATACAAACCTGCCTTCTTATCTCAATACACTCCATCAGGCGTTACTGCTGGTGGATGACGCGCCTCTAGAATGCGATGGACACACGATGATGGTCAGCCTGGCCCTGTTACGTGAGAACATCCCCCACCAGCGTGTCTTGGGAAAAGTGTGCGGACTGGATAATGGCTTTGCGCTTTCTCCCCATTGCTGGATTGTGCTGGACGGGCATATCCTGGACTACCGCCTGAGGATGTGGGTGCACCTGCAACTGGGTGATGAGGTTGCCGCACAGGCACCACATGGGATATTTTCCGGCAATTCTTTCCGGTTGCGGTACCAATACCAGGCAATACAGCCCTTCCCGGCAAAACCAATGGCTCCGGCCCTGCTGAATGTGCTTACTGAGGGATATTCAGACAGGCTTCACATCCCAGGGGATCTCCTTCGCGTTATCGCCTTGAATAATACGAAGGCTCGCAGATTTAGTCCGGCTGGAGCTTCCTCACACAGCTGAGAGCGTTTGATCTTTGCGTGAATGGCGGCGATACTGTGTTTATATCCAGTATTAGTCCGGGTCGCATCATGAAAGTTACTTTTGAAATCCCCGCAGACATTCCGCTGCTACACTCTCCTTTTTTCTCTGACCTCATCAGTTGCGGGGTGATGAGCCCCTGTGCAGGCCACGAAGACAATGAACTTAACCTTCATGAACATGTAGTTAAAAATCGCCCCAGCACTTTCTTCATTAGGGCCAGTGGTCATTCCATGAAAGACGCCGGGATCTGCGATGGGGCTATCCTGGTTGTAGACCGTTCACTGACTGCCACCGACGGCTCTATCGTCATTGCGCTTGTTGACGGTGAATTTACCGTCAAGATGCTTCAGTTGCACCCGGAGCTCATGTTGATTCCCTGCAATCCGGCATTTTCGCCTATACGGGTCAATCCGGAGGAGCTGGAGATCTGGGGAGTGGTCACTTTTGCGGTTAATCAGTTCTGATATGTATATGCATGTCGATATCAACGGGGCCTATGCCGCCTTTGAAACAGCCATGGCGCCAAAGCTTGCCGATCACCCGCTGTTAGTCCTGAGTAACAACGATTCTATGGTTATCGCTATGAATCAAAGGGCAAAAAATCTAGGCATTAAACGCGGGGCTCCCCTTTTCAAATGCCAGGAGCTGATCAAAACGCACCGCATCGCCATCAGAAGCTCTAATTTTACCCTTTATGAGGACTACTCTAACCGGTTCCATGAAACCCTTGAAGGGTATGCCGCTGCCACCAATCGGTATTCTGTGGATGAATGTTTTATGTCACTGGCGGGGATGTCGCACCTTATCGATCCGGAACGCTATGGCCGTGAAATTCGGTCCACCCTTCAGCACAACCTCTCACTCACCTGTGGCGTGGGGGTGGGCATGTCGAAAACGTTAGCAAAATTAGCCACCTACGCTAGCAAGAGGTGGAAAGCCACGGGCGGAGTCGTCGTCCTGACTGACCCTGCCCGCATTCAAAAATTATTGTCACTTGTTGAAACCCGGGAAATATGGGGGATTGGCAAAAGGATAAGCGAACACCTCGGCGAGCTGGGGATTAAAACCGGTGCCCAGTTCACCAACACCGATGTGCGATTTATCAGAAAGACCTTTGGCGTACAGATGGAAAGGACCTGGCGAGAGCTCCATGGTGAACCCTGTTTTGCCCTGGATGACTCCCCTCCGGCACGACAACAAATAATCGTTTCCCGCAGTTTTGGCCGCCGTCTTACCGAGCGGCACGAACTGCATGAGGCGGTATCCTTCTTCACTGCAAGAGCCGCAGAGCAGCTGCGGCTAGACGGTTCGTGGGCGCGACAGGTAATGGTATTCATCCAGAGCAGTCATTTTGCCAAGGGTCCGGATCGCTTCAGCACCAGCGGAATAGAATTTCTAACATCCACGCAGGATACGCGAGACCTGAACAGTGCGGCCATCGCTATTCTTAACCGGATCTACCGGCCTGGGATCGCCTACGCAAAAGCAGGAGTGGTGCTGTCATCGATGACCGACGGTACTGAGCAGCTGAGTCTGTTTGATGAAAGGCCAGTGAGGCCAGGGAGTGAGGCATTGATGAAAGTAATGGATCGCCTTAACCGGCAGCACAGGGGAACTGTATTCATGCTGGCTGAAGGCATTGAACAGCCCTTCAGGATGAAACAGGCTCTGTTATCGCCCCGCTACACCACTCGCTGGGATGAACTTCCAATTGCACGAGCTTAAAACGTACCCTTAAATTCATCAGAATCAGTAGAGAGAATTGGATAAAAGCGGCACTGATAACGCGAACTCCTTAAAGTGGTGTTCTGCCATGAACCACCAGCTTTTAATCAGTCAAAACTCTTCATTCCTGGGATCTTTCAATGAACCATCCCTGCTTACGACAAGCCTTGCTCAGTAGCGACAGCCTATCAATGTTACTTCCGTCCTTTTCACCAACGCTCACTTTATACTCTCTCATTTCTGTTGGTTCCATTGGGGACAAATACAAGTAATGTTCTGTTGCTATATATCTTGCGACTCGCTTGCTTGCATCTGCGTCTAGTTTCTCCGCATTACAACCTGAGCGCGTAGGTTTAAAACCTTCAATTTTTAAGGCGTTTTCCAGAGCCATGAGCAAGTGAAGATATAGATCAATACTGGCAAAACTATGCAACTCCCAGGCTGTTTCCCGGCTGACAAATTTTGGCTGTGAATCGAGCTGATTAATTGAGAGAGCTAAGTTTGTCTCTTGGTTACGAACCAGTTCGCTTAATAATTTCCGGTCCTGAAACCGGCCATACGCCAGAGTCAACACTGCCAGCACCAACAAGACAATTACTATCATCATTTTAGACTCTCCACCAACTGAAGCAGTTGAACGAACTCGGCATACCAACAATGCACCTCAAAGGTTGTCGCTTTCGAGCATCTAACATAACTGTATTGATAAAGGGCACCAGAAAAACAATACGGAGTGCTTTTAGAAAGCGAGGTTAACTGGCACCCGACTTGGAAGTAATCGTATATTCTTACCTTAAATTACCCCGGGCCTTTTCAATTGCCGCCTGCAATGTGTTGATATCTAACGCGCCAGGAATAAAGGATGTTGTGTCTGCCGTTGGATTCTTCATGTTGATGATAATGAATCCCGGGGTCCCGGACACGCCCAGTTGCTCACCAAGCTGCATGTTTGCAGAAATGACGTTTTCAAACCGGGTTTTATCTTTGCCAGTAAAGGCCACATCAAAGCCTGATTTTTTCACGACGGCGTCAAAATCTGCCAGCTGGAACGTCCGCTGCGTGGTGGCAAATGTGTGAGCACTGGTCATGATGTTGTTGTGGTATTTGCGATAACCTTCGGCGCCGTACTTATGGAATACGTAGAGACCGGTTGCGGCTCCCATCGCAGAGACTGGTTTGGTACCGGCAAAGATTGGGAATTCTTTGAAGAAGAATTTCACGTCCTTGTTCTGATCCATGGCGGTCTCAACAACCGGCGTCACCCGCATACAGAAGATGCACTGGTAATCGAAAAACTCAATGACGGCCACGTCCGCGTTGTCCGGTCCAATATTTGGCGTTTCGGTGGTATCAAACAGTGCCGGTGCATACGGGATCAGTCGCTCAACAGACGCCGTTGCTTTCGAGTTTTCCAGCGCATTGCCCGCTTCTACCAGTTTCTGCGGATGCTTTATCAGGTAATCAGCAGCAATCTCCCCTACCTCTTGTGGGGTAAACATCCGAGCCCCAGCCGGGGATGTCGCCGCTAAATCGTGTGCTCTTGCATTCAGAACCGACTCGGTCTGGTTATTGCTCATGCGTTCCATTATCTTTTGCTGCAAAAAAAACGTTGCCGTAGCAGTGATGCTAACAGTGATTAAAATCGCCGCCGCTATTTTTAATGGACTCACCGGTTGAGACTCTTTCATATGCACCTTTATGTCATTCTGTGTATTAGAGAACAATGTGAAAAGATTATACTGAAGCGGCAAGGTGAAATTATTCGCTATAAAGCGTATTTAAGGGGTTGTGGGATGCGGATGAAATGGGTATTACCTTTTGCAGCACTGCTTTTAAGCGGCTGCGGTTATCATTTCCAGACGGAGATGGAAGCCTATGACTTGATCCCTCGTCCAGTATTGAATAAAAAGGTCGAAATTGTCGCACCTGATGATTCCATTCAGTCCCGGGTATTTGCATCGGAGCTGGCAAGCGGGTTAACAAAAAAGGGTTTTGTTATTTCTGATCGCCAGCCCGATTACGTGATGACATTTTCCTACGCCAAGCCATTAGAAAATAAGCAATACAGCACTCAGGAAGTCACGGGTGTAATCGGGTATGTGATGACCGAAAAAAAGCAGCATCCGGGAAAAAAGGGATCGTCTAAGACCGAATATGAGTATGAACCCGTCGAAGGTGTGGTGGGTACAGAAACCTATTCACGCCTTCACTATGCGCGTGAATTCAGAGTGAGCATGCGCCCGGGTTCGCCTGCGGGAAAAGAAGTGTTATCCGTCAGCATGAAAAGCAACGCACCCGTCCCGTCTGATAATGCCGCTTACTCCGCGATGATTGCGTCATTTACAGAGAAAATGGATGCGCCACTTCGCTCCGGATTCTACAGCACCGTTGTCCCCTGGAACTGACTATGCGCTCGCCCATCGTGTCTGATGGTTGATGTCGTAAAGCCGATAAACGTCCCCCCAGGAAACCGGCGTGAGCTTATTTACATAGACATAATGCAGCTGTTTTTTTACCCCAAGAGAGGTGAGAGGCCCTTCAAGAAGCTCACGCAGGGTGACCTCATCCAGTGCCTTTTCCGGGTGCAGGCAGTGCAGCTGGCTCAGCAGGAACGCTATCGTAATCACCAGCAATACTAAGCTGACCGCCTGATATTCAACAGAGATCGGCAGGACAAAGCTCACTACGCCTGTGAGAGACATGCAGACAAACCACCCGGCCAGCAGCAAAGGTACTTTTTTTTGCGCCATAAGAAATTGCTGCGCCACTACCGGATCGTTGAGATACACCCGGTCTGGCAGGCCTGTCGCTTTTAAAACCAGATTATCCAGTACCCGCACTGCATTCATTTCAGACCCCTTCCAGTCAGGCAAACCTGACGATTCCTGTCGGCATGAATTGGAAAATCGGCATTTGTACCAGCTCCGGCCGGATGACCTTTAACTGGCGAATTGGTGCCAGCTCATCCGGCTGCTGAGTCTGGCTGGTGCCGGGACCTTTATGGGTGCTGTCATTATTTACCTTGAGCTTTTCGTTCTTCAGGTACCCTTCGAGCTTCCGGGCCAGCTCATCGCTGGTTTTCGGGGATGCGGCCAGATGCCCGGAATCAGCAATGGTGGCGGACATTGCCCGGGCCTGAACACGCTCTGAGAGCTGGCATGCACCGTTGGCACATACCGAAGCCATCACCGGTTGGGAGCTCACGGCTACCAGCAAAAGCACATTCATCAATTTCAATTTCATCATCACCTCATGACATCGTTCATAAAGTTACTTTTTAACCGAGCTCATCTGATTCACCAGATTATCGGCACTCACCCAGCCATTGAACACCAATGGCTCCCCGGTCAGTGAGACCATGGTTGGCGTCCCCCTGAGCGGAATCGTGGAGGCTATCTGGAACTGCGACTTGATGTTATCCAGGCATGCCTCCGTAGCCCTGCCCGCCGGGACGGTTGAGGGTACGCTCATCGCCTCATCCAGTGCTTTATTTGGCGTGGTTGAACACCAGACCTTAGCCATGTTATCCGCGACGACAGAATTCAGTCCCGCCCGGGGATAGGCCAGATACTGAATGGTGATCCCCGCATCAAGGTAGGATTTAATATCATGGTGTAACTTCTGACAGAATCCACACGTGATGTCGGTAAATACGGCCAGCTTATATTTTTCGTTTGGCGACTTATATTCAATGGATTTGGTTTTAGCGGCAAAAGAACGAACGGCCATTAATACCGCCCGTTCCGTTGTGTTTTCCACGTCCTTCCCCTTCACGTGAAATAAACTCCCCGTGAAAATATAATCACCATCACTGGTGACATAGCTGATGCCTTCTCGTGAAACCACGGTAAAAATGTCACTCACTGGAGATGGTTCTATATGTTCAATCGACAGCCCGACATTTTTCAGCTTACTGAGGGCCGTTTTAGAGAGAGTGGAAGAAGAGGCGCCTGCCATTCCACTAAATAACGAAACTGATAACGCTAATGTGAGGGTTGCCGTTTTAAAAATATGCTTCATACCACCTCCATAAATGTGATGAAGATAGTAACATGCGATACTTTCTTGCCTTTCTGCTTGGGGGACAAATTCGGGGGTTATTCTATCGGGTATGGCAATTGACCTGTGGGAGAATATACCTATTCGCTAGCCTCTGGAGATGCCCGTGTTTATTCCCCCTGATGATGTGAAACCTATTCCCGTCCCGGTTGAAATACGGACACAATGCATACGCGACGCCGCACACTACTTCGGTATCGACTCAGAGCTGGTGTATACCCTCTTCGACAATGAAGGAGGGAAAGTCGGCACGTTCAGCCGCAACACTAACGGCAGTTATGATATTGGGCCGATGCAAATTAATTCCTCTAATCTTCCAGAGATAGCCCAGCACTTTCCGACCGTTACCTGGAAGGTCCTTGCGTATGATGCCTGTGCCAGCTTTTGGGTGGGGACCTGGTGGTTGTATCGTAAAATTGTCGATCGCAACGGCAACGTCTTTGAAGGGATCGGGGACTACAACAGCAAAACACCCAAAGTGCGTGCAAAGTATATTTTTAACTTTATGGTCCGGTACAATCGCCGCATACAGCGCCGGAACGGCATGGATGAACTCTATCGCTGGACGCAACCGGCCACCACCTATCAGGGCCATGTTGCTAATAATGAGCCTTTACCCACCCGCCAGCCGCAATAACAAAGACAGGCGGGTAAACCCGCCGCCCTGCTGACCCAACCCAGCAATCAACTTTCATTCAGAGTCCGCGCACTTCCCGTTCGCCAGTCGGCACGGGTATGCAGGCATAATCAGCAATCCGTACCCAGCATCAAAAGTAGCTTTTATATTCTCCGGCAACCTCAGATGCTATCCTCAAAAAAAACCGCGCACGAGCGCGGTTTTTCCTATCAGGTTAAGACATCTACCGTTTGTTTTCATTGAGCCAGTCGTTCAGTTTACCCAGACGACTTTCATAGTTTTCGTTACGGTCTGATAGATTAGACTTAGCGAAATCTTCAAACTTCCCGGCCACGGCAGGGCCATACTCAGGGGAATCCGACAACTGCTGCTTAATGGCCAGCATAGTCACATCCTTACCCTCTTGGTAGTTTCCTGTAGCCTGCTGAGCATTCAGCCCCGTCCAGCGTTCCGAAATCAAGCTAGCCCCATCTGAGTTTTGCATGAATTTCACTGCTTTTTCATCAATGCCATTTGGCATGATCTCCACGTTATTGGCACCCGTCGCAAGTCCGTTAGAGCCGCGAATAATGCCACCGCGTTCAGCCCATTCACTTAAGCCCTGTGCCCCTATGGAGGTCATCCCATCAGCAAGCTTCTGATTGCCATTTCGCCAGGCATTCGCGGCGCCATTAGTCATAGAGCCGTCCGTCATATTTTTCTGAATTAGCTCTCCCACGGCATGGTCAAGAGGGTTGGTGCCCCTGCCGGAGCCGGATATACGTGAGTCACTGGTTTTACCGACAACCGAGTCTGCCACGGTTTTCAGGGTACTGCCGTTACGGTTGTAGGTATCAAAGCCTTTGTCGAGAGATTTCAGATCCCCGCGCTCCAGATGTACGCCCCGGCTATCCAGCGTATCCAGCAGTTTCTGTGCATCCTGTTCGTACTGACGCTTCTCGTCACCGGTTGCCCGGTTAGCAGCCCCCTGGGTATAGATGGCTTGTTGCAATATCTCACTATTTTTATCCCGGTCAGACATATCGGTTTTGTTTAGTATTTTATCCGTATAGGCTGGGATATTGTTACTGAGATACCGCTGTTCATCATTTCCATAACGATTACTCAATGCATTACGAATCGCATTCCCGCCAGAGTTAGTCGTTCTTCCGCCCAACATCTCATTGCCGTCATCAAAGGTTTTCTCATTACGTTCCAGTGCTTCTCCCTTCGCCCCGATTTTACTGATATCCCTGTCCGAAACGGCAGGCGCGACTGAGGGCAGTTTTTCCACGATTGAACGGTCATTGTCCGAGAAGTTATCCTTATTGTAATTCTCGTAATTCTGACGAACGGCGTTTCCTCCTTCCTCTCCCACGTTCTGAGCAGTGACACCATTTTTGCTGCGGCTCGTAGGTTGCTGGTTTGCGGCCTGCTGTCCCGCATCCAGTCTGCCAGTGGATTCACTTTTCACGCTGGCACCTAATCCCTCAACTGCATTAGCCCCCATAACATTGCCGGTATCGATATGTTGAGGGATTTTATTCTCCATCCCTGCAAGGGTATCTGTGCCGGTGCTGCCCCCACTTAGCTTATCCAGCTGATTAATAACCGGGTTGAGCTGTTGCGCATTGCCGCCAAAGTCTGCAATAAAGTTCTTCAGCAAACCAGATGTCTCTTTGAGATCTTTTACATTACTGGCCGCAGTCTCGCCATGCGCCGTATCGATGGCAATCTTGCCATCGCTGAAATCACGAACGGTTGCGACCAGGGCATCACTACGCTGAAGCGTTGATCCCAGTTGATTGCTTGCTTTAAAGGTGTCGTTATAGCTTTGGAATTTGTCCATAAACGCATTTTCGTTCAAGCCGTTTTTCTGTGCAAAGGCGCGAACATCATCATCAGAGAAGTTCTTATTACGCAGAGAATCTGACAACATATCCAGATTCACAGACTGCTTGCTGTCGATGCCCGTCTGGCTGTTTGCATTGGCGTTTGTCGAGACCGACGTTGACAGGTTCTGCCCCATAGTTTGTGAGGCCTGGTTCATCTGAGAGAAGCCTTCTTTAAAGGCACTGGTCTGTGCAAATGAATCGGAGCGCACGTTGGCCATATTCTGGGAGAATTGCTCCGTCGCCTTGGCGTTTTCGGACATTTTAGTGCTGATTGCATTAGAAAGGTCAGTTGCCATTTGAGCGCCTTTGGTATCCTGGCTAGTAACACTACCTGACGCGCCGAGTGATCCTCTAATTGCAGAACCTAGTTTGGCCCCATCAACACCCCCAGAGAGACCGGCATTCATCATCACAGCACTAATAGTAGAAGCCATTAGGCTTTCCCCAATTCCATATTTTTTTGCATAATCTTTCGCCACGCTGGATCCAACTTCATCGGCGTACGCTTTACCGCTTTGTAGACTTGTGGAGAACTGGCTGTTAGCACTGCTCGACTTCCCTAACTCATTCATGCGGCTGTATGCAGACTGATAGGAGTTTTGAGCGGAACTCATGATGGCTGATGTCTGACTACCCGATTGCCCCTGTGCGGCACTGAGCCCACTTCCCACATTCCAGGAGCCAAGTCGTTCAAGGTTAGATTTGACCGAACCACCGTCCAATGACCCCTGCCCCGTACTCATAAGGGCAGTGCGACTGACATCGCCAAACGCCGATTTCCCACTATTGGGTGCATCCCACACCTGAGGTGTCAGGTGACCATTATTAATTGGTGCGTCCGGTGTAACACCTTTGGTAGCATTCATCATCGGATGAATGGATTGCGTCATCAGGAATAGCGTCAGAACGGGGATCAGGGCATACAGTGCAGAAGCCACTGAGAGATAAGAGCTGTAGGTTTCCGCAAGACCAGGTATACCCATCCAGGTCACCGCATTATTATCTGCATTCATCGTACTCCAGGTGTCCAGATCAGCAGTCACCACTTTTTTGACATAGGCGTTCACCATTACTGCCGTCAGTGGCCAGATATTCACGAAGACAATAAGCTGAAGGTACTTTGCGGCTGCTGCGACCCCGTTGCCGCCCAGCGCCAGTAGCATCAGGAGAGCAAATGGAGCAACCATATAACTGAACATCTCTAAGAAAGCGATAGCAGCCCCGGACAGTTGCATCCAGAGCTGGCCTTGGGAGGCCATGGTATTAGTACGTTTCAATGATGCTTCAAAGAGCTGCATATCAGAGGAAATTCCCAGCGGCGTCCTGTATTTGCTTGTCCCGCTTTTGAGTTCATTCATAACGAAAAGCGCAGTGACAGCATCATGCGCGGCCATTGCAGTGGCATGCCCCCCGTTTGCTGAAGCCATAACATCAGTAAAGCTTGTGGCACTCCCGTCACCGCTTGCTTCGTCCGGACTGATGATGCCGTTGATCTGCGCGATTTTGCTCATTGTGTTTTTGGCTTCTGGCGTTCCGGTGATTCGAAGCACTGTCGCCCATGTGTCTTTGCAGGGTTTAGAAACGCTGCCATTTGCCCCCACCACATTGGCACTGGCATTTTTTAGCCCAGAGTTCACCGCCATGGTTATCTGTGAAAGGCTGTTTTCAATTTCAGAGGAAAATATCGTATTGAAGATAGTTTCTTTACCGGCAATTTTGGCGCTGGAGTTCTGTGATGCATTGAGGCAGTTATAGGCGACTGACTGAATTGTTGCACACAGATTCATCGGGCCGATGCCCGACTCAGGCTCCGGAAATAACGAACAGAAGCCCTGGGAGTCGCCTCCCCACTGCATGAACTTCATGAACTTAATCATTGGGCCCAGCGTCAGATCATCGTCCAAGGTAGTCGCTGACAGGTTAACGGGTGAAAGGGGGTCGAAGGCGCTTTTATAGTCCTTCAGCAGCCCCTGGCTCAGGTTAGTCGTAACTGTAGCCGTAGCAGCAATAAAGATAGGGATGTCATCGACATTCCTGACCTCTCCTGATTTTACCGACTCAATCGTCACATCAACGCGAACCGTTGCCATCATGAACAGGATAAGGCCAAGGAACCACGAAAATACCGGCAGCTCCGTTTTGGTCGGATTAAGTACCCACAGCCAGGTCTTGTAAAACAGATTTACTCCGGCAAGAACTGCGGCGGTAGTCATGAACTCTTTGACGCCGGTATATTTGGAAAATATCAGCGCGATACCGTTGAAAGCCGACCAGACAAAATCTATATCGCCCAACGTATAAATATTGTAATCCATAGCAGGCCTCAGTTTCGTTGTGAGCGTTTGCTTTCCGCATATGCCTGACGCTTAATACGCCGATCATCCCATGTAGAGATAACCTCGGAGTCACTTCCCACCGTATCCCTGCTTAATTTATTGGCCGCTTCGATCTGCTTATGCAGGTTGTCGACCATACGGTTGAGGTCATCTTTTCGGCTGGCAAGCGCTTCAACTGGTATGCTCATCGTGGTCACTTTAGCTTCAACCTGACGAAGCATGTTGATGACCAGACTGGTCGCCGCTACGGAACTCATATCCTGGATATAGGAATACCCTTCCGGGGTTTCAAACGTATACAGGGACTCCAGAATGGTCGGGATACCGATGAAGTTAATGATACGTAGTTCCTCATCAGAAACTTGCTGGTTATTAATGACTTTGGTTTGCACATTGGTCAGTAATTCAGCAATCGTATCTTTCAGCCCCTTAAAGTTGGCATCCTGAACTTCCTTCATAACCAGACACTGAGCCTTTCTATCCTTGGTTGTGTCCGGGGCGGGTGCGCATTTCAGCATTTTCACACTTCCTCCCTTTGGTGGCCCAAGGATGAAGTCACTCACCGTCATTGTGGACGGACGGATCTCAAATCCTGCCCTTTCACCCTTATCATCCCAGTTGATAATGGCCGTCCCCGCCAATGACATCAGTTGTTCTGCCAGACGGTATCCTGAGAGTTCAGTCACACCACCGATATTCAAGGAGCCCTTATCGATTTCCATAAATGCCATATAGAAAAGGTTACCCGAGAACTTCTCGTTGAAATCATCAGGATTTTTTGCTTTGGCTTGTCGGGTAATCTCTTCCGGGGCTTTTGTCATGGATGACCCGAAATCTGGAATAAGACCATTAACGGAGTTCAAAATTGAGGCGGGTCCAGAACTAACTTTGTTCGCGTAATCAGATGGAGGACCAGCAGTTTCGGCGAGAAATGAATAAGTTGCGTTGCAGCTGTCCTTTGCAAATTTATTTAACGCCTGAAGCTTGTTCTGAATATCATTGATTGTGGCGGCACAATCTGCACAAATAGCGGAAACCGCAACGTTAAATGCGTAAATAGCGGCACCTTGGGCAATGCCACGCGCAACCTGAACAAGCTGGTCACCGTTGATCATGCTGAAAGAACCAAGAAACACGTCGATACCGTTACAACCAACGGAGGCTTTCGGGAATGACATCGAAATGAGGTTGGTATTCACATTGGTTTGGCGGTACGAGAACGACCCGCCCACAATCCCGGTCCGCGTAGCCGTTTCAAACGTCGCGGGGGAAGTCGATGTCATCATGCCATTGAAGATATTACGCATTGCGTTATCGGCATACGCGGTCTGTCCGCTACACGCAGCAAAAATAAGCATCGGCAAAAGTAACTTTTGTGCCGTGCGGCGAATTTTACTGCCCATAAGCGCCTCCGAATGAACCCGTAGCGTTCATGTAATGCACCGGATCAGCCGTTGGCATGTCATAGCCTTCCAGCTTCTGGTCCATAATTTTTTGCAGCAGAAACGGGTCGGTTTCCATATCTTTCTTCTCTACAGAAATGACACCGTCATCGCCAATGGTGTACTGGCGTTTAACATCGAGCGTCGACTGGAAGGCGACGTCATCAATCAGCTTCATTCCCTTAGCGGCCAGGATAATAGTGCTTTTCAATTCGTCTGCCGAAATCATCCCTTCACTAATGCGCTGCGCACTTGTGCCGTCTTTTGAGACAAGAAAAATTGTGGGGACTTCGCGAATTTTAAACTGCTCAATAATCTGTGGATTGGGCACGGAAAAATCAGGAAAAAGGCCATTATGCAACGCCAGTCCATCCATACTGATCGGCATAATATCGACCGAGTAGTAATTTTGCATAAAGGAAAGGATATTGCTTTCTTCATGGCAAAACTGACAAGTACTCTGGAAAAAGAAGAACAACCCGGACTTGGTGAAAATATCTTTCATAACTGACTGTTGGTTTTTTTCGACTATTTCACGATGAGCATCAAGAGCGACTTTTTCAACAGGTTGTCTTCTTTTCTCCGACATCATCGGGTTCTTTAAAAAGTAATCTTTTGACTTATCCGAGAACCGGGTACTGATATCAAGCATTAACCGCTGTGCGGTATAGTAGCGAGACAAGTTTTCAGGTGTGGGATTATCCATCGCCTGAGTTAGCAGATGTGGCATATTTTCCTTTAGCCATTTCGAGTTCAAGTCAATTTTTTCATCTTTGGTTTTACTTGCCGATACTGACGGTGGAATTGCAAATTGCTTTTCCTCTTCGGGGATTTCTTTAGGCGCTGGATCGTCATACCAGAAAAACCCTTTTTTGAATGCCTGCCCGGAAATAAATGGGGTGCCATTTATCAGGGGCTGTTCCGGTGCGGCCTGAACGCTAGTAATAACAAGCGAAAGCGCCAGCAGAAACCTAGAGGGCAAAGCCTTGAGCGAAATCATAACCACACTCCTCATTTCAAGATGCCTTATTGTGACATACAAAAAATTTCGGATTTTCAGTTAAGGCGCTGGGATTTATTGCCTAAAGGAATGGATTGTTCTGTTAACAAAAAAAGACAATCTACGCGTTTAATCGCGTGTACATGGGAAAAGATCGAGGAGGCAGATGTGTGTAAGGCCATCTATATCAAGACCTCGATCTGCTTAATCTTCAATAGGAAGACAGGGCAGCATTCCGTTCGTGTACATGCATCAGAGAAAAGATTTACCTTTTAAACAGCACTGACCGACATCAGAACTCAGAATGGCGTGAAGGGAATAACGATAAAGATGGCAGAAACAGGAACACATGTCAGATACAAATCAAATACCAAAAATATTCTGAAGTCAATCAAAAACAATAATTGGAGGTAAACTCGCCGTCAGTCATATTCCAGCTCATCAGTACTGTAACGTGACAATGCGGATGCGACCGTAGTTAGTCGGCAACGCGAACAATGTGAATCATTAGTAGAGGAAACAATATACGGGCGTTCGCATTGTTCACATTGCCCTAAGCCTTCTATGTCACTCAGTGAACATAACGCTTCAACTAACTTATTAAGTTCAGGCATCCGAGTAGAGTAACCCAACGCCGCTATAACACCCATTACGCGATTGAAATCAATGTTTCTGAAACTCACTTGAGGATGTAAAGGGTCAAACCCGAAATAATTGACTGATATATCAATTACCGCAGAAAAGACTCTGCGATTGTAATAACTTTTGCACCACGTCCGAACACCTTTCTTTACGACAACTTTGTTTTCGCTTTTAAACTCAATGCCCTCAGCCACATTGCTGCCATACAAAATTCTGATCGTGCTTTTGTTAGCCCCCATTTCCATAGTTTTGGTTGCATTAAACAATGATGATGCCCTGAGCTGATCAACCTTTGCCATTTTTTGAGATATTCCTATACATTCGTTTTATTGGATAAGGTATCAAAAACATCATGACGACGGCTGGTGAAAAGCGTGTCATAACGTAGCAGTTCAATTAAGTCTTCACTGACTATACCGAGTTTTACATCGGCAGCAATTTCGTAAGCCCAGGCAAATATCTTGGTATTTATTACCACGCCATCTTCTCTTGGTCCCTGCCCTAAAGTGATAACGCGAGGGAAGAGATACAGATCATTGATATTTTTCAATGATGAAATACCGACATCTTTAAGAGCAGTACAGGTATCTGGTTTTAAGCCAAAGAGAATGCTTACGAGTTCAGGGGCAAGCATCGAGCAAAAAACAATTTGCATTAAGTAATCATTTTGAACATCGACACATTTTTCCCGAAGGGACTGGAGGCGTATCGGGTTATACTCGACTTTGCTACCATTTAAATGGTCCACTATTTCACCAGCGCTATAGATACTTGAATTAATTTCATCTGCGTCAATGGTAGAAATGACATTACCGTCATCATTTATAATTGCATTGAAAAAAGTATCCCACCTGATTTCTCTCCCGGATGAACGAGGAGTAAGGATACTTCCAGGCCGACTGATGAGATCAAATGCTGAATCACTTGCAATACCAAAATTCTTGCCGAATAAGCGCTTTTGCAATACAGGTGTTCCAGTTTGATAACATGCAGAACCATGCACTGGTAATTGCATCATGAAAGCTCGATAGCTACGAAGTATAGAAACCTCTGTCCGGAAAAGGCGACTGAGTAAACTATGCATTAAGTTATCTGCGTTAGACATGCGATTAACCCCTTCCAGCAATATCAACCAGCATCCGAACCGGTTTTGAATTTTTCCAGATTTGATAATTTTCGTAAAAGTAACTTTTGTATTTGTTCGAGCGCTTAAAGCTTCGTATATCATACGAAAGGCTCATTGACATTACTTGTAGCACTTATTTACCAAAAACGAAACTGAATTTTGAGAATAATCTCAATAATCATGCAAAGTGTGAAGTAGCTAAAACCACCCGTCACTCCCCGGCCTTACTGCAATTTAGCTTAAGCACAATTCACCACATTTCAATCTGCTGATTAAACACAATTTCTACTTCTTGAATTTTTAATAACATAGAGTGATTTTATTGACATTAGTAACACTATGTCGTGCCCGCATAGTGTCATTTTTCTGGAAAAAGTAACACTATGTGTCATAGCGCATAGTGTTACTTTTTAAAAAAGTGACACTATGTACCGAATTGCATAGTGTCACTTTCCGACAAAAAAACCTACTAGATATATATGTAATTAATAGAAGAAAACGCCTTTGAAAATCACGGTTCTTGCCTGAGCCGTGATTAAACAAAAGTTACTTTTGTTATACCCCTCCTGTACGTCAATCCAGCTGGTGCTGAGTTGACAAGTGGTCATCTCGACCACAGCCTCGAATGTCGCCCTCACGTGCTCGTCCTATACGCCCCAGAACGAGTAAAAAAAACAATGAAAAAATGCCTCGATATCGAGAAATCTGACAAAAAGAATTCTGTAGAGTAGTTATAAAACGGAGGTGATATGGTTAGTGCAAATCTGATTGAAACAATCGAACTAACACGGAAAACGTTACGGGATAATATCAATGCCTTGCACAGCGAGGCAGAGAAATTGGTAAACGAGTATTGGAGTGAATGGAAAGAACGCAACAAAATTGAAATCAATACACCTCACCCAAGCAGTGAGCTTAAACGTACTTATCTGGGTTCGTATGCACCACGTATGGTGGTAATCGGACACGGTAAGAAAAAAACGGTCCACTGGTATAAATTCAAACCGTTCAAAAATAGACCGCCTAACCATATGTCTCAAAAAGTGGATTCGAAGTCCGGCGGGTATACGAAAAGTTGTTTTCTAAACCATGCAACATGGGAATGGGAGATGATTGAAAGTACAGAGAACAAACTCAAACCTTACCGGGACCTCATGGAATACTACCATGTGCAATATATAGAGTTAGGCCGAAAACTCCGACACTTAAACACAAACTGAGGTGAACCTATGACAGACGTAACAATGAATGATGTTCAATCCGTCGAAAAAGACACAGCGAAACCAGCTCGGGGACAATATCGTTTAAACAGTTTTTCAATTCCAGGCATGGCGTCGGTTCAAATTATTCCAGGCACTCCTGAGTTTAACCGCTATCTGATTTCCAAAGCAGGGGCAGCAGTTCGCGGATTTAATGATGTCAGTATCGCTATTTCATCCCTGTTTAAAACTATTGATCCGATTAAACATCCAGATCTGATAGCGGCCGTTCAGGACTGGTTTGATACGCTTCACGCCGAAAATGATACATTACGTACCAATCTGGATAATTTCCTGAAATCGATTCCTATCGATGAGAATGACCCCTTCCTTTCTTCGATTCAGTTTACGCCATATACCTATGACCCTATCCAGCTTAACTTTAACCATGCGAACACAATGCGTTTTTATAAGTATATTCATGCTATGAATACGCATTTAACAACCATGTCTAAGTACAACTCGCTCGGTTTGTTGGCAATTAGCGATTACAACGTCATGGCTCACAACATAATTAAAAGCATCGATATCTATATTGAACGTGTCAAGCGGACCCTCAATGTATCCCGTCGAAACAAAGGGGCTTACAACCCGGAGCAGTTTATTGAAAAGGTAAAGCAATATAAAAGTGTTCAGGCATATATTGATGCCGAACTACCTTCCAAGACTGTTGAGGATTAAGTAATGAACTTCAGGGCCTTTCTGAATAAAATCTTGAGTAGGTATCAGGTTCCTGTTTCGCCAGGCGATGAGCTCACAACGTTTTACGTTGATCCTGACTCGCCATTTGCTCAAATAAATGGCGAAGCAAAATACGCAGTCCCTGCTCATCCAAATCAGGAGGTCCTGAAGCTAATCGAATATCCATCCCGTCCAACCGGGATACAAAGTTTTAATGAGCAGTCCATTCTCTCCTTGTATCGGGATAAGCTCCAGACGGCTAAAATGCTCCTCGCAATTGGTGATAGTGATATCAGAGAGGAGGCTTTTTCTTTTACAAACTTGATTCTAAAGCCGCTCATTGAATATATTCGTTGGGTGCATCTCCTCCCGGCCTCTGAGAATCATCATCATAACGGTATCGGTGGTCTTTTTTCGCATAGTCTTGACGTTGCGATACTTTCCTTAAAAAATGCCTACCATTCAGAATTGCGGCCTATCGGATATCAGGATGAGGAGGTACAACGTCGGAAGGTTTATCTGTATGCAGCCTTTATTAGCGGCCTCGTCCACGATGCAGGAAAAATATACGATGTCGATATTTTAAGTGTGAATATTGAACCTTCAATTACCTGGACACCAAGCAAACATAGTCTTCTCGACTGGGCGAGAGAAAACAATATCTTCGAATATGAAATTGTCTGGCGGTCACGCGTACATAATCAACATAACATCTGGTCAGGCATCTTTCTTGAGCGCATTTTAAATCCAGTGTGCATGGCATATCTTGATATTGTGACTAAAGAAAGGGTCTACTCCAAAATGCTCACGGCCCTGAATTTCTACAACGACGGAAACGACTACCTTTCACGCTGCGTACGAAAAGCTGATTACTATTCCACGGGAACGGACTTAAACGTCATGCGTGATCCGGTTATGGGGTTACGATCTAATGACGCAGCTGCTCGTGCTCTAGGCTCACTGAAGCATAACTTCCAGCACCTCAATATTAATGACTTTAAATCCAAACCGATGCACCTAATCATCATCAACGGTGAAGTGTATCTGAATGAGAATGCGTTTCTGGATTTTGTTCTTGCAGATTTCGAAAAAATGCAATTCAATTTCCCCCAGGGCGAAGCCGGAAAAAATGTGCTGACGGAAGCCCTTGTTCAACGTGGGTATATCGAACCTTATAGCAATGAACGGGTCGTACACTATTTTATTCCTGGAGTGTTTAGCGAAGATGATATAGCCCGGATTTTTATAAAAGGGATCGCGAATCTTGAATTTTACAATCTGCTTAAGCTGAAGTGGGTCGGGCTAGTTTTTGACTCCTACAAAATACCTGACTCAGTGCCAGGTTTATTCAGCATCAATGCCAACAAAGACTTCCTGTACATCAATGAACAGCGTTCACTGACCGAATTCAGAAGGCCGGTACCTGGCAGAGAGGATGTGACAAAAATTACCGACACTGTGGAATCACTGGTTGTCGGTATGCGCACAGTCAATCCCCCCAGCCCAAACACTGATGGTGAAATCATCCAGGATACGGGGCAACCGGAAAATGACTCTTCGGTCAGTACAGCTGAAAACGACATCTGGGTTGCCGCCCTCACGGAAGCAGACAGTGAATTCACTAATAGTTTGCCCGAATCTAACAGTGCCGATGATGAAAATCGGTCCATAGTCATCGATGATGAGGCAGCTGCACTGGTGCCTGACACTGAAGAGTTAACTGAGCAGTTGGAAGCAGAACTCACCTTGCAGAGCATGCTTAAGACTACACCGATAACCCCTGACATCCTCAAGTTCGTAGACTCCGTACCGTTTCTCGTAGTGGATGCGGTGAAACAGCTCATACCTGCATTGGATGACACTTCATTTTGCCGCGAACCCATGTTCCAGAAAACACACCGGGATGGTGCATTATCCGGGCATTGGATTGTCAGGGATGTTAATGATCTGCGTCTGGTGCAACTGGGTGACTGTTGTTCCGGTATTCATATGAGCGCCCATTCCAACGAGAATGTAACCGAACTGAAGTCCCTCCTCGACACGTCCATGTATCAGACACTGAACATTACTACGTTTGAACAGAGCCCCGACGACGATGAGGATGACTATTCACGCGATACTCCGTTACCGCTCCCGCCGGAACGCCTGAACATCCACAATGCTGAAGATGACCAAGCTGACGTGGAAATGGATTCTATCCAGGAACTTTATCAGATGGGGCTTGCGGAAATTACGCCTGACCGTGAGGCACAGGATGCCGAGGATCGCCATGGAACAGAGGATACCTTCCTGGCCGTTAATGAGCCGTCGGGCGCCAAGAAAACCCCCATGGTGCCTTTGGGATTCCATGAACCTGAACAGGTTCAATCCACGCCAATAAAACCGGAAAAGTATGCATCTCCCATCCAACATTCAGCTTCGACGGAAAAACCTGTCAGCGCCAAGCCCCATCTGAGCCCTGCGCTGGCCCGCTTGTTTGCCGTTCCAACTGCATACTCTGGAGAACCGCAATCTAAACCAACGCTGGAATCCGACGTTAAGCTACATGACCAGAATGAATCTGCTAATGATGCCGGGAATTCACGTGAGAATGTATCTGCGGCAGACCGGGAGTCGGACGGTAACTTTACCCTAATGACTGAGGGTGCCCCGAACCATGCCGAGTACGAATTGATAGCGCGGGATCTCGCCGTTATCGTCATCAAAATGAAGGAATTTTTTAATAGTGCTCGAAAGAATCGTTTCACTCTACTGGTGGGCAGCTTCCTTTACATCACACAGTCAGGAATCAAACGGTTTGAACCAGACAGGGCTGAAGGTGAGGAAAGCGTGTTTATTAAACTGCCCGTTTACCGGGTCAACTGCGGTGTTATCAAAAACACGAAGTGCTTCCAGTTTGATATGAACCAACTGTTGACTGCTTCCGACCGTATAAATATCGATCTTTCTACACTTCTTAATGAATTGCTGGAGCAATGATGGCAAAGACAAAACGAACAAACCTGCATGCCCAGGAAAATCTCTACCGACCGGTTCTTGAGTACAGAAGCGCGACAATCCTGCTTGTTTGCGCATTGGTGACACTTATACAGGGATATCAGTCAGACGGCTCGACACCGGCTCCAATTGTGCTGATTATGGCCACCAGCCTCTTTCTGTTATGCGTCTGGCGCTGCTATGCGGCTACGCCTTTTTTTAAGGCCCACTGGCGAATTTTCAAAAGGCAATTTCTGTTCATAAGCCTCGATCAGCTCAGGATGATCAACAAAAGTGACTTTTTCGCCAACGAGCGAAAATTTCGAATGCTGACCGAAGAGTATGCTAAAGCCAATAAGGCAATGCCGGAGAGAAAAACCTATCTATGTGACGGTTACCCGTGGGGCCCAGAACATGCTGATCGGGCCTATCAAATCAACAACCTCTCCAGCGATTTACGGGAGATTGCTTTACCCTTTGTCCTGAAGCCGATCACCCGGCACTTTGCTTCGCTGGCCCGTAACATGGGGGGGAGCAATGCGCTGTTTGCCGTTGACGAAAGGGAACCGACCTTTGTCACCGAGAGCAACTGGTTTGGTCATACGTTGATTACAGGAAACGTAGGTACTGGCAAAACGGTGCTGCTACGTCTCCTCAGTGCCAGCATGCTGCATATGGGCCACGTCGTCGTTTTCCTTGACCCCAAAAACGATACTGACTGCCGGGAAGGCCTTAAAAAGGAGGCTGAACATTTAGGTCTGCCCTTCTATCAGTTCCATCCTGGCAGACCTTCTTCTTCAGTCTGCATCGATGTCTGTAATTCCTTTGTGAATGTCAGTGACCTCACTTCACGAATACTCAGCCTGGTCAGTGAGCCGGGTAAGGTAGACCCGTTTGTGCAGTATGCTGAATCGCTGATATCGACAATCATCTCGGGCCTCCGCCTGATTGATACCAAGCCGTCTATCAAACTTATTTATCGAAATATGATGAACCAGCAGGCCATCATCAACCTCACAGTAAAAGCACTGGAAAGCGCCTACGCGAAGTTTTATGGCCACGATCAGTGGATAGAGAAGGTGAAATACACGCCGAATGAACCTCTCTCGCAACGGGCAAAGCGTTTATTTGAATGGTATGTCGCACACTTCATGAACTATGAAGGCGTTGAAAAACTTGAGTGGCTGGACACTGTTGCCAAGCTCATTGACTACTCGACTTCAAGCGCAGAGCATATGGGGAAAATGACGGCCGGTATTATGCCGCTGTTCAGCCGCCTGACAGAAAGCCCGCTGGATGAACTGTTGTCACCAACTGACAGCACGAATCACGGCCGTGAAGTAGTAACCAGCGATGGGATTTTCAATTCAGGAGGTGTTCTTTACATCGCGCTGGATGGCCTGTCCAACCCTGAAACCGCCCGAGACATTTCACAGTTAATCATGTCAGACCTCACCGCCTGTGCTGGCAGTCGCTACAACTCCGGCGATGGTGACCTCTCAGGGCATTCCCGGATCAGCATTTTTGTGGATGAGGCACACTCAGCCATCAACAACTCCATGATCAACCTGCTGGCACAGGGTCGAGCCGCCAAAATCGCGCTATTTATTTGCACCCAGACCATCTCCGATTTTATTGCTTCAGCCAATGCCGAAACAGCGAATCGTATTACGGGTCTATGCAACAACTACATCAGCCTTCGTATAAACGACAACCCAACCCAGACTTTAGTTGTGGAGAACTTCGGGAAAAGCCCTATAAGCACAAATATGGTCTCTTACTCGACCGGAACAGGGACAACTTTATCGCATAATGACTTCAGTGGTTCTATCTCGGAACGAAAACAAACAACGCTTGAAGAGAGCATACCGAAAGAGCTTATGGGGCAAGTGCCAAACCTGCATATTGTTGCAAGGCTTCAGGATGGACGAAAAATAGTCGGACAAATACCTATTGCAGTATCGGAGTCGGCGATGAAACCCTCAACTCGACTGGTCGAGATGATCATAAAAAGCCCAAGAAAAGTTACTTTACGCAAGAATCTGAATATTGCCGAAATTAGCAAATACCTAAGGAAAACGCATTGATGGATGATTTCATTACTCTCAGTTGGCAACATTGTTTTAATAGTCCGATGAAGGTCAGCAAGAGCAAATCAATCATCAAGCGACGGTTCCAGTCTCTTGGATTGAATTATGTAGCCGATGAACAAACGCGGCAACGGCTCAATAAAATAGAAAAAAATGTTGCCAAGCATGTAACCACATTTTGTTATTCCAATAATGCAGACTCGCTTCAGCAGGCGGCAGTAGTGTTGTCCGAGCTTTTCCTGCTGAAGGGCGAACTGACGACCAGTGATCGGTACGGGGATAGATCCACGCATTACTGGTCTGTCTCCAATGGTGACGTGTCTGCGTGGTTGCATTCATATCTCAATCGTGAGCAGTCTGATCACCTGTTTGTGGCATTCCGGATTTATTTTGATGAGCCACCAGCCCGATCCTCCCTTGTTTATAACAATCAACTTAAACTCGGAGGCTATCTGCTGCCTTACTTTATTGATTTCTCTAAAGCGGCATCGGCCTTTATCAGTGGCCCCCCAGAGCTGACGTTTGCCCGGAATCTGCGTTTAAAATCCCCGGTGCATCCCGCCACGACCTTCGACCATATCGTAGCAATTGAAGACTCGCCCTTTTTGTCGCGACTGAAATACAAACTTGTCGACGCTATTGATAAATTACCGGATCAGGAATGCCAATATTCCAGCACCTTCAATTACATCATCGACAAAATCTTCATTGCTCAACTGGATCTGAGCCAGGAGCCATTCAATAGCCCAGGCGTCTGCCGTGCTGTCGTTTCTAAATACACAAACACGTTGCTGGCGTTGCCTGTGTTTCATACCGGCGATAGTGTCCGTTGCCGCAGCTGGACGCCATGGGAGTTTAATTTTGGCGATTTTTTGCGCCTGGCGACAAAAAGTGAAAGCTCGGTCTATTTGCCTGTCAGCGGACAAATCAGCTGGAAAAGCGAGGCCCTGAGGCAGTTTGCGGAACATACATTAATTCGCCAAATCATCCCTTCAGAGTTTCACTGGCATTTAGGTGTTCCGACAATGTGGCGCCACGATTACCCCGATCACGAAAAGCGCCTGGCCTTCATGCGAGACTGGAGCGTCAGCCATGGCTAACTCAGCAGCATCACGTGGGGCAGTCATACGACTGCTGGCCAGCGTCACACTCTTTGCTTATCTGATCTACAACGTCACTATTCAGGACACGGCGGAGCTCAATAAGCAAATCAGTGATGAAATCAACGCCAGCCAGAACATTATTCCCACGGCTACCTGGAACAATGTTGTCCGAAAAACCGAAGCTACCTTTAATACGCTGGTAACAAAATACAAGCTGATAGAGAATCTCAATAATACCCTCATTCCCGACCCAGATAGCAAAGTCCGGGGTTTGAGTATTCCAGCTGAAAAGATGTCCTCATTCCTCTATACAGCGGTGCAAAATATTCCGCTTATGATATTTCAGACGCTGTACCGATGGAATTTACTCGTGGGTTGGTCATTCGTCTTTGCCCCGTTTTTAATCGCTCTTCTGGCCGACGGCATGTATCAGTGGAAGCTGAAACGGTATGTGTTCGGGAAAGTCACGGTCCAGTTTTATCGCGTCTGGTTCAGGGCGTTCTGGCTGATAGGCATCCTCACGACTATTTATCTGGTCACCCCAAATATGTCCCTGTTTAACAACGTGGCACAGCTTTTCCCACCAGCAGCGCTCTTTATATTGGGCGTTGCCTTAAATCGCCTCTGGGCTAATTATCAGAAACTCATGTAAGGTTGAAAATGTCAAAGCAAAAAAATGAAGAATCTGCCAACTTTAAGCAAGCGTTCAACCAACAGGCCAATCGCTTCTATGGCATGTTTCGCATCAGTACGTCGGCGAAAATCGTCATGTCAGGACTGGCCTTCATTGCCGTGGGTTACTCATTTTATAATCTCTATGACCAGTATCAGGAAAGTGAAGGTCTGCGTGACCATATTGCGGTTATCCGTCTGACCGGGGAAATGGCGTCGGGCTCGGACACGGGTGATGGTACTGTCATCGCCACGGCCCTGGGAAAGGCATACCGTAATCCTCACGCCAAAGCCATCATCATCGAGGCGGAGTCTGGCGGCGGGAGCCCTTCTGATGCTATCACCATCTATCGTCAGATTAATGAGCTGAGAAACCACCAGCCAAAAATCAAAGTAGACAAAATTGTCGGCGGAAAACTTCTACCGTCGAATGAGATTCCCGCCCCTCTTAATCCAGAGTTTCAAGCTGAAGCAATAAAAACTGCGAAGCAGGAACAGGAAAAGCTCAAAGCCAATACTTTATCTGTGCTGTCCACTGGGCAGGGAACCTTTATCAGCAACGAGCGCTATCCTTACAAACCAATCATCGTGAGCGTGAAATCAATCTGTGCATCAGCCTGCTATTACGCAATATCTCCGGCCGATGCCATCTATGCCGACAGCAATGCTCTGATAGGCTCTATCGGAGTACGCATGGATCACTGGGATGTGTCCCAGGTCATGAAAACGATTGGGCTGAAAAACGAACCACTGACTGCCGGTGGAAATAAAGACTCACTTGATCCATATCATCCTCTGAGTGAAAAAACCCGTGAATTTATGCAAACGCAGATCCTTGATAATATGCATAAGCAGTTCATCGCCGACGTAGAGCTGGCTCGGGGTAAAAAAATCCTCAGTCCATCGGAAGCCGAATCGGTGGAGCTCTATAGTGGCCGAGTCTGGCCAACACCCACGGCCATCCAGTACGGGTTGATTGATGCTGATGTAACACCGGTTGAGGTGCGTTCTCGCATGTCAGCAATGTATGGCATTAAGCGGTTTAAGAACTACAACGAACCCCAGAGAAATTTACGTTCTGCGCTGGGGATGCTGGCTTCACTGACAACGTCGGTAGAAAGCCTTTCCCAGACCACCAGCAAACTCGCTGAGTCGGTTGATTCCACCAGCCACCCTAAGCTGAGGTAAGCGTGATGGACTCGCTGATGCAGGTATGGCAGCTGGCAGGGCTCGTCCTCATTGGCTTGCTCCTGATAGTCTTATACTGTCTGAAAGGTTTTATCATCACGGATATCGTTGAACGCAGAACGGCAAGGCAAATAGCCAGTAAACTGCCTGAATGCGCTGACGGACTGATGAGTGATGTGACACTGCGTATAGAGCCTGTGGGAACCACTCAGGTTGATCACGTGCTTCTTGCTCCTCACGGGCTCTATGTCATCGAGCAAAAAAACTACAGTGGGCGCCTGTTGGGGAATATGGCTGACCGAAGCTGGACAAAATTTGGCGGTTCTTCAAAAGTCATGAAATTGCAAAACCCGTTCCGTCAAAATTACAGCCACATAAAGGCAATACAGCATACCCTTAACTTTGCTGACCTCGAATGCATTAACGTCGTTATTATCAACGGCAAGTGTAAGTTTGGGGGTACCGTAAAACCTGACTGGCTGTGCATGGGGATCGAGGAGTTTGCCCGTAAAGTAGAGGCGCGAAAGCATATCGAGGTGTTCCGGCCAGAGGCACTGAGCAACATCAAAAACCAGCTGAATGTCATACGCCATCCGCCAGGGTTATTTACCGACTTAAAACACATTCGTTTTCTGAACAATAAGTTTCGGACACGTATGAAATTAGATCAGCACATAACCCTGCTGATAATAGAATTAGCGGTATCCGTTTTAAATCGACTCAGGAAAATTGTGAAATCGTAAGAGGCCCTACTATGACCCCTACGGGTTTAATGCGGGGATTTCCTGCCACGCAGTCTGCATGGATTGCATGACCTCACCCAATGGCTGCGTGGGCCGCAATACGGTACTGGTCAGTTCCACATCATCCTGTTCAAATTCGACCGGCACCAGCATTAAGTACACACGCGTCCCTTTTAGCTGATAACCGAGCAATAAAACAGGCGCCTTACCTCCATCACACTCCGTCTTCTCCAGATGGTTAGCCCAATCCCGCACCATTGCATACGCCTGCGGCATATAACGGCTGTCCAGCGTACCTTTAGGGCGTTTGAAGGGCACAATTTCAGGCGATTTAAAGACTTGTGTCATCTGCATAGCAACCACCTTAAATTTAGACTTAACTACAAAAAGGCCAACCGCTACACTAATCGTGACGTGGATTAATGGTAAAGTATGACGGATTTGCGGGATTTACAGCCGCATCAGCGAGATCTCTGTGCCTTTGCAAATCTTCGTCCATATCATCCAAAATTAAGTTCCTGCGTTCATCTTCATTGTCCTGCTGCCCACAATTCAAAGGCTCAAACACCACCAGCGGAACCACTTCAATAATGCGGCCATTGCTGATCAGCCGCACTGTCTGCTTCTTTTTCGCTTTCAGATGGCGAATCACGCGCCATACAACCATGACCAGAACAAAGAGAATAAAGAATGTTTCTAAGCTCATAGTGACCTCCCCGATTTCTATATGCCTATTATACGCAATCGCCTTATCAACCTAACAATCACCGCGCACTAAATCCACCAGCCTGCAACATAATGTTTTTATGTTCGTTACCAGAGGGTTTTCTTCCGGCTGCGTGTCTTTGGCTCAATCCATCAGACAGGTTGGCATATGTCCGGTTCAGCGCATCACCTCGCGGACCTGTCAAGATGGACGGATACAGGATTAAGCATCGGTCACCCGCCGGACGTCCCCCCCCCGTTTTCAAATCCGCCTGCTGTAAATTAGAACGCCACCGGCGCTCCGTATACATGCTACGGCACCAAAGCATCAGGGCTTTTTTCCCGTTTGCAGGTCGTTGTCCCTGCCGTAGTGCATCGATTTCGGATGGCGCTGCGAAAAGTTACTTTTCCCGGGTGCGAAGAACACTTTCCGGCGCCACCGGTTCTTGCAGCCGACGGGGCTGTCCTGTCACCGGGCATCGAAACCATGCAGATCAACGCCCCCAGCCTGGCTGGGGTCCATCCTGCATCATTAGAGATGCCGTTTCTTTAATCTACTTTCACACCTCGTTTGAACGTTACAAAGTGCTCATCATCAGCAAACCCGGCCAGTCCTGCATCGAAGATAAAGGCAGGCATGCTGTGTTCATGCAGGCTGTGATCGCCCGTGTTCTCAATACACTGAACATGGGCACCGTTGTACCCGTGTACGGTTTCAAGGGATGTATAAAATTTGCCGCCTGCCGCTTTAAAATCATTGAAGGCTTTTTCAAACCGATTCCATGCTTTTTGCTGGGCCGGGGTGAATTCCACCAGTTCGTCAAAAGTTGCCATTCGGTTGCACTCCTTTAGTGAGGGTTTTGTGGGGCAGTCGATAGCCTGGATAGTCTGTCCGGGTCTTTCCGTGCGACAGTACCAGAAAACCTAACTCGACCAGACGGTCATAGATTTGGCGGTCGCGATTACTGCACTGGTTGGGGTAAACCACTCCATGTCATTCTATGAATGCCAGGCAGGCTTGCTGATAACTGCCGAGCTTATTTACCCGTTGATAATGGGCTTTCATACTTCCGACCAGCTGCTCTTTGGTCATCGTGACGTCTTTCATCATTTTCTCCTTCAGTCATCTGCCCTCTTTCAACCAGCCACCAGCAGGCACAGTACGTCACTGCCGGTGGCAGTATCCAGCACTACCCGCTGAATGTCCTGCCGGGATCGTTGTCGGTACAGGCTTTTACCCCGTCTGCTTGCAGATGAAGTTCCAACGCCGCAAGCGCCTCTGTATCGAAATTCCAGTAACGCCAGATCATCGGATTGCATGGCAAGGCGATATTGCGGATAACGATACGGAAATGGCCCCCCAGCTGGACGTCTTCAATGGTGACATTTCGGTATTGCGCTGCAATTTCCTGCGCCTGCGCCATTGAAATTGCGGTACCGTTCGTTACTTGTTCGCTCATTGAGTTCCCCTGATTCATGGTTAATCTGGCATCTGTCTGATGGTTTCCGCCCGGGCACCTCAATAGGAAAGGTACAGGCCGGTCGCATGCGTAAACACTGAGCTCAGGTACATGCCGTTGACATTCAGTTGACAGTCGAGCAGATCCGCGTGGTCCTGGCTGGCTTTAAAGAAATACAAATCGTGGCAGTCCTGCCCCTCCTCTTTGAAGATCCGAAAGACGTTAATGTCGGCATTGCTGTAGAACTCCACGTGAACGCCATAGCGGACGGTACCCTCATCGAACTGGGCCACGCGACGGGCGGACTTCACCTGCACCCAGCGGGGGAACTCCGTAAGGTAATCACGCCCGGGCATGAGATTATTAAAAATGAGATCGACGGTATCAGTCATCTTCTGGCGGTCGAACTCAAACTGGCCTCCCCCGTTATTGCGATAGACCGGCTGGATGGCATTGATGTGTGTCAGGAATGTGGTGTCCCGATCTTTGCAGAACATGGTCTTGCTCCTGTCGGGCCTGGCCCGTGGTAAGGGGGTTATTTCCAGCGGGTCACCAGCTGGTCAAATGCCATGGTGGAGAGTACAGGTCTGAACAGTAGTGGACGCACGGCCACGTTCGGCAGGCGGTTTTCGCACCAGGCATTAAAGACGGCCTGCCAGACACCGGCATAACGCCCTGCCTTGGCCTGGATCTGCTTTTCGGTTTGGCACCTGGCAATGGCCAGCTGGTAGAGGCTTTCATTCTCAGCGGCTGAGAGTCGCTGTAGGGCCTGGTAGATAACACGATACTCTGCGTCGGAGGCATTACCGGCATAAGTCAGGATGGTATTCATATCTGCTCCTTTTTTTTCCTGATTTTACCGGGCTGCGCTTCCAGGCTAACAACCTGATGAGTAAATAATTCAAATTAATTCAGATAGATAAAATCAGACGGCGGCTAAATTAAGGCTGACCGCTGACCCAGACGCGTTCTTTTCCCGACTGCCTGTTTTTTTACATCGACAGCACGACTCCACGGTAGTTGTCTGTGGACCCTGCCGGGGCGTTGGCAGCGTTCTGGCGGGTCGCCCGGAAGACAGATCGCCCATGGCGACGAACAAAAGGGTGCAGTTTGTGTGAGGTGCGATGGCAGAGCGGCAGGGAAAACGGTTCAGTTCCGATTGTGGGTTGGCAGTGGCGGGTACGATTACGCTGTTGTTAGAAATATTAGGTTGAGAGATGAGGCGTTGGCACCGGCTGGGAAAATGCTCAGTTCAACCTGGCCGCTGCCTTCACGGTGCTGGAGGTGGGGTGGATCATAGGTCACCACATTTGACTCACGGAGAACAGGGGAATGTTCCGGTCCATCCAGCTGACTGGACCGGAGTCAGCTTCATGCTTTACCCTGGTCTTGCTTATCTTTGTGCTTACGCAGGAAGGTTTCCAGGTCGGCATGGGCGTTAATGATCGCGGTCATTTCGTCATGAGTCAGCACGAGGGTGTAGGTGTCCTCGCCGATGGACTCACCTGGCTTGTGTGCCGCAGCTTCGGCAATGCGGCCAAACAGCGGGATAGCCGTATCAGCAATGGTGGTCACGGTTTTCTTGTTCAGAACGCTGGACAGTGAAGGCACCTTGGGTTCAGGCGTCGGCGACTTGTTGACCAGCGGGGTCTGTCCTTCCGGTGGCTGGACTTCAGTGCCCTGCCCGCTTTCGTTTTCAGATCCGTCATTAGCGGCGTTGTCAGAGGTATTTACCTCTTCCGGGTTGTGAGCCTGTGGCGTTGCCCCGCCATCGGTTTGCGTCTGCGTTTCGGCGTCGTTGGCGTTTGTCAGGACCGGGGCGCTTTTGGTGCCGGAGGTGCTGAGACTGACCGCTTTAACGTGCTTCAGGGTGCTAGCGGTCGCTTTGCCGTATACGTCGATAGCCTTGCGAATATTCTCCACCGCCGCTTCGCCGCTGTAGAGATATTCGTCGAGCGCAACGTACATAGAGACTTCATCAGCTACGAGCATGGCCTGAAGGGCCTCTGGCAGGTCAAGTACGCGCACCATCTGGCGAAGATGCTGTTCGGACTTGCCTCGCTTTTTGGACAGATCAGCATAGCTGTATGGTTCTTCTTTATCCTCCACCAGCCGTTTGATGGACAGCGCCTGTGCTACCACAGACAGGGACAAGGTGGAGTTACCGGTCAGCGTGAAGAGCTCGGCTTTGGCGGGGCTACCCCGGAATTCTTCTGTGCGGATCTCACTGATGCGTGGAAGACCTTCTGCTTCCAGCTGGCGGTTAGCAATGGCGATTGCGCGGATACGGCATGCCCCCTGACGCAGCACGGGTTTTCCGTCCAGAATTTGCAGCACTACCGGGGTGACCGACATCGGATCTTCAAGGTAGGCCTCAGCCAGACCGTTGAGGTGTTCAAGCACGTGCGGCATGGAGTAGTACGCTTCCCCCATCCCCGCCGTGCGGGTATTAAAACCTTCCAGCTCCACGATGACCGCAGGGTCAATCACGAGGCCATTTGCTTTGCGTTTGCCATTCCCGGTGCGCTCAACATAACCACGCAGGCTCTGTTCAGGAGTGGCTGTTTTGGTTGCTTCAGTGGCGATTGCAGTCATTTCGGTCTTCCTTCATTTCACTGGTTTGTGTAACCACAATACACAGTTGGCTCATTTATCTAATAATGTGCGTAGAAAAAAAGTAACTTTTTTTCCCGGAGACGTGTTGCGAAATAATACGGCATCGCGCCATTTTAAAAATCGACTTCAAGCGCCTGTTTTTGGTCTGTAGCGCTGAGGTGATGGCTGTTCAGCTCGGTGAAAGTTACTTTTCCGGTTGCCTGTCTGTTCGTCTGGGTGGCTCCCGCCGGGGAAAACCCTGCTGCACGCCCCCGATGTCAGGATGGCTTAAGTGTTGAGAAGCATAAAAAACAACCTTCCGTGTCGACGGGGAGGCATTTCTGAAAGTGATAGAATTTACAAAACGCCCTAAGAGGATCACTGATGATTGCTTCCGTTATCAAACCGCTGCTGCGTCTTTTTCAGTCACCCGAAATCGCGGTCCCAGCCCCGGTTACACCGTCGCGAAAAGAAGAACAAGTCGTTGCAGGCCTGTGGCGCCCGCTCCCGGAAAAGCATGTGGTGCTTTTTCTGGACTTTGACGGGGTATGTCACCCCTGCCAAAGTGAAACCTTTGAGAAGATGCCGTTGCTGGAACGCCTACTGGAAGAGTGCCCTGCCATGGTCATCGTAATCTCCAGCTCGTGGCGGGAATGCGCCAGCGTGGGCTACCTGAGGGCATTATTCCCAAAGATGTGTGAGGATCGGCTCATTGGTGCTACAAGCTCACTTTTTCTGATGCCGGGGCAGACCGGGGTACGGGCTGTGGAATGCGAGGATTTTGTCTATACGCACCGGATTAAATCGTTCATCTGCCTGGATGATGATGCCTCCCTATTTCCGGCGGGCTACCCGCATCTGCATCGGACGGATTATTACAGCGGACTCACGGAAGCTGATGTCAAGACGCTGAGTGCCCGATACCTTACGCTGATGAGTCGATGGGGCAGTTGAATTGATTGCAGAAAAAAATTTAACAGAGGGCAGTTATGCGCCAACTCGCTATTGATGTATTACAAAATCTTGATAGTCACATCCTAGTCACAGGTGATTCGGGTTCAGGGAAAACTACACTGCTAGCAGAACTGCGGATGGTCGATGGAGACTCCAGATACTATCACTTCCCGGATTTGAATATCGGAAAAAAGCGCTGGGAACTTTGTGATGACAACTTTGACGATTTTGATTTCCTGAACACGCCGGAACGAACCTTAATTCTTGATGGCGTCACCGCAGGCGATGCATCGGGTAATTCGAAGGTTCTGCATTTTATCAGGACAGCAAGAAAGCACGGGAAGCGCCTTATTGTTGTCGCATATCCGACGGACGTCATGCAGCTTAAACCATTATTCGGTGCTGTTATTACTTTATCCGGTGGTTTTAACGAAAGAACATATGCTGTAGAGATTCTTTCTTAAGTAATGACCCCGTCGTGTGTGCGGGGCCATATTCCAAACCGCGATGACGGTCATTTACTGAGACCCGTCTCTCTTTCCGGCTGCTAATCCCGCACAGACTGTGCTGGACTCCCCGTCAGCTGGCGAGGTGATTGAAATTGCACCACGCCAAAAAAGATTCCGTGCTTTTCATGCCCCAGCTCATTGCGATGGTGCTGAGCATATTCTCTCCCATACCCATCATCGCCTTCTGGTGATCGAGCATGGCATTACTGTCCGTGGCCATGTAAGTGTTTTTGTCCATCACGTCCTTCAGTTCGGCAGAGGCCTGCCTGTACTGCGATGAGCTTTTCATTGTCCGGGTCGCTTCGGTACGGGCATTTTCAGGTGGAGTGTTGTTAGCCAGTAGATTAGTGAACTGCATCGCAGCAACGGCCAGGGGGATCTTGGTCGAGGCACAGAAATCCATTACTTTTTGCTGGTCAGTTGACGTCCCGGCATGAGCCTGGAAGGTACAGACGGATGCGAGTACAAAACCGATAAGCGTTCGTTTCATTATTTTCTCTCTGGTTGTGAAGGTTTCCGGGTTTTCCGGCAGCGGTGTGATATCTATCGGCAGCTGCTGCCACTTGCTTCAGGCAGAAATGACATCGGGCTGGCGTACGGGCGGTGCCGCATCCTCCTGCAATTCACGAAGACGGGCCTCATAGATTTCACTGCCGATGATGTGCCCGTCCACGCCGAGCCCGACAAGGAGCTTCAGACTTTTGCTGTACGAGAGGACGACCAGCCCATGCACGGCCATGGTGTGGCACGAGGCTCTGAAATTTGAGCTATGGATATCCTGCCCTCGCTGGCTATTAATGAGCGACAGCAGGCGAGTACCAGCTACAGACGACGTGTGGCCCCTGTTCTTAAGGGCATAGAGGACGAAGAGAATGTCTTTCTGAATTGCGGAAATTCGCATAATTGATGGGCAAGCCTCTGTGTGTTAGTACCGGTGTGCCAGCAAGTAAGAACATTAACTGGCAAGCTGGCTGGCGGTGGTCAGTCTGTACTTATAACCGCACCCACTCTCAAATCGCGTGACCGCTGTGGTCCCTGCATCGATATCCTTTGCTGCGTCGTCCAGATAGTCAGCTAAGCGAGTTACCGGGAACGACATCGTACATTGAGCGGACAGTGTGAGCAGCGAATATGGCTGGAGGGCAGTGACGCTGACAGGATGAAGCGGTGGATTTTGCCCGGATTCGTCCTGCGGGAAATCGGTGCGTATTTCAGACAGATTGAAAGTTAGTATTGCCCGCTGCTCATCGAGTCCAGAATGACCGGTAATACTGCGTTCAACCAGATCGGCGCCAGGGGTAGGCAGTGGCAGCTGCCTTACCATCGCAGCTCTGGCACGCACGCTCTGCGCAATATCACGGGAGAAGCACCCGGCATCGGCTGTTATTACGAGCTGGAGGCGTTTTAGTGGGTAGACCTGCGACCGGTCAAACGAGGGGATGATCGGCGAACTGACGCGCTTAACCACGTAATAGCCGGTCAGCCACACAATTGCAGCAGCTGTCCACACAAGCTCAATCCACATTAACGAACATTCCCTTATTGCACGTCATCTGGAAAGGCTCACCGTCAGCACCGGCTACATCAAAAATTGGGTCATTAATGGGTACAACCTTGCTCTCTGAGACCGTATTCCCGACCAGGCGGCGGTACTCATTTTCACAGAACTCCGCCAGACGTCCCATGACTTCGTCCAGCATGTCACCTATGACGTCGTTCTTCACTACGCTAAATTTTGGCATAATCAGATGCGCCTTATTCTGTTAACACTACCTGTCTGTCCATGCTGTCCATGCTACCAACACCCGTTTCACGGCTAACACCCGTGCCGAAAAATCAGGGGAAATTCTGTTTCCTAGCCAATGATCTTACCGGATGAAGCGAGCAGCTTTTTCCGGAATAGGACCGAATTTAGTGGATATAACGGACGAATACTGAATCAGGGGAATAATCCCATTACCGCTCCAGATGGATTCAGGGCCAGGCATTACTGACGGACGGGATTGACAGCTACTTTATCCGGATGTCACGCTTTTGCGGGGCTACAGGCGGAATGCCCAGTGTCGGGGCAACCGGAAAAAAGAATTGATTTTCGCAAGTGGTTTACACGGGAGCCTGACCCTGTTCCAGTCCGGGGCCTTTTTCAGACGGATGTCAAAACGGAAGGGGAACATCGGATGTTTTTCATCTGGCCCGGTACGGCAGGTGAGCCGGTTTAAGCAGGAAGTTGTACCCCTCCGGGATAGCGAACTGGGTATTGCACGCAAGCATAACTCTACGAGCTTATGTCGCCCTAATGGATCTTCGACACACCATTCGCATCGTAAACATTACAAAGAGGCCACAAAATGCCAGATATGTAACGTATACGATGCAAAAATTCCAGATACAGAAATTACCAGTTTAGCCTGAGTGATTTCTCGACACTCACGATTAGGGCTTCTGGTACCCCCTCTTCTTCAGCATAATCTCGCCAGCGGGACACAATACCTATGGTTTCATCAATGATTTTTTTCGCTTTGCTGGGTCGAAGGCTGGTTATATGGTTTGCGACGGAAAGAAGGTCATCAATCACAAATTTATCACGCTTTCCAGCTAACGTTAGCTGATGAGCATTAACCCACGGCGAATCAGCTTTATAACTCCATGCAACATCAAACGCTGGGGCAAGCGTCCACTTAAAATTATCATCAACCATAAACGACCAGTTCTTGGTATGATCATCATGGTTACGCGCAACAACATTGAATACCATTCGGCGAAAGATTTGCTCTTGCTCTTTGTTGGACAATCCAAGCTGCCGACACACTGCAAGCAACTCCTCGTAGCTATATGCCCCTGGTTTTCTGAAATCAGCATGAGCAATGCCGCACAAACTCAAAACATGGTATTTCTGGTTATTAACCCGATCAAAGCGCTTCGTCATAAAATGAGCTCTACCAGAGTTCTTCTCGCGCAATAACTCGCACTCTGACATTAAAATACCCGCATCCTTGGCCATGAGGTGATACACATATTCCATTACGCCATACCCTTTCGGATCGCCGAACGTCTCCTTATCTGATTTATGCTCCTCTACACCATCAAATTTGAGGAGGTAGTGCTCGAAACCATCTGGCACTTCGACCTGCCCTGAACGTATCTCAGACCTATCAGCATTAACGGCAACAACAGCTTTAGCTCTTGCCCCGCCCGCAGAAGTGCCTATCTGGAGCAACTTAGCCAGTGATGATTCTTCATAATCATTCAGCTGAAGTTCATCCCGCGAATCCAGTACTTTTTGAGCCATTTCGACAAGCTCACCGATTAAAATAGGTTGGCTATCAACCTCCAGATTGTTATTCGTGGGCTGATATTCCAGCGCCCCCATTCCTCTGGTTCCGGTATAAAGCAATCGGTCTAAAGCTAAAAATTGCGATTTATCCTGTCCCTTTCTTGCCAACCAGGCATTGATTAATGAGTTACCGAAATCGTCTGGCAATGAATCGGCAAATACAGCAGGTAATCCCCTGAATGTTTCGAATGGAAGTGCAGGAAAGGTGAAGACCTGATTATTTAATGGAAGATGAATGGGTGAAAGGCTAAATCCGTCCTTCTGCCAATCTTGAGTATATTCGAAAGTGGCAAAGCCGCTATCATCGACATATGCCAAATACCCAACAGGAATCCCATCAAAGAGCACTTCACAGGAGTTAGCTATCATTTCACAACCTTAAATTTAGTTCGGCTTGCCAGCAAAGATTTAACACTACCCTGAGGAGAGGTTCTTGGTTTCAAAGGAGTGCTTACGCGATGATGAGTTATACCTGACCCAGTCCTTGTACGGGAATTTCTCGCCTTCCATTTTGAGTTTTCCGCAATAATATCTGACGGTCGAATGGTTGGTTCGGGCACCAGAGCATCAAGTCCCTCAAGCAAATTTAGCTGTCGAAGCACAGCGATAAAAGTGCCAAAGCTACAAGTCCCCTTTTCCAGCCTTGCATATGTTGGCCTGCTTATCCCGAGACTATCCACAAGAGCCTCTTGTGACATACCTCTCGATTGACGGTGTACTTCAAGGCGGTTGAATAACTCTTTACTGATCGCAAGATCAGTCATCGTTTTGGTTATCTTCATGGGCACCTCTTCGTAATGTATACGTACCATTTTAGCATTAAAACGTCAGTTTCGTAACGTATACGATGCGAAAATATTGCTTCAGTTACCCTATATGATAGATCTAAGCCGATAACCGTGAATGTCGATATCAGGTCAGATTGATAAAACAGACTGGTGCCAGTTTATGCTGACCTGCCCGCATTCGCCCTGAGCGCTTCATGCCCGGACGGGGTCAGCTTAAGACGGTAGTAGCGTCCCTTTTCCAACACTGATGGTCTCCCCTCAATTTCAGTCAATCCCAGACGAAAAAGCACCGGGGAGCTGCGACAGCAGATATCATCCGGTCGGCTCATAAACGTTCGCAGTTCCAGAGCGCGTCTGAAGTCCCCATTAATCGAGTATTTCGTTCCGGATGCCATCCGACGCAGGACGTAAACCTGAGCCATGGTGAGCGCCGGAGGGTTGGCAGGTGCAGTCATTTGTACTGGAGGCATTAATGAATTAGACATGCTTTTTACTCCTCCAGAATCTCATCAATGATACGGTCGACAACCCAGTTGCTTATGCTTTGACGCGATGGCATGCGTTTATATCGACCGCCCCGGCCGTTTCGCTGCCCGCGCTGCGCATTCCATCGGCGAAGAACGGCATCGTTAATTTTTGGCTTCAGTTGTGAAGTGATCATGCTACATGCCCCTGTTTCCGTAGTGTCCGGATTAACACCTAAGCGACTGGACGCACGGCGCATATGTGTTGCTCTAGAACCATCCAGTCTGACCCTATGCGTTAAGTAGTTTCACGGCTGTTGCAGTGATGCTCAGGCGCAATTCTTTGTCCCCGGACGCTACGGTACGGTGAAGCCACGCAACAGGGATTGTCATGCTGCCATCATCCCCGCCCATAGCAATACGGGCTTTGGCATGCCAGTCAGCATCTGTCCTGGGGTCAATGCCGCGAGCATAGGCCAGGGCGTCACGGGACGCCGGGGAGCCAGGCAATACCGCATTGCTCAGGAGATAAATACCATGGCTGTTGGCCAGAATAATCCGGGGCCCCACACATTCAGGTTTCAGGTATTTAGCGGAAGGCCAGAACACTTCCCCTGCCGCCTCCGCTTCTTCTTCCGTCAGCCCCCCGGCATTACGCGCCACCCCGCCAACGAAACACGCGGGGTTAAATAGTTCATCTTCCGTGGCCTGAAAGTCGGTCGCCGCAGCCAGCTCCGCCAGCACCTTTTTCACATCTGCGATTTTGAATACGAGTGTGGCCATGATCATTCCCCTTCCTGAGCTGACAATACCAGAGGCCGGATCGCTGTGAGCAGTGTGGCAACATCGGCGGGCAACAATGCACTCGGCGAATCGACAGCATTCTGCAAACGCTGAATACACGCCATGACATCTCCGTCAGACAGCGAATTCACCATAACGAGAATGGCCTGAGCGGAGCTCACCGCCGGATAGATGTCTGCGGACGTGGTGTTATCGACGTCATTATCGAAAATAAGGTCTGAGTCGCATTGAATATTATCATCAAGCCACGTAATGAGAATTCCAAGTAAAGAGATAATGCTTTCAATGTGCATATTATCGCCCTCAATTAATGTAGAGCAATAATATCAAAGTTACTTTTCTGGCTAATAAATAGAGGAATGAAACTGCGTAAATAATTTGAGTTCACTTCAAATGATTAAGATGGCCGCATTTATAAATTAATCAGAAAGAAAAAATATGTCCAGCGCGAGGGGAAGCGAGAACAGGCGTCTGCAATCACTTTTCCCGAATGCAATTATGCGCCTCCATCCAGCAATCAGGAGAATGCCAGCACACATAGCCCTTCTGCGGTGATGCGCATTTCCCCAGACAGTCGGGTCTGGCTCCAGTAGTTTATGAGCCCCAGGGATTCGAGCTGTCGGGCTACCCGGGTACAGGATTTGTTCCGCCGATACCACTTAAACCTCTCAGGCTTCTCCTCGACACGCCGGATACTTGCTCCTGCCGCAATGCTCGCCAGCAGCTCCCGCTGTGGTGTCGTCAGTTTCACGTTGAGTATCTCTTCCTCCAGCACTCCGCGTTTCACCAGGCTTCGGCAGCGGCCTTGCATCCAGTCTTTAAATGCCGCCGTGGACTCGGCCCCAGTCACATCCTGACGACGCCAGGCTTTCACGGGACCTGCCTTTTTCGGCTGACCCAGAAACGTAGCAATAGCCTTATCGGTCCATAGGCGGTCTTTTAGTCCGGTCTTGCTGAGCCAGGCAGCATGCCATTTATCACGTTGCTTTTGCCGCTGGGTTTCGCCATAAGCCCGACGTTCGGCCTCGCTGTAGAGATGCCAGCGTCCGTTATAATATGTCATTACATGTCCTCCGCCCTTACCGTGAAGGCTCGTCGCAATCCCGTTCGAACTCGACCTCTTGTGCCAGTAGCATCCGTCCTTTTTGGGTTGTCCGGGCTGGATGGGCGATTAGCGGGGTAGTCTTCCCGGTGTGGTCCAGATCGAATTCGCAGCCACATACCCGGCATTCATCCGGCCTTCCGGGCAAGCCCAACTCTCTAACAATCTCAATCTGCACGTCCTTTACCGTGTGACAGACTGGGCAGTTCGCCGAAATAACGGGACCTTCAGGCCACGTCAGATTTTTCATGGCTTCTTCCTTGCAAGGTACGGTGACGGAATGCACCGCAGACGGGTTTCAGATGATGGCAGTATAACCGCAACGGTGGAGTGTTGTTGAGCGCCTGTGCGTCCTCTGTGTGTGACCGGGCATGGCTGGCAGTTGCCCGGTGTCAGGTCAGTACGCCGGTTCAGGCATCAGTAAATGCCGCTGTGAGCTGGTGGCATGCCTCAATCAGACCCGCACGGGTGTGGGTACGCAACGCGGCGGCGAGGGATACCCGCAGCGTGGTTTCATCGCAGCCATCCACGGTAAACTGGACAACCTTCGTTTCAAGCCGCCCCATGGCCTCATAGAGTTTTGCATCGGGATTATTACGCATAAACCGCAGCATGTAGTCTGCGATGATCCTCACTGCTGCACGGTTCGGGTCGGAAATGACTCTACGCTCCCGTGGTACGGTGCTCTGTGTGAATACAGACATTATTTTTCCTCCGGGTGCTGTTGCACCGTAGCCTGTTGTGGATCAGCGCTGACAAAGGCCTTCTTCATGAAGAGATACATCGATCCGTCACGGGAAAAGCGACACTGATTCGACTCAATAACGGCCTCCAGATGCGCGCGATCGGTCCGCAGGCGTTTAATCAAGGTCTGGCAATAAAGCAGTCGGGGGATGTGGTGAACGCTGTTAATCACGGCATGCAGGTCACGGCGAAAGTCATGCTTCGCCACTTTCATGCTGGTCTGAAGCGCCGCACATTCTGCGGCAATCACGCTGGCCCGGGCCACGGCCTGCTGGTGGGTTGTGAGTTGACTGTACGCGAAAAGTTCCGGGGTCATCTTCTACTCCTTCAGTAGTCTTTTCGCTATTTTAAAGAATTGCCTCTTCAGGCTAATAATCTGGCAAGAAATAAAAAGATAATAACGAAAATATTCATGCAGCACTCACGCGGCATTAAGAATCGAATAGTAAATTCACATCCGTCCGTTTTAGTCAGTATTGAAAATACCGCTCAGGCGCGAAAATTGCATTACGTCAGCCACAGGCTGAGTTACTATCAGAGCCGGAGAAGAAAAGTAACTTTTCCGGCTCCGGCGTGACCTCCTGCCTTTTCCACGGATGCAGGTTATTGCCCACCTCAGCCCGATAGCGATTTCAGCAGAGAGTGAATGTGTTCTTTGTGCTCTATGCTTTGTGCCACACCGGCAAAGTTAACCCGGGCAAAATATTCCACGATTTCACGCCGCGTTGCATTGCCAAGCTCAATTGCAGGTAGTGACGTGTGGCCGAATGCCAGCTGCTCACCACGGGTCAGTTCTGACCACATGACCGGGCCTTCCTGAAGCATAAGTGGGATAGCGTCAGTAATAAAAAGCCGGAGCGTTGTAATCCGCTGCTTGCCATCCACCACTTCGATATACGGACCGTCCACAACCCCCCAGTCCGATTTTTTGGCCAGTGCGACGTGGCCCAATGGAAAGCCCTGGATCGCCGCCATAAGAAAAGCCTGTTGTTCCGCCGCGCCCCAGACGTAATCACGCTGATAATCCCCATCCAGAAACAGCGCTCCATGCTGTAGCCAGTGAATATAGCTTTCAATGCAAATGGGTTTGGTTATGCATGAAAAACGATGCAAAGCACGAATGCGGTTTTCCTGAGCATTGTCTGAGGAAGCCATACGCTGTTCTGTCCTTGTACTTGTGCAGGCATCATTGCCTACACAAACAACATATCATCTTCACTCTAAAAACTAACAGTGGTTAAAATTCACTCCTGATGCCTATTTGCAGTGTCATCACCCCATCCCATATCAATATTCAGATCTACTAATTCCTGGATCTTAAAGCGCAAATGATTAAGATTTTCATGCTTAAATGCGTTCCAATCAGAATGCTCAACGCCAAGTTGCTTATAAAGGTATTCCCCTAACCCAAGCACGGCCTGGTCAGTGGCGTTTTTAATAAAACCCCTCAGATAAGCGGATATTGATATTATCTTATCAACATCGCAACCATAGTTAACTTCAGAGTAAACTAATGAATAAACTGAAGTAATAAAGTCGTTGTAGTTTTTGATCAGACCAAAATTAAGCGGCCACAGGAGGCTCCATCTTATCATTGAGATATTTTCCACCCGGCTTCGGAGTTGTTCTTTAACAGTTGTGTTTAAACTTTCCTTACACCAGCGACGGGTCAGAACGTAATATTGTTCAATTGTGGATGCATTTGGTTTTACATTAAGTTTTTTCTGCTTTTCATAATACTCGTTTGTACCCTGACGAATAGTCAGCTTACCTTTGTTTCGCTGTTCCCATAGCCAGTGACTAAACATAAGGCCTGTTAACAATACCTCTTCATTGATACGTGAACCAGAAGGTGTCGGGAGCATAAAAATATCATCATTTGTCCAGCGTAAAGTGTGATCCAAGGCAAGTCGGACAGGTGTAGGTAAAAACATTCTCGAATTTAAAATATTGCCAAATTGGCGCATGCCATCACTGGAAAGAGCACCAATTAATTTCTCATTTAACGTCATGAGAAATACCCCCTCCTCGTGATTATCTACACATTGCTGCAACGCATTCGCGTCAATTTTTATTGTAATAACATCCCGGTCTTCCTCCGGTTGCTGGAATGGGGAAAAAGAGAGAACTTCTTTCGCCTTCGTTGCTGTCAGAGGGAAATCACGGTTTTGTGTTGGATGATAATTTCGGATGCCAATAGATGCTGGGATAACATTTATCATGCTGACCAGTTGAATAGAAAGGCGTTCAATCATTTTGTTGTGAATAGCCCTGATTTGCGCCGCACTAGGTGATTTATCACTATCGGTAAAGGTTATTTCTTTGCTATCCAGTAAATCTTTGAGAACCTGTGTTTTTAATGCCAGAAACTCCTGATCTTTCCATGTGCGTAAATCATTAATAGCGACCATCATTGGGGCATGATACTTAATGGCCCGAATGATGACTTCATGCGGATAGTGCAAACGCCATGAGTTAAGGTTGCTCCAGGAAAAATTATGGTTATCTAAAATACTGGGGATGAGCTCACACTGTATAGAGTCAAAAATCTCCCTACGCCAGTCTCGGTTGCGGGGATTATCCCGCGAATTTTTACCTGCCTGAGTAAAATAGTGGCCCTGTGTTTGCCCCTTGTCCAGCGCGATAAAAAATGACTGAAGCACATTCATACATTCCGTTTCGTCTGAAGTTCGGGGATTCCAGTGCAGGTCATTACTAAAAGCAAAACGCGACGGGTCACTCGCTATGTAATCAATTACCTGCTTATCGGCACAGATGACGTCAGCGAGACCGACCAGCTCAATGAGCGTAGTTGATGCTTCTGTTTTGCTGGTTTTTATACGTTCAATAACCATCAGTAACTGAATCCACTCTGCTAAACATGCCTGAGCACATCTAGCAAAACTGTTTATGACTGGTAGTCGCGTATCTCTGGCCAAATTTTCAGCAACCAATAAATTTTTTTCGCTAGTCATCAACATACCCCTTTTTCAGAACCTTAATTCAGTCACCGTAATCAAAAATGTTTTGCATATTAAGACATGCACTACCGTATGTATTTGAATCAATAGTCATCATATTGAATACAAAAATGAGTTTTATTGTATTGATAATATCATATAACCAACATATGTGAATATATAAAATATTTTTACGGTATTAATTCATTTGCTCAAGTCATTGATTTAAAACAAAACAACCTATTGAATTACTCTTCGCGACCATCTAGTCTTATTTTAAATACAAGACGGAGGACCTATGGACACAACGACAACTAATTACCTGCAAGATCTGCTTACAGGCTTATACAACACCATCAAACTCGGCCGCGACAGTCTGCGTGTTGGCAACGACGGTTATCATCTTCTGCAAGCCATCAGGGACTATGGCGACCAGGCAGTCACTATTGCTTTAACGCAGATAGTTATGGAAAAAGAAGGCATTAGTTTCATCGAAGCGAGCCCAAAAGCCGCATTCTATATTCACGGCGTGCTGCAAGCAGCTGCGGGAGAGGGTTACGGAAAAGCCGTTCGGAACAAGCTGAACTAACCCGCAAGCGAGTGGACTCTGCAAGGCGAAAAAGACCAAATTAATGGCCTACCTGGTAGAGCTTACTCTTAAAATTTTGCAGTTGAATTATGGCTGCTGGAATTATCCGGCCCGAGGTGGTGGCTTTCCTTTTCACCATTCAGTGCAGCCTAGAACAAAATTACATTAATCGAGAGGCTAAGAATTGTGAAACTTACTGGTAATTTGACCTATGAGGTAAGCAACGTACATGATAATGAGCTGGAGGTCATTACGATTGATGCCTCTGAATTCAGCCTTGAGGAAACCGGGACCCGCAATTATGACGGCGTACGTGGCTATCGGGCTCTCTATGTCTACTTCAACAGCGAGTACAGTTTTGATGTGCAGGTGGAAGCCGAAGAAGTGAGCCACCGAATTACCGACTTTACCCTCGACGTGGTAATACACAGCAGCGAATATAAAATCCAGCTGGCTGATGATAGTCTTGAGGTCTGCCCAACGAGCGCTGAAGTGGAATACGACGAAGACGACTGGCATTAAGAGGTGGGATACCCCCGGCGTGAACTGGCCGGGGTAAACGACAACAGCCTGAGTGTTTTGCAGGCTGTTGTGTTTATTTACTCAGGCTGGTTTTCAGAAAACTCACGCGGCGGCTAATCTGCCTGACCCACAACAGGATACTGGCCCCGAGCAACAGCAACCCGCTCCCGATAAGCCCACCCTGCCTGCTGGTATCTGCATAGTAGTCCACATCCGTGGTTTGCTTTGTCAGATATTGCCGCGCACTGGCCGTCACAACGTCACCAAACGCCGTCATCTCTAGTGCATAGCGGACTGCCCCCGGCACCGTGGCAAAAGGCTGCGTGGTGTTATACCCCTCAATCACCTTTTTGATGGCAGGAATATCGGGCTTACCTTCCTTCACGCTTGCCTGTACAACGACATAATCATAGGGCAGAAATCCGGGCTGTGCCTTTGGGTTAGCTTCCCGTAGAAAAGCCATGAGCTTTCCGTATTCATGATCGTCAACGAAAGCGGCAATTTTTGTATCAAAGCTATCTCCCGGTGCATCAACGGAGATATCGCCAAGAAACACGGACATAAATTTGGGCATTATCGCCACCGCTAAACTCATAAAAATCGCAGGTAGCAAAGTTGTAAAATCACGATCACGAATTCCGCTTATTAATAAATATATCAGGAAACAAATGGCGCTTGAGGTCGTTACGAAAAAGAACGGCCCATCTAAAATGCCTGTAATAGCAGAGCCTAAACCGGAAAATGCTGCATCAAAACTCGTTTCGGGACTACGAAATAATGCCGGTACATCGAATTTAAAACTTTTTAAAGTGGGCTCAAGAGCCCATGAGGCCCCTTTGCATGCTAAAGCTGCTACAGACAGCAGGCCACCAGCAACTGAAAGGAAGAGACCTGATCGGCGAATCCACCTGGTTCTTTGCGTCAGAGCTTGTACTTCCTGAGCAACATCTGCCTCAAGAATATTATTCGCCATGACTGACCCCTTTGGCGGTCAGGCGGGCGCGGAGATCTTCACGCATCGCAAGAACCTGCTTTTCGGTTTCCCGCAACTTACTGGCCCCTTCCTGCTGGATTTTAATCACGTCCCCAACCGTCTGGATCAACGTATCCTGAACTTCTTTCAGTGTACTGACGTCAATGACCAGACGCTGGTTCGCCTTCATCGTTGCGATGGCATTACGCTGGAGCAACTTGGCATTGCTTCGGAGCAATTCGTTATTAGCGTCATCAATGTCGTTCGCCAGCGTCACTGCGTTTTTCTGGCCATTGAGAGAAATTGCCAGCAGGAACTGGCGTTTGAAGTTGGGAACCGTAATTTCCCTGACACTATGGAATTTGTCGATGAGGCTCTGATTATTGGCCTGAATAATACGCAGCATCGGCAGAACCTGCATGGCGGAATGCTGGGTAACTATCAGATCGCCAATGCGCTTATCAAGGTTGGCAATCAGCGTGTCCATGTCCGCGACGTCCTGAAATTTTGCCGGGTTATTGCCAATTTCGGCCCGATGTTCAGCCGCAGTCTGTTGTAATTCGTTAAGGCGCACTTTACCGGCGGCAATATGGAGACCAATGAGATGATGCTCTTTGACCACTTCGTCAAACATGCTCTGTAGCGCCCCGTTATTGGTGCTCAGGCTGCTCTGCGTAATAGCCACTTCGGAAACCAGCGCATCAATCTGTTCGCGGGAAGAGGCGAACTGGGCGGCAAAGTTTTTCCCCCGGGTGCGGATTTTATCCACCAGCGGACCGATAATCGGGAGGGTTGAGCGGCTCTGGGTCAGGTTGGTGATATTCACGTTCCGGGCGAGGTTCACAATTTCCGTCAGCTTGGAACCAGCCTCATCAAGATCCTTATTGCGGATCTGCTCCAGCAGGCTGTCGGCATAGCTGGCGGTGTGCTCGGCCACTTCGCGGCCAAACTGATAGACCGTGTCAGGATTTGATGCGTCAATGCGACGGGCGATGGACTCGATCTCAGGCTCATCCTGCACCTGAAGCCCGAACTTCTCCAGCTCAGCCTGAGTCAGTACAAAGGGGGCGACTTCGTTGCTGCGTGGGGATTGACCAATCATTTATCCATTCCTTCTAAGTTGGTGTGCAGGCTCGACAGCAGCGCCTGGTGCGCCTGAGAGGCTTTTGCGATGTCGTCAGGGGCGATGTTCTTAATCGTGATGAGTGACAGGGTGTGCTGTCGCCAGACCGGGACCAGTACCCGCGTCGTTTCAATAAAGCGGTCAACCAAATCGATGCACTGGGCCCGGGTCATTTTCATCTGCATTGCGGCCATCTCGTTAGATGCCAGCAGGGTTGCCAGGTTGGTCAGCTTGCGGGCAAATCGCTCACGTGGGCGGTCAAATCCGAGAGCATCAATATCTTGCTCGTCCTGGCCTGCCTTACTGGCGAGAAAATCGCGACCGGCCTGAATGAACACCTGAAGCCGAGCAATTTCGTCACGGTAGATGTCCTGTAACTCATCCAGAACTTTGAGGGTTTCATTGACCCGGTCGAGGTGGGTGTTGCCGACAACAAGCAATGCTTCGACTTCGTCACGGGCATTCTGATAGCGAACGCGTTTCTCAATGTGTTTGCCGGTGAATCGGTCATACCAGGACGGGTTTCTGGCGATAGTGCGTGGGTCGGCCTGGGTCAGAGCGGCGACAATACTGCTGATGGTATCGGACAGCCCGGTGACGGCAGCACTTTCCATCAGAGTGGAATAGCGGTCCATCGCTCCAGAGGAGATCGCTGAATCGCCGTAATGGCTAATCGCCTCTGCATCCCGCAGCAGACCGGGTAATACCCCGTTCGTCAGCTCTGCTACTGTAGGAATGCGGGCGTCCTCTGTACCGTTCATAAAAACCTCTGAAATGATTTTACCCGCCCTGCCAGCGGCGAATTCGGGTGTTACGGCGGGCGCATTTTCTAAAAACCCGCCTTAGCCAGTCAGTTAGCGCCCAGTTTAAGAGAAAGAGATATTATCAGGGACCACTAATTTCCATATAAGCAGGCCGACCCGAAAAATTTGTGACCACCGGGTAAGCCAGCCTCGTTTGTACAGGGTTATCACCCGCTAATGATGATGGCGTTCGCTACCTGCGGAAGGCGATTATCCGGCCCCAGTCTCACATGGCTGAGGCGTTCTGATGACATGGTCATCGCCCGGAACCCGGCCTTACGGGAGCGCACCATCTCCCCCCAGGCGTAATGCTCCCAGACATCATTCACTAAATCAGGCGCACCCAACAGGCGTGACTCCATTTTCGGTGCAATATCGACCGGAGCCAGATCGGCATAGCCCGCGTGTACTCTACGACCCTGCGGTTCGCCCGACTGGTAATAGGCTTCCGCCAGCAGGACATCATGGGACACCAGATCAAACTCATCGTCGTCAACGTAGGTTTTCAGGTTATAGGAGAGTTTGCCAAAGCCCTCAATCGCCCAGACGGCTTCCATCGTAAACTCCGTCAGCGGTCGGGGGGATTTCACCAGAAAGCCGTTGAGCGCCTTGCGGCCCTTCAGCATGCCCACGCAATAGTTTTTGTTGGCATACGGCTTCATGGTGGCCAGTTCCTGCGTCGTGAGGCTGAGCGACAGCTCCGGCACCGATACGGACTCCAGGGTGCATAGGTTGCCCATGGGGTGCAAAATTTTGGGGACGAGATGCAGATACACGATAACCTCCTGTTCAGGATCGCTCCGACATGGCGGATTACGCCAACTCTTCTTCCGATTCTGGCTGATTGATAAACCCGTATTTCACACCGCCGGGAATACCCACAGCACTGGCAATGGCTTCGCACAAGCGGGATAAATCATTGAGGGTCATGCTGTACTCAATATCGACCGAGTAGAGCTCTCCGGCGTTCGCCGCGTCCTCCAGGGTGTCATGCCGGGAGCTGAAGATAGCCACAATCTGGGATTCAGGTACGCACATAATATTTTCCTTCTGGGGTTAGAAGCCCCCCGACATCGGGAGGCTTTTGATTAAGATTCAACGGCCTTTTTGCGTTCCACTGCCCGAGCTACCAGCGTCCCGATGACAATGAACAGCACGACCAGGCTGTAAAAGACCGGGTCAGAAACAGCGTCTGTTGCCGACGAGAAACTGCGAAGGCCAAGCAACAGCAGACACAAGAACAGCACACCACGAACCAGAGGAGTAAAGTAACTTTTCATGACGTTTACCTTAACGGGTTAAAATGCCTCACAATTACATCACAACTTTTTACGGGAAATTTCTGCGATAACCGCTCATATTGCTGCTATCGCAATGTCTTGCGGACCGGACCTGCCAGACGCTGCCGGATAAGCCTTCTGACGAGCGGTTTTAACAGCGTGGCCAGCGCGTCGGGTTGTGCATCCAGTGTGCGAAACCCGGTGCAGATTGTCCGTCCAGGCCGGGTCAGCAGACGCAGGTTCCACAGTGCTCCGGTAAAGGCCTCCTCCGTTCCGGCCTGAAGGCAGTGACGCACCGTGGCGAGTGAATGATTTCGGCTCAGTCGGAAATAGCGACGGTCTTCAAACGGGCGGTGTGCGCCAGCGAACCCCTGTAGCCGCAGATGGCAGTGCGTTAAAATGGCGTCGGTCAGTTGTTCCGTCAGAACGGAGGCAGCGGCAGCTTCGGCCTCGCGGACCTCACGCAACAGTGCCTGTGTCAGCGCGTTACCCACGGGTGTGTGGTTGTACTGGTGCAGTTCGGCGCACAACGCCACACAGCTCCAGAACCGCAATTTATTCATCTTGCGTGTCACGCGCCGAGCCACCAGGTCACGGTACGCGGCATCGTCCAGTACCAGGTACTGCTGGCTGTCGAGCAGCGCCGGGAGATTGCGTTTCACGGTCAGTCCGACCCGCTGGTAGCGTTGACCCCGCTGAGCCAGTTTGTGGTAAAGCGACCCCTTACCCTTTGCCAGGCGTACCGCGCCGCAGCGCAACAGGTAGTGCGCCGCGTAGCATGAAGGCAAACCACCATCAGACACCCGCTGGCGTAAGTCGTCGTATTCATGCCAGATGACCCATGCAGCCCCGTCGGCATCGACTGTGACTTCTTCCTCTTCTTCAAACGCCACAATGGCCTTTTTCCCGGTTGCCGAAACCAGCGTTCGTGCCGCCCGTTCATCCCGTTCGCCCTCAAAATAGACTGAGGCGGTGAGCGGATCGGTCAGGCCGTCGGTATTGCACTCCTGCTGCCCTCCCGGTACGCGCAGCCACAGTGGTGCAGGCATGGGAGTCCGGGGGACGGCGGACATCTCGGGCTCGTCATCGAGAAGGTCCAATTCTCCGTACTCCCATACCCGGCGGTAAATAGCGATAGCCCGGAACGGCTCCGGGTTATAGCAGTGCAGTGACCAGAGGAAATCCACATAGAGGACGCTATGCTCTTCCACCAAGCGAAACTGCGGAGCGCTCATACGTCGATGGTGCGGCGTATCGGGCAGCTCGCCTGAACGCAGCTTCTCCCCCACTGACGCCGCCCGTCTGTCCTCGGCATAATCCAGACTGCAACAGATGTGGAATAGCCTCTCGGTCAGCCCGGAAGAAAAAACGTTGGGCTGTAGGCGAATGAATCCGCCTTCAAACAGGGTGCGTCCAACGTAATCACGCAGGCTCCAGTCATACTGGATCTTCGTCAGGTATCGTTGCAGCCGGTTCAGTCCGGCCTGATACCCGTACTTCTCCGGATTGGTGTTGATCAGGGTTTCCATCGAGCGGTCGATTCCGACAGCGGTACACAAAGAGCAGCCGTAACGGGCTCCACAGGCAGACGGCGAAGGGGACGTTTTCTCCGGGCTCCAGATACATTCCCCGGTGGCATCCTTATACAGTTCGGCCAGGACGAAATTATCCGGCTGAAACCCCGGCAGCGGGAAGCGGGCATCCGAGCCGCTGGCGGTGAGAAACGTCCAGATGTCCTGCGTGGTCCATTCCTTGACCGGGTACAGTTCACCCCCATGGGCGGTGCGGGTCACTCGCGTGGCCTGCCCCCCCATCCGGGCAATGTTACCGGCCCGCTGGTGGCCTTCTGCATCCCGAGAGCCCAGCATCAGGCAGACGTTTTCACGCACCGATGCAGGAAGGCCTTTCAGGTAACGGGCCTTCGCCTGTCGCATCGGTAAGATCTTGAAATCGTTGGAGCACAAACGAGATGCCGAGTTTGTGTACGTTGGCAATCCACGCCCGGTGAGAACGCGCCCAACCCAACTCTGCGTCAGCGACGGGCGGGCAACAAGGATAGTCACCGGCAGGCCCTGCGCATCAATGAACGTCTGAAGCGCATCCAGTACCTGCGTGGCGTGGTAGTGCATCTCCGGGTTTTCGATGAGCGTATTGGCGGACGTAATGAAGTGGTGCTGACTGACGTTCGTGCCGTTGCGGACCGCCCGGACCAGCGACATCAGAAACAGGTGCAGCACGGCGGTGGAGTCCTTGCCGCCGCTAAAGCCCACGGAACAGGTCCAGCCCTGCGTGATAGCCTCATAAATCGACGCGGTGGCAAGCCCAATGCGCTCTGCGATACTGACCGGCTCTTTGGCATCGGTGTAATTCAGATCCGCGTTGGTTTGCAGCGTCTGCCATACAGCAGACCATTTATCCTCAACCCATAACGACGCATTCGCCGCCGGATTAATAAAATGGTCTGTTGTCTGGCGCACATTATTTAATACGGATTCAGTGTACATAATTATTGTCCACAAATAATCAATCTGTGTGATGGGGTTATTTAATATCCCAGAACAAAATAAAGCAATGGATTAAATAAAAAATAATTAAATCCGTCGGCGTCACGTTTAAATATCAACGTCAGTTAAATTCAGCCATAAATACGGGCGAATACCGCCCGTATAATAGCCAGATTTGAAATTACGAATATTTGACCTCGTTAAATAAATAATCTGGGTTGTCCAGGGCTTCCAGTGGAATAGTCGGGGTGTGCAGCGCCATATCATCCCCGCAGTGCCGGGGAACGGCGGCAAGCATAAAGCCCGACTCAAACACCCGGATGAGCGGAGCATCCATTCGCTTGCCCTGCGCTTCAATTGACGCGATCAATACCGCCTGCTGCTCACTATCCAGGACGGAAAGGCTCTCCGCCTGAAGGGTCTCAAGCGCCGTATCTTCATCACAGTCAGACCAGACTGCACCAAATTCATTCAGCTCTGCCAGCAACAGGCCGTGTTCCTTAACGAGCGCCGCCACTTTCAGAATGCGTGAGGCCAGTGCCCCATCAATCACAACGCTGACCAGCTCCGGGTATCCAGAGGCAAATTCATTGACGGAGGAAACGGTTGACACAATAAGCTTGTTCATAAGGACTCCTGTGCCCGCCGCAACCGGCGGACTGATTAAGGGGTTAACAGGTGGCAAATTAAAGGGCGTCAATAGAAGGAATGATTCGACAAATTCCGTCGAATTCAAATGCCGTCAGTTCGGTCACTTTATCCAGCTTGAGATAGACCCCATTGCCTTTGGCTGGCTGGGAGAAATATCCGTTCATTTGAATGACATCAGGAAGCGCCCCAAGCCGCGAAAGCGCCACGGTACGGGCATCATCGGTGGACTTGCACGTCATCAGATAAGAGGCTTCAATCTTGTCGCTGCCGATGTGATGCACAATGCTGCACAGGGCATGTTTGAGACCTTCCTGATGTGCTTTTTGCATCGTCTGGGCGAAGCGGTAGCGATCCAGATACTGGTAGCCCTGAGCAGTGACCACGGCAATCATGCCGCCGAATTCATCAAGCCGTGGTTTGTTGCAGGTAAAGGCGGCACTAATTTGTACCATGTGCGGCAGGTCAAATACCGCCAGAACCGCCGTGGTCACGCCAATGGCTACATCCACATCGAGAGACTCCTCGTGGAAAATGGCGATCCCGTCGTAAGTGATTTCCATCGCCAGTTCAAAGGTGAGGTTCTCTTCAGGTAAATCTGGCTGGGTAAACGCCGGGGCCAGGGGGTTAAACTCCGGGTGCTCCTGCACGATGCGGACAATCAGCTTTTCAAGTAGCGTCAGCGTATCCGGGGCTTTCTTCAGCAGCGCATTGCCTTCAGCCGTTGAGACCTCCTGGACAAATAGCACCGCCTGTTCAACCAGTGCAGCCTGCTCAGCACTGCACGGAATAAGAAATGAAGCCTTCGTGTAGTTATTCGCCATGATGAGTTTCCATTAATATAATTACGTTTGCTTTCGATGAATTAATCATATCTGAATGCCTTTTCAGGCTAATAACCAAAAGCATAATTAATTGAAATGTTTTCATCGAAGCCAGTTCGCCAAAAAAAAATACAATTAGGCGTACCCGGATTAATAAAACCTCTAATTTATTCTGAGCAATGGTTATATTTGACTGAGATTTAATTAATTGACGACTAACCCGACCCGCACCAATCGCACTTCAGCTCTGCTGTGAAAATAAGTCCGCCGGATTGGCAATGACCCACCCAACCCATTTTAGGCGCTGCTGTCTGAAGCGCTTGCGGCGTACAGCGGTCAGACAAACCTTGCAACGGATGGATGTTCTTTCAGGAATTTGAAGGGGTGGGTAAATTCAGTGCGATTTCATGGGGAAGGATTATAACTTTTACAGTGCCGGATAAAGATTATCAGGAGGCTGAGTGTCTCACACCGTCTTTAATCCCCCGGATTCTTTCCCGTATGCATGCCCTTCTCTTTCTGCGTTTCCAGTATCTGACTAAAGGGTCTCCAGATAATCCATCGGTTTTCCGAGCGCACTGAGCAGGCGTAAAATCTCCCCCTGAGTCACGGTACGCAGCACTTCTGAACGTCCGTGATGGAGGTAATCCGCCACCGACATGGTGCGCCAATCCGGATGCGGATTTTTGCTGCATAACGTCCAGTTCGCATAGGCATCAGCCCGACGCAGTACATAGTAATCAACGGAACGCGTCAGACCGCTGCCATAAGCTTCCTGAGCCACAATCCGGACCTGTGAGCCGTCTTCCCGGATGAAATCCTGAGTGATTTTAGTGATCAATTCCTGCATAACCATATTCGCCTCTGTTTGTGTCATTTTGGCTGAATTCCCCGCTGTGCCGGTTTGCTGAGTAAACCGGGCAACGCCTGCGCTGATTATCTCAAAACAGGTGCGAGAGCTAATAAACAGTGACGAAATTAATGGCAATTATCCTTAACAACGGAAAAAGCATGAGAAAGGTTTACGTTCGAATAACATCCCTCTGGTAGAGTTGCATGACAAAATAGTAAATCTTGGAATACGTGGAGGCTCTGGTCATGCAGGCAGAATTATGGGATGGAAAAACATTTGAGCCATTCGATCCACGGCTCAGAATTAACGTGGATGGAAAATCCGTTCGGTATCTCGTCAACCCTGAAGACCAGACTTACGAGCACGATCCCGATTATGAAACAGTACAGGCAAATCCGTCTTTGTTACCGCCGGAAGAACATCAGATTGTCTGTGCTATCAGCATTAACATTGTTCATACGTGGCTGAAGCAAAACCTGCATTTCCTGGAATATATTTTTGACTTACCTGAAACCCTTCGCACCCACCGGTTGCTGCGCCAGTCAGACCGATTTCTGACTGGCTGCACGAGTCGTTCCGCTGTGTATAACGCCTCGCTTATTCGCGTCCTTAAAAAAACCTCCCCGGAACGCATCCGCCTGATGTCGCCGACGCTACAAAAGCTGGTGGCTGAAATACAGCAGACCTGCGCCTGATCGGTTGACCCTATCAAGCAAAGCGGAACGCGACCGGTCACTCACTTCTGATAATCAAGAACCAAGGCATCAAGCAACGGACTGGACTGATACCCCGGCGCACCGAGAAACAAATGACGTGAAATCGCCAGCCACTCCATGATTTTATCAGTCGCCAACCAGCGCCTACCAAGCCGTTCAGCAGCAAGCGGCGTCTTAAAGAGACCCGCAAAGGGTTCGACCACCAGATCGCCGGGTTCGCTCAGAAACTCAATCAGAAAGGAGGCCAGCCGGGTGGGTGACGACGCGCCGTGCAGCGGCATCCCAGCTTCACGGGCGACCTTGTGGCACAACCGTGTATCGGCGCAGGCATTGCCGAACTGGAAGGTATTTTTAGCGATAGCCCCGTCTGTTTTTGCCCCATAAGAGCCGTGGCGAAGCTGGAATGCGCCGTCGCCATAATTTGTCACCCGCTGCTCTCCTCCGGCGTCCAGCAGCTTCAGATGCTGCTCAGAATGGGGTTGCAGCACCCGGCGGTTATCGGATTTGACCCGCATCGCGTCGTTGGTAAACCAAAGCACACACTCGTAGGAAACTGCGAGCTGAACTCGGTGCTTACACGCCCAGTGCGTCGGCGACGGCGGCTTGGCTCGGTTTACCCAAATGAGTCTGTCCATCAGCTCCAGCCCCAGATTCTCACACAGCGCCATGGTGAGCTTTTCCACGTACAGTGACCGGGATGGTCTGCCCGGATTAAACGCATCCTGCGTAATATTGAGAGTAATTGACCCACCTGTGACCAGCCGCTTAACAATCGGTTCCAGGGTCTTCAAGATGAAGTCGATATATGCCTGCTCACCTCTGCCGGAACCGGCTCCGTATGCCCTGGCGTGGCGCAAAAGATAGGGTGGCGAGGTGACGCACAGAGTCACTGGCTCATCTATCCGGTTAAACACCTGCTGTGCATTACCAAAGATCGCGACCCCTAAGTCGGTTGAGAAACCGACCAGTGCCATTTTATTCCAGCATTCGTGCAGCTTCTTTTCGGTTTTAAGTGCATAACGCCAGACTCCCCGATCACCGGGGACGTGTTCAATCACTCCGGCTTTGCGAAGCGTCTGTTGATACCAGCGCACTTTATGTTTGACGGCGCTGGTTTTCATTTCACTGCTGCCAAAGGACTTCTGTGCCTTCAGCTCTGCATCGCTCAGTCCGGTGGACTGCTGCAACAGTGCATACAGCTCGTCATTGGAGACCGGAGCGTCGGCCTTTTCATAAAGTCGGGCAATCAGTTCAGGCGTGATTTCTTTCATCGTATACTCACGGCATCGACGGACAATATAACCGTGCCCGGTCTGATGATCGGACAGTAAAATGCCCAGACTGGCTCCGGGCACGTCAACATCAGAGATACGTGCGGAGCACGGCAGCGTGGTCAGGGGAGATCTCGACGCAGCTCTTCATGCTGTAGTAATACTCACCAAACACGTCCGACAGGCTATTTTCGTCCTCCCATTCCACCCCGAAGTCATCATCGGAATGGCACTCATCGAGGAGCGCCAGCCGGGTGGCGTCCTGCTCATTCTGCGCATCCACAACGTGCAGGGAAGATTTTTCAACTTCACCGTTTACGATACACAGGTTTACTGCAAAATGTTTGTTCGGCATGGTGGCCTCTTAGGGTGTCATGGTTAACGTCGTTTCGGTAACCATGATCATACCAGGCTGTCTTTGCAGACTAATAACCTGCACTCAAGATAATCGAAAATAATCAGAACAGATAAATTCAGCAGGCACCGGGAAAGGTGCAGCGCCAGAAAAGATAAAAGTTACTTTCTCGGCTGTTGTCAGGGCATACCGCGTAGTGTCTCAGGTAAAGGGATTATTTGAAGATTGCCCGTGTCCGGACACGGTACGGGCGGGAATGCGTGGCGAGGTCAGGTTAGCAGGGTGCCGATTTAACGACACCCTGTCATGGCTACAGCTGCGGGAACTCCAGGGCGAACTCGGATGCGCCGGTCACCCCACTTTTTCCGGGTGTAACAGAATAGATCCGCTCCTCACCTTGCCCCATATCAAAAGTGATAGTTTTGGTTTCTCCCGGAGCCACGGTGACATCCGCCACCGTTATCGGGAAGTCCGCATCTTTACGTACCGACAGCGTTCCGTTTAGCTGACCGGTAATGACGGAACCATCTTTGCGGCGAAGGACGCTGGTGCGGATAAACGCCAGGGGTTGGTTGTCAGTGGTTTTCAGGGCAACGGCTGTGGCCAGGGTTCTCAGCCGGTCGAGCGTGACCATGTTCGCGGGCTGATACATGAAATTAAGCATTTTCGCCGTCCGGTTTCCTGAGGCGTCAACGGCCTTCGCTTCAAGGGTATACAACCCATCCTCTGCCACTGTGACCGGGAAGATGCGCGGATACTCCGGCGTGTACACCCCCGCCCCCTGGCTGGTGAACGCCAGCGTCACATGCTCACTGTTCGGTCCACCGCTTAAAACCAGCGATTCCAGCGAGGCATCGGCGGAAGGGTCAGTGACATTGATTCGCAGGTTTTCCAGCCCTTTTACCAGTTTCTGTTCCGGGTCGTCGCCCTGATAGCGATAGGTTATTTCCGGCGCAGTGGAGTCGATGACCAGCACCTCATTAAGCGGGTAAGAGGCAGTGTTACCGACCAGATCCGTGGCAAAAGCCGACTGCACGGTATACTTGCCATCGGGAAGTCCAGCATAGGAAATGACCACGTTTTTGGTTTTGAAGTCGCTCTCTGTCCAGGTCTGGGCAGGAAGATTGATCTCAGTTCCAGCGGTATTTTTCAGCACCACACCAAAGACACGCGTATCCCAAGCGCCTAACTGCCAGCCATTGACCCGGTCGTTATCCGTAACGGTCATAGATACATTCTTCACATTACGGTTGACGGTGGCATTGTTAATTATCGGGGGATTGGTATCCCAAACTACACTAAAATTACCGGCATAGCTGTCATAAATGTTGCTGCCATTTTTCCCTGAAATAATGTGGAGGTACTGCAATCCTTTATTACTTGTGTACGCATAATCGACATTCATCGTGCAGGTGGTAGCCCCTGCCGGGATGAGGCAATACCAGCCCGAGTTAGTTGCCGCCGACATCCGCTGCTCATAGTTTCGGGGTTCGGCATTTACGCGGATCTGGGTGAACCGGGCGGTTCGGATGGCACCTATTGCGTTTAGCCATTGACCGGTATCACTGCGGAAAATTTCCTTACTGGTCAGTTTCGGGGCGATCTCCATTCCTGCTGCGGGTGTAAAGGAAAAATCGTTATGGTGGATGCGCCTGACACCGCCTGCTAGAGTCTCAAACTCATGATAGGTGTCACCTACGTTAGGATAGACATAACCATAGGAGAAAATATTAAACGTACTGTCGGAAGTCTGAAATTTGGAATCAGCCCAGCCGTAATTGGTTTTATTGAGCGCCGTAAAGTTACTTTTGTACCGGAGGACGCGCACCGAAATAGGGTTGGTATAGACCGTCATGCCTGCCGTGTAATTTTCCCAAGTGCTGGTACGGGTGTTCAGCACCTGAATAATGGACGGAGGAGATACCCGGTCAATGACACTTTGTCGGCTGATGGTTGCTTTATTCCCCGCCTTGTCGTAAAGATACAGCCCCATTCGGTAATCTGCCTGTGCAGCCGGAGCCAGGGCGGGATCGCTTGCCGTGGTATTCTGGACGGTGACCGATTTCTCAACCTGGTTGATGACAGCCTCCCTTTTACGCTCCACGCCACCCGAGTCGACCAGAAAATACTCAGCTCGGTCCAGTCCGGATTGCGAATCCGAAAGGCCGCTGAAGACAATGGCCTGTACGGAAGCAAACTGCATACCGGGGGGCAAACTGGTGAAGATTGCTTCACTGCCAAATTGCCAGCCATTACGCGTATAACCTATGGTGCCCGTTTTAGGCGGGGTGCGGTCAATTGAGATCGGGTAGTCGCGGCGGGATATTTCAGCATTCTGAAGATCGGTAATAATTTCCCGCAGGATGTAATGGTCTTCGCCGAATGCCGGAACCGTTAACTTTTTGCCGTAATAGTCATTTCCGCTGCTGCTGGTCATACGGTCGTCAACCGTGACTTTACTGCTTTTCATACTCCACAGGCTCGTGCCGTTGCCATTGAGCAATGACAACTGCACGTAGCGGTCAAGACCGGACATGACGTCAACATCGAAGGCGGTGGCGGGATTAATCCACCGGTCGGAAGGCGTGACTATTTTGAGTTGGTTCTGCATATCTTTAAACCGCAGCTCTGCAATTTCCGCCTGTACCTCAAACGTGCAGACAATTAAGGATGCCAAGAGCGTGACCTTGCATTTCATACTTCCCCTCCACCAGGTTAAGGAATAAATCATACAGGGGACGAGCGCTCAGGATTTCAGCTTCAGGGGAATAAAATGAGTGCATTTTTTATTTAATTCGTACCAAAAAGGCTGTCATTGCAGGCATTATTTTAATATTCAAGCGGCGTTTGCGGCGTAAGTCCTTTCAGATCGCCCGGTGCAGACTCCCGCACAGGCAGGGGATGCACCGGGCAAACCAGGTCATGCCCAGCGATAGAGTGAGAAGTATTCCTTGTTAGCCGCCAGGTCGGAAAGCAGCGAGTCCATATTCTGGCGGGCGTAAGCGGTCAGGATGAAGCGAAATCCGTCGATGGTTTCGATATAGCGGACACCGTTGTTGGTCAGTCCTGCATTAACGACTTCCGCCGTCATCATGAACTGCCCTTCCGGGAAGTCAGGGGACAGATACAAGAATCCCGTTGTGCCGCCCGAAGGTGTGGCGTTATAAATGACGCCGTTGAACGTAACGCCGTGGCGGGCAGGTGGCAGATCCGTGGACTCTTGACCCTTTTTCAGCAGCCCAGAGATCAGATCTTTTTCTTCATCCGAGGTATAAGCCCGACGGTCATCGGCGGCTCCCGGTCGGGAATAGACGCCCACTACAGCTAGGCGGCGAAGCTCGTTCCTGATCCCCGGATGACAGCTTGCCCCTGCCCTGCCCTGAAGCTGTACGCCAAAATCCTCACAAAGCATCAGCACTTGCCGCAGCTGCTCTTTACAGACAGTGGTGGTCAGCATCAGCCCTTGGCTGGCGAACCCCAGTTCGAGAATGGACTCGCCGATATCAGAACGGTAAGACTCCAGGGTGATGAGCGGGGGCTTATTCAGCAATAGCTTGTCCCCGGTGAGGATGTAGTCACGTGCCGGGAAATACTCCTGCATCACTGTATCAATCACCACAGCGGCTTCATCACCTGCGGGCGCGACGACATATATCTGGAACGGGCTGGCGGAATCTACGTCGAGTTGTACGGGATAGAGTCGGGGTGGATTAAGACGGGCGCACTGGGCATTAACGTGCGATGCCCATGCCGGATCGGAGGCCGACTCACTGAGCGGCAGGTTCAGGTCATCACAGAACGCCACAATATGAGCCATTTGTACCGCCGAGACTGTCCCGTTCAGCGACAGTCCATGCGTGTTCATGGTGAGCTGGCGGGAGCTGACCAGCGGGTTTTGCGCCCAGGGTTGCAGCGACAGCGTGGCACGGCTGATGGAAGGAATGACCCTAGTACTGGTCTGCCCCATCAGCTTGCAGCGCCTTAATTCCGTCGTGTGCAATACCTGCGAAAATACGTATTGCGCCTGCTGCCGAGAACTTGCCTGAATATAAAACAACGCGTCCGTTTTAATATCCGCTGCTGAAATTCCATATAATTTCATTATATACTCTCAGTGAATGAGCGATTTGTAGTCATGTGCCGATAAATGCACGTTATGCGCCCCGTCCTGCCATTCAAAAAATAGTCTATATTTTGAATTTACGCGAATGGAAGAATACCGATTTGAGGTCATTCTTAATCTTTCATAACGGAGACTGTTGGATGCCAGTTCTTTTTCTGAGCAAACTTCATCCAACATTCTCAGTCTACTCAGAATGGCATTGGTAATATCCGACGGAATACCGGCCTGGCCTTTGCCTTTACGGAAGAATTTTTCCAGACGACTATCTTTGAATGAGTGGATCATATTAACCTCCGTAAAGTAAAACTTATGAATGAGCACTAATACGTCGGATTATTTTAATCCGAGGATTTTCTCGGCTACCGCGATTTGCTTATCGCTCAACGGGTGACGGCGAGACAGTGTGTGTTTCAGGCTGTCCAGAAAGTTGTTCTTTACCGTGTTTGCCGTCAGTGCATCCAGCAAGCTCTGGTGGGACTCACACCAGATAGAAAACTGGGAGTATCGCGCCTGTACCGCGTTCTGCTTCGCTGTGAATTCCGCATCCGCCACTTTACAGGCTGCTGCGGGGTAGTTGAGGCGAAGCGCGTCCAGCGTGTAGGCGGTGCGGGTGGTAATAAGGCTGTAGCCCGTTGCATGACACGCCATGCAGCGGCTTTTATAAAAGTGTTTACGCTCACCACGCCCGTTGCATTTATTGCAGACTACCCGGTAGGTATATTCTGCTGTGCCCTTTACATCATTAACGCACTGAATGGAAGAGAGAGAGACTTCAATGCCGCTGCGGTCAAAATATTTATTCATTTGCTTCACTCCGGTATCCGTCTTGATAGATACAGAATGACAGAACGCATTCGAAACCTAATAATCTTCCGGGGAAATAAAATGAATAAAATGCAAAAAAAGTTAAAACTCAATCAGTCCATTTTAATTACCACTAGAACACAAAAGCAAATAACCTAAAACGACTTGCAGGACATCGCTAAAGTAATTTATAACTACTCACAGCGTAATATCTCAACAGGTATATTATGACCATCTGAGATATAAATGTTAACGTCCATATCCGTAATAACTGGAACCCAGACGGCATCACGGAATAGCTGCCCGTATGAGCGTTTTTCACGCCGTGCCGGTGAAAAAAGTTACCTTTTCGGTTGCCCTACCCCCTTCCAGCCTATGGCTGGGATAACCACGATGATAAACCCGGAGACACCTCCTATGAGTACAGATGAGCGGCAGCAGGCAGAACAACAGATTGCACGAGAAGCCGTATCCGGCATTACCGAGTCGGGCTTTCGCGTTTCGGTAAATGACGGTGAGGCCACGGTGCTGTCGAAGTCCGATGACGTAGAGGCCATTCTCGACGCGATGTTCTCGACCGACCAGGACATCCTCACAGTCTATTCCCCGGCAGACGTCCCCGGCGCACCGTGGACGCGTCTGGGCTTTGTGCAATTCATTTACGGTAATGATGGTTGGGATGTCATTGCCGATAACTCCCTCAGCCTTGAGCCGTGTCTGAAAAAAGCCAACGCACTTTCCGCTTCGCTTGAACGTCAGTTCGGCTGAATGTCCCGGGCAGGAAATCAACCTGCCCGTTATTTCATATCCCGTTATTCACCTATTCGCCTGCCTGAAATAAAAACGCATAGCCCCAATAAAATAAGACAGATCTGGATTTAATATTTCATCAATATTTATGTCCTGTGGGTTATTAGGCTGAAGAACGAAAATGCTAGCGTGTCATTAACTGACAAACGGAGATCACAACATGCCTAAATTTTTAACCCCTTCTGACTTTGCTGAAATCGTGAGTGGATTGCTGGTGGACCCTCAACGCCTCGGGGCATTTGCTGAGCCGGGTGACCACCAGGCGTTCCTTGCGGAGATTGGCCATGTCGTGGCCCGCCATTGCGGCGGAAAAATTGACGGTGTCATGATGCCGGAGGGAGCGGAAGAAGAGCAGAGTCAGCCCTATCTGTCATGCCCGGAAACAACGCCGTATCTCGTTGTCAGCCCGGATGCGTCCCTGCCTTCCCTGACCCACAACGTCTGGCGTTACATGTGTGCAAACGGCTGGGTGGATGCAGTTCGTGGTACGCCAGATACCTCAACGGATGCGCTCCCGACCCGGGCGGAGTGTCGTGAAGTTCGAACCGGCCTGCAACGTCTGCTAATCCCCATCGATACGGCACAGTGCAATCTCAAACAGCACATCGTGCGGATGCAGGATAACGAGCATGACGGCGGCGACACTCTGCCAGAAGAGAAGATTTTTACAGTCAGCGCCGCACTCGGCGGCGTGGTGCAGATTGCGGTACAGAATCATCAAGGCAGGACTGTCTTTGGCGCAGTGCTGACGATTGAAAATGATACACCATCCCTGCATATTAACCCCGGCGATACCGAGCTTGCGAGCCTGCACATCCACGCCGCCCACGAAGGTCTGGTACTGGCGACCGGGTCAGCTGACACGAGCTTTACCCTCGCCCCCGTCGATTGCTTTACCTACGGACGCTCCGGATTGCTGGTGCGGACGGGCGAGTCCTTAACGCACAATGTTAATTAACCAAACCGCGATTAATTAAATTACTCCGGATCCGAATTAATTCGGACATTTTTTATTACTCCCTGACGTTAATTAATTTTGATTTTTTTATTCAGAGGTTATTAGCCAAAAAATACGCCTTGATAAAATTGCGACATCGAAATCAGACAGAGTGGATGTAAATATCATGGCTAAATTTGTAAGCCCTCAGGAATTGACTGAAATTATCGCAGGTCTGTTATTAAAACCGGAATTGCTGGGCGAGCTGGATACCCCGGAAAAACACCGTTCCCTGTTTCTCGAATTGGGGGAAGTCGTGGCCACGCACTGTGGAGGCTATATCTCTGACGTCACTGAACCGGAAACCGACGGCACTTCAGCCGATGGTGGCCTGGTCAGCGGTAAGCCGGTCCGGTATCTGGAAGTCCCTGAAAGTACCCCGTATCTGGTGGTGCAGGAAAATGAATGCCTGCCATCACGCGAGCAAAACGTGTGGATGTACGTGGATACGGAAGGCTGGGTCGAGCAAGGCCAGGACGAGTCCACCATCCCGACACCTGAAATGTGCCAGTCCGTGCGCCGTGAACTCCGCCAGCTGCTGGCCCCGGTCACACCGGGTGAGATGGTGCTGACCATGCAGGACTGGCGGCTACAGGACGAGGCGCTGCCTGAAGAGGACAGCAAGGTTTATACCGTGAGCGCCACGACGGGTGAAAATCTGTCAGTGGAGGTCAGCGGACCGGATGGCGAGCCGTGTTTTGGCTTCATGTTTGAAGTCAATAAGGGGGTTCCCGCACTGCACGTCAACGACGGTCAGGATTGCGTCATTCATCTCCATGCAGCCCATGGTGGCGTGGTGATTGCCCCTGATGCGACGGACAGCCGCTTTGAAGATGCCCCTGTAGACCGCTTTTCTTACGACTTACCGGCGCTGCTGATGCCGTTTAACTAATCAATCCCATGCCATCACCTGCCCTGCGGCAGGTGATCATCCCGATACCGGAGATACCATGCAAATTGCCACTGACGTACTGATTGCCCTGGGCCATGCCAGGACACATGAAAACCGCCTGTTTCTGTCCGCTCAGCTGGATCGGGCGCTGTACCTGAAGACCAACAAGGTGCTCGATGCCGCCGGGGGGAAATGGAACCGCAAAGAAAAGGCCCATATCTTTCCTTCGGATGCGGGGGAGCGCCTTGACCAGCTGCTGATGACCGGCGAGATTGTCATTCCTCAGGATGAATTTAATTACTTCCCTACCCCGCCTGACATTATTGCGGCCATGATTGCCGGTGCAGCTCCGACTGCCGGTGATCGCATTCTTGAGCCTGGCTTTGGCGATGGCCGAATCATTCGGGCAGTACAGGCAGTGTCACCCGGCGCACTCATTACGGGCGTTGAGCTGATGGATGATCGTTTCGCACAGGCCAGTGCGGATAAGGCGCTTAGTTCCACGGCGACGTTAATCCATGCGGACTTCCTCCGCTGGGAGCCTGAACAAAAATTTAACGTCATTCTGATGAATCCCCCGTTCTTTAAACGCTCAGATGTGAAACATGTTAATCATGCACTTGATATGCTGGAGACCGGCGGGCGTTTTGCCTCCGTCATGCCAGCGAGCATCGAGTTTCGTCAGGACACTCTCACGGTGGAACTGCGTAAGCGGATCGCCGATTTGGGGGGCAGTATCGAGAAATTACCTGCCGATACGTTTAAATCCGTCGGCACCCGCGTTAATACAGTGATGGTAAAGATCTGACATCACCACAACGGCAACCGGAAAAGAAGCGGGTCAGCAAACCCGCTCATCATCAGCGATGAGAGTGAACGATGCACAACGTGGAATTACAGGCGAAGGCGTTACCCGACTTTCAGCAGGTATATGATTTTCTGAAAAAGCACTACAAGCCCTCCAGGTTCGAAGAGCGCAACGGGGACATCTGGGGCTACGATTATTCGCGTCGGCTTACCCGTAGTGCCATTGAAGACCTCGATAAATACGGCAAGTCGTATGTCTCTCGTTTTGAAGACAGGGCCGGTGATGGTTTTGCCTTTGGGCGGGACCTGGTCATTTTGCGTTAAGGGGGTGGCTGTCCTTCGGCAGACGTCCGCATCGTTCGGACGCATTCCTACATAATCACACTCTCTTATTCATGCGGCGCATGGATAAGAGAGTGGCATCACCGCGCTGAATTCAAACTGAATGCTGATGTTTAGAGCCTGAAGGAACGAACAGTGCGGGTCAAAGGACAGGCATTAACGTCTTGATTGAGTGCCATATCAGGGCGACAATCCAGTCCCATGTCAGCATTACGGTGCAATACCCACGTGCCAGGCATATGTATTCTCCCCATCTTCACCGGCTTTCGCCTCAGCCACTATCTGGTCATAGCGACTGCCCGCCAGCTCCCGGACCATCTGATCCACCACCCACTGAAGGTGATGCAATTCGTCCGTACCGCCAAACCTAAAGGCCAGTTCAATAGCCCGGTCTATGCGTTGTTGTTCATCTGTCATGGTCAATTCGCCTTAATAGGATGAGGTTTATTTCCTGAGGCAGGTAATCGCCAGCCAGGGGACAGCCGATACTGCGGTAGCCATCTTACGCTAAAAATCAGCGGGTCTTCTGTATGTGCGTTCGTTAGCACCAGGGGATTCACTTCCGGTATGCCCGTAAAGAACAGAGAAAATGAGGCTCTATACAGGCACGAGGGTGTTTCTGATTTGTTTAAAATGTCTTCAAAACAAGACAATATTAAACGGAGTCAGTCCATGAAGCACTTCATAACATTAAGCGTCCTGGCAGGCATTCTGGCATCCTCCCAGGCATCCGCACAAATTTATGAGTCCACGTTCACGGACACCAACGGCGTCGTGATTCATGCCCCTTCTACCCGACTTCTGCTGAACCCGGCTTCCACCGTAGCTCTGACACTCATCTCCGGGCTGGACCGCTTCGTGAACGTAAAAGTGACGCGGGACACCGGGGCGCAGCTCTACAATTTCACCACCACCCGTACCGGTGTTGCGGATCGCCTGACCGCTGGCGATGGCAGCGAATTCTACGGAAAGAAAGTAACTTTACCGGCGCTCGGTGAAGGCAAATTCATTGTTCAGATCAACATACTGGATTTGAATCAGTCCGTCGTGGCCACCTACAGTTATAACTGGACTCTCGACACCACGCCTCCGACAGCCAATCCTCTGACGGCCACCGTTGGCGTAGGCACAGGAACAGGACCGGTCTTCAAGCTGGGCCTTGAAGCCGTTTATCAATACAGTTTTATATCCTCAGGCATTAATGACATAAATGGGATTGATAAAGGTATTTTTGAGATCTATCGGGCTAATGGTTCGCTTTTTAGTTCGACCCCCATGAAATACAACGTCGGCGATAAGACGATGTACCTGCCATACACGGCTGCTAGTGTAAAGCAACCCGGTATCCCCGACAGTAACCTCGATGAGGACTTTCAGGCGAAAGTAAAAATTTACGATACCGCCGGAAACATTCGCACCCTGCCGACGCAGGTTTTCCGCTTTGATAATACGGTTGGTGAGATAACGCTCTTTGCCGTCCATGACCCCAATAATGCGGGCAGCGTCGTGCCGGGGCTGACGAATTACCCGGCCTATAAAGCCGGGATGGTCGTCAACGAAAACCCCATCAGATTGGTGTATCGCATTCCGAAAACGAACTACAACAAATATGCCGAAGGCGGTCTGACCTTCATTAACCAGTACGCCGCACCCAAGGAGCTGACATCTGACGCCACTTACAGCTACGTAGAGATGACGCTGCCTTTCGGGACTGCAAACGGCGATATGGCCCGAATGGCGAATTTTGGACAGTGGGGCGGCTACTTCCCGACTTACTCAATGACGCTCAATCCAGCGGCATTAAAGACCCCGGCTTTTACCGGAACCTGGGAGGACTTCCAGGACAGCAAGGGAACCTGGTACAGCTCAAAAGAATTCGAAACCGTGCTCTCTTCCCGGTTGCCCATTAAAATTGTCCGGGCGCGATTTAACGTGGAAGCCAGACCGTTCGATCAGGAAGTGGGAGGACGGTTAACCTGTCGTATCCCGGCGGGGCAGACCAGCTGCGAAGCACCGGAAAACTTTGATATGGCGCTAGGTACGCTGGGATATAACCGGACTCTCTATTATGTCCGCAGCGTCAGCAACACTATCCTTCGTTCAGAGCAGTGGATAATGACACGCTGGAACAATAAAACCGTGCCGGAAATCGGGGCCATCTCCTACAATCCGGCAACGAAAAAAATGACGGTTCAGGCCCATCTGGAGCAGGACAATGACTGGTTTGACGGGTTCCGCCTCCTCGGATTCTACCTGACCGACAAACTGACCAATCAGCGCATGACACCCGTGGGAACCGTACTCTCGCGTGATGCCGGGAACTACACCATCGAATATGATTTTTCCAGGCAGGCCGAAGGCCGCTACAACGTAGAAGTGAACATTCAGGACCGTTTTCTCAATCAGACTAATAAAACCTATGGCGACATTGCCCTTGATGCCACACCGCCTACGGTTGCTATTTCCTTCGAAGGTCAGCCACTCACCGATGATACTGTGGTCTACGGACTGGAAAATTTACGAATTGCGCTGAGCGACAACCTTACCACTCCACGTATTACGCGTCTTCAGCTCACCGGCGGGCCAACCTCGGATAGTGTGGAACTTACCTGGGCACCGGCAGGAAAAGACACTTATACTCCTGAATATCCACGCATTTTCCCTAATTTCGAGCCATCAGAGAGCTATGCGATCAGTGTGACGGTCTCAGACAGCCAGTCCAACAGCAAAACCTACACCCAGAAGTTTAGCTATCTGCCCAACAACCTCGTCCAGTTGCATAACCTGCGGACGCTGGCAGTGAAGTCCGCACTCAAAACCTCCACGGACGTGCCGCTTGCCTATCTTTCAACAAACATGCTGCGCAAGACCAATGGTGAAATAGCCAGAGGCTTGCAGAACGCCACGCTGTCTGTGCGCAAAGATGCCAGCTTCGGGATTGCATTTAACGGGGCTGAAGCAGCTCCAGGGGAGGCGGTGAACGTGAATATCGACGCGGGCCAGGGAGATACTCTGCTGTTGCCGATTTTCCCCTCGGAGAACGGCAAGACCGGCCTGGCCGAATTCATGATCCAGATTGATGAGCTGAAGTAACCACGATATGCATATGCCGCCAGCTGAACTGGCGGCTCTGCCATTAAGTTGACCCGTTTCCCATACCCGCGAATGACTCCGCCCTGCTGCCCCGTTTAAGTCACCTATCATGACTGATTAAATCCCGCAAAAATGCGTACAACCAGTTGAGATTACGCCCTCTCCCTGTAGACCAGTCCACATGGCTAGCAATGCATCAGAAAACACGGTAATAGAAAAGACCCATCTCTCTGTAAATTTGCCTTAAGTTGTCACGCGTGTAACAATATTTTAACATCATACGAAGGCCCATCAACTTTTTCGTTGGCCCTACGGATCAAGATCATGCGCAAACTCTACAAAGAAGAAATGGCCTTTGCTAAGAAAAAGCTGGCCCAGCTGGATATGATTAATCAAAAAATTGATGACATCAGCGAGCAATGGGACTCTGAAATAGGCCAGGAAAATCCGGGACTATTAGATATAAAGAAAACGGTACAGCAGGTCCAACGCAATATCTACGAGCAGATAGGCCAGTGGAATCGTACTGACTGACGTTATCAGGCTGCCTAGATGACATCTTCTAGCCATTCAGTTCCGCATCCAGCCTCTTTTCCAGCGCCAGCAAGTTGATAAGGGCCCGCTCGCATTCCTGCTTGCCCCAGCAGCCCTGCCAGTTCGTCAGAGACAGATATTTCCTCTCAAGCGCTTCCATTTCATCCAGATTGCGGTGTGAATGGAAGTGCCAGATATCATGCCAGGCCGCGTCATAGACGGCTCCGGCAGGTGGACAGAACAGGAAGGCATCGGCGTGAATGATTTCTACCCGTGGATCGGAGCTGAAGGTATTCCCGACAAGCTTGATAACATCCAGTTCACGCTCAATGACCGTCACGCGGGTGACCTGCGGCAGTTGCAATACAGCATGAACCACCATTCCCAAACCCAGTCCGTTTATCAGGAGACTGCCCCGGGCATTCTCCAGAAATTCGGTGCAGGTGCGAATCTCCATGGGAGTATTTGACATCACAACTTCGCCAGATTTCATTAGCCGACGATAGTCCCCTGCCGGAATATACGCGTCGTCATCTTTCGTATAGGCAGATCTGAGAAGGGTTGACTCTGATTCAACCTCGCTGACGTAAAAAGATTCAATAGCCCATTCCCCGGATGTGCCGTCGGTCACAGGCAAATTGTGAAAATCAAATTCCATAAAGCCTCTTTTTGTATGGTCTCTTGGACTGGCATTGATTGCAGTGTATCTGAAGGCTGCGGTTATCTAATAGTTTTTCACGGCGGAAAACGTCGTGCCTCTGCCTGATGTGGGAAACAGATCAAGTTAATGTGTCCCTGCCGGTTGTGGGAAACACCTCAAGTTCTTTTGGTCATGGCTGCTGTAGGAGCACCCAAGTTACTTTGACCCCGGCTGGTGTGGGAAACAGCTCAAGTTGCTTTGGCCCCGGCTGGTGTGGGATATGGCTCAAGTTACTTTGGCCCCGGCTGGTGTGGGATATGGCTCAAGTTACTTTGGCCCCGGCTGGTGTGGGAAACAGCTCAAGTTACTTTGGCCCTGGCTGGTGTGGGAATCAGCTCAAGTTACTTTGGTCCCGGCTGGTGTGGGAAACAGCTCAAGTTACTTTGCCCCTGGCTGGTGTGAGAAACAGCTCAAGTTACTTTGGCTCCGGCTGGTATGGGAAATAGCTCAAGTTACTTTGGCTGCGGCTGATGTGGGAAACAGCTCAAGTTACTTTGGCTCCGGCTGGTGTGGGAAACAGCTCAAGTTACTTTGGCTCCGGCTGGTGTGGGATATGGCTCAAGTTACTTTGGCTGCGGCTGATGTGGGAAACAGCTCAAGTTACTTTGGCTCCGGCTGGTGTGGGATATGGCTCAAGTTATTTTGGCTCCGGCTGGTGTGGGAAACAGATCAAGTCACTTTGGCTCCGGCTGGTGTGGGATATGGCTCAAGTTACTTTGGCTCCGGCTGATGTGGGAAACAGATCAAGTCACTTTGGCGGCGGCTGATGTGGGAAACAGATCAAGTTACTTTGGCTTCGGCTGGTGTGGGAAACAGCACAAGTTACTTTGGCGGCGGCTGATGTGGGAAACAGATCAAGTTACTTTGGCTTCGGCTGGTGTGGGAAACAGCACAAGTTACTTTGGCGGCGGCTGATGTGGGAAACAGATCAAGTTACTTTGGCTTCGGCTGGTGTGGGAAACAGCACCAGTTACTTTGGCGGCGGCTAATGTGGGAAACAGATCAAGTTACTAAGCCCAGCCGGTTGAGAGTACTCCGCCAGTTAGCAGCACAGGCGGGGATGTGGGGAACACCGCAAGTTGGCAGCACTGGCCGGGATGTGGGGAACACCGCAAGTTGGCAGTACAGGCGGGGATATGGGGAACACCGCAAGTTGGCAGTACAGGCGGGGATGTGGGGGACGCCGCAAGTTGGCAGTACAGGCGGAGATGTGGGGAACGCCGCAAGTTTGCAGCACTGGCCGGGATATGGGGAACACCGCAAGTTGGCAGCACAGGCGGGGATGTGGGGAACACCGCAAGTTGGCAGCACTGGCCGGGATGTGGGGAACACCGCAAGTTGGCAGTACAGGCGGGGATGTGGGGAACGCCGCAAGTTGGCAGCACTGGCCGGGATGTGGGGAACACCGCAAGTTGGCAGTACAGGCGGGGATGTGGGGAACGCCGCAAGTTGGCAGCACTGGCCGGGATATGGGGAACACCGCAAGTTGGCAGTACAGGCGGGGATATGGGGAACACCGCAAGTTGGCAGTACAGGCGGGGATGTGGGGGACGCCGCAAGTTGGCAGCACAGGCGGGGATGTGGGGAACACCGCAAGTTTGCAGTACAGGCGGGGATGTGGGGGACGCCGCAAGTTGGCAGCACAGGCGGGG
>Ga0207655_1000076_pt1 | contig 226359 bp, 222 predicted proteins | sample KBSM44metaG_FD_184398 | JGI IMG/M metagenome (GOLD analysis project Ga0207655, IMG submission 184398) | Miscanthus rhizosphere microbial communities from Kellogg Biological Station, Michigan, USA - KBS M4-4 metaG (SPAdes) (version 2) | ecosystem: Host-associated > Plants > Roots > Rhizosphere...
TGATGTATTACTTCGTGCCCAAGCAAGTGAATCGGCCGGTGTACTCGTACCGGTTGTCGATCGTGCACTTCTGGGCGCTGATCACCCTGTACATCTGGGCCGGCCCGCACCATTTGCACTACACCGCACTGCCGGACTGGGCGCAGTCGCTGGGCATGGCGATGTCGCTGATCCTGCTGGCCCCGAGCTGGGGCGGGATGATCAACGGGATGATGACCCTCTCGGGCGCCTGGCATCAGTTGCGCACCGACCCGATCCTGCGCTTCCTCGTCCTGTCGCTGGCGTTCTACGGCATGTCGACCTTCGAAGGTCCGATGATGGCGATCAAGACGGTCAACGCCCTCTCCCACTACACCGACTGGACCATCGGCCACGTGCATGCCGGTGCGTTGGGCTGGGTGGCGATGATCACCTTCGGCGCCACCTATCACATGGTGCCCAAAGTGTTCGGCCGCGAACGGATGCACAGTACGCCGTTGATCAACCTGCACTTCTGGCTGGCGACCATTGGCACGGTGTTGTACATCGCGTCGATGTGGGTCAACGGGATTACCCAGGGCCTGATGTGGCGGGCGATCAACGAGGACGGCACGTTGACCTACTCGTTCGTTGAAGCGCTGCAGGCCAGCCATCCGGGGTTTGTCGTACGGTTTGCCGGCGGGGTGTTCTTCCTGACGGGCATGTTGCTGATGGCCTACAACGTATGGCGCACGGTGCGGGTGGCGGATGTTGCGATTGCCCACCGTGAAGCGCAGATCGCCTGATCAAGGGAGCTGGTCATGTTCGATATTGTCTTGAATGTATTGGGCGTGCTGTTTCTGTGGCTGTCAGTGGAGTACTGCCTGCGCCACGAAACGGTTGAAAGCCTGGATGATGCGAGTCTGACGCCGTTTGCCGATGATCCGGAGGTGGCGCGGCGGGTTGAGATGGCTACCGGTAAAACCGTGAAAGCGGTGGCGCCGGAGGTGGCGAAGCCGGGGTGGGTCAATCTTGAGATGTGAAGTGTGTCAGGGGCAGCCCCCCTCACCCTAGCCCTCTCCCGGAGGGAGAGGGGACTGACCGAGTTGTTTACTCGAAATACACCGACCTGAAATATCGAAGGTGAATGCAATATCAACAACGACGAAGATCTGCTCCCTTTCCCCCTCGCCCCCTTGGGGGAGAGGGCTGGGGTGAGGGGGTAAGCTTTTGATCTTAGGTGCGGTCTCGGGGAATCAGGCTCTGCAATTGCTGCGCGAGAAAATTCGCGTCGAAGGCAAAGGTATCCGGATCCTTCAACCCATTGGTCTTACGCCACTGCCACTCCCCGCCCGGCAGTCCCACCAACGAAACACTCCCATACCGCGCCGCCGTCAACCCCATCACCGCCAGCGAAATCTGCCCGCCACTGCCCATCACATCCGGTACGAACTCCACCGGTTTGCCGGCGATCACGATGCTCAGTTTTTCAGTCTTGAAGGTTGAGGTCTCAACCGGAATGCTCGGCCCGAACGCCACATAAGCCTCCCGACCCACCTCCAGCAAACCCGGCGCCTGCACCGGCTCCAGCCATTGCTGAATCTGCCCGAACAATTCGGTAATCCGTGAGGCCCAGGTCGCCGATTGCGTCTCGAACAGTTGCTTCTTGTGCGCTTCGCTGTCGGCATAGTGGCGAAGCATTTCGCCCAGCTGCTGTACGTCGTCCATTGCGGTGTTCCTTCAAGGAAGCAGTGCTGCGGACGTCGAGCATGGCAGATGCCGAGGTCGACCGTGCAAGTCATTTGCCTGCACGATCGCCACTTCGGCCATGGACTGACAAAAGGTCAGCGCTTGCGCAACCGCGCCATGCTCAGGGTGTCGACCCATTGCCCGTCACGCACCGCATAATCGCGGAACAGGCCTTCGGTTTCGAAGCCGAACTTGCGGTAGAGCCCTATGGCCACTTCGTTGTCGGCATACACCGAAAGCTCCACCCGGTGCAGGTTCATCCAGTTGTCCGCAATCTCCAGCGCCGCCGCCAACAACGTCGAACCGACACCCTTGCCCTGCCACGCCACCGCGACGGCCATGCCGACACTGCCGGCATGGCTGCGGCGAATCCGCGAAAAAGCCTCCAGCCCGAGATGCCCGATCACCGCACCTTGATGCAGCGCCACCAGCTTCACCATCCGCTCGTTTTCGGGCATCAGCCGTTGGCGCCAGATCTCGGCAGACTGAAACGGCATCTGCAACACCTGCCGGGTCACGGCCGGGTCGTTGTAAAGCGCAGTGACGCCTTCGACGTGGGACTCGCTGAAGCGTTCGAGGTGAATGGCGGGGTTGTGCTCAGGCATGAAAGATCCCTCCTGGATCAGTGCGTGGCCGGTCACTGTAAACCGGCGCAACTGATCCTGGCGAGACTTACTCGAACCACTCCTGTCGCTCATTGAATGTGCGTTGAATCAACTCCACCAAGGTCTGCACCTCCCCGACATTCTGCGACTCACTGTTCACCGCCAACCACGCCTGCAACCGCATCGCCTCCCCAAACAACCCCGGCAACGCCACCAGCCCGCGATCAAACCGGCTCATGTACATCGGCAGCAACCCGATGCACGCGCTGCAACGAATCATCTCCAGCATCAGCTCGTAAGACTGCATCTGCACCACCCCGGCCAACCGCTGTTCGACCAGCTCATTCCACGGCCGGAAGCTGTCGATCTGCCGGTCATGCTGCCATTGCACCAGCATGAAATCGGCAAGGTCATCCGGACTTTCTGGCCGTGCAGTGACACGGGAATAGCGTTTGGCGATGTGCGGCTGGTATTCCAGTTGCGCGAGGCGTTGCGGTTCGCTGGTGGCGAAGGTCGGGCCGGGTTGCGGGGTTTCGCCGTGGGCGAGCCAGAGCACGATGTCGGCGCTGACCGCATGCAGGGCCAGTTCGCTGTCGAGGGCGATGATTTCCAGGCGCACGCTGGCGTTGCGGCGCAGCAGTGCGATGAGGTCGCGGCCGAGGATGTCGTGCAGGATCGATTCGGCGACGGCCAGCCTTATCAGAGGTTGCTCGATCACCGGGAGTTTGCGTTCGTGGGCCAAGGCCACCAGTTGCGCCTGCAATTGCTGGCCTTCGCGGGTCAGGCTCAAGGCGCTGCCCTGAAAGCTGAACAGCGCGCATTGCAGTTGCTGTTCGAGCTGCGCCAGTTGTTTGCGCAGCAAGGTCGAGCGCACGTTGAGGCTGCGGGCGGCTTGCATGAAGCAACCGCAACGGGCGCTGACCAGAAAGTATTGCGCGACGTCGCCGTCGAGGGTCGCGGCTTGCGCCAGCCAGGGTTCTTCCTTGTCCTGTGGCCAGCGGAAATCGGCGCTGCTCTGTCGTGCTGCGGATTCGGTGAATGACATCGATGACTCCCTGTCGATCTTTGTATTTTTGGAAACGTCACGGCTCTAATGTGGGAGCGGGCTTGCTCCGGGCGGCGTTCCGACGAAAGCGGTGTGTCATTCAACGAATAAGTTGTCTGGCATGGCCCCTTCGCGAGCAAGCCCGCTCCCACAAGGGTTCAGAGATGAATCTGAGTTACAGCTTTTCCTCCAGCACCTTATTGAGTTCGGCCCCGTCAATGCTCAGCGTCGCGGTGTTGAGCATGCCGTCGAGATAAGCCTGAGCTATCTGTTCCTGACGCTGTGCCCGCAAGGCCTGGGTCAGTTGATCGCGCAACTCGTCGAGGGTCGCGGTGCGGGCTGGTTGTTGTTCGGTGAGTTTGATCACGTGGAAACCGGCGCTGCTTTGAACGGGATCGGAGACCGCGCCAACCTTGAGTCGCGCCACCGCACCACGCACTTCCGGCACCAGTTGCTGCAACGGTTGAAGGCCAGTATCGCCCCCGCGTTCGGCAGTCAGGCGATCCTGAGAAAACTCCTTGGCCAGTGCTGCAAAGTCCGCCGGGGTTGCCTGGGCTTTCTTGCTCAACTCCGTTGCCTGCTTGCGCACGGCCTCAAGGTTCTGCGGCTCATTCACCCCAAGGAAGATCTGGCTGACCCGATACAGCGCCGGCGTCTGCCAGTTGGCCTTGCCCGCGTCATACGCCTGCTGCAACTCGGCGGCGCTCGGATAGTCCGCCGGCACTTTGCTCACCGACTGCAAATAGTCGCGAAACACGATCTGTTCGGTGGCGGCGCGGGTCTGCCGAAGCACGTCCGGACGCTGCGCCCAGCCTTGGGCATCGGCCTGTTCGAGCACGGCTTTTTCGGCCAGGCGTGAACGAATCCAGCGCTCCAGCGCCTCGCGATTACCGCGCAGTTGCTCGCGGGTCTGTGGCGGTACGGCGGCCAGCAGCGCCTGCAATTCATCCGGCGACACCTGCTGATTGCCCAACCGCGCCACCGCAGGCCCACTGTTCGCCGCAATGACCGGCGCCGGTTGCTGGGCGGCGACCGGGTCATTGCCCGGCCGCACCACCAGCGCCACGGCCACCACCAACAGCGCCACCGCAGCGGCGCTGATTACCATGGCAGGTTTGGTCACAGCGCGACTTCCTCTTGCTCAACCTTTGGAGCCTGGGCGGCAGCAGCGTTCTGGGTGAAATCACGCAGGTACACGATGAATTCCTGAAGCAGGCGATCCCACAATTCCAGGTTGCCGCGCAGGTAATCGCTGCTCACGCCCGCGGCCAACACCACGTCCATTTCCATCACCAGAAACTCGCCCTGCAACGACAACCGGGCAAACCGGCGGGTTGCGTTCCACTGCTCGGCCACACCGGCCGGCAACTCACCCTGTACGCGCAAGGCGCAGCTGAAGGTGAAGTCGACATAGCTGCCCTGCTCCGCCACCGCCGGGTTGCCGAAACGCACGGCGTAACCGATGCCCTGACTGGCGCTGAGCAACTGGACGATGCCGTTCTGTTCGGTCTGGTTGACGCGGTAACCGGCGGCTTGCAGCACTTCGGTCAGGGATTGCGGGGAGACATGGGAGATCAATTGAGTCATGACTTCTTCCTTGTTTATGAGTCTTTTAATCAGTGCGCAATCGCGGCTTGCGGCGCATCGAATTGAGTCTTGTACAGTTCATCGCCAAAGCCCTGAGCCAGTTCATCGAACTTGACCCGGGCGCTGCCGGCGAAGGGCTGGCGGATCTTCATCACCTCGGCCACATCGATGTTTTCGTAGGCGGCGAGAATCTGCTTGGCCACGCCGTACATCTGCTGATTCTTGACCGAACATTGCTGCACTTGTGTGTCACGCTCAGTCAATTGCGCTTGAAGCTTAGACCGTTCTGCCTCTTTGGCACGGGCCATGACCAACAGCTCGTCGTAGGCTTTCTTGAATTTGCCGGTCTGCTCGTTGCTGGCCGCGACTTGCGCCTGGGTCTGGCTGTGCAGGGCTTGCTGCCGCCCGGCCAGTTGCTCGGCCAGGCCTTTGGCCTTGGCCAGTTCGGCGGTCAATTGCTTGATTTGCGCCTGGGCTGCCTTGGCTTCGTTCTGCGCCGCCAGTTGCGCGGCGCTGGCCTGAGCCTGCTGGCTTTGCAGGGTTTGCAGTTGCTGGGTGGTGCTGCGCAACTGGGTGCGCAGACGCTCCTCCATGCCTTCGGCACTGGCCCCGCTGGCGACCAGCAATCCAAGTCCGAGCAAAAAGTACCGAGTGTTCATATCCCTCTCCCGGCGCCTTAGAAGCGCGTGTTGATCTCGAGCTGCAAGACGTCGATGTCGAACGGCGCGCCATACACCGCTTCGGTGCTCATCCAGCGACCGGTGGCGTAGACGTTCTTCGCCAGACCGTAGTTGCCACCGAGTATGTAGCCCTTGGCGTTAGTGCCGCCGAGGTGGAACGACGAATCGTTGAAGCCGTCCGGCAAGGCGTCAGGCTGGATGTACTTGTAGCCGGCGAACAGGTTCCAGTCGCCCTGCTTCTTCAGGTCCAGCGCATTGCCGAGGGTGAACTGCACCATCCACGCATTGGCACCGCTTTCGATGTTGCCGTTGCTGTCGAGGTTATTGACCAGTTGCCCGGCCGAACGCTTGCGCATGTCGCCTTCGTCGTAGCCGAGGTTGTGGATGTAGTTGCCCTGGCTGCGCAGTTTGAAGTCTTCCGGCAGGTCGGCATCCCAGACTAGGTTCAGGTCCAGCAGGTTGAACTCGGAAGCGAGGCCAACGAATTGCGGCTGCGGCGTGGTCGTCGGGTTAAGCGGGTTCGGTGTGATGTCGCGCAGCAGGAACACACTGTTGCCCTTCTGCATGAACGCCGCGCGGGTGCCGTCGCTGTCACAGCCCGGTGCGCCAGCCCAGGGTTCGCAAGGGCTGGAGCGCTCACCCTGGATGTCCTGGAAGCGGTAATAGGCCAATGCGCCTTTCAAGCGGTTGTTGCTGTTGATCGCCCATTTGGCGCCGATCTGCGCGCCGTACAGCCATTTGTTGTCGCTTTCTTCCTTGTCGAAGCCGTTGCTGGTGGTGGTGTCGTTGGTGTAATCCACCGGGAACGCGCCGACGGTACCGAACACACCCCAGTCGCGGCTCAGCTTGTGGTCGAAAATCGCCGCCACGCCATCGAAGTTCAGGTCGTTGGAATACAGCATGTCGGTGGACATGAACGGGTTGGCGAAGCGGCCACCGGTCAGGGTCAGTTCATCCGACGGTTTCCAGGTCAGGTAACCCTGATCGAGCCAGATGTCTTTCTTGGCAAAACCGCCGCCGAGGTTTTGGGTGGTCGACACCGGGTTGTTGTCCGAGCCGGTGCCGATGCGGATGCCGGCGGTCCATTGCGGCGAAATGTCCGCTTTCATGCCCAGCCGCGCGCGCAGGCGAAACAGGTTGGTGCGGTCTTCACGGGTGTTGAGCAACGGCGGCAACGCGGTGCTGCTGTTGGGGTTCACGTCGTACGGGCCGTTGTTGTTGAGGCGCGCGAAGTCGACGATCTCGTTGCTGTTGCTGCCCGAGTAGTAGCGCGATTCGTCACGCAGACGGATGTCGCCGTCGAAGCTGATGCGCGACGCCCAGTCCGGGAAGGTGTTGGGCGCAGCCCAGTTTTCCTGCTTGGCGGTCGCCATGACTTCGGCCTTGACCTGATCGCGGATCTGGTCGCGCACTGCGGCCGGCACGTATTGCACCCGCACATCGCCCGGTGCGGCGACCGGCCCGGCAGCCACAGCGGTGGACGCCGCAGCCTGCTTGGCCTGGGCCGCTTCGTTCTGGGCCTGGGCGATCAGTGCGTCGGCCTTGTCCTGTTTCAGAATGCCCTGCTCGACCAGCAAGCGGATCAGATTGATCGTGGCGTTCTCCGAGGGCGCAGGCGCTGCCGCGGCCTGACCGACCAGGGTCGCGATGACCATGCCGACCGCCAGGGACAATCGATTCACGTTGGAAATCATCTGCACACAACTCCTTTTCATACAGCTTTATGAATTCGGTTAACCCGGACGCCGCCCTTGCAGGGACATGCGCACAGGCAAGGTGATGGAGGCCGGTGGCCGTTCGCTTAAAGCAGGCGCATTGCGCAACGCGGCGAGCACTTGCGTATCGATTTCGGGATTGCCGCTGGACTTGATCAGCTCGACCCGGGTGATCTCGCCGACGCTGCTCAGCCACACATCGGCCTGCAGCGAAAACGCGAGGTTGCGCAGGTCGGGGTTTTCCCGAAGCAGCTTCTGGAAGGTGAACGCCAGGAACTGGCTGTACGTGCCGTTTCCCAGTCGCCCACCGCCGGATCCGGCCATGCCGCCGCCCTTGCCCGCGCCGATGTTGAAGGCGTCGCTGCCGCTCTGGGCGTCGCCGTCAATCTGCATCGGGTTGGCCAGGTCGTCCGCCGGCGATGGCGGCGCTTCTTCCTCGGGTTTCACTTCCTGTGGCTCGGGTGTCGGCTCCGGCTCGACGACTTTTTCTTCCACCGGGGTTTCCGGCTCCGGCGGCTTTTCCGGCGGCGGAGGTGGCGGTGGCGGCAACGGAATGATCGTCGGCACCTTCGGCGCTTCGCGGCGGATGCCGCTCATGTCGTTGGCCCACTGCCACAACAGGAATGCCGCAATGGCGCCCAGCAGCAGTCCGGCGCCCCACTTCACGTAACGCAGTGGCGACTTCTTCACTGGCAAAGGCTCGATTGGCATCTGTGCGGTCATGACTCAGCCCTGCGTCGGTTTGCCGGTGACGAGACCGACCTGTGACAGTTCGAGCCGGCGCAACAGATCCAGCACTTCGATAACCTTCTGGTACTGCACCGTGGCGTCGCCGCGCACGATCACCGGGAAGTCCGGGTTCTGTGCCTTCTCGATGCGCAGGCGCTCTTCCAGTTCAGGCAACGTCACCGGGTAGGCGTCGAGGAACACCTGGCCGCCGTCGTTGACCGAAATTGCCTTGGTCTTGGCCTCGGACAGCGACACGGCGGCGCTGGCCTTGGGCAGGTTGATCTGGATCCCGGAGACCTGCGCGGTGGCGGTGAGGATGAACATCACCAGCACCACCATCAGCACGTCCACCAGTGGCGTGATGTTGATGCTGTCCACTGCGGCATCTTCGTCATCGTCGTGGGAGGCATTTACGGACGCCATGTCAGTGCTCCTCAGGCCGGTACGGAGTGGTTGGCGTGATGGCCGCGCTGATGCGCCGCTTCACTGGACTGGCCTTCGCCGTGCATCTCCGCCAGCCGGGTGATGAACTCGTCGACGAACACGCGCATGTCGGCGCTGACTTCCTTGTTGCGGGTGATCAGGCGGTTGTAGCCAAACAGCGCCGGGATCGCGACGAACAGCCCCATGGCCGTGGCCAGCAACGCGGCCGCCATACCCGGCGCGATGGCGTTGATGTTGACGTCGCCGGCCATGGCCGTGCCGAGGAACACCACCATGATCCCCAGCACGGTGCCGAGCAGACCGATATATGGGCCGCCGGCGATGGCGTTGGACAGGGTCGAGAGTTTCGAGCTCAGTTGCTGGTTTTCCCGGGTGCGCACGCCGTCCATCGAGCAGCGGATCGCTTCGATGGTCGCCGCTGAAACCGACGAGGTGTCGGCGCCCTGCTCGCGGCGGGTGCGAATCTCTTTCACTGCCACTTGATACAGACGCCACAGCGGCGAGTGCTGCAAACGCTGGGCGAGTTGGGTGTCGTCGGCGAACATTTCCAGCCGTGTGCCGACCTTGGCGAATTGCACGCGGAAGTCTTCGTTGGCGGCAGTGACGCGGCTGAGGGTGCGGTTCTTGCGCAGCATGATGATCCACGACTGGAACATCATCAGCACCAGCACCGCGATGATCACCCAGGCGTCCACCGGCACCGCGTTGAGCAGGAAGCCGAGGCTGCCGAAACCGAAGCCGGACTGTTCCTCATCGACGCCGTAGGCGACCAGTTTCGACTCGGCACCCTGGGAAGTGGCGTCGGCCAGCAACAGCGGCGCCGGACGGGCGACTTTCGACAGGCGCAGTTCGTCGATGGCGCCCACGAACGGCTGGAAAGGACCGTCGTGCAGATCCGCGCCGATAGCCATGACCGAGTTGAACGCCGGCATCGCCTGGGCCAGTGCCGCGCCTTCGCGACCGTTGATGTACAGCGTCACTTTTGCGCCTTCGGCGGTCAGGGTGACGTGCTGCCATTGGCCCGGATTCAGCGGCTGGGTGGCGACGGCGCGCTGGCCGTCGATCTCCACGAACGGCACGCCCTGATTCACACCGACCAGCAGGCTGTTGGCGCCTTCGCGGCGGGCCAGAATCAGTTGTTCGCCGTTGGCCTGATCCAGTCGCAGCCAGGCACTGAAGGTAAACGCGCTGCCGGCGCTGTGCTGCAACGACGGACTGGCCGGCAACAGCAACGGCTGACCGCTGAACTGCAAGGCACGCCCTACCACGCCGTCAATCGCGGCGCCGGTCGCACTCTGCGCGGTGTTGCCATAGGCGGTGGTGTCTTTGGCCGGGGTGCCGGTGGCGCCGTCGAAGTGGTAGAGCGCGGTGTAATTCGGATCGAACGTCAGTTGGCCATTGCCGGTGGCCGGGGCCTTCTGGTTGCCGTAATACATCCAGATGTCCTGACGCTGACCGCCCTCGACATTCGGCACATCGACCCAGATCAGCGCCATGCCCATCAGCGCGTCGAAGCTTTCGATCTGGTGGTTGAGCACGGTCTTGTCGTCGGCGGCGACGAAGCGCAGGTCCGAGCCGTCCTCTTTCACGCCGTCGAAGGTGAAGTTGCCGGTGTGCAGGCGCACCAGCAGCGCGGTACGGCCGAGCGCCTGATTGATCGCGGCGCCTTGCGGCGTGGTGTCGACGGCGATCTGTTTGCGGTAGTGCCAGTCGTCCTGCCACCAGGCCTGGGCCGTGGCCGGGAGCACAAAGCCCAGGCAGATCAACAACGAAAGGAAAAGGCGCTGCATGGAAGTGCTCCTTGTTAGAAAGTGGCCTGAAGGTTGAAGTGCAGGCGCGATTCCTGTTTCGAGGTGTTCGGCCCTTCGAGTAACGGGTAGCCCCAGTCGAGGCTGCCGGACAGCCATTTGCTCAGGCTGGCGCGGGTGCCGAGGCCGACACTGGCCAGGGCGTAACTGGCGTCCTGGTCCGGCAGTTCGTCGCGCAGGTACAGTTGCGCGCCTTCGGCAAAGGCGTAGAAACGCCAGTCCTGCATCCAGGTGCCGGTGTACTTGGCCAGCGACGGTGTACGGACTTCCTGACTGAGCAACACACCGTCATCACCGGTGCGCTCGGCGGCCAGATAACCGCGTACCGAAGTCGCGCCGCCGGCAGAGAATTGTTCGTTGGAGACCAGCGGCCCCGACGCCAGCTGGAACGCGGCTTTGCTCGCGCTCTGCCAGTCGTTGTCGAAGGTCCAGGTGAAACTGGTGTCGCCCTTGAGCACGGCGAAACTCGGTTTGGCGCGGTAGCGCTTGTAGTCGAACTCTTCGTCGGAGCTGCCGTAGCCGAAGAGGCTGCGGGTGGCCGCGACCAGGCTCAGCCCCAGGCCTAACTGGCTTTTTTCGCTGTAGCGATAGCCGTTGTAAGCGAAGGTGAACGGCGCGTACTTGAGCGGCACCTGGTCGCTCTCGCCGGACAGGGTCAGGCGTTCATCGAAGTCCTTGAAGTCGATGCCGGCCGACAGCGAATTCGACCAGTTGCCGCTGGACGGGATCGTGTAGATCGCCGCTACGCCATAGGAATGGCCCTTGCCGAGCACGTTGCTGCCGCCGATGGTGGCGACGTTGCTGTCGGACTGATAACCGGAGAACTGCACGCTCCAGCGGTCGGTCAATGGCGCGGTGTACGAGCCGGACCAGACCTTGGCGTTGTCGGTGTCCTGCGGCGCGGTGAAGTAAGTCAGGTTGATGCTGTGGCCGAGTTGCCAGAGGTTGTTGTAGCCGAGGCTGGTCACGGCGCGGAGTTTTTCGGTGTCGGCGCTGTAGTCGTTGTTCAGCCCCACGCTTGCGGTCCATGGGTTCTGGTCTTCGACCTGCAAGTCCACGTCCATGGTGCCGGGGCGCTGACCTTCGCGAACCAGCGGCATCACCTGCCGGCCCGGGGTCTTGTTGAGCTGCGCCAGTTCACCCTGAACCTTGGCGAAGTCCGGCACCTCGCCTTCCTTCAGCGCCGGAACGTTGTCGCGGATGTCCAGCGGCGAATAGTGTTTGGCGCCGACCACCCGCACCCGGCCGACCTTGGTTTCGCTGACTTGCAGGTAGACGATACCATCAGCCACCGCCTGCTCCGGCAATTCGACGAACACCGATTGGTAGCCGCGTTCCTGATAGGCCTTCTGCAACGCATCGCGGGCGCCTTCAATGTCGCTCAAGGCTTTTTGCGGGCCGAGGAACGGGTACACCGCTTCCTCGATCGCCCGCGCATCGAGCACGGTATTGCCACGCACAAAGTATTCGTTGACGTCCACCAGACGCTGCGCCGCTGAGTTTTCGGCCTCATCGGCGAACGCCGGCTGCACGCCGGCCGTCACCAGCAGCCAGCCCCACAACGCCAGCCGTGACGTGAAAATCTGCTCCACACTACCCCCTGAAATTCGCGATGAACCTGTTGGCGTCTCTGTTGCGTCAATTGCTGGTCGCTGTTAATTGCTGACTTGCGGGGCGCAGGCGTGCTTGCCCAGCCATGTGTGCAGCAGCGCGAAGTTCAACGAGAACTCGGGCATTTGCAGCAGCGCGCCGCAGAACACTTCGCCGATGATTTTCTGGATGAGCTGCACCGCACGCGGCTCGTTGAGCAGCGTGGCGATGTCGCGACTGAGGACGTTGAAGCTCCAGACTTTCTGGTTCAGGCCCAGGCCGACGAACCATCGGAACAGCAGGTTGTAATTGAGCTGTTCATAGAGCTGCTGCTCGCTGGGCACCGAATACAGCAGTTGCAGGAGCAGAATATGCATGACCGTCTGCGCCGGGATCAGCATGCCGGGCTGGGCATTGAGGTCGTGCAGGAGGTCGCCGTGAGCGTCGAACAGGTCATCGATCTGCGGGCGCAACAGCACCAGCGAATGACCCGACGGAATGTAGCTGGAGACCTCTTTCAAGGCACCCTGCCAGTCATCCTGCGACACGATCCAGACCCACGGCGCGCCGTAGCGATACACCGAAACCGGCTTCTTGCGCGCGGCTTCGACGATCTTCGACAGGCGTTGATCGAGTTCCTGCATGCCCACTTTCGAGTAGCGTTCCATAGTCCCCATTGCCTCACTCCCGGCGTCCCGCCTCGGCTTGTGAAAAGCGCCCAAAGGGCCCCTCAAGCGCGTTACATAGGCATGACCGGACTGGCGATGTGCTACCGAACTTTTGTCATGAAAGCTTCATGTTCGAAAGAGGATGGATGGCGACTATCGCCATACAAAAAATGCGTTATGCACGCCGCCCGATTAATCGGCCTGCATAACGCATTTGATATTGACTAAAAAACGTTATCAAGTCTGTGGATTCAAATCAAAATTGAAAGCAACGTGAACCCTGATTAACTCCGGAACAATAATACCTATTGGACCGCTATTGTAAAACAACTTCATTTCCATACTAAAAGCACCATGTGCAGCGGCCGGGTTACGCATAACAACCGCACCTCCCCCGTTAATGGGGGCGTATTTGAAAAAGTACATATCCGAATGCTGCTGAAACATAGCATTCAATAGAGCATCAAAAGCATAGTGCCCAGAGTATCCTGGACAACTGAAAAAAAGATCCTGCTTGGGTTCCATATTACCGCCACGACCTTCACGCGCGGTAACACTGATACTATTGTCACTCAGTTCAAACGTTTTATGGTCGACCCTGAAATCCTGCTGATCGTCAATTTTTATCACGATATAATCAGTTGCAGGTTGAATAACTGTTTCTGTGTTCATTTTGACTTCCCTGATAAATAGACAAGCCCTCTGTTGAATAAAGAGGGGACTCATGACTTTGCCTTTTTTAAAATACCCCAAAGGCCTCGCGCGTCTACTGTCATATCTGACAGTAGACGCGCGAGGTACTTGTGAATTAAGTGATACGTTATTTTTGAGTTTCAGAAATAAACCGGCCACACATCTACAATTTTGCCCCCTCGCACTGCCAACAGATCACCGAATTGCAGTAATACCGCCTCTGTCTGGGTTGGTCGTAGAAAGACCTGATCGTCTGCGTTCAGCCCCACAGCATTTGAGCCATTTACCATCTCCTGATTCGAACTGCGCCCGTACACGCCGTTGCTCTGCAATCCCGGCGGCGATTCGAACTCGGCCATCCAGTTGCCGCCGTAGATGAAGAAGGTCTGGCGCTGGTTGGTGTCCCACCACGAGAACAGCTTGGACTTGTTGTCCAGCGCCGGGATGTTCACTGGGCCGGTGCTTTTTAGAACGGGCGTGGCGATGTAGACCGCGGGCACATGCTCGCTCAGCGACGGCAGGTCATAGTGCGTCGGTTTGAGCATCGCGGTTCCGACTGAAACCTCGCTGCTGAGCTTTTCGTATTCATGGATACGATAACTCGGGCTGCCAGCGGTGTTCAGGCACAAACCGTCATGCCACAACGCGGGAAACTGCTGCCGGGTGTAATCAACGCAGTTTTTGTAAATCACCATGACCTTGGCAAACAGTTCGTCGGGCGAACCAAGAATCCCCGGCACGCCCATGCCCACGAACGGGTCGTAGCCCATGAACCCGGCAAACTCCAGGTGCTGCGGGTTGGCGGCGATCAGCGCGAGCATCTGCCCGAGCACGTTAAGGTCACTGACGCCGCCCCGGTGCAGGCCGACGTCCAGCTCGATATTGATCCGCATCCGCGTGCCCAATCCCTGAGCCAGTGCGAGGTATTGCTGCAGACGTTCGGGGCCGTCGAGCAGCCATTGCAGTTGTTTTGCCGGGTCGAACGGACCTTTGTGGGTCTGATAAAACAGCTCTGCCGAGCGCACCGGCAGTGGCTTGCCGAGCAGGATGTCCGACTGCGGGAAGGTGACCGCATCGTGATTGAGAAATGGCTGATGAAACGACATCAGTCGCTGCGTCCCGGCGCGCTGGCCGATGTAGCTGAGCAGGCCCGGTGACGGCAGAGATTTTTCCACCAGCCGCAGTTGCTTGCCGCCACGTTTGACCGAGCGCATGACCACATCAATGTTGTGATCGAGGCGATCCAGGTCGATCAGCAACACCGGCCGCATCGGGCCTTTGGTCTTGAGTTCATTGTTCAGCGCCCGGAAATAGTCACTGTAAGGCCCGCCGCGATCCCCCGGTCGCAGCCATGCGCCAACCCCCACCAGCAAAGCGCCAACACCCAAAGTCCCGAGCACGAAATTACGTCGATTGACCGCCATCAGCTCACCCCCAGAATCGACGACAGATGCCCGTTGAGAAACTTGCCGCTGGGGTCTAGCGCCTGGCGTACCTGAATGAATTCCTGCCAGCGCGGATAGAGCGTTTGCAACGTGCGGGCATTGAGCGTGTGCAACTTACCCCAGTGCGGCCGGCCGTTGTACTTCCAGAAGATCGGCTCGACCGCCGCAAAAAAATTGTGATGATCCATCTGATAATGCTGGTGCACCGAAATCGAACAGCTGTCGCGGCCCTCGAACATGCTCAGCGGAATATCGTCGGCCTTGACGTAGCGGTACTCGATGGGAAACCAGGTGCGCAGGTCCTTGTCGCGGATCAGTTTGAGAATCTCGCGCAGGCACGACGGGCCATGTTCGGCGGGCACCGAATATTCCATTTCGTTGAAGCGCACGGTGCGCACGTTGGCGTAGATGTCGAACGAGTCGCCGATCCGATCCTCGAAACTCGCCAGATGCCGCAGGCTGTTGAGCAGCGAACTGCGCAGGCTCGGGAAGTCGCTGCCGTATTTGTCGATCTTCTCGATCAGCGTCACGAACTCGTTGCCGCCCTCCTCTTCGGGTGGGATCGGCGGTGTGGGCGGATCGGTGGTCTCGTTGAGCGCGATCGACAAGGCATAGTCGGAATGGGTGACAACGAGCATTTCCCAGTGCTGGTTTTCGCTTGTGTTCTTGTCCAGGTCTTCCAGCAGCTCTTCGGTTTTGGCGATCCACTGGGTTTCTCGCAGGCGATAGGCCGGGCGGTTTTGCAGGCGGATTTTGGTCGCCACGCCCAACGCGCCGAGGGATACCCGGGCGGCGTTGAATACTTCGGGATGGCGTTGGCTGTCGCAGTCCAACACCTCGCCGCTGGCCGTCACCAGTTGCATCCCGCAGACGTGAGCCGAGTAGGACTGGAAAGTTTTGCCGGTACCGTGGGTCGAGGTGGAAATGGCCCCGGCGAGGGTTTGATAGTCGATGTCGGCCATGTTTTGCAGAGCCTGGCCGACGTCCTTGAGCGGCGTGCCCATGCGCGACATCGGCGTGCCGGCGGCGAATTCGGCTTGCAGGGTTTTCGGGTCGTGATCGAGCAGACCGTTGAAGTAGCTCAGCGACAGCAGCGTGCCGTCGGTGGGTACCAGCGCGCTGAAGGAATGCGCCGAGCCGACCGGACGAATTTTGCCGGGGGCCTGTTGGATGACTGCGGTCAATTCATCCAGATTCTTCGGTGCCACCCGCGCCGCCGGCAGGCAACTTTGCCCGCCCGACCAGTTGCGCCAGGGAATCAGCCGCGGCGCGCGCATCAACTGGCCCAGCGCCGGATTGGAAGCCAGCGCGCTGAACGCCCCGACGATGCTTGCCCGTTGCAACAACTGCCGGCGTGTCAGATCTATCGGCATGCCAGGATCCTTATTGTGGAAGCGGCTGGTCGGCCATGAAGCCGATCAACTGAAGGAATTGTTCTTCCGAACACTCGACGCACTGGCCCATCGGCGGCATGCCGTTGTAGCCATTGATGGCGTGGTCGAGCAGCGTATCGGTGCCCTGCCGGATGCGCGGTTCCCAGGCCTTGCGGTCACCGGTCAGCGGCGCATTCGCGGCGGGGTTGGCGTGGCAGAGCTGGCAGCTGTTGGCGTAGATCTGCGCCAGCGCCGGGTCGGACGGCATGGCGCTACGGGCGATGCCGGATGAGGTCGGGGGTTTGGCATCTTCGCCGCAACCGGCCAGTGCAACGGCCAGCATCAGCAGCCAGGTGAATCGGAATGCCCGCATAAAGATCCTCGCGTGAGGTGCTGCTTATTGTTGTGATCACACCATAAGGCAGCGAGGGCGGCGGGTTGAGGGCATTGCGGGACAGTGAGGGGGGCATCCGGGGCCAGTCAGGGCTCATGCCCGCGTGACATTCCCGTGACATTTGCGGGTTTAAATTTCAGTGAATTCAGGCGTATAACCTGTAAAGCCTTTTCCAATCGGCCCGCCGACATCTTCTACGGGGTAGCGACATGACCACAGCAAACATCCTTGGCAATCTGTTCCCTTCTGTCAGCGACATCCCGGAAAAATACCGCCTCGACGGTCAGATCGAGCAACGCGAATATCTGGTCGACGGCGAGTTGCGCCGCTGGGACGGCCCGCTCGCCACCGTGCGCAGTCCGGTCTATCTGCACGGCGACAACGGCGACGAACAAGTGATCCTCGGCAGTACGCCGCTGCTGGACGCCGACACCGCCCTCACCGCCCTCGACGCCGCCGTGCGTGCCTACGACCGTGGCCAGGGCCTCTGGCCGACCCTGCGCGTGGCCGAGCGCATCCAGCACGTCGAAGCCTTCCTCGGGCGCATGCGCCAACAGCGCGACGCCGTGGTGAAACTGCTGATGTGGGAAATCGGCAAGAACCTCAAGGACTCGGAGAAAGAGTTCGACCGCACCTGCGACTACATCGTCGATACCATCAACGCACTGAAAGAACTCGACCGCCGCTCCAGCCGCTTCGAGCTGGAACAGGACACCCTCGGCCAGATCCGCCGCGTACCGCTCGGCGTGGCGCTGTGCATGGGGCCTTACAACTATCCGCTGAACGAAACCTTCACCACGCTGATTCCAGCGCTGATCATGGGCAACACCGTGGTGTTCAAACCGGCCAAGCTCGGCGTGCTGCTGATCCGTCCACTGCTCGAAGCCTTCCGCGACAGCTTCCCCACCGGCGTGATCAACGTGATCTACGGCAGCGGCCGCGAGACCGTCAGCGCGCTGATGGCCAGCGGCAAGATCGACATCTTCGCCTTCATCGGCACCAACAAGGCCGCCAGCGACCTGAAAAAACTGCACCCGAAACCGCACCGCCTGCGTGCAGCATTGGGGCTGGATGCGAAGAACCCCGGCATCGTCCTGCCCGAGGTGGATCTGGATAACGCGGTCAGCGAAGCGGTCACCGGTTCGCTGTCGTTCAACGGCCAGCGCTGCACTGCGTTGAAGATCCTTTTTGTGCATGAAGACGTGGTCGAAAGCTTCATCGAGAAATTCAACGCCAAACTGGCCAGCCTCAAACCGGGCATGCCGTGGGACAGCGGGGTTTCGCTGACGCCGCTGCCGGAATCGGGCAAGGTCGATTATCTGCACAGTCTGGTGGCTGACGCGCACAGCAAAGGCGCCCAGGTGGTCAACCCGAATGGCGGTGAAGCACGGGCCTCGTTCTTCTACCCGGCGGTGCTGTACCCGGTGACGCCGCAGATGCGTGTCTATCAGGAAGAGCAATTTGGCCCGGTGGTGCCAATCGTGCCGTACCGTCATCTCGATACCGTGATCGACTATGTTCTGGAGTCGGACTTCGGCCAGCAACTGAGCATCTTCGGCACCAATCCGGTGGCGGTCGGTCGTCTGGTCGACACCTTCGCCAACCAGGTCGGGCGGATCAACCTGAATGCCCAGTGCCAGCGGGGCCCGGACACCTACCCGTTCAACGGACGCAAGAACTCCGCCGAAGGCACGCTGTCGGTACACGATGCGCTGCGGGTGTTTTCGATCCGCACCCTGGTGGCGACCAAGTTCCAGGAGCCCAACAAGGACCTGATCAGCGAAATCATTCGCGGGCGGGATTCGAACTTCATCGCCACCGATTACATCTTCTGAGGAGGAATAAACGCTGAGCACTTTCAGCCCTCACCGCTGGCCGCCGCTGTTGCGGCGGATCCTGCGGCCGCTGCTGGACCCGTACCGTCGCTACCGGCACGCACGGTTGATTCACGCGGTGCGGGTGGCGCTGGGGTTGCTGGCGACAATCCTGCTGACCACCGGCATCAACCTGCCCCACGGCGAATGGGCGTCGGTGACCATGCTCGTGGTCATCGGCGGCTTGCAGCACCACGGCAACATCGGCAAGAAAGCAGCCGAACGTGCCACCGGCACCTTGATCGGCGCCGGCGTCGGTCTGTTGCTGGTGGCGCAACAGGCGTGGCTGGGCATGCCGTGGCTGACCTATTTTGCAATGGCGGTGGTGTGCGGATTCTTCTCGTATCACGCCATCGGCAAGGGCGGCTACACCGCCCTGCTCTCGGCCATCACCGTTTTCATTGTCGCCGGGCATGGCGACAATCCAATCACCGACGGGCTGTGGCGCGGGGTCGATATCCTGATCGGTATCGCCCTGGCCTTGGCCTTTTCCTTCGCCCTGCCGCTGTACGCGGTGTATTCGTGGCGCTACAACCTGGCCGATGCCTTGCGCGATTGCGCCACGGTGTACGGGCGGATCATCAGCGGTGAACCGGTTTCGGCCGATGAACATCTGAAACTGATGGGCCGGTTGAACACCGTGATGGTGCAACTGCGCTCGTTGATGCCGTCAGTGTCCAAGGAAGTGAAGGTTTCGATGACCGAACTGGACGCGATCCAGCGCAACCTGCGCATGTGCATGAGCACGCTTGAAATCCTCGGCAATACCCGACCGGACAGCAACGATCCTGAAGCGATGGCCCACTTGCAATCGGCCTTGAAGGCCGAGCACCGGCAGATCCGTGTGCAACTGATCGGCATGGCCCGGGCCTTGAAAACCGGTGCGACCCAGCGCCTTGGGCGCCCGCTGGAATTGCCGGACGTCAGCCTCGACGCGCCGGTCTACAGCCCGCTCGACGGTTACCGTCTGCTGACCCGGCAACTGGCGTCCAACATCGGCGAGATGCGCCAGCGCCTGGCGAAAACCGCACCGCGCTGGAACATCTGAGCGTTACTGCGCCGCCAGACGCCGCGACTTGAAGCCCCAGCCCTGTTGCATCCCGGCGGCGGCCAGCAGGATCGCCGCCACGCCGATCCATTGCAGGGTCTGCAGTTGATGGCCGAAGGCGAACCAGTCGACGAAAATCGCCGCAATCGGATAGATGAACGACAGTGCGCCGGTCAGTGCCGTCGGCAGTTTCTGGATCGCGCCGTAGAGCAATACATACATCAGACCGGTGTGAACGATGCCCAGCGTCACCAGGCTGGCCCAGGCAATGGGCGCCTGCGGCAGCGCTGAAAAATGTGCGAACGGCGCGAGCAGCAGCACGCCGGTGCAGACCTGTATCAACGCAATCAAGTGCGGGGGAGTGCCGGTCAGGCGCTTGATGATCAACGCGGCAATGGCGTACAGAAACGCCGCCCCCAGCGCCAGCGCGATCCCCATCAGGTAATCATTGCCGCCCTCGCCTTGCCCGCCATGGGCACTGACGATGGCCAGCATTCCCATAAATGAAATCCCCAGCCAGAACAGCTTTTGCAGGGTGATTTTCTCGCCGAGAAACAGGGTGGCCAGTCCCACCAGCATGAACGGCTGCACGTTGTACACCGCCGTGCCAATGGCGATCGAAGCCCGGGAATACGAGGCGAACAACAGCACCCAGTTGCCAACAATCGCCATGCCGCTGAGCACTGCCAACAGGAACGTGGTGCGGGTCAGAATGCCCGGGCGCAAGAAACCGAAAGCGGCGCAAATCAGCAGCAAAGTGCCGGAACCGAATACACAGCGCCAGAACACCACATCGAGTACCGGTTGACCGGACACCAGCACGAACCAGCCGATCGTCCCGGATATCAGCATGGCAGCGGTCATTTCGAATGAGCCGCGCCGGATTGTTTTTTCCATCATCAATCTCCTTAATGTGTGGCAAAAGTATGCCAAGCGAGATCGGGGCTTCTCCAGCGCAAAAGGCAGGCTAAACTCGATTTCTGCCTTTTTTATCAAGGGTGGTTTTCGCCATTCACCTAATGCGGGAGTTTTTTTGCATGACCGACGATATCGACCAGATTCTGATCGGAGCCTTGATGGAAGATTCCCGACGCTCGCTCAAGGCCCTGGCACAAATCAGCGGATTGTCGTCACCGAGCGTGGCCGAGCGCTTGCGCCGGCTGGAGGAGCGCGGCGTGCTCAAGGGCTACACCGTGGAGATCGACCCGAAATGCTTCGGCTACCAGTTGCAGGCCATCGTCCGGGTGCGCCCGTTACCGGGGCAATTGCAGGAGGTGGAACGGCAGATCCTGTCGATTCCCGAGTTCACCGAGTGCGACAAGGTCACCGGTGAGGACTGCTTCATTGCCCGTCTGCATGTGCGGTCGATGGAGCAACTGGACACCCTGCTCGACCGCCTCAATACCCTGGCCGAGACCAATACGGCCATCGTCAAGAAAACACCGGTCAAGCGACGGTTGCCGCCGATGGCCTGAATACTTTTCAAGCATGTACGGTGTAAATTGTGGTTTTTCCGGCTAAGGAACGGCGATATGAAAACGCAGGCAATGATGCTGGCAACACTGATGCTCGCCGGGTGCGGGACGGTGCAGACCGTGGCGTTCAACGACAGGGTCTCCGTGAATCAACTGAAGAACCAGAAAACCTACTGTGGTGCCGTCCCGCGCATCTACAGCGGTGCGACTTACGATTTTTGCATGCTGCACGCAGAAAAACCGGATGACGTCGATGCGTTCAACTACCAGAACGCTTCTCCCGGCCTGCTGGTCGATGCGGCGGTCTCGGGGGTGCTCGATACCTTGCTGCTGCCCTACACGATCTACAAGCAACACACCGATGGCAGCATGATCATCAATTGATCGTCTGATCACGTTTTTGCAGGCAACAAAAAACCCGCTTTCGCGGGTTTTTCGTTAACGCCGATTCAGTCGATCAGTCGTCGCGGCTCATGATGCCGAAGATCTGCAACAAGCTGATGAACAGGTTGTAGATCGATACATACAGGCTGATGGTCGCCATGATGTAGTTGCGCTCGCCGCCGTGGATGATGGCGCTGGTCTGGAACAGAATGCACACCGACGAGAACAGTACGAAACCTGCGCTGATCGCCAGTTGCAGGCCGCTGATCTGGAAGAACATGCTCGCCAGCGTCGCACCCAGCAACACGAAGAAACCGGCGGTGATGAAGCCACCGAGGAAGCTCATGTCCTTGCGGGTGATCAGCACGTAGGCCGACAGGCCACCGAACACCAGTGCCGTCATCGCGAACGCGGAGCTGACCACTTCAGCACCGCCCTGCATGCCCAGGTAACGGTTGAGGATCGGGCCGAGCAGGAACCCCATGAAACCGGTCAGGGCAAACGCCGACACCAGGCCCCAGGCCGAATCACGAAGCTTGTTGGTGAGGAAGAACAGACCGTAAAAGCCGATCAGCACCACGAAAATGTTCGGGTAACCGACGCGCATCTGCTGGGCCACGAAAGCCATCACACCGCTGAATGCGAGGGTGAGTGCCAGTAGGCCATAAGTGTTGCGCAGGACGCGGCTAACCTCTAGCTGCTCAGCCTGCACGCTGTTGTGAACTGCGTAATCCTGTTCGCGCATGGCGACACTCCTGTTGGTTTGAAACGTTCAGTCGCAAAGATCATAACAGACGCTCTGTAACAAGCCATGCACAGAGTTTGACAGTGTGTTTCATTCAGGTATTATGGCGCCCGCAACGCAACGGAGGTGTGGCCGAGTGGTTTAAGGCAACGGTCTTGAAAACCGTCGACTGTAACAGGTCCATGAGTTCGAATCCCATCGCCTCCGCCATATTTGATACGACAAAGCCCTGATTATTCAGGGCTTTGTCGTTTCTGGAACTCGCGTTTTTTGGACCTCCCTTTCTGGATCGTTTCCGCATCTTTTCAGCTATTTCCGCAACCCTCCCGTTCCATTCCAGCGTTCCAGCCTGGATCAAGAAACTCAGAACTCATCCACAATGGGTATTCGGTGACGTCCGTAGGCAGCTTACGGCCAGAAGCGGATCAGCGTGAATGTCTGCCACGGCCAATACGCACGTTCGGATAAACGACAAAACTGTCAGTGATCCTGCCAGACGTGACCAGTCAAAAGATGAGTAGTAAGGGGGGCAAAGAGGCACGACAAAGCGGGCCTCGATTTCAAGCTCTTATACCTGTGTCGGATTTATTTTTCAGTTTGCCCCTTATGGTCAGGACGGATCTTGAACCAGATCGAGTACATCGCGGGCAGGAACACCAGCGTCATGATGGTGCCGACGAGCGTGCCGCCAATCAGGGTATAGGCCAGCGTCCCCCAGAACACCGAGTGTGTCAGGGGAATAAACGCCAGGATTGCCGCCAGGGCCGTCAACAGTACCGGTCGTGCACGTTGCACCGTGGCTTCGACGACAGCGTGAAACGGATCCAGCCCTTCTTGCGCGTTGTGATGAATCTGACCGATCAGAATCAGCGTATTGCGCATCAGGATCCCCGACAGTGCAATCAACCCGACCAGCGCATTGATGCCAAACGGCTGACTGAAGATGAGCAGTGTCGGCACCACACCAATCAACCCTAACGGCGAGGTAAGGAACACCATGATCATCGCCGAGATCGAACGGACCTGCACAATGATGATGACCAGGGTCATGGCAATCATGATCGGCAACAACGGCAGGATCGCCTTGCCGGCCTTGCCGGACTCTTCGATCGCGCCCGCCTGCTCGATCCGGTAACCGGAAGGCAGCTTCTCGATGATCGGCTCCAGTTGCTTCAGCAGCGCACTGGAAACATCCGGTGGCTGCAAGTCCTCGGCAATGTCGCCGCGCACGGTGATGGTCGGGGTGCGATCACGCCGGCGCAGGATCGGATCTTCCATGCGCACATCGACCTCGCCTATCTGCGACAAGGGGATTCGCTGTCCCGACGCACCGACTAAAGTGAAGCCTTCGATTTGTTGCGGATCGAGCCGTATATCCCCCGCTGCCCGCCCCATGACCTGCACTGAACGAATATCTTCACGCACCGCCGTGATCGGTACTCCGCTGAGCAGAAATTGCAATTGCTGTGCAACCGCAGTCGATGTCAGCCCCACTGCCTGCAGACGGTCCTGATCCAGGTTGAAATGCAACGACGGAGTCAGCGGCCCCCAATCAGTGTTCACGGTTCTCATCATCGGGCTGTCTTGCATCACGCCCCGCACCTGCTCGGCGATCACGCGCAACTTGGCCGGATCAGGCCCCATCACCCGGTAAGCCACTGGAAATGGCGAATAAGGACCAAACACAATCTGCGATGCCCTGAGGCGCGCCTCAGGGGCGAGCCCTTGAGCGACCGCGTCACGAAAACGCAATTTGAGGGTTTCCCGTGCCTCCTGACTGTCGGTCAGCACCACGATCTTGGCGAACGACGGATCGGGCAGTTCCGGCGCCATCGCCAGAAAGAAACGCGGCGCCCCTTGGCCAATATAAGCCGTGACGATTTTTGCCTCGTCTTGCTGGCGCAGCCAGGCTTCGACTTTGGCAGCCGTGGCGCTGGTCTGCTCGATGGAAGTGCCGTAGGGCATTTGCACCTCGATCATGACTTCGGGACGGTCAGAGGTCGGGAAGAATTGTTTCTTCACCAGCCCCATGCCCGCCGCCGCCACGAAGAACAGCGCGGTAACCATGCCCGCGACCCACCATTTGCGCGCGATGACCCGGGTCAGAACCCGGCGGAAGCGGTTGTATCGCGGCGTGTTGTAGATCGCCGCGTGTCCACCTTCGACTGCCTTGATGTCCGGCAACAGTTTCACGCCCAGATAAGGGGTAAACGCCACGGCCACGACCCACGAAGCGATGAGAGCGATGCCCACGATCCAGAACATGTTGCTGGTGTATTCGCCGGCGGTTGACTGAGCGAAACCGTTCGGCAAAAAACCGATCGCCGTCACCAGGGTTCCGGACAGCATCGGCGCCGCCGTGTGGCTCCAGGCATAGGCAGACGCCTTGATGCGATCGTAGCCCTCCTCCATTTTCACCACCATCATTTCAATGGCAATGATCGCGTCATCGACCAGCAGCCCCAGCGCCAGGATCAACGACCCGAGGGTAATACGGTCGAAGTTCTTGCCGGTGGCTGCCATCACCACAAACACGATCGCCAGGGTCAAAGGTACGGCGGCGGCGACCACCACGCCGACACGCCAGCCCATGCTGAGAAAGCAGACGAGCATGACCACCAGCAGCGCGACGAAGAATTTGACCATGAACTCGCCGACGGCAGAGTCGATGTTCACAGCTTGGTCGGTGACCTTCGAGAGGCTCATGCCCAGTGGCATTTCCTCATTGATCCTTGCGGTCTCGGCTTCCAGCGCCTTGCCCAGATCAAGACCATTCCAGCCCTCGCGCATCACTACGCCGAGCAACAGCGCATCTTCGCCGTTATTGCGCACCAGAAAGGTGGCCGGGTCTTCATAACCGCGTTCGACCGTCGCCACATCAGACAGCTTGAGTGTCCGCCCTTGCACGACCACAGGGGTGTCGCGGATTTTCTGCAGTTTGTCGAACGCACCATCGAGACGCAGAAAAATCTGTGGCCCGCTGGTTTCGATTGATCCGGACGGGGTCAGCGCGTTCTGACTGTTCAGCGCGGCGAAGATGTCCTGCGGTGACAAGCCCAGGGTCGCCAACCGGTCATGAGAGAACGAAACAAATATCCGTTCGGCTTGTTCGCCGATGATGTTGACCTTCTTCACCCCCGGCACATGCAACAGACGCTGGCGCATCGACTCAGCATCGCGGACCAGCAAGCGCTGGGGCTCGCCTTTGGCTTTCAGGGCGAACAGCGCAAAGGTCACGTCCGAATACTCATCATTGACCATTGGCCCGATGACGCCCGCCGGCAACTTGATGGCTTCATCTTCGAGTTTTTTACGCGCCTGATAGAACTCCTCCTGCACTTGCGCAGGGGGCGTGCTATCGAGCAACGAGACCATCGTGAAAGCGAGCCCCGGCCGCGTATAGGTTTCCGAGCGGTCGTACCATTTGAGCTCTTGCAGGCGTTTTTCCAGGGGTTCTGCGACCTGATCCTGCATCTCTTGTGCGGTCGCCCCCGGCCACGCCGTGATGACGGTCAACTGCTTGACTGTAAAAGGAGGGTCTTCGGCACGCCCCAACTGGAAGAACGCCAGGATGCCGGCAACGGCAATCAGGAAAATCAGAAAGACTGTAATCGCCCGCTCGCGAACGGCGATGGCGGAAATGTTGAATCGTCCTTCGCTCATGGACGACTCCCGGCAACGGTGGCCGCATCAGGCACAGGCATTCTTACTGACTCACCTTCGCGCAACAGATGAGCGCCCAGCGCAACGATTTGCTCGCCAACGCGAAGGTCGCCGGCCACTCGGGCCGATTCGTCGCTCAACCCCAGCACCTGAACCGGTCGCCAGGTCACGGTTGGCGGGGTGCCGCCGATAACCCACACTCCAGGGCCTTTACCGGCGTCGTAAAGCGCGGCAATGGGCACTTGCAACGACGCGGCAGGTGTCGAGCCCTCCGCTATTCTGAGAGTGACTGTCGAACCTATCGGTGCATTGGCCAGCGCACCTTCCAGTACATAGCGGGCCTCGAACGTACGCGTCGTGCGGTCCGCCGAATCCGAAAGCAACCTCAGTTTCGCGGTAACAGCCCCCGAAACGTCGCCGTAGCGCGTGGCTTGAGCGGTGGATCCTGCTGCGGGACGCAACGTCTCGGGCAAGTGCACGATGGCCTCGCGTTGCCCTGCCCGCGCCAGTCGAACCACCGGTTGTCCCGGGCTGACGACTTGTCCGGGTTCGGCGAGTGTTTCCACCACAACGCCATCGGCATCGGCGACCAGCACCGCATAACCGGAAGCGTTGCGTGCAACGTCCGCTTGTGCTTCAGCGGCGCTTAGTTGCGCCTTGGCGGTATCTGCGGCGGCTTTGATCTGATCGTAGGCCGATGCGGAAATGGCGCCGGCGCTGACCAGGGTGCGATAGCGGGCTTCGTCATCGGCTGTCTGCCTGGCGCGGGCCCGTGCGGCGATGACCGTCTCCTGCTGCGCGCGCGCCTGCAACCCCAAGTCGATGGGATCAAGCCGCATCAACGGCTGACCGCGCTTGACGGTCTGCCCCGTGTCAACCAGACGCTCAAGCACCTTGCCCGATACGCGAAAGCCCAGGTCGCCCTGAGTGCGCGCCGTCACCACCCCCGTAAAAGATCGGGAACCGTCGGCCGCTGCCTGAACGGCGGTGGCCCGGACCAAAGGCGCTTGAGTACGCGGGTCGACTACGGAGGAAGAATCACCGCACGCTACCAGGGCGAGTGGCAACAGGCATGCGGCGATGGGGAAAATTCGGAGCCGGCGCATAGGTTCCCTTACTAGAAATAGGATGGTCATCATATTCTCGACCTTGTGACCATTATCGTCAACAGTCACTGCTCATGAAGTATCCGATGCTTCGGCTTTATCAAGCTTGCCTAAAATACCCGTTTAATCGGCCAATACGTTCAATCGCCCTTGATTGACACGTTGTGACCAATACGTATTATGGTCACAAACCTCGTTAAGGAACGCCGATGCCTCCCCTCCGTACGATTACTCTTTTGGTTACCGCCAGCTTCGTGGCAGGTTGTGCGGTGGGTCCGGATTACCGTCGTCCAGACACCCCGCTTTCGGACCATTACCTTGGGCAGCCCGCTGTCGAACCGCGATCCGGATTGACACCGGACGGTCTCGCCGCCTGGTGGAAAAACTTTAATGATCCGCTGCTGACCGACTTCATCAACCAGGCACTGCAGCAGAATCTGGATCTGGCACAAGCGTCGGCGCGCGTCACCCAGGCAAGGGCCGGCCTGGGAGCCGCAAACGCAGCACTGCTGCCCTCGGCAAACATCAACGCACAGGCGGCACGCGCTTATCAGTCCGTCGAGACGCCACTGGGCCAGGTGTTGAATTCAACACCTGGCTATGACCGTTATGGCAATTCTTACGAGGCCAACCTCGAGGCGGGCTGGGAAGTCGATGTCTTTGGTGGGCTGCGCCGTGGACGTGAGGCAGCACTGGCCGAGTACCAGGCCTCAGCAGCGGGCTTCACCGCTACACGGCTGGCGATCGCCGCGCAAACGGCCGATATCTACATCACCCTGCGCGGATTACAGGCACGGCTGGATATTGCAAACCGGCAAGTCGACACCCGACACGCGTTGCTGGAGAAAGTCCGGTTGCTTTACGGCAAGGGCCTGGCCGCGGAGTACCAGGTGCGTCAGGCCGAGGGTGAATTGTCGCAAGTCCAGGCGACCGTTCCGGTACTGCAAAGCGGTCTGGAAGCAGCCATGAATGCGATGGACGTGCTGCTCGGCACGCCTCCCGGCTCTCACCGCACGCAACTGGCACGTGAGGGCGAAATTCCCGATGTGCCGTCGTTGACTGCGCTGGGCACACCGGCAGAGCTGCTGCGGCGCAGACCGGATCTGATCGTGGCCGAACGCCGTCTTGCGGCCTCCAACGCGCGCATCGGTGAAGCCATTGCCGAGTACTACCCGAAGTTTTCACTCAGCGCCTTGCTCGGCAGCGCGACAGCCGTATCCGGTGGCAATCTTTTCACCGGCGGCGCAAGCCAGTCGGCCGGTGTGCTGGGTTTGCGCTGGAGGCTATTCGACTTCGCACGCATCAACGCCCAGATCGATCAGGCCAAAGGTCAGGAATCTGAAGCATTGGCGGTCTATCGCCAGTCGGTACTGCGCGCCACCGAAGATGTAGAGAACGCGCTGTCCTCACTGGTGAACCGGCAAGCCCAGACCACTACCCTTACCGGGGGCGAAGCGGCGCTGACTCAAGCTCGCCACTCCTCGTTCACCGCCTATGAAAAAGGCACCGCCAGCCTGATCGATGTCCTGCACGCCGACGAAACATTGTTGCAGGCCTCCGACGCCAGAGCGCAGGCGCGGACTGAATCGGCCCGTGCGGCGGTGGCGGTATTCAAGTCGCTCGGTGGAGGATGGCAACCCGTTGAGCCGGGTTCTGTAGCGGCGCGCTGAGCAGCAACCCCAGATCGTTTCAAGAGTCGGGAGACACGTGTACTCCCGATCCGCATTTGGCTTGATAGCGCTCAACTAGAAGCGGTAACTGACCGACGTTCCGAACCCGCTGGCACTGTTCTTGTACTTGGCACTGTAGGCACCTCTCGCTGCCGAGGTGTCGTTGACCTCAACGCTTTCCTCCCAAAGATAGGAATACGCGAGATCGATCGTGACATTGTCCACGGGTGTCCAGCCGGCGCCGATGCTGACAACCTTACGGTCGCCCGTCGGAATGCGCGGCCCCCGATTGGTGTTGTTGGCGGGTGACTGATCGACCGAAAACCCGCCACGCAGCACCCATTGGCTGTTCAATTGATAGGCCGCACCGATCGCGTGAGCCCAGGTGTCATGCCAGTTCTGCTCTTCGCTGAGCGTCCCCAATTGACCGCTGAGCAAGGGCGGCAAGCCGCTGTTCTCAATCGTCAGCTCCTTGAAGCGGCTCCAGCGCGTCCAGGTACTGCCCACATAAAGCGTCCAGTCGTTGTTGAATTGATGCGTCAGCGAAAAGTCCACTGACTCAGGCGTGTCGACATCCAGCGATGCGTCGTAACTACGGCCGCTGACGCCCAGTACGCTGAAGATGCCATCGGTGACCTTGGTTTTGGCGTCCAGGTGGTAACTGACTTTGGAGTGATACGTCAGGCCCAGGCGGGTCTGATCGGTCGCCTGCACCAACACGCCAGCATTGAAACCCAGTGCAGTGTCATCGCCGGTGCTTTTGAGCTTTCCGTCATTGCGCCCCGGGCTGAGTGGATTGGGCACCATGCCCGATATCTCTCCGCCGATACGATTGATGGTCGGCCCGAACCCGATCGATACCTTTTCGTTAAACGCGTAACTGATGGTCGGTTGAAAGGTCAGTGTGGTGACTTCACTTTTGTTGGCGTAATAGCGTCCGGCAAAACCACTGCCGTAGTCGGTGATCAGCCCGAAAGGCACATAGAACCCGACACCGAATGCCCAATGTTCATCGATCGGTTTGACGTAATACCCCATCGGTACTGTGGTGGTGGGCACCATGTCGCCGTCTTCCTTTCCCCCAAACGTACTGCGTGTCTGGCTGATGTCCGATTTGGCGAACAGCGTCGCCGCCCCCACGCTCACCTGCTCTCGTTTAAGCCGCGCCATGCCTGCCGGATTGCCGTAGATCGTACTGGCGTCTTCGGCTGATGAAGATCGCCCGGCAAAACCGGACCCCATCCCGCTGATGCTTTGTTCGTTGAGGGCAAAACCCCCGGCCAACACATTGGAGGACACCAGCGCAACGGCCAGGCCGAGGGGGTTCTTGAGCATTATTTTTTTCATTATCTGGACTCTATGGGATCACTGAAAAACAACATCGAGAAAGACAGCGAAGCCATACTATCCAAGTGACCATTTCAGTCAATGGTCACATGAAGCAGAATTCAAAGCCCTATCGGCACGCATGTGCCGGTAACAGGAAATCCGGTTGGGGGATGTCGCGCTCTGGCTCAGCTCACCTGAACTGGTGATCCGAGTTGGGTCAGGGCATCAGGCTACGCAGAATGAGGTTGGAGGTCAGCGTGGGCGCTACCTCGATAAAATCCAGATTGTGCTGCAGCAGCAACGGGTTGACGAAGGGGCGCAAGGCCAGATGAATCGCCTCGACGGTCTCGTCCAGTGGGGTCTTGCGCTCGAACTCTCCGAGCTCCCGCCCTTCACGCACGATGTCGAAGATAAAGCGCTTGATCTGGTCTTCATACATCTGGGCACTGGGCCAGCGCTCCCCGGCGGAAAATGCAGCGATGTCGTAGAGTTTGCGATCATTGAAGAACAGGTCCACACCCGTTGCTATCACGGTTTTCACCAGGCGGCGGAAACGCTCGGTCGGCGAAATCGCCTCTGCGTTAACAGCCTGTTCTACCGCTGCAACGATTTGGCCCAGACAGTTTGAGCAGATCGCTTCGCCGATCGCCTGTTTGGAATCAAAGAACTTATAGATGTACGCCTTGGAAAAACCGATGGCCCTGGCCAGATCGGAAACCGTGGTTTTGCCATAGCCGTATTGGCTGAAGTGTTCATTGGCTGCCGCGACAATCTGATCACGAATGTCGTGATCGACTGGGCCACGAGGGCCGGGCGAAGATAGGGATGGCTGATTCATGGGCGTAGCTTACTCACCCTCTCGAGGACTTACAAATCGTGACCAATGAAACATATAGTCACTAATCGAACATTCGCATACCCTCAGCTCTGTGACAGCGGCACACGACGGTCCTGCAAAGACTCGACAGATCGAGCAATACGCCTACGGCAGCCACCTTGATGTCGCCAAGGTCAACTCTGAAGACCCGGTGCCGGATGTTTGTGCAGTCGTACCGACGCACATGACCTACCAGGATTTCAATCGATAAGTTCTTTGGCCGTGGCTGCCAGCAGACTGCCAACCCGATCCTTCAACGTGTCGATAAAGCGCGTGATTTTTGCATCGACGAACTGCCGGGAGGTATAGACGGCGTAAACGTTGCGCTCATAGGTGTGGTAGTCAGGCAGAACCCGCACAAGCTTCCCGGAACGCAAATCCTCGATGGCCGTGAACCCGGCCAGCAAACCAATCCCCGCCCCCTCTCGAATGGCATGTGCCATCGCATCCATATCGTTGACGCTGAAACTTGGCCCTGTCGGGACAAACGTCGCGTCCCCCGCCTTGCTCCTGAGCTGCCACTCATCCCGCACATAATCCACGGTGCCCAACAGCAGACACTGGTGATCACGCAAGTCTTCAGGCGTCTCGGGAGCCGCATGTCGGGCCAGGTAGTCAGGTGACGCCACCAGCACACAATGGCTGACACCGATCTTTTGGCTGACGTACGCCGAATCGGGTAGCGCTCGAGCAATCAGAATCGAGACATCCAGTTGGTCTTCCAACAGGTTCGGCATGCGTTGCGAGAGCAATAAATCCACCGTCACCTCCGGGAACTGCCGGCGGTACTCCAGCACCGCCCCCGTGACCAGATGCCGAGCCAGCCCGGGGACGCAATGCACACGCATTGTTCCCCGAGGCTCCAGCGCGGCATTGCTGGCTTCGGCTTCGGCACTCTCCAGATCAGCCAGAATTTTCGTGCAGCGCTCATAGAAACGTCGCCCCGCATCGGTGACCGAGAGGCGTCGGGTCGAGCGTTGCAACAGGCGCGCATCGAGCACGTTTTCAAGCGCGGAGACAGCACGCGATACGTTACCCACTGTTGAGTCCAGATGATTGGCCACGGCCGTGAAACTGCCCATCTCGACAACCTTTATGTACACCGACATGTTCGAAAGCTTATCCATCGCGACCTTCCTGTAGATCTGACGCTCACCGTGACAACCCGCTTTTTTCCGGATGCTACACGTTCGGCCCGCGGCTCGATATTACCTCTGCCGACAACAATGATTCCCTTTGGCCCGTCTAAATCGATGGGCTCTCCTTCCATAGACTGGGTTGTACAGGCCGCCCGATCAGGCGCCGGGTTTCATACGAATCTCTGACAACCAACTGAAGGACACAGCATGAAGACTTCCTACGATCCGCTTTATCTTTTCATCGGTGGTGAATGGATCGGTGCCGAAGGGCGCGATACTGCCGCCGTCGTCAATCCGGCAACCGGTCGGGAAATCGGACGCGTCCCTCTCGCCACCGCAGACGACCTTGATCACGCCCTTGAAGTGACTCGCCTGAGCTTCGAGCAATGGCGTCAGACTGTGCCTGACAAACGCGCCAAGATCCTCAAGCGTGCCGCTGACCTGATCCTCGAACGTGCGCCGCAGATTGCCGCGCAGATGACCTTGGAGGAAGGCAAGCCGCTGAATGAAAGCCTGGATGAAGTCACCCGCGCGGCGGAGTATTTCGAATGGTTCGCCGAAAGCGCCCGGCGTATCGATGGCCGTGTGGTCCCGTCCAATCGTCCAGGCGTATTGCAACTGGTCAAACGCCAGGCCATCGGCCCGGTGGCCGCATTCACACCGTGGAATTTCCCGGCCATCACCCCGGCACGCAAGCTCTCGGCAGCACTGGCCGCCGGTTGCAGCGTCATTCTCAAACCAGGTGAGGAAAGCCCCTCCACAGCGCTGGCCCTGGCGCGTGCACTCGACGATGCAGGATTGCCCAAGGGTGTGTTGCAAGTGGTCTTTGGCGTACCGGATCAAGTGTCCAGCCATCTGATCGCCTCGCCGATCATTCGCAAAGTGACCTTCACCGGCTCAGTACCGATCGGGCGCCTGCTGTCTGCACGCGCTGCCGAAGGCGTGAAACCCATCACCCTTGAACTGGGTGGGCACGGACCGGTGCTGGTCTTCGAGGATGCCGACATTGAAAAAGCTGCCGTTGAGGGCGTCGCCAACCGGTTTCGCGGCACCGGGCAGGTATGTATTTCATCCACCCGGTTTCTGATCCAGCGTGGCGCCTATCAAGCCTTTGTCGATCAGTTTGTCGCTGCGACCCAAGCGCTGAGAATCGGTGACGGCCTGCATCCGGACACACAAGTCGGACCGTTGGCCAACCCAAGACAGCTGGCCAAGATGGAAGAGCTGGTCGCCGATGCCGTCGAGAAAGGTGCACGGGTATTGGTCGGTGGTGAAGCCTTGTCAGGCGAAGGCTACTTCTTCCAGCCCACGGTTCTGGCGGATGTGCCGATGAACGCCCGCGTCATGCACGAAGAACCCTTCGGCCCCATCGCCGTACTGATGCCGTTCGATGAACTGGCCGATGGACTGCAAGAAGCCAACCGCCTGCCCTACGGACTCTCCGCTTACGCGTTCACCTCCAGCGCGCGCACGGCCATTGACGTTGCCGACGGATTGGAGGCCGGGATGATCGGGATCAACCAATATCGCATCGTCGCAACCGAGCTCCCGTTCGGCGGCATGAAAGAAAGCGGTCACGGCTCCGAAGGCGGCATTGAAGGCATCGAGCACTATCTCACCCACAAATTCATCAGCCAGGTTTAAGGAACTCGCCCATGTCCAAGCTCAATTTCAAAAGTCCTCGGGAAGCCGCGCGCGCGTTCACGCCAAAGCTGTCGCAATTCGTCGACTCAACGCTTTATCCGCACATCTGGAGCGATCCGGCGCTGTCTCCGCGCGACCGTAGCCTGATCACCGTGGCGGCATTGATTGCCGGTGGTCACTCGGAGGAGTTGCCTGCTCACTTACGCCGGGCGGCTGGCAACGGTGTGACCCAAGACGAAATGGCGGCGGCGATCACGCACCTGGCGTTCTATGTAGGCTTCCCTGGCGCCATCACCGCATCGGCTATCGCCAACGCCACGTTCAACGAAACGGAGAACAACTGAATGAAAGCCATCAACATCAAAGAGTTTGGTGCGCCAGACGTCCTGGAACTCGTAGAGTTTGCCAATCCTGAAGTCCGTCCGGACGACCTGCTGGTGCGTGTCTATGCCGCCGGGGTCAACCGGGCGGACCTGACTCACCGGACCGGTGGATACGGGCATCCGAATTTTGGCGACTCGCTGATCATCGGCCTGGAAATCGCCGGCGAAGTGATCGGCAAAGGGAGCTCGGTGACGGGGTTCGAGGTGGGAGATCGAGTCATGGGCGTGGTCGGCGGCGGTGCCTACGCCGAGTTGGCGCGCATCGATTACCGCATGGCCATGCACATCCCGGCACAGCTTGATTATGTACAGGCGGCGGCCATTCCCGAGGTCTTCGTCACGGCCCATGAAGCAATGATGCATCTGGCTCGGCTCAAGGCTGGCGATTCAGTGTTGATTCATGCGGCAGCCGGCGGCGTCGGCTCTGCCGCTGTGCAGTTGGCTTACGCCACCGGTGCCACGGTGTATGCGACGACCGATCGCAGCAAGTTGGCGCGTGTCGAGCATTTGGGCGCTGATGTGGCGATCGACTACAAGACGCAGGATTTCGCTGAGGTGATCGCCGACAAAACCCAGGGTCGCGGTGTCGATGTGATCATCGACTTTATCGGTGAGCCCTACTTCGCCCGCAACATCGCGTCCCTTGCACGCGGCGGTCGCCTGATTCAGGTGGGCATCCTTGGCGGAGGCGGCAACATGACGGTGGCGCTGGAGGACATTCTTTACCGCCACTTGCAAATCATCGGCACGGTCATGAAGTCCCGTACGCAACCGGAGAAGCACGCCATGATCAAGCGTTTCCGCAAGCACTGGCTTGATCGCTTCGAGGGTGCCGGCAGCCTTGAGCCAGTCGTCGATAGCACGTTTGCGTTATCACGGCTGCAGATGCTCACCGTCGAATGGAGTCTTCTGAAAACGTCGGGAAAATCATTCTGACGATGCAGCCCGAAGACCTGCTTTGAGCCTGGCCATGATCCATCTGTGCCATAAGCCGGGGATCGCCAGACTGCCCGTTACACCTCGCTGCTGCGTGCCTGCTGGATAGTATTGAGAAACGCCCTGCGGTCAAACTCGGCCGTGCGGTTGTTGTCCTCTTATCCGGGGCCAATGACGAAAATGGCATACTCCCCTGAAACTGATCATTTCGGAGACCACTATGCTTCGCGTGTTTGAACGCAGGCTCGACCCTTTCCCACCCGACGAGGCACCGCCACCGCCCGCAGGCCTGTTGCGTTTTCTGTGGGCCTGCACCCGGGGTGCCCGGGGTTATGTCCTTGCGCTGGCGCTGCTCAGTGCCGGCGTGTCGATCTACGAGGCCTGGCTGTTTTCGTTTCTCGGGCAAGTCGTGGACCTGCTCTCGGCCTGGCAGGCCGGTGGCGCCCAGAGTGCGCAGGAGCGTCGGGTGTTGTGGGGCATCGCCATTGTGTTGCTGACCAGCATCGGTCTGGTGGCGTTGCGCACGATGGTGCAGCACCAGATATTGGCGATCAATCTACCGCTGCGGCTGCGCTGGGACTTCCATCGCCTGATGCTGCGACAAAGCCTTTCGTTCTTCTCGGACGAATTCTCCGGCCGGGTCACGACCAAAGTGATGCAGACCGCGCTGGCGGTGCGCGAAGTGCTGTTCACCGTCATCGAAATTGCCCCCGGCATCGGTGTTTACTTCATTGCGATCATCGCACTGGCCGGTGGTTTTGCCCTGAAACTCATGCTGCCCTTTCTTGCCTGGGTCGCGCTGTTCGGGTTGGCGATGCTGTATTTCGTGCCGCGTCTGGGACAGGTCGGGCAGGAACAGGCCCATGCACGCTCTTCGATGACGGGGCGGATTTCCGACGCTTACACCAACATCACCACGGTGAAATTGTTCTCGCACTCCAACCGTGAAGCGCATTTCGCGCGCGCAGCGATGGAGGATTTCAAGCACACCGGTTTTCGCCAGATGCGTCTGGTCAGCCAGTTCGAGATCGTCAATCAGGCACTGGTGGTCGGGCTGATTCTTGGCGCCGGTGGTTATGCGCTCTGGCTCTGGCACCAGGGCCAGGTCGGCGCGGGTGCAGTGGCGGCAATCACCGCCATGGCGTTGCGGATCAATGGCATGTCCCACTGGATCATGTGGCAGATGACGTCGCTGTTCGAAAACATCGGCACCGTGCAGGACGGCATGGAAACCCTGACCCGGGGCCCGAAAGTGCAGGACGCGCCGAACGCCGGCGTGCTGGTGCCTTCCGGCGGCGCCGTGACCTTCGACAACGTGCACTTCAACTACAACGGTGAGCGCCAGGTGCTCGACGGCTTGAGCCTGCACATCCGCGCCGGGGAAAAAATCGGTCTGGTGGGTCGTTCCGGTGCCGGCAAATCAACGCTGATCAACCTGCTGCTGCGCTTCTATGACGTGGACAGCGGTACGATTCGCATCGACGGGCAAAACATCGCGCAAGTAACCCAGGACAGTCTGCGCAGCGCAATCGGCATGGTCACGCAGGATACGTCGCTGCTGCACCGCTCGATTCGCGACAACATCGCCTACGGTCGCCCGGACGCCACCGATGCGCAGGTCCGCAGCGCGGCGATCAGCGCCCAGGCAGACGGTTTCATCAGCCAATTGAGCGACCGCCAGGGACACACCGGATACGACACGCTGGTGGGCGAACGCGGCATCAAGCTGTCCGGCGGTCAGCGGCAACGTATCGCCATCGCCCGGGTGATGCTCAAGAACGCGCCGATCCTGCTGCTCGACGAGGCCACCAGTGCCCTGGACTCCGAAGTCGAAGTCGCCATCCAGGAAAGCCTCGATGACATGATGCAGGGCAAGACCGTCATCGCCATCGCCCATCGTTTGTCGACGATTGCGGCCATGGACCGACTGATCGTCATGGACGAGGGCCGCATCATCGAACAAGGCACCCACGCCGAGCTGCTGGAACGAAACGGCACTTACGCACGCCTCTGGCAACATCAAAGCGGTGGGTTTCTGGGTGAAGAACAAGGGCTGGACGAAGCAATGGACCGGGCGTAAGCCCTCCTGCTTCCCTTCCCTGCAGAACGCTGCTGAAAGCCCTCGACTTGCCTGCGGCGCGAGCCGCGACCGGTTGATCGTCACCTGCGACCGGCGCGGCGTTTTTCTCTCAGTTGATTTTAATCAAACACGCCTGCGCGTTTCTCGCCGAGATTAATCCTCGAGGTCCGCATGACCGCGTCCGCGGCCAATGCCGACCATCCTGTCTCGTGGAGGCGCGTCATGGCTACTCAATTGCAAGACGTTCAACCGGGCGCTACCCCCGCCCAGCATTCGCCACTGACCGGCAGTTTGCGCAAGAGCGAGCCCAGGCGCCTGACGCTGAGCCTGCTGGTGGCGCTGGTGGTGGGTTCGATGATCGGCAGTGGCATTTTCAGCCTGCCGCAGAACATGGCCGCCAGCGCCGGGGCCGGGGCGATCCTGATCGGCTGGCTGATCACCGGGGTCGGCATGCTGTCCCTGGCTCTGGTCTATCAGAGTTTGTCCAACCGCCAGCCGGCACTGGATAACGGTGTGTTCGCCTACGCCCGGGCACTGGGCGGTGACTTTCTCAGTTTCAACTCTGCCTGGGGCTACTGGATCAGTGCCTGGATCGGCAACGTCAGCTACCTGGTGATTCTGTTTGCCGCGCTCAGTTACTTCTTTCCGGCATTTGGCGACGGCAATAACAAGGCAGCGATTGCCGGTGCGTCGGTCGTGCTCTGGTCGTTGCACTGGATGATCCTGCGGGGCATGCGCACGGCGGCCCGTGCCAACGCCCTGAGCACCGCGGCCAAGATTGTGCCGCTGCTGTTGTTCATCGGTTTTGTGATTGCGGCGTTCCGGCGCGACACGTTCACCATGGACTTCTGGGGCGCACCGGCGCTGGGCAGCACCCTCGACCAGGTCAAAAGCACGATGCTGGTGACGGTCTGGGTGTTTATCGGCATCGAAGGCGCCAATGTGTTTTCTGCCCGCGCCGCAGAACGCGCCGATGTCGGACGCGCCACGGTCATCGGTTTTGTCATCACCCTGTTGCTGCTGATTGCGGTATCCCTGTTGTCACTGGGCATTCTCAAACAACCGGAACTGGCCGCCCTGAAAAACCCTTCGATGGCCGGCGTACTGCAGGCCGCCGCAGGGCCATGGGGTGCCGTGCTGATCAGCATCGGCCTGATTGTTTCGGTCGGTGGCGCCCTGCTCGCCTGGACGCTTCTGGCAGCCGAATCGGTGTTCACACCGGCGAAGGAAAAGGTCATGCCACTGTCGCTCGGCGTGGAGTCCACCCGTGGCGTACCGGTCCACGCCTTGTGGCTGACCAACGGATGCATCCAGCTGTTTCTGCTGCTGACGCTGTATTCGAGCGCCAGTTACCTGGCACTGATTTCCCTTGCCACCTCGATGATCCTGCTGCCCTACCTGCTCAGCAGTCTGTATGCACTGAAAATGACCTGGCAGGGCGAAACCTACGCCGGTCATCGCGCCCTGCAAGTGCGAGACCTGGCCATCGCGCTGGTCGCCACGCTGTATTGCGTCTGGCTGCTGTACGCCGCCGGCCCCAAATACATGCTGCTCAGCGCCTTGCTCTACGCCCCCGGCTCACTGATCTACCTGGGCACGCTGAAATCCCGTGAGGGGCAGCCCCTTGGCGGTCCCGAGACAGGTCTGCTGATCATCATCTGGGCCGCAGCGGCCTACGCCGGCTGGATGCTGTGGTCCGGGACGTTGACGTTGTAAGGAGTTCGTTCAGTCCGCGCGGTTCGCCGACAGGACGTCCGGCGCTGCGCCTTCCATCCGAGAGGAGTACCGAAAATGAGCAATTCCGTGAAAAAAATGCAGGAACATGCGGACGCAAAATCGAACAAGGTGCCCGTGACGACCGATCTCTGGCACCCATTGGAGAAGCTGCGGCAACAGGTTGACCACCTGTTCGAGGACTTTAACCGCGGGTCATTGATGTCGCCCTTCAGTCGTGGCCTGTTCGATGTCGAGCCGTTCTTCTCGCGTGACTTGTTCTCCCGCAGCATGCCCGCGGTGGACATCACCGAAAAGGATAAAAGCTTCGAGATCACCGCCGAACTGCCCGGCATGGATCAGAAGAACATCGAGATCAAACTGTCCAACGGCAGCCTGATCATCAAGGGCGAGAAGAAGGAGGACAAGGAAGAAAAACGCAAGGGCTATCACTTGAGCGAGCGTCACTACGGTTCCTTCGAGCGGGTGTTCAACCTGCCCAAAGGGGTCGACGCCGAAAAGATCGATGCGCACTTCAGCAAAGGCGTATTGAGCATCTCGCTGCCGAAAAAACCCGAAGCGATGAAAGCGGACAAGGTCGTGCCGATCAAGGGCGAATGAATCCGCAGACGTATGCCCCTTGCCGGGAAACCGGCAAGGGGCTTTTTCTTGGGCCTCAGCCTCTGAAAATCTCGAACGGCTCGATCGGAAATACACAGGCACCCTTAGAAGTATCCAGCGCCCTGCCCCCGTTTCTGTGACATTTTTCAATGAATGGCCAACTGGGTATGGCGGATGGAGCCCCCTCATCACACCCATGATTGACGGTCTGTCGCCCGCCACACGGGCATTTCGTGGAACACGACGACCTGATGCCCTGCGAGCAGCCGGTCATCGAGCAGCTCAATGGCATGCTGGCCGAGCAGTTCGATGCGTTGATATGGATCGAGCAAACCCGGCCGTTGACAGCGCTTCCACTGCCCAAAGGTCAGCCCCTCGACCCGGGAGAGGAAACCTTTCCGTTTGGCGTATGAAATCAGCGAGGCGGCCATTGCGGTCGCCTCGCTGCTCAACCGGCAGATTCCCGCCGCCACGCCTGTTGCAACAACTCGATCACCTCGGCATCGGTGGTTTGCCGGAAATCCGCATACCAGTAACCGATGGACATCATCCATTGCGGCGTTACCGGACAGATCACCTCGTCCACTTCGAAACGCAAAGCCTCGACCGTTTCCGGCGGCGCAACCGGCACGGCCACGACGATGCGCGCCGGAGCCTGCAAGCGCACGGCCTGGATCGCCGCCCTCATTGAAGCACCGGTCGCCAGACCATCATCAATCAGGATCACCACCTGATCCTTGAGTGCCACCGTCGGGCGCGTGCCCCGATACGCCTGTTCGCGGCGCCGCAATTCGCGGCGTTCCTGCTCGACCACGGCGTCGAATGCGGCAGGGCTGATCGAGTGCACGCGCAGGGTCTGTTCATCGCGGATCTGAATGCCGCCACTGGCAATGGCCCCCATGGCAAATTCCGGTCGGGAAGGAATGCCCAGCTTGCGCACCAACATCAGGTCCAGGCGCACGTCCAGGGCCGTCGCCACCTCATACGCCACCGGAACCCCGCCACGGGGCAAGGCAAGCACAATCACATCCGCTCGATGTGCGTACTTGAGCAGTGGCTCCACCAAACGCCGGCCTGCTGCCGAGCGATCCTGTAACAGGGTGTCCAGCGAAGGATCTGCACTCATGGGAACCTCCTCAGGCGATGGTGCCTGTCGTTGTATGTGGCCGATGCCCGCACGTTCGCCGTCTTTGGCGCAATGCCGCTCGGCGTGTCAGCCAACCCAGTGAATGTCCGGTGCCTGATGGGCAACCGGTGCCGGCGCGTGTTTCGGGTGGCCAACGATGATCGGTGCCACCGCGACCCATGCCTGCGCCAGCTTCAGCGCCTGCTTGCCCTGCGGGGTATTGAGATACCGCTGGGCAAAGCCGATCCAGCAAGTGCCGAGCCCTTCTGCACAGGCACTGAGCATCAGATTCTGGGCCGCCAGTGCACAGTCTTCGACCACCCATTGCCCGGGAGCGTCAGCCGAGATCAGAATCAGCACCGGTGCGTGATAGAAGATCTGGAAGTGCTCGTCGTTGAGCAACGCATGAAACCGCTCCGATTGCGTTCCGCGATCCAGTGTTTCAAGCATGCAGGCCTTCGCCTCGCGTGAAATTCGGTCCAGCAATGCCTGGTCGCGCACCACCGTGAATCGCCAGGGTTGCCGGTTCATTGCGCTGGGTGCGAGAGAAGCGGCATGGATCAGGCGCACGATGACCTCTTCGTCGACAGCCTGCGTCGTGTACTCCCGTGTCGAGTGCCGGCCAGAGATGGCCTGGTCGATATTCATGAGGCGTTCCTCCTTCAGGGGCCGGTGACGGACTACACCGCCAGTACGTTGCAGGGGACCTGGTACAGAATGTGTTCGGTGGTGCTGCCCAGCAGCTTGTCCAGACCGTGAAACTGCACGCGGCCCATGACGATTACATCCACCTGATGCTCGTCTGCGAACTCGCTGAGCGCCGCAACAGGATGCCCCACCACAAAATGCCGGCGATCGGCCGGTACGCCATGCCAGTTGGCCCAGTCCAGGTAGGTCTTTTCAAACTCCCGGCGCAGGCCTTTGGTCAGCTCGGCGACTTTGAGGCCGTCACCCAGTTCTGCCAGGTATTCCTGCGAAACGTCATAGGCGTACAACAGGTGCAATTCGGCATCACACTGGATGGCCAGGGCGGTGGCCTGCTGGATGATGCGCTCGTTCAACCGGTTGTTTTCCGGGCCGCTCGCCGAGGCATCGACCGCGGCCACGACCTTGCGCGGCAACGCATGGGCCGCGCCGCCCAGCAGGTACAGGGGCACCGGGCAGTGGCGTAACAGATACCAGTCCAGCGGTGTGAAGAACGCACGTTTGAGCAAGGACTCGTGTTGCACTTCCTTGATCAGCAGATCGGGATTGAGCTCCGTGACGTGATCGAGGATCCCCTGTTTCATGTCGTCCGCCCACGCCACTTCGCACGTCACCGTTACGCCTTTGCCAGACAGTTTTTCCGCCTGATACTTCAACCAGTCGCGATGGTCCTGCAGATAGGTTTCCCGGGCCTGTTCCCGGTTGCCTTCTTCCAGCAACCACAGAATGTCCAGCGACTTCACGAGGGCGACGATATGCAATGCCGCCCCACTGACCCTGGCCAGCGCTCCGGCATGGGTAATTGCCGGGGAACCGCGCAGCACCGGGTTGATGACCAACAACAGGCGTTGATATTGGCTCATGATTCATCTCCTGAAAGGCAGGCCGCACAGCAACAGAAGGTTCGGACGAAGAGGCCTTTACGAGGCTGGCTCCCCGTCACGCCAGCGTGCGCCGCACGCAAGTCCGGCGCTTGATAAATATCAAACGCGGCGGTGCTCACGAGCTGCCATCTGCAGAAGTCAACCGATGACCGCACCGCCCCCCGCGCAGCGCTGTGGTGATCGTTGGCGGTGATAGAACACACGCTTCGCGCCTTCGGCGCATATCGTGTACAGCAGACTGATCGCCAGCACCGATGCCAGAATCGGCAACGGCAAGGGCGCCAACCCCAGCGAAGCGGCCATCGGACTGTACGGCAGCCCGATGGCCAGCAGCCCCACCGCCAAGGCACTGACCATCAGTAGCGTCGCCGGGCGACTGCGATAGAACGGTTTGTAGGTGCGCACAATGAAAATCGTCAGCAGCTGGGTCAGCAGCGATTCCACGAACCAGCCGCTGCGAAAAACCTCGGGCACCCTCTGTGACAGCAGGTACAAAGCCGCGAAGGTCATGAGGTCGAACAACGAGCTCACCAGCCCGAAGACCACCATGAAATTGCGGATCTGATTGATGTCCCAGCGATGCGGGGTACTTTGCCATTCCCGGTCAACGTTATCGCTGGCGATACCCATGGAGGGAATGTCCGACAGGAGGTTGTTGAGCAGGATCTGCTTGGCGAGCAGCGGCAGAAAGGGCAGCGCCAGCGACGCGAGGGCCATGCTGATCATGTTGCCGAAATTGGCGCTGGAAACGATGGAAATGTACTTCAAGGTGTTGGCAAACGTGTGCCGCCCCTCTTCGATGCCCTCACGCAGCACGTCCAGATCATGTTCCAGCAGCACGAAGTCGGCGGCCTGCTTGGCCACGTCGGCAGCGTTGTCCACGGAGATCCCGATGTCCGCCACTTGCAACGCCGGGGCATCGTTGATTCCGTCGCCCATGTACCCCACCACATGACCGGTCTTCTGCAGGGCGCGGATGATGCGCTCCTTCTGATTGGGGTCGACTTCGGCGAACAGGGTCGTGCGCGCTGCCAGGTGCATCAGCGCCTCATCCTTCATCGCCGCCAGCTCGGCGCCGGTCATGATGCGCTCCACAGGCAGGCCGACAGCCCGGCCGACATGCCGCACCACCAGGTGGTTGTCGCCGCTGATGATTTTCACCTGCACGCCGAGCCTGTCGAGGGTGGCGATGGTTTCCGTGACTCCTGGTTCCGGCGGATCAAAGAACAACAGGAAACCGCGAAAGCTCATGTCTCGCTCATCCTCGCGGCCATAGTGCATCTGTTCCGGCAGCTCACGCGTGGCAAGTCCCAGGACGCGGAAGCCCTGCTCGCTCCACTCGCCGAAGCGTTGCGCGATCAGTGCCCGTTCAGCGCTGTCCAGTGCCAGGCTCTGGCCCCCACGCCGCACATGGGTACAGACTTGCAACACGTTGTCCAACGCTCCCTTGGTGATCATCAAGCGGGGAGCCGGCGACCTCTGGCTGACCACCACACTCAGGCGCTTGCGCACGAAGTCATAAGGGATTTCATCGATTTTCCGCACCCCGTCGTCCGTCCCCAGGTCTTTGCCCGCCAGGGTGATGGCATCGTCCATGGCATTGCGCATGCCGGTCTGCAGGCTCGCGTTGAGCACTGCCAGTTGCAGAACGCTCGGTGCCGCGATGCCTTCGACATCCATCGCTGCGTCCAGAACCACCACCCCACGGGTCAGGGTTCCGGTCTTGTCGGTACACAGAATGTCGATGGTCCCGAGATTTTCAATGGCATTGAGGTGACGCACGATCACGCCCTTGCCGGCCATGCGCTGCGCACCTTTGGCCAGGGTGATACTGAGGATCGCCGGCAACAGTTCCGGCGACAGTCCGATGGACAGAGCAATCGCAAACATCAGCGTGTCGAGGGGTGGACGATGCAGCAGGATGTTGATGCCGAACACCACGATGGTGATCACCAGCATCACGCGCAGCAGCAGGCCGCCAAAGTGCCGCAGGCCTCGCTCGAACTCCGTTTCCGGAGGGCGTAACGCCAGGGTTCTGGCGATATGACCGATCTCACTGTCCTGGCCGTAGCGGGTCACCAGGACTTCGGCCGAACCGCTGCGCACCGAGGTGCCCATGAACACACAGTTGTGACGCTGCGCGAGGGTGGCTTCCGGGGCGCAGTCTCCCGGTGCTTTCTCCACCGGGTAGGTTTCGCCGGTCAGCAGGCTCTCGCCGATGAAACAATCGAGTGCCTGCAGGATACGACCGTCGGCCGCGATCAGGCTGCCGGCGCTGAGCACCAGAATGTCCCCGGGCACCACATCGCTGGCGGCCACATCCAGCAAGTGACCTTCTCGCCGCACGGTCGCGCGCAAGGCAATCTTGCTGCGCAACTGCTCAACCGCCCGGCTGGCACGATTCTCGTACCAGGCACTGAGCACCGCGCTGATCAGCACAATGCACCCGACGATTGCCGCATCCAGCCAGTCCCCCACCCACACGGCAATACCGGCGCCGGCGATCAGAATCAATACCAACGGCGTGCGCATCTGCTCCAGTACCAGCCTGCCCAGTCCTTGGGGTCGATCCTTGATCGGGGTGGGGGCTCGACGCCGTCGTGCCCTGGCTTGAGCGTGACTCAATCCTGCCGGCCCACTGTGCAAGGTACTGAACAATTGACTGACCGCCGGACTCCAGTAATCCGTGTTTGCCGCAGGGCCGTGCCCGTGGGCGGAGGAATGCCATTCCCGGTGCGCCAGCCAAAGACCGGGAAGCATCGGCAACCAGAACGTCAGGCCGCGAAACAGCAAGGTCGCGGAAAGCGCCACCGCTACATCGATACCGGCCCAGTGCATGGTGACGACGACAGCCGCCTCGAACGCCCCAAGGCCTCCCGGCACGATGCCGATACTGCGCAAGACGCTGGCGAGCATGAAGCCTGCAAACAGGCCCAGAGGCGGTGCCGAAACACCCAGCGAGCGCACCAGAACCCACAGGGTTGTGCTGTCCAGAAGGATGATTGCCAGTTCCAGCAAGGTGATGCGCAACAGCAGAAGGTGGTTGCGCACCAGGCGCCGGTCCGCGCCGGTCAGCAAGGCAAGGCTTCTGGCAACGATCGCCAACCGTAGGCCGGGCACATGTGTCGTCAGTCGTGCATTACCCGCCAGACCCGGAGTGACAATCGCCAGCAGCAGGCTGAATGCGACGAAGATCACGCAGGTGGTCAGCACGGCCGTCGTGCCGTGCCCCTGAACAATGATGACCGGCAACGCCAGGCCCACTGACAAGGCATAGGCCAGAAAATACCCCGACAGGTCCAGTACCAGACACGCCAGCACCACCGGCCTGGCAAAGCCCAGATGAACAAACGAGGCCACGACAGCGAACGCCCCGCTGATCCCGGAGGATGGCAGCGCCTGGTCGACAAACAGCTTCATCACGCTGAGCTTGCCCGCGACCCACAGGGACAGGTCCTGGCCTGCGGCCTTGAGCACTACGCGAAACACCTGGCCCTGGGCAACGTATGTCAGGGCCTGCAGAACGAAAGCAACGATGAGCCATTGCGGCTGCGCCTGCGTCAGCAAGCGGCTGAAGGACTCGACATCGGTAAAATGCAGAGCAACCGCTACCACCGTCGCAAACATCGCGGCGCCCAGCAGCCAGGTCAGCCACAGGGCCGACCGGCTGTAATGCCGGTCAAGTTCCAGCGCAGGCCGCCGGTGGATCTCTGAAACGGGCGGTTTTAACGACATGCCGTGCCCCTGCGCATTCATTCGCGTAACGGTTTCGTCTGCCCGTCAGGCCTTGTCTGGCGTATCACCGACAGCGGCCAGTTCGACGCTGTCGCGGTACTCCGGCACCGACACCGACCAACCCAGCTCCAGACTGATGCGCCGGCGCAGTACGTCCGATGCATTGGGTTCGCCGTGTACCACGAAGGTGTGTTTCGGCGGGCGTTTGAAGCCGCGCAGCCATTGCATGATTTCATCGGCATCGGCATGCGCCGACAGGGTCTGCATCGGCACCACCTCGGCACGGATCGGGACCTCCTGGCCGTGAATGCGCACCGAAGGGGCTCCTGCCACGATCTGTGCACCACGGGTACCACCCGCCTGAAAGCCCGGCATCAGCAGCGAGTTCGACGGGTTCGGTGCCAACGCCTTGAGGTGGTGCAGCACCCGCCCGCCCGTGGCCATGCCGCTGGCAGCGATGATCACCGCCGGCGTGCGCTGCCTGTCCAGTTCGATCGACTCGTCGGTCGAACGCACAAAATGCGTCCCGCTGCACATCCCTTCGCAGCTTTGCGGCGACAACCGGTGTTCGCTGCGAAAGCGCTGGTACAAACGCGTGACATCCGTAGCCATCGGGCTGTTGAGATAGATCGGCAGATCGGGGATCGCATGCTGCTGCTTGAGGCGGTACAAGTGGTACATCAACAATTGCGCCCGGCCCACCGCAAATGAAGGCACCAGGGTAATACCGTGACGCAGCGCCGTACGATTGATCACGTCGGCCAACTGGTGCTCCGGGTCCTCGTCTGGATGCTTGCGATCACCGTAGGTCGATTCCACCAGCAGATAATCCGCCTGCTCGATGGTTTCAGGGGCAAACATCAACGGGTCTTCAGGGCGCCCGAGATCGCCGGAACACACCAGTGTCACCCCGTCAGCGACCACTTCCACGGTGCTGGCCCCCAGAATATGACCGGCCCCGCGCAACAGGACGCTCAGGCCAGGGACGATTTCGACCCGATGGTGCCACTCGATCGGGTGCAACAGTTTCAACGTCTGCTCGGCGTCCTGCTCGGTGTATAGCGGCAATGCCGGCGAGTGTTTGGAGAAACCGTGCCGATTGGCGAAACCGGCCTCCTCTTCCTGCAGGCGGCCGCTGTCAAGCAAGAGGATTTTCACCAGCTCACAGGTCGCCTCTGTCGCATAGATCGGCCCGCGATAGCCGTTGCGCACCAGTACCGGCAGGTAGCCGCTGTGATCGAGATGGGCATGGGTCAGGACAATCGCATCCAGATCCTGCACAGGTAACTGAAAAGGGTCCCGGTTGTGCAGACGCAATTGCTTGTAGCCCTGAAACAGGCCGCAGTCGATCAATACATGCCGATCCCTGTGATCCAGCAGATACTTGCTACCGGTGACGGTGCCGGCCGCACCCAGAAAAGTGATTCGCATGGCCAATTCCCCAGCCTCGACAAGAGCGTCATTGATCGCTCTTTTTGCCTCGCTGCCCTTTGATTTTTATCAACTGCTCCCCTGACTGGCGCTGCCATCAGTCGAAACCGGACGTGGGTTTGACGATCATCAGGCTGCACGGTGCCCGGTTCGTCAACGTTTCGACCGTACTGCCGACAGAACCATCGACATCGCGGTGATAGGCCGAACCCAGCACCAGCATGTCGAAAGCGTTCTGGCGGGCGAACAGTTCAATCACCTTGTGGGGAATGCCGGTCAGTTGATGCCGGCACGGTTTGCCGATGGCGTAGCGTTCGGCAAGCGCATCGAATGCCTCTTGCTGGGTATCGGTGATCGCCTCGCACAAGCTGTGGTCCAGACTCAATGTCGGCACACTCATCGCAGCGTCCCCCAGCACCGACCAGTTACAGACATTCAACAGGTGCAACGTCGCCCCGGTTGCGTCCGCCAGGGTGGTAGCCAGGTCGAGAATCCGGTCGTTGAGGCCCTGGGTCAGCTCTTCCAGATGAGAAAGGTCGACGGCTGCCAGTATTTTCGCAGGCACGGAGTTCGAGTTTTCGCTCACCAGGTGCAGATGAGCCGGGCAATCGCGCAGCAATACCCAGTCCAGCGGCCGGTGAAAGGCACGCTCGAGTGCCGGCACATAGTGCATGTCTTTGATCACCAGATCGGCATGGAAGTCATTGATGTATTCGAGCACATGGGCGGGCGTGGTCCTGGCCCACACCACTTCGGTGCTGACGGGCAGTCGGGCGCTGCGCTGAAACCGCGCTTGCTGTTCCAGCCACTGCCGATGCACTTGCAGGTAGCCCTCCCGCGCCTGCGCCATCGCATTCGGGTCAAAGAGCCCCGCCACCGCCAGCGCCTGGACATAATCGAATGCCACGATGTGCAAAAGCGCTCCGGTCGCCCTGGCCAGCGCCTGAGCCCGCTCGAAGGCCGGTGAACGGTTCATCTCGGGGGGAGCAATCAACAAAATACGTTTGAGCTTGAGCATCACTTTCTCCGGCAATGCATGGCCGGTCCCTGCCAGCCTCACGTCCCTGTTCCGACTCACGGATGATCTCGATTACTTGCGCGCCGCTTTTTCGGCTATGCGTCTTGCGCGCTCATACGCCTCTTGCGCCGCTCGCTGCGCCTGCTCTGCCTTGAGCAACGCCTCATCGGCCCGAAGCCTGGCGGTTGCGGCATTGTCCTCGGCGGACTCCAGTCGAGCGTCGAATTCTTCGGTCTGGCGATGACCGCAACCGCCAGTCGCCGCCACCAGCACACCGAGCACGACAATGACCAAGCGCCTGTTCATGGTTTTCTCCTCGATGGATCAATGCTCAAGACCGTGTTGGTTTGAGTATCTGGCGTTGGCCGCCGCCGGCTCTGATCTTTGTCAAACAAATCGCTCGCTTGCGGCCGCTGCGGCCCGAACAGCCATTGTTGATATTCCTCAACGAAATTTTGTCGCTCAGGCGTAGAAAAAAAACACCGGGCACCTGTTCCCTGCCCTCTCACATCGCCACGAGGAGACCGTCATGAACGACTTGAGCCTGCGCAAATGCATTCTGGAGGAACTCGAATTCCAGCCTGAAATCGACGCTGCCAACATTGGTGTGTCCGTGGAGGATGGCGTGGTCACGTTGACGGGGCATGTCAAAAGCTACGCTCAGAAAGTCAGCGCAGAACGTGCGGTAAAACGGGTCAGGGGCGTACGTGCGCTGGCCGAAGAAATCGAAGTCAGGCTTGAGAGAAATGCCGGCACCGCAGACGACACCATCGCCAGCCGCGCGTTGAAAATCATCCACTGGAGTTCCGACGTACCCGAGGGCGATATCAAGGTCATCGTGCAGGGCGGGCGGATCACGCTGGAAGGCGAAGTCGACTGGCAATACCAGAAGGAAACCGTCGAGCGCTCGGTACGCAAGCTCACGGGCGTCACCGCCGTGAACAATTGCCTGACCCTGCGTCCGCGACTGGACGTCTTCGATATCCAGCAACGCATCGAAGCCGCGCTCAAACGCAATGCCGAAGTCGAAGCCAAGGATATTCGCGTCAAGGTCGAAGGCGATGTGGTGACGCTTGAAGGCCGGGTTCACCTGTGGCGTGAACGGCAGATCGCCGAGCGCGCCGCCTGGTCGGTGCCCGGCGTCAGTCGGGTCGAGGACCATCTGCTGCTGGCATAAACCTCCTCGTCGAGCCATGACCATGAAAAACAATCACCCGTGGAACCTGTCGTATTTCCTGATCGCTTTTGTGGTGCTGGCCCTTGTGCAGTTTCTGTTCGCCGAACGCCATGCCGTGCAAAACATTCCGTACAGTCAGTTCCTGCAGTTGGTGAACGAGCAGAAGGTCAGTGATCTGCGGGTCGAGAAAGACCAGATCAGCGGCAAGTTGCGCGAACCCATCGATGGCCGTGAACTGTTCACCACGGTGCGGGTGGATTCGACGCTGGCCACGGACCTGGTGCATTCGGGGGTGACGTTCAGCGGCGTCAATGAGAACACCCTGCTCAGCGGGCTGCTGGGCTGGTTGTTGCCACTGATCCTGATCATGGTGGTCTGGCACTTTGCGTTGCGCGGTTTCGCTGAAAAACAGGGGCTGGGCGGCCTGATGAATATCGGAAAATCCCGGGCCAAAGTGTTTGTCGAGCGGGATACCGGCGTCACCTTCGCCGACGTTGCCGGCATCGAGGAAGCCAAGCTTGAACTGATGGAGATCGTTTCGTTCCTGAAGGACAAGGCCCGTTATGCCCGCCTTGGCGCGCACGTTCCCAAGGGTACGCTGCTGGTCGGTCCACCCGGTACCGGCAAGACGCTGGTGGCCAAAGCCATTGCCGGCGAGGCTGGCGTACCGTTTTTCTCGATCTCCGGTTCTGAGTTCGTGGAGATGTTCGTCGGCGTCGGTGCCGCGCGGGTCCACGATCTGTTCGAGCAGGCACGCCAGGCCGCGCCGTGCATCATCTTCATCGATGAACTGGATGCGCTGGGCAAGATGCGCGGCGCCGGTGCGTTCGGTGGCAATGACGAAAAGGAGCAGACCCTCAATCAACTGCTCTCGGAGCTGGATGGTTTCGATCCTCGGGAAGGCGTGGTGCTTCTGGCTGCAACCAATCGGCCGGAGGTTCTCGATCCGGCGCTGTTGCGCGCAGGGCGAATCGACCGGCAAGTGCTGATCGACCGCCCGGACCGCAAGGGCCGACAGGCGATTCTCAAGGTACACCTGCAGAAAATCACCGTGGCACCGAACATCGATAGCGAGCGTATCGCCGACATCACCACCGGTTTCACCGGCGCGGATCTGGCAAACCTGGTGAACGAGGCGGCCATTGTCGCGACGCGGCGCGGCGCCGACGAGGTCGACATCGTCGACTTCACCGCCGCCGTGGAACGGCTGATTGCCGGCGTCGAGCGCAAAAGCAGTGTGCTGCGCCCTGAGGAACGCCGGGTAGTGGCTTATCACGAAATGGGCCACGCGCTGGCCGCCAGCCATTTGCCGGCCATGGATCCGGTACACAAAGTCTCGATCGTGCCACGCGCTATCGGCTCACTCGGGTATACCTTGCAGCGACCGACCGAAGACCGCTTTCTGATCAGTTGCCAGATGCTCAAGGACCGCATGGTCGTGCTGATGGCAGGACGGGCTGCGGAATTCCTCGTGATCGGGGAGATTTCCACCGGCGCCGCCGATGACCTGACCCACGCCACGGACATCGCCCGGCAGTTGGTCACCCGCTTTGGCATGAGCCGCGAACTCGGCCAGGCCGTTCTGGAGCGGCGCAACGCGACCTGGCTCGGCGAACGCGTGCCGGGGCCCGGCGAAAAAGACTATTCGGAACAGACCGCGCGGGAAATCGACTTGGCCATTCGCGCCCTGCTGGACGAAGCCTGGCAGCGCGCCAAAGCGCTGCTCGAAAGGGTGCGGCCCGACCTGGATGCCGGCGCCCGCCTCTTGCTGCAAAAGGAAACCCTGACCCCCGAGGAATTCGCCCCGCTACGGCCCCTGCAGCCGGTTGCGCAACCTGTGCGGACCGACACGGCACCGTCCTGAACCGGGAGGCTGGTCAATGCTGGCAGTCACGCTGATCAACACGCTGGTGGTGATCGTCGCCGTAGTCATTCACTACGAATGCTTGCTGCGTCTGAACGATTGGTTGCCGCGCCTGAAACTGTGGCGCCGATTCAGGATTGTCGTCGGCGTGTTTGGCAGCCTGCTGGCCCATGCCATTGAAGTCTGGGCATTTGCCCTGGCGTATTACCTGATGGCGCATTCCGGTAAATGGGGCTATCTGACAGGCAACTTCGACGGCACCTTCATGGACTGCGTGTACTTCTCCTTCACCACCTACACGACCATCGGTTTCGGTGACATTTCCCCGGTCGGCCACCTCAAATACCTGACGGGCCTGGAGGCGCTGACCGGTCTGGTCCTCATTACCTGGACCGCCTCGTTTCTGTTCCTCGAAATGCAGAAATACTGGAAGAGCAAGTAGCCGCTCACGGGGATGACGGAGGCGTCCACTGCCAGTTACGCACCTCGGGCAGGTCCTCGCCATGCTCGATGAGATAGAGCTTGTGCCGCTCCATTTGCGACCAGTAGCGCGCCCGTGCTTCATGTACCTGGTCCTGCAACCGCGGCACGCGCTCGAACACATCGAGCATCAACCGATAGCGATCCAGACTGTTGATCACGGCCATGTCGAACGGGGTGGTGGTCGCGCCCTCCTCCTTGAAGCCACGGACATGGAAATTGTCATGACTGGCACGTTTATAGAGCAACCGGTGAACCAGTGCCGGGTAACCGTGGAAGGCGAAGATCACCGGTTTGTCGACGGTAAACAACGTGTCGAATGCACTGTCCGACAAGCCGTGAGGATGCTGATACGACGGTTGCAGCACCATCAGGTCCACGACATTGATCACCCGCACCCGCAGGTCCGGCACGCAGTCGCGCAACAGGGTCACCGCGGCCAGGGTTTCCAGGGTCGGTACGTCTCCGGCGCAGGCCATGACCACATCCGGTGCCTGGTCGTCGCGGCAGGCCCAGGCCCAGCGACCGATACCGGCCTGGCAATGGCGTTGCGCCGCGTCGATGTCCAGCCACTGCCATTCCGGTTGTTTGCCGGCCACGATGACGTTGATGTAATGGCGGCTGCGCAGGCAATGGTCGGCCACCGACAGCAGGCAATTGGCGTCCGGCGGCAGGTAGATCCGCGCGATGTCGGACTTTTTGTTCGCCAGCAGATCGATGAACCCCGGGTCCTGATGCGAAAAACCGTTGTGGTCCTGGCGCCACACATGGGAGGTGAGCAGATAGTTGAGCGACGCCACCGGTTTGCGCCACGGTACTTCGGCTGCGGTCTTGAGCCACTTGGCGTGCTGGTTGACCATCGAATCGACGATATGGATGAACGCCTCGTAGCAGGACAGCAAGCCGTGGCGGCCGGTCAGCAGATAACCCTCCAGCCAGCCCTCGCACACCTGCTCGCTGAGTATTTCCATGACCCGGCCATCGGCACTCAGGTTCAAATCGTCAGGCTCCAGCGGATCAAGCCAGGTCTTGCCGGTGACTTCGTACACCGCATCGAGACGATTGGAGGCGGTTTCATCTGGGCCGAACAAGCGAAAATTGCGGGTCGCCAGGCTGTTCTTCATCACCTCGCGCAGGTACGTCCCCAGTACCCGCGTGGCCTCGGCACGTACACTGCCGGGGGTGTCGAGCGGTACGGCGAAGTCGGCAAACCGGGGCAGATCCAGTGGCCGCAGCAACAGCCCGCCATTCCCGTGGGGATTGGCGCTCATGCGCCGATGGCCCGTGGGCGCGAGCGCCGCGATCTCCGGCATCAGCGTCCCCTGGGCGTCAAACAGCTCTTCGGGACGATAACTGCTCAACCACGCTTCCAGCTGTTGCAGGTGAACCGGCTGGCTGAAGTCGGCCAGCGGCACCTGATGCGCACGCCAGGTGCCTTCAACGCGGTGACCATCGACAAACTGTGGCCCGGTCCAGCCCTTGGGCGTGCGCAATATCAGCACCGGCCAGACGGGCCGGTGCGCCACGGCATGGGCCGGCCGCCGACGCGCGTCACGCTGGATCCGGCGAATCTTCAGCAGCATCGTATCCAGGGTCTGCGCCAGCACCTGATGCACCTGCATCGGATCATCGCCTTCGACGAAGTACGGATCGTAGCCATAGCCGCGCATCAGCGCCGACAGTTCGTCCTCGGGGATTCGGGACAGCACCGTGGGGTTGGCGATCTTGTAGCCATTGAGGTGCAGGATCGGCAGCACCGCCCCGTCACGCACCGGGTTGAGAAACTTGTTTGAATGCCAGCTGGCGGCCAGCGTACCGGTTTCAGCCTCGCCGTCGCCGATCACGCACGCGACGATCAGATCAGGGTTGTCGAACGCTGCACCATAGGCGTGCGCCAGGCTGTAACCGAGTTCACCGCCTTCGTGGATGGAACCGGGAATCTGCGCCGACACATGGCTGGAGAGGCCATACGGCCAGGAAAACTGCCGAAACAGACGCAACAGGCCATTGGCATTGCGCTCGACCGTCGGACAGACCTCGGTGTAAGTGCCTTCCAGATACGTCTGCGCCACCACCGCCGGCCCGCCATGACCGGGGCCGGCAACGAACAGCATGTTCAGGTCATAGGTGGTGATCAACCGGTTGAGATGGGTGTAGATCAGGTTCAGCCCCGGTGTCGTCCCCCAGTGTCCCAACAAACGCGGCTTGATATGGCTGCGACGCAACGGCATCGCGAGCAACGGGTTGTCCTTGAGGTAAATCTGCCCGACGGCCAGGTAATTACTCGCCCGCCAGTAAGCGTCCAGACCTTCCACTTGCTCTGCACTGAGAAACTCGCTCATGAGATTGCCCGCCAGACCATTCAACACCGGTTCATCGATTCTGGAAGCCTGAAGCCCGCAAGACTTGATATAAATCAAGCGTCGCCATCAGCGAAAACGCTCAATTGACCACCTGTCCGGAAGCGATAATAGATGATGGGCGACATATTCCGTTGGTCGTTTTTTACCTTTACCGACGCCGGTTTGAGTTCCCCTGACAGGCTGGCGACTATGCTTAAAAGCACAACGTGATGGGGATCACATTCATGCCCGATACAAAACCACTGCAATTTCGTCAGCTCAAGTCTGCCTGCTCCAACTGCAGTGTGTTGGAACTGTGTTTGCCGATCGGCCTGTCCGGGCAAGAGGTAGAGCGGCTGGATGCGCTGATTGTGCAGCGTTTCAAGGTCAGGAAAGGCGCGGCACTTTATCGCGAGGGTGATCCGCTGCGATCCCTGTATGCCGTTCGCCTGGGGTCATTCAAGACCAACGTGCTGTCCGTCGACGGGCGCGAACAGGTCACCGGGTTTCAAATGCCGGGAGAAATGCTCGGCCTGGACGCCATCAGCACTGACGCGCACGCCTGTAACGCCTTCGCGCTGGAAGACAGCGAAGTCTGCCCGATCCATTTCACCCATCTGGAAAAACTGGCGCAGCAACTGCCCTCGCTGCAGCACAACCTGACCAAGCTGCTGAGCCGGGAAATCGTGCGCGACCACGACATGCTCATGTTGCTCGGTACGATGAACTCCGACGAACGCCTCGCGGCCTTCCTGCTGAACCTGTCGCAACGCTTGAACCAGCGCGGCTACTCGGCGAAAAACTTCGTACTGAAAATGCGCCGCGAGGAAATCGGCTCGTACCTGGGATTGCGCCTGGAAACCATCTGCCGGGGCATCGCGCACCTGCGCGATCAGGGCCTGGTGGAAATCTCCGGGCGCGACGTGAAAATCCACAATCTGGAAGGGCTCAAACAGATGATCGCCGGTTGCCATCGCCCTACCTTGTGCTGATCCCGTCAAGTCTGGAGCCTGCCTGTGCGCGCCATGGTTCTGCATTCGCCCGGACAGCCGCTGCAACGGGAAGAACGTCCGGTCCCGGAGCCCGGCGCACGGCAACTGCTGATCAAAGTCCTGGCCTGCGGTGTGTGCCGTACTGATTTGCACCTGCTCGACGGCGAACTGCCGCAAGCTGTATTGCCACGGGTGCCGGGGCACGAAATCGTCGGTGAAGTCACCGCCGTGGGCGGCGACGTCGCCCCGGAGTGGATCGGGCGACGGGTGGGTGTTCCCTGGCTGGGCTGGACCTGTGGCGAATGCTCGTTCTGTCGCTCGGGCCGGGAAAACCTCTGCGATCAGGCGCAGTTCACCGGCTGTCAACTGGACGGCGGCTACGCCGAGTACACCGTTGCCGACTCGCGATTCTGCTTCCCGATTCCCGATAGGCTGAGCGACCAACAGGCCGCGCCACTGCTGTGTGCCGGGCTGATCGGCTTTCGTGCGTTGCAAATGGCCCGTGACGCCCGACACCTGGGACTCTACGGGTTTGGCGCGGCAGCCCACCTGGCGATCCAGATCGCCCGGGGTCGCCACCAACAGGTGTACGCCTTCACCCGGCCCGAGGATCACGAAAGCCAGGCCTATGCCCGCACGCTGGGGGCCGTATGGGCCGGTGGCTCGGATCAACTGCCGCCCCATCCGCTGGACGCCGGCCTGATTTTCGCCCCGGTCGGTGCGCTGGTGCCTATGGCGCTCTCGGCAACGGTCAAGGGAGGCTGCGTGATCTGCGCCGGTATCCACATGAGCGACATTCCCGCCTTCCCCTATCGCCTGCTCTGGGGCGAACGCAGCCTGCGCTCGGTAGCCAACCTGACCCGTCAGGACGGCACCGCGTTTTTCGCCGAACTGCAACACACGCCGGTGCACTGCGACATCACCCGGTTTGCGCTGGATGACGCCAATCAGGCCCTGGCCTGTTTGCGCAGCGGCCGGTTCAACGGCGCCATCGTGCTCACCCCCTGATGCTTTGCCGCACCGCGAGAATACTGCCCGGCACGCTGTACAGCGCCCGCTCGGTGTTGCTGCCGATCAAGCGGTCGATACCCACCCGGTGCACGGTGCCCATCACCACCACATCGGCCTGATACTGTTCGACAAACTCGCTGATCACCGGCACCGGCAACCCCATGACAAAGTGCCGGCGCTCCGGGGGCACGCCATAACGATCGGCCAGACTGACGAAAGCCATGTGCAACGCCTGGCGCAACTCTTCGGCAAAATCCACGCCCCAGCCACCACCGACCAGCGGCGCGTCGCCGTTGAACGCAGCCGACAAATCGTAGGCATACAGCAGGTGCAGCGGCGCATCGCACTGCAAGGCCAGGGCATTGGCAGTTTGAATGATGGTGTCGTTCAGACCGCTGATCTGCGTGGCCGGATCAAACGGATCGACCGCGGCCACCACACGGTGCGGCACCCCGTAACGCGCCTGATTCACCAGGTGCACCGGCACCGCGCACTCGCGCAGCAAGTGGCAATCGAGCGGCGTGATGAACACGCGCTTGAGCGCCGGTTCCAGGGTGACGTCCTTGATCAGCAGATCCGGCTTGAGGTCTTCGACGGCGCGCAGGATGTCCGCCAGCGGGTGCGTGGTGAACACGACCTCGACGGTGGCCTCGATGCCCAGGTCGCCCAGACGCTGTTCTTCATCCGCGACCCAGCGGCGATAGCGACGCAAATAGCGCTGGTAGCTGGCGTCGTCGGTTTTCTCTTCCCACACATGCACCACTGGCACGGGATCGGCAAACGCTCGCACATGCAATACCGCGCCACACGTCTTGGCCAGCGCCACGGCGCGTGTCATCGCCGCAGACGGATGCAGGTTCGGGTCGGCGATCAGTAATAAACGTTGATATTGGCCCATCACACACCTCGGTTCGGACATATTCACCCATGCCAATGAGCCAAGACTGCGCCTGCCATGCCCATGGCCGGGTTGATTTACATCAGAAAGGCGCAAATCAGCGCCACACATCGACGGTCTCTGATCCAGATCAGATTCCGGTCGCGCCAGCGGCGTAGAAAGGACTCAACCGCGAGGTGCATCACCCCGCGCCAACCTGAGAAAAAGCGCCAGGAGGACCACCCCATGCTCACTGTCAAAGACCACAACGAACGCGCTGCTGCGGCCTATGCCGCGGTGTCCGGGCAATACTGGATCGAAGCACTCAAGGATGGTCGCCACATTCTGATCCGCCCATTGGCGCAAAAGGATCGCGAGCGCGAATACGCCTTCATCAAGCGGCTCTCTCCCGAGTCACGGCACATGCGTTTTCTCGCGCAGATCAACGAGCCGGGCAAGGCGATGCTCGACCAGTTGATGGACACCGATAACAAAAAGCGCATGGCTTACATCGCTCTGGTGCACGAAAACGGCCAACTCATCGAAATCGGCGTCAGCCGCTATGCCGCCACTGACGAACACGAATGTGAATGCGCCGTGACCGTCGCCGATGAATGGCAGCACCTGGGGCTGGGGACCTTGTTGATGGAACACCTGATCAAGGCTGCCCGCCGCAACGGTTTCCATCGGATGTATTCGGTGGACGCCTCCAGCAATGCACCCATGCGCGACCTGGCCAGAGAGCTGGGTTTCGAGACGCATCATGACCCCGAAAGCAGCAGTCAGGTGATCCACAGTCTCCACCTGTAAAAAATCACCCCGCGATGTTCAGGCCAACGGTTCATCGCGGGGTGATCCAGGTTCAGCTCTGCGACTGCCCGCCCGGCTTGATCGCAAACACACTGCAGGGTGCGCGATGCAAGAGTTGCTCGGCGGTCGTGCCCAATAACTTGTTCAAGCCATTGTGCTGCACGGTGCCCATGACGATCACGTCCGTGTCATGTTGGCTGGCGAACTCGCAAATGTTCGGCACTGGCGCGCCCTCGATGAAATGGCGCCGCTGCACCTCAACCCCGTGACGCTCCGCCAGCGCGGCGAAGGCTTCATGTTGAGCCGTACCCAAGGATTCATAGAGCCCGGTCGCCAGGGGCAAGGCGCCCACACCCATGTCCGTTGCGTACACCGCAGCCCAGTCATACACATGGACCAGATCCAGGTCGGCGCCACACTGCTCGGCCAGCTTCACCGCCGCATCGATGATCTGATCGTTGAACACCAGATCCTGCTCCTCGCTGCGCAGCACATCGACGATGACCATGATATGGCGCGGCCGAGGGTGGCGGTCATTGGTCACCAGATGCACCGGCACCGGACAATCGCGCAGCAACTGCCAGTCCAGCGGGGTGAAGAACACGCGCTTGAGGGCCGACTCTTCCTGCGCATCCTTGATGATCAGCGCCAACGACTGTTCATGGACGAAATGCAGGATTTCCTCATAAGGGCGCTGCACCCAGAGCACTTCGCTGGTGACCTCGATACCATGCTTGCCCAAGTGTGCAGCCTGCTCCGCGAGCCAATCGCGATGGCGCTGCAGATAACTTTCCCGGGCCACGCTGATTTCTTCGGCGGCAAACAGCCCCGCCACCGCCAGCGCCTGCAAGTAATCGAACGCGACAATATGCAACGGCAACTGCATGACCTGCGCCAGTGCGCCGGCGCGTTCGAACGCCGGTGTGCGCGTCATGGCGGGGGGAGCGACCAACAATAAACGCTGAGTCTGTGACATGGGACACCTCGGCATGCAGCCATCTGAAAGAACACCAGTACAGATTGAGCCATGCAGCCGCAAGCCATTTGATCTTTGTCAGCTTTGGCTGTTCTGCCGGGCAAACCCGTAGATTCCAGACACGCTTCAATGCAGCAAGGTGCCCGCCCACATGGCCAGCGTCAGCAAAAGCTGGCCGGGAATGACATACGCAGCAAACCGCCGGCCGCCGCTGACCCAGGCCACCAGGCACTTGCTCAACGAATTGCTGCTGAAGGCAATCAGCGCCGGCGGGACGATGGCATCGACGGGCAACAGCCCCGCCCTGGCCAGAGACGCGATGGACGCGATGGACGAATGCGCGTCGGCAAAACCGCTGAAGGCTGCGGTCAGCATCACCCCGACCTGGCCAAGGTAGTTGAGCATTACCGATGACACGAGCGTGATGGCGGTCATGGTCAACGTCACGACCACGGCGAGCTTGAGATTGAACGCCCCCCCGCCCTCAAGGGGTTCCTCGGCACCTCCTTGCGACCCGGGAAACATCAGGCATGCGCCATACAACGCGGTGGTCGCCAGCCCGCAGCCCAGCGGTACCCACAGGCTGCGCAACAGCGAGGGGTCCACGGTACCGACAATCAGCGCCATCTGAATCACCGTGGCCAGGTTGGACACGATGGCGGCCGCCGCGAAGGTTCGCACCTGCCCGGGCGCCCTGGCGACGCGCTGCCCCATGGACGCGATGGTGACGGTACTGGAAACAAAACCGGAGGCAATGGCACTGATGGCATAGCCATAACGACTGCCCAGAATTCGCACGGCGATGTGCCCGATGGCCCCCACCAGCATCAGCAATACCGTCAGTGTGCAGAGGGTCCGCAGGTTGATCGCGTGATAAGGCCCGATGTAGCGGTCCGGCGCCAGCGGCAGGATGACCAGTGCCGCCACCAGCAGGACCAGACCGTCGCGCATTTCGGTCTCGGTCAACTGGCTGTTGGCAAAGTCATGCAGTTTTTCCCGGTACGCCAGCAACCCCGCCACCACCACGCCTGTCGCCACCGCCAACCCTGTAGCAGAACCGCACCAGGCGCCGAGCAGCAATACCGTGAGCAATGCCACTTCGCTGGTGACGCCCGGGTCGTCGCTCAGGCTTCGCCAATACGCCACGGTGATCAGCGCGGTCAGGCCGAGCGCCACAATCCCCAGCAGCAAAGCGCCACCGACCTGCATCGCCACATACCCCAGCAACGCGGTGATGGCGAAAGTCCGCATGCCTGCAAAATCGCGGGTACTGTCGGTACCTTTGTGCCGCTCGCGCTCCAGTCCGATGAGCATACCGATGCCCAGCGCGGCCGCCGCGCCCGCCAGGTCGAGGGATTCATTCACGCTCTGCCCGCCTCTGCTGACCGCTACCAGTCAACGCTTGCCGCCAACGGCCGTGCGGCGTCCATCGGGACGCCAGCCTTGCACCGCCGGCTGCGGCCAGGGGTGCGGTGCGTCGATTCGGGCCTGGAGCTGGTCGACGAATGCCCGGGCCTGCTCCAGGCTGTTGAAGCGCACTTGCAGCCGATCCATGTGCACGATCCAGCCATCGGGGCTGCGTCTCTGGATAATCTCGATTTTCATGGACGTCTCCGCAAACCGGACATTCAAGGCGTGATCGCGACTTTCATCACGCCGTCGCGCTGATGGGCAAACAGCTCGTAGGCAGCCTCGATGTCGTCGAGTTTGAAACGATGTGTGACCAGCGGCGACAGATCCACCGCCCCGCTCTGCACCACCGCCATCAACCGGCGCATCCGTTCCTTGCCGCCCGGACACAGGGTGGACACGATGCTGTAATCGCCGAGGCCGGCGGCAAAGGCGTCGAGCGGAATGCGCAGGTCGCTGGAATACACCCCGAGGCTGGACAACCGCCCGCCGGGCCGCAGCACCCGCAACGCCGATTCGAAAGTGCCTTGGGTACCCAGGGCCTCGATGGACACATCGACGCCACGCCCGTCGGTCAGCGCCATGATCTGCTCGACCACGTTGCCGTCCTTGAAGTTGATCACGTCGGTTGCCCCCAGCCGACGAGCGACATCCATTCGCTGCGGCACGGCGTCAACGCCAATGATTCGCGTAGCGCCCTTGAGGCGCGCGCCTGCCACGGCACACAGGCCGATAGGCCCCAGCGCGAACACCGCGACGGTATCGCCAATATTGATCTCGCCGCGCTCGGCCCCGGAAAATCCGGTGGACATGATGTCCGGGCACATCAGCACCTGCTCGTCCGTCAGGCCCTCGGGAATCGGACACAGATTGGCCAGCGCGTCCGGCACCAGCACGTACTCGGCCTGGCAGCCGTCAAGCGTGTTACCGAACTTCCAGCCGCCGATGGCCTTGAAGCCGTGCCGGGTGTCCGGGCCGTCCTGGGAGCCGCAGCCGCACAGGCAGGCGTAACTTTGCCCACTCGGCGTGATTGCCCCGGCAATCACCCGTTGCCCTTCGACGAAACCGCGCACCTGCGACCCCAGCCGCTCGATGATGCCCACCGGCTCATGGCCGATCGTCAGCCCTTTGGCCACGGGGTACTCGCCGCGCAGGATATGCACGTCAGTGCCGCAGATGGTCGTGGTGGTGATGCGGATCAGAGCGTCCAGCGGGCCGACCTCGGGGATCGGCTTGTCTTCGAGCACGATACGGTTCTTTTCAACGAAAACTGCAGCTTTCATGGTCGCCATGGTCGATCCTCCGGGCCAGCCGTGAACGTGGGGTCAGCATTGAAAGCAGACTGCGCCCGAGGGACACGGCAAAGATTGATAATGGTCAACAATCGGTGGATCAGTCGCCCCTGACCGCCGATCCGGCCAGATCGGCGGCCACTCATCGGGTTGACAAAAATCAAGGCCCTCCCCACCAGCGTCGGCAGGATAGGCACTAAGCGGTACAGCCCGAGTGCGCGGTCGCTCTCGAGTCCAGACGTTCCTGCATTTGCCTACGGGAGATCTGCCATGTCTGAGCAATCACGCTTCATGCTCGTCGTCTCACCCCTGATGGAAAACAGCCCGGCGTTCGACCGTGCGGCGGCACTGGCCAAAGCCGCGGACGCCGCGCTGCACATCGTGGCATTCGATTATCTGGAGGGCCTGGCAACTGCCGGTCTGGTCAATGAACAGGCGCTGGAACAGATGCGCGTGGGCTATGTCGAGCGGCATCGGCAATGGCTGGAGGATCAGGCCCGCCCTTTGCGCAAACTCGGCGTGCACGTGACGACGGAAGTCGTGTGGGTGGCAAACCCGCTTAAGGAGATCCTCATTCACCTCAAGGAGCAGCCGATGGCGGCCATGATCAAGGCGCTGGAGCACGAATCAGCGTTGTCGCGCCTGATGTTCACCCCCCTTGACGTCCATCTGCTGCGCGAATGCCCGGTGCCGCTGCACTTCGTCAGCCACGTACTGCACGCTCTGCCGCGCCGTATCGTCGCGGCGGTCGATCCGTTCCATCGCGATGACCGCTATGTGGGGCTCAATGACCGGATTCTGCGCGAAGCGGCCAAACTGGCGAGCATCTGCAACGCTCAACTCGATGTGATCTACGCCCACGACCTGTCCTCGATAGGCGCAGCAGAATTCGGCTTCGATAACGCCTCGGCGTTCTTTTCCTCGAATGCCGCCAAAAAGCTGTTCGATGCCCAGGGTGAGGCCTTCCGTGATCTGGCTGAACGCAATGACATTCCCGCCGAGAATCAACACATGATCCTCGGCGACCCGGCCAAGGTTCTGTCCAGTTATGCCGATGCGTACGACGTCGATCTCATCGTCATGGGTCGTGTGGCCCACCGGGGAATCGGCCGGCTGGTCGGCAGCACCGTCGAGCACCTGCTCTACAAAATGCCATGCAGCGTGTGGGTGGTAGCCCCGGAAAGCCAGGAGGGATGAGCCCTCGCCGTTGCACGCAGTGCAGTCCTCAACGTTCGGGACTGCACTGCGACCCGGACGCCCCGCAGTCGTACATGGTTGGGACATGCCGCTCAATGCGATCAACCCACGCGTGGGCGTCGGAATTCTGCTGACGCGCTCTCAGCGATCAGGCTGAACTGCATTGCTACACAGCGATACATAACCCCCCGTTGCACGACACATCCCCGGTACATGCCAATGCAAAAGTGTGGGCCATCGGAGCCTTACCTCCGACTCCACCACTCACACAGGCAGGCATTCTCATGATCAATCAAATCGACACCGTGCTGTACACCGGCAAGACCCGCACCACCGGCGGACGCGATGGCGCCTCGCGCAGTTCCGACGGCAACCTGGACGTCAAACTGTCGCCACCTGGCTCCAATGGCAGCGGCACCAACCCGGAACAACTGCTGGCGGCTGGCTGGTCAGCCTGCTTCATCGGCGCCATGGGCAAGGCGGCAGCTGCGCTGAAGATCAGGCTGCCGGCGGATGTGGCGGTGGAAACCGAAATCGATCTGGGCAAGACCGGCGACGCGTTTTTCCTGCAGGCACGCTTGAATGTCAGCCTGCCGGGGCTGGAACCTTCGGTCGCCCAGTCGCTGGTGGAGGCCGCGCACCAGACCTGCCCTTACTCCAAGGCCACGCGCGGCAACATCAACGTGACCCTGCGCCTGATCTGAATCCCGATCCTCCCTATACGCCCGAGGCACTGCCTCGAGCGTTTTGTTTGACTGGGACAGAAGAACTCGCCTGCCCATGCTGACGCGTGGTCACCAGCCCGATAAAGGAAATCGCCAGCGCCAGGCCAATGGTCGAAGTTACTTCCAGACGATGCTCCGGCGTCAGCATCATCACCGCGAGGGCGGCGCAGATGAAGGCCATCACCAGATACGTGAGCCACGGAAACAGCCACATGCGCAAGGTCAGCTCAACATTCTGCCGAAGCAGCATCCGGCGCATACGCAGTTGAGAAACCGCGATCACCAGGTACACCAGCAGCGCAATGGCACCGGAACTGGCGAGCAGGAATTGAAACAGGCCGGCGGGCATGAAGTAGCTGAGCAGTGTCACCCCGGCGCCGATGACGCTGCTGGCAATCACCGCCGCCCTCGGCACGCCTGCGCCGGAAGTCACTTTCAAGGCCTGCGGTGCATCGCCGCGAAGCCCCAGTGAAAACAGCATGCGCGAAGCGATATAGATCGACGAGTTCATGCAACTGGCCACGGCGATCAGCACCACCACATCGACCATGAATTTGGCGTGGGGAACGTTCATCAGTTCCAGTGCGCGCTGATAGGAACCGACGGACGCCAAAAGCGGATCGTTCCACGGCACCACGGAAATCACCACGAAGATCGACAGCAGATAAAACACGCCGATGCGCCAGATCACCGAACGCGTGGCTTTGGCGATGTTCTGTGCCGGGTTGTCCGATTCGGCAGCGGCGATGGTCACCGCCTCGGTGCCGATGAAACTGAACATGATGGTGATGAACGCGCCGACCACCGCCGACAAACCATTGGGAGCGAACCCGCCATGTTCCTCCATCAAGCGGCTGAGGCCGCTGACTTCACGCTCGGGAATCCAGCCCATCAGCACGGCAAAACCCACACCGATGAAACCGATGATCGCCACGACCTTGGCCATGGCGAACCAGAATTCGAACTCGCCGTATTTGGCGACACTGAACAGGTTGGTGATCACCAGCAGGATGATCGACACCAGCGCAAACAACCACGCATCGACGTGGGGAAACCACTGATTCAAGACATGCCCGGCGGCCAGCGCCTCGATGGGAATGACCAGCACCCAGAACCACCAGTAGAGCCAGCCGATGGTGAAGCCGGCCCAGCGGCCGATGGCCTGATCGGCATAGGTGGAAAACGATCCGGTGTCCGGTCGGGCCACCGCCATTTCCCCCAGCATGCGCATGACCAGCACCACCAACAGGCCGGAAAACAGATACGCCAACAAAACCGCCGGCCCCGCCGCTGCGATGGCGTGTCCGGAACCCACGAACAACCCCGCGCCGATGATTCCCGCAATTGACAACATGGTCACGTGGCGAGGCTTGAATCCCTGCGCCAACTGACCGCTCGATTCCTTCGAATTCAGGCTGTTCATTGTTTTCTTGTTCTCTGATGGACGCTTCACCTTACGTGGCTGAAGTTGAACGCAAATAGCTCGTGTGCGGCATGCCGATGCCTGATTTCGACATGCCCGGGTGACCATCAGCGGGAAAAACGAGCCTTAGAACTGCTCACGAACGCGGAGCCGATCCCGGGCCTCCCGTAGCACAATCGAAGCGACCGAGGATGAACATACGTTCACCAAAAACATCGTCGGATGCGTCTAGTCTGGGGGTTCCAACATAGTGACTACAGGAGTAACCCACCATGTTCTCGCACGAAAGCATCCCGCTGATCATCCTCTTCATCATCCTGCTGCTGGGCGTGTTGACGGCCGTTCTGCATCCGGTGCATGCGTTTTTCAGTTGGCTCAAGAGGCGCAAGCAAAGGGCATCTGCCGGGGTTGTGAAAGAGGTGGATGTGCGCTGAAGTTCTTTCAGTCTGAGTCGGGCGGCATCGGCCTGCATTGAATCCGCCGACAGCAAAAAAAGGCCTGCCACATTGGCAGGCCTTTTCAGTATCCCGGGGGTTATTGCTTGAGGATCAACAACGGCTCGCCCTTCTTGACGATGTAAGTCGCCAGTTCCGACCCCTTGTCATTGCCGACGTTCTTCGCGATGTGCGCCACGCCTTCGGGGATGAACAGGGAATCGCCGGCCTTGAGCGTCACCGGCGCACGGCCTTCGAGCTGGTATTCGAAGGTGCCGCTGATGACGTAGGCGACTTCAACGCCCGGATGGGCATGGCGTGGCGAGGTGATGCCCGGTTCGAAATCGACCCGCGCCTGAATCACTTCGCGATCTGCAGCGCCCAGGTCCTGATGGACCAGGTCCGTGCGGCTCAGGCCTTGTTGCCAGTTCTTGGCGGGAGCAGCAGGCTGGGTGTCGGCGGCGTGTGCGAGGCCGGTCATTGAAACCAGTACGGCGGCTGCGGTCATCAGGAGTGTGCGGCGCATGGTGTTGCCCTCTCGGAAGTAGTGAAGTGACGCCTCTACTTTGAAGAGGGCGTGTACCGGGAATGTGTCCCGATACCGGCGCTTGTTGGCTCACTGTGTACGAGGGCGGGATTGATACACGCTCATACAACTCTCACCACCTGCGACAGCCATTGCCTGAAGGCGACGATTTTCTTTGAGTCGGCATATTCGTGGGGGGTGACGAAGTAAAAGCCCGAATCCGACTTCAGCCGCAGATCGAACGGCGCCACCAGCCTCCCCGCGCGCAAATCGTCCTCGACGTAGGTCGAACGACCGATGCACACGCCCTGCCCGTCAATCGCCGCCTGCACCGCCATCATGGCCAGATCGAAGGTCAGGCGCGGGCCTTTGGCCGAGGGTGGCGGTTGACCTGCGGCGTTCAGCCAGGCGCTCCAATCATCGGCAGTCTGCCCGCTGACGTGCAACAAGGTGTGCCGGGCCAGATCGGCCGGCGCTTTGATCGGATCCGGTCCGGCGAGCAGGCGCGGGCTGCACACCGGGAAAATCTCGTCGGCCATCAGCCAGTCGGCGCGCAGCCCCGGCCAGTTTCCGTTGCCGTAGCGGATCGCCGCATCGATACCCCCCTTGCGAAAGTCCACCAGCTCGGTGGATGCACTGATGCGCACATCGATTTCGGGAAACGCCTGACGAAACGACGGCAGGCGCGGCAATAACCATTTGGACGCCACCGACACCAGCGTACTGATCGTCAGGACGCTTTGATTGTTCGCCTCCAGCAAGCGCTCGGTCGAGTGGCGCAGTTCCATGAACGCCGAACGAATACCCGGCAAATAAACATTGCCCTCCTCGGTCAACGCCAATCCGTCCTTCAAACGCATGAACAGGCGAACGCCGAGTTCATCTTCGAGGCGACGGATCTGATGGCTGATTGCGGTTTGGGTGACATTCAGCTCTTCAGCAGCACGGGTGAAGCTCATGTGGCGGGCCGCGCATTCGAAGGCTCGCAATCCGTTGAGCGACGGTAGTCGAGTGAGCATAGGGGTCTCTTCAATCCATGAGATTTTGTCATACGCTAGCACCGCAGATGTCCTTTGCGAAGCGCCGCCACAATGCCGGATTCTGGGCTCTCATTTGAAGGAGATCCCATGAAACTGTACTTCGCCCCCATGACCTGCTCGCTGGCCCCGCATATTGTGCTGCGAGAACTGGCGCTGCCGTTCGAACTGATCCGGGTCAACAACCAGACCAAGCGCACCGCCGACGGCCGGGACTTTCACGAGATCAATCCGAAAGGCTACGTGGCGGCGCTGATGCTCGATAACGGCGAGGTACTGACCGAAGGCCCGGCAATTTTGCAGTACCTCGCCGACCTTTTGCCCGGTCAAACGCTGGCCCCGGCCAATGGCACTTGGGAGCGCTCGCGTTTGCAGGAATACCTGAATTTCATCAGTTCGGAAATTCATGGGGGCAGCGCGCCGCTGTTCAGCCGCGAAATCCCGGAATCCACCAAAACGATCTTCAAACACAAACTCTTCAAACGACTGGATTACCTGAACCGCCTCCTCACAACGCAACCGTATCTGATGCCGGCGTTCGGCGTCGCGGATGCCTATTTGTTCACGGTGTTGAAGTGGTTGCCGACGTTCAGCATCGCCATCGAAGACTGGCCAGCGCTGGCGAACTACATGACGCGCATCGCCGAACGGCCCAGCGTGCGGGCTGCGATAGCGGAAGAGGAAGCCACGCAACCGGTCTGAACGCCCGGTTGCGTGGTCGCTGTCCAGGGCCAGATTCGGCGCGGCGCAGCGGCAGATCAAAGGTGCATTTCGGGATGTGGCAGTTGTCGGATGCCTCAACGCGCCTATATTGAAGAAGGTTCAGCCCTCCTTCCCTCGAGCGCCCCATGGCCACGACTGATCACCTGATCATCTGCGAGCATTGCGATTGCGTGTACGAAAAAGCCACGCTCGCCCGCTACCAGAAATCCCTCTGCGCCCGCTGTGGCGGCGTGCTCCAGCGCCACAACAACCTGAGCGTGGAGCAACGTCTGGCCCTGAGTTTCACTGCCGCCATGCTATGGCTGTTCGCCAATTTCTATCCGGTGATGAGCATCAGCATGAAGGGCCTGAAAAACAGCGCGACCCTGTGGGATTCGGTGCTGGCCCTGAGTCAGGGGCCGATTACTTTCATGGCCATGGTCGCGGCGATCTCGATCATCATCGCCCCGGCCTTTCAATTGGTTTTGCTCATCTGGGTATTGAGCTTCGCCCTCGCCTCGCGCCGCTGCCCGGCCTTCAAAGTGTGCATGCGCTGGCTGGAAACGTTACGGCCGTGGAGCATGCTTGAGGTTTGCCTGCTCGGCGCCATGGTCGCGGTGTTCAAACTGGCGGGCATGCTCGATGTGATCCCCGGCATCGGCCTGTTCGCCCTCGCTGTATTGAGTCTGTTGCTGATCCGCATTGCCGGGCGCGACATACGTGATTTGTGGGACATCCTGTGAAACGACCACCGACCGCCAGCGAACTCAACCTCTGCCTGTGCCACAGCTGCGGACTGGCCTGCGACATGACCGAAGAGCCGCACCAATGCCCACGCTGCGACGCACCACTGCATCGGCGCAAGACCAACTCGCTGGCCCGCACCTGGGCCTACATGTTCGCCGCCCTGGCGCTTTACGTACCGGCGAATCTGCTGCCGGTAATGAACACCACGCTGCTCGGCAACGGCGCCGACAGCACCATCATGAGTGGCGTGCTGGAGTTCTGGGACCACGGCGCGTGGGACATTGCGCTGATCATCTTCATCGCCAGCATTGCGGTGCCGGGAGTGAAATTCGTCGCGTTGACGCTGCTGCTGGTCACCGTGCAACGGGACAGTCACTGGGCGCGCCGGGAACGTTCGAAGCTGTATCGATTCGTCGAGCTGATCGGCTATTGGTCGATGCTCGACGTGCTGGTGGTCGCGCTGGTGGCGGCACTGGTGAAGTTCCAGGCGCTGGGAGATATCGAGCCGCGACCGGGAATTCTGTTTTTCGGCCTGGTGGTGGTATTCACCATGCTCTCGGCCATGAGCTTCGATCCGCGCCTGATCTGGGACAAGGCACCGGCCGAAGAAACGGATGAAACAGACGAGCCCCGGCACTCGAATGAACAAGTGCCGGGGCATTGACTGACGCCAGTCAGATCTGCGCGGTGCCGCCGTCGACGAACAATTCGATGCCGTTGACGAAGCTGCTGTCATCCGAAGCGAGGAACAACGCTGCCTTGGCAATCTCGCTCGGCTCACCCAGACGCCCGATCGGGACAATAGACGCCAGTTGATCGAACAGCCCTTGCGTGTGTTCCGCCGGCACCAGCCCCGCCAGACCTGGCGTGCGCACCGGACCTGGGCTGATGGCGTTGACGCGGATGCGCCGAGGTTTCAGGTCCAGCAGCCACGAGCGGGCGAAGTTGCGCACGGCGGCTTTACTCGCGCTGTAGACACTGAAGTTTTCCGTGCCTTGCACTGAAGTGGTCGATGAGGTCAGCAGGATCGATGCGCCATCGCGCAGCAGCGGCAGTGCCTTTTGCACCGTGAACAACGTGCCTTTCACGTTGGCGCCGAAAATCCGGTCGAAGTGCTCTTCGGTAATAGAACCCAGTGGCAGCATGTCGCCGCCACCGGCATTGGCGAACAGGATGTCGAGGTGGCCGGCCTTTTCGGCGATTTCGCGGTAGATGCGATCCAGATCGTCCAGTTTTGCCACGTCGCCCTGAATACCGATGGCCCGTGGGCCGATGGCGGCGACGGCTTTGTCCAGCTCGGCCTGACGCCGGCCGGTGATGAACACCGTGGCGCCCTGGGCGACGAATTCCTGCGCCGAGGCCAGGCCGATGCCGGTGGTGCCGCCAGTGATCAGGGCGATTTTGCCTTCAAGTCTGTTGCTCATGATGAATCTCCAGTAACCGTTTCAAGGAAGGTGACGGGTCGCAGGTGAGCCGTTGGAAGCGACTTTAGGCCGATGGATTGATTTGAAAAATCCGCAAAATCGGTTTTGTTTGTGCACAGACATGCACAATACTCAGCCCTGTCTTCGATCCTTGAGTGCAGCCTGATGAATCAGTTACTGGCGATCCGCGTCTTTGCCCGCGTCGTGGAAAGCGGCTCGTTCACCAAAGCCGCCGACTCGTTGAACCAGCCGAAAACCACGGTCAGCAAACTGATCGGGCAACTGGAAAGTCATCTCGGCGTGCGCTTGCTGCAACGCACCACCCGGCGCCTGACCGTGACGGCCGACGGCGCGTCCTACTACCAATTGACCCAGCAACTGCTGCATCAACTGGACGACATCGATCAGGGTTTCAGTCAGGCCCAGGGTCTGCCGCGTGGCCGGATTCGCGTGGACATCGGCGGCTCCACCGCGACCATGCTGGTGATTCCCGAACTGCCGAAGTTCTTCGAGCGCTACCCGGACATTCAGGTCGATCTGGGCGTCAGCGACCGCCCGGTGGACTTGATCAGCGAGCGCGTCGACTGCGTCATTCGCGGCGGCCCGCTGACCGAACAGGCCCTCGCCGTGCGCCGCCTCGGCGAAGTGTCCTGGACCACCTGCGCCACGCCCGATTATTTGCAGCGCCACGGCACGCCGATGCACCCGCTGGAGCTGGCCCGACATCAGATGATCGCTTACCGCTCGGCCTCCACCGGGCGTATCCTGCCGTCGAACTTCCAGCGCAACGGCGAACGCCATCAGATCGAAGGCAAAGGCCTGGTCAGCGTCAACGAAAGCAACGCGCATCTGGCGGCCGGTCTGGCGGGGCTGGGGATCATTCACACATTCAGCTACACAGTCAGGGCGGCCATCGAACGCGGCGAACTGGTGCCGATCCTCACCGACTGGCGTCCGCCGGCGTACCCGTTCCACCTGCTGTATCCGCCGAACCGGCACCTGAGCAACCGCGTGCGGGTGTTCATCGACTGGCTGGTGGAGCGCTTCGCGCAGGTGGACTGAGCCTCGCTGTCGCGCCGATTCGACTAACCTGACGTTGCAGCCGACGACGTTTTTCCGCAGGCTACGCACCGATCCTGACGCCCATGAAACGGAGATTTCCATGCTCAAACGCACCCTGGCACTGACTGCCGGTCTGGCCCTGTCCTTTTCCACCCTGCTGGCCCAGGCCGCCGACGTGTTGAAAGTCAGCGCGATTCCCGACGAGGCCCCGACCGAACTGCTGCGCAAGTTCGAACCGCTGGGGGCTTATCTGGAGCAGCAATTGGGCATGAAGGTGCAGTTCGTTCCCGTGGCCGATTACCCGGCGGTGGTCGAAGCGCTGGCCACCGACCGCCTCGACATGGCATGGCTGGGCGGTTTCACCTTCGTCCAGGCACGGCTGAAAACCGATGCCACCACTCCGGTGATCCCGCTGGTGCAGCGTGAGCAGGACGCGCAATTCACCAGCAAATTCATCACCGCCGACCCGAACGTGAAAAGCCTCGCCGACCTCAAGGGCAAGACCTTCGCCTTTGGCTCCGTGTCGTCCACCTCCGGCAGCCTGATGCCGCGCTACTTCATGCTCAAGGACGGCATCAAACCGGAAACCTATTTCAGCCGCGTCGGCTACTCCGGTGCCCACGACGCCACCGTTGCCTGGGTCCAGGCCGGCAAGGTCGATGCCGGTGTGCTGAACGCCAGCGTCTGGCAGAAACTGGTGGACGCCGGCAAGGTCGACACCAACAAGGTCAAGGTCTTCGCCACCACCCCGGCCTACTTCGATTACAACTGGACCGTGCGCGGCACCCTCGACCCGGCGCTGGCGGCGAAGATCAAAAAAGCCTTCCTCGCCCTCGACCCGGCCAACCCCGAGCAGAAGAAAATCCTCGACCTGCAAGCTGCCAGCCGCTTCATCGAAACCAGCCCGGACAACTACAAAGGCATCGAGGAAGCCGCCCGCGCCGCCGAACTGCTGAAATGACCCTGAGCCTCAAGCAAGTCTTTCTGCACCACGCCAACGGCGTCGAAGCCCTGCGTGGTGTGGATTTGCAGATCAACAGCGGCGAGCAGGTAGCGATCATCGGCCCGTCCGGCGCCGGCAAGTCCAGCCTGCTCAACCTGCTGGCCACCGCCGTCCGGCCCAGCAGCGGCGACATCGAAGTGCTGGGCCAGCGGGCCTGGCACTTGTCCGCCCGCCAGCGCCAACGCCTGCGCGCAAAAATCGGCCTGGTGCATCAGGCACCGCCCCTGCCGCCCCGGCAACGGGTGGTGACGGCGGTGCTGGCCGGCAAACTCGGGCAATGGAGCCTGGGCAAAAGCCTCATCAATCTGCTGCATCCCCTGGACATCCCCGGCGCCCGCGCCGCTCTGGCTCGGCTGGATCTGGCAGAAAAACTCTTCAGCCAATGCCAGCAACTGTCCGGCGGCCAATTGCAGCGGGTCGGCATCGCTCGCGTGCTGTATCAGGCGCCGGAGGTGTTGCTGGCCGATGAACCGGTGTCGGCCATGGACCCGGTCCTCGCCGGGCACACCCTGACCGTCCTGTCGCGCCACGCCCGGGAGCACAACGTCACGCTGGTGGCGAGCCTGCACGCCGTGGAACTGGCACTCGCCCACTTCCCGCGCATCATCGGCTTGCGTGAGGGGCAGATCCTGTTCGATTGCCCGTCCGATCAAGTCAGCCACGACATGCTCGACACCCTGTACGCCAACGAACAACTGCATTCCCCGGCACCGGCCATGACGCCACTGATTGTGCAGATTCCACGATGCTGACCGCCGACACCCGAGACCCCGCCGCGCTGCCACGGTTGCTGCTGACACTGCTGGCGATTGCCTTGCTGTGGCCGGGCATTCAGCTCAGCGAACTCGACCTCGGCGTATTGCTGCACGCCGACAGCCAGAGTGAAATGGGCCGCTTCGTCTCGACCTTCTGGCCGCCGGCCCATGATCGAGACTTTCTGCAACTGCTGCTCAAGGCCACCCTGCAAACCCTGGCCATCGCCACGGCCGGCATGGCGCTCGCGCTGATATTGGCAGTGCCGGCCAGCCTGCTCGCCAGCCGTGCCTTGTCGTTGTCCGCCGCTTCCCACGGTGGCCGCCCGAGCCTGTTGGGCCGGCTGCTGCGCTGGCCGGTGCGCGCATTGCTGATCTTCCTGCGCAGCGTGCCGGAGATCGTCTGGGCGCTGCTGTTCGTGCGCGCCGTCGGCCTCGGCCCGGCGGCGGGCGTGCTGGCGATCGCGATCACCTACAGCGGCATGCTCGGCAAGGTCTACGCGGAAATCTTCGAATCCACCGACCAACGCCCGGCCCACGCCTTGCTCCAGGCCGGCAGCGGACGCCTCGCGAGCTTCGCCTACGGCGTACTGCCCAACGTCGCGGCGGAACTGCTCTCCTACACCGTCTACCGCTGGGAATGCGCCATCCGCGCCTCAGTGGTGATGGGCTTCGTCGGCGCCGGCGGCCTCGGCCAACAGATCGACCTGTCGATCCGCATGTTCGCCGGCGGCGAAGTCGCCAGCATGCTCCTCACCTTCCTGCTGCTCGTCCTCGGCGCCGACCAACTCAGCCGCCTGCTGCGCTGGAGGCTGACATGAAGCGGCTGATCAACCCGTTGCTGATCCTCGCCATCGTCGCCGCCGTCATCGCCTCATTCGCCTACCTGGGTCTCGACCTCGAAGAACTCGGCAGCGCCACCAGCCTGAAACAAATGGGCTCGTATGTGGGCCGCTTCCTGAGCCCTGATTTCAGCGCCGGTTACCTCAACGCCATCCTTCACGGCGCCATGGAAACCCTGGCCATGTCCGCCCTCGGCACCCTCCTCGCCGCGGTCCTGGGACTGCTGTTGGCACTCCCCGCCGCCGGCCGCTTTGGTTGGTTTTTTCAGAGTGCCGCGCGCCTGCTGCTCAACGGCCTGCGCGCCATCCCGGAACTGGTCTGGGCTGCACTCATGGTCTTCGCCGCCGGCCTCGGGCCCAATGCCGGCACCCTCGCCCTCGCCCTGCACACCACGGGCGTACTGGGGCGCTTGTTTGCGGAAGCGCTGGAAAACACGCCACCGGAACCGGCGGAGGCGATTCGGTTGCAGGGCGGGAATCCGGTTTTGGCGTTTTGTTACGGGACGCTGCCGAACCTGGCGCCGCAGTTGCTGGCGTACTGTTTGTATCGGTGGGAGAACAATATCCGGATGGCCAGCGTGCTGGGGTTTGTGGGGGCTGGGGGCTTGGGGCAGATGTTGTATGTGAGCTTGAGTTTGTTTCAGGAGGCGCAGGCGGGGACGGTGATTTTGGCTATGCTGGTTTTGGTGTGGGGGGTGGATTGGTTGAGTGGTTGGGGTCGGGGACGGTGGGTTAAGGCGTAAGTTGGATAGTAACGCCGAGTAAAAGCAGGCGTTCGCCGGGGTCCGCTTTCGGCCGAGGCTGTGTAAAAACGTTTTTGAGCGCGACAGGTACTCAGAACCGGACTGAAAATCGCGCTTCTACGCAAAATCCAAATCTGCTGACGTGCCGATAAATTTCAGATTTAACGTAGACGCGGGCACTTCAATTTTGGTGAAGCGTTTTTACACACTCTGGGCCGGTAGCGGACGCTCGGAAAAGACCGCTTACGGCCAGAAGCGGACACCGGCAAGCTACCGCTATCGGCCAATGAGTTGGCGGTTAGCATCGGCGAAGTCGGCTAAGAGCGAATGTTGGATATAGTGATAGCAGATGAATAGCGTCTGTAATGCTGCTTTCGACTATACAAGGTCGCAAAGCTCGCCGTTACCATTGTTATGATCTTCCCAGGGAAAGGCGCGTTTACCATGACCCCATATACGCTAGACATGATTTACAGAAAACGACATTAGTCAACACGCTATCACAGCAGGACGCAATGGCACAACTAATAGTAGACAGACAAAAACAAGGAGTTCATTTTGAAAGTTTTTTTAAGTTGGTCGGGAAAAAAAAGCTTGGCCGCCGCACAGCTTTTTTCGGAATGGTTACCTTGTGTTATCCAGAAAGCACAGCCTTGGATATCTTCGAAAGACATAGACAGAGGAAGCATTTGGCTCGGTGAAATTTACTCTCAACTTGCGGAATGTAATCAAGGGATAATTTTCGTAACAAAAGAAAACCAGATAAAGCCGTGGCTTTTATTTGAAACAGGTGCTCTATCAAAAGGAATATCCGAAAACAGAGTATGCACCCTTCTTATCGATCTCAATGTGAGAGACATTGAAAGCAGCTCGCCGCTAACCCACTTAAATCATACCAACACAACAAAAGATCAACTTCTTGAACTTGTCAGAACAATTAATAAGCGACTTCAAGATCAAGCAATTCCCGAAACCGTGCTCCATAAAACATTCGATGCAATGTGGGATGATTTTTCTGAAAAACTTGAAGCAATAAAATCTGCTCCTGAAGAGGTTAGCACGCCAGATCGAACTGACAACGATGTTTTAAATGATATCTTGGAAAATGTCCTAAACATCAATAGAAAAGTTTCTCGCCCACTACATAGGAATAGTCGGTATCTCGCCTATGAAAAAGCAAGAGATATAATAAATATACTTTCAGGTTTAGATATCGACAAGGAAATTATACTTGAGGTGCTCTCTGGCATAACCCCTTCAAACTGGGTAAAAAAGCAGCTCCTAGGTGTGCAAAAAGACGAAGAAGAGGGCGATTTCGAAGATCTAATCTAACGCCGTTATCAGACTTTTCGCTGCGCTCACTAGGTCGGACTGAAGTCCGACCTAGTGAGCGCAGGATGTTGCGGTTACTATAGAGTGATAAAAAGGTCTAATAGCAAGCACTGCACGAGGCTTTGCGGAGTTGTAATGCCCAACTTATACGTTAAGTAGTGGACGTACCTATAATCTTCCAAGGAGCTTTTTTGCAATCTCATCAGTTTTCTCAATTGATATTTCTACGACAGGACCAAACTCAGTTCCACCGTCCTTGAGAGTGCCCGCAACATGGAAATGAACATGGCTAATTGTTTGCCCGGCAGGAATACCGTTGTTCTGCCATACCGCAATACCGGGTTTACAATAGGCCAAGTCGATTAGCCTGGCCGCATTCCGTACCTCAATAGCGATAGCGGCAGCTTCAGAATCTGTGAGTTCGAGAATGGACGGCACATGCCTCAGTGGAAGTACGAGTAGGTGCGGGTGTCCTCTTTGCTCTCGTGTCACAAAAGTCGCCGTAAATGCTGTTCGAGAAAGTATCGTATACGGGCGCTCTCCCTTAAGATAGGCGCAGAATGGACATGCGTCATTTTTTGGAAGATCAATACTCGATTCGTTGTTCATGATGACCGCAGTGATGACAGAAAGGATTGAAGTTCAAGTCGATCAAGTTTTTTGTAGTCTTCAGGTCTGACGATGATTCGAAGCTCATCGCAAATTTTTGAACTCCGAGACGCAAACATAAACGAAAGAATCGTTAAGCGGATTGCATCTTGTGCGGGGATAATGCTGGAAAGCCGGGCTTGCCCACCGCCAATGACAGGGACGGAAACAGCCCCACCATTACTTTTTTTGGAAACCTCATCCCATAGCAAAAGAAGGCTTTTCCATACTTTATCGGGCGTTGATCGAGCCGTGTTATGAATGTCCATTTCGCAGTATGCAAGAAAAAAAATCAATCTCGAAGATTGCTTGACAGTTGCAATAGTACCTACTCCATACTTTAGCTGCTTTCCACTTTTATTAATTTTTCCTGCCGCCGGTTTATTACCTAAGGCATTCGCCAAATGCGAATCCAACTCTTTCAGGTCGCCGCCATAAAGTCTATGTAATGCTTGCCCTTGTAAACTATCTTGAGAAATAATCACTGGCGTTTCAGTGTCAAAAGTATCATTCGTACCAATAACGATGTGCTTTGTTTCATCGAGTATATCGCCCTTGATGATCGTAATTTTCGTATTGGGCACACTATAATCTTGAGCTATCGGCCTAGGCCATGACCAGACAAGCCCTATCAACACAGAAATAGCAACAGTCAGAACCAAGAACAGACCGCCTTGAAAAAATGTGAACGTTGGCACAGTCACGTTAAGTGTTTGTAGTCCGGTCGACAGCCCTCCGAAAACAGCAAACGACATTAATAGAAAATGGCGCCAGAATCGCCATGTCCTCAAATCCTGGAGAATTGCCATTTACAACCCCAGCTCTTTGTACACTTCCGGTTTGTATTGATGTGATCCTTTTTTGTTACTAGATCCGAAGGTCACAGCATAGTTATCCAAGGCGTACATAATAATTTTTGGTTGATAAGATACCGAGAGAGTATAATATTTTTTGGCCAGCAACGGATCCGGAATATAACTTTCGTCCACCCTTCTATCTTGATCGAGGTTGACTACTAACACCGGAAGATTGAATTCAATAATAACGTCAATTTCGTAAGCTAGGAAAGACACACCGTCGCTCCCTTTGCGCTTTCCATCCTTGCTCCCCAACAACACCACTTGTTTTGCATTTTTCATCCGCTCTCGCAGATTCCGCCTTATAGTTTCTGGCTTGCTGGTATCGCGAGCGACGAACAAGTCATGTGCATCAAAAAAATCGAACTCTATGTGTTCACTCGCTTTCCACGCTTCCATCATACGGTATTTGCCAATATCCTCACTAGCAAAAGCAACATACGTCTTATTACGATAGCTCATAAACCTTCCTTGTTACACAGCGGATAATTCGTGAAGCTTAATATAAAGCTCTTAATTATTCGTTAAACCTAAAATAGCTTTGAGATTCCGGCAACATCAGCCATAAATTGCCGGGTCAAAACCAGGCGCCTCAATATCATACTCGTATGCCTTGCATAACTCGACTAACCTTTCACGCTGCCCGCTTACAAGACGGAGTTCATCATAACTTCCATAGTACAGCGCTCTAGCAACTTCTAGAATAATTTCTTCTCTGCTATGCGGTTTGTCGTAGACGTACAGAGGATAGTACTTGTCGGGAAACTCTGCAGCCTCGAATAGGTTGAATGCCGGGCCATTTTCCGTGTTTGCAAAAAGCTCTCCGCGGCCTTGCAAGAAGCGCAACTGTGGATTTTCGTAACTAGGGGAAACCCCTCGGATTGGACACCCTTGATAGACTACATCTGCGACTTTTCGAGCAATTGAATCTACATTTTCAGAGCTTCTCAAAGCGACGATCCCAGACAAACCCGGATTCCATTCATCTATTTGTTTTTTATCAATTCCATGCCACAGCGGAAAAAGTTTTTTGTCATTCTCGACATGCTGTCTATGCAGAACATCCAATTCGTAACTTGTCCAAGACTTTGATATATAGGGCGGAGAAAGAATTATCAATCCATATTCCGAAGCTATTAATCCCGCATTTATGGAATTAAGTAACTTATCGCCAACCTTTAAGGATAGAGGGGCGAACCAAACTTTAAGACCTAGATAAGTCAGCGACCTTGAAAGTTCACTGACATATGCTTCATCCTCGGATGCATACGAAACGAATAGATGGTATGGTTTGATCATTGATTTAGGGTAAGTAATTAGACCGTATTCGGCGACATCATAATATTAGAGAATTCTAGATAAATTTGCTCTACGATTATAAAAAAATTTCATAAATTCTGTAAAATCAAAGACTTGCAGCCTGGCTGTGTGGTTGGAGTGTCTTCAAATCTATGATTTTCGTAAATCATCGTCAGCCATAGATCCGACGGACAGAGCTTTAAGTTTGTCAGGAATTGGCCATCTCAAATTTTTCCGGGAGGGCGGTTTCACAAGGATTAACGCAATGCGCTTTTCCAAACGGCTAGGTACATAAGTGTTTTTTGAGGGCCGCTTTTGGCCGTTAGCGGCCCCTCAAAAGCGACCGCTACCGGCCAAAAGCAGTCAGTCATGACCGGCCGATCGACTCATTGCTGCCTTTCAAGCTACACCCAGATCGACTCAAATCAGCTCTTGATCCAATTAGAGTATTTTTGCTTTGCGGCCACGCGAGGCGGGCTTCACCGGCACGCTTCCGCCATATTCGTTCCACCATTTAGCGAGCGCCTCCATCGTCGGTCCGAGTGCACGTGCTTTTGCCGTCATTTCATATTCAACACGCGGGGGCACTTCTGCGAAGACCGTTCGCGAAATCAAGCCATCGCTCTCAAGCTCTCGAAGTTGCGCCGTCAGCATGTGTTGTGTAATGCCGCTGATCGCTTTGCGCAGTTCCCCAAAACGGTAGATTCGCTGGTTTAGCAGCCACATGATTTCCAGCTTCCACTTGCCTGAAAGCAGCGAAAATGCGCGCCGCATTTCCTCATGCATATTGATCTGGTCGTCATCATTAGTCTGGTTTTTCATACTAAGCACCAGTTTTTCATCCTACTTGTGGTCTTTCATATTAAACGACATCTTTGCCCAAGTCGAAGTGACAACACCTGTTTAGGAAAAACCTCATGATCGAAAATTATATTTACTGGGTTAGCACAGCGCTGCTTTCGCTGCTCTATTTCGCCTCTGCCTCGATGTACATCGCAAAAGGAGACTTTGTTCGCAACGCACAAGCGGAGTTGGGCTATTCAGCCGCCCATCTTGTGCCGTTGATGATCGTGGTGAAAATACTGGGGCCCATCGCGATTTTGTGGCGTTTCAATGTGGCAATCAGTGATCTGGCGTATGCCGGAATGTTTTATCACCTGTTGCTATCAGCGTCAGCCCACCTGGGTGTTCGTAAACCCAAAGGTTCTATCCCGGCAGCCGTTGGGATCATTCTCCTCGCTGCTTCCTTCGTGACACAAAACGTTGTTCGCGAGAATCCCTCGCCTTATGCGCCGATGGCGATCATTCATGATGCTTTTAAGTGAGGGGAATACTATGACCCGACTCAATGGAAAAGTTGCTATTGTCACCGGCGCCGGCCGTGGTATCGGCCGAGCCACCGCTAAACTTTTGGCGGCGGAGGGTGCGAAAGTCGCGGTCGTTTCGCGCACGGCTGAAAATGTTAATCAGGTGGTTGCCGATATCCAGGCCGCTGGCGGTGTCGCCCTCGGAATCGTTTGCGATATCGCTGATCCCGATCAATTTCCTGTCGCTGTCGACAAGGTGATGGCTGCCTATGGACGAATCGATATTTTGGTTAACAATGCTTTCGATCCCTCTGCGGTTTTTTCATCGGTGATTGAGCTATCGGCCGAGTTGTTGCAGCGTAATTTAGAAATGGGCCCGATTGCTTATCTGCGAACAATGCAGGCGTGCTATCCCCACCTTAAAGCTAGCGGTGAGGGCCGGGTTATTAACTTCGCTTCCTTGGCCGGCGTAATTGGCATGCAGGGCTATGCGCCTTACAACATGGCAAAGGAGGCAGTACGTGCTTTGACTCGCACTGCGGCCAGGGAGTGGGGCGCTGACAAGATCACTGTCAACAATGTCATGCCGGTTGCTGATACTTGGGGAACAGCAGTCGATGCGCCTGCCCCCACTAACGCGCTTGGCCGTTATGGATCACCGGAAGAGGATATTGCGCCAGTGGTATTATTTCTCGCCAGCAGGGACTCGCAGTTCTTGACGGGATACAGCCTCACGCCTGACGGAGGTCAAATCATCGACAGCGCCCGCTAACTGTCGTGTCCAAACACTAAACGCCAACTCAACGGAAATCAGGAGACATGCCATGCCATGTCTCCTGATTAGCGGTCAAGCGGAATTCGGATGCGGTTGCGGTTGCGGTTGCGGCGGCTGCATTCGATCCAAAGTAATCCTCTATCCCATGGGGCGCGCTAATAGAAAATCTCACCGTGTATAACATTCAGAACAGGCGAAAATGCGGATGTTGAACGTCCGCTTCTGGCCGATAGCGGACGCTCGCAACGAGCAACGCGGTCTTGAATCGCACCTTGATAGGTGAGCTGGCTCACGTTCCTCATGTCAATTATCAGCGGTTTACACAGCCACGTTTAAAGTCATCCGCCGTAACCTCCCCAAGGCTACAACGCCTTGCGTCATTGCCTACGACTACGCCAGAATCCGCCGGCTTGTGCGTCTACGACGCGGGTCTTATCGTTTCCTGGTCACTGAAAAATCAGTGACGGGGTTTGGTAGCCCCGGATTATCGTAGGTTGCATAAGCATCATGATGTGCAGTGTCTGAAAGGCTCCGCGTCATGGTGGTCATGCACAGGGCGTCTTCGGGCGCGCCGGTTCCTACGTCCCGGTCTACCAACCTGAGCATGGCCGCCACCCTTCGTTTGGTAGCGAGAGTGTCGGCTCCCATTTGACGATGTAGGAGTTCCACCATGATCAAACCAACACCCAACCCACCCCAAACCGACCCAACCTCCCCTTACGAATTTCCCGATTCGAAGAAATTCCACGACGCCGCCGAGCGTGCTCTGGATCACTACCTCTCCCCGTCTTCCCGGGTGATGTCGTGCTGTGTCGATCCCGAGCCGATGTTCCGGGCCAATCCCAAGTACAACACTGAATCCCTGTTGGCCAACGCCAGCGAATCCCTGGGTTCGGCCACCGAGATGTTGAATAACTTTGCGTCCACGCTCGAACCCTCGCATCGCAAGACGGCGTTGGGGATTGCGCAGGTGGTGATGGTCGCCGGGTTGGCGGTGAATCAGGCGCTGGATCACGTCGAAGTGGCGTAAGCGGCTGTCGCTAAAAACAGCCTTGAGCACCTGGCATCGCGCCAGGTGCTTTCCTTCAGGGCCAATGACCCGCCCCCTGCCCTACAGCGCCCGCACCGGAATGCAGATGTCACAGCTCATTTCACCGGTGCGCGGATCGAAAACGGTGGACGCCGTAAACCGCTCGAAGAATGGGCGGTCGTCGCATTGCAGGCCGCTGGACGGCATCCATTCGCGGATCAGCCATGTCCACGCGTTGGCCATGCCTTCGGCTTTCCCTTTGAAACTGGCGACGGCATACCACCCACCCGGCAGCGCTTGCGTATCCACCTGGCCGCTGGCGACGAAATCCGCCGGCACTTCGACGCTGGCGTCATAGCGGCATTTGTCGGGTGGCGTGATCGAGGGGTCGTCATGACCGATGCCGTAACAGGTCCGGTCACCGAGGCCATGGGAATACATCCATGGCGTGATGGTGCTGCGCCAGAATTCGCCGATGGCCGGCCCGTAAGGCCCGATCAAACGTTGATACGCGACGCGTGCTTTGGGTAATTCAATAATGCGTACTTCCATGGCATTGCCTTCCGATAGCCGATTAGAACCGTCAGCTTCGGCGAACGGCCACTCGGCCGCCTGATGGCGATTGCCGAAGACCTGATCAGGATTGCTCTCCCGGCTGCCCGATGGCTGCCTGATCGCGGCCGCCTGAGCCTTCAGCCGCTGAGGCGTCGTGGCGCGCCAGGCCGAGGGCGTGCAGCCGAACTTGAGTTTGAAGGCCCGCGCAAAGGCCTCGCCCGACTGAAAGCCTGTGGCCAACGCGATTTCAAGCACGGTTTCCCGAGTGCCACAGGACAGCCGCAACGCTGCCTTCTCAAGCCGTCGACGCTGCGCATAACTGCCCAGCGTTTCTCCCATCCATGCGGCGAAAATGCGATGAAAGTGAAAACGCGAGAAATTGGCGATGTCGGCCAGATGCGCGCCGTCCAAAGGTTCATCAATGTGCGCGTCGATGTAGTTCAGTACACGATTGATCCGCCGCGCATACTCGGCGCGGGAGGCTTGCGCAGAGGGTTGGTTGGTCATTCCCGAGGCACCGTCCATGTGGCTGTTGAGCCATTGAGTTTCTGCGGCAATCCCGCACCGCCATCCACACTGGATTTACTACGCCGACAACGCTCCGAGCAGTAGCGCACGTCCTCCCAGCAGCGAGCCCATTTCTTCCTCCATGTGAATGGAAGGCCACAGGTCGCGCAGGTTTTGATGGGGAGCTCGCTTTTTTTCACAGCGACTCTCCATCGTCCAATTGCTTGAGCAACCACTCGCCGCGTTGCCAAAGCGCCTGTTGTCTGGATTCAGGCATGCGGTCGAGGTTTTTGTAGATGATGCTCATGCGTTGGTTGCCACGCAGTCGGTCGCCATGACGCATTAGAAAGTGCCAGTAGAGCGAGTTGAACGGGCAAGCGTCGTCTGTAGTGCTTTCGCTCACTTTGTAAGCGCAACCACGGCAATAGTCGGACATGCGTTTGATGTATTGGCCGCTCGCACAATAGGGTTTGGAACCGAGATAGCCGCCATCGGCGTGCATGACCATGCCCAGCGTATTGGGTAGTTCCACCCAGTCGAAGGCGTCCATGTAGATCGCCAGATACCACTCACATATTTCACTCGGTGCGATACCGGCGAGCAGTGCGAAGTTGCCGGTCACCATCAGTCGCTGGATGTGGTGCGCGTAGGCATGTTCCAGGCTCTGGCTGATGGCCTGGCGCATGCAGTTCATCTGCGTTTTACCTGTCCAGTAGAACTCTGGAAGCGACCGCGTATTACCAAAGGCATTTCCATGGGCATAGTCCGGCATCTTCAGCCAGTAGACCCCTCGGACATACTCACGCCAGCCGATCAGTTGTCGAATAAAGCCTTCGGCGGCGTTGAGTGCAATGCTGCCGGACCAATAGGCAGATTCCACATCACTGCAAAGCTGGCGAAGATCCAGCAAGCCGATATTAAGTGCCGCGCTTATACGAGCATGAAACAGAAACGGCTCATCGCTGGCCATGGCGTCTTGATAGTCGCCGAAGGCTGCCAGGCCCCAATCGAGAAAGTAATCCCACAGGGTCTGAGCTTCGACGTGGGTGACCGGATAGTCGAACGTGTCGAGGGCGCCATAGTGACCGGAGAAGTGTTTGGCAACTAACGCCAGCACATCCCGGGTGATTGCGTCTGGCGTAAAACGGGCCGGCGCAGGCGGCCTGACGCCCTTGGGCAAGGCTTTGCGGTTTTGCGCATCAAAGTTCCAGGCGCCTCCGACCGGGGTGCCGTCGCCATTGAGTAACAACTTGCTCTTGCGGCGCATCTCTCGATAAAAGTACTCCATGCGCAGCTGTTTTTTGCCCTGCGCCCAGTGAGAGAACTCAGCACGTGTGCAAAGAAATCGACGATCGGAATGCCACTTGATCGCCAAGCCACAGTCCCTGATTGAATGCTCCAACCGCCAGTCACCGCACTCCGTGAGGTGCAGTTCATCCGGTTGCAGGCGTGACTGCCAGCGGCGTAATTCGCTCGGCACGGAGCCGGTATTTTCCGGATCATCGAGCGTTACGTACTGCACCCTGATTCCCCTCTGCTGCAACGCTTCGGCGAAATGACGCATAGCGCTGAAAATCAGCACAATCTTTTGCGGATGATGAGGAACATGGCTGGCCTCTTCCATCACCTCGACCAGAAGCACCGTATCGCGCTCTTGATCCAGCCCCTGCAGAGAGGCGAGGTCGAAAGATAATTGGTCGCCCAGGACGAGGCACAATCGGCGAGTCGTATTCATCAATCAGGTTCCAGTTGATGGGGGCGTACAGGCCCAATGACTGCGTAGATGTGATCCACAGAACGGCTTTCAAGAAGTGAGGGCTTGAATTCTTATACAAGAAATCAGAAATGTACAATTTTATTGCAGAGTATCGACTGCGACACGCCAAGCGCTTCACCAAAACCAATACGGCAAAAACTTCGGCGTAGGCTCGATCATGAGTTCCAGGTGGTAGGTGATGGGGTTGAAGAAGAACATATCCAGTATCAGAAACGCCCCTACCCCAAACGACAGTGTCATGAACTCACGGTAGCGATGCCCGGCGAAGTACTCGCGCCTGGCATGGTAAAAGCTCAACAGCGCAAACAGCCCTGAGCCTGCACCCAAGTAGTTGGGCTGCAATGGGACTTGGGCGAAGTTGTTGTACACCAGCACCGACAACAGCAGGCCCAAACCCAACACTGGCAACTTGAGACAAAACTGCATCAAGCCGTTTTTGGCGCGTACGAATGTCGCTTCATGGCTGACAAAGAGGTAGGCCGCCAACAGGGAAATGGCCGGTGTGATTGCCAGTATGTAGCGTGCTTTCTTGGAGCTTGGGATCGTGAACAGTACGAGCAGTACCAACAGCCACCCCGTTAAGTAGAGCAGCAGGTCGATGTCTTTATCGCGGGTCGAGCGGAAGAACAGTTTGTACTTCTTCAGTATCACGTTGATGGCGTAAAACACCGTAATGCCATAGGTAAACAAGCCTGCGGAGAAGTAGAAGTAATAGCGCGGCGCGTGGTCGGAACCGAAGCGTCCGATGCCCTGCATATTCAGCACTTCTTCCAGGAACGATGGCCCCCCTTGTGCGTAGGCTGCCCATGCCAGCAGCACAACGCCAACGGCCAGAATCAGGCCCGATAGAAATGAAAACAGAAGCAACATGCGCCATTGGCGGCTCAGAACGTAGTAAGCGCCAATCACACTTGCCGGCCCGATCAAACCGATCGGCCCACGAAACGCAAAACCCAGCGCCAGGCCCACGAACAGAAACGCCAGGCGCCGCGGGTCTTTTTTCATTTCGGCCGAATAGGCCACGTAGAAGCACATCACCGTAAACAGCGCCGGATAGATATCCAGTGCCAGCGAGTTCACGCCATCGAGAAAGGCCCAGGTCAACAGGCTGAAAAGTACGCCGTAGGCGCCCCACTTCTTGCTGTGCAGCGCCCCCAACCGATAGGTGAACACCAGCATCAGCGACGCGGCCACACAGGACGGAAATCCCATTGAAAGAATGGACACCCGGCCGAACGGCAAGGAAACCAGATAGACCAACAAGGTATTGAGGACGGTGTAGTCGGGATAAGGCTTGAGGTCGTCGGCAATGGGGAACAGCGTGACGCCGTGCAGCAACATGTACTCGGCAAAGTCGACAAAACGTGTGGTGTAGTTGAGAACAGCCGGTTTGTACTGCAACACCATGAACACGGCCAGTGTCATGAAGAAAATGCTCAGGCATGGATTTCTTGCAATCAATCCTTTCAACATGCCTGCCCGCCAAGTGCGCTCTACAACAAGCGGGGCATCAGATCGATCCATCGTTAACCCTTTAGTGGAGTTGTTCTTTTTGGCCAGAATCCTGAAGTTCCGGTAACGCAGATATTGAAGTTATGTTTTCCGGAAAGTTGAATTTGAGCCTAGCCCACGGCAGGGACTATTCAAGCATGACGCGCCCCAACACTCCCTGAACAAGACGGATGAAAGTCAATAAAAAGCCCGGCCAGACACCTTCGTCATTGACGAAGAGTATCCAGCCGGGCTTTTGGCTGTTCAGTTACTGGTTATTGACGGTGATGTAGGGGTCCCAGGTGTGGTCCGGGCCAATCTGGTTAAGGTCACGGTCGTACAGGGCAAACTGGATGGTGTACCAGAGTTTGCCTGGATTCAGAGCAGTGGCTTGCCACATGGAATACGTTACATCGGTTTTGGAAATACCGCCGGGAGCCCCCTTGTTCAGATAGATCACCACACCCGGTACGTTGAAAGAGACCGGTGACGAGATGGTGCCTTTGTAATCGCCGCCCTGATGAGGATCGCCGGGCTGGACGTTCTTGATCTGGGCGATGCGGTCGAAGTTGCGCGACAGCGTAGTGGCACGCCAGCGGATGTTGTCGCCGGTTTTGACATCGATCCACAACTCGTTGCCGCCTTCGCCGGTGTTGCCACTGGCATGGGGATCGACGGCATCGCGCGTTACCAGCATGGAAATCGCACCGCCGACGTCACCGGGATGGGCAATCAGGTAATCGGCATCGATATTGACGAGCACGTCGTAAGTATTGGTCGCACTGGACATTTTGCTGCTCCTTGTTGGAATGGCAGAAACGACCGCGCCCGTAAAGGCTGTCCGGCTCATCCGGTCCCTGGATGCGGTCTGCGGAGAACGATAGGAGATGGCTTTGTGATGTCAACGTGCGATCAGTTGACGCGGGGAAAACGCAGCGAAACACGCCGTGACCAAAGTGTTGATCCAGGGCTGCCCGGGGCGATCCCCTCATCGACTACAAGGCAATTTCTGACAGATTGAACTGCAGAAGACGTACAGACTTTGCTGGCGTTTTCCGGGCAACAGTTCCCTTCAGCCTTCATCAGCCTTTTTTGTCGCTGCCTTTTATGTTTTCAATCAGGTCAACCACATAGTCCTGGTTGAAACCCGCGACAAATGACCAGAACAGCAACTTGGCGTAGGCCGCGTACCCTTCTGCATGTTGGCAAAAGATGTCATTGAAGATTTGCTTCAGACATTGTGGATCCTCATCCGGAACGATCACCGGAAACAGATCGCCCCGGATAACGCCGGAAAGGAACAAGAGGTACAACAGCCCCGCCAGTATCCCGCCTATGAACGAAGGCAGGATCAGCGCGAACCATGATCGGGAGAGGTTTTCGATTTCCGGGTCGGTGAGTATCGACAGTCGTCGGTGAAACCCTACATAGCCTCCAACGTTCCCGGCGATACAAACGATAAAAGGCACTTTGTAGTCGGGCAGACTGTAAGTGACGGCAATCGCCAGCACCAACAGGGCGATGAAAATCCAGAATATGCGCTTCCAGATAACGTTGAGGTCTTCCTGACGATTCATGATCAGCTCCCTGATCCTGGCCGTGTACTGATTTTCTAGACGATAGACGAATCCTGTCGCGCACAGGGGGATCAAACCGGAAAATGCCTCGAAGGCCCGCTTCCGAAGCCAGGCGCACCCTCGCGGGAGGCCCGATAAAGCAGTCGATATGCCTTCACCAATTGATCCTGATTGAACGCCAGATTGCGGCCGCTGGGGTTGGGCAGGATCCACACATTTGCTCCGCCGAACGTCCTGTCCTGCGCGCCCCATCCAAACGTTTTTTTCCCGGACAAACCGGCATAGGCAGCCTTGCCGAGAAACGCCACATAACGCGGCGCATAACGTTTGATCTTGCGCTCAAAGTCCCCCGCCGCTGCGGTGAATTCCTGCGCCGACAGTTGATCCGCCCGTGCCGTCGGCCGCTCGACCACGGCAGTCAGCCCGCAGTGAAACTGCAGGATCGAGCGATCGTCCTGCGGGCTGAGCTCGTGGGGCGTGAAACCGGCCAGGTGCAAGGTGCGCCAGAAGCGGTTGCTGCGTCCGGCGAAGTGATGTCCCTGCTCTGCCGCCAATAACCCCGGATTGATTCCGCAGAACACCACGGACAGGCCTTCGGTCAGGATGTCCTCAAGCCCGTTCAACCGCAGATCACCTTCACCGCATCGCGCGCCTGACCCGCCAGTTCTTCGCGGGATTTACCGGCGCGGGCGCGGATCGAGATGCTGTGCAGCAGCGATGATGCGAGCATGGCCCGCGCCGCTGCATCGACATCGCCGGTCAGTTCACCGGATTCGATCGCCCGTTGCAGACGGGCTTCAAGATCGGCATCGAGCTGGCTAAGGCGGCGGGACAGCACGTTGCGGATTTCCGGGTCTTCGACCGCTTCGGTGGTGGCTGTGCCGATGGCGAAACAGCCGCGTGGCTGGCCGTCGCCGGAAAAGTAGATCGCCAGTTGCCCTTCGTAAAATGCGATGAGTGCCTGTTCCAGGGTCAGGCTGCTGTCGTTCAGCGCGGCCTGCATGGCGGCGTGGGCGGAGGCCCAGTATTGGTCGAGCGCCTTGATGTAGAGCGCGTGTTTGTCGCCGAACGCGGCGTACAGGCTGGGACGGTTCATGCCGGCGGCGCTGGCGATGCTGTCCAGTGAAGCGCCGGAATAGCCGGTGTTCCAGAACACGCCAAGGGCCTGCTGCAGCGCGGTTTGCGGGTCATAGGCCCGTGGCCGGCCACGGCCTTTTCCTTCTGTCGGTTTATTTTGTGCCATGTCGTACAAATTCCTTGCGGGGAAATGAAGTCGCTCATATTCTTACACCATCGCACAAAATTAAGGAATCAGAAATTCCTTGATCGGCAGGTTTGTTGTAACAGCGCTCGAACCGGGTCCGGCGACGACGAAAACAGCGGCACGGAGTGATCCTCCCCCGCCGCGAATGGATTTGATGACTCACGCATTCAATGCCGTCCAGGCGCCCAGCCTTTTGGAGAGCCGTTCATGACTCAGCAATTCGATCTCACCGCAGAACAAGCCCGCGCTCACCCCGTCGACGCGCCGCCGAAAATACCGCTCAAGCAGAGACTGCGCCCGGTCTTCATGTGGGGCCTCCCCGCGCTTTGCGCCGCGATTGGCTACGGCCAGTACGTGGCCAACGAGCCCTTCGTCTCCACCGATAACGCCTACGCCCGCGTGGCCAAGGCCTCGATCAACGCACGGATTTCCGGGCAAGTGGTCGAGATCGCCGTGGACGACAACCAGCCAGTACGCAAAGGCCAGGTGCTGTTTCGCATCGACCCCAAGCCGTTGCAGATCGCCGTTGACCGGGCCGAAGCGCAACTGGCCAACGCACGCCTGCGCATCGACGGGCTCAAGGCCAGTTATCGCCAGCAGCAAGCCGAGCTGCAATCGGCGAAAGCCTCGGCGGATTACGACCAGAAGGAGTTCGCCCGCAAGAAAGCCTTGATCGCCACCGAATTCGTGTCGAAGGCGCTTTTCGAGCGCGCCGAAACTGACCTGAAAGTCTCGCGCCAGCGCATCGCGTCCATCGAGCAACAGATCGCCAACACCGTCGTCGCGTTGAACGGCAACCCGGACATCGCCCTCGACAATCACCCGACCGTGCGCGAAGCCAAGGCTCAGCTCGATGAAGCGCAGTTGTATCTGTCCTACGCCACGGTGACGGCGCCGGACGACGGCATCGTCGCCAAGGTCGATGATTTGCAGGTGGGCAACTACGTCAACAACGGCGCGCCGGCGTTTGCGCTGATTTCCGACCGGGAAATCTGGGTCGAGGCCAACTTTCGCGAGACCCAGTTGACGCACATGCGCCCCGGTCAGACCGCGACCGTCACCCTCGATACCTACCCGGATCTTCCGCTCAAGGCGCACGTGATCAGCATGAGCCCCGGCGCCGGTGCGGACTTCGCGCTGCTGCCGCCGGAGAACGCCACCGGCAACTGGGTGAAAGTGGTGCAGCGGGTGCCGGTGCGTCTGGAACTGGACGAGGCCGACTCTGCCCTGCCGCTGTTCTCCGGCACCAGCGCCACGGTCAAAGTCGACACCGGGCATCGCTCGCCCTGGTGGCATCCGCTCAAGTCGTTGTTGTCTGCGGGTAATTCGTGATGAACAGCTCAACAGCCGATGCGCGGGCACTGCGGTTTGTCGTCCTGCTCGCCACCTATATGCAGTCAGCCAACCTGCCGTTGCCGAACGCCGCGCTGCGCTTGATTCAGGGCAGTCTGTCGATGACCGACGATCAGGCCGGGTGGATTTTCACGTCTTATCTGGCCGCGAGCGCGATCACGATGCCGGTCGCGCAATGGCTGGCCGGACGCTTCGGTTTGAAGCAGGTTTACCAGACCTCACTGCTGCTGTTCGCCCTGGGTCTGTGGCTCGGCACATTGGCCGGCACGCCGCTTGAATTCATCGCTGCCCGCATCCTGCAAGGTCTGGCCAGCGGCGTGATTGCGCCGTTGTCGATGGCCATCGCCCTGGAGACATTGCCAGCAGAAAAGCGCCCTGCGTTCGGGCCGAAATGGACGGCGCTGGTGCTGTTCGGCATCGTCAGCGGCCCGAGCATTGGCGGTCTGATCTGCGAGTATTTCGACTGGCGGCCGATGTTCTACCTCAGCCTGCCGCTGACGGCGTACATCTTCATGGTGGTGACTTTATTGCTCGCCGAGAAGAAAACGGACACGCGCCCGACGTTCGACTTTTTCGGTTTCGCCAGCTTCACCGCCGGCATGATCGGCCTGCAGATGCTGCTTGATCGCGGCGAACGGCTGGACTGGTTCGACTCGCCGGAAATCTGGATCGAAGCACTGACCTGCGCACTCGGCCTGTACCTGTTCGTCGTCCATACGCTGACCCGCAAGACGCACTTCCTCAGCAAAGGCTTGTTCGGCGACCGCAACTTCATGCTCTCGACTGTGATGTTCTTCGCCTTGGGCTTCGTGCTGTTGTCGACCATGGCCCTGACCTCGCCGATGCTCGATGAAATCCTCGGTTATCCGCCGGACACCACCGGGTTGCTGACCGTCCCCCGTGGCATCGGACTGGTGGGGGCGTTTCTGCTGATGATGCGCGCGCCGGCGTGGATCGATGCCCGGTTATTCGTCGCGGCCGGCATCGCACTGGTGGTGTACGCCAACTGGCTGATGCTCGGTTACTCGCCGCTGATGGACTGGACGCCCGTGGCGGTCAACGGATTTATCCAGGGCGTCGGTCTCGGCATCCTGATGCCGGCGCTCAGCAAGACCGCGTTCAGCACCATCGACCCCAAGCTGCGCCCGGAAGCCACCGGTTTCTTCAACCTGATGCGGGTCTACGGCAGCACCCTCGGCGTGGCCGTGGTGCAGATCTTTTTCTTCAACAACACCCAGACGGTGCACTCGGCACTGGTCAGTCAGCTGACGCCTTATCGCGTGGCCCTGCCGACGTCGTTGCCGGCGCTCGAAGGCCTCAACCATCTGGTCACCCACCAGGCGGCGTTCGTCGCGGTGATGGGCCAATTCAAGATTCTGATGCTGGCGATGCTCGTCGTGAGTCCGCTGGTGATGTTCCTGCGCAAGCCTGTTGCGGCCAACTGATGACGTGGAGTCTGAACCATGAAAGCTTCTATGCGCTTCACCCCGCTGGCGATGCTGGTGATGTTGTCCGCCTGCACCGTCGGCCCTGATTTTCAGCGGCCTGCCGAGAGCCCGTCGCAGCATTACGATCAAGCGGCCGAACAGCATTTCGCCATGGGCCAGCGGATCAACGGCGACTGGTGGGCGGCATTTCGTTCGCCAAAACTCGATCAAGTGGTACGCCGCGCCATCGACGGCAACCTCGAACTGGCGGCAGCCGATGCCACCCTTCGCCAGGCCGCCGCTTCGGTCGCGGCGGCGGAAGGTGCGTTGTATCCGCAGGTGGATTTCGCTGCTTCTGCCGGGCGCCAGCGCACCCACAATGGGCCCGAGCCGGTGGTCTCCAATTTCTACGGGATCGGGCCACGGGTCGCGTTCGATCTGGACGTCTTTGGTGGCAACAAACGCGCGGTCGAGCAGCAACAAGCGCGGACCGATCTGCAAAAGCATCGCTACGAAGCAGCCTGGCTGACCTTGACCGGCGACGTTGCCAGTCAGGCACTCGTGCTGGCGTCGGCCAACGCGCAGATCCAGGCCGTGGAAACCCTGCTGGCCAACGACGCGAAAAACCTCGATCTGGTGCGCAAGGCTCAAACGAGCGGCACCACCACCCAAATCGACGTGTCGCTGGCCGAAACCCGCCTTGCACAGGATCGCACGCTGTTGCCGCCCCTCGCCCAACAGCGCGATGCGGCCCGTCACGCATTGTCGATTCTGACCGGCAAAGGCCCGGCGGACTGGATCGCGCCGGACTTCAGCCTCGATGAGTTCGCCTTGCCGTCGAACATCCCGGTCAGCCTGCCATCGGCCATGGCTCGTACCCGGCCGGACATTCTCCAGGCTGAATCCGAACTGCACATCGCCAGCGCGGCGGTGGGCGTCGCGACTGCCAATCTGTACCCGCATGTCGAGCTGTCAGCCTCGCTGATGCAAGCCGCGTCGGGTAATGGCGGCGCCGCACTCTGGGGATTTGCCGCCGGTCTGACGGCGCCGATCTTCAATGGCGGCACGCTCAAGGCTGAACGCGAAGGCGCCGTCGAGGGCTACAACGCGTCGCTCGCCCGCTATCAACAGACGGTGATTCAGTCCTTCGGCCAGGTCGCGGACACCTTGCAGGCGCTCAACCACGGCGTCGAACAAAACCTGGCGCAGGACGACGCCTTGCGTGCCGCCGACACCAGCCTGCGCCTCAATCGCCAGGCCTACGCCCAAGGCGAAACCAGCCTGCTGCAAGTGCTGGAAGCCGAACGCGCCTATCAACAGGCGCTGCTCGGGCAGATTCAGGTGAAGACCGCGCGTTATCTCGACTCGGTGCGCCTGTTCGTTGCGCTGGGTGGCAACTCGGTGGGTGTGCTCGATCAGAAGCTCGCCGCCCGCAAAACCTCAACACTTCTTTAACGGCAGATACCGGAGACGCAACATGACTTACGAAGCTTTCCACGATGAACTTCGCGACACCCGCATGCCGTTGAACAACGGCGCAGGCTCGATGCCGGCCGTGGGATTCGGCACGCTGTTTCGCGACTTGAGCACCACCACCGAAGCGGTCAAATGCGCGCTGGAAGTGGGCTTCCGCCACTTCGACTGCGCCGAGCGCTATCGCAACGAAACGCAGATTGGCGAGGCTTTTGCGCAAGTGTTTTCGGTGGGCGAGATCCGCCGCGAAGACGTGTTCATCACCACCAAACTGTGGAACACCAACCATCGCCCCGAGCGGGTGAAACCGGCGTTCGAAGCCAGTTGCCAGCGGTTGCAGGTCGACTACCTCGACTGCTACCTGATCCACACGCCGTTTGCCTTTCAGCCCGGTGACGATCAGGATCCGCGGGATGTATTCGGGCACGTGATCTACGATGGCGAAACCCGTTTGATCGACACTTGGCGTGCACTCGAAGCGCTGGTGGATGAAGGCCGCTGCAAATCCATCGGCCTTTCCGACATCACCCTCGATGCGCTGAAGGACATTGTCGCCGCCGCGCGGATCAAGCCGGCGGTGGTGCAGATCGAATCCCATCCGTACCTGCCCGAGTGGGAGATGCTGGAATTCTGCAAGGAACACGGCATTATCCTGCTCGCCTTCGCCCCACTGGGGCATGGCATGGAGCCGAATGTGCTCGAGGATTCCGTACTCACCGGGATTGCCCGGCACGTACGCAAAACCCCGGCGCAAGTGGCCCTGGCCTGGGCGGTGCAGCGGGGTACGGCATTCCTGACGACCTCGGCCAACCCGAGCCGGATTCAGGAAAACTTCGATATCGCGACCTTGCCGCATCGGGCGATGCGCGAGATCAAGGAAGAGATCACGACGCGGATCCGCTTCAACTCGGTGGTCGAGACGGGCGTACCCGGTTTTATCCCCCGCAAAAAGTGACACATGGCAAAGGGGCGGCCTCCTGCGAGGCCGCCCCTATACTCTTTCCACCTGACTGTTGAGACGACACCGATGGACGTCTTCCAAAGCATGCGCTTCTTCATCGCCGTCGCCCAAAGCGGCAGCTTCACCGCCGCTGCCGAGCTGCTGGACACCAACACCACCAACGTCTCCAAAGCCATCTCGGCTCTCGAAGCACGCCTGCACACCCGGCTGATCAACCGCACCACCCGCCGTCTGGCCCTGACCGAAGCCGGTGTCCGCTATCTGGAACGCTGCGAAAAAATCCTCGATGACGTGCGCGAAGCCGATGAAGAAGCCGGCACCGCCCGGACCCTGCCCGTCGGCCGTTTGAAGATTCACACCATGTCGGCCATCGGCAACCACTACGTGATCGACGCCATCGCTCGCTATCGTGACATCCACCCCACGGTGATGTTCGACCTGACCCTGACCAACCGCGTCCCGGATCTGCTCGAAGAGGGCTTCGACATGTCCATCGTGCTGGCCCGTGATCTGCCGGATTCCGGCTTCGTCGCGCAACGCCTGGGCATCACCTACAGCGTCCTCTGCGCATCGCCTGCCTACGTGGCAAAGCGCGGCCTGCCGCAAACACCCGGCGAACTCTGCGAACACGAGTGTCTGCGCATCGTCAACACGGTGATGCCGGTAGAAAACTGGACGTTCGAAGGCCCCGAAGGCATGGAAACCATCACCATTCCCGTGTCGCCCTTTCACATCAACACCGCCGACGGCATGACCATCGCGATCAGAAAAGGCATGGGTATCGGCATTCAGCCGATTGCTTCGGCCGTGGACGGTTTGAGGGCGGGAACACTGGTGAGGATATTGCCGGAGTACCGGCTGGAGGAGTTGAACCTGTTTGCAATCTATCCGTCGCGCAAGTTCGTCGATGCGAAGATCAAGACCTGGGTGGAGTTTCTGAAGCAGTCGATCCCGCAATTGCTGGCATCGGATGAAGACGTCGTTGGAACGAAAGCATTCTGAGCGTGGCTGGCATGGAGTGTCGACCCTCCATCCCTTGCACCGGGCTCAACTGGAACAGCCAGTGCCCATCACTTGATATTGCAGAACGTGGCGCTCGCCATGGGAGTCTTCGTAGGTCATCTGCACCGGCACCGGGGCGCATTCGTTGGCCGGTTCAGTGATGGAAATGACGTGTTCGATGTCCAGATTTGTCGAAGAGCTGTAGGTCTCGACCGGGAGATTCGCCGCGTCCGCGTTATCGGCGTAAGCGTGTGCACCGAAGCTGCCAAGCATTAAGACCAGCGCGATTTTCTTGAGGCTCATGATGTTCACCGTCTCGTTGAGGACCGTGTTTGTTCACGGATTGGAGACGATGCTAAGGGTTGGAGTGGTGCTGAAAAATCGGCTGGCTGGACAAACACTGTTGCTGGATTTCGTATGAATCAGCGTTACGAATGATGTTGGCGAATCAGTACTTAAACACCAACGTTTAAACATCTGAAATTCGATACTTGAGCCTACAAACCCTTGCGCAAGTACCTACAAATTTGCCAGAAAGCGCCGGCTTTCAGAGTTCGCCCTCAAACCGTATGCTTTTTCCGTCACTGCCCATCGACTGAACGCAGAAGACATTCAGGATCGAAGGTTATCCCTTGATCGACTCAAAGAGTGAACGGTTGACGCCATCGTCATCGCTCCCTAATCTGCCCACATCCCGCCCAAGGCAGTAAGCCGTCCTAATCATCCAGGACGTGCCAAACCCTTGGGCGTTTTTGTTTTCAGGAAGAACGCATGCCCACAGCAGTTTTGGTTGACGGCGCCTACTTCATCAAGCGATTTCGAAGGATCGAGCCCCACAATGCATTCAATGCTGAACGGGCCGCTGATCTCGTCCACCGATGGGCGACGGCGCATCTGATAACCAGGATGCCATCTCGCCCAAACTGCCCGGCTTCAAGGCTGCAACAGCCCTCCAGAAAAGACCTTTACAGAATATTCTTTTACGACTGCCCTCCTCTGGACACCAAGCAACACAACCCCATCACAAAAAAACTCGTCGATTTCTCCAAATCAAGAGAAGCCGTGTTTCGAAAAGAGCTGCACATTCGGTTGCGAAGCAAACGAAAACTGGCATTGCGTCTGGGACACCTTTCCAAAGATGTGAAATGGACAATCAAACCTTCGAGGATTGCCGAGCTACTTAAGGGAAAAATCCAGATAGCAGACCTCACCGAAACCGACGTCAGCATCGAGACCCGACAAAAAGGTGTTGATATGAGAATTGGTGTCGATGTCGCATCACTTTCTTTCAAACAACAGGTCGATCAAATCGTCCTGATTGCAGGTGATGCGGATTTTGTACCTGCGGCGAAGATGGCTCGGCGCGAAGGTGTTGATTTCATACTCGACCCGATGTGGCAGAGCATTCCAGATAGCTTGATGGAGCATATAGATGGACTGCGTTCAACATGCCCCAAGCCCGCGCTTCGACCGGTATCAAACGATAACACTGCAGCTTTGAGTTCATCCGAGTGATCCATCCTCTGGCGTGTGGCCAAGGGGATGAAGCTGTTTTGGCCAGGGGGCAGCGGCTACCTTTCCTGAAGCGGTTGCCAAATTCCAGTCTACAAACCGACCTGTGCCCATTTTTCACACTTCAGCGACAACAAATCCGTCTACGCTCCAGCCACCCCCTCTGGAGTGAACGCCATGATCCGCGCCCTGCTCACCGCTTCCCTGCTGCTGGCTATGAGTGTTCCGGCCCATGCGGACGTGACGCCCTTCCCCGCCTCGTTCCGCACTCAGGACATCGCCGTCGACGGTGCGAAAATCCACACGCGCATCGGCGGCAAAGGCCCGGCGGTGGTGCTGTTGCACGGTTTCGGCGACACCGGTGATATGTGGGCGCCGCTGGCGGCGGATCTGGCGAAGGATCACACCGTGGTGGTGCCGGATTTGCGGGGCATGGGCCTGTCGTCGATCCCCGCCGATGGCTACGACAAGAAGACTCAGGCCGGTGATATCCGCGCGGTGCTGGCTTCGCTGGGCATCGAGCATTCGGTGGTGGTCGGCCACGACATCGGCACCATGGTCGCCTTCGCCTACGCCTCGCGGTATCCGCAGCAGACCGATCGCCTGGTGGTGATGGATGCGCCCGTTCCGGGGATTCCGCCGTGGAACGAGATCGTTCGCTCGCCGATGCTCTGGCATTTCGACTTCGGCGGCCCGGACGCAGAAAGACTGGTGGCAGGGCGTGAGCGTATCTACCTCGACCGCTTCTGGAACGAGTTCGCCGGCGACCCGAAAAAAGTCGACGAAGCCACCCGCCAACACTACGCCAAACTCTACGCCCGCCCCGGCGCCATGCACGCGGCGTTCGCCCAGTTCCGCGCGATCCGCCAGGACGCGGTGGACAACGAAGCATCGATGAAGACCAAACTGAAAATGCCGGTGCTGGCGGTCGGCGGTGAGAAATCCTTCGGCAACAACGAAGCCATCGTGATGCGTAATGCCGCCGACAACGTCACCGAACTGGTGATCGCCGGTGCGGGTCATTGGCTGATGGAGGAAGCGCCGGTGGAAACCACTCAAGCGATTCGCAGGTTTATTGCGCAGTGACTGGCAAGCGAATTGGTGTCATCGGTGCGGTTCAGCGCATCTCAGGCCACCGAGTTCAATTATTGACTGCATCAATAACAACCATTAACTCAATGAAGTTCTCATATCGAATCCAAAGCGTAGGATCTGCTCCATACCAACCCACTGCACACGGAGTACAGAACCATGAAACGCCAAACCCTCCTCGGTATCGCCTTCTCGCTCTTCGCCCTGAATGCTTTTGCGGCGACTGAAACCGATCCACTGTTCAGCGATGCTGTTGCCTCTGCGACTCAGACTGATCCACTGTTCAGTGACGCCGTTGCCGCGACTGAAACTGATTCACTGTTCAGCGATGCCGTAGCCGCGACCGAAACCGATCCGCTGTTCAGCGATGCCGTAGCCGCGACCGAAACTGATCCGCTGTTCAGCGATGCGGTTGCCGAAGGTGGTTCTGACCGTCTGATCGAACGTCGTAACGTCTGAATGCAGCGTTTTACAGCAGTACTCGACAAAAGCCCGGCCTTATCCGCCGGGCTTTTTCATGTCTGATGGGTATCTCCCTGTCCTTTGTGGCTATGCAGCTTTCACTCCACGCATTTTTTGGGGGTGATGCGAATCACCTCCGCCAGGTTGTCAGCAGGCTGCGAACCGGTACTCAACACCACATCCCGGCGTGCACTCAACTCGATAGGGTATGGCCCGCCCTGCGAGAGCGCCGACCGCGTCCTGGCGGTAAACGCTTCATCGTTTTGCGCATAGAAAATCCACTCCCGCTGGTGTCCACCCGTCACCGTGCAGACCCACTTCGCCAGTCCCTTGTCCTCTACCGCCGGCACTATCAACTTCTCCATTTCAGCCATGCGGATGGCGTCCCGACGCTCCGGTATCACGCCTGTCGATGTGTACTTCCAGACGATCCTGATTTTGAAAGGCAACGCTCGTTTCTCAGTCAGCGATATCGAGTCCAGCCCCTTGTAGATCATGGGTGCGGGGGACTCTGGAAAATCGGATGGCTGATACTTGCTTTCAGAGGCCTCGACAATTTGCTGCTGTGGGGGTTAAACGAATTTGTCGTCGAGAAGCGCTTCGAGCGCCGCCCTGCTTTTGCGTTCTCGATTCGCTACACAATTATCGTAATCAACACTTTTGGCCGGACCAGCCGCCAGGCACGCGTCACGCTCGACCGGAGGCGGCGATTTGGAGCTGGAGCAGCCAGCGACGACTACGCTGACTATCGCCAGCAAGCGGAAGCGGTTTGTGGCGTGCATTACGCCAAAACCGGACCTCATCAGAGAGCGCCCGGTTTTATCAATGACCATGAATAGCTTTTCCTTTAAACCTTGACCTGCGGCTGCAAACCAGCCCAACTGTCACTCATAAAACTTTCCAGCGAACAGAATCGCTGCACAGCGCTGCCATACATTCGATTGGGCATTATCGTCCAAATGAGATCGGTTGCTGGCATGCGCCCATGCAGCTGCCGCATCGAGAAACGCATCAACCGTTCCGTTTTCCCATTCCTGACTATCTGATCGATCTATTGATGAGGGAGCGTTATGTTCCAACAAACGTTCACTGGCAAAATCAGCCCCCAGCGCCTCGACAAATCGAATGAACGACTGCTCATCTCTGACAAGCGCTAACAATTCATCAAGATCTGCAGGCGTGTGCATAGGTTTTCCGGGTAAGGCGTTTTGAGTGAATGCATGCTGCGACAGGGAAACGCGAACGGTCAACTCACCGTCGGACGTTACGGCACAGTTCCTCCGGCAGAAAGGTCTGCACTTTTGCTACGCTGGCGCACCGCTTGCCCCAGGACCCATGGCACATGGAAATTGCCCCGCACTTCATTCTTCATGAAACCGAGTACTGGATCATCAACCACCATCTGGCCAGTGCACTTCCCGGCTATCTGATGCTGGGGACCAAAATCCAAACCAATTCACTGGCCGAGCTGTCGACAGAGGCACTGGCGGAGCTTGGAGGGCTGCTCGCAAGAACTCAGCAAATCATTGAGCGCCATCTGAAGCCCAAGCGCCTTTATATCGGCCGCTTCGGTCATGAACCCGGTCTTCCCCTCCACTTCCATTTCATACCGGTCTATGACTGGGTCGAAGACTTGTTCTGGAAAGACTCCCGCTATCGCTTGCTCGAATCTTTTGCCTACGCCGAGAATCCCTTGCCATCGACCGATGGCGCAGAACTGACGCTGTTCGTTTGGCGAGAATTTGCCGAGACCCCCACACCGCCAGCGATTCAGGGGCGCTCTGTTGAAGAGGTGATTGAGGAACTGCGCAGCGCCTTCAAATGATCAGCTCATCGAGTCGCCCGCTGCGCGGATGACTCAATCGAAGGCGCCATTCAGCACTTCATAAATCAGCCCTGTAGCCAGCGCGACCAGGATCAGATCGGTACCGACCTGCTGCCATTCGTAGCCATCGTAGTGCGGCAGTCTGCCGACCAGTCGACCATCGAGCTTCTTCGCAATACCGGGCGGCAGCGGCTTGCCGCGGGCCAGGTTCTTCTGGATGCCAGGCGGCAACGCGGGCCCCGGGGTCCAGTAGCCGCGATACCCGTCAACAATCCCGATCACCCCGGCGTGGTCGATACTCGGGCCATGCCCCTGATAACCGCCTCCGCCTTTTTTCCCCTGATTGCCATGATCCTGGCTGTTATGCGGATTGCCTTTGCCCTGCCCCTTTCCGTTGCCTGGATCGGCCAGCGCAGTCACCGAACTGCTCAGCAGCGCAATACAGGTCGTGGTCGCAATCAACGTGCGTAAACCGGACATGGGTCGCTCCTTGAATGAATGGGTGTGTGTGGATTCTAGTCAGTTTTTTTTACAGGTATGGAGAGATGGCCCTGTCATCGCGGTTTGTGACGATTTTCGATGCGTGCAGCTTTCGGTGCTCCCCGATTCGCGCTTACCATGCGCCCGACTCGTATTATCGCGGGGAAGAAGTCTGGCGCCGCCCCGACTTCAACGAAAAGGAATTCACCCCATGTTCGAACGGAACAAACTGGTTCCAGAATTGATGGTCACGCATCTGCAGGCCAGCCTCGCGTTTTGGGTCTCCTGCCTGGGCTTCAACATCGCTTATCAACGCCCGGAGGATGGCTTCGCCTACCTCGACCTGAATGGCGCTCAAGTCATGCTCGAGCAGGTTGATCCGGATGCAGGCCAATGGCTGACGGCGGAACTGAGCAAGCCCTTCGGAAGAGGCGTCAATCTGCAGATTGACGTTGAGGCGGTTGCCCCCATCATCGAAAGACTGGGCACCGCTCAGGTCTCACTCTATAAAACCTGCAAAGACACCTGGTACCGCGCTGACGCTGTCGAAGTCGGCCAGCGTGAATTTCTCGTTCAGGATCCGGACGGTTATCTCGTAAGACTGGTAGAACGTCTGGGCGAACGTCCCGTTTGCCCGATTTGATCAAGGACGATAAAAACAATGAAAAACGGCAATTTGGCACGGCCTCGAAGGGGCGAATTGCAGTCGCCGGCCATTCCCCTGCTCGAAGAGGATTCGCCAGGCGACGGCATTATTTGCGGGGACGGCGGCGCTCGTTCCCGTGAGGTGATCCAGCAACAGGTGGTGGCGTTGATCGACGGGTTTCTGAGCCGGTCGGCGCAGAACTGATCGCAGTCTTGCCTGCGTATCGTTCATCCGTCAGGATCCCTCCCTTTTTTGACTGGCAGGAGCAATCGTGGAACGTCTTTTCGTTTATGGAACCCTGGGCCCTGGCCGACCGAATGAGCATGTGATGCTGAACATCGGCGGCACGTGGCAGGCCGCTTCGCTGAAGGGGCGTCTGTCGCAGGCCGGATGCGGCGCGGCGATGGGTTTTCCCGGCCTGGTGATTGCCGAGGATGGCGATGTGATCGAAGGCTACGTGTTCGCTTCCGAGAATTTCCACGAACACTGGGCGGCACTGGATGAGTTTGAAGGGGCTGAGTATCAGCGCGTGTTGACCAAGGTGACGCTGGATGATGGGACGGCAATGGATGCCTATGTCTACGCGCTCAAATAGTCGACCTTCGGCCATTTCTCGACGGATGAAAATCCTCCTGGCCGGGCTAGTGTTTTGTGTTGGACTATGGGGTGTTTCCGAGTGGTGGGAGAAGGCGTTGGCGAAGCCTGACTACGCAGCTCATATCAGCCCCGATGGCTGCTTCAGGGTGCAAACTTTCAGACCTTTCTGGTTACTGCCCAGCTTCCTTCACCCGCAGGCGCCTCCGGACGACGCCTTCGAAACCCAATGGTTCGTCCGCTGGGAATCTCCCGCGTTTTTCCGTTTGTACGACAATCGCGATGATCAGTTACTTGGCGAAAGCGAAATCTACGATCTGGTGAGTTACGGGAACCGATTGTCTTGGGGTTACGGCAGCGATACCGAGGTTCGCGTCGGCTTGATCACGATCGGCAATACTCGCCCTGATTGTAAAAAGGGAGACTGATGAAGCCATGACGAGCCGCGAACTACTCCATAGCAAAGGCTACACACTGCTCTTTGGAGCGGTTCCGACCATGTGGCTGGCCGCCCTTCGCATCGCATTCGATACCGGCATCAAACCCTCAAACGAATGGCCTGTGCCCCGCGGCATCGACTGGCGCCATTCGCAGCTGGACACTGACCCGGTTGTTCAGGCCCTCTGCCGATTGCCACCATTGCTGGCGGTGGTGGGCGAGTTGATCGGCGAACGCTTCTTCCTCTCTCAGGTCGAGGGCCGCGAACCGCTCATCAATGGCGGCCACCAACAGCTGCACCGCGACTTGTCGGCGCAACGCCCCGGCGACACTGTCAACGTGCTGGTGTATCTCGACGACTACGGCCCGGAAAACGGTGCAACCCGCATCGTCCCCGGCAGCCACCGTCCTGCACCGGGCGAGCTTGCGTTCGACTTCACTGACGAGTCCCGATCCGTGCAACTGACGGGCAGCGCGGGCGACATCCTGATCTTCGATGCCGACCTGATCCACGCCGGCAGCCTGAACTCCAGCGGTGCACGCCGGCGCACCCTGTTGATCACCTGGTTTTCCGAAGCGCTCTACTCAACGCATCTGGAAACGGTGGGCCTGCGCAACATACAAATGGACACGACTGAGCGGTTCGATCCGGCTGATTTTGCATTCGGGATCGTGACATCATTCATTTGACTTGCTTGCTTCAGGCAACTATATAGTTGCCTGAAGCAAGCATATGGGTACCACACCATGTCCACGATCACCGACCGCGCCGACAGCGTCCGGCAGTTCAACCGCTTCTACACCCATCAGATCGGCGTGTTGCAGGAACACTTGCTGCAAAGCGACTACTCGCTCACCGAGCTGCGCATCCTCTACGAACTCGCGTCCCGGGGCGATCTGACCAGCACCGACCTGCGCCAGATGCTCGGCCTCGACGCGGGCTACATGAGCCGCCTCATCAGCGGCTTCGACAAAAAAGGCCTGATCCAGAAAGTCCCCTGCGCCACCGACGCACGCGCCAGTCAATTGCACATCACCGACCTCGGCCGCGAAATCCTCGCCCCGCTGGAACAGGCATCGCGACAAGAAGTCATCACCCTGCTCGAACGCCTGTCCGAACCGCAGCAACTGCAACTGATCGCGTCGATGAAGCAGATCCAGACGCTACTTGAGGGCGGCCAGTCGACGACCTACCTGCTGCGCGACCCGCAACCCGGTGACATGGGTCTGGTGGTGCATCAGCAGACCGCAATCTACAGCCGCGAGTACGGCTGGAATTCAGAGTTCGAAGCGCTGGTGTCCGAGGTCGTCGCCAAATACCTGCGCGAATTCGACCCCACGGGCGAGCGCTGCTGGATCGCGGAAAAGGACGGCAAGGTGGTGGGCTCAGTGTTCGTCATCCGCCACGACGAAACCACCGCCAAATTGCGCATGCTCTACGTGGATGCCAGTGCGCGGGGCCTGGGGATCGGCAATCGGCTGGTCGAGGAATGCCTGCGTTTTGCCCGGGATGTCGGCTACAAAAAGATGATTCTGTGGACCACCAGCAATCTGGTGGATGCCCGCCGGTTGTATCAGCGGGCGGGGTTTGAGCTGGTTGAGGAAGAGCCGATTCACAGCTTCGGCAAGGAACTGGTGAGTCAGACGTGGGCGATTGAGTTGTGAGGTCTACGCCCAGTCGTTGTCAGGCAGGACGGGACACAAACCACGGGGGATTGCGCCCGGCACGGCTCAGTGCGGACTGGCCGTCGGACGAACCACAATCTCACTCACATCGACATCGTCAGGCTGCTCGATGGCATAGGCAAGCGCCCGCGCGATAGCGTCTGCATTGAGCGCCACACGCCGGAAGGCTTTCATTTCCTCGCGGGCCACATCATCCGAAATCGTATCCGCCAACTCGGACTCGACGACCCCCGGGCACACCACGGTGACCCGGATCTTGTCCGTTTCCTGGCGCAGGCCATCCGAGATAGCCCTGACCGCAAATTTGGTCGCACAGTACACCGCCGCTGTCGGAGAAACCGCGAGTCCACCAATGGACGAGATATTGATGACCTGACCAAAACCCTGCGCCTGCATGTCCGGCAAGACAGCGGCAATACCGTGCAGTACGCCACGAACGTTGACATCGAGCATCTGGTTCCACTCGTTGACCTTCAACGAGGCCAGGGGAGACAACGGCATCACGCCCGCGTTGTTGATGATCACATCGACCTTGCCATGTTGCGTCTTGGCGAATGCCACGAAGGCGTGCATCGATTGCAGATCCGTAACGTCCAGTGCGCAGGCACTTGCGGAACCACCTCCGGCCTGGATCTCGCTGACCAGTTTGTCCAAACGCTCGGTACGGCGGGCACCGAGGACCACATGCGCGCCTTTGGCGGCGATCAACCTGGCTGCCGCTTCGCCAATACCACTGCTTGCACCGGTAATCAGGACGACTTTGTTTTGAATGTTCGACATATCCGTAGCTCCTGCTGTCTGCATTGAGGTTCAGCACCGACCGCTGAAGACGCGTTCGTTGCTGCGGGGTACGTCGAAAAGATTAAGGGCGCGGGCCTCGTCGGCGCGTGCCGAAACCTGCGCAACTTTTGCCTATTCGTGTCTGTGTGCATCGCCTGCAAATTTGTAGCGTAGGGGCGCTCAGGCCCCACGGAACTCGCTGGGCGTTACGCCCACTTCACGCCGGAATACCTGTGAGAAGTGACTGGGGCTTGAATAGCCGACCTCCAGCCCGACGTCGATGACGCTGAGGCGGGTTTCCAATAGCAGGTGCCGCGCACGAACCATGCGCAAACGAATGAAGTACTGCGACGGCGAAAGCCCCGTCGCACGCTTGAACAGGCGACTGAAGTGGTACTCGCTCAGCTCGGCAAGACCGGCCAGTGTTGCCAGGCTGAATTCAGCGCTCAGATGCGCGTTCATGGCGTCGGTGACTTTGCGCAGCTTGTAGGCTTGCAAGGCGTTGACCCGACGCCCGGGCTGGCTTTCAGCGAGATAGCTGCGCACCAGATGCACGGCCAGCGCCTGCGCCAGAGAACGGGCGAAAAGCGCGCTGGGTGAGCGTTCCAGGAGCAGTTCGGTGCGCAGCTGCTCCATGACAAACGCGACGCGTGCGTCCCGTGCCCCCGAAACATCGCGCAAACGCACAAGCCCGGCGTGCTGACCCGACAGCTCTCGAGACGCTTGCTCGATCAGCGGCAGCCCGAGATAAAGGTGCATGACTTCGAAGGTATCGCCTCCGCGCGTCTGCCAGCGCATTTCATACGGCTCATCGGAACTGGTGAGGAAAAAATCGCCGGCACTGACCTCGGCAGCTTCCCACTCGCCCCCCAATGCGCGCTCCTCTACCGTCGCCGCCCCGGCCAGAACCAGAACGAGCAGCGGTTCCACCACTGCAGGCACGAGAATGGGCTCAGTAACGCTGCGATGGGTGAACAGCTGAATCACCACGTCCGTGATTTCCGGGCGCGAGGGTAACGCCTGCGGTTCGCCTGGCAGGAACTCACCCATCGACTTACCGGTGATGCGCAAGTCTCGAGAAGATGCCGACATCGGTTCCTGGGAGGTGCGCCCGGTATTTGCCATGAACTTGTCCTTTTCAGATTCGGCTGTGCAACGCCAGACAGGACTCGGATGCTTGCCCGCACACCGCGTCACGCAGACCGGTCGATGATATCGGGCTTTTCCCGTTGGTTGAATCGAGCGCCGAACCTCCCTCACTGACATTCAGCGCAAAACCCCGACAGCGTGGGCAATCTCACGAAAGCCGCGTTCGCCTCGCTGCGAGACAGTAGGCCCGTCGCCGATGACAGCGCCTCCCCGGCGTCAACACGGCTTGTCCCTACTTGATCAAATCGCTGGAGAACATCATGACCGACTTCAAGAACAGCACCCCAAACGAAGTGGCCGGTAAAGTCGCGCTGGTCACTGGCGCGGCCAGTGGCATCGGCAAGGCCATCGCACTATTGCTGCATGCCCGCGGCGCCCAGGTCATTGCTGAAGATATAAACCCTGAGGTGGAAGCACTGGCCCGCCCCGGCCTGGTCCCCCTGGTGGCCGACATCACTCAGGACGGCGCAGCCGAACGCGCGGTCGCCCTGGCCGTCGAGCAATTCGGACGGCTGGACATTCTGGTCAACAACGCCGGCATCATCATCAACAAACTGGTGATCGACATGACCCGCGAAGACTGGGAACGCATTCAGGCGGTCAACGCCACGGCGGCCTTTTTGCATAGCCGGGAGGCGGTCAAAGCGATGATGCCCAACAAGTCCGGATCGATCGTCAACATCGCGTCCTACGCCTCCTATTTCGCCTTCCCCACCATTGCCGCCTACACCGCTTCCAAAGGCGCGCTGGCCCAGCTGACGCGCACCCTGGCGCTTGAGGTCATTGGTCACGGCATCCGGGTCAATGCTGTCGGTGTCGGCGATGTGGTGACCAATATCCTCAACAATGTGGTCGATGATGGCCCTGCCTTTCTCGCCCAGCATGGCGAAGCCGCGCCGATCGGCCGCGCCGCCCAACCGGAAGAAATCGCCGAAGTGGTCGCGTTCATCGCCTCGGATCGGGCCAGCTTCATGGTCGGTTCGGTGGTCATGGCCGACGGCGGCATGACCGTCACGGCCGGCTGAGCCGCCGCACAAACGCGCCGTACGACATGCTCGAGCAGTCCGAGAGGATCAGGCAAATCTGCGGCAGTTTCGTCCTAACACCGCTGAGCTCGGCTACGTAATCTGAAAGCACGCAACGGATGCACACAGGCCACGGCAGGCCGCTCAGATGAACAACGTCAATGAGGACTGAACAATGAAAAACGCAAAACGGCTTTCCCTTTCACTGGTGATCGGCGCGATGGTGGCCTGCACGATCAACCTTTCCTCGACCAGCCTGTACCTGGCCGCTGACGGTGCTGATCGAACTCCCGGCATGCGCGTGAGTGAAGGCGGCAGTGATCGCACACCGGGTTTTCGCGTTGCCGAAGACGGCTCTGACCGCACGGCTTTGGGTCGTATCTGCTGAGCCGGACAATCGCGGAGAAAAGATGATGAAAGATGCCAAAAAAACCACTCAGGACCATCGTTACGCAGGCATGTGGGTCACCGCAGATGGATTCATCCGTCATGAGCTTCTGACGACTGGTCGTTACGACGAGGCCCGTGGTAAAAACAAGAGCGCCTATCAGGGCCGCTACGAACTGGTCGGTGATTACATCCAGTACTGGGACGACACCGGCTTCACCGCGGATGGCCACTTTCATGACGACGTGCTGTATCACGCCGGAATGATCCTCTATCGGCAATGAGTACTTGATGATGTCGGGTGAATATCGTCTGCCCGGACAGTTCCGGGCAGACGCTCATGAACACTTGTGAGAGCCTTGAAATGGAACAAAGCGATGCTTTCATCCTTCAGAACACGGCCATCTACCGTGACGAACTGGTTCGCCTGCTGACGCAACGGTTTACCACACCCGGGATCTATGAGACCGCCATAGCCCCCCTGCATGTGATTCGTTTCGATGCGCCTTCGGAGCTGATCCATATCGTGCACAAACCGGCACTTTGCCTGATCGTGCAAGGACAAAAGGAAATCGGCCTGGGTGACGACCACTACCTGTACGATCCCCTCAGCTACCTGGTGGTTTCGGTCACCCTTCCGGTGTCCGGCCGCGTACTGATGGCCAGCCCGGAGGCGCCCTACCTGTGTATCCGGTTTGATTTCGAGGCCACGGAAATCGCTCAGGTCATCGCCGACGCTCCGCCGGCGGGCGTACCGGACGAGCCGGAGCTTGGCCTTTTTCTTGAGAAAGTCGATGTGCCCCTGCTGGAAACAATGCTGCGGCTGGTCCGGCTGCTGGAAACACCGAAAGACATCGGCATGCTGGCACCGCTCGCCCTTCGCGAGTTGTATTACCGCCTCCTGCGGGGTGCGCATGGACGTCGTCTGTACGAGCTTGCCCTCGGCGACTCGCAAACACGGCGAGTAACACGGGCCATCGATTGGTTGAACAACCACTACACCCAACCCTTGCGCATCGAAGAACTCGCCCGGGTCGCCAATTTGGGCAACTCCACATTGCATCATCGCTTCAAGGCAGTGACCGCCATGAGTCCGCTGCAGTATCAGAAACAACTGCGCCTGCAGGAAGCCCGCCGCCTGTTGCTTGGCGAGGGGCTGGATGTGGCAAGCGCCTGTTATCGAGTGGGCTACGAAAGTCCTTCGCAATTCAGCCGGGAATACAGTCGCCAGTTCGGGTGCCCGCCCTCCAGAGATGCCAGCCGGGTTCGGCATCCTGCGTGATCGCCCGGCCGGCGGCCTACGGCTGATTTTGAGTCCTCGCGGCCAGAAATATCTCTTCGAAATCACTGTCGGGCAGCGGTCGGAGGCTTAAGTTTCTCCCGGACAAAACGGGTTGCCAGTTGAAGTCGTGCCCTGGGGCTGATTGCCTCCTCGGTTTACCGTTTCTCTGAAGCGTGTTGGCGCAAGACAAATATGGATGCGCCAGGCGTATCCACAGGAAAAGCCCGGCATTAAGCCGGGCTTTTGATTGCACCGCAGGTTCGTCTATCTATTTGTTCAGGCCGCCATATTCGACCCGTTGAGGCTTTTCTTCAGTGAAGCTTTCATCACTTCCATTTCCTTGCCCAACGCCTCGAGCTTCGCATTGCCCAGCAGCTTTTTGGCCTGGGGAAACATCTCGGTTTCCTCTTCCTCGATATGATGTTCCAGAAGCTCTTTGACCACCTTCACGCGGCCGGCGAATTCGGGTGTAGAAGGATCGGTGGATTTCAGGTCAGGCAATACCAGTGAATCCACGGTGCGATGCTCTTCTTTCGCCTCGTAGTACATTTCATCCTGTTCCTTACCGCCTGCTTCCTTGAAAGCCGGATACAGAATCTGTTCCTCGAGCTGGGTATGAATGGTAATTTCCAGTTCAAGCTTTTCGAGCAACTCCGCACGCTTTTTTAATGCGCGATCAGTGGATTCACTGAGTTGATTCAGAATGCCCTTAACTTTTTCGTGGTCAGTTTTCAGAAGGTCGATGGCGTTCATTTGAGGCCTCTATCACGGATTATTGTTCGCCGATCCAGGTCGGCAATTTTCGCGTAATTCCAGACAGACCTCGCATATTGTGTGCCAGCCCCTCAGATTTTAGAGGTCATTAAACATCAACGGGTTGCGCAAGGTGATGGCCAAATATAGGCATGCACTCTGCATGAATGGGGGCTGAGGTTCTTGCAAATAGCGGAAGCAGCCCCGCCCCTCATCGTTTCAAGCTGCCGGTCACGCTGGCGATTTCGACCCCGCCTCATCTCCCTGCTGGATCCCCCCGCCTGAAACCGCTACCGTTCCCCATCCAGAACAGGAAACCCAAGCGCCATGTCCATCGCCGACAACCTCCTGGCCTTCACCCTCGCCGCCACACTGCTGACCCTGACACCCGGCCTCGACACCGCGCTGGTCCTGCGCACCGCCACCGTCGAAGGCAAGCAACAGGCCTTGCGCGCGGCGTTGGGCATCAATGCCGGTTGTCTGTTGTGGGGCGCGGCGGTGGCGTTTGGGTTGGGGGCATTGATTGCGGTGTCGGAGCTGGCCTACAACCTGTTGAAGTACTGCGGTGCGGCGTATCTGGCGTGGCTGGGGTTGAACATGCTGCTGCGCCCTCGCCGCTCGCTGGCGCCCGCCGAAGTCAATGGCAAGCCGAGGGGCAGCTGGTTCTTGAAGGGCATGCTGGGCAACGTGCTCAATCCCAAGGTGGGGATTTTCTACGTGTCGTTTCTGCCGCAGTTTATTCCTCAAGGGCAGCCGCTGGTGCCGTGGACGTTCGGACTGGTGAGCATTCATGTGGTGCTCGGGTTGATCTGGTCGCTGGTGCTGATCGGCGCAACACAGCCGCTGTCCCGTTTCCTGCGGCGCGAGAAGGTGATTCGCTGGATGGATCGCACCACCGGGATGATTTTCGTGCTGTTTGCGGCGCGGTTGGCTTTCAGCAAGCGCTGAATCGCCCGAACTTACAGTCAAAAAACAAAAGGGGGATTTTGAATGCTTATTCAAAATCCCCCTCTTCGTTCAATGGCTGAAAGCACGGTACTTCACAGCCATCGCGTCAATTTTGTCAGTGCACACGCTTACCAACGACTTCACCGGTCGCCGCATCTTCCAGCCAAACCTCCAGCCGGTTGAGACCCACATATTGCGAGCGGGCGATGATCTTTTGACCGGGTTTGCCTTCGAACTCCAGATCGGCGAACAGGAAATGCAACGGCAGATTGTATTCCAGTTGAATCGTGTATTTCCCCGGGATCAGCACTGCACGCTGGGGGGAATCATTCTTGTAGTAGTAAGTGGAAAACGGAATATTCCCCACTTTCTTGTCGTTGATTCTAATGATGTTCAGGTTTGGCTCGCCGTCCCCCCAGGAGCGCTGGGGCCTTCCTGCATAGGTATCGGTTTCGATGACGGTGTAACGGGATTCGTCGCTCGGCTCACCGGACTTTACGTTCGAATACGCAGGCATTTCTGCACAACCCTGCAGGCACAGCAACAGGACGAGCGTCGGTATCGCAATCTTGATCATGGGTAAATCTGCATTGATTGAAAATAAAAAACTGATGCGCTGAAAGGCAATCAAGCCAAAGCGTTGCTGGTTTCGCCGCGCAAATAAGCAATGAAGCCAGCCCAATCGTGCTGCTGGTATTTTTCCAGCATGCGTTTGGGCAGTTTTATCTGAGACAGGCGCCAATCAATGGATTGCGCCCACTCGGATTCGGCCAGAATTTGCTGGCCCGTGAAGTAGCGAACTTCATCGGCGGTGGTGTTGTAGATCAGAAAGATCCGCTCGGGATTCATGCTGACCGCTGCGCGACTGAGTCCCCGCTGGTTGTTCCAGTTCACGCCGCTTTTGACTTGCACTTCGAAGTATCGGCCGTTGTGCCCGACGATTCCGTCAATGCCTTTATCGTCGACCAGGGATGGGAAAACGTCGAAGCCGGCTTCCAGTAGATAACCCCAGATGGCGAACTCATTGCGTTTGCCGATGGCCAGTTTGTTCTTCATGCCTTGTATCCTTGCACGCTGTCCGAGGAGGCTGTTTGCCAGCCTCACCTCCATGAAGGCCACATGCTATCACTCGCCTCAGAAAAATTCAGACCTTGCCCGACACATGCGGAAATCCGTATATTCGGATTTCCACATATATAACGGCACTCCCATGCTTGACCCTACCTCCGTTTTCAAATGCCTCGCCGACGAAACCCGCGCCCGGGCCACGCTGCTGATCACCCGTGAGGGTGAGTTATGTGTCTGCGAACTGGTCTGCGCGCTGGACGACAGTCAGCCGAAAATCTCCCGTCATCTCGCGCAGCTGCGCACCTGTGGTCTGCTGCTGGATCGTCGCCAGGGCCAGTGGGTTTATTACCGGCTCAACCCTGACCTGCCCACCTGGATCCGCACCCTGCTTGAAACCACGCTCGCCGCCAACACCGCCTGGCTGGAAGCAAACAGCGCGCGTCTGGCCACCATGGGCGACCGCCCGCTCAATACATCTGCCTGCTGCTGAGGATCGAAAATGCGAGTTCTATTCATGTGTACCGCCAACAGCTGCCGCAGCATTCTGTCCGAAGCGATGTTCAATCACCTGGCACCCCAAGGTTTCGAAGCGGTCAGCGCCGGCAGTTTTCCCAAGGGCCAGGTGCTGCCGCGCAGCCTGACCACGTTGCAGGAGGCCGGCATTTCCACCGCCGGGTTGAGCAGCAAGGGCAACGAAGCCTTCGAAGACAACCCGCCGGACATTGTCATCACCGTGTGCGACAAGGCTGCCGGCGAAGCCTGCCCCGTCTACTTCGGCCCGGCCTTGAAGGCCCACTGGGGGCTGGAGGATCCGTCGGAGGTGCGTGGCGATGAAGCCGCCATCAACGCAGCCTTCCACGGGACCCTCGCCCGGATCGAAACCCGCTGCCGCGCCTTCCTCGCCCTGCCCTTCGCCGAACTTGACCGCGATGCCCTCAAGCGCGAGCTCGACCGCATCAGCACGCTGTAACCGGAGCCGACATGACCGACCTGCCCAATCTCGACACAACACTGATTCAGAAAACCGCCCGCGGCGACGCGCACAAACCACGCATTCTGTTGCTCTACGGCTCGACCCGCCCGCGTTCCTTCAGCCGTTTACTGGTGGAAGAAGCCGCCCGCCTGCTGGAACACTTCGGTGCCGAGACACGGATCTTCAATCCTTCGGGTCTGCCGCTGCCGGACGACGCACCCGGCGATCACCCGAAAGTCCAGGAACTGCTGGAACTGATGCAATGGTCCGAAGGCCAGGTCTGGTGTTCGCCCGAGCGTCACGGCGCGATGTCGGCGGTGTTCAAGGCGCAGATCGACTGGGTGCCGCTGGCCCTCGGTGCGGTGCGTCCGACCCAGGGCAAGACCCTGGCGGTGATGCAGGTCTGCGGAGGTTCGCAATCGTTCAACGTGGTCAATCAACTGCGCGTGCTGGGCCGCTGGATGCGCATGTTCACCATCCCCAATCAGTCCTCCGTGCCCAAGGCGTATCTGGAATTCGACGAAGGCAACCGCATGAAACCCTCGGCGTTGTACGACCGGGTGGTCGACGTGATGGAAGAGCTGGTGAAATTCACGCTGTTGCTGCGTGATCGCCCGGACCTGGTGGATCGCTATTCCGAGCGCAAGGAATCGGCTGAGGAATTGATGCAGCGGGTCAATCAGCGGTCGATCTGAATAACCGCAACACCGCGAACGGTGGCCCGTCGCCCGGGTCACCGAAACTTTTCCGCGCCCTCCGGCCCCATCACCTAACCTCAATGTTTGTGTGATCAACCGGACTCGCCCATTCTCATGCGTAATGCATTGAAGTTATTGATGTTCATCACCCTGACGCTGCTCTGTCCGGGTGTCTCGATGGTGTCGGCCGCCGACCTGCCCGGCACGCCCGATGTCGGCGCCCCGCTCCCCGGCGTCACCCAGAATGATCTGCAAGCGTTGCAGCAACGCCTTGACGGCCTCAAGCAGCAAATCTCGTCCGCCAACAATTACAACCAGCTCGAAGGCCCCCAGGATCGGGTGCAGGCGTTCATTCTGGACATCGACCGGTTGTCGACCTCGCTGTTGCCACAACAGGCGCAGCTGACGGTACAACTGGGCGTGCTGGGCGCAGCGCCAACGGAAACGGTAGCCGCCGAACAGGCCGATATCGCCGAACAGCGGGCGGCGCTGATCGAGCAGAAGAACAAGGTCGATACCGCACTGAAAAATCTGGCCACGCTCAAGCAGAACGCCACGGACCTGATCACCCAGATCGCCGGCATTCGCCGCACGTTGCTGGAAAGCGAACTGACCCTGCGCACCGACAGCGTGCTCAGCCCTGATTTCTGGTCGCCGATGATCGATCCCGATCCTGCCGATCGCCAACGCTTGCAGATGTTCGTTGACCAGATCAAGGAAACCGGTACCGAGGCCTGGCAGCCGGAGCAACGGTTCTACACCGGCGTGCTGGTGGTGCTGTCCTTCATTGTCTGGACCCTGGGCCGACGTCTCGCCGACCGTTGGCTGGCGTGGGTGTGCATCCATCGCATGCCCGAAGGCCGGTTGCGCCGCAGCTCGCTGGCCTTCGCCTCGGCGCTGGCGACACTGGCGACCACCGCGATAGCCCTGGAACTGCTGTATTACGCCTGTACCCGGCATGTGCCGCTGCCACCAATGCTGGCGACGTTCTCCGACGAATTCCAGAAAGTCGTGTACGCCTGCGTGATGATTACCGGCCTGAGCCGGGCGTTGCTGTCGACCGAGCACCCGTCGTGGCGGCTGCCGGTGATTGCCGAACCGGTGGCCCTCACGCTCAAGCCTTTCGCCAGAATCCTCGCCGCGACGCTGCTGGTGCTGGTGACGGCGGTGCAGGTCGGCAATGCGTCCGGTATGAGCAGCCAGATCGTGATCACCGGCCGCGGTGTGATCGCATTGGTGGTGTTGGGCATCATCACGGTGCTGCTGATGCGCGTCGGCGAGGTGCGCAAGGAGTTGGCGGCGACAGGAGATGCGCAGGCGACGGGCAATACCCTCGCCGGGGTGATTTACACCGTGACCACGCTGGCGATGGTCATTTCACTCGGCACGTTGTTGACAGGCTACGTATCGCTGGCGCGGTTCATTACCTATGAGTTGGTGTGGGCGTTTATCGTGCTCTCCGGTTTCTACCTGCTGATGCAGTTGCTCAAGGACAGTTGCGAATACTTCTTCTCGCCCCGCCACTCCAGCGGCAAGGCCTTGAAGCAGCTGCTGGGTGTCGGCGACCGGCGACTTGAGCAGGCCTCGACCCTGCTGGCCGGCGTGGGCCGGGCGGCGTTGCTGTTGCTGGCTGTGATCACGCTGTTCGTCGGCGGCATCGGCACCACGCTGGGTCAATTGGCAAACAACATCGGCACCATTCTGGGCGGTGCCGGCCTGCGCAAGCTGAACATCGTCCCCGGTCATTTGCTCAACGCGGTGCTGGCCCTGTTGATCGGTATCTACTTGATCCGCGCCCTGCGCCGCTGGCTCGACAACGAGTTCCTGCCCAAGACCGACATGGACCCGGGCATGTGCGCGTCACTCAGCACGCTGTTTTCCAACATCGGCTACGCCGTGGTGATTCTGCTGACGCTGTCGTCGCTGGGCGTGCAATGGACCAACCTGGCGTGGATCGTCAGCGCCCTGTCGGTGGGCATCGGTTTCGGTCTGCAGGAGATCGTGAAGAACTTCGTTTCCGGGCTGATCCTGCTGACCGAACGCCCGGTCAAGGTCGGCGACCTGATCAGCATCAGCGGCGTCGAGGGCGACATCCGCCGGATCAACGTGCGTGCCACCGAGATCCAGCTCAGCGACCGCTCCATCGTGATCGTGCCCAACTCGCAACTGATTTCGCAGAACCTGCGCAACGTCACCCTCGGCGGCAGCGCCCAGGGCGTGGCGACGCTGGAACTGATGTTCCCGCTGGACATCGACCCCGAGCAAGTCAAAAGCCTGCTGCTCGACACCTACAAAGAGCACGAAACCATCCTCGGCAAACCGGCGCCGTTCGTGCGTTTCAGCAAACTTTCACCCGATGGCATCACGCTGACCGTGACGGGTTATGTCGACAGCCCAAGGATTGTCGGCAAGACCAAGAGTGATCTGTTGTTCGAGATACTCAAGCGGCTGGGGGCGGCGGGGATCGAATTGGCCAAGCCACCGCAGCCGGGCGGTTGAGGCCCTTGAGCCCAATGAGCCGATACCCTCTATAGTCAAATCGCGCACCTCATGGGGATTCGTCAGAAGTTTGCTGTTGGCCGTGTTCGATCAGAACGCCAGTTCCCCTGACAACCCAAGTGAAAATGGAGAAAGTCATGGCCTTGGTCGATCCGCGGAACAACGAATACGACGTGAACAAACTTGGCACTGCCAGCATCGTCGGGCACGTAAGCACTGACAGTGCTCGAATCTGGATTCGCGTCTATAAGGCAGGAGAATGGGCGCTGGTCTGGTCCGAAAAGGCGTTGGTCGGGGACCTGTTCACGCTTGACGACAAACCCATTGAACTGTTCCTCAAAAACCAGGGGGGCGACCCGAAAAACATACTGTCGTACAAGTTCAGTGAAGACTCGGACCTGACCAACACCTTTGACATAGCCAATCTGAAACCGAACACCACCTACTACTATTACTTGATGAGTCAGAAGCCAACGTCCAAGAGCATGTGGCGCAGAACAGAAATCGGATATCAAAAGCTCTACTCCTTTACCACCATGGCGCAATCCATGCCTGATTTCAGCTTTGGATTCTATAGCTGCCATGACCCGTTCAACGCCAATAACAGCAATGGTGCGTGGCCATTGTTTCTCAGCAGGGCCAATAACGCGAAAGTCAGATTTGTCATTGGCGGTGGCGACCAGGTCTATGTGGACTGCCAGGAAAACAAATACTTTCCAGACATCTGGGAATGGCTGCAGAACAACAAGGACGATCTGATCACGGCATTCACAAAAGACGGAAAACTGCTCACCGCTGGTCTTGATGCCTACCTTCTGAGCCTTTACCGCTGGTATTACCGTGTGTACTGGAATTTCCCTCAAATGCAGGAGATCTTTTCGAAAACGCCTCAATACATGATTTGGGATGACCATGAAATCATGGATGGCTGGGGATCGCGAACCAACAAGGAGCGTCTGGAAATTCTTTCAAGGTACTTCAAGAAAGACGACCCAGACAGTGACCAGCAACTTATAAACTCGATGTGGAATGCCGCAAGAACAGCCTATTTTGAATATGGCCACAGTCACAACCCTCCCACCAACATTGTCAGGACGTTATTGAAAACACCCGAAAAATGCGTCTGGGACTATAACTTCATGAAGGGGACAACCCCCTTCTATGTGCTCGACCTGCGCGGGCATCATGATGTTGAAAGGGCCAAAAACAGGCTGCTTGGAGATGATCAGGTTGATCGCTTTCTAGGCTGGCTGGATACGCCGCCCGTCAAAAAATCAAAAATCGTGTTTGTGGTCAGTTCCGTTCCAGTCGTTCACTGGCGATCCATCGTCCTGACGGCAGGGTCCTTGATTAACAGTCTCAAGGACGACTTCATGGATGAATGGGATCATCCCTCCAACCATGTTGAAAGAAACCTTCTGCTGGAAAAGATATTCGCCGCCTTCGATGCCGAAGGCCGGACCCTGGTGTTTTTAAGCGGCGATGTGCATTGTGCTGCCGCCTTCAGGTTGCAGCACCAGATCTATCGCAGGGCCAACGTTTACCAGATTACCTCGAGTGCCATTTCGCGAATGCCCGCCGGGCAGACTGTTTCTGGTGCAATAGCCAAATCCGGTACGCTGAGTGGTAATGACAATGTCCAGTTCGAGCACCTGTTCAGCCATTCGGAAGACAAGAACTTCGCCATTTTCCACGTGAAAAACAGTGATTCGATCACCGTCGATCTGTGCTGGCCTGGCGGCACCGAAGGCGAAGCCGTCATCAAGACCCTCGAGTTGAAATAGACCACAAAAGGGGACAACCGAAACGGTGCTTTGATTCAGGAAGGACTACTGCTCTGGGCACCCGGCTCGATTTCGGTACACGTCGTCGCCTCGCTCGCAATGACTGCGGCGGGGCTGTTTTCCTATCAATTGATTGGCACCCGTCAAGGAGACAAAACCGTACGATGCGGGTGCTTTGTATCTGCTGCGTTAACCTGCATCACTCTTCAGTGGAAAGGCTCGGCGCCTGGCTGGCTTCAGCTTCCATCTTCAAGCGGTCAGCCTTGCTGATGTACTTGGGTTTGTTGCTTTTCGGCGCCAGTTTGGCGTTGGCCTTTCTGGATTTTTCCTTGAAGAGTTGTTGCAGTTTCTTCTGACGGTTCATGGTGTCTTGCCTGGCTTGAAAGTGGATGAATGATATCAGCGTTGGGGCTGTCTCACCCCAGCACGTCATTGATCCAGCGCACCTGCCGCACCAGATCCTGCACCTTGTGCTCGCACACCCCGTGCCGCGCCCGCCCGAAGTGGTTCAGGGTCTGCTGCTTGTGTCGCAACCGGTGCTGCCATTTTGTGACAAACGCAGGGCTGCGCGCCTGCAATTGATGCGGGCCGAAGTACAGTTCTTCTTCGGTGTAGGTCACCGGGTCGCCGCGCTCGGCGACGATGATTTCGTAGTCGAAGCGATTTTCCCGCAGGACTTCTTCGCAGAGGATTCGGTAGTCGTTGTCCATCAGCCATTGCCGCAGGGGTTGCTCGCCGCCGTTGGGTTGCAGGATCAGGCGTTCGTGACCGCTGAGGCGCACCTTGCCGGCCTCGAGGATGTCGCGGATGGTCTCGCCGCCCATGCCACAAATGCTGATCGCGGTGATTGCGTCTTGGGGCTCGATGGCCGTCAGGCCATCGGCCAGGCGCACGGTGATCTTTTGACTCAGATCGTTCTCACGCACAGTGCGCTCGGCCGAGCGAAACGGCGTCAACGCCATCTCCCCCGCCACCGCCGCCTCGATGGCGCCGCGACGCATCAACGCCACCGGCAGGTAGCCGTGATCCGAGCCGATATCGGCCAGGCGCGCACCGGCGGGTACGTGCGCCGACACCCGCTCCAGGCGCATGGACAATGTCTGTTCGTTCAACCGCAACCCCTTTCACTCTGAACGCCCGGCGCGGGTGGCCGGATCGGGGCGCGATTCTGGGGGGCAACGGCGGAGATTTCAAATGCGTGTGGTCGGATTCGTCGCTCGGCCCCGGATCAACGCACTCGACGCGTCAACCACGCGCCCCAGAACAGACTGCTGAAAAACCGGGTGGCCTCGCCGAACCCGGCTTCATGCAACAGCTTTTGAACCGCCGCTTCGGAATGCGGAGGATCGGCGCCCTGAAGAATTTTCCCCAGTTTGGCCTTCACCTCATCGGCGCTGGCCCCGTTCTGGCGCCAACGCTGTCCCCACGCTTCCAGTAGCAACGGTTGGCTGGCATACGCGTAGTGATTGCCGGCCACGATCAGCGGAGCCCCCGGCTTCAAACGAGCCCGAATGGATTGCAGAAGCGCTCGCTTGGCCTCATCGCCTTCCAGATGATGCAGAACCCCGATCACCGTGGCGGCGTCGTATGACTCATCGGCAGGCAAATCATCGACCGGCCCGAGATGCAGATCCGTTCGCGCCAGCAAGTCGTGTGTCCGCAACTGCTCGGTCGCCGCCGCCAACATCGGCTCGGAAGGATCAACCGCCATGAATCGCCAGCCAGGCTCCAGACCTCCCATGGCGATGATTTCCTGAGCTGTCCCGCCGGCGCCCACCGCCAGAATCCGCGCCGAGCCCGCGTTACCGAGGCTGGCTGCCAGCATGCACGCGGCAAGGTCATGGCAAGCGTCATAACCCGCCAGGGCAATTCGGCTTTGCTTGCCGTATTCATTCGCGCGGGAGGTATCGAATTTTCCAGTAGAGCAAGATTTCAAGGCAGTTTCTCCGTGTCCTTGAATCACCCTACGTCACGAGCATCGATAATAGAAATTCATTGATTTTATGCGGTGCATTCCTGCCAGGAATGTGGAAGGTATCTCCTGCACTGTCTGCGCGGTTCCCACGCCGAGCCAGAGCGAATCGACAGTTACGCCTGCGACCGAAAAATCAGTAAAGTGGCCACCCTGCACCCGGACAACGACAGAAAGGATCATTGCGTGACATCTCCAAAGGACTGGTGGGACCGGCTGAGGAACAAACCCGTGACCGAGCCCACATGGGCGGAGTATCGGCGCAACGAAGCACTGGAACTGCTCGCAAATGCCAATGGCAGCGCTACATGGATTGAACTCAGCACTCACCACAACGGCTTCGTCCGGGAAGTTGCGGTGAGAGAACTCAGTCGCGATTGCTCCCCGCAGGCGCTTGTAGCCCTGATAGAACGGCTCAACGATTGGGTGCCACAGATTCGCGATCTGGCGTTGTCCGGGATGAACAACTACCTGAATCCCGCGCAGGCGCCTGCTTTGCTGTATGCGCTGAACTCGATCATGGCGCTGGTGGCGCGGCAGCGGGTTGACCATGCCCCCACCTACACCGCCGTACGCACTGTTCTTCAATCACCGGAAATCCGCGATGAAGTCTTCGCAGACTTTCTCGCGCGACAAGGCAAAGCCGCGCGCTACCTGTTCATGTTGCTGCTGGAAACGGATTTCGACTCGCAAAGACTCTTGCGTAGCGCCTTGGCTCATAGAGAGCTGACCGTAAGACTGGCTGCCGTGTCGGTCTGTCAGGATCTACCGCCAGCGCAGGCCTCGCCTTTACTGCTTGAGGCCCTGTCGCGTCCGGGTGCCAAGGTTCGTGTCAACATACTCCGCGCGCTCCTTCCCCTGTCCGATGATCCAGGCCAACTGTTGCCGATGGCTTTGCTCGATCCTTCGCCCTCGATTCGCAGCCTGGCGCGTTGGGCTGCGCCACGTTACGGGATCGATGCAACTAAGGTACTGACACAGCGACTCAGCCAGGATTTCCCCACCCGCAAACGCGAATGGCTTGGCGTACTGGGTCTGGCAGCCGAGCTTGAAATCGGGCTCCAGAAGCATTGGCTGACTGAAGCGCTGAGCTCCATCTACCCCTCCGTGCGGCAGGCTGCTGTTCGCGTGCTGGGGGATGAAGATCTGTCGCTGATGCTCGGGGCGTTGAGTGATCCTTCGGAAAAAGTGTACCTCGCAGCCTACGCGCTATCAGACAAGCAGCCCTGGGCCGTGCTGAATACCAGGGTCGCCGCGAAACTGGATTACGAATGGCATGACCTGCCCCCGCAACGCAGCCGGGCGATCTTGCGTTTGATGTCGAGTTGGCAGCAGGTCGCCTATCTGCTGAAACGGCTGGAAGCAGAACCCGTGGTCGAGACATTCTGGCTGCGGCAGGTGGATCTCTGGTGCGATCGCCAGTATCAGGTTGTCGACCCGATCACCTCAAAAGACCAGCGCAACGCGTTGGTACAACGGCTCAGAGCGCTGGCCGCCAGCGGCCTTATCCAGAGTGACAGGGTTGCGCTGTTTACCAACTGAAGTCTGAACCTAGACCAACACCGCCAACCAAGCCGACAGCAACAACAAAAACGCCAAACCCGCATTCATCCGCCGAAATGCCCGTGGCGAACCAAAGAACCGTGCACTGCCCACGCCCAGCACCGCCCACGCCGTCATGCACGGCAGGCAGACCAGCAGAAACACAAAGGCCAGCAACAGCATCCGCATCTGTTCATCGCCGTTTCCGCCAAACACGCTGACCACCGCCACCGCCATCATCCACACCTTGGGGTTGATCAATTGCAGGCCCACGGCGCCGAATACGCTGAAGCCGTCATCCGCCGCTGTCGCCGAGTCCAGCGACGGCGGTGTGCTGCGAAAGATCTGCCACGCCAGCCAGCTCAGCCACAGCACCCCGGCCCAGGCCATCGTCTGCTGCACACGGGGATAGCGCAGCAGCGTTTCGCCGACGCCGAGCCCGACCACCAGCACCACCAGTGCCGCCGACAGACAGGCACCGAAGATGATCGGCAGCGTGGCCGTCAGACCGCGTCGCGAACTGTGGCTCATCACCAGAATATTGGTCGGCCCCGGGGTGATCGAGGCGACGAAGGAAAACAGCAGAAAGGGCAACAACGATTCCATGGCATGGACTCCGGATCAGAACAGGAGTCCATGGTCGCGGTTGCATGGGGTTCAGTCTGGAAGGTTTGAGCAGCGTTTGCGGTAGTCGGCTGGCGTCAGGTGATAGGCGCGGCGAAACCAGCGACCCAAGTGACTTTGATCGGCAAAGCCCAGCGCACTGGCGACGTCGGCAGGCGTTTCGCCTTGCGCCAGCAATTGCCGGGCCCGAGCCAGCCGCAACTGGATCAAGTAACCATGGGGCGCCAGCCCGAAGGCCGACTTGAAGGCCCGGGTCAGCCGAAAACGATCCACCCCGCAGGCCCGGGCCAGATCATCCAGTCCGATGTCTTCGAAGGCGTGGGCATGCAAATAGTCCCGCGCCACCTGCGCCACGCGGGGCAAGCGTGGATCGAACGCCTGACGCTTGCGCCAGTCGAGGTGGGACGTCAGAGCACCCAGCAAGTGGTCGACAGCGCTCTGCCGGACGATGCGCAGGTCGCCGTGATGCAGGGACTGAAAGGCCTGATTGATGGAAGTGGCCAGACGCGGATCCTGGCTCAGGGTATCGGTGAACCCGAGCTGGCTGTTGTCCGGCGCATGCTCGAACAGCACACGCAATTCGCGCTCCAGCCAATGCGGATCGAGATAGAGCATGGAATAGGTGAAGCCCTCCTCCGTCGGCGCGTGCCCGTCGTGGATCTCTCCCGGTTCCAGCATGAAAATCTTGCCCGGCGTACTCAGATGGCGCACCCGCCGGCAATGAAATTGCTGCACGCCCTGCTCGGTGACGCCCACCAGAAAGCTGTCATGCCAGTGCGGATCGTAGGCATGTCCCTGAAAGTGGGCACGAATCGACTCGATCCCGGTGTCGGCATCCTGGGACAGCTCGATCCAGTTGCGTTTGTCCACGCAAGGCTCCGAAGGCAGTGTTGGTCGTTGAGGACGTCTACGTTACCGCGACTTTGCCGATGGGTTTAGAACATTTGTGCACGTGAACCAGGCAGACCACCCAGCAAATTTAATGAACCCTGAGTGCCACGGCCCGCCTAAGCCAGAGACCATCAGGAGGCAGCTCATGCAAATTGAAACCACGTGGATCGTACTGGCCGTCGTTCTTTTGCTCATCGAATTGTGGGCGATCAACCGGGTGCGCAAGAGTGAGGGGAAAGCCAGCAACAAAGGCGTCTGGATCGTATTGATCGTGTTCGTGCCGCTGTTCGGGCTGATCGCCTGGGCGCTGGCCGGGCCCAAGCACGTCACGCAGGCCTGAAACCCAAGGCAGCAAGAGCCCCGAACATTCGGGGCTTTTTGTTGGCCGCAGGTTTGTATCGCAGTGTGTACGAACGCCTCCCGGATACATGCCCGCGCATCAGCCAACGAAAACGGAAACAGCGCAGATACGTGGCCAGTCTTTAATGGGCTCCAGATTCGAAGGGTTCAGCCAACGCCCTGCCCTCACCGATTACCAAGGAGACTTGCCATGAAGCCTGCACTGCACACCGCCGTCCACACTGGAAAAAACCGTCGCCGCCTGCTGGGCCTGTCGATTCTAGCCACCGCGCTGCTGCAATTCGGCGCCTTCGCCCAGGCACAAACCGCAGCCCCCGCGCCGGTCAAGACCGCAGCCGCCAGCGTCAAGGCCGATCTGCCCTTCGGCCCGCTGAAACACGTGAAGGCTGGCCTGCTGGACGTGGCCTACGCCGAAACCGGCCCGGCCAATGGCCCGGTGGTAATTCTGCTGCACGGCTGGCCGTATGACATTCACAGCTACGACGACGTCGCGCCGCTGCTGGCGGCCAAGGGTTATCGGGTGTTGATGCCATACGCTCGGGGTTATGGCGACACGCATTTCCTGTCCGACAAGACCGTGCGTAATGGTCAGCCGGCGGCGCTGGCCAGTGACGTGATCGATTTCATGGATGCGCTGAAGATCAAACAAGCCGTGCTCGGCGGCTACGACTGGGGCGCGCGTTCGGCGGACATCGTTTCGGCGCTGTGGCCGGAGCGGGTCAAGGCGCTGGTGTCGGTCAGCGGTTACCTGATCGGCAATCAGGCCGCCGGCAAGAATCCGCTGCCGCCCAAGGCCGAGCTGCAATGGTGGTATCAGTTCTACTTCGCCACCGACCGCGGTGAGGCCGGTTACGCCAAGAACACCCATGATTTCGCCAAGCTGATCTGGCAACTGGCGTCACCGAAATGGGCCTTCGACGATGCCACCTTCGACCGCAGCGCCAAGGCGTTGCAGAACCCGGATCACGTCGCGATCACCGTATTCAACTACCGCTGGCGCCTGGGCCTGGTGCAGGGTGAAAGCCAGTATGATGCGCTGGAACAGAAACTCGCCACCGCACCGTCGATCAGCGTGCCGACCATTACCATGGAAGGCGATGCCAACGGCGCACCGCACCCGGCACCCGAGGACTACGCCAAACGTTTTACCGGCAAATACCAGTTCCGCCTGATCAACGGCGGCATCGGCCACAACCTGCCGCAGGAAGACCCGAAAGCCTTCGCTCAGGCGATCATCGACGCCGATCACCTCTGAAGCAGCACGCCGAACGGCTCGTCATTTGACGAGCCGTTTTTCTTTGGACGGCCGATAACCGAAATAGGCGCTGTAGCACTTGCTGAAATGACTCGGCGACACGAATCCGCACGCCACCAGCACGTCCACCTGGGACAGCTCGGTGTGTTGCAGCAGACGCCGGGCCTCGGTGATGCGCAGCTCCATGTAATAACGCTGCGGCGTGGTGCCCAGTTGTTCCTTGAACAGCCGTTCCAGCTGACGCCGGGAACGCCCGGCATAGACCGCCAGTTGCTCCAGCTCCAAGGGCTCTTCAAGGTTGGCATCCATCAGCTTCACCACTTCACGCAGCGGCGCGCTGACGCAGAGGTTCTCGGTCGGTTTGATCCGTCGGTAACGCGATTCCTCGAACGCCAGAATGTCTTCGATGCCTTCGACCAGCGCCTTGTCGTGCAGGCCCTTGATCCAGTCCAGGGCCATGTGGAAAGCGCCGGACGGACTGGATGCGGTCAACCGGTCGCGGTCGATCACGTAAGGTTCGCTGCTGACCTGGGTCGCCTTGGAAATCTCCGCCAGCGCCGGCCGATGCTCCGGGTGAATCGCACAGCGGTAGCCTTCCAGCACCCCTGCCCGACCCAGGAACCACGCGCCGTTCCACAACCCGGCCAGTATCACACCAGCCTCTGCGGCCATTTTCAGCAGATTGATAAACTCGTCGCTCGCCTTCAGTTCCGTGCGGTAACCGCCGCAGATCACCAGCAGATCCAGCTCCTGCAACACGCTGGTTTCCAGACGCGAGTCCGGGCGGATCACCAGCCCCAGATCGCTGATCACTTCGCCGTCGCTGAGGCCGAAAGTTCGCGTGGAAAACAGTCCGGGGCGCAGCAGATTGGCGGTGACAAGGGTGTCCAGCGCCTGGGTGAAGGCCGGCAGGGAAAAATGCTCCAGCAGCACGAACCCGGTGCGGGTCATGCGTCCCGGCCCGCTGGCGGGCTCGTTCAGGTAGCGAAGGTTCTTGCCCTTCATGCCACCGCTGAATTGGCGTCGTTCGATCAAGGTGTGGTCCATCGGTTTCATTGTTGTAGCGCCATGCTAACCGCCGGGGCGGCAAAATACTCGGGAATGAACGCAATTCGCCCCAACCGGTACGCGCGTACCGATCGGGGCGAAAAAGGCCTGCGAAAAACCGCGATGAATCAGGACGCGTCGATCCAGATGGTTTTCAGCTCGGTGTACTGGTCATGGGCCCAGATCGACTTGTCACGCCCACCGAAACCCGATTCCTTGTAGCCGCCGAAAGGCGTTGAAGCATCGCCCTCGCCGAAGCAGTTCACGGTGACGATACCGGCGCGGATCCCACGCGAGAGTTTCAGCGCATGGCGCAGGCTGCCGGTGTACGCCGACGCGGCCAGACCGTAAGCCGTGTCGTTGGCCAGGCTGATCGCTTCGTCGACGGAGGTGAACGTGGTCACGCTCAGCACCGGGCCGAAGATTTCTTCCTGGAACAGACGGCTGTCACGGCTGACGCCATCGACGATGGTCGGCTCGACGAAGATGTTGTCGGCCGTGTTGCCCCCCGCCAGCACCGAAAGATTCTCATCCCGGGCATGGTCGAGGTACGAACGGACCTTCTCGAAATGCGCCTTGCTGATCATCGAGCCCAGACGGTTTTCCGGGTCCAGCGGATCGCCCATTTTCCAGTCGGCCAGGTGCACCTGCACGCGCTGGAGCAATTCGTCCTTGATGTCCGAATGCACGATCAGCCGCGACGAGGCCGAACAGTTTTCGCCCATGTTCCAGAACGCGCCGTTGACCACGTGCTGGGCGACCAGATCGACGTCTTCGACATCGTTCATCACCACCGCCGGGTTCTTGCCGCCGCACTCCAGCACGATGCGTTTCAGGTTGGATTCGCTGGAATACTTGAGGAACAACCGCCCGGTATCAGTCGAACCGGTGAAGCTGACCATCGCAACGTCCGGGTGTCGGCCCAGCGGTTCGCCCGCCTCCTTGCCGCCGCCGGGCACCACGTTGAACACACCGGCCGGAATCCCCGCCTGGTGCGCCAGCTCGGCTACGCGCAGGGTGCTCAGGGTGGTTTCCTTCGCCGGTTTGACCACAATCGAGCAACCAGCGGCCAGCGACGGGCCGATCTTCCACGCGAGCATCAGCAGCGGGAAATTCCATGGCAACACCAGACCGACCACGCCGATCGGCTCACGCACCACCATGGTCACCGCGCCGTTACCGGTCGGTGCGGTCGAGTCGTAGATCTTGTCGATCAGCTCGGCGTGCCAGCGCAGGGTATGAATCGTTTCGGGCACGTCGATGTTCTGGCATTCGCGGATCGGTTTGCCGCTGTCTAGGCTTTCCAGCACCGCCAGTTCATGGGAGTGGTCTTCCAGCAACTGGGCGAATCGCAGCAACACCGACTTGCGTGCCGACGGCGCCAGCCCTTGCCAGCGTCCGTCCTCGAACGCCTCCTTGGCTGCGGCGACAGCGGCGTCCACGTCCTGGGCACCGCACGCAGTAATCTCGGTCAACACCGCTTCAGTGGCCGGGTTGGTCGTGGTGAACGTCTTGCCGGACAGCGCGCTGCGAAACTCGCCGTTGATGAACGCCTGATTGCGAAACTCGAGCCTCGCCGCCAGTTCGCGGTATTGCGCTTGACTCAGAAGATCGGCCATTTCAAACCTCCGCGACGATGCGCGCCACATTCTGCTTGAGGGTCTTGATCACGCTTTCCAGCACTTCCTTCTCGGACGCTTCGAGCGGCTGCATCGGCTTGCGCACACCGCCGGCCCGCAGGCCGAACAGTTCGCTGCCGTGCTTGATCGACTGAACGAACTTGCCGCTTTCCAGCACGTCCATCAGCGGCAACAGCGCCGACATGATCCGCCGGCCCTTGTCGAAGTTCTTCTCCAGAACGCAGGCTTCGTACAGCGCAATGTGCTCGGCCGGAATGAAGTTCGAACCGGCGCAGACCCAGCTGCGCGCGCCCCACGCGAAGAACTCCAGGGCCATGTCGTCCCAGCCGCAGGACAGCTGGATCGAAGGGTGCGAATGTGCCAGACGATGCAATTGAGCGGTGTCGCCGGAGCTTTCCTTGATCGCGACGATATTCTTGCAACCGGCAATCGCCTCGAAGAATTCCGGGCCCATCGCTACGCCCATCCGCGCCGGGTAGTTGTAGAGCATGATCGGCAGGCCGGCGGCCTTGTCCACGGCCAGCACGTGTTCGGCGATTTCCTTTTGCGTCGGCAAGGCATAGGGCGGCGAGCCCACCAGAATCGCGTCGGCCTCGATCGACTTGGCGTGCTCGGCGAAGGCCACCGCATCTTCGGTGCGGATCCCGCCCGTGCCGATCACCAGCGGGATGCGGCCGTTGATCACTTCCTTGGCGCGCTCGGCCACTTTCAGCCGCTCGGCGGTGGTGTGGGCGTAGTACTCGCCGGTCGAACCACCGATGACGATGCCGTGAACCCGCGACTCGATCAGATATTCGACCACTTCGGCAAACGCCGAATAGTCGATCTGGCCATCGGCGGACAAAGGCGTAATGGCAGGGGTAAAGATGCCGTCAAAGTTCATAGGTTTTTCTCCAGTGATTGCAGTGTTCAATTCGTTGGCCCGACGCCGTTAAGGCTCGGGCAAGGTTCAGTTCAGCGAGGCAGCCTGTTGCAGGTTGAGCGATCGGGTTTCCGGCGCGAGCACCCACGACAGCACCAGGCCGACCAGGGTGACGGCCGCTGCGATGTACATAGTCTGGGCGATGCCCAGCGTGCTCAGGGAAACCGGCACCAGATAAGTCCCCGCTGCGGCGCCGATGCGCGACAGAGAGGTGCCGACACCGACCGCGAAGGCGCGGATTTCCGTGGGGAACAGTTCATTGGGGTACACCAGCGTCAGCACCTGGGCGCCACCGATGAACAAGGCGTAAACGGCAAAGAAGGCGAGCACCAGCGCATTGGGCCCGGCATGACCGACGGCCAGCCCGAGCAGCGCAAGGCCCGAGCAGAGAAAGCTGTAGATCAACAGATTGCGTCGGCCGACACGGTTGATGATCCGGGTCGAAATCACGCAGCCGATGACAAAGAACAAGGTAATCGCCACCGATCCCAGGGATGACCAGTCGCCCTGCAGATTGAGTGCGGCCAGCACCTTCGGCGCAAAGGCATACACGGCGAACAGCGGCACCACCGAACAGGTCCAGAACACCACGACAAACAGCATGCGTTTGCCGTAGCCGGAGTGCAGCAGGTTGAAGATCGTCAGCTTCTCGCCCACCCGGTGCTCGGGGAGATTGGCCAGGGAGAAGTCGTTGCCGTAGACCTGTTTGATGATCGCTTCGGCTTCAGCGGCGCGGCCCTTGCTCAGCAGCCAGCGCGGCGATTCGGGTGTGCCGATGCGCACCAGAAACAGCATGGCGCCGATGATCGCCGCGCTGGCCAGCACCAGCCGCCAGGCATCGGAGCCCCACAGCTTGAACATCAGCTCGCCCACGACATACGCCGTTGCAGCCCCGGCGAACCACATGATTGTCAGCGTCGCCAGACGCGGGCCGCGATATTTGCGCGGCATGAACTCGACCAGCAGCGAAGTCGCCACCGGGTACTCGATGCCCACCGCCACTCCCAGCAGCAGCCGCAGAAAAAACAGCGCCACCGCCGAATCGACCCACAGCTGCGCCAGCGAGGCCACGATGAACAGGGTCGGCCCGACAAACAGCAGACGTTTGCGCCCCAGCACATCGGTCAGCCAGCCGCCGAGAAAACCGCCGAAGAAAATGCCGATCAGCGCCGAGGCGGCGATCATGCCTTCCCAGAAATCGTCCAGTGCCAGAGACCTGGACATGTGCACCAGCGCCACACCGATGATGCTCAGAACATACCCGTCGACAAAGGAGCCACCGGCCGAACGGATCGTCAGCAGACGATGAAAACCATTGAGCGGTACGTCCTCGATTGATACAGCAACGTTGTTCATTTCTTGTCCTTGTATTCAGTGCATCGCTACTTCAGTTCATCGCGCAGTTCGGGCGATGAGCGTTCAACTTTCGCGGCCGGCGCGGTATTGCCCCCACTTCAGGTTCATGTTCACGCCCAACGAGAGAAACGGTTCGGGCGGGTTGCCCGTCGGCCCCGGGGCCTGCAACAGAAAATCGATCAAGCCGTCGCGCTCCCCGGCCAGCCAGTCGGCCAGCAACTTGCCGGTGACCGTGCCACGGGTGACGCCCAGGCCATTGCAGCCCAGCGCGCCGTAAACGTTCGGCGCCAGTTCGCCGAAGAAGCCGTTGTGGTTCCTCGACATGGCCAGCGCCCCGCCCCAGGTGTATTCGAACTTCACCCCCGGCAGCATCGGGAAGCGCTGATCGAATGACGCGCGGTGCCGGCGCACGAAGCGCTCGTTGTATTTGCTGTTGCTGCGGCCATCGGGGTTGAAGCTGAAGCTGTTGCGGATCAGCAAACGGTTGTCGGGCGTGCGCCGCACCGTAGTGCCGAACGGGTCGGCCGGAATCGCGCCCCAGAACGGTTTGCCACCGAGACGCGCCTGCTCTTCATCGGTCAGCGGGCGGGTGATGCTGGCGTAGGTGTAGATCGGCAACATGCGGCCCTGCAGAAAACCGAAGCGCATGCCGAACGAGTTGTTGGCCAGGATCAGTTTGTCGGCGGTGATGCTGCCGTGAGCGTGCTTGAGCAAAGTCTTGGCGCCGTATTCCACTTCCAGAATCGGCGTGCGCTCGTAGAGGGTGACGTTGGCCGGCAAACTGTCCGCCAGGCCCTTCACCAGCGCCGACGGCTGAACCAGCACCGCGCCGGGGGTGAACAACGCCTTGCGGTAGAAACGGGTGCCCAGATGCTCGGGCAATTCTTCGGCCTCGATCATCTGATACGGCTGACCGAGCTTGTCGAGACCCCGGCGATAAGCTTCCAGCACCGCGATGCCGCGTTCTTCCACGGCGGCCTGATACTTGCCGCAGGCTTTCATCTGGCAATCGATACCGAACTGATCGACCAGATTGCGCAGGATCGACTGGCCCTCCAGGTTCAGCTTCAGACTGATCCGGGCCAGATCGATATCACCGATATAGTCCTCGGCCCCGATGTCATGGGGCAGATCGATCGCAAAACCGGCATTGCGACCGGACGGCCCCAACCCTACTTCCTGCGCTTCGATCAGCACCACTTCATCGTCCGGGAAGTTCAGCGCGAGCTGGCGTGCCGCCGCCAGCCCGGTGAAGCCGGCACCCACGACGACCCAACGCGCCGAACGGTGGCCGCGATGGCCAGGCTCGGGACTGCGCGGCCGGCTCAGGTGGAACCAGCCACAGCTGTCATCATCGGCGGGCAGCGAACTGACTTTCATAGTGTTGAACCGTTTATTGTTGAAATGACAAATCGAACCCGACACGAAGCAAACGCGCGGAATCGCGTTGAATGAAAACAGCCATCAAAGTTGCGTTACTTGAATCTACTCAATCGCTCAGAAGTTGGCGGCGAGCGCATATCGCCCGGCACCGTAATCGTTCGCGTAGTAGTAATCCCGGAAGGTCATGGGCGGCAGTCCGAACAGATCCTTGAAGCGTTTATAGAAGTGCGGATAGCTGACAAACCCGGTTGCCAACGCCACATCCGTCAATGAACGATCACTTTGCACAATCAACTGCCGGGCCCGGGTCAGCCGCAACTCCAGGTAATAGCGGTTGGGAGCGGCATTCAGATACCTCGCGAATCGTCTTTCCAGTTGGCAGCGGGAAACACCGACGTGACTGGCGATCTCGTCAATTTCCAGCGGCTCCTCGATGTGTTGTTCCATCAGCGAAAGCGCCATGTTCAACGGCTTGGGAATGGCTGCCGGCCGGACATCTTCGGTGCGCAGCGTTTCCCGGCTTTTCGGCTGGTGCACTCGTCTGATCTCACCCACCAATGACGCATCGCTGCGCGAACCCAGTTCCTGCATCAGCGCCAGTGTCATGTCCAGCGCCGAGCAGGCATTGGCGCACGTCCCGCGACGCTGGCCAAAGGCGAAGTCCCGAGTGCACGCCTTCAATTGCGGGAAATACTCGCCGATCAGTGCGCGACTATCGCCATGGCAGGCGAACTCCTGCCCCTCCAGCAATCCCGCATCCGCCAGGTAGAACGCAGCGTTCCAGCAACCCGCCACGACGCCTTTGGCGCAAGCCACTTTTTTCAGAACCCGACGCAACATCGGGCTGGACGACAGCCGGACCCGCTGACCACCCACAACGATCACCGCATCCTGATTGAAGCCTTCCGCCGCCAGCCGTTGCGAGGAAATCGGCACGCCGACATCACTGTCGACCAGACCGCCTTGCAACGAATAAGTCGAAATCCTGTAAACCGTATCGCCGTTGATCAGGTTGCCGGTGGCCAGCGCGTCCATGGCTGTCGAAAGGGTCGTCAGCGAGAAGTGATCGAGCAGGATGAACGCCACCCGCACGACGCGTTCATGCTCGACCAGATCCGTGGTCTGGCGAAACCCGATGTTCTGCAGTTTCAATGTGCTTTGGAAAGTGTCCATGCTGCGCCACCCGATACCGTCATTTGACAAGGAACAACCCGCTTACTTGGCCGCCGCCCGCGCATCATTCAGCCAACCGTCATAACTTTGCTGGTGGGCCTTGATCCACTCGGCGGCGTGGCGCTTGATGTCGGCCAGGGACTTCTCGCCCTGCTGCATCTTCAGGTTCTGCGCGCTTTCGTCGGCGGTGCTGATGCTGACTTCGGAGAGGAACTTGCGGGCCACCGGGTTCTTCTCGGCGAACTCCTTGTTCATGACAACGTTGACCGTATCCACCGGGAAGCCGAGGTTCTTGCCTTCATAGAAGGTGTCCTTGCTTTCCTTGCCGTCAGGCAGATCGGTGTATGGCACCGGCAGCCAGACCACGTCGCGCCCTTCGACCAGCACGCTGGAAATCCACTGTGGCACCCAGGTGAAGAACAGCACGGGTTTGCCTTGCTGGTAGCGGGCGATGGTGTCGGCCATCAGCGCGAAGTACGAGCCGCGGTTGTCGACGACGGTCGGCTCCAGGCCGTAAGCCTTCATGTGGTGCTCGACCATGACTTCGCAGCCCCAGCCCGGGTTGCAACCGGTCAGGTCGGCCTTGCCGTCACCGTTGCTGTCGAACAGCTTGGCGATCTCCGGTTTCTTCAAATCCGACAGATCCTTGATGTGATAGGCGTCTGCGGTTTTCTTGTCGATCAGGTAACCCTGTAGCACGCCTTTCATGATCTGCCCGACCTTGACCATCACGTCATCGCCGCCGGCCTTTTCATAAAAGGCTTCGTGCAGGTGCTCCCACTCATGCACGGTGAAATCCGCGTCGCCGTAGGACAGCGCCAGGAACATCGCCGGGTAATCGGTCTCTTTGGGCTGCTTGACGTCGTAGCCCAACTCCTTGAGCCCGGCCACGACCACTTCACCGCGAAAACGCTCTTCGGCGATGGTCGGGAAAATCGGAGTGATCGACACACCGGCGCCAGGTTTGCTGGCGTCCGCCGCGAACGCTGCTGAACACAGGATCGTGCCCATGACTGAAGCAACCACACCCGCCACAACGCTTTTCTTGAGATTTGCCAGTTTCATGTTTCACCACGCTTTGGAGTTTTAATCGGTGAGCAGAAAGGTTCAGTTAATAACCGCACGAGCAACGTTCTTCTTTTTCTTCAACTTCATGACCAGGCCGACCGGCCCGCTCTCATACCAGCGCTGCCCGGTGGCCAGATCGGCGCTGCGTTCACCCATGGCCTGGGTCAGGCGATCGAGGAACACCGCCAGCAACACCAGCCCTGCTCCGCCGACACTGGCCAGGCCCATATCGAGGCGACCGATGCCGCTGAGCACCATCAGCCCCAGCCCGCCGACCGAAATCATCGAGGCGACCACCACCATCGACAGCGACAGCATCAAGGTCTGGTTCAAGCCGGCCATCATGGTTGGCGCGGCCAGCGGCAATTGAACCTTCATCAGCATCTGCATCGGTGTGCAGCCAAAGGCCCGCGCCGCCTCGACCTTGTCCGCCGGCACCTGACGAATGCCGAGGTTGGTCAGCCGCACCAGCGGCGCGACGGAGAAGATGATCGTGACAATCACACCCGGCACGTTGCCGATGCCGAACAGCATCACCACCGGCACCAGGTAGACGAACGCCGGCAGGGTCTGCATGGCATCGAGCACCGGGCGGATGACCATTTCGGTGCGGTCGCTGCGGGCACAGAGAATGCCCAGCGGAATCCCGATCACCGCGCAGAACAACAGCGAGGTCAGCACCAGTGCCAGGGTGACCATGGCGTCGTTCCACACGCCGATCAGCCCGAGCCCGGTCAGGGTTGCCACGCTGAAGATCGCGATGCGTTTGCCGCCGATCTGCCAGCTGATCAGCCCGGCGATGATGATGAACACCGTCGGCGGCAGCGAAAGCAGCCCCCACTGGACGCCGTCGAGCACCTGATCGACCGGCCAGCGAATCGAGCGGAAGACATCCCGAAAGTTATGCACCAGGTATTTAAGGGCGGTTTCAACCCACGACCCCAGCGGAATATTCAAACTCTGGAAGGGATCCAGAAAGTTAAAGTCGGACATGACGCTACCTCGCACTTGCGTACTGCGTGATCATTCTTGTTTAACAGAAGCTCAGCTATTACCCAGGCAACTTAAAAGATGCCCCTGCGAGATCGAACCTTTATAAAGTCCAACTTCATCGACTACCGGCATTGGCGTAGATGAAGCCGCAACAAGGTGAAATATCTCGCGCAAGGAAGCGTCGGCCTTTATCGGAGTTTGGCGACCCGGTTCATAAACAATGCCCGAATCGGTTTGTGCGATATCGCCGGCGCGCAATATCCGGCTGGTGTCGAAACCGTTGAAGAAGTCCCGTACATACTTGTTCACCGGATTGCACAGCAGCTCACGGGGGGTGCCGATCTGCACCACGCGCCCGCCCTCCATGATCGCGATGCGGTGACCGATGCGAACGGCTTCTTCAATGTCGTGGGAGATGAAAATGATGGTGCGATCCTGCTCGGCCTGAAGCTTGATCAGCTCGCCCTGCATCTCGCTGCGGATCATCGGATCAAGCGCGGAGAACGCTTCGTCCATCAGCAGGATGGCCGGGTCATTAGCCAAGGCGCGGGCCAGGCCGACTCGCTGTTGCATGCCGCCGGAGAGCTGGTGAGGAAAGCACATTTCCTGCCCGGAAAGCCCGACTTGCTCAAGGGCGCCCATGGCCCGGCAGTAGCGTTCCTTTTCGCTGACACCGCTGATTTCCAGGCCGAAGCTGACGTTGTCGATGACGCTCATGTGCGGCATCAGGGCAAACGACTGGAAGACCATGCCCATGTCTTTGCGGCGCACCTGCAACAAGTCCTTGTCGCCCAGGCCGGTGATTTCCCGGCCATTCAGAAAGATGCTGCCGGAGGTCGGCTCGATCAGGCGATTGAACAGTCGGACCATGGTCGATTTGCCCGAACCGGACAAACCCATGATGACAAAGATCTCGCCGCGTTTGACCGAGAAGTTGGCATCGAATACACCGATGGCCTGCCCGGTCTTTTTGAAAACTTCCGCTTTCGATGCGCCTTCTTCGATCAACTTCATGGCCAGTGCTGGCTGAGTACCGAAGACTTTATAAACATTCTTTACGCAAATTATTTCGTCGGAGCGAGTCATACCTTGCCTCCATCGCGTAGTGCATATTCGGGTTCAAACAATATGCAATCGAGCGAAACTGGTTTTGAGCGGCAGCGGTAATAGTTATATGTCGTCACGACGGGTTTCCTTTTATTATTTTTGGGACCCCAGGAACGAGGGACGTTTCAAATTTATTAGCATCCCCCTGCTTAATCCAACGACATTTACAGGGACATGTTGATAACGTCGGGTTATGGATCTTGCGAGCGTCGATGTGACGGGCCAGACATCGCTCATCCGCGACCGGGACTATCCTTGCAGCGACGCTGGCGTATCCCTACCCGCAGGCTTCCGCTACCCTCGTCGCGCTTCGCCCGCAAGCCGCAATATCAGGAGGCTGTACGAATGACCAAGCATGTCGATCCCGACACCATCTTGCTGAAGATGCCGTCCTTAAGGGCTGTGAAGGCATTTGTCGCGGCCGCGAAGTACCAGAGTTTCACCCGTGCCGCCGAAGCATTGTGTGTTTCCCAGGCCGCGATCAGCCGGCAGATCCGCGAGCTGGAAAGCTATCTGGGGGCGCAGTTGTTCACCCGCGTCGGGCGGGCCGTCGAACTCACGTCGGCGGGCGCGCTGTTCTTCGATGCCGCGCAGCTGTCGTTCGTCAACATCGCCCAGGCCGCCGAGCGCATTCGCAGCAGCCAGTCCGGCAAGAAAGTGCTGACCATCTGCTGTTCCCCGGCGTTCTCTGCATTGTGGCTGTCGAATCATCTGCCCGAGTTTTTCGCCCAGAGCGAAGGCATCGAGCTGAACCTGATCACCACCCAGAACTTCCTGACCATGGAGCCCGGTGTCCAGCCCGACGTGTTCATCACCAAGATTTCGCGTGTCCGCGAAGGCTACCGCAGCTACCCGCTGTGCCATGACCTGATCTACCCGGTGTGCACGCCGCAGTATCTGGAGAAGCATCCGGAAATCTCGACCATCGAGGGTGTGCGCGATTCGGCCCTGCTCAATCTCAGCCCCTATGGGCGCTCGCAAGTGGCCGAGCATGTCGACTGGGGCGTGTGGCTGGCATTTCAGGCCATCGATATCGATGATCGTCCGGCAACCAGTCCGCAGATTTTCAATGCCAATGACTACAACCTGCTGATCAGCATGGTGCTCACCCATCAAGGCATCGCGCTGGGCTGGAATCATCTGGTGGCACCGCTGGTGCAACAGGGATTGCTGGTGCGCCCGATTGAACAGGAAGTCCAGCTGCGCAACAGTTGGCACTACCTGGCCTGCCGGGAAAATGCGGACAACGAAGACGCATTGCGCCGGTTTCGCGAATGGATCCTGTCGAAGTTTCCCCGCCGCTAGCCATCGATTTGGTTATCAATTGCCCGACGAAAATGTCGTTGGAGCCACACAACCTTCCTGACTCATTGTGGAGCGGCGCCGGTCGGGATCTGGCCGGTTCCCCTCACAGGAAGGAATTGTTGAATGTCACTCTACGAATTCTGCCGCGACTTTGACTTCATCCAGGCCCCGGCCAAGACCCGGGAGATTTTGCAAAACAGCCTGCTGGATATCGTCGGCGTCATGGCCGGTGCTGCGTCCAATGACACAAGTGTGGCGCTGCGCCGTTTTGCTGTTTCCCACTATCCCACCGGCGAATACGGCAGTCGTCTGCTGTTCGACGGTCAGCGCGTGAGCCTGCTGGGCGCGGGTTGGGCTGGCGGCTTTTCCGCCGACAGCCTCGATGCCCACGAAGGCCACTTCCGATCCAAGGGGCACGCTGGCGCGACCTTGGTGCCGGCCCTGCTCGCCCTCGCCGATGCGCTGCATCACCAAGGCAAGGAAGTCAGCGGACATGAGCTGTTGAGCGCGCTGTGCCTCGGCTATGAAACCGGACTTCGCGCCGGAACAGCGCTGATGGCAACCTCCCCGACGTACCACGCATCCGGCGGCTTTTCGGCGATTGGCGTGGTCTGCGCCGGCGCCCGCTTGCTCGGTTTTGACGAGCCGACCTTTCGCAATGCCTTGGGCATCGCCGAATACTTCAGCGCCCGTTGCCCGATGATGCGCCTGATCGCGTTTCCGACCATGTTGCGTGACGCCCACGGCAGCGGCGCCTTTGTCGGTTTGAATGCGCTGCTGATGGCCAAGGAAGGCGTGACCGGTGCGCCAGCGGAAACCGTCGAGGACGCCTCGGTCGCCGAGCACTGGCTCGACCTCGGTCAGCGCTGGGAAATCGACAGCCAGTATTTCAAACCCTGGCCGGTGTGCCGTTGGGCGCAACCGGCGCTGACCGCGATGCTGCAACTGCAACAGGAGAACGCCGGGCTCAACGCTGACGCGATCGAAACGATCCGCGTCGAGACTTTCTACGAATCGATGTGCCTGCAAGGTCACACCCCGGCGGATGCCGATCAGGCGCAATACGCCCTGGCCTTTCCGCTGGCGGCGCTGATCGTCAGGGGCAAACTCGGCCCGGACGAAGTCACCGGCGAATCCATACACGCCGCCGACATCCGCGCCTTGAGCGCACGCATCGAGATCGTTGAAGCCGCCGATATTTCGGCGCGATTCCCCAATGAAATCCTCTCGCGCGTCACCGTCACCCTGAAAAACGGCAACGTGCTCGTCAGCCCGATCACCGCCGCGCGCGGCGATCCCGAAACGGCCCTGAGTCGCGAAGAACTGGAGCAGAAGTTCGACCTGTTCGCCTCAAGCCTCGGCCATGAACGCAGCCTCGCGGTGAAACAGGCGATTCGCAATCTGGACCAGTCTGCGTCGGCCATCGCCACGCTTGAGCCGATCTTCAGACGCCCTCACCCATAACCGCAACGCATCGATTACCCGCAGGAAATGTCGTTTGTGACGGCTTTCCCGGCACAGATAGGCTGGACCTGTTCCGGCCCTACGCGCATGACGAGGAAAACAATGAACAATAAAGACACCGTGTTTGACCTGATCGCCCAGCGCAAACCCTGGCACTCGCTGCCGGGCGTCCTCTACAAGGATGAAAACGTCTATCGCCAGGATCTCGAGCAGATCTGGCACAAGGACTGGATATTCGCCGGGCACACCTTCGAAATTTCCAAACCCGGCCAGTACTTCACCCTGCAGATCGGTGATTACCCGGTCGCCGTGGTGCGCGGCAAGGATGGCGAGATCCGGGCGTTTCATAACGCCTGCCGCCATCGCGGCGCCAAGATCTGCGAACACGAACACGGCAAGGTCGCGAAAATGGTCTGCCCTTATCACAAGTGGACCTACGAGCTGGACGGCAACTTGCTGTACGCCGGCAACATGGGCCAGGATTTCGACAAGGCCCAGTACAACCTGAAGTCCGTGCATTGCGAGATCGTGCACAGCTACATCTATGTCTGCGTCGCCACCAAGGCGCCGGACTTCGAAGGTTTTCGCAAAGCCGTCAGCCCGTTCATCGCCCCGCATTATCTGGACAACTGCAAAGTGGCGTTCGAGTCGACCATCATCGAACAAGGCAACTGGAAGCTGGTGTTCGAGAACAACCGCGAGTGCTACCACTGCGACGGTTCCCACCCGGAGTTGTTGAAATCCTTCGTCGACAACCTGTCGGTGGGCGGCCTCAGCGGCGAAGACGACCCACAGTTGTCGGCGTACTGGAACACCTGCGAGCAGGCCGGTTTGCCGAGCCGTCTGGTGATGGACATCAACGGTCAGTACCGCATGACCCGCATTCCGCTGTCGTCCGGGGCCGTCAGCTACACCATGGACGGCAAGCCGGCAGTGAACGGGCGTCTGGACAAAACCGCCGAGCCGGACATCGGCGCCCTGCTCTATTTCCATTACCCGTCCACCTGGAACCACTTCCTCGGCGACCATGCCCTGAGCTTCCGCGTATTACCGATCAGCGCCACACAAACCATGGTCACCACCAAATGGCTGGTGCCGGACACGGCAGTGGAAGGCGTGGACTACGACCTCGAACGCCTGACCAAAGTCTGGATCGCCACCAACGATCAGGACCGCACGCTGGTCGAGGGCACCCAGCGCGGCGTGACCTCCCCGTCCTATGAACCGGGGCCGTACTCGGAAACGGCGGAAACCGGCGTCTGCCAGTTCGATGACTGGTATTGCGCCACGATGATGGACCGGCTCAAGGGGCCGATTCCGTTGAAGTCCGTGGGCTGACGGGCATGCGCGGCAACGCCGTTTTTTCAGGAGAACTGACGTTGCCGCGTCGCTTGCCAGCAGATCAGCGAACCCACGGTCACCAGCACCGCGCCCTGCCAGAACTGCATCTGCAAACTGACACCCAGCCACAGCGCGGCGAACGCTGACGACAAAACCGGCGCGCCATAGGATGCGGTCGCCAGCAAAGTCAGGTTGCCGCGCAGGATGCCGATATTCCACAACGCATAACCGCCGGCCATGGCGATGCCGGTGGCGATCAGTTCGAGGGAATTGCCCACTGTGAATGCAGAAATCCGTTCACTGCTGAAGCCCCACTTCACCCACAAAACAATCGCCGTCAGCACGAAAAACAGCACTACCAGACTCTGCCCGTTGGCGTAGCGGCGCGTGACGTTGCAATACAGCGCAAACGTGATCGCGCAGGCCAGCGCCAGGCTGTAACTCAGCGGGTTGGAATTGACGTTGGCAATGATCCCCGGCAACGACAGGCCCTGACCGCTGACCACCCAGAGAATGCCAAACAGTGCGAGCGCACTGCCGGGAACGATGAACCAGCGGGTTTTCTGCCCGTTCATGAAAATCGCCAGCACCACGGTCAGGCATGGCCAAAGGTAATTGACCACACCCAGTTCGATCGCCTGTTGCCGGTCACTGGCAAACCCCAGCGCCAAAGACAGGCACACCTCATACGCAACGAACAACCCACTGCCGAGCAGGAGATAGAGTGTTGACGTGGAACGAAGACGCGGTCGCCCGAGAAACATCACCAGCAGGATCGCCCCCAGGGTGTAAATCATCGCGGCCCCGCCCAGAGGGCCGAAATGTTCACTGACGCCCCTGATCAAACCGGCGGCGGTGCTCCACAACACAATCGCCAACAGCCCGCACGCCGTGGCGGCACGCTCGCCTCTTATTTGCATCATTGCCTCTGGATCAAAATCGCGATTCGACCGCACAGGCTAACGAGGGAAACCGGATCGATACAGCGACTTTTCATCCGGGCAATGAATGCGCTGGGGTTATCGATCAAGCTCGGGACGCTCCGCGTCCCTTCCAACGGCGGACGCAGAGCGTCCATGGAGGCATTCCCACGCGGAGCGTGGGAACGATCGGCGTGATCAGTGCTGAAACGGACGAGCCTGCGTCCCAACGTCGCAGGTCCGGCACCTTGGCAAACGCCACACAAGGCTTAAAATCGCGCCTCCTCTTGCAGTCGCCCGAACGGCGCCTGCCCGCAGCCATGACAACCCTCAGGTTTGAACAGCCGGCCACTTTCACAAAGTGCGCCAGGCTCAATCGTCCTGCCCGTTCGGCGGTCGTTTGTCTTCAACACACTTCGGCTTGGCACTCGCATGCGCAGAGGCGCACGTTCCGCTGTTCGATCACTTGAGGTTTTTATGACACCGCGTTTGCTGGCCATGGTGCTGGCGCCCCTGCTCGGGCTGTTCATTGTTGCGCTGGGCAACGGCTTTCTGTCTTCTTTGACCACTCTGCGCCTGGGCGCGGCCGGCGAATCGGCGACGATGATCGGCATCGTGTCCTCGGCCTACTTCATCGGCCTTACCTTGGGCGCGATTTTCAATGACCGGTTGATCCTGCGCATCGGCCACATCCGCGCCTACAGCAGCTTCGCCTCGCTGATCGCCGCGACCATCCTGCTGCAAGGGCTGTTTTATGACACTTGGGGCTGGGTCGTTCTGCGCCTGATCAACGGCTGGGCCACGGTCGGCGTGTTTCTGGTGATCGAGAGCTGGCTGCTGCTGGCCGGTGACGCGAAGATTCGCGGCCGTCTGCTGGCGCTGTACATGATCGTCCTCTACGGCGCCGGCGTGCTGGGTCAGGCGTTTTTGGGAAAAATCACCGGGCTGGGCGACACCGCGCCGTTCATGGTCGCCGGCATGCTCGCGACCCTGTCGGTGCTGCCGATCGTGATCCTGCCGCGGGTTTCGCCGCTGCTGGAACAGGTCGAACCGCTCAAGCCACGGGCACTGCTCGGCGTATCGCCTACCGGGCTGGTCGGCTGCTTCGGCTCCGGCGTGACCATCGCGGCGATCTACACCCTGCTGCCGCTGTACCTGCAACGCATCGGCCTGAACGTCGGCGAAGTCGGCAGCATGATGGCCTGGACGATCCTCGGCGCGATGCTCCTGCAATACCCGGTCGGGCGCTGGTCCGACCGCAAGGATCGCCTGCAAGTGCTGACCGTGCTGTGCGCCGCGTGCACCGTGCTGTCGCTGGTGATCGTGCTGGTGCCGCTGTCCTCGGCCATGCTCGCAGCGATGCTGTTTCTGCTGGGCGGCGGCGTGTTCGCGCTGTACCCGGTCGCCGTCAGCCACGCTGCCGATCGTGCGCCGGTTGAAACGCTTGTACCGATGATTCAAGGCATGCTGCTGATCAACTCGCTGGGCTCGGCGATGAGCCCGCTGCTGATCTCGCCGGCAATGAACGCCCACGGCGAAACCGGCCTGTTCTGGGCCTTCGCGCTGGTCAACCTGAGCATGGTGACGTTCTTCTTCTGGCGCCGTGGCAAGCGTCCGGTGCCGGCCAATCCGGCGCCGTTTGCGGCGGCTGCGACCTTCTCGCCGACTGGCGCCGAGCTGCGGGTGACCGAAGACTTGCGTCAGGCAGCGCAGGACCATCCGCCGATGGTCGATGCGTTGAGTGGCGAAGCGGCACCACCAACGGCATCGCGCTACGAAGCCAGTTGAGTTTCTGGCAGGCATAAAAAAACCGGTGACTTGCGTCACCGGTTTTTTATTGCCTCTGAATCAGTGCGGTGCCCGAGGAATGGTCTTCATCAGGTCTTCAGGGCTGATATGCCCTACCACACTGCCCGGCTGCGGCAGATTCAGGATGTGGCTCTTCATCTTGCCGATCACGTGCATCTCGCACGGTTTGCAGTCGAACTTCAGGGTCAGCACTTCGTCGCCGTGAATCAGCTGCATCGGCGCAACTTTGGTTTTCACGCCGGTCACGCCTTTGGCCTGTTTCGGGCACAGGTTGAAGGAGAACCGCAGGCAGTGCTTGGTGATCATCACCGGCACTTCGCCCGCCTCTTCGTGGGCCTCGTACGCCGCGTCGATCAGCTTCACGCCGTGACGGTGGTAGAAGTCGCGAGCCTTCTGGTTATAGACGTTGGCCAGGAACGACAGATGCGCTTCCGGGTACACCGGCGGAGGCGTGGTCTCGGCCTTGCGCGAACCGCGCGGGTGAGCGGCAACGCGGGCGGCGGTCAGCGCTTCGATCACTTCACGGCGCAACGACTTGAGCTGCGAGTTCGGGATGAAGAAGGCTTGCGGCGCGTCCAGTTTGATCGAGGTCGCGTGGTACTCGGTGGTGCCGAGCTGACCGAGCAGGTCGTGCAGAGTCTCCAGCGCCTGTTCCGGTTTGTTGGCGACGCCGAACGGGCCTTCCAGCGCGACGCTGGCGCTGATGCCCTCTTCGCTGGTCACGGTCAGTTCCAGACGCTCTTCACGCAGCTTCGCCAGCCAGCTCACGCCAATACGACGCTCGGCAGAAGTCTTGAGCAAGGCCTGCTGCCAGTTGTGGTCGAGGTTGCGGTTCAGCGGGTGGTTCGGGCGCAGCTTGTACAGGCCTTCCGGCATCTCGTTCGGCTCGACGCGGTAGCGGTAGCGCTTCTCGCCTTCTTCCTCGAACTCGCCCTTGGCTTCGGCGATGTTGGCGCGGAACCCCACCACTTCGCGCTTGACCAGCACATTGAGGCCGTCGCCGTTGGACAGTGGCTCGTGGGTGATGACCTGCATGTCACGCTTGCCGACTTTCTCGACCACGCCCACCGCCAGACCGGTGAAGGTCGGCGAATCGAACGCGCCGATGTCGATCTTGCGCTCGCTGACGAAGTAGTCGGTGCTGCCACGGTGGAAGGTCTTTTCCGGGTCCGGCATGAAGAAATGCGCGGTGCGGCCGCTGGAAGCGCGGGCCAGGTCCGGGCGGTCTTCGAGCACGTCGTCGAGGCGCTGGCGGTAATAGGCGGTGATGTTCTTCACATAGCCCATGTCCTTGTAGCGACCTTCGATCTTGAACGAACGCACACCGGCCTCGACCAGTGCGCGGATGTTGGCGCTCTGGTTGTTGTCCTTCATCGACAGCAGGTGTTTTTCGTAGGCGATCACGCCACCCTTTTCGTCTTTCAGGGTGTACGGCAGACGGCAGGCCTGGGAGCAGTCGCCCCGGTTGGCACTGCGCCCGGTCTGCGCGTGGGAAATGTTGCACTGACCGGAAAACGCCACGCACAACGCGCCGTGGATGAAGAACTCGATGGCGGCATCGGTTTCATCGGCGATTGCGCGGATTTCCTTGAGGTTCAGTTCACGGGCCAGTACCAGTTGCGAAAAACCGGCCTGATCGAGGAACTTGGCCCGCTCAAGGGTGCGGATGTCGGTCTGGGTGCTGGCGTGCAGCTCGATGGGTGGAATGTCCAGCTCCATCACGCCCAGGTCCTGGACGATCAGCGCATCGACGCCGGCGTCGTACAACTGATGGATCAGCTTGCGCGCCGGCTCCAGTTCGTTGTCGTGCAGGATGGTGTTGATGGTGGTGAAGATGCGCGCGTGATAGCGACGGGCAAATTCCACCAGTTCGGCGATTTCGCTCACCTCGTTGCACGCGTTATGACGCGCACCGAAGCTCGGGCCGCCGATGTACACCGCGTCGGCGCCATGCAGGATGGCCTCGCGGGCAATGGCCACGTCACGGGCGGGGCTGAGCAGTTCCAGGTGATGTTTGGGCAAGGACATATGTTTTTTTAGTCAGGCTGTCACGGTTGAGGCGCGCATTGTAGCCGCGAAACGCGTGGGCGGCACGTCTGTGCTGCCGGGTGGCTGCTATAAATCCGGCTACAGAATCTTGCGCCGTTACCTACAACTACACCGGAATGCGCCGACTGGAGAGTTTAGAGCGAGTTCCTTACCGTTCCTGACCACAGAAAAGAACTGATCGATTTATCGAGTGCGTACTGGTTTGCGGTACCCCCGTTCGAGCAGTTGCTTACACATAAAGGGTCGCAAGTGAACTGGATCAGTTACTACTTAAAAACTTTCAAGATCATATCGAAGAACTATCGAGGATTCGTGACGGGTTTCATCGGGGTCTCCACGATATTCATTGCATGCAGCTCCTTGAGTTCGGCCCTTCCCATTTTGTTGAAAAATGCAGCCAACGCTATTAATGAAATACAGAGCGCACAGACTCAATTCCTTGTTTTTGCCAGTGCCTATGCAATCCTGTGGACAGCATCACAGATTCTCTCCAATGTTCGCGGGGTATTTTCAGCGTGGATATTGGCCAAATGCGATGCAACCCTTTACGAAGAAATAGTTTCCAGGGTTTTTAGATACTCCCATCGAAAGCAGCAGACCCTTGACCCTGGATACATTGTCGCCGATATAAACAGATCAGCAGGCAGTTTCAGCATGGTCACCATAGGCATCTTTTGGACAATCGTTCCCATCGCATTTGAAATGATTATTGCCATGAGCGTTCTTTTTACGACCATGGGTTATTTCTATGCAATCCTGTTTTTTGTTTTTTGCATTGGTTTGATTTTGATAGCCGTCCACGTAGCCAAATCGAGCTCACATATTCACAAGTCCATATTTGAGGCTGACAATGAGCTTTCCAGCTACACCATTCAAAGGCTCGGAAGAATTTATGACATCAGGCTCAACAACAGCCTCCCCAAAGAACTTCTTTCAGGGCGATCCTTCTTCGACAAATACGTGAATACAATCAGAAAAGCAAATCTTCACATGGGAATGCGCCTCGGCTTGCAGGGGCTGGCGATCGGCACCACACTAACCTTTTTTGTCATACTTTCGGGGATGAGCGACCCTACTCGCCTTACCGCCGGTGACTTTGTCATGATTGTGGGCTACATCACCATGTTCACCATGCAACTACATATATTGGCCGGAACGTTGATCAATCTTCAGGCAAATCTCGTATCTTTAAACATTGGAATTAAATACATCGAAGAGAATATCAATAAACCGTATTACCCAACAAAGCACAAAGACACACTTCTATTCTCCCTGCATGGTGTATCACTCACCAAAGACAACAAAATCATCCTAAGCAGCGTCAGTTATAAATTTGGACCAGGCATACACATAATATCTGGCCGATCCGGCACTGGAAAAACGACACTCATAAACACCCTGCTAGGATTTGAAGACAGCTATAAAGGTACAGCCCACTATAAAGGACACCCCATAGATGAATCATTAAGTGAGTACATACTGTCCGAAGTTTCTGTTGCACCACAGAATCCGGTGCTGTTACCCGGAACGCTAAAAGACAATCTGCTTTATGGAACTGAAAGTGCCAGCCCACAAAAATTGGCTTTGATTCTTGAACTTTTAGGATTCTCTAGAGACAACGCTGACATTGAAGCTTTGCTATCCACCGCCATAGACATTTCAGGAGGAGGACTTAGCGGCGGAGAACGACAAAGAATTGCCATAGGGCGAGCGATTTTAAGAGAGAAAACAACAATAATCCTGGATGAACCCACCTCGGCACTGGACAGAATAACGGCCAAAAGAATTATGGACTGGCTGCTTGCCAACATTCCTTGTTTGATTATTGTTACTCACGATGAGCTTCTGAAGAAAAAATACGGAGTTGCCATAGAACTTTAGAACATCTATTTAATTCGCAAAAACTGAATCTCAAATCTGAATTTCAAATGGCGGCCCGAGTCGTTTGATTGATACTCAATGCCGCCATGCTGTTATCTGAAATAGCCGCTGACGCGTAAATCAGGCCTTCGCAGCCATCGCAGTCACTTCCACCTTCATCCCTTCAACCGCCAGCGCCGCCACACCCACCGCCGCTCGCACCGGCCAAGGCTTGGCGAAGTAGCGCTTGTACACCTCGTTGAACGCAGCGCGATCAGCCATGTCGGTCAGGTAAATGGTCAGGTGCAGCACGCGATCCATCGAACTGCCGGCCTTCTCCAGCGCTACTTTCAGCGCCTGCAACGTGCATTCGCTTTGCGCAGTGACATCGCCCAGTTCCAGGCTGCCATCGGCACGGGTCGGAATCTGGGTCGACATCAGGATGCCGTTGAATTCGGTCACGTCCGAAGAGATCGAGTCTGCATCCGGATCCGGGGTGTAGGTGATGTCTTGGTTGGCCATGGGAAAGTCCTTCGCTGGCAGTGAGGACGGCGCCATCGCGCGCCGTTTCGGGCGGCCAGTTTACAGACCCGGTCGCCGGTGGGAAGTCCCGACACGGTGTGTCAGCCCTGCACCAGTATCCGCCGCAGTTCCAGCGCATTGCCGAGTGCCGCGCCACTGGCGGTGTTGTCGAAGATGCACCAGGTGTCGGCACCATCGGCAGCCGCTACCTGCAAATCGCCGGCGAGCGTTTCCAGATACGCCGAATCATAGGGGCTGTGATAAATCCGTGGCGAACCGTGCAGCCGCCAGTAGCGCACGCCCGGCCAGCCGCACGGAGCCGTGTCGGCGCTGATTCGCGAGGGATCGACCACCGCTTGCGCGATGCGATACGCCATCAACAACAGTTCGGCGGCGGCCCAGGATCCGTGGCGCGGCTCCATCACCACGGCCCCGGAATAACGCTGGCGCAAGCCGATAAAAAACGCCTCGGCAACCGTTTCGTCAAACACCAGCGACGGTGGCAACTGCAGCAGCAGGCAACCCAGGCGATCACCGAGTCCCGAACACTGCTCGAGAAAGGCGTCAAGCTCAGGTTCAAAGTCCCGCAGACGTCGCTCATGGCTGATCGACTTCGGCATCTTCACGCAAAAGCGAAATCCGTCCGCCACCGACTCTGCCCATCGGACGTAGGTTTGGCGTTTGTGCGGACGGTAGAAGGAGCTGTTGATTTCCACGCCATTGAGCAGCGCGGAATAACGTTGCAAGTGAGTGCCCTGCTCCGGAAAGGCCGGCCAGTGCTGCCGGGCCAGGCTCCAGCCGGCGCAGCCAATGAAAACCGACGGCGTACTCAAAACAGCACCCTGCCCGCTTCACGCATGAAGATTTCCACGGTTTTCGGCCCGATACCGTCGAAGGCTTGCAAACGCTTTTCGAAGTCTTGGCGGTCAGCGCTTGCCTCGACCATGTTCATCACACGACCGGCGTACTCGTCATTCAGTTTGGCGGCCAGGGCCAGCAAGCGTTCGGCGGTGGTTTCGTCGTAGCGCACGTAATGCGCTTGGCCGAGCATCCGCACCAGTTCGCGGTGGGTGCAATCGGCGAGTTTGCGCGGGGTATCGCGCTGGTGCTGTTCAACGATCACTCGGTAGGCTTCGGCGGCGATGTCGGCCTGGATTCTTTTGCCCATCACGAAACTGGCGAGCAGCCATTTGAACAGGGCTGATTCGTTCAGCGGATGCAGATCGATGTGCAAGTCTTCGGCGTTGATGGTTTTGGTCATGTAGCTTTTGAGCAAGAGTCGCGTGACGCGTGCGGCGCTGGCGACGAATGGTTTCGAAGCGTAAAGCTTCAGGCTTTTCCTTGTCGTGTGATGATCGATAAACATGTTTGGATCACGCCGTTTAAAGGCATGTCTGAATGCTTCCAGATGCCTACAAATCCTTGCGCCAGAGCCTACGGCTACGCCAGAATCCGCCGGCTTGTGCGCCCTGGGGTCGGCCGGTAACTTGGATCGGGTCACTGATTCGCAGTGATCGGGTTTAGCAGCCCGGCTCATCTACCACGGTTGCACATCTCACCTTGTCAGGTTTTCGCCTGCATTTTGCGGTGGCTGTGCGCATGGCACCTTCGGGTGCGCCGGGTTTGGTGATGACCGGTCTGCTAACTTGCGCACAGCTGCCACCTTTCGTTTAGCAGCGAGACGGTTGCAGCCTCAATGAGGTACATCACCATGTTCAAAGTAACTCCGAATCCCCCGGTCACCGAACCGGCCAGCATCACCGACCCAACTTCCCCCTACGAATGCCCTGATTCGAAGAAATTCAACGAAGCTGCCAACCGCGCCCTCGACTACCACCTCGGCCCGATGACAGCCCACATGATGGCCGCGCCCTACTCCCCCAACCGCCTCTACCAGACCAACCCGGCCAGCAGCAACGAATCCCTGCTGGTCGACGCCGCCGAAACCCTCGGCTCGGCCAACGTCATGCTCAACAACTTCGCCGACCTCCTCCAAGGCCCTCACCGCAAGACTGCGCAAGGTATTGCGCAGGTGGTGATGTTGGCGGAACTGGCGGTGAATCAGGTTCTGGATAAGGTCGTACCGACCGAGTAATACCTAGCGGCGGGGTCTCCCCCGCCGTCACTGAGTTGTTTGATAACTCTTCGCAACTGGATATCCCCCCAAACCCAATTATGCTCAATAGAACCTCGCCCAATCCGCGAGGCCGTCAGTCTGTCCGCGCTCCACCCACCCGGTGAAGCGCAACACCCCCAGGCCACGGGTACAGCAACACTGATAGGTGCTCCGGCCTACAAAAACAAGCACAACGGAGAACACCCATGGCCGTACTCGACAGCATGTCCACCGGCAGTGCCCCGCACCACAGCGTCAGCCGTGAGGAGCGCAAGGTCATCTTCGCCTCGTCCCTCGGCACGGTGTTCGAGTGGTACGACTTTTACCTTTACGGCTCCCTTGCCGCGATCATCGCCAAGCACTTCTTCGCCGGGGTCAACGAGACCACCTCGTTCATCTTCGCCCTGCTCGCCTTCGCCGCCGGTTTTGCGGTGCGGCCGTTTGGGGCGGTGGTGTTCGGGCGGCTGGGGGACATGATCGGGCGCAAGCACACGTTTCTGATCACGATTGTGATCATGGGTGTGTCGACGGCGATTGTGGGTTTCCTGCCCGGTTACGCAACCATCGGAGTCGCGGCGCCGATCATTCTGATTACCCTGCGCCTGCTGCAAGGTCTGGCGCTGGGCGGTGAATACGGCGGCGCGGCGACCTATGTCGCCGAGCATGCGCCGAAGGGCAAACGCGGGTATTTCACCTCGTGGATTCAGACCACCGCGACGCTGGGGCTGTTTCTGTCGCTGCTGGTGATTCTGGCTTGCCGCACGGCGCTGGGCACCGAGGCGTTCGAGGCCTGGGGCTGGCGGATTCCGTTCCTGCTGTCGATCCTGCTGCTGGCGGTCTCGGTATACATCCGGCTGCAACTGAACGAGTCGCCGGTGTTCAAGAAAATGAAGGAAGAAGGCAAATCCTCGAAAGCCCCGCTGACCGAGTCTTTTGCCCGTTGGGACAACCTGAAAATCGTGATCATGGCCCTGCTCGGTGGCACCGCCGGCCAAGCGGTGGTCTGGTACACCGGGCAGTTCTACGCGCTGTTTTTCCTCCTGCAAACACTGAAGATCGACCCGCAGACCGCCAACCTGCTGATCGCCGGTTCGCTGCTGATCGGTACACCGTTCTTCGTGATTTTCGGCAGCCTGTCCGACCGCATCGGGCGCAAGGGCATCATCATGGCCGGGTGCATTCTGGCGGCGGTGACCTACTTCCCGATCTTCCATGCGCTGACCCAGTACGGTAACCCTGATGTCTTCGTCGCTCAGGAGAAGAACCCGGTCAAAGTGGTCGCCAGCCCTGACCAGTGCTCGTTCCAGTTCGATCCGGTGGGTAAGGCCAAATTCACCAGCTCCTGCGACCTGGCGAAAACCCTCCTGGCCAAACGGGCGATCCCGTACGAAAACGTGGTGGCGGAACCGGGCACCGTGGCCCAGGTGCGCATTGGTGACAAAGTCATCGAAAGTTTCGAAGGCACCGCCCTGCCGGCCGCCGACTTCAAGACCCGCAACGACGCCTTTACCGCCAGCCTCAGCACCGCGTTGAAAGAGGCCGGCTACCCGGAAAAGGCTGACCCGGCCAAGACCAATTACCCGATGGTCCTGGTCCTGCTGACCGTACTGGTGATCTACGTGACCATGGTTTACGGCCCGATTGCGGCGTGGCTGGTCGAGTTGTTCCCGGCGCGCATTCGCTACACCTCGATGTCGCTGCCCTACCACATCGGCAACGGCTGGTTTGGCGGGTTCCTGCCGACCGTGGCGTTTGCGATGGTCGCGGCCACCGGGGATATCTACTACGGCTTGTGGTACCCGATTGTCATCGCGGTAATGACGGCGATTCTCGGGATCTTCTTCATGCCGGAAACCAAGGATCGCGACATCCATCACACCTGAAACCGGGGCGGCCCTCTTTCATCGAGAGAGGGCCGTCAACGCACGTTGCGATACAGCATCAACCGTGCGCTTTCGTGCAGCCCCCGCGTCAGCTCGACCAGTCGTTGAAACTCCTCAGGATGCGCATCAGCCACATTCTCCAGCGGTGTCGCCGATTTCAAGTCATGCAGCGTCGGCGCGCTGCCGTCGTGTTGCATTTGCAGCAGATGGTCCTTGGTCACCCCGCCAATCAGCGGAAACGTCCCCTCGCGCAACACCAGCGGCACCACTCGCTCGCCTTCGGGTGCCGGTTGCTGCAGGTCGCGACCCATGGCGCGGTTCTCGAAAGCCACGCCGGCCATGCCCGCCACCGTCGGCAACAGATCGGCAAGCCCCACCGCTTCTTCGATCACCTTGGGTTTGAGCAGGCCCGGCGCATGAATCAGCATCGGTACATGGTTGCTCTCCAGCCCCAGTTGTTCGAAGGCTGGCGGCATGTGCGGGATGCGGCTGATGCGGGTGTTGTGGTCACCGAAGAACACGAAAATCGTGTTGTCGTAATAGCCGCCGGCCTTGGCCAGTTCCATCAGGCGACCGATGTTGAAATCCAGCAGCCGCACGGCGTTGTATTGCTCGACGCTGCGTGAACCGGCGTTTTGCACCTGTTCCAGCGACAGGTTGCTGACCTCGAAGCCGTCGTTGTCTCTGGGAATGGTGAAAGGCCGGTGATTGCCCGACGTTTGCACGTAGGCGAAGAACGGTTTGTCCTTGGGCAGTGCGCGCAGGATCTCATCGCCTTCCTTGAACAGGTCCAGATCGGAAATCCCCCACACATCCACACGTGGCGAACGCCAGTCGCGCTCCTCGTACAGACGCACGCCGTCGATGCTTTGCTGGATCAGCGCATTGATGTTGGCCCAACCGGCGTTGCCGCCGATCATGTAGAGCTTCTGGTAATCGGTGAACGCATTGATCAGCGTGTGCTGGTTGGTGATCAGCGGATGACGGGTGGCGGTCTCCTGCCGGGTGACGTCGGGAACGCCGGTGATGCTCGCCCACACGGTTTTTGCAGTACCGGTGACCGGGACGTAGAAGTGTTTGAAGAACCAGCTCTCACCTGCCAGACGATCAAGGTTGGGCGTGGGGTTTAACGGGTTGCCATACGCGCCCACCGCGCTGGTGCCCAGGGATTCGAGCATGACGAACATCACGTTCGGTGCCCGCTCGGCCGCGACGCTGTAGGGCTGTACGGCTTGCCGGCGCTCGAACGCAAGGCTTTGCGCATCCGCTCGATCCACTCCCAGATACCTGGAAATGACCGGGTAATGCGCCCGCACCTGCGCCTCGTCGAATTGCGCCTGGCCGGCCTTGAGCGTGTCGTAGAGGAACAGCACCGGATTCAGGCCCACGGCGGCGATCTGTCCGTTGCCGGAAAAGAACGCATCGCTCCAACGCAGCGGTACCGGATTTTCCAGGTTGAGTTTGTCGACCCGGCCCAACAGCGCCAGCAGCACAGCCACCAACCCGAGCCCCGCGCCCACGGCGACTGAGCTGCGGCGGATCACTTGAGGTTCACGGGCCAGCGTCAACCGTTCCAGTCGCACAAACCCGTAGAACCACAGCGCCAGAACCGCGAGCCAACCCAGCGCAATCCACAGCACCGGATAGGTTTCCCGGACCATCTGCTGCGAGATCTGCGCATCGTCCAGATAACGCAATACCGTGGCGTTGATCCGCACGCCGAGGTAGGCGTAATGGCCAAAATCGATGATGTAGACCAGTCCGATCACCCCCAACGCCAGCAGCAGATAAACCCGGGCCACGCCGCGCAGTAACGGCACTGTGGTCAGGTTCCAGCGCGGCAGCCACGCCAGCACCGCCAATGGCAGCACCAGCAACAGCGCCAGCCTCAAGTCGAAACGAAACCCGATGCCCAGGGTTTGCAACCATTGCGGGTCGGCAAACAACTGCGCGACATCCACCCCGGAAAACCCGATCAAGAACACCAGCCGCAGCAAGGCAAACAGCAGAAACGCCAAACCTGTCGCGCCCACGCCATAGCGCAGGCGGCGCGATTGCAACCACCCCATCATTTACCTCTGTGTCGTTCGTTCGGATTGCAGGTGTTGCCACGCTGCTTTGGCGAGAAATGCGAAACCGGCAATCAGGCAATAACCCGCCAGCAAAGGGTCGATCAGGTAATCCCAATAGTTTTCCGAAGGTTTGAGGCGCAGCGCGAACGCCAGAGTTGCCAGCGCCAGCATCGCCACGCCGAGCGTATTGCGCAGTCGCAAGAGCACCAGTGTCGCCAGCCCGACAACCACAATCATCGGTCGGGGATTGAAGCCCCAACGGTAAGGATCGACATACGTCAGGCCCATCGTCGCCGGGTACAGCAGCACCGTCAGCACTATGAACAACCCCAAAACCTGCGCCCGCGCCAGCGGTTTGAGTGGGTGAACCACACCGAGGCGCAACAACGCGGCCCAGCCAAGAAACACCAGCGTGGTGATCGCCAGGTCATCGGTAAAACTGCGCACATACGCCGCCAGCGGCAGGCCATTGAGCGGAATGAAGCTGACCAGCGCCAACGCCGGCAACAGCCACGGACGCCAGCGCCGGGTAAATTGCAGGGAGCCCAGCAGGACAAAACCGAGCAGGATGAAACTCAAATGGGCTTGCCAGAGAAACAGCATCACAGGCGCTCCGCCAGCCAGGCATCGTTGAAGCTGACATGTTTGATGAAGGTGTTGTTCCAGGAATACACCAGGTGATAGAGGCCATCGCTGCCACGGCTGAAGTACGGGTATTCGTACTCGAACTCACAGCCTTCGGGTTTGCACACGCGGTAGTCGAGGTTGCTCAGAAAGCGTTGTTCCAGCGGCAGACGCTGCGCCCCGCTCGATGCCCGAAAGCCTTCGCCGATGATTGCCTTGTAGGCCTCGGGCGAAAACGGCTGGCCGAGGGGATCGGGGGACTGGTCGAGTTCGATCACGTTGCGCCAGTCGTTGAGATTCGCATCGGTGCCGTACAGGCTGAGCTTGAAGCGACCGTCGCGCAGGTCATTGAGCGCCACCAGCAAACCGTCATCGGCGGTGCCCACCGCCGCCAGCGACGAGTTGGGGTTGGCTGGCTCCAGCGGATACGGCTCGCTCCAGGTCTGCCCGGCGTCTTCGGTACGGCTGGCCAGCACCTTGTGATGGGTTTCACCGGCATAACGCAGCATCGCCACGGCGCGGCGTTCGTCCTGCGGCACGATGGTCGGTTGCAGCGAATGCTTGCCGCGACTGATGCGGAATTTGTCGATCACCGCGCCGTCCGCGCTCAGGTACAGATATTCGGCGAACTTGCCCATGAACTCGTGATACACCGGCAGGCCAATCGAGCCGTCGGCATGGAACACCGGCGCGGCACGCACCAGTGTGCTGATGTTGAAGAACGGCGAGGTGATCAGTTGTCGCGGTGCCGTCCAGTTGCGCCCCAGGTCATCGGAGACCATCACGTTGATCGCGCTGGTAGCCCAGCCGCCGACGGACACCGACACGTAGAACATCCACAAGCGCTGGTCAGGCGCCAGGGCGATCACCGGGTTGCCAAGCTTGCGGATATAGCGCTGGGTGCCGGCGACGGTGGATTCGCGAGTGGCCAGCACCTGTTCGGCGCCCCACTCTGCGGTCTTGGCGTTGAAGCGCGCGGTGCGGATCTGCACATCGGCGGCGCCCTCCCGGGAGCCGGCAAACCACACGGCCATCAAGTCGCCGCCGGGCAGCGCGGTGACCGAAGACGAGTGCACGAAATCATCCAGTTCCGAGGACACGAAACGGCTGCTGTACATCGGCTCGGCCGGATTTGCCGAAGCCTGGGCGACAGGCGTTTCAACCGCGAACGGCGCCAGCACGTGCTCCGGGTGACTGCGCCACGCGGCGATAAAAATCAGGCTCACGGCGAGCGCGGCGACAACGAATCTCAAACGAAAGGACAAGGCACGCATAGGCAGCTCATGGCAGTTACGAGATGGCAAACCATCGAAAGAACCTCCCTGTCACGGGCTCGGATCGTCCGGCAAGCGACGCCGGCGGCCGGTGAGCATCGACAACGGCAGGTTGTCGCGCACCTGAACACTTTCAAACAGCGCGGCCGCGATGTGCACGATGACCAGCGCCAGCAAAACATCGGCGGCCGTTTCGTGGACTTGCAGCGGCCAGTCGGCGCCCCACAGGGCGTCGATTTCTTCCATGGCCCAGCCACTGACGCCGACAGTCAGCATCGCCAGCAGCATCGCAAGCATCACCAGCGCGCCGATCGGCGAATGCCCGAGACGATGTTCGGGGCGCCCGGCGATCAGCGACCGGGCATGGGCCGCGAGCCGTGACGGCGTCGGCCAGAAGTCCGACCAACGCGCACTGCGCGGCCCGACGAATCCCCACACCAGACGCACCAACAGCCAGCCCATGGCGTAATAACCGAGCCAGACATGCCAGTCGTCGCCGGCCTCATTGAAGAAGTAGTTGGCGGCAAAGACCCCGGCGATGGACAGGTGAAACACCCGTACCACCGGGTCCCAGAGGCGCAGGGACTCGCGTGGCATCAGCCCTTGATCTCGGTTTTCACCGCTTTGCCGCTGACCGGGTCGTGGTAGATCTCGACCTTGCGTTTGTCCTTGTCGAAGCCGTAGATCTCGTAGCAGTTGCCGTCGGTGACCTTGAACTTGCTGATTTCATACCCCTGGGATTTCAGCTGTTCCTGAAACGCTTTCTGGTCCTGCCACTGCGAACGTTCGGCCGTGGTGCATTGCGGGCCGGCGACGGCCAGGGGGCTGGCGACAATCAGGGACAACAGCACAAGTTTGCGCATGGAAGCACTCTCGCTGGATGGGAAAGGCTTCACTGTGCAAAACCAAGCTTAGCGAAAGCTTAGTTGGCAACGAGCCGTTACATCTTCGCCGCCACAAGGGCTGCCACGGCAACAAGGCGAGCGGCATGATGCCGCCGATCACACGCCCGCTTTCCTACAGAGAAAATGCCATGCGCCTACTTCTGGTTGAAGATGACCGTGCCCTCGGTCAGGGCATCCGCGTCGCCCTGAGCAACGAGGGTTACACCCTTGACTGGCTGCAGGACGGCGTCAGTGCGCTGCACGCGTTGCGCAGCGAAAGCTTCGATCTGTTGTTGCTCGACCTCGGCCTGCCAAGGCTCGACGGGCTGACGCTGCTGCAACAATTGCGGGCCACGCAGCATGATTTGCCGGTGCTGATCCTCACCGCCCGCGACGGCACCGCCGAACGCATCGCCGGGCTGGATGCCGGCGCCGACGACTATCTGGTCAAGCCATTCGATGTCGACGAACTCAAGGCGCGTATCCGCGCTTTGCTGCGACGCAGTCAGGGGCGTGCGCAACCGGTGCTGGAACACGCCGGCGTCTGCCTCGACCCGAGCAGCCAGCAAGTCACCTGGCAAGGCAGCACGGTGGTGGTCACACCGATGGAATATCAGCTGTTGCATCAACTGATGGCCCGTCCCGGCAAGGTTGTTACCCGCGAACGCCTGTCGCGCACGCTGTACGGCTGGCAGGAACGGGTCGAAAGCAACACGCTGGAAGTGCTGATCCATAACCTGCGCAAGAAACTTTCGACCGAACTGATCCGCACCGTGCGCGGCGTGGGTTACGTCGTGGAGCTCAAGCCATGAACTCGATACGCGCACGGATTCTGCTACCGGTGCTGATTCTGGTATTGCTCGGCGATGTGCTGATCAGTTGGGCGGTGTTGCGCTACAGCCATCATGAGGTCGAAGAAATCTACGACGCCCAATTGGCGCAGAGTGCGCGTTTGCTGCAAGCCGTGCTCGCGCAACGCGCACCCGGTGACAACGATTGGGAGCGTCTGCACCAGGCCTTCGATGAAGCAATGAGTCGGGTCGGCGATGGCGAGGCGGCGCATCCCTACGAGACGCGGCTGACCTTTCAGGTCTGGCGCAATGACGGTCAGTTGCTGATGCGCTCGGCCGAAGCCCCGATTCTGGATGCACCACCCGCCACCCTCGGCGCCCATGACTTGTTGGAGAACGGCCGCGACTGGTGCGCCTTTCTGCTCAAGGACCCGCGACAGGACTTGTTGATCTGGGTCGGCGAACGCGACGACATCCGCCAGGACCTGATCACCCGCATCGTCGGCCATACCCTGTGGCCGAGCCTGATCGGCGTGCCGCTGCTGACTATCCTGATCTGGCTGGCCATCGGCTGGGGCTTGCAGCCGTTGCGCGCCATGGCCCAATCGATTCGCGGCCGCGACACCGACACCCTGAAACCGCTGCACCTGAGCCCCCTGCCCCAGGACCTGGAGCCGATGCAGACTGCGCTCAACCGCTTGCTGCAACAGATCGACAACCTGCTGGCCCGGGAGCGACGCTTTATCGCCGACGCCGCTCACGAGCTGCGTACGCCACTGGCGATCCTGCGGATTCATGCACAGAACGCGCAGTTGGCGGGCACCGCGCAACAACGCGAAGAAGCACTGGAGTTTCTGGTCAGTGCCGTGGACCGCGCCACGCGCATCGCCAGCCAATTGCTGACCATGGCGCGCATCGAACCGCGTCTGGCATCCCCGGAGAACACCCATGTCGAACTGACCGCCCTGGTGCGCGAGGAACTGGCCGAACTGACGCCGCTGGCCCTGGAAAAAGACGTCGACCTGATCCTCGACAGCGACCATCACTGCCCGGTCGATACCGATCCGGTGGCGTTGGCCATCGCTCTGCAAAATCTGGTAACCAATGCGCTGAACTTCGCCCCGCCCGGCAGCGAGGTGCGGATTCAGGTGCAGCCACAGGCCTGCGGTTCAGTGTCGATCAGCGTCGAAGATGCCGGCCCCGGCATCGATGAGCAGCAATATGCGCGGTTGTTCGAACGCTTCTACAGCGAGGGCCACGCCAATGGCGCGGGTCTGGGGCTGGCCATCGTGCAGATGATCGTCAGCAAGATCGGCAGCACCTTGCAGCTGTACAACCGGCCTGAAGGCGGGCTGTGTGCCGAGCTGCGAATCCCTGCAGGATCAACCGAACCTGCGCCGGGCATTTAACGAAACTTTCATGTTTACCTGCCCATGATCCGGGCCTTCGTTGGGGAGTAACCTGCTTCCGAGCCCCTCGGAAGCGTTCGTATCCACATATTCGGCAACATGCCGTGGTGCGAACACCTTCTGGTTGGTGAGACCGACGACACATCCATGCCGAAAGTCGGGCGTGTGGTTGTGTCGTTGACTCATGACACGACTGGAAGTATTGCCCGTGAATCCTGTTTCCCTGATTTTCCTCGCACTCGCCATGTCCACGGATGCCTTCGCGGCCGCCATCGGCGTGATGCTGGGCCGGGTGCTCGGCACCGTGGTCGGCAAGCGTGCGGAAATCGTCGGTGGCGGCGCGATTTGTCCGGCCGGCGCGCGTTCTGTCCGTCAGGCAGGCTAAATCCCTATCGAACTTTGACGTTTTTTTTGCAAGAGGCAGGGTAAAGTGCCCTCTCCGGCCATCCTGGAAGCAGTCAATGAACCTCCAAAGCCCTCAAGACGCCGATGATGAAATCCTCAATCAGGCGGCGCACTGGTGCCTGCGCCTGCAAGACGAAACCTGTACACCTGACGAGCGCCAGGCCTTCCAGCAATGGATTCAGAGCAGCCCGCGCCATGCCTTCGAGTACGCAAAGATGCTTGAGGTCTGGGAGTTGAGCGATCAATTGCCCGACGAGCACGACGCATCGAAAAAACGCAAAGCCACGAGCCTGCCCTGCAGCTTTGAAGAGTTTCAACGCAATCTGGCGCAGCGCAATTAGCATCCTGCGGGTATCGACGCCAACAGCGGCAGGCGTCACTCGAGGCAACGCCTTGTCCTTGATTCAGGGTTAGAATCCCCCGGTTTGGCAAACCCGTTTAAGGATGATCCCGGCATGTCCCCTCTCGACACCTCCCTGCAAGACTCCACCGCCCCCCGACGGCGTCTGCTTCGGCTGCGGCAGCAGCAACCCGCACGGCTTGCACATCAAGAGCTTCTGGCACGAGGACGGCGTGCACGTCATGGCCGAGCACGTGCCCGAAGCCAAATACTGCGGCTGGCCGGAGCTGGTCTACGGTGGCCTGATCGCGATGCTGGTGGATTGCCATTCCAACTGGACCGCAATGGCTTACCACTACCGGGCGGAAAACCGTGAAGCCGAGAGCTTGCCACGCATCAACTGCGTCACCGGCAACCTCGGCATCAAATTCATCAAGCCGACGCCGATGGGCGTACCGCTGACGTTGAAGGCAAAAGTCGAGGGTGAAGTCGGGCGCAAGAGCCGGGTGATCTGCGAGGTGTACGCCGGGGATGTGCTGACGGCGGTGGGTGACTCAGTGTTCGTTCGGGTGAATACCGAGCAGTTGGCGGCGGCCGCGCACGGTCGCTGAAATCCGTCATTTAAGGAAAACACGATGCCCGATCGCGAAATCATCATCCCCGAATCCATGAAACCCATCGTCGAACGCGCCGGTTACGCCCCGGCGGTTCTGGTCGGCGACACACTTTATTGCGCCGGCCAGGTGGGCAGGACGGCAGAGTTGAAAGTCATCGAAGATCCCGAGCAGCAATTCATCCGTGCCTGGGAAAACCTCGACGAAGTGTTGAAGGCCGGCGGCTGCACCTTCGACGATGTAGTGGAGATGACCACCTATCACGTCGACATGAGCCGGCACATGCCAGTGTTTCGCGAGGTGAAGAATCGCGTTTTCCCCAAAGGCTTCTGCGCCTGGACCTGCGTCGGCGTCAGCGAACTGGCCCATCCGGGGCTGCTGGTGGAAATCAAATGCGTGGCCGTGCGCAGGCGCGCTATACCTGAGTAACGCCATTTCCCCTCATCGAGGTGTTGAACGATGGACTTGACCCTCTATTACCACCCGTTGTCGTCCTACTGCCACAAAGCGCTGATCGCTCTCTACGAACACGGCGTCGCCTTCGAAAAACGCTTGATCGACCTCTCCAACGAAGCCGAACGGGCCGAGCTGCAGGCGCTTTGGCCGCTGGTCAAATTCCCGGTGCTGCGTGATCACGCCCGCCAGCGCACAGTGCCGGAATCGAGCGTGATCATCGAGTACCTGGATCATCAACCGGGGCGGTCGAAGCGACTGATTCCCGAAGACTGGGAGACCGCGCTGGACGTGCGTCTGTGGGACCGCTTCTGCGACCATTACGTGATGACGCCGATGCAGCAGATCGTCGCCGACCGCATCCAGTCCGCCCAGGGCGACCTGAGCAGTCAGCGGGCAATGCTGGCCACGGCGTACGGCATGCTCGAACAACAACTGGCCGACCGCGAATGGATCGCCAGCGCGGATTTCAGCCTGGCCGATTGCTCCGCCGCACCGGCCCTGTTCTACGCCAGCACACTGGTGCCGTTTGGCGACGACCACCCTCGCCTGAGCGCCTATTTCGAGCGGCTGGTTCAGCGTCCGTCGTTCAATCGGGTCATCGAAGAAGCCAAACCGTGGTTTGACTTCTATCCCTTTGCCGAAGCCCTGCCTCAACGTTTCCGCTGAGGCATAGCCTTGCGTGCTCAGGTCTGGGGATTGCGCTGGTCAGCCAGTTGCTCAGCCACAAGGCCCGGGCCGACGGGCTGTTGCAGCCTTTGGTGGATGACACCATTCGCGGCCCGAACTGGGCACTGCTGACCCATCGCGACAGCGAAAACGATCCGATGGCCTGCAGTTTTATCGAGTGGTTGCTGGCGAACCTGGGCGATCCATGACGGGTGCGTGGCGGGCCATCACCTCGGCGATCCAGTCGATGAACACCCGCAACTTGCGGCTGATGTGGCGGTTCGGCGGGTACGCGACGTAAAGCGGCATCGGATCGAGGCACCAGTCTTCGAACAGCGGCACCAGCTCCCCGTTGGCCTCTCGGGCCCTGGACATGTACTTGGGCAACCACAACACGCCCAGCCCCGCGAGGCCCGCCGCCAGGTAAGCATTGCCGTCATCCACCGCCAGCACGTGGCGGCCCTTGATCTGCAAGTCTTCGTGTTCGTTGTGCAGGGCGTACGGCACCGGTTTGCCGGTGCGCGCCCAGAGGAAACCGACTACCCGGTGATGGGAATCTTCCAGCTCACGGGGGTGCGCCGGGGTGCCGGAACGGGCCAGATAGCTCGGCGCGGCATACACGCCGAGCTGAAGATCCGCCACCTTCCGGGCCATCAGTGACTGATCCCGCAGCTCGCCCCCGCGCACCACGCAATCGACGTTTTCATCAATGATGTCGACGATCCGATCGCTGACGCCCATGTCGATCTGGATCTGCGGATAACGTGCGTAGAACTCCGGCAGCGCCGGCACCAGAATCAGATTGGCCAAAGGGCTAGGCACATCGACCCGCAAGCGGCCCTTGGGCTGCGCTGCCGCGCCGGGAAGACTGGTCTCGGCATCGTCCATGTCCGCCAGCAACTTGATCACCCGCTCGTAATAGGCCGCGCCGTCCGCCGTGACGTTGACCTTGCGCGTGGTGCGGTTGAGCAACTTCACTCGCAGCCGTGCCTCCAGTTGCTGGATGAGCTGGGTCACGGTGGTCTTGCTCATGTGCAGGGTCTCGGCGGCCTTGGTGAAACTGCCCGCCTCCACCACCCGGGCGAAGGCTTGCATCGCGTCAAAACGGTCCATATTCCCCCCCTGAAAGCGGCTCGATTGTTTGGGATTTACAAACAGTGATCGCCAAGGTTGCGCGTTTATCGCGCAGAGGCAAGTCCCTAGAGTTTCTCCATCAGAAGTTTTCACCCCATTGAAGGAGACACCCCATGACTGATGCCCAGCCAAAACGCGACGTGGTTTTCCCGCCCGGACGCCATGCGCTTTACGAGCGCAATCGTTATTCCCCGGCGGTTCGTTCCAACGGTTTTCTGTTTGTCTCAGGCCAGGTCGGCAGCCTCGAGGACGGCTCACCGGAACCGGATCTGAAACAACAGGTGCGCCTGGCCTTCACCAACCTCAATGCGATTCTCGGCGCAGCCGGCGGTAGCTTCGATGACGTGGTGGACGTGACCGTGTTCATGGTCGACCCGCAATCGACCTTCGAAACCATCTGGGAAGTGGTGCCGGAGTTCTGGGGCGAGGCGCCGCATCCGACCATTACGGCGGTCGGCGTGACGTGGCTGTATGGGTTTCAGTTCGAGATCAAGGTGATTGCCAAAGTGCCGGAGGAAACGCAGGCGAAAATCTGAGGCAATTGCTCACAATCCGTGTTCAACGGCTTCACTGAAGTGCTCTTGATGGCGTTTCGGCGATCAATGACTCTGTCCGAACGTTGTTTTTACACGGACAGAACAGAGCCGACACCATGCCCAGCCCGAGAACGCTGTACCAGAAGCACATCGACAGTCACACCGTCTGCGATCTCGACGATCAGGGCCACGTGCTGCTCTACATCGACCGTCAGGTCGCCAACGAATACACCAGCCCCCAGGCCTTCAGCGGTTTGCGCGATGCCGGGCGCACGGTGTGGCGGCCTGCGGCGACGCTGGCGGTGGTCGATCATGTGAACCCCACGGCGCCGATGCGCATTGCGACCATGCCTGACGCCGGGGGCGCGCGTCAGGTGTCGTACTTCGAAGAAAACTGCCGCGACTTCGGCATCGAGCTGTTCGATGTGCTGGACAAACGCCAGGGCATCGAACACGTCGTGGCGCCGGAACAGGGGTTCATTCTGCCGGGCATGGTGGTCGCGGCCGGCGACAGCCACACCACCACTTACGGCGCACTGGGTGCCTTCGGTTTCGGCATTGGCACCTCGGAAATCGAACACCTGCTGGCGACGCAGACCCTGGTCTACAAGCGCCTGAAAACCATGCGGGTGACGGTGAACGGCAAGCTCGGTGCGGGCATCACGTCGAAAGACATCATCATGGCCCTGATCGAAAGAATCGGTGCTTCGGGAGCAACCGGTTATGCCATCGAATTCACCGGCCCGGCGATCAGCGAGCTCAGCGTCGAAGCGCGCATGACCATCTGCAACATGGCCGTGGAGGCCGGCGCCCGTGGGGCGTTCATGGCGCCGGACGACAAGGTTTTCGCCTATCTGCAACTCAAGCCCCGTGCGCCGAAAGGCGAACTCTGGGCGCTGGCGGTCGAGCGCTGGAGAGGCCTGCACAGCGACCAGGGTGCGGTGTTCGACAGTGAAGTCAGCCTGGATGTCTCGGCTCTGGAACCGATGGTCACTTGGGGCACCAGCCCGGATCAGGCCTCCCCGGTCGGCGGACGAGTGCCGGACCCGGCCAACCAGCCCGATCCGATTCTGCGTCAGGGCCTGCAACGCGCCCTCGATTACATGGGCCTGACACCCGGCACGCCGCTGAACGAAGTGGTGATCAGCCATGCCTTCATTGGGTCCTGCACCAATGCGCGGATCGAAGACTTGCGAGATGTAGCGCGTGTGGTGCGCGGCAGACACGTGGCGCCCCACGTGCGGGCGATGATCGTGCCTGGCTCGACGCGGGTTCGCGATCAGGCGGAAGAGGAAGGGCTGGCGCAGATCTTTCGCGACGCCGGTTTCGAATGGCGGCAATCCGGCTGCTCGATGTGTCTGGCGATGAACGACGACGTCCTCGCGCCGGGGGATCGCTGCGCGTCCAGCACCAATCGCAACTTCGAAGGTCGTCAGGGCGCGGGGGCGCGCACCCACCTGATGAGCCCGGCAATGGTCGCCGCAGCCGCCATCACCGGCCACTTGACTGACGTGCGCACCTTCGCGCCGGGAGTTTGAACCATGCAAGCGTTCACCACTATCAGCGGCAGCGCCGCGCCGTTTCTGGCGGCCAACATCGACACCGACGTGATCATGCCCAAGCAGTTCCTCAAGGGCATTGATCGTCAGGGGCTGGATCGGGGGTTGTTCTTCGATCTGCGCTTTCTGGCCTCGGGCGAGCCCAATCCCGGGTTCGTGCTCAATCAGCCCGCCTGGCAGGACGCAGCATTTCTGGTGACCGGCCCCAACTTCGGTTGCGGTTCCAGCCGTGAGCACGCAGTGTGGGGCCTGAAGCAGGTCGGAATCCGGGCGCTGATCGGCACCACGTTTGCCGGAATTTTCTACGACAACTGTCAGCGCAACGGCGTGTTGGCGATTCAGCTCGATGCCGCGCAGTTCAAACAGGTCGCCGAAGTCATCAGCGTTCAGGCGACCGCGTATATCCGCGTGAACCTGCCCGAGCAAACCATCGAACTGGCGGACGGAACACTGATCGGGTTCGAGATTGATGAGCTGCGCAAACAGTCACTGCTGCTGGGGCTGGACGCCATCGGCACGACGCTGCAACGGACCGAGCAGATTCGCGCCTTTGAAGCGCGTCATCTGGCGGAAAATCCCTGGTTGGGCTGAAAGCAAAAAACCGGGTGGCTCACTGAACCACCCGGTTTTTCATTGAACAGACAAGTCGCGAAAATACTCTTCGAGAAACTCTACACACACCCGCAACTTGGCCGACTCGCTGAGCCGCGTCGGGTACACCGCCCAGACGTTGGCGCTCTGGGTGTAATCCGCCAGTACCTGCACCAACCGCCCCTGTTCGAGCATCGGTTTGACGTCCCACATCGAGCGCAACAGAATCCCGCCGCCACTGAGCGCCCACTCCATCACGATTTCGCCGCTGTTGGAGGACAACGGGCCGCTGACCCGCACCGATTCCTGCTGCCCGTCCTTGGTGAGCTCCCAAATGCCGAACGCATTGTTGCGTTCCTTCAGCACCAGGCAATCATGGTCTTTCAGATCCTCGAGCGAATGCGGCGTCCCCCGGCGCTCAAGGTACTGCGGCGTGGCGCAAAGCACCCGTCGATTACTGACCAGTTTGCGCGCCAGGTGCTGGCCCGGCAGATCATCGCCGACAAGGATTTCCAGATCGAAGCCCTCGCCCACCAGATCGACCACGCGGTCGAACACGTCCAGGCGAATATCGAGCTTCGGGCAAGTCCGGGATAACTGGCTGATCGCCGGTGCGACGTGATTGCGACCGAAGCCGAAGCTGCTGCAAATGTGCAGCGACCCGGCTGGCTGGTGCCGGGCCTGGGCCATTTCGCCGAGAAAGTCATCGAAATCCCCCAGCAGCTTTTCCGCCCAGATGCGTACCCGCTCGCCATCGTCGGTCAGCGCGATGCGCCGGGTGGTGCGGTGCAACAGTTTTGTCGAGAGCGTGGTTTCGAGCATCGCGATGCGTTTGCTGACGTAGGCCGGCGAATAGCCCAACTCGTCGGCGGCGCTGGCAAAGCTGTTCTTGCGGATGACCGTCAGGAATACCTTGAGGTCTTCGGGCAAGGGAAACTGGTCACGATTCGTGTTCATACAGCGCGCTCCCCCACTGCTTGCTTCATGATTGGCGCAGGATAGCAGCGGCCATGACCGTTCGGCGCTTTTTCTGGCAGCCGCGAACAAACAGGGCTAGGGTTGCGTAGCTGGCGATATGCTGGCCACTTGGCAAACATCTTCGATGAGCGCCATCAGCAGCACTGGAAGATAAATCAGGGATGGTTTTTTGTGCTTGCGGGTTAATGCACTCTTGATGAGTGAGCGACCTATCCCTGTGTTTCGTTGCTTTCTATCAAGGACAGAAAGATGACCAACGTACAGGCGAACTTTTCCCCTTTGCCGCTCCGGCAAACCTCATTACTGCCGCCCGATGCCAGGCCTGACGGTTTTGGCTGACGACGCCTGCGCGTGAGTCGGGACAGCCCCCTCACTCCCGCGCCACTCAACTGATCACTTCACCGGATCCGGACGGATCAGGCATTACCTCGCCAGTGATTCCTGGCGCTGGCTGTCGCCTGCCTGTCAGGGAAGGCGCCCCTTGCCTGAAGGGGACGTTTGGCAACCACCACGAGGAGACCCTCGATATGACTGGCTCAAAACACAACATGCCGCCTTACGGCGTCGCTATCCAGAGCGCCATCACTGGAGGCGATCTGCAACAGATGAAGACTTTGTTGAAGCAGCGCGATTCGACGAAGCCGGAAGCGAAGGAGCTGCAAACCGCGTACGAAAAACTGGCCAAGGAAGTTTCCCGCCTGGAAAAACACTAAGGCCATTTCCCACATTGCAATGGAGGCAATTCACATGTCTGGTTCAGTTCAGCAACAAAATGTCGGCTTGTTCCCGGTGAGCTACCGGATCGGTACGGGTCAGCCGGGGGCGCAGAGTCTTGCGCTGAACCTGCTGGTGTCCACGCCACAGCATGAAGTCAGTGGCACCTCCGCCATCACTCAGGCAACCAACCCACCACTGGACATCGATTCGGATGTCTGGGGCGAATACACCTACCTGACGGTCATGAAGCCCGGTGTCAGTAAAATCCTGATTACCGCCGAGGGCAATGAAGGCGGCCCCGGCTCCAACTCCATCGTGAACTTCAAGATTCAACTGGTGGTCGGCACCGACTGGCGTGAAGGCGTGGCCAATTACGAGTATTTCGACGGACAACGCTGGCACGAACTGAACAACGTGCCGGCGCATCTGGTCGAGGTGCCCTCGAATGTCTTCCAGCCGTTCCATCCCGGTCCGGTGATTCTTCCGCATCCGCCGATCCTGCCGCTGTATGCCGCGCCGATCCAGAGCGCCATCGCCAGTGGCGACCTGGCCCAGATGAAAAACCTGGCGAAGCTCGCCCAGCAGCAACTGGATCAGCAACCCCAACTGCAGAAGGCACTGGACGCCGCCAAAAGCGAAATCAGCAAGCTGCAGGCCCGCTGATTCGACCACTGAGTCCGCCATTCACTTAAGGGAGTAAGCACCATGTCGATTGGACTTTTTCATACCCGCCTCATCGCCAGTAATTCACTGCTTGGCGCACCGGTCCTGACCCTCGACCTCGTGGTCGATACCGTGCGTAAAAAAGTCAGCGGCGCTGCGAGCGTCTTTCAAAGCACCTGGCCACCGGTCAACTTCCATGCACGGGTCTGGGGCGATTATTCCGAGGCACGGCTGACCCCATCGACCGAGAATTACATCATTCTCACCCTCGATGGCAGCCCGAGCGGTCCGCTGAGTCAGATTGCGCAGACCTTCAGCCTCAAGGGCATCCTCAACGACTGGACCAGCGGCTTTGTCGATTACCGTTACAACGAGGGAGGTCAGTGGCATTACGTGAGGCACGTTGCTGTGCATCAGGCGCCGACCATCGAGCCGCAACCGCAAGAGCGTCACTTCCAGCCGCTGTATGCCGTGGCCGTGCAGCAAGCGCAAACCAGTGGCGATCTGGTGCAGCTGAAAACCGTGGTGCAACAGGGCGAACAGCAACTGGCCCACCATGGCGCATTGCGCAGTGCCCTTGAGCAACTGAACGCGGAGATTGCCCGACTGGAAGCACGCTAAAAGCGCACGAACCGGGCGAGGTCACCGCTGGCCTCGCCCGGTCTTGCAGCGAATCGAGATCAGTCCAATCGTGCCGCGCACAGGACCGTGCGCAAGGATCTCCCATGACAGACATCCGCCCTGCCCGCTACCTCAGTGACACCGACCTCAAACGCTACGTGCCGGTGCATGTGGTCTGGGAAATTACCCTGGCCTGCGACCTCAAATGCCTGCATTGCGGCTCGCGCGCGGGGCATCGACGCCCCGACGAACTGAACACCCGTGAATGCCTCGAGGTGATCGACTCCCTCGCCGCCCTCGGCACCCGCGAGATCACCCTGATCGGCGGCGAAGCCTATTTGCGCAAGGACTGGACGCAACTGATCCAGGCCATCCACGACCACGGCATGTACTGCGCGATCCAGACCGGCGGGCGCAACCTGACGCCGGCGAAGATGCAGGCAGCGGTTGATGCGGGCCTCAACGGGGTCGGGATTTCTCTGGACGGGCTCGCACCGTTGCACGACAAAGTGCGTAACGTGCCCGGTTCGTTCGACAAGGCGGTCGACACCCTGCGCCGGGCCAAGGCGTCCGGGCTGGCGGTGAGCGTCAACACTCAGATCGGCGCAGCGACCCTGCCCGATTTGCCGCAGCTGATGGACACGATCATTGAACTGGGCGCCACCCATTGGCAGATCCAGATCACCGTGGCCATGGGCAATGCGGTGGATCACCCGGAACTGCTGCTGCAACCCTATCAATTGCTGGAAGTGATGCCGCTGCTCGCGCGCCTCTACCGCGAAGGCGTGGATCGCGGCCTGCTGATGAACGTCGGCAACAACATCGGCTACTACGGTCCTTACGAACATTTGTGGCGTGGGTTCGGTGACGAACGCGTGCACTGGAGCGGCTGCGCGGCCGGTCAGACTGTGTTGGCGCTTGAGGCGGACGGCACAGTGAAAGGCTGCCCGTCGCTGGCCACCGTCGGTTTTTCCGGCGGCAATGTGCGCAACATGAGCCTGCACGACATCTGGCACTACAGCGAAGGCATGCACTTCGGCCGTTTGCGCTCGGTCGACGATCTTTGGGGTTATTGCCGCAGTTGCTATTACAACGACGTCTGCCGGGGCGGCTGCACCTGGACATCGCACTCGCTGCTGGGCAAACCCGGCAACAATCCTTACTGCCACTACCGAACCCTGGAATTGCAGAAACAGGGTTTGCGCGAGCGCATCGTCAAAGTCGAGGACGCCGCCCAGCGCTCGTTTGCGGTCGGACGTTTTGACCTGATCACCGAACGCATCGACACCGGCGAAAAAGTCAGCAGCGTCAGCGACAGCGGACAAGTGATCAAACTGGCGTGGGTCAATCAGGGCCACAAATCGCCGGAAGAAGGACGCATCCCCGTGCAACTGGCGCTGTGCCGCAGCTGCCTGCAGTACATTCATCCCCACGAATCGATCTGCCCGCACTGCCACGCCGACGTCGCGGCCGCCGAGGCCAGGCACCAGACGGACCGCGCCCGTCAGCAGGCGATCATGAACACGTTGACGGGGTTGCTGGGGGTGGCACCGAGTACCCTGGTGTGAAATCGGGTCCAGGCGCCCGCAGGATTCGGGCGCCTGGACCGCTCAGGCATCTTGAAAATCCGGCCGATTCAACCACCCCGGAAAATAAGTAGCTGTTTTCCATGAAATTTATTTGCCTCGGGGGTTCCCAGAACGCAAGAGCGCTGGTAAAGTGCCGCCCACTGTTGCAGAGGTCCTCCCGGGACTGAACACAATAGCTACAGGGGCGTCGCCAAGCGGTAAGGCAGCAGGTTTTGATCCTGCCATGCGTTGGTTCGAATCCAGCCGCCCCTGCCATTTTTTCCTCGTTTCACCCTCCTCCGCTTCACCTCTGCCTCAACGGCAAATCACTTTTTCGAATTCAACGTAATCGCCGAACGCACCAGCGCTTTCAGTGCCTTTGCATCTATTTTGTCGTTTTCGTGAACATCAATCGCCCGCCGGGTATTGCCCTCCAGACTGGCATTGAACAGCCCCGTCGGATCCTCCAGTGCCGCGCCTTTGGCAAACGTCATTTTCACCACGGCCTTGTAGGTTTCCCCGGTGCAGATGATGCCGTTGTGTGACCAGACCGGAACGCCCCGCCACTTCCACTCCTCAACAACCTCAGGATCGGCCTCGTGAATGATCGCGCGGATCTCGGCCAGCTTCTGGCCGCGCCAGTCGTTCAATTCCTTGATTCTCGCGTCGATCAGCACAGAGGGATCCTCGGTCGCCGCGCCGCTGCTGTCCTTCTTCATCTCCTTGTTCTCCCGAAAAAGCCTTATTCGCTATCCAGCGTAGCGCCGACTGCACCAAACGCCGGGCAAAAAAAAGCCCCGCAATATGCGGGGCAAAGGAATTGGTTGGTTGCGGCCAACCAAAGGAGCATCGTCAAAAGCGTTAACCGTCAGCCGTCACAGGCACTCCTGTGCAGCCCGTTCAAAACTCGATGGCATGAAACTCGACGCCAGCAAATGGCGTTCATATAAAAAGACCTTGCCGCCATCCTGTGCCTTGTAGGCTTCCAGCACGTTGTCCGCCGCCACCTTGCTCGGCACCACGATCCGGTAGCTGCGCTGGGTCTGCGACACGGTCGGGTTCAGCGCACTGCCCTGCAGTTTCGGCACGACGCATTCGGCGTACTGGGCAGGCGTCTTGTGCGTCTGCAGGGTCAGCGTCGGGTCGTTCGGCGCAGAGGCGCAGGCGGTCAGCAGTAAAGTGGCAGAAGCCATGGCAGGGATAAAAAAAGCACGCATGGATAAAATCCTGAAAATAAAAGGTTCGGTTCTCAAGCAACGTTCAGCGTCACGGCCGCTGGCGTCGCGCTTTTTGATCTGGGTGCTTAGCCTGCACTCACCAGGGCCTTGAGCGAATCATCGAACTGCTTCAAGGCGCTGAATTGCAGGTCGCGTTGTTTTTCGATCTGGGCTGCAATCTCGGGCGCTGCCTTGTTGTGAACCCACACCGACGGCAGTTGTTTTTCCACCGCGCCTTCGGCCTTGCCGATGTATTGCAGGTTGGCGTCGTAGAAGCGTGCAGCGAACCGCGCTTCGACCTGACTGTTGCGTTGGGTCAGCAGACGGTTGTGGGTGTCGAGCATCACCACCACGTCGGGATGGGCCTGCACCAGCGCATCGAGGCTGTCGTAGACCGTCACCGAGAGAAACTGCTGTTGCAGCGAACTCATCAACCAGTCGATGGCCAGTTCCGGATCGGAGCTGTTGACGAAGGCGTCACGGATCCGCGCATCGAGTGCGTCCTTGGCACCGTTGACCGCCACATCGTGGTAACGCTCGAGGTATTGCAGGTTTTCGAGGGTGTTTTCGCTGTACAGCACACCGACGGTTTGCGAGTGCTGCAGCGCGGCGCTGCTGCCGGCGACGGGCAGAAAATGGCACGATTTGGCGTCGTCTGCGTAAGCCGGGGCTACGGTGGCGGCCACCCCGCCCATCAGCAGGGCGACCAAAGCCAGTCGGGTCAAAGTCTTCATCGCGCAAATTCCTTGAGCTGCGTTTCGATGGAGGCGATTTTCCGCCTGTCGGCCACAAAGCAGAACTTGCGTTTCTTGATGATCACTATTACTTGAACCAATAGTTGCGGTGCGTGCAGACTGCTGCACACTCGATCACAACGAAAACAAATGAGGATTTTCCGTGCGAACCTTTGATTTGATCCGCGATGCCGTCCTGCCCGAATTCCGCGACCGGGTGGCCGAATACCTTGTCGAATACGAAACCGTGCTGGGCCGGTCAGCGGATGATTCGGAGTCGGTACGGGCCGTGGCCAATCAGTTGCGCGGCTATCTGCGCGGCCTCAACACCACGCGAGTGTTGGGCATGGCGGACTGGGAAGAGCTCGACCGGCGCGTGCTGGACACTTGGCTAGCGCCCGCTTGATGACACGCTAGACTCTTCAGGCTGCGCCCGCAGCGCCAGACCTGGAGGTGTCCCATGAGCAATAACACCGAACCCACGACATTCACCGGCTGGGCCGCCACCTCGGCCGGCGCGCCGCTGGAGCGCTTCAGTTACGACCCCGGCCCGCTGGGAGATGAAGAGGTCGAAGTCGCCGTGGAATATTGCGGCGTCTGTCACTCCGACCAGTCGCTGATCGACAACGACTGGGGCATCAGCCAATACCCGTTCATTCCCGGCCATGAAGTGGTCGGCCGCATCGTGCGCACAGGCCCGCAGGTACGTGGTCTGGAAGTCGGCCAGCGCGTGGGGATCGGCTGGTACAAGGGCAGCTGCATGCATTGCTCGTCCTGCATCGGCGGTTCCCATCACCTGTGCGCCACCGCAAAACCGACGATCATCGGCAGCCATGGCGGTTTCGCCGATCGCCTTCGCACCCACTGGGCCTGGGCGCTGAAACTTCCGGACAATCTCGACCCGGCCCTCGCTGGCCCGCTGTTCTGCGCCGGTTCCACGGTCTTCAATCCGTTGGTGGAATTCGACATCAAGCCGACCGACCGGGTCGGCGTGGTGGGCATCGGCGGCCTCGGTCACCTGGCGCTGCGTTTTCTCAATGCCTGGGGTTGCGACGTTACTGCCTTCACCTCCTCTCTGAGCAAACAGGACGAAGCCAAACGCCTCGGCGCCCACAAGGTCGTCGCCTCGACCGACAGCGAAGCGCTGAAAGCGATTGCCGGCACTCTCGACTTCCTGCTGATCACCGCCAACGCCAACCTCGACTGGACGGCCATGCTCGCCACCCTGCGCGGCAAAGGCCGGCTGCACTTCGTCGGCATCGTGCCCGACGCGATTCCGGTGCACGTGTTCAACCTGATCCCTCAACAGAAATCCCTGTCAGCCTCACCAGTCGGCTCGCCTGCCACGACGGCGACCATGCTGGAGTTCTGCGCGCGGCATAAGATCCTGCCGCAGGTCGAGGAATTTCCGATGAGCAAGGTCAATGAAGCTGTCGATCACCTGCGCAGCGGCAAGGCGCGGTATCGGATTGTGTTGAACGCCAGCAAATGAAGGATTGGCGCGTCGGCTGACGTCGAACGCGCCTTCCCGCTCTCGTAAAAATCCTGGCCTGAGGTTCGCTGGTGCCCCCAAGGGAACGTCAGATGCTCGGCAACAGGAATGCCAATAGCAACAACGCACTGATAGCGACCAGACTCACGGCCATGCTCAGCCACTTGGATCCGCCATACAGAGCCTTCATGCCAAGCTCGCCATTACGCCCGGCGAGCCTCATGGCTACGCCTATACCAAGCAATGTCACGAGCACTCCGGTTTGATGCTGTTCAACGTATTGATTCAAGAGCATCGCAAGGTCACCTTGAGCCTTCCACTGCCACAAGCCATACACAACGACAGCGCTGTAGAGACTCAGCCACAGCCCCCACGCTGCTGTCGTGACCACGAAGTACTTCAGCGGTGGATTGCTCAGATTGGGACGCCATCTGCGTATGAACGAAATAGCCCCGAAGTGATAGCTCCAGCGCAGGCCGGCCAGGGCATAGACCAATACTGCGGAAAAAACGAACGCAAACCAGAAATAGCGTCCCTCGGTATTGTGCAGCATGAGCAGCAAGTCGGCCGCTGGCCTGGAAGGATCGGACTTGTTCATTTCACGCCAGAACACCCACTGGTAAACCGACCGGATAGTCGCCGCAGCCACGCCGGCCACCAACAGGGGCGCTCCCCAAAGGCCTGGCAGTTTTGCATAGATCGGCTGAGCCTCATGAGGCACTCTCACAAATGCCAAGGGTTTGATAAACATTGGGCCCAGCATCAGCAAAACGTAGGCAGTGGCTTTGGCTCCGCGTAGAAGGCGCCAAGCTCGACGAAGTAAGGGGGGCATTAAGAACGTCTCTGGATTTCAAAGCACAGACGCTATCCGTCACCTGCGCGAAGACCAACCTAAAATTCGATTTGCCAAATTCGCAGAAAAGAAGCCGAGTGTGTATCGCCCCCCCTTACCGCCGATGACAAAGAAAAATCGGCGAACCGATCAAATAACCAGAAAGCATTAATAAATAAACAATCAGTATTTATTGTTATAAAAATCTCGGCGTACTCTCACCTCATCCCGTCATTGAACACAGTGAAGTGCGCCATGAAACCGACTGACAACCTGATCGACTTCGCCGTCTACCGCAAACGCCGCCACGCCCAGCAACAGGCCCGGCTGATGTGGGAAATGTATGCGCGCAATGCCGGCTATCAGGCTTACCAGTGGGTGCAGGCCGCTCGTTCCGGCGAGACGCGTCAAGCGTGAACGCGCGTGAACCCTCGCGCTTTCTGGCGAGCGCCGATGAACCTGTGCTGGACCTGAACAACCTCGACTCCCTGGAAGAAGACCCGATCTGTGAACGTGTCGCGCAGAACCTGCAACGCCTTCGCAGCAAGCGGCATCTGTCGCTCGATGCCCTCGCCCGCCAATGCGGCGTGAGTCGGGCGATGCTGGCGCAGATCGAATCCGGGCGCAGCGTGCCGTCGATCAAGGTGCTGTGCAAAATCGCCAAGGGTTTGAAGGTATCGGTGGCGGCGTTTCTCGAACATCGCGCGTTTGAAGGCGTGGCCGTGTTGTCGGCGAGCCAGAGCAAGCGACTGGTCAGCGCCAGTGGCGCCTTTGTCAGCCGCGCGCTGTTTCCCTTTGATGTGGCGCGCCAGTCGGAATTCTATGAGCTGCGCCTGAGCCCGCTGGGCGAGGATCAATCCGAAGGCCACGGCCCGGGCGTGCAGGAAAACCTGGTGGTGGCCCAGGGTGTGCTGGAGATCAGCGTCAACGATGAGCGTTATCTGCTGTCGACGGGCGACTCGATTCTGTTTTACGCCGACCAGCCCCACCGGTATCGCAACCCTGCCGACAGTGAAGCGGTGGCATATCTGGTGGTGACCTACCCCGAACGCCTGGACTGACAAACAGACAACAAAAAGCCCGACCGGGAATCTCCCGGTCGGGCTTTTTCATACCTGAAGACTTAGCAGGTGCAGCACATCATCGGCATGCCGTTGCAGCTCATCATCATCGGCATGCCGCAGTCGTTCATCATCTTCATCATCAGGGCGCAGCAGTTTTTCATCATGTCCATGTTCATGCCCGGCATCGGCATGATTTTGCACATCATGCAGTCGGCCATCATGGTGCATTCCATCACGCACTTCATCGATGGCATCGGCATGCCCATCATCGGCATCGGCATCATCATGTTCATCATCGGCATGGCCATAGCCGCCGCAGACATGCACATCATGCTCATGTTGCCGCAATGCATCATCATCGGCATGCCGCAGTCCATCATCATCATCTGCATCATTTGCGCGCTGTTCTTGAACATGGCCATGTCCATGCCAGCGGCCGGCATCATCTTGCACATCATGCCGTCATCCATCATGTCGCAACTCATGGTCGCCATCATCATCGGCATGCCTGTCATCGGCATTATCGGCATGTTGGCGTTCATCGGCATTTGCATCTGCATGGCGTTCATCATGGTGTAGCTCCCTGAGGATTAAGAACTGGATGAGAAGTTGATGGAGCGGATTCTAAGGACTGGAAAATCTGCAACAAGCTGTCCATCAAGCAGCAAAAAGTGCTGTTCAAACACGTCAAGTGCAGCGTTCCGTGCGACTTGAACCGTCGCAGCAGCAGAGTAGACGCCATGGCAGATCCGACAAATGCTGTAGCAGGTTTTTGAATGTCATGGATATGCGATCCAACACCAAGCAAATAACTTAAAGAAATAATCGTTCTAACCAGCGAACATTATTTTTACTTTGTTTGCTTATTCCATTAGTTCAGTGTCGCCCCACTTTTTAATCTTTTATTGCTATTAACCGTCCCCTCTATAATTCGGGACAGTTCTTAACAATAAGGAAGTTCCATGCCGCAACGTTTACTACTGGCAGCACTGTTCCTGGCGGTCGCCGGGTGTGCCAGCCCTCCTCCGGTTTCCGTGCATACCAAGGATCCCGCCAGTTCGACCCTGCAAGGCGATGCCACGCGGCCGGCGCAGGCGCAGTGGGTGCGCACCGAGTTGTATTTCTCGGTGGGGCCGCTGGAGGGCAAGGAAAGTGTGGTGAGCCCGGCGCGCTGGCGCGAGTTTCTCGATCAGGAAGTGACGACGCGGTTCCCGGACGGGTTCAGCGTGTTGGATGCGTATGGGCAGTGGAAAGACCATGACGCAAAAGTGCCCGAGCGGCTGGCGACCAAGGTGATTGTGATCCTGCACGAAAGCGGGCCGAAGCGTGAGAGTGACATCGAGGCGATTCGTTTGGCTTACAAGCGGATTACGGGGGATTTGTCGGTGTTGCGGTTGTCGCAGCCGGCGGCGGTGTCCTTCTGATCCGAGGTATTTTGCAGAGCCTGCCGAGGTGTCGACACCAGGTGGCTCAACCCTGTCAGCAACAGCGCCCCCACCACCAACACCCCAATCCCCAGAAAAGCGCCAAAACCAACCACCGTCACGCTGGAATACAACATGTAAACGCACAACCCAAAAAACAGCAGCGGCAAAACCGGATAAAGCGGCACCCTCACCGGCCGGGGCACCTCGGGAAAACGCCTGCGCAGAATAATCAAAGCCACGCTGCTCAAGCTCAGAAACAACCAGTACACCGGCGTCAGATACTCAACCATGGTGTTGAAGCCACTCTGAGTAAAACTGCCAAACAACACCAACAACAACGCCACCGCGCCCTCCGCCAGCAATGCCTTTCGCGGTACACCATCACGCTCGTCCCATTCGCCAAAGCGGCGCAATTGCGGAACATCGCGGGCGGCGGCGTAGGTGGTGCGGGCGCCGACCAGCAAGGTCGAGTTGATGGTGGCGATGGCCGCGAGGCCGACCATCAGCAGGATCAGCAAAACGCCAGGGGCACCGAAGGCGCGGTTCAACAGTTCCACCGCCGGCGCGTTGCTCGCCGCCAGGCCTTCGAATCCCAGCCCTTGGACGAACGCCCAGTTCAGCGCCAGATAGATCGCCATCAGCACCGTCAGCGCACCGAGCATGGCGATGAAAATACCGCGTCGACCATCGCGCACTTCGGCGGACAATGTCGCCGCATCGCTCCAGCCGCCGAAGGCCAGAAACACAAAGATCATCGCCGCTGAAAATCCCGCCGCGCCAGTGTGTTCGGGCACCACCGGATCGCTGGGCAGCGCGGGTTCGATCCCTTGCCACGCCAGCCAGACCCCGGCGCTGGCAATACTCAGGAACCCGAGCGCAAGCAACCCGACCAACACAGTCTGAGTAATGAATCCAATGTGCCTGCCCGTCAGATTCAACAGTACCAACGCAGCGATGATCGCACCGGCAAACAGCCCCGACCCGTAATGCCCCAACGGCACGACTGCGTTGAAGTAGTCGGCAAACATGAACGCCGACAACGCGATCCACCCGGTGTGCATCACCGAGAATCGCGACCAGGCAAACAGGAACCCCATGCGCTCGCCGTAAGCGGTGCGCAGGAAATGATAGTCACCGCCCGGATGCGGAAATGCGGTGGCCATCTCGGCAAAGCACAAGGCCCCGGCCATCGACGCCAGCCCGCCGAGCACCCAGACCCAATAGAAATGTTCCGGCCCGACGTTCAAGGCGACGGTCGGCGCGGTTTTGAGAATGTCGGTGGTGATCACCATGCCCAGCGTGATCAGCAACGCCTGGAACACCGGCAGATGGCGTTGGGGGCCGTGGGTTTTGCTCATGGTTCGTCCTGCATGCTTCAATCCTGCATAGGGATCCGCCATCCATGGCGGCAAAACTCAGAAGCCGTAAGTAGCGGTGGCGTAGTAGTACGCGCCGTTGGTGCCGATCGGCGAGAGCACGTCATACGGCAGGTTGCCGCCGTAGTTGATGGCCGAGCCGGAGCGTTCCGGGAAGTTGTCGGTCAGGTTGTTGCCGCCCAGCGCGATGCTGAATTTCGGGGTGAATTTGTAGATCACCTCGGCGTCCAGTTGCCACACCGCGCCATAGGTTTGCTCAGGCTGCGAGTCGCCGAAATCGAACACCCGAGTGGTCTCGCCCTGGCGAGTCAGACGCCCGAGCAGGCCCCAGTGTTCGCTGGTCCAGTTGGCGGAAAACACGAAACGATCCTTGGGCGCGGCGTCGGTCAGGGTGTTGCGTTCCTCGACGCCGACCAGCGCGTCATTACCGATCCCTAAGGCGGCCAGCTGCGACGGCGTGCCCTTGGTGCTGGTGACCTTGGTGTGGTTGTAGGTGTACGCGGTGGTCAGACCCAGTTGCCCTTCGTAGAACGGCTGATGGTAGTTGAGTACCAGTTCGGCGCCGTCGGTGCTGGTGTCGGCGGCGTTGGTGAAGAAGTTGACGTCATGCACGCCCGGCACGCCGAAGTTGTCGTTGATGTAGCTTTCCAGCGCGTCGCTGCCGATTCGCTGCGACAGGGTGATGCGGTCCTTGACGTCGATGCGGAACACGTCGAGCGACGCATCGAAGCGTTCGTTCAACTGGAAAGTCAGGCCAAGGCTGAAGTTCTTCGAGGTTTCCGGATCGAGTTTTTCCGCGCCCAGGGCACGGGCAATCGGATCGTTGACCGACAGCACGCGGATATCGGTGAGCGTGCCGCCGTCGCCGAAGTTGCTGGTGGTGTTCTGGAAGCCGCTCTGGGCCAGCGACGGCGCGCGGAAGTTGTTCGACACCGCACCGCGCAACGCCCATTGATCGGTCAATTTGTAGCGACCGCTGAGCTTGCCAGTGAGTTTGCTGCCGGCGTCGTCGTAATGTTCCCAGCGAGTGGCGGCATCGACGAAGAAACGGTCGGTGAGATCACCGGACAATTCGGCGTAGGTGCCGAACACGTTGCGATCCAGATCAGACTCTTCACTCGGGCGCAGGCCGTTGGCGCCATCGGCCCCGGAGCCGATGTAGGAGGCCTCGTCCCCGGCAAACGTCAGGTAGTTTTCGTAGCGGTATTCACCGCCCACCGCCAGCACGAACGAGCGGCCGCCAAGGCGCAATTCGCGGCTGAAATCCAGGTTGGTGGTGGTCTGACGCAACTCGTAGTCGCCAGTGTCGAAGCGGGTCGGCGAGTCCGCGCCCAGGCTGACGTTGAGGGTGCGACGGGTCGCCGATTCGAAGCGGTTGCGACCGTGGGTGACGCTGCTGTCGAAATCCCAGTCGTCGCCGATCAGGCCTTTGTAACCGGCGGTGGCGGAGATGTCGGTGTTGTCGCCCAGCGATTGCGGCAAGTAGCCGTTGGGGTAGAACTGCGGCTGTTCGGACGGGTAGCGATAGAACTCGGCGCCGGTGGTGTGGCGTTCGTTGTAGGTGCCGAAGCTGTAGGCCTTGCCGCCGGCCAGCGGCAATTCGCCGTTGAACCAGGCGTTGACGTCCCGCGCCACGCCGTCGCCCATCACGTAGTTGCGCTGGCCCGCGGTGTCGGCGAAACCGTCGTAGCCAGCGCGGTTGGTCGGGTTGCGATCCTTGTACTCGGTACCGCCGCGAATGAAGCCGCCCTCCTCGCCCAGCCGCGTGCCGATCTTGGCGGTGGTCACGCTGTTCTGGCCGTCGGTGGTGGTTTTGCCGATGGCGTCTTGGTGAGTGTGGTAGGCGCCGTAGCTGGTGGACACTTCGCCGCCTTCGGGGGCATCGTCGAGGATGATGTTGATGACCCCGGCAATCGCGTCCGAGCCGTACTGCGCGCCCGCGCCGTCGCGCAGCACTTCGATGCGTTTGATCGCGCTGATCGGGATCGAGTTGAAGTCCACCGGCGCCGTGCCGCGACCGATTTTCGATGAGTCGTTGACCACCGCCGAGGTGTGGCGGCGCTTGCCGTTGACCAGCACCAGCACCTGATCCGGGCTCATCCCGCGCAGCTGCGCAGCGCGCACGTGATCGGCGCCGCCGGAGTTGGACTGGCGCGGAAAACTGAACGACGGCAACAGCGTCTGCAACGCCTGGCCCAGCTCGCCGCCACTGGCGCCGGCGGTCTTCAGGTCCTCGGCGGTCAACACATCCACCGGCACCGGCGAATCCAGCACCGTGCGTGCGGTGCCCCGGGTGCCGGTGACCAGCACGGTGCCCAGCCGTGTGTCATCGTCGACGCGCGCGGAAGTCTCTTCGGCTTGCGCAGGAAGTTGCCAGATGGCACTGACAACAGCGATGGCGAGTAATGAACGCGAACGGTGAATCATGCGACAGCTCCTTGAATCGCAGTTAATAACCGGCCGCTGCCGAATCATGAAGTGTCGGCAATCAGTGCACGGCAATTTCTGCTGTAGTTTTGATATTCAGAAAGGCAGCCAAGTGTGTTGAGTAACTATCGGCTGTTAGAGCGCAAGAACCCCAAAGTTAGTAGAACCCCCTGTTTACCGATCCTAGACGAGCGGTCGCACGCCGCAAAAGAACCAATAACGCTTAGGTTATGCCCGACGAACGGAGTGTTACCTGAGCAACACTTGTGTTTGCGCAACAACATGAAAATCCAAATAACCAACAACTAATCACGCACAAAAAAGCACTCCACGTTGTTGTAGAGTACTTTATTAAGTTGTGCTTTTTTTGGCGCGAAGTTAGATGCCGTCAGTCGAAGTCCTTTTCCCGCCAGGCATCTTCGGCAATGTCCAGCGCATCGCCGCTGAAACGCTGTTCAATGAACGGATCGGCATGCAAATGAAAGCCGTTGCGCTCCCAGAAGCCCGGTAGTTCCTGATCGGTGAACTCGAGCCCGCGCAACCATTTCGCGCTCTTCCAGAAATAACGCCCCGCCACTACCAGACGCAACGGCCAGCCATGTTGCGCGGTCAGCGGCTGACCGTTGTAATGGGTGGCCAGCAGGCTGTCCGGGTGCAGCAGGTCATCGAGACGCAGGTTGGTCTGGTAATCGTGATCGGCGTGGGCCATGACGAAGGACGATGTCGGCCGGATGTCCAGGGCCTGCAACAGATCTTGCAGGTGCACGCCGCTCCAGCGGGTGTCGAATTTCGACCAGCGTGTCACGCAATGAATGTCGCATTGCAACGAGCGTTGCGGCAGCGCTTGCAGATCGGCGTAGGTCAGCTCGACCGGGGTCGCCAAGGTGCCGAACAGGCGCAACGACCACGTCGTCAGGTCATAGGCCGGCACCTCACCTTCGTGCAGGATTGGAAACCGCTCCGTCAGCACCTGCCCTGGCGGGAGGCGTTCGCCCAGCACCACATCGGCTTTCGGCGAACGGCTCTTGCGCAGGCGCGCAGCCTTGTCGTGCATGTCGGCTCCTCAGTTCGCCACAGGAATCCACGGCGCCCGCGCCACATTGGCGGAATCACCGAAGGACGGCAGTTTCTGCCCCAGGTCGCGCACGTTCTTCACGTCCAGATCCAGCAGTTGCTGGCGGGTGATCAGGGTCGGAGGAACCAGCACCTTGTGCCCCGGATTTTCCCCGGCGATCAGCATCGCCAGGCTGCGCACGCTGATCGCGCCGGCCACTTGCGGATTGACCGCAGCGGTGGCGGCCCAGGCGCTGTCCGGTTCTTTCATGATCTGGATGTCGGCAGTGGAAATGTCGGCGCTGTAGATCTTCACCTTGCGGCTCAGACCGGCCTCGTCCACCGCGATTTTCGCGCCTTTGGCGAACTCATCGAATGGCGCGAAAATCACGCTGATCCCCGGATTGGCCCGCAGCACGGCGCTGGCCTGATCCGCCACCGAGTTGGCAATCGGCGGATTGAGCGTGCCGAAGCGCGCCTTCTCGATGATCCCCGGATTGCTCGCCTTGACCTGACTCCAGATCTCGTCGCGGCGTTCCATCGGTGTGAAACCGCTGATGTAGACGTACCCGGCGTCGAAACGGGTGCCGTTGTCCTTGACTGCCTGATCGAGTGCCAACCGCGCCAGCGCGTGGTGGTCCTGCTCGACCTGGGTCACCTGTGGTGTGTTCAGGTCGACGTCGAACGCGACGACCTTGATGCCTTTGGCGAGGGCCCGATCAATTGGCCCTTTGAGGGTTTCCGCCAGCCCCAGCTGGACGATGATCCCGTCGACACCGAGGTCGGCGGCCTGATCAATCATCTCGCCCTGACTGGCTGCCTGCTGCCGGGCGTCGAACACCCGCAGGTTGGCGCCCAGCGCTTCGGTCTGTTTCTCGACGCCGCGCAGATAGGCTTCAGGGAAATCCCCGGAAAACAGATAGCCCACCAGCGCGATCTGTACCTGACCTTTATCAAACGGCGCCGGTGCGCCGGGCAAGGCTTTGGCCTGCGCATTGAGCGCCAGCGCCGAGAGCAACGCCCCGGCGAGGCAATGACGTGCAAACTGCTTGATTGAACCGTGCATGGATCTTTCCTTGAAGCATCAATAAAACGGCTCAGCGCGCCCGATGCGCGAGGCCGAAGGTGAACATCAGGGCCAGCACCAGCACCAGTCCCTTGACGAAATCCTGCGCGTAATACGGTGCGTTGAGCATGGTCAGGCCGTTGAGCAACGAAGCCACCAGCAGCGCACCGACCAGCGTGCCGAACGCGTTGGGCTTCTTCGCGCCGAGCACAGCAAAACCGATCAGTGCGGCGCCGAGTGCATCCAGCACCAGACCGTTGCCGGAGCTGACATCGCCGCGCCCCAACCGCGCCGCCAACAACAATCCGCCGAGCGACGCCAGCAGCGCCGAGAGCACGTAAGCGAGCAACTTGAAGCGCTGCACCGGCGCACCGGCCAGACGCGCCGCCTGCTCGTTGCCGCCAATCGCATAGAACAATCGACCGATGCGTGTACGCTCGAGAAACAGCCACACCGCCACCGCGACCACCGCCGTGATCAACACCGGAACCGGCACGATGTCCCACAGCCGTCCTCGACCCAGTGCCAGAAACAAAGCACTGAACGAACCTTCGGCTTCATCGCCGTTGGGAAGGGTCATGCCCACCGCAATCGAACGCCCGCCCGTGGGAATCAGTTGCACGCCGATCACCAGGAACATGCTGCCGAGCGTCGCGAGAATGTCCGGCACGCGCATCTTCACGATCAGCCAGCCGTTGAGCAGTCCCACCAGCGCGCCACCCGCGAGACTGATCAGCATCGCCGGCACCGCGCCCCAACCGAGCACCACCATCACGTAACTGGCGATCATCAGGCTCATGGCGGCCACCGCGCCGATCGACAGATCCAGTCCGCCGACAGCCATGGTCAGCGTCACGCCCAACGCCAGCAGCGCGACAATCGACACCGACTGCAGGATGCTGAACAGATTGCCAACGCGCAGGAACGCCGGTTCCGCCACACTGAAAAACACCACGATCAACGCCAGCACCCACAGCAGGCCGTAGCGGATCAGCGCTTGCACGAAGCGCTCGGACGGCGCCGGGGCGGATGACAACAGGGAACTCGAATCAGGCACTCGCTCTACTCCTTGGCGCGGCGTGAACATTAGAATTTTGCGGGTCGCTGCCGGCCAGCGCGGCGACCAGGGTGGCGCGATCCAGCCCGGCATGCGGGTACTCGGCCACCACCGCGTGATCGCGCACCAACAGAATCCGGTCGGCGATCTCCAGCGCTTCATCGACGTCCGAGCAAATCACCAACGTGGCGCGGCCAGCGGCGCTGTCGCGCAGCAGTTGGCCGATCTCGCGCCGGGCACGCACATCGACGCCCTGAAACGGCTCGTCGAGGATCAGCACCCTGCCCTCGCCGAGCAGCCAGCGACCGAGCACGACTTTCTGCTGATTGCCGCCGGACAACGCGCTCATCGGCACATCGATGCCGGCGGTCTTGATTCCCAGTGCCGAGACTTGCGCCTCGACCGCTGCTGCTTCGGCACGGTTGCGGATGAAACCGCCACGGGTGAAGCGTTCGAGGAACGGCAGGGTCAGGGTTCGGCGCAATGAAAAATCCGGCACCAGTGATTGACTGGCGCGGTCTTCGGCGGCGAAGAACACACCGCTCTGGATCGCCTGCCGGGGCGAGCCCGGTTGCCAGTCGGTGCCGTCCAGTTGCAGTGATCCGGACAACGGTTTGCGCAGCCCGAACAGCACTGCGGCGATCTCGCTTTTGCCGGCGCCTAGCAATCCGGTCAGCACCACCACTTCGTTTTCGTGCAGGGTCAGATCAAAGGCCTGGGTGCGCGGCAGGACTTTCACGTTGCGCAGTTTCAGCACTTCGTGCCCCGCCGCTCGCGGCGTGTAGACGTGAGCTTCCAGCGCCTGACCGAGCATCGCTTCCAATGCCTCGGGCAATTGCCTGGCACTGAACTCACCCGCCAGTTGCCCGTCACGCAACACCACGGCGCGGTCGGCCACTCGCTGCAGATCGGACAAACGATGGGAGATGTACAGAATCGCCACGCCACGACTGCGCAAGGTGTCGATCAGCCCGAACAGACGCTGCGCTTCGGCATCCGACAGGGCCGCCGTGGGCTCGTCGAGAATCAGCAGTCGCGGTTGCAGGGCGAAGGCGCGGGCCAGCACCACCAGTTGCCGCTCGGCCTGGCCGAGGTGCTCGATCGGTTGCTCCAGTGGCAGCACCAGTCCGAGGCCGGCGGCAATGTTCGCGGCGCGTTCCAGCAGGCGTTTGCGATTGAGCCAAAAGTCGGCGTCGGGGTGGCACAGTTCATCGAGCAGCAGGTTTTCCGCCACGCTCAATCCGGGCGCGATGCCTTCATTGATCTGCTGATGAACCGCAACGATGCCGAAGCGGCGCGCCGACAGCGGCGAACTGAAATGCCGGGGCTGGCCATCGATCCGGATCTCTCCGCCATCGTGGGCCTGGCTGCCGGCGAGGATCTTCACCAGCGTCGACTTGCCCGCACCGTTGGCGCCGAGCAGCGCCACTACTTCGGCAGGAAAAATATCCAGGCTGACCCGGTCCAGCGCCCGGTTCGAGCCAAAGGTCTTGCTCAGTTCACGTACACGAATCAGTGGTTCGGACACCACGGCGACAGGCGCACCCATAAAATTCCTTAACGTCGATGAGCCAGCGATCGCACCAGTCGATCGCCCAGGCTTTGCACGCCCTGGACGAGGATGACCAACACCACGACGGTGGCGACCATCACTTCATTGTTGAACCGCTGATAGCCGTAGCGGATCGCCAGGTCGCCCAGTCCCCCGCCACCGATGACCCCGGCCATGGAGGAAAAACCGATCAGCATCACCAGCGTCAAGGTGACGCCTGCCAGCAGGGCCGGCAGCGCTTCGGGCAGCAGCACTTTGAAAATCACATGACGGATGTCGCCGCCCATGGCGAGGATCGCTTCGATCCGGCCCTTTTCAACTTCGTCCAGGGCGTTTTCGACGATCCGCGCAAAAAACGGAAAGGCGCCGATGGTGATCGGTACGACGGCGGCGGTGCTGCCCAGGGTGGTGCCGACCACCAGCCGGGTCAGCGGGATCAGGGCAATCAGCATCACCACGAACGGCAGCGAACGTCCCAGATTGATGATCGCGCCCAAGGCTTGATTGAGCCTCGGCAACGGGTACAACCCCTGACGACGACTGATGAACAGCAACACCCCCAGCGGCAAGCCAATCAGCAACGTGAACAGACCGGCGAGCAGCACCATGTAAAGGGTTTCGCCGGTGGCGTTGAGCACCAGCTGCAGGATTTCATTCCAGTCGATCACGCGGTTCATGAGTGGGCCGCCCGTACGCCGTATTGCCGCAAAAAACTCAAACCGGGCGCGTCATGCCCCAGCGGCAAGCCGCAACTGGGTCGTAGCGAAGCGCCAAGGGCCGACTTTGGATCGGCGAGCAAACGAGCGACCGGCCCCGCCTCCACCAGTTTTCCGTTGGCCATGGACGCGGCGTGATCGCAGATCGACTTGACCACGTCCAGTTCGTGGGTGATCAGCACGACAGTCAAACCAAGCTGCCGATTGATGTCGCGCAACAGCTCCAGAATCGACGCGGTGGTTTCCGGGTCGAGGGCGCTGGTGGCTTCGTCCGACAGCAGATACGCCGGCCGCGCCGCCAATGCCCGGGCGATGCCCACCCGCTGCTTCTGCCCGCCGGACAGTTGCGATGGAAAGGCTTCGGCCTTGTCGCCCAGGCCCACCAGATCCAGCAGCTCGCGAACCCGTTCATGGCGTTGTGGTTTGGCGATTTTGGCGATTTCCAGCGGCACCGCGACGTTGTCGAACACGTTGCGCGAATGCAGCAGATTGAAGCCCTGGAAGATCATGCCGATGCGCTGACGCTGGCGGCGCAGTTCGCTATCGGACAGCGCGGTGAGATCCTCGCCATCCAGCAGAATCCGCCCCGAATCCGGGCGTTCGAGCAGATTGAGGCAACGCAGCAACGTCGACTTGCCCGCACCGCTGCGCCCGAGAATCCCGTAGATCGCACCATCGGGAATGCTCAGCGATACCTGATCCAGCGCCGGGGTCGACGCTGACGGATAGGTCTTGCTCAACTGCTCGACGACGATCATGGCGTGGCATCCGCCACCGGGATCACCGACCCCTTGAAGTTCTCGGCGATGTACTTGGCGACTTGCGGCGAGGTCAGGTCCTTGGCCAGCTGCTGAATGCGCGGATCGTTTTCCAGTTTCGGCGTGGTCACCAGAATGTTGGCGTAAGGATTGTGCTCGGCCTTCTCCAGCCCCAGCGCATCCTTGGCCGGCACCAGACCCGCTTCCAGCGCGTAGTTGCCGTTGATCACCGCCAGATCCACGTCATCCAGCGCACGAGGCAATTGCGGCGATTCGATTTCGAGGATCTTCAGGTGTTTCGGGTTTTCGGCGATGTCCTTGGGCGTTGCCTGATCCGCCGCCGGGTCGTTGAAACCGGGCTTGAGCTTGATCAGGCCGTTGTCCTGCAACAGGTACAACGCACGACTCAGGTTGGTGACGTTGTTCGGCACTGCAACCGTGCCTTTGTCCGGCACCTGGGCGAAGGTTTTGTGGCGATGGGAATAAATCCCCAACGGTTCGATATGCACCGTCGCGGCCACCGCCAGTTTTTCGCCGAGGGCCTTTTCCTGGGATTGCAGGTACGGCAGATGCTGGAAGTAATTGGCGTCCACATCGCCGTGAACCAGCAGCTCGTTCGAATTCACGCCCTGAGGGATTTCGATCACCTTGAGATTCAGTTGCGGATCGATTTTCTGAATGTAGGCCAGGATCTGTGCGTGGGGCACCGGGTCGGCGGCAACACGCAACGGTTCCAGCGCCTGAGCGCCAAACGAAGTCACCAGCGCGCCGAGGACGGCCAGGGTCAAGCCTGCTTTTTTCAACATGGGAAGCGTCCTTTTGCGAGTGATGGATCAGGCGTTGGCGGTCTTGCGCAGCGGTGTCTGGGTATTCGACGCATCGGCGTAAAAGCGCTGTGCGACATCGGGATGGGAGCGCAGTCGGCCCTTGAGGTAATTCCAGCCGACATCGCGGAACAACGGATTGAGCGGATCACTCGCCGGACCCCGCGCCTCGCGCAGCAACACCGCCGGCAACGGGTACAGTGGCACCACAGCGTCGAGTTGCGCGCCCAGGAAAAACGCGATGGACAAGCGCTCACTGCCCGCTGGCGGCGAAACCACGCGATGCACCGTGGCGCGCAGATAACCGTTGGTGGCCAGCTCCAGCAATTCGCCGATGTTGACCACCAGCGTGTTGTCCCGAGGCAGCGCATCGATCCAGCGCCCCTCTTCGATTTCCACTTGAAGTCCGGCCTGCTGGTCTTGCAGCAGAAAGCTGAGAAAACCCGAATCCTTGTGCGCGCCGACGCCCTGACTGCTCGCCGTCGAGGACTGCCCCGGATAGCGCATCAGCTTGATGTGTTCGTTGGGTTTGTCGCCGTGCAAGCGGTCGAAGGCATCTTCCGGTAGCGACAGTGACTGGGCGAAAGCACGCAGCAGACGCAGCGACATTTGGGTCATCGCCTGCTGCCAGTCGAGCAGCAGCGGCTTGAGTTGCGGCAACGCTTCAGGCCATTGATTCGGCCCTTGCAACCGTGCCCACAACGGACTGTCGGCGCTCAACGGCAAGACCTCGCGCTCGGCGCCCAGATCGAACTGTTCACGCTGATCGGGCTGCCCGCGAGTAATCTCGGACGCGGCGCGGTTGTAGCCGCGAAAATGCGGCGAATTGATCATGCCGACGGCGGTTTTCTCGTTGTCGGGCAAGGCGAAGAATTGACGGGCGTGGTCTTGTACTTGATTGAGCAGGCCGGCGTCGATGCCATGGCCGGTCAGGTAGAAAAAGCCCACATCGCGGGCGGCGTGGCGCAAGTCATCGAGAAAGGCCTGGCGTTGCGACGGCGTACCGTCGAGCAGGGACAGGTCGAGGATGGGTAATGCGGTGATAGCTGAGGTGTGCGGCATGATTCACTCCCGTGTGAATCAAACCTGAAGAGCCTGTGATCGATTCAGCGTGTGCCGTCATGGCAATCGGGGGTCTGTCGGTTTGATGCTTTTGATTCGTCTATGAAACAAAACTAAACGATATTAAAAACACCGAACAAATATCTTTTTTGCATTAGCTTAGTTCGGTCTATCGAGCGGCTCGACTGACCTCAGGACCGACCGCGGCATTCGACTTGCCGTTACCATCGGTCCTGAATCAGCTGACGGCTACAAACCGACGCGCTTCAACCCTTCGCGCATGCCCTGATCCGCCTGTTCGCACCATTGTTTGAGGGTGAGGTTCGGCGGCAGGTTGCTTTCCAGGCTCTTGTATTCCCCATCCGTGAACACTTCGCCTTTACGGCCAAACTGTTCGTTTTTGTCGCCGTCACGCTTGTCGAAATCGCCCGGCATGTTGCTAACGAATGCAGCCATCTTGTTGGCGTTCTCGGTGCTGTCCGCTTTCAGGAACCCCTTTTCGACACAGCTTTTGATCAGGCCTGACATGTTGCGACCGTTGTCGTATATCCCTTTCAAAGTGGCGGCGTCTTGCCCTTCGGCGTAGGCAAGCGTGCTGGTGCCAAACGCGGCTGCCATGGCGAGAATCAAAGAAGCGGTCTTCATATTTATTCCTTTAAATGTTGGAGCGTTTTGAGCTCTTTTTGAGGTGAAGCATGTTTTGGGTGAAGCATGTCTTGTTCAAATAACGCGCCGAAAAGGCCGCGTCATGGAGACGGCAATTACAAATATCGATTTAGCTGACAACGGCCCCTTTGGGCCCGCTGGCAATCAGCGCCGCCCCACAGGCTGTTTTCATACCGTCCAGCGCAATGGGTGTGCCATCGACGGTGTAGGTGCTGCTGCCCTCGGCAATCGGGAATACCCCTTTGCACAATGGGCAACTGACCTTGTGACCGACCCCGGCAATCGGCTTGCCGTTGAGGTTGGTTTGGGAGAAGGCTTCGAGGACCTTGCCACCGTGGGTGGTGGAGTCGCCGAGGCGGATTGCGTCTTTCATGTTGTCTCTCCTTTGACCTGACTTCTGGCATGCCAAATGGGGCCGTCGAACCCATCAAACGTGAAAACGGCGGGCCTTGAGTCGTATCAGGGGAAGTAGCTTTCGATCTCTGGATACTCATCCAGGAACTCATCACTTCGAATAAAGGCGTCAAGATCCGGGGACTTCTTCGCAGCCGCGACAATCGCCTTGATCTTCTCTGCGTTGTCCGAGTTCACGACACGACCGATCAGAATAAGAGGCCATTCCTTGCCACTTGCCTGTCTTTGCAACGTTGAGAAGTTCACCGCAAGCCTTTCAGCAAAAACGCCCGCTTCAGCATGATCAAGAACACCCACCACGCGCTCTTGCACACCGTAGTCGTCTTCATCGCAAAAGGTCGACAGTAGTGCATCAATGGTTTTTGCATCGAGTTCGTCGCGGACACTGCTCACGAGCGCCGAGAACTCACGAGCATCTTCCGGGTTCTCGTAGCGATCCAATGAAACCAGTTTATCTCGCCACACTTTGAACGCTTGATCATTCATGGTTTCTCTCACTTATCCAGAAATTTACGGCACTTGGCATACGCCAGCATTTCTTGCATTGCTTCATTGTACTTTCTGGGTTGTCCGACCTGAGTGGCTACACGGCGCACATCTCTGATCTCCATCGCCATTGCACCTCTCATGTCTCCCACTTCGATTTTTGACTGAACCTGAGCTCGATAGGCTTTTCCGGGATTACCCTGGTGGCCGTGACTCATTGTTTGGCTATGGTCATAGGGCTCCATTTGTATTGCTGGCCCCTGGCTTCTCTTAATCGGACTGGTGCTGTCTGCCGGCATGTGATGCGACTCGATCCCCGAGGCCGTGGTGCCTCCGTAAGATCCACCTCTGAATGGCCCGGTTCCTTCAGGGTTGCCTTTCTTCAGATCGGCACACGGACATCTTGCCAAGCCTAGCGGGTCAATCCAGCCCAGTGGACTCGGCGCATATACAAAGAGGTTCAACCCACCGTCATAACCGATGGGATCTTTGCTGATGAAGCGTCCAATCAACGGATCGTAATAACGATAACGATTGTAATGCAGCCCCGTTTCATGATCGTGATATTGCCCCTGGAAGCGAATCGGGTTGCCAATACCCTGTTGCTGCGCCATTGGCGAACGCTGCTCAGACACGCTCCCCCATGCCTTGTACTGAGCGCTCCAGGCTATTTCGCCATTCTGGTCGGTCAACTCCAGAGGCGCCCCCATTCGGTCGCATTGATACCAACTCAACACGTCGATTGGCAGTGCCACAGGTACGTGATTCCACACCGGGTCGTCCTCCAATTGATACTCGCCGCTGAAGTCAGGCTGCCCCATCAGAATGATTGGTTGGTGTCGCAAAGCTTGCGCAACCGGAATGTAAGTACCCGGCTCATAGATGTAATGCACTGTGCGTCCGGGATCACCATCCAGCAGAGCCGGACTGCTCTCCCAGGCCAGCGTATCGCCGTCCCAGCCATACAATGTGAAACCACAACCCGACTCTCGCTGCTTGCGGACAAACTCATTGTCGTTCCACTGTGAGCCGGCTTCAGGCCGTCGCTTGAAATGCGCAGTCGAGTTCTTGTAAAGGCGGCGTCCCAATACATCGTAGGCATACTCGACTTCCAGTCGGGCATCATCAAAGTGAACCAAACGGTCGAACAAATCCCAGCGCATTCTGGCGATACTGCCGTTGTGCCAACGCTGTATCAGATTGCCTCGATCATCGTATTCATAGTGGGTACCCGAGTACTCGCGCAGCAGGTTATCCACCCGCTTGCTACGCATCGGGTCCTGATCCAGAGGTCGGCGCATCTGTTCAACCGGCTCATCAAGCAAGTTACCGGCAGGATCAAAGGCGAAAGTTTCCACACCCTGTCGACTCGCCGCCTTGATCAGGCGCCCCACCGGATCGTACTGATACGTCAGCGGCCCGCGTCGCGTGTCGTTGAGAAGGATCAGTTGGCCCGCAGGATCATATTGATATTCACGCTTGAGCAACGTGCGCTTGTCATCGCTGCGACCCAACAATTGCTCCTGCAACTGCCCAGCCGGGTCCCACTTCTGCGTCTGCAATAAATGGTTGCCCTGATGACGGGCGATTTCGCGATGCAGATCATCACGCTCCCAGGCCAGCAACTCGTGGTCATCCACTTTCAATCCCAGCAAGTGCCCGCTGCCGTAGGTCATCCAACTGACTCTTTGGCCATCCGGACGCACAGTCGCTACCCGCTGATTCAGGGCATCGTATTCATGTTGCCAGACTGCGATCCGAGGCTGCTCCAGACTCAGATAATGCTGATGTTCACGCAGCAGGTTGCCCGCCGGATCGTGGAACCACTGCAAGCGACTGTGATCATTTTCAGCCAGTGTCATATTGCCGTTGCCATCGTAGGCAAATGTTTCACTTTGTACCTGTTCGCCCAGACTCGCACGGCGCTCTATCAGGCGGCCCATCAGGTCGAATTGGAAAGCCACTCGCCGCTCGCCATCAAGCTTGCTGCTCAAACGACCTGATTCAGTGTCGTACTGGTAGCGCGTAATATGGCCGTCGAAACCTGTTTCCTCCAATAACCGCCCCATCGGATCGTAGTGAAAATGGGCGCTACGCTCATTTTCGTTCTCCAAAGCGGTCAAACGACCGAGACGGTCCCAGCGATAGCGCAATGTTTGCTCAGCCGCATCCACTCGCTCGGCGATAAGGCCGGCGGCGCTGTAGTTCCAGGTGGTGCAGCGGTTCAGGCCGTCGACATGGGCCAACAGTCGCCCTTCGGCATCGCGACTGAAACGCTCCTCAGACTTGTCCGGATGCCTGATCAACACCAGTTGACCTGCCACATACTCATACTCGGTGCTTTGCCCTGCCGCATCGGTAAAGCAAATCAACTGACCCAGGCCGTTGTACTCCCAGGTACTGGTTTTGCCGGAACAATCGGTGTACCCGGTCAACTGACCGGCATCGTTGTATTCGAATTTCTTCTCTGCTCCGTTAGCATCCTTGACGGTCTCCGGATAGCCGGCAGATGTGTAGGTGTACTCCGTCTTGTTACCCAGAGGATCGACAGCTTCCACAAGATTGCCGCTGTCGTCATAAGCTCTGGTCCACTGTCCGCCCTCTGCATCACTAACCTTGATCAGTTGGTCCAGATCATCGTATGCGTAATGCACTACGGTGTTATCGGCACGGATGTGTTCGAGAAGATTGCCACGCTCGTCGTAGCTGAACCGATCAACGCTTCCATCGGTGTGGACATGTCGCACGACATTTTTGGCCTCATCGCGGAACAACCATTCCGAACGCTCATCCGGATGACGGATACGGTACGTGTAGCCAAGAATGTCGTAGTAGTGCCAGGTCTCATTGCCGTGAGCGTCAGTGACGTAGGTCAGACGAATGTTTTCGTCCCACTCAAGTCGAGTATCGAAGCTTCCATCATCCGCCCATTCACGAATCGCTTTGGCATCGGAGCCGTCCCCCTGCCATTGCAAATTCATGCCCCGCCCGGTCCGGTCGGTGTATCGCGTGATCAGATGGCTGCGGAATTCATAATTCCAGGCATAACCGTTTTCATCCCGTGCCTGAACCAGATCGCCCAACGCATCATAGTGATAGGCACACAGTTGGCGCTGAGGAATGCCATCGGCGATCTCCCACAAACCTGTCAGACGTCCGTGGTCATCGATCAGTGTTCCGAGTTGTAGATGAACCTTTGTAACGTCCCCCTGATAGGTGAGCAGGTCAGAGAGCACCGGTTCATTACCATGCATGTGCTCATAGTGCAGCATGATTCCAGCACCGCTGCGCAGCTCGATGCCGGCGAGCAGAAAGCGTGCCCCACGACGCACGTAGGTCTCCTTTCTCTCGACACCGCGGCACAGCAGCAATTGATTTTCACCTGAGCGAATCAGAGTCAGGTTTTCAATCGGGTCATGATGGGCATCGCCGACTTTGGGCAACGCATACTCATGACTTCGGCCATCGGCCGCATGAAAGACCAACCCGTCATCCACATAATCGAAACGAGTGGTGAACTCGTTGATCCAGCGAGCACCTAGGCTGCCTTTGTCGTAGGCCTCCAGATTCGAGTAATAAGTACGGTTCCAGACGACGGGAAACGGGCCCGGCAAACGGAAATCCGTGTGGGTGATGGTTTCCGTGCCGCGTGCAAAGCTGATGTTTCTTTTCGTGCCTGTCGGGACGCGATTCTTGCAATCACTGGCATCAGAACGGGCTCGAACCTGGCTTTGCTGCAACTCCAGTTGGCCTTTGCCGGCGCGTTGTTCTGCCTTGCTCGTGGCCCCCGGTTTGACACTGGCGGCCTGACCATGAGAGCGACGTTTGCGCCAAGTTACTACCGAGCCCGCCAACATCTGCAACAGCCAGCCGATGGAATGCTGAACGCCCGGGTCACCAAGCTTTTTCATCTGGGATTGCAGCTCCACCCCCAGCGTGCGAAGCATCGATGTGTTGCTCAGTACCAGAGCCTTGGCTTTCTCCGGCAGCAAGTTCTTGGCGGCACTGTTGGCAACGCCTTTGCCTGCAGCCTTGTAGGCACTGAAAGCGGCACCGAAAATGTTGCTGATAGCCGCCTTGGGGTCATGCAACAACTGACCGCGCGCCGCCGTGATTTTCGAACCGGCCGCATTGAGGTCTCCCTTCGCATCGAGCTTGCCATTGATCACCTTTTCCAGGCCCTTGGCGATCTCGTTCACCGCGCTTTGACCCAGTTTTCCAGCGTCGTCGAGAATGCCCGCCAGTTTGGGTTGTGCCTGTTTGACGAAGTCATCGATGGTGCCGACGATGGTCGCGTTCAGATGCCCGATCAACACTTCAATCAGAGAGTCCCCCAGCAGCATCTTGGCGCTGTTACGCAGCTCCTGACGCACCAACCCCAGGGTCGGGCGTAGTGTCATGCGCGCAGAAGCCATGGTCGGTGGCGCAGGCAATACACCAATCAGGTTGATACCCAGGCTGACCCAATCCAGCACTTGACGCTGTTTGCTTTTGGCCAGGGTGACGATGTCTCCAAGGGCATCAACCAACGCCATGATGTTGCCCACGACAGGAAGAGCACCCGCGACGTTCTTGACCCGATCGAGTGTGACGACACCGCCGCTGATGGACTGCAACCAGGCATCGAATTTGGCAGCGCCGCGTCCGACATCCTGAATATCGATCGTGTTGAGTGGCACCACCGCGACTTGCGGCTCACGCGTTTTCGCACCATCGGATCCAGTCGTCATGACAACACCTCTCCCGCCAGCAGGCCCGGGGTTTTCAAGGAAGCTTTTGGCAGGGCTGGAGCCGGAAGCGTTGGCAACTTGCCCGCTTTGCTCGCCGCCCCGAGAATCCCCGACGCACTCGGCATCGCCGCACTCGCCAGTTTCGGCAGTCCGGCCACCCCGCCCTGCACTGCCCCTTTCACCTGCTGCGCCGTTTGCATCGCACCTTGCGCGGTCTGCATTGCACCCATCCCTGTCTGTGCCAATTCCTTGCCCTTTTCCAACATGTCCCAGTTCTTGCTCGGCAACGCCTGCGCCACCATGGCTTGCACTTGGCTCGGAATGTCTTCCGCACCCGGCGGATTCAACGGCCATTCCGGCTTGCCGATGTAGCTGCCTTCACTCCAGGTGTCCGCAGGATCCTTGCCGAACAGCACCCGCGCTGGCCCCGGTGCGGCGCCGGCGACGCTGGCGAACCCCTTCGCGTCGAGCTTGCCCTTGATGCTTTTGCCCAGCGCATCGATGACTTCGTAATCGCCGTCCTTGATGCCCTGGCGACCGGCGTACTGGTTGAACAATTCGAGGTTGCCCTTGCCCGGTTTCGGCGGTTCCGGGAACACGCCCGCGAGGCTCTTGGCACCGGTGTAAGCAAAGTTCGCCGCGTGGGCGGTGTACGGGCCGCTGGTGGCGTGGGTGATGCCGCCGGCGTTGTAGGTCGTGGCGCTGCCGCCGCCCTGGATCACCAGTTCGGTCTTGGCGGTGATGGTGATGCGGTCGGCGTTGGCGGTGATGTTGAGCTTGGCCAGCAGGTTGATGCTGTCCTTGAGTGCCTTGACGTCGATGTCGCCGGAGGCCGCCACCAGACGCCAGCCCATGCTCTGCACGAACAGGCGCATGCCACGGCTGGCACTGGCCAGCAGGCGTTTGCCGATGGAAAAACTGGTGTGCCCAGTGCTGCTCAGCGCCAGGTGTTCGCCGGTAGCGATGTGGCTGGAACGCGGCGTGGTCAAAGCGATGCCGGCGGGGCTGGCGAGTACCAGATGCGGCTCGGTGAATTCGGGAAATTCATTGGCGGTGAGGTTCGCCGGTCCCGAGCCAAGCACGCCCTGATGCTGCGCGTGCAAGGCCTTGGCCACGTCGTCCTGATCGCCGGCTTCCTGGGCTTGAAGTTCCTTGGCCTGCGTGGCGAAACCGTCCTGTTGATCGCTGGCGGTGGCCAGGCGCTCGGCGGTTTCCGGCAGGTCCTTGTGGTGTTTGGATTCGTTCGGGCGCGGTTCGGTGGTGATCAACAGACCGGCGCCAGCACGCACGGCGCCGTGGCGGTCGGTGCGCAACTCGAACCCTTCACCGCGTGGCTGGCCACCGCTCGGGCGCGGGTGGGTCAGGTAACCGAGGTTGATCGCGCTCGCACCGTGATCACTGCGCAGCGCGATGCTGATCTCGCTGGTGGTGTCGTCGATGCGCAGTTCGTTGGCGCGGCTGCCCTTGTATTCCTTGCTCTTGACCGTGGCCAGGGTCTTGAAGTCCGGCAGTTTGTACGGCGGCAGGTTGGCGCCGTGGTACAGGCAACCGGTGATCAGCGGCTGGTCGGGATCGCCTTCGAGGAAGGTGATCAGCACTTCCATGCCGACCCGCGGAATGTTGATCGAGCCAAAGGTTTCAGCGGCCCAACTGGAGGCCACACGCATCCAGCAGGTGGTCTTGTCGTCGTGCTGGCCTTCGCGGTCCCAGAAGAACTGCACCTTCACCCGGCCGTACTGGTCGCAGAAGATTTCTTCGCCTTCGGGGCCGGTGACCACGGCGCTTTGCGAACCGAGGACTTTGGGTTTCGGGTGCTCCAGCGGCGGACGGTACGGCACGTCCCACGGGATCGCGTTGAAGCGGTTGCGATAGCCCTGATGGAAATCGTCGTTGTGGTCGGTGGTGTCGCTGGTCACCGACTCTTCCAGCACTTGCGGTTGTTTGCCTTCGTGGAAGATTTCCGTGAGCAGCCACAGGTCGTTCCACGTCGGGTTGGCGTGGTCGGTCAGGGCCAGAAAGTGCCCGGTGACCAGGATCGGCTGGTCGCTGTTGCCCTCGGCCAGGCGATAGTCGCTGCGATGGCGTTCGAGGTTGCGGTTGGCCAGGTGCTTGCCACGTTCGCGGTCCACGAAACGGCCCGGGTAATCGTAGTCTTCCAGATCCGGTTGGGCGCTGCTTTTGGCGTCGCTTTCCAGCTCGATCTTCGGTTTGACGAAGTCGTAATCGCGCCGCGTGGTGCGGCTGGTGCGGGTGGCCAGACGCAGGCCGAAACGCTTGACCACCGGCTTGTCCGCCACCAGCCCGGAGTCCTGCTGATAGGCCACGGGCGCGAGTTTCGGGAACACCGTCTGGTCATCGCCGAAGGTCAGTTTGTGGCCGCTGGACGTGTGCTGGAAGTGGTAGTGAATCCCCTCCTCCTCGCACAGGCGCTGGACGAAATGCAGGTCGCTCTCATCGTACTGCGTGCAGTAGACGCGCTCGGGATACACCGCGCTCAGCTGGAAGTGGTAGTCGCTGGCCAGAATGCCGTGTTCTTCCAGCACCTGACTGATGATCTGCTGCACCGTCATCTGCTGAAAAATGCGCTGGTTGAAGCGGTGCGCCAGATACGCAAGTTGCGGGCGCAGGGAGATCTTGTAGCGGGTCAGGCGCTTGCCCGCCTCGCCCTGGGCGATGCTGTAGATCAGCCCGTGAATCCCGGATCCGCTCGGCGACAGCTGCAGAAACGCCAGTTTGTGCAGCAGGCTTTCGAGGTTGATCGAGGCCTTTTCACTGACCAGTTCCAGCTCGAATTCGAAGGGGGTATTGAGGGCTTCTCGACCGGTGAACGACAGCACCTGAAAGTCGCTGTCCGCGCCATCGATGGTCAGATTGAAATGGGGCTGGTTGGCCGGTGAGAACATTCCCTTGTCCCTCGCACAGTGCTGCGATGCCGCCAGATCGATAAGGATCTGGCGGCAAAAAATTCTTTTGAAATTCATGATCTCGGCCAGCAGCGCTGGCCGAGACAGTAAAACGATCAGCCGTAATTAAACGACCGGAGCACGCCAGTCATCGGAACCCGAAGTACCGGAGACTTCGTGGGTCCAGGTGATTTTGCGGTAGGTGAACTGCACTTCTTCCAGATGAGTGAAGTGGGCGTTCGCCGGGTCCTGGCAGTTGTGCATTTTGTTGTTGATGGCGACGATGATCGCGTCTTCCAGTTTGGTGGTGTAGTAGTGCTCTTGGGTACCTTGAGCCGAAGTGCGGTACCACTGGATAACGATTTCGCTCATGCGCTCGCCGGAAGTCAGAGCTGCTTGCAGCAGCGGCGAAGCCTTGTCGTAGACCTTGGTGATCACAACTGGCTTGTGCACGCGCTGACCGGTTGGCTGACCGGATTGCGGGTCGCGCGGGATGATCACGTCGTGGGTGAACGCCTGAACCATGACCTGGTCTTCGTGACCTTCCTGATAGGTGTTGCCAACGGAGTCGGCGGTGAAGGCGCCGGCAGTGATCAGGCCTTGTTTTTCGCCGGTAACCGACATGTACGCGGGTGTTGCCATGGGGTGTGCTCCTTGCTCGATAGACAGAACCGGACGGCGTGATTGCCTGCCCAGGTAGCGAAGGAGTTATCAAAAGTCGTGCCAGCCATCACTTGGCCATTACCCATCAAGGGTTTACGAAGCTCTCGTGGGAATTTTCCAACTTTTTCTGTAGGAAACAGCGAAAAAGTGCGCAAGAAGTTGCGCAGTACTGTGCAACTTCTTGCGCACTTGGCTGCAGGCCCTTAAAGACAAGGCCTCCAGCGGTTTTCACCGTGCTTTTATTACGAACAACTGCGCAACTTTTTGCGCAGTTCAGCCAATCCGAAGAGAGCTCCGGGATCAGCAGTCCTGCAACGCCCTTGGCCGTTGACTGCGCTGCTGCGCCGCCGCATCCGGCGTCTGCTGCAACTGAAAGTCGAACTTCAATTCAGCGCGACGTCCCGCTGCATCTTCCAAAAACTCGACTTCCCCGACCAACCCTTCACGGGTCGCATACGCAAAGTCATCCCACAGGTATTTGTCCCCCGACAAATTGATCTGCGTGGTCAGGTGCCGATGCCCCGGTGCGGAAATGAAGAAGTGAATATGAGCCGGGCGCTGGCCGTGACGGCCAAGCAGGTTCAGGCATTCCTGGGTCGGGCCTTGCGGGTCGCAGCCATAGCCGGACGGCACGATGCTGCGGGCGCGGTAGCGACCTTCGGCGTCGGTGATAATCCGCCGGCGCAAGTTGTACTCGGACTGGCTCTGATCGAAAAACGAGTAAGTGCCTTTGGTGTTGGCGTGCCACAGGTCGACCGTGGCACCCGCTAACGGCTGACCTTGCGGATCGAACACCTGGCCTTCGAGGAACATCACCGTGGCGACGCCCTCCTCACTGCCGTCATCCATCCGGCATTCGCCTTCGTACAGCGGCGCGCCGGCCACGTACAACGGCCCTTCGATGGTGCGCGGCGTGCCGCCGGTCAAGCCGATCTGCGCATCCTTGGCGTCCTGCAACAGGTCGAGGAAATGCTCGAGGCCGAGGCCCGCCACCAGCAACCCGGCTTCGGAGCGGCCGCCCAGACGGTTGAGGTAATCGACGGCTTTCCAGAATTCGTTTTCGCTGATCTCAAGGTCTTCGATGATCCGGGCGGTGTCCTGCAACATCCGCAGGACGATGGTTTTCAGACGCGAGCTGCCGCCATCGTTGGCAAAACCGGCGGCTTCTTCGAAGAACGTTTGCAGTTCGGCAGTATGGGCAATCTTCACGGTCATGGTGTTCACCTCATCTTGTTGTTGTGGGGTCGGTTCCGCGGTCAGCGGTCGTCGGCGTGAATCGACGAAGGGTGGCGGCAGAGACCGTCGATCTCGATGTCCATGTAGGGAAACAGCGGCAACAGCATCAGGGTGTCGTGCAGCGCTTCGACGCTGGGCACATCGAACACGCTGTAATTGGCGTAGTGCCCGGCGATGCGCCAGAGGTGGCGCCACTGGCCTTCGCGCTGCAGGCGCTGGGCGAGTTCCTTCTCGTCGGCCTTGAGCTTTGTGGCAACGGCCGGAGCCATATCGGCGGGCAATTTCACGGTCATTTTTACGTGGAACAACATGGCGTTCTCCTTAGGGGTCAGTGCCGGCGAAAACGCGCCAGACGCTCTTCATCCAGCGTCAGGCCCAGGCCCGGGGTGCGTGGAATGTGCAGGTGAAAGTCGCGGTACTGCGGGCGCTCGGTAACGATGTCTTCGGTCAGCAACAGCGGGCCGAACAGCTCGGTGTCCCAGGTCAGTTGCCTGAGGGTGAGGAACGCATGGGCCGAGGCCAGGGTGCCGACGGAGCCTTCGAGCATGGTGCCGCCATACACAGCGATGCCGGCGGCTTCGGCGATTTGCGCGGTGCGCAACACGGCGCGCGGGCCGCCGTTCTTGGCGATCTTCAAGGCGAACACGCTGGCGGCGCCGTCGGCAGCAAGGCTGAAGGCGTCCTCCAGGCTTTCGATCGATTCGTCGGCCATGATCGGCGCCGGGCTGCGCTGGTTCAGGCGAATTTGCCCGGAGCGATTGACCCGCGAGATCGGCTGTTCGATCAGGTCGATACCGTTGTCGCCGAGCACCTGACAGCCGCGAATCGCCTGGGACTCGTCCCAGTACTGGTTGACGTCGACCCGCACGCTGGCGCGCTCGCCCAAAGCTTTTTTGATCGCCACTACGTGTTTCAGATCTTGCTCCAGCGGGTTGGCGCCGATCTTCAGTTTGAAGATCCGGTGCCGCCGCGCTTCCAGCATCTGTTCGGCCTCGGCGATGTCCCGAGCGGTGTCGCCGCTGGCCAGGGTCCAGGCCACTTCGAGGCTGTCGCGGACCCGGCCGCCGAGTAGTTCGCTCACGGACAAACCAAGGCGTTTGCCTTGGGCGTCGAGCAATGCGCTATCGATGCCGGACTTGGCGAAGGTGTTGCCCTTGGCGATCTTGTCGAGCTTCTGCATCGCGGCGTTGATGTTGTCCGCGTCCATGCCGATCAGCGCCGGCGCCAGGTGTGCATCGATGTTGGCCTTGATGCTTTCGGGACTTTCATAGCCGTAGGCCAGGCCGCCAATGGTGGTGGCTTCGCCGATGCCTTCGATACCGTCGCTGCAACGCAGGCGCAGGATCACCAGCGTCTGGTTCTGCATCGTGTGCATCGCCAGTTTGTGCGGGCGGATGGTCGGCAGGTCGACGATGACCGCCGACAGGTTTTCAATCAGGATCCGGTTCATTTCAGTGTCCATTCAAGCGTGATCAACCGAGGTCACCGCCACCGACCGGCAGGGTCACACCGGTGATGTAGGAGGCGTCGTCCGAGGCGAGAAACAGGATCGCGCCGACCTGTTCGTCGAGGGTTCCGTAGCGTTTCATCAGGCTGCTATCGAGGGTTTGCGCGACGATTTCCTGATACCAGGCCTGCTCCTGCGCGGACTGTTCGCCGCTGTTACGCGGAATGCGCCGGGGCGGTGCTTCGGTGCCGCCGGGCGCGGTGGCGTTGACCCGAATCCCGCGCTCGGCATTCTCGAAGGCCAGGCAGGCAGTCAGCGCGTTGATCCCGCCCTTCGCCGCGCCGTAGGGAACGCGGTTCAGGCTGCGGGTCGCAATCGACGATACGTTGACGATCGCGCCGCGCCCCTGCTTGAGCATGTACGGCAATGCGGCGTGGCAGCACCACAGCGTCGGGAACAACGAGCGGCGCACTTCGGCCTCGATCTGCTCGACTTCGTAGTGCTCGAACGGCTTGGCCCAAATGGTGCCGCCGACGTTGTTGACCAGCACATCCAGGCGCCCGAAAGCATCGATGGCGGCGCTCATCACCCGAGCGCAATCGGCGTATTGCTCAAGGTCGGCGGTCAGCGACAAAACGCCCTCGCCTTGCAGTTCGTGAACCAGTGCGGAGCGGTCGACGGCGACGACGTGTGCGCCCTCTTCCAGCAATCGCTCGCACACCCGGCGACCGATGCCCTGCGCCGCGCCGGTGACCAGCGCGACCTTGTTGGCGAATCTGTTGTTCATGACAACCTCGACATTCAGAAAGAAGACTCAGGCCGCCGCGAATTTCTCGTAGTAGAAATTCGCCGGCGTGATGCCCTGTTCGCGGATGTACTGGCTGACCGCCTCGACCATCGGCGGCGGGCCACACAGGTACACGTCGACGTCGCCTTCGTTGAGGTGGCGCGGTTCGATGTGCTGGGTGACATAGCCCTTGAGCGGGTGCCGGCTCTGCGGATTGGCCACACAAGCGCCGAAGCTGAAGTTCGGGATACGCGCGGCGAAGGCTTCGAGGCGGTCAAGCTCCACCAGATCGAAGTCGTTGGTCACGCCGTAGATCAGGTGAACCGGATGCTCGCTGCCCTGCTCGGCGATTTTCTCCAGCATCGCGGTAAACGGCGCCAGCCCGGTGCCGCCCGCCAACAGCAACAACGGCCGCTTGATCTCGCGCAGGTAAAAACTGCCCAGCGGCCCGGCCAGATTCAGGCTGTCGCCGGCCTTGGCCAGCCCGGTGAGGAAGCTGCTCATCAGGCCGCCGGGGACATTGCGGATCAGGAAACTGACCTCGCCGTTTTTCTGCAGCGAGCTGAAGGAATAGGCCCGGCTCTGCTCGCTGCCCGGTACTTGCAGGTTGACGTATTGCCCCGGCAGGAACGCCAGTTTGCTCAAGGACTCGCCCTTGAGCGACAGCGCGATGGTGCTCTCGGAAAGCTGCCGGACATCGCTGATCGACGCCTGATAACTCGCCTGTTCGGTCTTGCACACCTGCGAGCCGACCGGCACCCGCACCACGCAATCGCTTTCGGCGCGCATCTGGCAGGTCAGGACGTAACCCTGGGCCAGTTCCTCGTCACTCAGGGCGTCTTCGATGAAGTTGTCGCCCATGGCGTAACGCCCGGCCTCGGCGAAACACTTGCAGGTGCCGCAGGCGCCGTCGCGGCAGTCCAGCGGGATGTTGATGCCTTGGCGATACGCCGCGTCGGCAACGGTCTCGTGGCCCGAGGCCTCGATGAAACGGGTGACCCCGTCTTCGAAATTCAGTGCGATCTGGAAACTCATGGTGCACCTCGCTCACAGCGTCGAGCCCGGCTCGCCGCCGTCTCGATCAGATGTGGTAGATGTCGATGACCTGACGGACGTAATCGTTCTTCAGCACGACTTTCTTGGCCTTGATCAACGGCTGTTCGCCGCGCAGGTCGAGGGTGTAGAAGCTGGTGCCGAAGTAGCTGTCGGTGACCTGATAGCGAAAACTCAGGGTGTGCCAGTTGAAGCGCACCTGGCATTGCCCTTCGCCCTGCTCGACGATCTCGATGTTGCTCAGGTTGTGCGAGGTGCGCGTATCGGGGATGGTCGCGCTGGAGCGCTCGGTCTTGATCCGGAACACCCGATCTTCGAGACCGCCACGGTTGCCGTACCAGATCAGCGAGATTTCGCTTTGCGGGTCTTCGGTCAGGGTGTCGTGGTCGTCCCAGGCCGGCATCCAGAAACTGGCGTCGGCGGCGTAGAGTTCCAGCCATTGATCCCACTGGCCGTCGTCCAGATAACGCGCTTCGCGGTAGAGGAAATCGCGCACGGTGTCGTAGAGATTGCTCATCACACAGCCTCCACGGGGATCAGGTTTTTATCCCTGGCGGCGGCCTTGAGCATGGTTTCGTGCCAGTACTTGTGTTGCAGCACGAACAGGCCTTCGTCTTCGGTGCGCAGGCCGGACAGCAAGGGCTTGAGGTCGATTTCCTTGGCCGCCGCGTCCGCGCCTTCGACCCAATGGGTCGCGCCACGGGACATGTCGTTCCAGCCGCGCCCGGCGCCGTAGCCGGTCTGGCACGAGCGGAATTCTTCGAGGTCATCCGGGGTGGCCATGCCGCTGACGTTGAAGAAGTCTTCGTATTGGCGGATGCGTTTGGCCCGGGCTTCCGCGCTTTCGCCTTTGGGCGCGATGCAATAGATGGTGATCTCGGTCTTGTCGACGGAGATCGGCCGGGCAATGCGGATCTGCGAGCTGAACTGATCCATCAGGTACACGTTGGGGTACAGACACAGGTTGCGCGAGTTCTCGATCATCCAGTCGGCGCGGGCCTGGCCGAAGTCCCGGGCCAGTTCATCGCGACGCTCGTAGGCCGGGCGGTCCTCGGGGTTGGCCCAGCGGGTCCAGAGCAGCAAGTGGCCGTGATCGAACGAGTAGAAACCGCCGCCCTTCTTCGCCCAGCTGCCGGCGCTCATGGTCTTGATCTCTTCGCCAGCATCGCGCTGCTGACGCTGGTTCTGGGTAGCGGCGTAGTTCCAGTGCACGGAGCTGACGTGATAACCGTCGGCGCCATTTTCGGCGGTGAGTTTCCAGTTGCCTTCATAGATGTAGGAACTGGAACCGCGCAGCACTTCAAGGCCTTCGGGTGACTGATCGACGATCATGTCGATGATCCTGGCTGACTCGCCCAAGTGCTCGGCGAGGGATTTCACATCGGCATTCAGGCTGCCGAACAGAAAGCCGCGATAGGATTCGAAACGCGCGACCTTGGTCAGGTCGTGGGAGCCTTCGCAATTGAAGCCTTCGGGGTAGCCGGCTTCGCTCGGGTCCTTGACCTTGAGCAGTTTGCCGCTGTTGTTGAACGTCCAGCCGTGGAACGGGCAGGTATAGCTGGAACGGTTGCCGGACTTGTGCCGGCACAACATGGCGCCGCGATGGCTGCAGGCATTGAGGAAGGCGTTGAGTTCGCCAGCCTTGTTACGGGCGATGAACACGGGTTGGCGACCCATGGTGGTGGTCAGAAAATCGTTGACGTTGGGGAGCTGGCTTTCGTGGGCGAGGTAAATCCAGTTGCCTTCGAAGATGTGCGCCATCTCCAGTTCGAACAGCCGTGGATCGGTGAACATCTCCCGCTTGCAGCGGTAGGCCCCCTTCTCGGGGTCCTCTTCAAGCATGGCATTGAGGTAGTCGATTCCCAGGGACATGGCCGGGGCCTCCATTGTTATTGTTCAGGCCAGGTCAGATTAGGGAGGCAACGCGGGGGGCAATATCCGAATCCTGCAGAGCGCTATCCGTTTTGTGCAGGACGGCGCGGCAGGTGCTTCAGATTGTTTCGGGGCGGGAATTCAGTGGCGGCGTTTGAAGGTCACGGACGGCAATTCGCCGAACTGCTGGCGATAGCTTTCGGAGAAACGCCCCAGGTGCAGGAAGCCGTAGTCCAGCGCCAGTTCGGTGAGGTTGCGCACCGGGCAGCTCGGATCACTGAGGCAGGCATGAATGCGCTCGAGCTTGCGCTGGCGGATGTATTGCATCGGGGTCACGCCGAGCTGGCGTTCGAACAGCGCGTACAGTGAACGCGGGCTCATGTTCGCCTGGGCCGCCAGGTGTTCGGCGGGCAGATCCAGTTTCAGATTGCGCTCTATGTAGTCGAGGATCCGCTCGAAACTGACGCTCGGCGAACTCAGGCATTCACGGCTGACGTTGGTGTTCATCAGCGAAATCAGTTTGCTGCCGACGATCTGCGCGTAGTGCTCCTGCACCCGCAACAACGGATCGCTGGCTTCGGCTTCCTGGCAGATCATGCCCAGCAGGTGGGTAAACCCTTCCAGCTCGTCGAGCCGGTAATGATTGCGCAGGAACCGGATGCCTCCGGCAGGATGCAGCCAGCGCTGTTCGTCGCACACCGATTCCAGCACGCTGACCGGCACTTTGAGAATGAATTTCTCGCAATCGTCGGAATAAGTCAGGTCCACCGGATCGTCCGGGTTGATCAGCAGCAATTCGCCCGGCACCAGATGATGCTCGCGCTTGTGTCCGCGCCACAGGCAGTTGCCTTGCAACAGGACTTGCAGGTGATAGACCGTTTCCAGTGCAAGCGACGTGACGCGAACGCTGCCGCCATAGCTGATGCGGCACAGATCGAGGTCGGCGAGTTTGCGGTGGTTGAGGCTGGCTTGCGGGTGGGTGGTTTTGGACAGGCCGATGAAATGCTGGCCGACGTGCTGGTTCACATAGTCGGAGACGGCATACGGGTCAGCGTGGCGAAACACGCTGCTGCGGTCGCTCAGCAGGCGGCTGTCCATGGGCAGGGCACTCGATCTTGTCGTTATGGTGATGGTCATGGTTTGCGCCATCACCGGTCACAGTACGCCGGCAAGCAGGATCGGGCAATTGGACGAAGGTTTGGCTGTCCGGTGATCGAACGGATTTCAGCAAATCCGGATTGACGGTCCCAAACGAAAAAACCACCTGCGAACAGGTGTTTTTGATCCAGGCGACAAACGCGATCACTCAGCAGTTGGCTGCTGCTCCAGCAGGGCCGCCCGTCAACCTGCAAAGGCAAAGGTGCCGAAAGCTATTTTGTGACGGGTAAAAATTTCAGGCAGGCGAAACCGGTCTTGATACGCAATTGCTGGATAGGCTGAACACTTTCCTGATCGCCGACCTTTTTCACTACACCGATCCCACAGTGATACTGGTCGTACTTGAATACCGGAATAATGCCGGGCTTGGTCTCGCTCCAGAAGCCGGTCTTTATGGTGTAAACAGCACCTTCCTCTGGTGTGAAGGAAAAGGGAATCTGGCACTGAGTACTGCCGACTACATCGCGGTAAGTCAGTACAAGTTCTTTACCGACAGCGACTTTGGACTCGATGAAATCGCCGTTATAGGAAAGCGGCGTATAGCCGGCATAACAACTTTTTTCGTTGAACGTCATCGCGTCCAGCGTCGTGCCACGATCATATTTAAGGCGAACAGTCGCAGAAGGCTCATCCGGGCGGGGAAACTCGTACTGCTTGCCCATGAACAGTGACGTGCAACCACTGAGTGCAAACGATCCGGCCAACAGTGCGCACCAACCGAGCATGTATTTACCGACGACCATCAATCATTCCTTGAGACGTTTAAAAAGGGAACTGCTTGCCCCTCAGAGCAAACTCCACGACACCCCGACGTACATCGCCATCCCCTCACCCGGCGTGGAGCGTGCGGCGTCCATTCCTTTATCGTCATAGCCCGGCGTAACTGTAGCGGCGTAATGTTTGTCGGTCAGGTTGCGCATGTCCAGCCAGGTCTGCCAGTCGCCCTTGGGTGCGTTGTAACCGAGGGTCGCGCCGAAGGTGGCGTAAGGATCGGCGTAATAGCTGTTGGCGTAATCCACTGCGGTTTTCGAGACCAGTTGCGTGTTGACCGCCGCGAAGAACCCCTGCGGGAAGTCGTAACGCAATTCGCCCTGGTAGTAATGCATCGGCAAGCCCGGCAGGCGGTTGTCGCCGAAGCGGTCGTCATCGCGGTAATGGAAGTCGCTGAAGGTGTAGGCCTGCCGCAGGCTCAACTTGCCGCCATCGTTCGCTGACCACAGGTTGCTGCTGAGGCTGGCTTCAATACCTTGATGCACCGTCGGGCTGGCGTTGAGTTCGTAAGGCGTGGTGGCGTTGGCGTCCGGCAATACCGAGAGCAATTCGTGGCGCACCTGGGCGTAGTACCAGGCCAGGCTCCATTCGCCGAGCGCGCTGTCGCCTCGGCCGCCGAGTTCCAGGGTGGTCGCGGTCTGGTTCTGCAGTTTGATGGGGTCGCGCTGAGTGCCGGTGGCCACACCGCTGCCGGCCGGAAAGCGGACGTTGGAGCTGTAGATCAGCGACCACGGATGCGGCGCTTCGACGGAGCGGCTGAGGTTGCCGAACAGTTGCAGGTCCGGCGTCACCTGATAACGCAAGCCCAGGCGTGGGGCGTAATCCCAGTCGCCGAGGCTGGTTTTGCCGCCACCTTCCGGGTAGGTCACGGCGCTTTCGCGGCGGGTGTAGATCGCGGCGAGGCCGGTGGTCAGCCACAGGTCGTTGGCGATTTCCAGGTCGTTGCCCACATGCAGGACAGAATCTGAGCCCTGATAAGTGAAGTTGCGCATGTGCGTGCCCGGCGTATAACCAGCGGTGTTGCCGCCGGGAATCCGCACCAGTTCGCTGGCACCGTCGTTTGGCAGGTGTTTGGTCACTCGCAGGCCCACGGTGCTGTTGCTTTCCATCCCCCAGAGGGTATCGCGGCGCTTGTAGTCGAACGTGCCGCTGACATCGGTGTACGCCACCTTCAGGCGGTTGGGACCTTCGCGCAGGTCCATCGGGTAATCGTGATAAACGAGGCCGGTCTGGATGCTCGAATCGTCGTCGATGTAGTACGTGGTCTTGTTGCCGATGAAGGTGCTGCCCGGCTGATCGCGGCTGTCGTTGCGCGTCACGTAGGCCGGGTTGGCCGCGCGCGGATCGTGTTCGATGGAGTGTTTGGTCACTCGCCCGGCGAGGTCGTTGTCGGTCTCGCGGTGACGAATGTAGAAGCGGGTTTCCAGATTCGGATTGAAGCGATAACCGAAGTTGGCGATCACGCCCTGGCTCTTGCTGGCGGTGTGATCCTGATAGCCGTCGGAGTGCGCATCGGTCATCGACAGGTAGTAATCGAAATCGCCGAGCACCTGGCCCGAGCTGACTTGCCGTTGCGCATAGCCGTGGCTGCCCATGACGTAGCGCACATTCAGCAGTGGCGCGTTGTAGCCGGTGTGGCTGACGTAATCGACCGCCCCGCCAAGGGCCAGCGCACCACGATCGAAGCCGTTGGCACCACGCAATACTTCCACATGATCGAGCCACAGCGGCTCCAGCAACTCGTAAGGCGTGCCGCCGGGACCGGTCAGCGGCAGGCCGTCGAGCATCGTGTACAGCCCCGACGCGTGAGCACCGGGAGCCCGATTGATGCCCGAACCACGAATCGAGATTTTCACCCCCTCATTGCCCGCCGACTGGGCATACACCCCCGGCTGATACGCCAGCACATCCTGATTGCTCGCCACCCGCCCCTGCATCGGGCGGCGCATATCGACCACGTCGGTGCCACCGGGCACCTGTGCCAACCGGGCCTTGGCCTCCTCCAGCGAAAGGTCTTCGCCGCTCTGGTCTTCAGCCCCGATCAGCACTTGCCCCAACTCCATGCCCTGAGACTCGGCTTCCACCGGACAAGCAAGGGCCAGCCCCAGCAATGCAGCGGGCAGTGTTTTGAGCGAGGGCATCGAAAGAACTCCAGACAGAAACGGGCAGTGAGAACTGCGACGTATGAATGAACGAAGTAAACACATGGTGATTTTGTTTTTTGTCAGGTAAACAGGCGGCTGAAATGCTGAATTGTGATTTGAACGAGGGAGATGCAGGGATGGCCGAAGCAGTATTGAAGACGAAACTGGTCAATTTTCTGGCCCCCGGCGGACTCTGGGTTGGCGGGAAGGTAACGGTGACCCACTCCACGATTTTCATGAACGCCAATGCCATGAACCGTATGGTTCAGGACGGGGCTCTGGATATTGAAATCCCCATGGCATCGATTCGAAAGGTCAGCCTGGAATGGGGGTTCATGACCAAGATTGTGTGTCTGGAAACCGACTACGGCTACTTTTACTTCCGTTGTTTCGGGGCGAAAGAGATGGTGTCAATGATTACCAAAATGTACGTGTCGCGAGCCTTGCAACGCACCTAGTGAACGGGGCTTGATTTAAATGCTCTTGAGCCCTCGGACCTCTCTGATCGGCATCAAGGGCTCGGGGCCAATCTCAGGCAGCGCCCGCGAAGTCAGCGTCCATCGCGGGCCGGTCGTAATCGAGGAGATACGCTTGATGGCGGTGATACAGCCTTGAAAGCAGATCCTTGTTGGGCCCGACCACGTCCATTCCTCGGTCGTCGTAAGGGAAAACCATCACCTCGGCCTTCAAATTGAACAGGTAGACCGCGCAGCGTGGATTCGGCGCAATGGCGCCAAAGTCCGTGGCCAGTGCGCACCAGAGCAATGCTTGAAGCGACCTTGCGGGCGCTTCGAATGCGAGGTTGATCCAGTACTCGGGTTCGCTTTCGCAGAACCAGTCATCCGGATCAGTGCGTTCACTCCAGATCGAGCGTTCTGCAGGTATCTCGATGCCAGCCGACCGAAGGGACTGAAGCAACGCTCGATGGGTAAATCACTGGCCGCCGGAGTGAAAGCGCAGACAGGTCACGAGCGTGGGCTCGCCACTGAAAATGTCGGTGCAGATCTCGGTCGATTTTCGCAAGGCCAACAGGAACTGTTCGATCATCCCTCCCGTTTCGGAGAGTTCGAAACGCAGTCCTCCCGGGCAGGAATAAAACAGCGGCCTTGCGAAGGCCTGGTCGGTAAAAATCCGCTCGATTTCAAGATGAAGGTTCACTGAAGTCCTTTCCGGTCATTATGGCTCGGGCGGCTATCGCGCCTTATCAATTCTTGCACTTGGCCAACACCACCTGACAGGTACCGGGCGTACCGCCCGAGCGGCCGGCGTAGCGCATGCAGTTATCCATGGATTTTTTCTGTGCCTGGCCCAGGGTCGATCCCCACGCAAGGCCACCCTCGCCCATCGTCGGCACCGCTTTGGCATAGCAGCGATCACCGGTGGTCGCGTAGTGAGCCTTGCTCGAACAGGACGCCGTCAGCGTCAGCAGGATCGCGCACAGGCCATACGAGCATCGGCGTACCCAGAATTCGCTCATCTCGTTTCACCTGCAGCAAGTTGGGCTGACAGGGTCAGTCTAGCCGCTATGACCCGCGAGCCGCTCATTGCTCCGTCGCCTGTCGATACTGACGCGGCGTGAACCCGGTCGAAGCCTTGAACTGCCGGGTGAAGGCGCTGTGATCGGTGTAGCCGCATTGCAGCGCCACCTCGGTGATCGGCAGCTCGGTGTGCAACAGGCGATGGGCATGTTCCAGCCGTACCTTCTGGATCATCTGCCTCGGCGTCAAGTGGAAGACCCGTTTGCAGTAGCGCTCCAGTTGCGCCACCGAAATACCGGCAATCCGGGTCAATTCACCCAGTGTCACCCGCCGATTGAAATGCGCGCGGATGTGTTCATCGACGGCCGCCAGGCGCTGAAACGCCGGATGGGTTTCGCTGGCCGATTGCAGGTCCACCGAAATCCCGGCGAGGCCGATGATCTCGCCGTCGCGGTTGTACAGCGGGCGTTTGTGCGTCAGGCACCAACCCGGTTCGCGGCTGCCGTACAGATGCAGTTCCAGTTGATCCTCCAGCACGAACCCCTCTTCCAGCACCCGACGATCCTGCTCGGTATAACCGGGCCCGAGTTGCGCCGGAAACACCTGCGCACTGGTTTTGCCGAGCAGCGGTTTCAGGTCTTTCAGGCCGCAGCGTTGCACCAGCGTACGGTTGGCCAGGACGTACCGCGCCTGCACATCCTTGATGAAAATGACCGCGTTCGGAATCACGTCCAGCATCGGCAACAGCGGCGCCACGCCGGCCAGCAGCGCGTCGAGGGTATGAGGACGCTGGCGCTCATCGCCCTGACAAAGGATCGCAAACGCGTTCTGCATGTGAAGGTCTTCCCCGGTGAGTGGATCGGCCTGAGGTGTTCGCGTGCAGATTGCAGCAACGTTCGAAGCGTGTCGAGCGCCGCTGTCTTTCTTCGCAACTGTGCCGAATTCGTCATCCAGAGCTGCGCAAAACATCAATCGCCCGACGCCCGATGAGTTCACTGTTTAGCCGTTCCAGTGACTCACACCTGCCTATCCAATAACTCACAAGAAGGCGATGCCATGTCAGGCCAAGGCAAGTTCAAAAAACAACTTTCATTGATCGACCTCACCTTTATCGGGCTGGGGGCGATCTTCGGTTCCGGCTGGTTGTTCGCGGCCAGTCACGTCTCTGCGATTGCCGGGCCGGCAGGGATATTTTCCTGGCTGCTGGGCGGCTTCGCCGTGTTGCTGCTGGGCATCGTCTATTGCGAACTGGGCGCGGCATTGCCCCGCGCTGGCGGTGTGGTGCGCTACCCGGTTTACAGCCACGGGCCGCTGCTCGGTTATCTGATGGGTTTCATCACGCTGATCGCGTTTTCCAGTCTGGTGGCAATCGAGGTGGTTGCATCGCGCCAATACGCGGCGGCCTGGTTTCCGAGCCTGACCAAGGCCGGCAGCGGTGATCCGACCCTGCTCGGCTGGCTGGTGCAGTTCGGCCTGCTCTGCGTGTTCTTCCTCCTCAACTACCGCAGCGTGAAGACCTTCGCCAAGGCCAACAATCTGGTGAGCGTGTTCAAGTTCATCGTGCCGTTGCTGGTGATCGGCGTGCTGTTCACCTTCTTCAAACCGGAAAACTTTCAGGTTCAAGGCTTCGCCCCCTTCGGGCTCTCGGGCATCGAAATGGCGGTTTCCGCCGGCGGCGTGATCTTCGCCTACCTCGGCCTGACCCCGATCATCTCGGTGGCCAGCGAAGTGAAAAATCCCCAGCGCACCATCCCGATTGCGCTGATCCTGTCGGTGCTGCTCTCCACTGCAATCTACGTGCTGCTGCAAACGGCTTTCCTCGGCGGCATCCCCACCGAATTGCTCGCCAATGGCTGGGCCGGGGTTTCCAAGGAATTCGCCCTGCCGTATCGCGACATCGCCCTGGCGCTGGGCGTGGGCTGGCTGGCGTATCTGGTGGTGGCGGACGCGGTGATCTCCCCCAGCGGCTGCGGAAACATCTACATGAACGCCACGCCTCGGGTGATCTACGGCTGGGCGCAGACCGGCACGTTCTTCAAGGTCTTCACCCACATCGACGAGAAGTCCGGGATCCCGCGTCCGGCGCTGTGGCTGACCTTCGCCCTGTCGGTGTTCTGGACCCTGCCGTTCCCTTCCTGGGAAGCGCTGATCAACGTGGTGTCCGCCGCGCTGGTGCTGAGCTACGCCGTCGCTCCAGTGACCGTCGCCGCGCTGCGGCGCAATGCACCCGACATGCCGCGCCCGTTCCGGGTCAAGAGCATGGGCGTGCTGGGGCCGGTGTCGTTCATCATCGCGGCGCTGATCGTTTACTGGTCGGGCTGGGACACCGTGTCCTGGCTGCTCGGCTTGCAAATCCTGATGTTCGTCGTCTACCTGCTTTGCGGCCGCTTCGTGCCGACGGCCCACCTCAGCCTGTCCCGGCAAGTGCGCTCGTCGGCGTGGCTGATCGCGTTCTACGGCGTGACCATCGTCCTGTCGAAACTCGGCACCTTTGGCGGCCTGGGCATCCTCACTCATCCGTTCGACACCCTGGTCGTCGCGGCCTGTGCGATGGGCATCTATTACTGGGGCGCCGCCACCGGCGTACCGGCGCACCTGCTGCGCCTGGAATCGGAAGAGGATGAAAGCGAAGTCGCTTCGCCGTCCCCTGCCTCCGCCACCAATCCGCGCACTGCCGGCGCTTACTGAAATCACTCAACGGGACCTGTCCATGAAACGAGTACACGTCATTGATTCCCACACCGGCGGCGAACCCACGCGTCTGGTGATGAAGGGTTTTCCCGATCTGCCTGGCAACACCATGGCCGAAAAGCGCGACGCCCTGCGCCACCAGCATGACCAGTGGCGCCGCGCCTGCCTGCTGGAACCGCGCGGCAACGATGTGCTGGTGGGCGCGCTGTATTGCGAGCCGGTGTCGCCGGACGCCACCTGCGGCGTGATCTTCTTCAACAACGCCGGCTACCTCGGCATGTGCGGCCACGGCACCATCGGCCTCGTTGCTTCGCTGCAACATCTGGGGCTGATCGCACCGGGCGTGCACAAGATCGACACGCCGGTCGGCCCGGTCAGTGCAACGCTGCATGAAGACGGCGCCGTGACCCTGGGCAACGTGCCCGCCTATCGCTCACGCAAACAGGTGGCGGTGGAAGTGCCGGGATACGGCCGTTTCCTTGGTGATGTGGCCTACGGCGGCAACTGGTTTTTCCTGGTCAGCGAACACGGCCAGACGCTGACGATGGACAACGTCGAAACCCTGACCGACTTCACCTGGAAAATGCTCAAGGCCCTGGAGGACCAAGGCATTCATGGCGAGGACGGCGCGGTCATCGACCACATCGAACTGTTCGCCGATGACGCCGAGGCCGACAGCCGCAACTTCGTCATGTGCCCCGGCAAGGCCTACGACCGCTCCCCTTGCGGCACCGGCACCAGCGCCAAACTGGCGTGCCTGGCCGCCGACGAAAAACTCGCGCCGGGCGAGCGCTGGGTGCAGGCGAGCATCAGCGGCAGCCAGTTCGAAGGCCGCTTTGAATGGGAAGGCGAGCGCATTCGCCCCTACATCACCGGCCGCGCCCACATGACCGCCGACAGCACGCTGCTGATCGACGAAACAGATCCGTTCGCGTGGGGCATCTGAGCCGCTGCGCTGCTTTTCCAAACCTATCTGAATGACCGTTCCAAGGAGAACAATAATGAGCGACAACATCTTCACCGGCTGCATGCCCGCCCTGATGACCCCGTGCACCGCCGCACGCACACCGGACTTCGATGCGCTGGTGGCCAAGGGTCGCGAGCTGATCGATATCGGCATGAGCGCGGTCGTGTATTGCGGCTCCATGGGTGACTGGCCGCTGCTCACCGAAGCCGAGCGTCAGGAAGGCGTGGCGCGGCTGGTGGGTGCCGGGATTCCGACCATCGTCGGTACTGGCGCCATCAACACTCGTGAAGCAGTGTCCCATGCTGCCCATGCGGCAAAAGTCGGTGCTCAGGGTTTGATGGTGATTCCCCGGGTGCTGTCCCGAGGCGCTTCGCTCGCCGCACAGAAGGCGCACTTCTCCGCGATTCTGCACGCCGCGCCGAACTTGCCGGCGGTGATCTACAACAGCCCTTACTACGGCTTCGCGACTCGCGCCGACCTGTTCTTCGAACTGCGCCGTGAATACCCGAACCTGATCGGCTTCAAGGAATTCGGCGGTGGTGCCGACCTGCGCTACGCCGCTGAAAACATCACCTCCAAGGATGATGACGTGACCCTGATGGTCGGTGTCGACACCCAGGTCGTGCACGGTTTCGTCAACTGCAACGCCACCGGCGCCATCACCGGCATCGGCAACGCGCTGCCCCGCGAAGTGCTGCAACTGGTGGCGCTGAGCAAGCAGGCGGCCAAGGGTGATGCCAACGCCCGGCGACAGGCACGGGAGCTGGAATCGGCGCTGGCGGTGCTGTCGTCCTTCGATGAAGGCACGGATCTGGTGCTGTATTACAAACACCTGATGGTGCTCAACGGCGACAAGGAATACACCCTGCATTTCAACGAGACCGACGCCCTCAGTGACTCTCAGCGTCGGTACGCGGAAGCCCAGTACGCGCTGTTCCGTCACTGGTACGAAAACTGGTCGGCGCAGCAGAACTTCGCCTGACCTGCCGCCCCGCTCAAGCCCGCCGCCCCACGGCGGCGGGCCTTATTCGTGACCTGCTTTGATAAGGAATGCGCCATGACCCTGACGGGCCAACTGCTGATCGGTCAGCAAACCCTCACCGGCGACCGCGACGTCATCCACGGAATCAATCCCGCCACCAACACCCGGTTGGAACCGGCCTATGCCGGCGGCTCTGCCGAACATGTCGAGCAGGCCTGCGCACTGGCCTGGGCGGCGCTCGACCGTTATCGCGAGACATCGCTCGAGGCACGAGCCGAATTCATTGAAACCATCGCGGGCGAAATCGAAGCCCTCGGTGATGAACTGATCGACCGCGCCCTGGCCGAAACCGGCCTGCCGCGCCCGCGCCTTGTGGGTGAGCGGGGCCGTACCTGCCAGCAACTGCGGCTGTTTGCCCGCACCGTGCGGACCGGTGAATGGCTGGATGTGCGAGTCGATACCGCGCAACCGCAGCGCCAGCCAATGCCGCGTTCGGATCTGCGTCAGCGACAGATTCCGCTGGGGCCGGTGGCCGTGTTCGGTGCGAGCAACTTTCCACTGGCGTTCTCGGTGGCGGGCGGCGATACCGCGTCGGCCCTGGCCGCCGGTTGCCCGGTGATCGTCAAGGCCCATGGCGCCCATCCCGGCACTAGCGAACTGGTTGGCCGTGCCGTTGCGCGGGCGGTTAAGGCCTGTGATTTGCCGGAAGGTGTGTTCTCGTTGTTGTACGGCTCAGGCCGTGAAGTCGGAATCGCGCTGGTCAGCGATCCACGGATCAAGGCCGTCGGCTTCACCGGTTCGCGTAGTGGCGGGCTCGCGCTGATCAAAGCGGCTCAGGCACGGCCCGAGCCGATTCCGGTGTACGCGGAAATGAGTTCGATCAACCCGGTGTTGCTGTTCCCGGCAGCGTTGCAGAATCGCGCCGAGGCGTTGGCCCAGGGTTTTGTCGCTTCGCTGACGCTGGGTGCCGGTCAGTTCTGTACCAATCCCGGTCTGGTGATCGCCCGCAAGGCGCCGGCGCTGGACGCCTTCATCGGCGCCGCCAGCGAATTCATCCAACGCAGCCCCGCGCAGACCATGCTCACGCCGGGGATCTTCAATGCTTACGAATCCAGCGTGAATGCCCTCACGGGAAATTCCCGGGCGCGTATTGCCGCCGTCGGCCAGCGAGCAACGGATCCGAATCAGGGCCAGGCCCATCTATTCGTCACCGATGCCGCCGAATTTCTTGCCGATCACACCTTGCAGGACGAAGCCTTTGGCGCCGCGTCCTTGATCGTGCAATGCGCCAGCGACGCGGAAATCCGCCAGGTGCTCGAACAGCTGGAAGGCCAACTGACCGCCACGCTGCACTTGGATGACGAGGATCTGCAACAGGCCCGCGCCTTGCTGCCAACCCTGGAACGCAAGGCCGGACGCTTGCTGGTCAACGGCTGGCCGACCGGGGTCGAAGTCTGCGATGCGATGGTGCATGGCGGACCGTTCCCGGCGACTTCCGATTCGCGCACCACGTCGGTGGGTACGGCGGCGATCCTGCGTTTCCTGCGCCCGGTCTGCTATCAGGATTTCCCCGACGGCCTGCTGCCCACCGCGCTTAAACACGCCAATCCACTGTCGTTGCGTCGCTTGCTCGATGGCCAAAGGGAAACCGTGAAAAATGCCGAATAACCCGCACGACATCGCCGTGGTCGGCGCCGGCATCATCGGCGTCGCCAGTGCCCTGCGCCTGGCCCGTCAGGGCTTGCGGGTGGTGGTGATCGACCCGCAGGAACCCGGTCACGGCGCCTCGTTCGGCAACGCCGGGCACCTGGCGACCGAGCAAGTGTTTCCAATTGCCGACCTGTCGATTCTCAAGCGCTTGCCGGCCATGCTCATGGACCCGATGGGCCCGCTGCGCCTGGACTGGAAATACCTGCCCCGCGCCCTGCCCTGGTTTGCGCGGCTGTTGCTGAACCTGCGCTCGGCGCCGTTCCAGCGCACCGTTGCCGGATTGCGGGCGCTGAATGAAAGCTCGCTCGACGCCTGGCAGCGCTTGCTCAAAGACATCCAGCGCCCCGAGCTGCTGAAGATGGAAGGTTCGCTGCTGGTGTTCGAACGCCCCGACTCACGCACGGCGCTCGAAGCATTGCAGCAACGCCTGCAACAGCAACAGGTGCCGGTCGACTGGTGGCAGGCCGGCGCGGTACGCGAGACCGCGCCGCAACTGAGCGAACGGATTCAGGGCGGACTGTTTTTCCCGAACACCGGGCATTTCATCGATCCCCACCGTGTCGTGCGTGAGTTGGTGGAGGCGGCGAAAGCCAGCGGCGTGCAGTTTGTGAAGCAGCAGGTTCAGAGCGGACAACTGAACGAGCATGGCGTCAGCCTGAAGACCGGAACCGGCACCCTGTCCGCCCGCCGGGTACTGATCGCGTGCGGCGCCCACTCGGCAAAACTCACCGCCGCACTGACCGGCAAAAACGTCCCGCTGGACACCGAGCGCGGCTATCACCTGATGCTGCCTCACGAAAACAACCGACTGCCCTTCCCCGTCACCTCGCTGGAACGCAAATTCATCATGACCCCGATGTCCGAAGGACTGCGTCTGGCCGGCACCGTCGAATTCGCCGGCCTCGAAGCCCCGCCGACCATGGCTCGCGCCTGGCAACTGCATCGGTTGAGCAAGGGGTTGTTTCGTGATGAATTGAGTGTCGAGGCGGCCACACCGTGGATGGGGTTTCGGCCGTCGCTGCCGGACTCGTTGCCGGTGATCGATCGGGTGTGTGACGGGAGAGTGTTGCTCGCATTCGGGCATCAGCATCTGGGGCTGACGCAGGCGGCGGTGACGGCGGAGATGGTTGGGGGAATGGTGTTGCCATCGACGCAGGACACCGCTCGTAGGCTTCCGTTGAACGAGCCCTATCGACTGGATCGCTTTTGAGTGGCGGTCTATCGGGCGCCCTGCTGATATTCACGGGGCGTACACCCGAACTCTCGGCGAAACACCGTGTGCAGGTACTGGGCGGATTTGAAACCGCACGTGCGGGCAACGTCTGCAATCGCCGTGTCGGTTTTTTCCAGCCCGCGGGTGGCCGCCGCCAGTTTGAAACGCAGAATCTCGTCATGCACGCTGCAGCCTCGCACCGTGCGAAAGTGCGACTCCAGCGAGGAGCGCGACACGCCGACATAAGCCGCCACTTGCGCGGTCTTGATGCCCTGGCAGGCATATTGGCGGATGAACAGCAGCGCCTGCATGACGTAAGGGTTACCCAACGGTTGATGCAAGCTCGACATCTGGACGTTGATCGCTTCAGGCGGGATCAGGACATGCTCGCCCGTTGACGGCTTACCGTGCAGCATCTGGTGCAGCAGTTGCGCGGCGGTGCGGCCCATGGTTTCGGTGCCCTGGATCACCGAACTCAGGGGGACCCGGGTCAGGCTGCGGGTGAGCGGGTCGTTGTCGATGCCAATCAACGCCACCTGCTCCGGAACGGCGATGCCGGCGGTCAGGCACGCTTGCAGCAACTGCCGGGCGCGGGCGTCACTGACTGCGATGATGCCAATGGGCTTGGGCAGGCTTTGCAGCCAGGCAATCAGTTGTTCGACGGCGCTGTCCCACAGCGGTGCACTGGTGCCCATGCCGCGATAGACCTCGGCGCGCAACCCGTCCCGCTGCATCAATCGCAAAAAGGCCTTTTCGCGCTCCTGAGCCCATCGGTTCGCCTGCGCCTCAGGCAGGCTGAAGCAGGCGAACCGTTGCAGCCCGGCCTCGATCAAGTGCTCATAAGCCATTTTGATCAGCGCGTTATTGTCGGTCGCGACGTACGGGACCCCTTTGGGGTAGGCCCGCTCATCCTGATAAGAACCTCCCACCGCCACCACGGGCAATTTGATGTCGGCCAGCGCCTCGCCAATAAGCGGGTCGTCGAAGTCAGCAATGATGCCGTCGCCCTGCCAGCGCTCGATGCCCTTCAACCGGCAGAGAAAATCCTCTTCCAGGAACAGATCCCAGGACGCGCGCGTGCTGCTCAGGTAGTTGCCGATGCCGCTGATGATGCCGCGGTCATAGATCTTGCTGCCGTTGAACAACAGGGCGATGCGGTGAACAGGCGGTATGGTTTTCATTGTTTTTTATGCTGTTCCGGGCCCCTTGCCGTAGAGGCGGTCTGCACAGACTAGGCGCGCAGAGGGCGAATCTCAATACGCAAAATCGCACTCCGTGTTGGTGATTTTCGTAATCGGCAGGCACAGGGCCGTTGTTAGTATCGGGACACGCCCAAGAACAACAACCAAGAACAACAAGGACATTGCCAATGCCGTACTTCCCCGATGTCGAGCGGATTCGCTACGAAGGTCCTGCCAGCGACTCTCCCCTTGCCTTCCGTCACTACGACGCCGACAAAATCATCCTCGGCAAACCCATGCGCGAACACCTGCGCATGGCCGCCTGTTATTGGCACACCTTTGTCTGGCCGGGCTCCGACGTGTTCGGCGCCGGGACGTTCAAGCGCCCGTGGCAACACGCCGGTGACCCGATGCAGCTGGCCATCGGCAAGGCGGAAGCCGCGTTCGAGTTTTTCTCCAAACTGGGTATCGACTACTACTGCTTTCACGACACGGATGTCGCCCCCGAAGGCCACTCGCTGAAGGAGTACCGCAACCACTTCGCCCAAATGGTCGATCACCTGGAACGCCATCAGGAAGAAAGCGGAATCAAGCTGCTGTGGGGCACCGCCAACTGCTTCAGCAATCCGCGCTTTGCCGCCGGCGCCGCCAGCAACCCGGATCCTGAAGTGTTCGCCTGCGCCGCTGCCCAGGTCTTCAGCGCCATGAACGCGACTCAACGCCTCAAGGGCTCCAATTATGTGTTGTGGGGCGGCCGAGAAGGCTACGAAACCTTGCTCAACACTGACTTGAAGCGCGAGCGCGAGCAACTGGGGCGCTTCATGCGCATGGTGGTCGAGCACAAGTACAAGATCGGTTTCAAAGGCGACCTGCTGATCGAACCCAAACCGCAGGAACCGACCAAGCACCAATACGATTACGACAGCGCCACGGTGTTCGGTTTTCTCCAGCAGTTCGGTCTGGAAAAGGAAATCAAGGTCAACATCGAGGCCAACCACGCGACCCTGGCCGGTCATAGTTTTCATCACGAGGTAGCGACGGCCGTCTCGCTGGGGATTTTTGGCAGCATCGATGCCAACCGGGGCGACCCGCAAAACGGCTGGGACACCGATCAGTTTCCCAACAGCGTCGAGGAAATGACCCTGGTCACCTATGAAATCCTCAAGGCCGGCGGTTTCGGCAATGGCGGGTTCAACTTCGACTCCAAGGTACGCCGCCAGAGCCTCGACGAGGTCGATCTGTTTCACGGTCACGTCGGCGCCATGGACGTCCTCGCCCTGTCGCTCGAGCGGGCCGCCGCCATGGTGCAGAACGATCAGCTTCAGCGACTCAAGGATCAACGCTACGCCGGCTGGCAGCAGCCGTTCGGCCAGTCGGTGCTGGCGGGTGAGTTCAATCTCCAGTCACTGGCCGAGCACGCCTTCGCCCACGAACTGAACCCGCAGGCCGTCAGCGGCCGCCAGGAAATGCTCGAGAACGTCGTCAACCGGTTTATCTATCGCTGATCGCCAACGGGGACTGCAGGCGCTGTGACATTTGCGCGACAAATCTGTAGTCCGTTGCGTCTGCTGATTCTCTACAGTTCCACCAGCCCGATATTCATCGTCAGGCCGTGTCTTTCAAACAAAAATAAAAGGACGCCCCACCATGAAGAATGTAAAACGCACGCTGCTGGCCAGCGCCCTGGCCCTGTTGTCGCTGCCGGTGATGGCCGATGCGGCCCATCCGAAAATCGGTTTCTCCATTGATGATCTGCGGCTGGAGCGCTGGTCACGGGACCGTGACTACTTCGTAGCAGCAGCGGAGAAAATGGGCGCCAAGGTCTTCGTGCAGTCGGCCGATGCCAACGAGCAGAAGCAGATTTCGCAAATCGAAAACCTCATTTCCCGTGGCGTCGATGTCATCGTCATCGTGCCGTTCAACGCTACCGTGCTGACCAATGCGGTGGCCGAAGCGAAGAAAGCCGGCATCAAGGTCGTCTCCTATGACCGTCTGATCCTCAACGCCGACATCGACGCCTACATCTCCTTCGATAACGAAAAGGTCGGCGAAATGCAGGCCAGCGGCGTGCTGCACGCAGCGCCCAAGGGCAATTACTTCCTGTTGGGTGGTGCGCCCACCGACAACAACGCGAAAGTGTTGCGCGAAGGTCAGATGAAGGTGCTGCAACCGGCCATCGACAAGGGCGATATCAAGATCGTCGGCCAGCAATGGGTGAAGGAATGGAACCCTACCGAGGCGCTGAGCATTGTTGAAAACGCCCTGACCCGCAACGACAACAAAATCGACGGCATCGTCGCCTCCAACGACGCCACGGCCGGCGGCGCCATTCAGGCCCTGGCCGCTCAGCAGCTGGCCGGCAAGGTGCCGATCTCCGGGCAGGACGCGGACCTGGCAGCGGTCAAGCGGGTGATCGCCGGCACTCAAACCATGACGGTTTACAAACCGCTGAAACTCATTGCCTCCGAAGCCGCCAAACTCTCGGTGCAACTGGCGCGCAACGAGAAACCCGCCTACAGCTCGCAGTACGACAATGGCAGCAAAAAAGTCGACACCATCCTGCTCACCCCGACTCCGTTGACCAAGGACAACATCGACCTGCTGGAACAGGACGGCTTCTACACCAAGGCGCAGATCGCCGGACAGTAACACTCGTTGAGTGATGCCCCCGCAGGCGTTCTGCTCCTGCGGGTTCCGTCCAGTATCTGCCGCTTATGAGTCTCTGCCATGTCCGACTATCTGCTGCAAATGAACGGCATCGTCAAAACCTTCGGCGGTGTCAAAGCACTCAACGGTATCGACCTCAAGGTCCGGCCGGGCGAGTGCGTCGGGCTGTGCGGCGAGAATGGTGCCGGCAAGTCCACGCTGATGAAAATCCTGTCGGCGGTCTATCCCCATGGCACCTGGGACGGTGAAATCCTGTGGGACGGTCAACCGCTCAAGGCGCAATCGATCAGCGAAACGGAAGCCGCCGGCATCGTGATCATTCACCAGGAACTGACGCTGGTTCCCGACCTCTCGGTGGCCGAGAACATTTTCATGGGCCATGAGCTGACGCTGCCGGGTGGGCGGATGAATTACCCGGCGATGATCCACCGCGCCGAAGCCCTGATGCGTGAGCTGAAAGTGCCGGACATGAATGTGTCGCTGCCGGTTTCGCAGTACGGCGGCGGCTATCAGCAACTGGTGGAAATCGCCAAGGCCCTGAACAAACAGGCACGCCTGCTGATCCTCGACGAGCCTTCATCGGCCCTGACCCGTTCGGAAATCGAGGTGTTGCTGGACATCATCCGCGATCTCAAGGCCAAAGGTGTCGCCTGCGTCTACATCTCCCACAAGCTTGATGAAGTGGCCGCCGTGTGTGACACCATTTCGGTGATCCGCGACGGCAAACACATCGCCACGACTGCCATGGCGGATATGGATATTCCACAGATCATCACTCAGATGGTCGGTCGGGAAATGAGCAACCTCTACCCCACCGAACCACACGACATCGGCGAGGTGATTTTCGAGGCGCGCCACATCACCTGCTACGACGTCGACAACCCCAAACGCAAACGGGTCGACGATGTTTCGTTCAGCCTCAAACGCGGGGAAATCCTCGGCATCGCCGGGCTGGTCGGTGCCGGCCGCACGGAGCTGGTGACCGCGCTGTTCGGTGCCTACCCCGGTCACCACGAAGGTGAAGTCTGGCTGGACGGCCAACCCATCGACACCCGCACGCCGCTCAAGTCAATCCGCGCCGGCGTATGCCTGGTGCCCGAGGATCGCAAACGCCAGGGAATCATTCCCGATCTGGGCGTCGGTCAGAACATCACCCTGGCGGTGCTGGACAGTTACTCGAAACTGACCCGCATCGACGCCGAAGCTGAACTGAGCAGCATCGATCGGGAAATTTCGCGCCTGCACCTCAAGACCGCGAGCCCGTTCCTGCCGATCACCAGCCTGTCCGGGGGCAATCAACAAAAAGCCGTGTTGGCGAAGATGCTGCTGACCAGGCCCCGGGTGCTGATTCTCGACGAGCCAACCCGAGGGGTGGATGTCGGCGCCAAGTACGAGATCTACAAACTGATGGGGATGCTGGCTGCCGAAGGTGTGTCGATCATCATGGTGTCTTCGGAGCTGGCCGAAGTGCTCGGCGTTTCCGACCGCGTCCTGGTAATCGGCGAAGGTCAACTGCGGGGTGACTTCATCAACCATGACCTCAGCCAGGAACAGGTGCTCGCCGCGGCGCTCAGCCAGCCTGACAGCCATAACAATAAAGCTCGGAAATCCGCGTAAATGAATCAGGTCAAACAACTCTTCACCCGCTACAAGATGCTCGCACTGGTGTTCGCCGTGGCGTTGATCTGGCTGTTCTTCAGCTGGCAGACCGAGGGCGGATTCCTCACACCGCGCAACCTCTCCAACCTGCTGCGCCAGATGTCGATTACCGGGATTCTCGCTTGCGGCATGGTGCTGGTGATCATCAGCGGTGAGATCGATCTGTCGGTCGGCTCATTGCTGGGCCTGCTCGGTGGCGTGGCAGCCATTCTCGATGTTGTCTATCACGTACCGTTGCTGGCGAACCTGAGCCTTGTGGTGGTGTGCGGCCTGCTGATCGGCCTCGCCAATGGCTACATGGCGGCCTACCTGCGCATTCCGTCGTTCATCGTCGGGCTGGGCGGCATGCTGGCTTTTCGGGGGATTTTGCTGGGTATCACCGGCGGCACGACCATTGCGCCGGTGTCGCCGGAACTCGTCTACATTGGCCAGGGTTATCTGCCACATGCGATCGGCGCGGGTCTGGGTGTCCTGCTGTTCGCACTGACGTTGTTCCTGACCTGGAAGCAACGGCGCAATCGCGCCCTTCACGGCCTCGCGCCACATTCACTGGTGCGTGACGTGGCACGGGTGTTGTTGATCGGCGCGGTACTGGCAGGTTTCGTCCAGACCCTCAACAGCTATGACGGCATTCCCGTACCGGTCCTGCTTTTGCTGATCCTGCTGGGCGGTTTCAGCTACGTAACCAGCCAGACCGTGTTCGGCCGACGCGTCTATTCCGTGGGCAGCAACATGGAAGCGACGCGCCTGTCCGGGATCAATGTGCAGGCCGTGAAGCTCTGGATTTTCGGCATCATGGGCGTGATGTGCGCCCTCGCCGGCGTGGTCAACACTGCGCGCCTGGCCGCCGGCTCGCCTTCGGCCGGCAGCATGGGCGAACTCGACGCCATCGCCGCCTGCTTCATCGGCGGCACCTCAATGCGCGGCGGTTCCGGCACGGTCTATGGCGCCCTCCTTGGCGCACTGGTCATCACCAGCCTGGACAATGGCATGTCCATGCTCGACGTCGACAGTTACTGGCAGATGATCGTCAAAGGCAGCATTCTGGTGCTGGCTGTCTGGGTGGATGTGAGTACGCGGACCGGGCGGCGTTGAACGGGTTGTTCTACCCGAACGCCCCCCTCACAAAATCGATAAAGCTGCGCAGTTTGGGTGTCAGCCTCGGGTCCGGCGCATACAACAGATTCATCGGCGAAACCGGCACCTTGTACTGCGGCAACAGACTCACCAGCGTGCCGCTTCGCAGCGAATCCTTGACCAGCTCCAGCGGCAACATCACTACCCCCAGCCCCGCCACCGCTCCGGACAGCAACGGATCGCCCTGATTAATCGTCAATCGGCTTTTAATCGGCACGTCGATGCAGCCGTCCGGGCCTTCGAATCGCAGGTGTGAGCGGCCGTCCGAATAGGCGAACGCCAGGCATTCATGTTCCTGAAGATCCCAAGGTGTGGTGATGGATGGACGACGTGCGAGGTAGGACGGCGCTGCGCAAAGCACCATTTGATAGGGCATCAGCGGCAGTGCCTTAAGGCCGCAGTCGGCGAGTTCGCCAATGCGGAACACCGCGTCGTATCCGCCGTCCACCAGGTCGACCAGTTCGTTCGAGAGCGTCAGGTCCACCGACACTTGCGGATAACGAACCATGTACTCCAGCAGCTTCGGCGACAGCGTGCTGACGCCGAACGTGACGGGCGCATTGATCCGCAATCGGCCGCTGGGCACGCCCCGGGTCACGGCGGCCATTTCTTCGGCGGCGTCCATGTCGGCCAGAATCAGCTTGGCCCGCTGATAGAAGGTGCGGCCGAAATCCGTGAGGCTCTGCTTGCGGGTGGTGCGGTTGAGCAGCGAAACGCCCAGATGCTGCTCAAGCATCTTTACCTGTTTGCCAACCATCTGCGGGGACAGATTGAGCTCATCCGCCACCGCGCTGAAGGAGCCCAGTTCAACCGCTTTGACGAACGTGGACATGAGTGTGAGGCGATCCATTGGAAACTCGTTGTTTCTAGTGTTGCGCCATCCTAGGCCTTTATCCGAAGCAGGCCAAAGACTAAATTGGCGTCCAAGGCACCGGATCATGCAGGTGCAATTTATCGTTAACCGAGGAAGTACACATGGCACGCATTGTCAGGATTCATGAATACGGTGACGCGAGCGTCCTGAAACTGGAAAACGTCGACGTCCCGGCACCCGCAGCGGACGAAGTGCAGATCGAGGTCAAAGCTTTCGGCCTGAATCGCGCTGAAGTGATGTTCCGCAATCACGCCTATCTGCAGGAAGCGGAGTTTCCCAGCCGTCTCGGTTATGAAGCAGCCGGCATCGTGGTCGCGGTCGGTCATAGTGTCAGCGAATTCAAGGCTGGCGATGCTGTGAGCGTGATTCCACCGCTGGACATCGCGCACTGGGGCACCTACGGCGAACTGGCCAACGTACCGGCAAGCCTCACCGTCAAGCATCCCTCGAACCTGTCCTTCGAACAGGCTGCTGCATCCTGGATGCAATACGTCACCGCCTGGGGAGCACTGATCGAACAAGCGAAACTTCAGAAAAACGACTTCGTGATCGTCACTGCCGCCTCCAGCAGTGTCGGGCTCGCGGCCCTCCAGATCGCCCGGATGGTCGGCGCCACTTCGATTGCCGTGACCCGAACCCGTGCCAAGAAACAGGCATTGCTGGATGCCGGCGCGGCGCACGTGATCGTCAGCGACGAAGAAGATATGGTGGCAGCGGTCATGGCGTTGACCGATGGCAAAGGCGCGCGGGTGGTGTTCGATCCAGTGGGCGGCCCCTCGTTCGAGCCCTTGACCCAAAGCATGGCTCGCGGCGGCATCTTGCTGGAGTACGGTGCATTGAGCCCCGAACCCACGCCGTTCCCGTTGTTCACCGTGCTGGGTAAATGCCTGACCCTCAAGGGTTACCTCTATTCGGAAATCGTGTCGGACCCCGCCACACTGGCCCGCGCAAAAGCCTTCATTGTCGACGGTCTGGCATCGGGCGCTCTGCAACCGGTCATCGCCAGGACATTTGTGATGGACGACATTCAGGATGCGCATCGCTTCCTTGAGGCCAATCAGCAAGTCGGGAAAGTAGTCGTCACCGTCTGAAGCCCTACCCTCCGGCTCTCGCAGTAAACGACGAAAGCCTGCTTTTCAGGGCAGGCTTTCGTGGTTCGGCATGACCTTATTTCTGCTGGGCCGTCAGCGCCGCATAGCCATTCATCAGGTTGCGATAGTTTGGAATCCGCTGGGACAGCAGATTGCCCAAGCCTTCGATGTCGTTGCGCCAGTCGCGGTGCAACTCACAGGCCACCGAGAACCAGTTCATCATTTGTGCGCCAGCCTGGGTCATGCGGTTCCATGCGGCTTGCTGCACGGTGGTGTTGAAGGTGCCGGAGGCGTCGGTCACCACAAACACGTCAAACCCTTCCGCCAGTGCCGACAGCGTCGGGAACGCCACGCACACGTCGGTCACGACACCGGCGATGATGATCTGCTTGCGACCGGTGGCCTTGATTGCCTTGACGAAGTCTTCGTTATCCCAGGCATTGATCTGGCCAGGGCGAGCGATGTACGGCGCATCCGGGAACATTTCCTTGAGTTCCGGTACCAGCGGGCCGTTCGGGCCTTGTTCGAAGCTGGTGGTGAGGATGGTTGGCAATTCGAAGAACTTCGCCAGATCGGCCAAGGCCAGCACGTTGTTCTTGAACTCGTTCGGCGAGAAGTCCTGGACCAGGGAAATCAGGCCGGTCTGGTGGTCGACCAGCAGAACGACGGCATCGTCTTTGTTCAGGCGGTTGTAGGTTGCAGTGCTCATGTTGAATCCCTTTTTAGTTGTGCAAGTTCGGTTGCGTTCAAGATGGGCACAGATTAATGACTTGGTTGAACGGGATAAATCGCCTGTAAAGGGTTTAACCGTCAACTGTAAAGAGACAATAAATTCAAAGTGATGCGCAGATCACACTGCCGTCCCGAACGTGATGCCGATCCTTGTCATAATGGTTGTCAGCACTACGTTCAGAATGACACTCAAGGAAAAGTTGATGCTCGGACGCAATTCTCAAGAGCCAACTGCAAACGCCACACGGCGCACTAAAACAATGAAGGCTGGCTCAACCTTTCGGCTGACTGTCAGCTTCATGGTGGTGGTGGTCGTGGCCTTTCTGGCAGTCGAGAGCTGGCGAACGTGGCGGGATTATCGTTCGGTATTTGCCTCCGCTCGGGATTCGGTGACCAACCTCGCTCGCGCCACGGCTCAGCACGCCGAAGACACCATTCGCCAGGTCGACGTGCTCACCGTCGGACTGGCGGAACGCGTCGAGGGTGACGGCCTGCAAAACCTCGACGTGGCGCGCATTCACAAGCTGCTGGTGCAGCAATCGAAGATCATGCCGCAGTTACATGGCCTGTTCATTTATGGCCCGGATGGTCACTGGATCGTGACCGACAAGGAAGTCACGCCGGAAATGGCCAACAACGCCGACCGCGATTACTTCCAGTACCACCGCACCCACGAGGATCGGCAAGTACGCATCGGTCAGGTGGTCGAGAGTCGCTCCACTCATGACTTGATCATTCCTATTTCCCGCCGCTTGAACAATCCTGACGGCTCGTTCGCGGGCGTGCTGCTGGGGACGGTCAAAGTCAGCTATTTCGTCGACTATTACGGTGACTTCCGCATCGATGACAAAGGCGCGCTGGTGCTGGCCATGCGCGATGGCACGATCCTGGTCCGCCGTCCCTTTATCGCATCGGTCGTTGGCAAGAGTCTGGCAAACAGCGAGATCTTCAAGACCTATCTGCCCAGCTCCAACGAGGGTATAGCCCAGATCCGGGCGGTAGTGGATGACACCGAGCGCTTGTACGGCTATCGCGCCTTGACCACCTATCCGCTGGTGGTCGAAGCGGGGTTATCCAAGGACTCGATCACCGCGCCATGGCGTCGGGATCTGCTGAAAAACGGCTTTGTGTTGATTTTTCTGATCCTGGTACTCGCCGGTTTCGGGCTGATTGTCCTGAGCCAGTTACGTCAGCGAATCGCGATGGAGCGGGAAATCCGCTCTGCTCATCAGGCTATGCGCGACATGGCACTGACCGACAGCCTCACAGGTCTCGGCAATCGCCGACGCCTGGACGCCGCGCTCGCGGATGAAATCCGTCTGGCCCGGCGTCAGGGCTCGCCGTTGTCATTGATCATGCTCGATGTCGATCACTTCAAACGCTACAACGACCGCTATGGACACGCCGCTGGCGACGATTGCCTCAACGCGGTCGGGCGCGCGCTACAGCAGGCGGTCAAACGCCCGGGAGACCTCGTTGTACGCTACGGCGGAGAGGAGTTCACCGTGTTGTTACCCAACACCCACAACGCTGGCGCCATACAGGTCGCCGAGGACATTCTTCAAACCATCCGCTCGCTGGAACTGGAACACACCGGGCATCCCTTGGGGTATGTGACTGCGAGCGCAGGGATTACCACACGCCACCCGGTTGACGACTCAGTGACGTCGGCCATGCTGTTGAAGTCGGCTGATACATGCCTTTATCAAGCGAAACGGCTGGGGCGAAATCGCTGGAGCTCCAAGGATGAGCCTGCGTGATGCAGGAGACTCAACCCATAACGTACGCGAGCGCATCACCTTTAACGGCTGCCATCGCGACAGTCAGCCCCCCCCCCCCCCCATCGAGCCCTT